>Ga0070665_100000016_pt1 | contig 451538 bp, 376 predicted proteins | sample KBSS13metaG_FD_65862 | JGI IMG/M metagenome (GOLD analysis project Ga0070665, IMG submission 65862) | Switchgrass rhizosphere microbial communities from Kellogg Biological Station, Michigan, USA - KBS S1-3 metaG | ecosystem: Host-associated > Plants > Roots > Rhizosphere > Soil ... | reverse complement strand
TTCACCGAATCCGTAAGGTCCTTCCAGGTCCCTCCCACGCCCGGTACGTCCGCCTGGCCACCCAGCTTACCTTCCGAACCCACCTCACGGGCCACACGCGTCACTTCCGATCCGAAAGAGTTCAGCTGGTCCACCATCGTATTAATGGTATTCTTCAGCTCCAGTATCTCCCCCTTTACATCCACCGTGATCTTACGGGAAAGGTCACCCTTCGCCACCGCCGTCGTCACCTCCGCAATGTTACGCACCTGCCCCGTGAGGTTACTGGCCATCCCATTCACCGAGTCCGTAAGGTCCTTCCATACACCCCCGACACCTTCCACCGCAGCCTGACCTCCCAGCTTTCCCTCAGAGCCCACCTCACGGGCCACACGCGTTACTTCCGAAGAGAATGAGTTCAGCTGGTCCACCATCGTATTGATCGTATTCTTCAGCTCCAGAATTTCTCCTTTTACATCCACATCGATCTTACGGGAGAGGTCACCCGTGGCCACCGCCGTCGTCACCTCCGCAATGTTACGCACCTGGGACGTGAGGTTCGATGCCATCTTATTCACCGAATCCGTAAGGTCCTTCCAGGTCCCCCCCACACCCGGTACATCCGCCTGACCGCCCAGCTTACCCTCAGATCCGACTTCACGGGCAACCCGGGTCACCTCGGAAGAGAAAGAGTTCAGCTGGTCCACCATCGTATTGATCGTATTCTTCAATTCCAGTATTTCCCCTTTTACGTCCACCGTAATTTTACGGGAAAGGTCACCCTTCGCCACCGCCGTCGTCACCTCCGCAATATTGCGCACCTGCCCCGTGAGGTTACTGGCCATCCCGTTCACCGAGTCCGTAAGGTCCTTCCAGGTTCCCCCTACCCCTCTTACATGCGCCTGACCGCCCAGCTTGCCTTCCGTACCCACTTCCAGCGCCACACGGGTCACTTCCGAAGAAAAGGAATTCAGCTGGTCCACCATTGTATTGATCGTATTCTTCAACTCCAGTATTTCCCCTTTTACGTCCACCGTGATCTTTTTGGAAAGATCCCCCTTGGCCACCGCCGTGGTCACCTCCGCAATGTTGCGCACCTGCGCCGTCAGGTTACTCCCCATCCGGTTCACAGAGTCGGTAAGGTCCTTCCATACCCCGGCCACGCCTTTTACCTTGGCCTGTCCGCCCAGTTTGCCCTCCGAACCCACTTCCAACGCCACACGCGTCACCTCCATGGAAAAAAGGTTCAGCTGCTTCACCATATCGTTCACCTCTTTTGCAATACGGGAGAACTCTCCCTGTAAAGTATGCCCGCCGATCTCCAGCGGCATTTCCTGGGAAAGATTGCCTTTCGCCACCGAGCTGATGACATGGGCAATTTCAATGGTGGGATGCACCAGGTCAGAGATAAGGGCATTGAGACTGTTCACGCCCGTGGCCCACGAACCTTTGGCATTGGGCACTTCGATACGCTGGGTCAGCTTACCCTGCTTGCCGATGGTATTACCCGCCTTGGTAAATTCCCGCATCATCTCTTCGTTGAGGGATATGATCTCATTCAGGGTGTCGCAGATCTTACCTTTCACACCTGTCTCGTCGATAGGCATACGAACACTGAAATTGCCATTGCGCACCTGCATGAGGATGCGCAACAGTTCTTTATCATTCAGGAGGGTTTCTTCCGGTGACCTTTCCACCCATTGCAAAGCAGCATTACGATCTCCATTGCGGGATGGTGGTTTACGGGAGGCGTTTTTGCTTTTTTTAACTTCCTTGGTATTTGTACCCATAGACAGGATATTTTGATTTAACGGTCAAATTTATGGTTTATCGATCTAAAAAATATCGGTGTTTCACCTTATATTGTACGATAGTTTGGCAAGGTTCTAGTATAGAACTTACCAGACTATACCCCCTTAGAACATCAGCCTGGATTTATCAACGTTTAGACTCAAGATTATTATGAAAAGCAACGAACAACCTCTTATTTTCATTGTCGATGATGACCCTGATGACCGACAGATCATCCTCGACGCATTCCTGGAGAACAGTCCGCAGATCGATTATGTCTTCATCGAGAATGCCGAAACGTTGCTGGAGAACCTGCATTCCGACGAATCCGGGTTCCCGGCCCTTATCCTATTGGATCTGAACATGCCCGGTATGCTTGGGCTCCAGGCGCTCAAGGAGATCCGCAGCAACAAGAAGTTCAGTCAGATCCCCATTATCGTGCTTACCACCTCCACCCTCCACCAGGACCGTAAGACATCTTACGAATTAGGTGCCAGTTGTTTCCTGCACAAGCCGGATTCTTACGGCGAACTGGTTGAGATCACTAATTCCATTGTAAAACTCTGGCTACATGAAAATTAATTTTTTTTATTAGGAGGCGGGGTAAACGTAAGATTAAAAAAGTGTGGAAATATTTCCACACTTTTTTAATGTCTTATTCGTTAAAATCCCAGAATTATTCTTTCAAGGGCAGAAAGTATCTGGAATGAGTTTTGAAACTATCTATAAGGATTGAACGAATTGCACATCATCTTAAAACATCAAACATGAACCCGATCAAAAATGTAAAGTTCCGTCTTCCTCTTTTCCTAGCATTCTTTATGCTGCCCGCATTGGGCTTGCGTGCAGCTGACGCCAATGCGACCTATGAGGTTCCTTCCAGGGAAGCCGTCGCCCATATGAGCAGGGAACAAAAAGAAGCCCGCCTGGCAGCCATAAAGGAAAGGGTGACCGAGATCAAAGCAATGGATAAGTCCATGCTTTCAAAAGACGAACGCAAGGCCCTTCGCAGGGAACTGAGGGCTATGCACAAGGAAGCCAAAGCCATCACGGGTGTATACATCTCCGTAGGCGCACTGATCATCATCATCCTGCTGCTGATCATTATCATTTAATTTCAATAATAAAGACGCCCGGTCAAGCCGGGCGTCTTTTCTTTTTAAATATACTCCAGTTTTTAAATATCCTCCAGGACCTGCTCCCCGTGATCCTTTATAGGGATCTTCCTGATAAAATTATCATACCCCTCCTCATCATCATGATTGCTATAGGCGCCATAAGCGTCCAGGCTGTAGCCGATGAGTTGGTCATTGGCTTCTATGACATACAGGATCGAAGCGTCGGAAGGGTTCGATTCGCCTTCAAAACGATACGTCCTTAGTATTGACAGCTCCTCCGGCTGGTAGGTCTTGCCCTTCCCTGCCGTAAATCCCTCAGGCGTCCACCGGAATTCATTATCGGCCTTGCGCAGGCGCAGCTTCTCCAGCACAGTGGACAAGGTGGCCATATCGTCTTTAATATTTGCATCTGCCATACGAATAAGTTTTAGTTTACAGTTTTTAAATGCTTCAAGGAATGTGGTTTCAAAAGCCATGCCCCGTCCATTCACCCCATCCCGGCGTCCGGACGTCAAAGAAATTTCCTCCCCGCCCGTCCGGCAGCTATTTTTAGCATAATAAAACATCCAACATGCAAGGACGCCTTTTGTATATCGACAATCTTCGCTGGGTAATGATCATGCTGGTGCTCAGCATGCACGCAGCAGTGACCTACAGCCACCTGGGAAGCTGGTATTTTATGGAAGACACCCGTGTCAGCCTGCCTGAGACCTTCGTTTTTGGCACCTACCAGGCATGGCTGCAGTCATTCTTTATGGGCTTTCTTTTCTTCATTGCCGGCTATTTCGTTCCGGGCGCCTATGATACAAAAGGAGCGATCAGGTTCATGAAAGACAGGGCTTTCCGGTTGGGACTCCCCCTTCTCCTGTTCGTATTCCTGCTGCAGCCTGTCGCCATCTACTGCATCTATCTCTTCGACGGTCCTGCTGCCGGCGTGACTTTCAAAGGTATTTACGGCCGCTATATCAACGAGGGACGGTGGATGGGCGGCACAGGCCCCCTTTGGTTCTGTGAGGCGCTGCTCATCTTTTGCACGGTCTATGCGTTGTTCAGGGTGCTGAAAAGCAGGATAAGCGCAGGGAGCGCCCCTGCCGGCAGGATCCGCCAGCTCCCGGCAACCACCGCCATTTGGGCATTTATCGCCCTTGTAGCGGGGTCGTCCTTCCTCGTACGTATTCCCTGGCCCAAAGGGACCAATTTCTACAATCTCCAATTTTGTTATTTCCCCCAATACGTCTTTTTTTTCAGCGCCGGTATCCTTTCCTACAGACAGCAATGGTTAAGCAGATTCCCCGGCGCCATGGGGAAATACTGGGGGCGGGCTGCCATATTCGGTGGTTTGACCCTGTGGTTTGCCGGTATCATCCTGGGCGGGGCCCTAAAAGGTGACCTGGCGCCTTACCAGGGCGGTCTTCACTGGCAGAGCCTCCTGGAATGCTGCAGGGAGCAGCTGGCAGGGGTAGGCATTTCCATCTTTCTCCTCATCTGGTTCCGGGAGCGCTTCTCCCAACAGGGAAAGCTGGCCAGGTTCTTCTCCAAAAATGCATTTGCCGTATATGTGTTCCATACGCCTGTCCTCATAGCGCTCAGCAAGATAATGATCGGCCTGCACTGGCCGCTGTTGCTGAAATTTCTCTTCCTGACCCTGCTCAGCATCCTGATCACTTATACCCTTAGCGCCGGGTCATTGAGAAAGACCCCTTTGCTGAAAAATATCCTTTAACTTGTGTATATGCCGAATCGATCCTGGAAATACCTGTTCCCTCCCCTATATGGAATGGTCGTCTATTTCACCATCCGCCTCCTGCTGGACTCCGTCACAGGCATGAAGTTCTGGGAAAGAAAAAGATGGGAACAGACTTCCTTGGAGCTGGTATATTGCATCCTGATCAGCTACCTCTTCGTATGGATCTTCCAGCGGCTGTTCCGTTGGTTCGATAGTCGCTGGCCCCACGAACAATACAGCAGCCGCAGGATCATCAGGGAACTCTGCTATGTATTCCTGGTGAACCTCGTCTTCCAGAATGTATTTCTGACAACCTTCTGCGCCCTGACAGATGACGGCGCCCAATGGTACGACATCGTGGATGTCAATACCATCCCCCTCCTGTATGTGCTGATCTATTACGGCATCATGCGCAGCCGGACCTTCCTGAAAGCATACATCGACGGAAAGATCCAGCTGGAAAAGATCACCAATGACAAGCTGCAGACGGAGCTGAAGTTCCTGAAAGCGCAATACCATCCCCATTTCCTTTTCAACGCATTGAACACCATCTATTTTCAGATGGATGAAAATGTTGCCGAAGCCAAAAAAAGCGTGGAGAAATTTTCGGAGCTGCTGCGCTATCAGCTCTATGATCAACAGCAGACCGTGCCCGTAAGCCAGGAAGTACGCTATCTCCGGAATTTTATCGAGCTGCAGGAGATCCGTTCTTCGGAAAAACTACAGCTCGATGTACACTTTGACGGCAGGCTCAACGGTCAGCAGGTATATCCCCTGCTGATGCTGCCCCTCGTGGAGAACGCATTTAAATATGTGGGTGGCGCCTATTGGATCCGCATTGAGGCCATGGTCGATCAGAACGAACTTCACTTCAGTGTCGCCAACGCAGTCCCGGAAAAAGTACCCATACCCACTGAGCGCACCGGAGGCATCGGGCTGGAGAACCTGCGCAGGAGGCTGCAGCTCCTCTACCCGGAAAAACACCGCCTGCATATAGAAAAAAAAGACAATGAATTCCTCGCCAGCATCGTCCTAAAACTAAACGCATGAACGACAAGATAAAATGTATCATCACAGATGATGAGCCTTTTGCCCGTAAAGGGTTGCAGGGATACATCGAACAGATAGATTTCCTGCAGCTGAAAGGAATGTGCGAGAACGCCCTGGAGCTGAATTCCCTTCTTAAGAAGGAACCCGTCGACCTGCTTTTCCTGGACATCGAAATGCCTTACGTCACAGGCATCGACTTCCTGAAAAATATTACCGCCCCTCCAAAGGTCATTTTCACAACAGCATATGAGAAATATGCCTTGCAGGGATTCGAGCTGGAAGTGCTGGACTACCTGCTGAAACCCATTTCCTTCGAAAGGTTCATGCGGGCCGCCAATAAAGCTTTCGACTATTTCCACGGACAGCAGGCCCCTGCGGCAGCGGCGGATTATATCTTCGTCAAGGCGGACAGCAAGCTGGAAAAGATCCATTTCTCCGAGATCCTGTTTGTGGAAGCGCTGGAAAACTATGTAGCCATCCACACAGGGGAACGAAAGATCATCACCCACCTCACGCTTAAGATGCTGCAGGAAAAACTGCCTCCCGGTGCTTTTATCCAGCCGCATAAATCTTATGTGGTCTCCATCGGGAAGATCAACTCCATCGAGGGGAATATCCTCCACGTATCCCAATACCAGGTCCCTATCAGCAAGTATCAGAAGGATGAGATCATGGAGAAGATCGTTAACAGTAAGTTATTGAAACGGTAGGTCCTGCGCGGGCACTCTATTTGCAGCTGGTTTATGAAATCAGGTTTAGTTATGAAGAATCTATATTTTTCTGCCCTGATGTCCTGCGGTCTGTTGGCAGCCGCGGCCGCCTACGGCCAGCCCGATCTCATGGCATACAGAGAGAATAAGCTGGTGATCATTCGCTGGCGCGTGCTTAATGAAGCCTTTACCGACCACTATACGGTCGAACGTTCCACTGACAATGTGAATTTCGCTCCATTACATGATATTGTAGCGCAAGGCGGCGATGATGGCGACTATTCCTACCAGGATGGCGACAGCTATCCATCTTCGGTAGTGAACTATTACAGGCTGAAGATAGTGGATAAGGACGGCAACGCCACCTGGTCTCCCGTAGTGGAAACAGACAGGCTGGGCAGGAAGCCTCCGGTCCTCCAACCAACGGTGCTGTATATGGGCGGAACGCTGCATGTCACCGATAGCTGGTATTCGCAACCGCTGACCATTAATTTCTTCAGTCAGGGAGGCGTACGGGTAGGTAGCTTCATCGTCAATAGCACCGCCTTCGATATACCCATCGGCGGATGGGTCAAAGGCATCTATTTTTATCGTATTTCCGATGCGACGCATCCATTGATCGACGCGGGAAAGATCCTGGTCCTTTAAGATTTACTACCTTGGGAAGGAATTTAATGTTGCCATTATGAACAAATTTTCCTTTCTGTTATTGCTTACCTGTTTTCCTGCCGCCAGTACGCTCTTCGCCCAATCATCCCGCATCGATCAGCAGACCGAAGCCTTGCTGAAAAAAATGACGCTGGATGAAAAGATCGGCCAGCTCAATCAGTACAATGGCGACTGGGAAGCCACCGGTCCCATTACAAAAGACGTGGACAACAAGCTGGAAGCCATCCGGCAGGGGAAGGTGGGTTCAGTGCTGAACATCATGGGTGTGGCGCACACGAGCGCCTTCCAGGAGGCAGCCGTGCACAGCCGTCTTAAGATCCCCTTGTTGTTCGGGCAGGATGTGATCCACGGTTACAGCGTTACTTTTCCCATTCCGCTGGCTGAAGCCGCCAGCTGGGACCTCCCGGCCATTGAACGATCCGCCCGGGTAGCTGCTACGGAAGCTGCAGCCGGTGGTGTGCACTGGACCTTCGCGCCAATGGTGGACATTGCCAGGGATCCACGCTGGGGACGGATCATGGAAGGCGCCGGGGAAGACCCCTATCTGGGTGCCTGCATAGCCCGGGCCCGGGTAAAAGGCTTCCAGGGCAATGGCCTTGGCAACCTGGATGCCGTGATGGCATGCGCCAAACATTTTACTGCCTATGGGGCAGCCATAGGCGGACGTGATTATAATAGTGTGGATATGAGCCTGCGCACCCTGTGGGAGGTTTACCTGCCTCCCTTTAAAGCGGCCCTGGATGCAGGCGCCGCCACTTTCATGAACTCATTCAACGACCTCAATGGCATTCCTGCCACCGGCAACAGCTACCTGATGAGAGATATCCTTAAAAAGCAATGGCATTTTTCAGGCTTCGTCGTCAGCGACTGGGGCTCTGTCGGAGAAATGATACCGCATGGGTATGTGGCCGATAAAAAAGAGGCAGCGCGGGTGGCCCTCACGGCCGGTTGCGACATGGACATGGAAAGCAGGAGCTATATCGCCAACCTTTCCGCCCTGGTGAAGGAAGGTAAGGTCCCGCTCACCCTTATCGACGATGCCGTACGGAGGGTCCTGCGAAAGAAATTCGAAATGGGCCTTTTCGAAGACCCGTTCCGCTTCAGCAACGCTGCCCGCGAAAAAGCCGTCCTCAATAAGAAAGAACATGTACAGGCGGCCCGGGACATGGCAGAGAAAAGCATTGTCCTGTTAAAGAACGAGGGCCATTTGCTGCCTTTGTCCGGTGCGCTTCGATCCATCGCGCTGATTGGCCCCCTGGTGCAATCTAAAAAGGACATGAAAGGCTTCTGGTCACTCGACATAGGGTCATTGAACGACGTAGTCTCGCTGTATGAGGGGATGCAGCAGCAGGCAGGTAGCACAACATTGTTGTATGCCAGGGGCTGCGATATCACGGACACCAGCCGGGCAGGTTTCGCCGAAGCCCTTCAAATAGCCCGGACGGCAGAAGTCGTAGTCATGGCCATGGGCGAAAGAGCTGATATGACAGGCGAAGCAAAAAGCAAAGCAGACATTCACCTGCCCGGTGTGCAGGAAGAGCTGATCAAAGCAATACAGTCCACCGGGAAGCCGGTCGTCGTACTTCTCATGGCCGGTCGCCCCATGATCTTCAATTGGACCGCAGATCATGCACAGGCTATCCTGTATACCTGGTGGCTGGGAAGCCAGGCAGGCAACGCCATGGCAGATGTGCTGTACGGGAAGTACAATCCCTCCGCGAAGCTGCCGGTCACCTTTCCCCGTGAAATAGGTCAGATACCCGTTTATTACGATCATTTCAATACGGGCCGGCCGGCTAAAGATGAAAAGGACCTCAACTATGTTTCCGCCTATACCGATCTGGTCAACAGTCCCCGCTACGCTTTCGGTTACGGGCTAAGCTACACGGATTTCAAATACAGCAACCTGCAGCTGGAGAAAAGATCCCTGCATAAAAACGGTTCCATCACCGTCTCCTTCGATCTGCAGAACACGGGTAAATATGCCGGGGAAGAGATCGTGCAGCTCTACCTGCGGGATGTTGTTGCTCAGCCGCTGCGGCCCGTGAAAGAATTGAAAGATTTCACAAAACTGCAGTTAAACCCCGGAGAGATAAAAAAAGTCAGCTTTACCATCGACAGGAGCAAGCTGGCATTTTACAACGACAAGCTGGAATATATCACCCAGCCTGGCAGTTTCCAGCTGATGATCGGCAGCGCATCAGACGACATAAGGCTGGAAGACAAATTTGATCTGCTTGATTAATGTCGGTCCCCTGGCCCACCGTGATTTTGAAAACTGGCCTATATATCATCGCTGGTGAACCAGTAAGTTTGATGCTCAAACGGCATATATGAAACAGGTTTTCCCTTATGACAGCAATCAGTCCTCTTCTCTGCTAAAGGGCGCCACCGTCTACCTGAAACCCGCACAGGAAGAGGACCGCGAGTTCATCCGTCCGCTGGCTAAGGACCAGCGGCTATGGGAATTTACCAAGACCCTCCTCATTGACGACACCTTCGACAGGCAATTCGATCTTTATTTCGACGAAGCATTGCGGCTCCCGGAACTGGGCGGCCGCGCTTTTATCATCCGCACCAACAATACCATCCTCGGCATGACACGCCTCTTCAACGTCGAATGGAAGGACAAACGTTTGGAGATCGGCCACACCTGGTATATCCCTTCCGTGTGGGGAAAGGTCTACAATAAAGAATGTAAGCTGCTGCTCCTGCAATATGCCTTCGAACACCTGGATTTTTCCCGTGTCGAATTCCGGGTAGCACACCAGAATATCCGCTCCCAACGGGCTGTGGAAAAGATCGGGGGCGTAAAGGAAGGGGTGCTGCGGAAATTTGCCATCCGCAACGACGGGTCCCGGCGCGATACCGTTGTCTTCAGCATCATCGATGACGAATGGCCTGAAAAAAAAGTAAGATTGCAGGAAATGGTGCAGGCCGAGCTGGCCGGTCTATAAACGCTTTCTCATCCACCAGTCTGTCTGTGTATCGCTGCCCAGGATGAAAGGATGATGGCCGAATTTTTCAAATCCCCATTTCGTATAGAAGGCAATGGCCCGGTGGTTATGTTCCCACACACCCAGCCATATCCATTGTTTTCCTTTTTCCCTGCCCAGATCGATGGCAGCCTGCATAAGGGCGCTGCCTACCCCCTTTCCGATCGCCGATTGCTCGGCATAAAGACGTACGATCTCAATGGCAGGCCCCAGTCCCATTTCCGGCGGCGGCTCATGCTCCAGCAGGCGCGTATATCCCACCAGCGCCGTATCCAGGTAAGCCAGCAGGAAAATATTGCCCGGACTTCCCACTTCAGCCATAAGGGATTCCCTTGTGAACTGGGTCTCCATATATTGGGCAATATCCTCCGGTGTATTCTGTGCCGCAAAGCTGTCATAAAAAGTTCGCCTGCTCATGTCCGCGATCAGGGCTGCATCTTCGGCAGTAGCCTGTCTTATCTGTATGGTAGGTTCCATGGTAAATGCAAATCTACAAAAAATACCCTACTGTCCTTTCGTATCCAGTATCACCGGAGCGCTGCCCTTGCCCATCACGATGACCTTGGTATTGGGGGATTTGGCGATCTCCAGCTGCGCCTTGATGCTCTCATACTGCAACTGCTTGTCGGATAAGCTTTCGCTGATGATCCGCTGATAGTCGGCGATACCCTGGGCTTCCACCCGCTTCCTTTCAGCCTCCTGCTTCTCTTTCTGCAGCACGAATTGCATCTTCTGTGCATCCTGCTCGGCAGTTATCTTCTGCTCGATGCTCGTCTTGACGGCCTGTGGCAATGTGATGTTCCGGATCAGGATCTGCTCCAGCAGCAATCCCCTGTGGCGAAAATCATCCTCGATGCTCTTTGTAATACGTGCCTGGAATTCGTCCCTTTTGGTCGAATAAAGCGAGACTGCATCATAATATACGGCATTGTCCCGGATCTTGGTTCGGGCCAGGGGCCTGACGATCTTATCCGTGTAGTCGGCCCCTGTCTGCCGGAGAATTTCCGGGGCCGCGGAAGGAATTACTTTATACAGTACCGTTAGATCGATGACGACCTCAAGCCCATCTGCGCTCAGCACACGGATGGCGTCATCACCTTCTTTTACGCCTTCATTGTGAATGGCACTCATCGTATAGTTCTGCGTCTTGATATCCAGGCGCTGTACATCCACCAACGGATTGATCATGTGCAGTCCGCTGGAAAGGACATCGTTCTGTACGCTGCCGTACAGCACCTGAACGCCTACCTGGCCTGTGCCGATCTGTACGATGCAGGCCGTCAATATACCGATGACGGCGATGCCAAGTCCCGCCAGGCGCAGGATACGGGCATAAGGTGATAAAGAAGAAGGACGGCGTAATGCAAGGGCTCCTGCGAAGAAAAAGATAAGCCCTAAAATAAGGAGTGCCATAAAAAAGGGTTTGGATAGTAAAATTACAATGTCCGGTAACGGTAGGGCCGAAGGAGTGTCCAACGGTCCCTAACCGTGATATTCCGGCGTAAACCCGATCCGGATGGTATGCCATCCGTCCCTGTTAACATAGGACAGGAGAAACCCATAGTTGTCGCAGATCTGACGTACGATGGCCAGTCCTAATCCCGTGCCCTCGGAATGGGAGCTCTTCGTAAACCGATCGAAAATAGCAGCAGGAGCGAAGGGCAATGGTGCGCCGGTATTGCTGATGTGCAGCTCGTCCGCCCGCAGCTGTATTTTTATGGCGCCCTTCTCCTCATTATGCCGTATCGCATTGACAAGTAGGTTGCTCAGCAGGATATCAGACAGATACGCATTCATTTGTACCTGACAGGGCTGAAGTTCCACCTGCAATGTGAGGTGCTTATCCGCTATAAGATCTTCCAGCTGTACCAGCTTTTTTTCGATAAGCGTTCCCAGCGCCACCGGTCCCGCCTGTGCAAATTGATGATTTTCTATCTTCGTCAGCAACAGCAGGGATTGGTTCAGCTGGCGCAGACGGCTGACGGCGTCATACATGGCCTGCAGTTGCCGGAGATGTTTTTCTTCCAGTCCCTGGTCCTGGATCATCAGGTCCAGTTTGGAATTGATGATCGCCAGCGGTGTCTGCATCTCGTGGGAAGCATTGTCCGCAAATTCTTTCAGCATCTCATAATCCTTTCGGATCGTTCCCGTCATCTGGTCCACCACGCGCTGCAGGTTCTGAAATTCCCTGATGGAAGTAGGCGTATGATGCAAAGGCTCCCTGCTGGCAAGGTTAAATCCTTTCAGCGTTTCCAGGGTCTGGTAGAACGGCCGCCAAAGGCGGCGTATCAGCAGGCGGTTTGCCAGGAAAAGGATCCCCAGCAGCAACATGATCATCCCCGCGGTAACAAGCATGATCCATTGCAGCATGTCCTCCGTCTCCACTTCCGACTTGGTGACAGACACCGTATACACCTCGCCGCCCGCAGTGACGGAAAAAAGCAGCTGGCGAAATGGACGGTGCTCATTGTGATGGGTGGGTTCCCGCCGGGAAATATCATGGAATTGCCGTTCGACAGCCCTGAGGGCCGGCTCGAAAGCTATCTGCTGGTCGCGGTAATTGGCCGGTTCCGGCAGTTGGCCCTTCACCTGCACATGGTTGAGTATCTCCGCTTCTTCCACCTTGAGCGTATCATCCAATTGGTGGATGAGCACAGTCCGGATGATAAAATAATAACTGACGCTGCCCAATGCCAGCGCCAGGATGCTGGCAAGGAAATTGATGCGGCTGTAGTGCGTGAATAGCTTCACGGAACCTGCAGTTTATACCCCATACCATACACGGATTGAATATAATCACCGGCGCCCGCCTCCATCAGCTTACGGCGCAAATTCTTGATATGCGTATATATGAAGTCGTAATTGTCCATCGCCCCCATATCATCGCCCCATAAATGTTCCGCAATGGCATTCTTGGAGACTACCCTGCCCTTGTTATAGGCAAAATACAGCAGGAGCTGGTGCTCTTTCCGGGTAAGTTCCAGCGGCCTGCCATTCACCGTGACAGCCCGGGCCTGGATATCGATCAGTATCTCCGCCAGCCGTATGAGATTGCTGCCGGCCGAATGTCTCCGCCGGATAATGGCAGCCACACGGGCCCCCAGCTCCGAGAGGTGGAAAGGCTTGGGTAAATAGTCATCAGCCCCCAATCTTAGTCCTGCCACCTTATCTTCCAATGAGTTACGGGCAGAGATGATCAATACGCCATCGCCTTTATGATTGGCTTTCAGCTCTTTGAGCAATTCCAGGCCATTCCCGTCCTGGAGATTGATATCCAATAAAATACAGTCGTAGTCATATTCGTCTATCTTTGCCAGCGCACTTGTATAGGTCCCGGCCTGGTCGCAGACGAAACTTTCCTGTTCCAGATAGCTGCTGATGCTGTCGGACAAGGCCTTTTCGTCTTCCACAATCAAAAGCTTCATATCAGCAAGTTAAGATTTTCCACAGTAAGCCCCGGAATGTGCAAATTATTCGAAGGCTGACCCTCGTTTTTCATTATTTATCATTACCTTTGCAAGCTCTTTAAAAAGCACTCATGAGCAGCCGCCGGGAATTTGAAATAGCGTTTGTGGGCCTTAAGGCTGGTATGCATGAGTTTAACTATCGGATTACCGATAAGTTCTTTGAGGCTTATCAGCAGCAGGACTTCCGCAATTGCGACGCCAATGTGAACCTGTACCTGGACAAGAAGAACAGTTTCATGCTCCTGAAGTTCGAGATAGGGGGCCGGGTCGAAATTGCCTGTGATCGTTGCGGCAACATGCGACCGCTGGATCTTTGGGACGAGTTCAACATACTGGTCAAGCTGGTGGAAGACCCGGAGATCATGAATCAGCAGGAGGAAGACCCCGATGTATATTATATATCCAAAGGAGAAAGTCATCTGCACGTATCCGACTGGATCTATGAATTCATCAACCTTAGTATTCCCATGCAGCGCATGTGCAATGACAAGGAAATAGGCGGCCCCTATTGTAATAAGGAAGTGCTGGAAATGCTGAAAAAGCTGGATAGCGAAAAGAACCAGGCCTCCAATCCCTTATGGAAAGGGTTGGAAAAGTTCAGGAATTTAGATAAGTAATTAGTTAAGTGTACATAAATTTGATGTGATATGCCAAATCCGAAACGGAGACATTCCCAGCAGCGGAGTGCAAAAAGAAGGACACACTACAAGGCTGAGAAAGTTACCTTGAGCAAGGACAGCACCACCGGAGAGACCCACGTACGCCATCGCGCGCACGTAAGTGAGGGAAAGTTGTACTACAAAGGAAAAGTAGTAGCTGAGAACTCACCGGTCAAGTAGACAGCATGAATATTGGCTTAGACATGATGGGAGGGGACTTCTCACCGCTGGAAGCAGTCCGGGGTGTACAACTGTACCTGCAAACTGCTCCGGCCCCCGTCAAGCTGTACCTCGTGGGAGATGAGAACCAGATCAATCCCCTGCTGCAGGAGTATGCCATTCCCGCTACGTCGGTGAAAGTCATCCATGCACCACAGGTGATCGAAATGAACGAGCATCCCACGAAGGCCCTGAAGGAAAAACAGCAATCTTCCATAGCCGTGGGCTTCCACCTGCTGGCCACCGGAAAGATGGACGCTTTCATCAGTGCCGGTAACACCGGCGCCATGCTGGTGGGCGCGCTCTACACCCTGAAGCCCATCGAAGGTATCCAACGCCCCACTATTTCCACCATCTTACCCAAGACCAACGGCGGCACAGGCGTCCTGCTGGACGTTGGCCTGAATGCCGACTGTAAGCCGGAGAACCTCAACCAGTTCGCCGTATTGGGCTCCTTGTATGCCAGGCACATCCTGGGCATCGAACAACCCCGGGTAGGTCTTCTCAACATCGGCGAAGAAGAAGGAAAAGGAAATATCCTTGCACAGGCCGCTTATCCCCTGCTGAAAGAAAATAGTCAGATCCATTTCATCGGGAACATCGAAGGACGCGATCTGTTGCTGGACAAGGCGGACGTAATGGTCTGTGAAGGCTTTACAGGCAACGTGATCCTCAAAATGGCCGAGTCCCTCTTCGGCATCAGCAGCGAAAAACAGATCCACAGCGAATATTTCGACCGCTTCGACTTCGAGCTGTATGGCGGCACCCCGCTCCTGGGCGTGACAAAACCAGTGATCATCGGCCATGGCATATCTCACAGTAAAGCCTTTCTGAATATGATCGTACTGGCGCAAAAAATGATCACATCCGATCTGCTGGGAAAAATGAAGGAGAGCTTTCTTTCCTGACGGAGGAGGGTAAAGCATGAAAACATTCATCACCTACTTTTCAAACTACCTCCGCCAACAATCCCTCAAAAGCATTTTCTTTACCGTTCTTTTCACAGGCGTGCTGGTCGGCTGTAATTATACTTTCGGCATCGAAAGAAGGATCAGGGATCTTAAGCCCTGGTATCTCTCCCTCTCCAGCTTTTTCTTCTTTTATAGTTTTGTCTTTTATTTCACCTGGGGACTGGTGGGCCTTCCGCGATTGGCAACACATACATCCCGGAGGAACTTTCTCCTCATCCTGCTGGCAGCACCCCTGTATTTCTCCCTGAAGATGATCCATTGGGACCTCTCTCCTCTCCTGCCCGACTGGCATTACCCCTGGGAAAAATATGCGCTCATCATACTGCAACTGCCCGCCAAGCTGGTGCTGCTTTGTATGCTGCTTTGGTACTGCCGCAAACTGTTAAGACAGGATGGCACTTCCATGCCGGCTCAGTTTGGTGTCACCATTCAGCACTTTCGTGCAGGACCTTATTTCCTTCTCCTTGCATGCCTGCTCCCCCTTATAGCCCTTGCCTCCACCCGGCCGGACTTTCTTCATACCTATCCGAAAGTAAAGAACATCGCTTTCGTCAATGCATATACCCATTCCCCCCTGCCCTGGCAGCTGTTGTATGAGCTATCCTATGGCCTGGACTTCTTTTCCATCGAGCTTTTCTTCCGGGGATTGCTGGTAGTAGGACTGTCCCGCTATGCAGGAGAGAAAGCGATCCTTCCCATGGCCGTCTTCTATTGCACGATCCATTTCGGCAAACCGCTGGGAGAATGCATTTCCTCGTTCTTCGGAGGCATGATCCTGGGCGTGATCGCCATACGTACACGCAGCATCGTCGGTGGTCTCATCGTACACCTGGGCCTGGCCTGGCTGATGGAGGTCGGCGGATGGCTGGGAAAAGAAGCACTGGGCGGGATATGAAAAAAAGCTACCAACCTGTAAGCCGGATCCTGTTCCCCGCCTGAGGCGGGGCGGTCATCATTTATCTGGCCCCTGCATTACTGCAGGGATCTAGCTGCCTACCCTCCGGCATCGGACGAGCCGTCCTCAATCGCCGGTATACGTGGCATTTCAGCATGCAAGGTTTACCCGCCCCGGCAATTACTTGCCGGCGCTGTGGGCTCTTACCCCACATTTTCACCCTCATCCGTCAGCTGACGGACAGTTATTTTCTGTGGCACTCTCTATTGGCGCTTGCACGCCACCCGGCTGTTAGCCGGTGCATTGCCCTGTGCTGTCCGGACTTTCCTCCCCCTTTGCATAAACAAAGAGCGCGATGACCCGGTTGGTAGCCATACAAAGATATATCTTTAATAAATGATACGCCTATTAGTCATTTGCCTGTTATCTGCCCAGATCTTACAGGCACAGAAAAAATATATCTTCCAACGGCCGGAGATGGGCTCCCCATTCACGATCACACTTTACAGCATTGACTCCGCTGGCGCAGCGGCAGCTGCAGCAGCAGCCTTCGATAAGGCCGAAGAGCTGAATGCGCTGCTCAGCGACTACGTGGACAGCAGCGAGATCAATCGCGTGAGCGCCGCCAGTGGACAGCATCATTGGATACCTGTATCTCCCGCCCTTTTCGATATCCTTCAACGCTCGGTGCAGGCAGCCCGGCTCAGCGGAGGCAGCTATGATATCACCATCGGCCCGGTGGTGCGTCTCTGGCGCCAGGCCCGCAAGACACACCAGTTCCCGGATTCCGCCACCCTCAGGGAGGCCCTGGCAAGTACAGGCCATCGGTATCTTCGTCTGGATTCTGCCACCCGGTCTGTATGGCTGGAGAAAAAAGGAATGCGGCTGGATGTAGGCGGGCTGGGAAAAGGATTCGTGGCTCAGGCAGCGCTGGACATGCTGGAACAACGGGGATTCCCCATTGCAATGGTCAACGCAGGCGGTAAGATCGTCGTAGGCCAGACGCTTCCTGGAAAACCAGGCTGGCTCATCGGCATTAACGCGCCCGGAGAAAAAGAGACCCTCCTCCCATCATTCCTGGTGCTGAAGAATATGGCAGTGGCTACTTCCGGCGATATCTATCAATACGTCGAACTGAACGGTAAACGCTATTCACATATCGTGGACCCGGCAACGGGCATCGGCCTTACCCGGCGGCGCAATGTTACAGCGCTGGCCCCGGACGGCACCACCGCCGACTGGCTGGCTACCGCCTGCAGCGTATTACCCTGGCGCAGGTCCCTCCACCTGATCCGGAAACTCCCCGGAACAGCCCTGCTGGTCACAGAAATGAAAAATGGCAAAATATCCCGTAAATCCTCTCCAGGTTTTAGAAATTATCTACAGAAATAGTATGTAAATTGAGGGCATGAATCGTTTATTGATTGCCTGCCTGGCTTGTTTATTCGCTGGCAAGGCTGACCCTCCTTCTGCAAAAGCTCCTTTTAGCGCAAAACGAATCGTAGATTCGTTATCACAGACATCAGATCACTCCGGAAAACGAGTTACATTTTCAGGAGAACCCGTTTTCCGGACTTATTCCCAACAGATACCCGGCTCTTCTGTCGCCTTTGTCATGACGCCCATTCCTGGCAATGGAAAGATCGACTCTTTCTGGATGGAAGAGCATGAGGTCACATACGAAGAATATGTGCTCTTCCAGGACGAGGCCATGGACAAAGCGCCTATACCTGATGGCATCACCCGGCCCAGCCCTCCTTATATCGATTTTACCCTGGGCATGGGTAAGACCGGTGGCTTTCCTGCCAACAGCATGAGCCAGTATGCCGCCATCATGTACTGCAAGTGGCTGTATATAAGAACAGGCATATTCTACAGGCTGCCTACGGCAGCCGAATGGGAACATGCCTGCCGGGCCGGGTCTGCCGCCGCTTACCCTTTTGGGGACGATGCATCATTACTTCCCCAATTCGGCTGGTTCAGCAGCAACAGCGGCAATAAATACCACGCAGTAAAAGAGCTGAAACCCAATGCCTGGGGACTCTATGATATGCTGGGCAACGTTGCAGAATGGACCCAGGACCCCCTCACCCTGAAAGGTGGCAGTTTCCATGACCCGGCAGAACAGCTGCACTGTGCGTCCATCCTTCCCTATGACCGCAAATGGAATGCACGCGATCCCCAGATCCCCAAAAGCAGATGGTGGAATGCAGACGCCCCATTCATCGGCTTTCGGATCATTCGGCCCATGCAGCAGCCGGATGCAGCGGCAGCAGCAGCGTTTTACGACAAGCTATTGACCAAAAAATAACCATCGTTTATTCATTTTAAATTGCAGTTATCATGGATCAGAAACCAAGTTCACCCCACCGCTCCAGAAGGGAGTTCGTTAAAGCTTCTTCCCTGCTGGCAGGCGGCATCCTGGCCGCACCATTGATCTCGCAGGCCAATTTCTTTTCCGGCGCTCCTGACACCATCAGGATCGCACTCATCGGCTGCGGCGGCCGTGGCACCGGGGCCGCAGTACAGGCCCTCAGCACCAAACAAAATGTACAGCTGGTGGCCATGGCAGACGCCTTCAAAGACAGACTGGACAACAGCTACAACAGCATCCTGGAAGCCCTGGAAGATAAAAAGTCCCGGGTGCAGGTGAAGGAAGAAAATAAATTCACAGGGTTCGACGCCTACAAAAAAGCCATGGCGCTTGCCGATGTGGTGATCCTCGCCACTCCTCCTGGATTCCGCCCCATCCACTTCGAAGAAGCCGTCAACCAGGGCAAACAGGTCTTCATGGAAAAACCCGTAGCCACCGATCCTGCAGGCGTACAACGCGTACTGGCAGCCGCCGAAAAGGCCAAGGCCAAAAAGCTCAACGTCGTAGTGGGACTACAACGCCGCTATCAGGCTTCCTACCGGGAGCTGATCAGGCGCGTACATGATGGCGCCATCGGGGAGATAACGTCCGCCCAGGCCTGGTGGAACAACGACGGGGTCTGGGTACACCCCCGTCAGGCCGGCTGGACCGAAATGGAATATCAGATGCGCAACTGGTACTATTTCGTTTGGCTGTGCGGCGACCATATCACCGAACAGCATATCCATAACCTCGATGTCATCAACTGGGCTATGGAAGCCTATCCCGTAAGAGCCCAGGGTATGGGAGGACGAGAAGTACGGAAAGGAAAGGATTACGGCCAGATCTACGATCACCACTTCGTGGAGTTCCAGTATGGCAACGGCGTTATCCTCAACAGCCAGTGCCGCCATCAGAAAGGCACCATGAGCAAGGTGGATGAGCTCCTCATCGGCACCAAAGGAAGGGTCTATTGCGATGCCGCCCGCATCGTGGATAATAAAGGCAACACCATCTATCAATTCGATAAGAAGACGGAGAACCAACCCTACCAGAATGAACATGACGAACTCTTTGAAGCCATTGCCAAAGGCGAATATAAATTCTGGGATGCCGAAAGAGGCGCCCGGAGCACGATGACCTCCATCCTGGGCAGGATGGCCACCTATTCCGGCCAGAACGTGGAATGGGATAAGGCGATCAACTCGGGCATCAATATCATGCCGGCATCTTACGCTTTCGACGCAGCGCCGCCCGTTCTGCCGGATGGTAACGGACTCTATCCCGTTTCCGAACCGGGCCAGACGAAATTCTTTTAATGTAAAACGTCCGCCTGTTGGCGGACGTTTTTTTTATTTTACTTAAAATTATCACTCTCCCTATACGCCTGTATCAACGCCATCTCCCCCTCCTTTCCCGGACGGGCATTCCCATGCTCCATGCCCAGCACACCCCGGTAGCCCTTCTCATAAATATGCTTAAAGATATTCTTATAATCCATTTCCCCCGTGGTAGGTTCGTTGCGCCCGGGATTGTTACCTATCTGGAAATAACCGATCTCACTGTACGTAAGGTCAATGTTCCGGATGATATTACCTTCGTTCCGCTGCATATGATACATGTCGAAAAGGATCTTGCAGGATGGGCTGTTCACCGCCTTGCAGATAGTATAGGTCTGGTCGGAATATCGGAGGAACAGGTCCGGTGTATCGCTTAAAGGTTCCAGCACCATGACGATCTTATGCGGCTCCAGGATCTCCACGCCCCTGCGTAATGCATCGATGACATTCCCCGTCTGAATACCCATCGGCAAACGCCGCTCGAAATCGCCCGGCACCACCGTGGTCAGGATACCCCCGCATCGCTTGGAGACCTCCACCGCCTCACGGCATCCTTTCAGGAAAATTTCCAGGTGCTCTGGTTTGCCCGCGGCCAGCGTATTGGCGCCATTGCCGCCCTTGTCCAGCACGAAAACCCCCATCGACATGCCCAATTTGGCCAGGGTATCCCCTATCTTCTGCTGCTGCTCGGGCGGCCTGCGGGACATGCCATTGTCTTCAATGCTTCGAAAACCCTGGTCATAAGCGAATTTGATCTGATCGATGAAGTCAGGGCCCGCACTGTTCTTGAACATACCATCGTGTGTACCGTAATTAAGATTGAAAGGCTGACCAGCTGCTGATTTCCTGTTCTCCTTGGCTAATACACTGGCGCCTGACAGGACGGAGGCGCCGGCAAGCAATGAATGCCGGATAAAATGTTTGCGTTCCATAGATCGTTTTATGATGGACTAAGCTAGGGAATTTTTCAGAAAACCCCGCCTTCCGGGCAGGCTAATACTGAAAGAATATCTCCGTAGCTCCATAACCGTAACGTGGATGATAGCGGTTGACAAAACTTTTCACCCTTCGCTTCGCCCTCAGCAGTTCATGGATCTCATCCCGCAGCTTACCGGAACCTACGCCATGGATGACGATCATGGAAGGCAGGTGATGCGCCAGGGCCAGGTCAAAGTATTTCTCGAAGGTCTGCAGCTGCAGGGTAAGGATCTCGAAATTATCCAGGGAAGTCCATTTTTCGGTGAGCTTTTCAATATGAAGGTCCAGCTCGGAACGGGCAGGCTCCAGGTGCTGGCGCGCCCGGGAAGCCTCGTAGACCCGGAATCCGGAACCTGACAGGATCCCTGTATCAACAACGGACTCCTCCACCTCTTTTAAGGGATAGGTCTCGAAAAGCGAAAAGGAAAAAGTAGCCTCGCCTTTCTTTTTTATTTCCTCGATCCGGCTAAACACCTGTTTGGCCCTTAATTTTAGGGAAGTCTCATAGTGATCCGCCCTGGTCTTATCGGGCGTGAGCAGGGAGAATTCACATTCAAAAACAGGGTTGTCATTGAGATTGGCAAAGGGAATATCATGGATATAGAAATCCTGGAAAGGATGCACCTGGTTGTCCAGGTCGAACTCGCTGCTGCCAAAATAGTTCAGGTGATAAGAAAAATGATAGCCGGCCTGGGTATTGTTCACCAGGTGGATCTTCAGGCTTTCCACGACATCGTCCCCGAACTCGTCGTTGTCGAATACAGGCAGAAAGGTCAGCCATACGCCATCCGCCAGTTTAGCGATCCGCTCCTTCTTCTGGTTCGGCTGAAGCTTCTCCGGAGGAAGCTGGTCAACATATTTTTTAGGCTTTTTCTCCGGGGGAGCAATTTTTTTTTCCGAGAATCGCTTGAAATAAGGGAAATCCAATTGATCGGTATAGGCGGGAAAACGAACGCCACGAACGTCCACCAATACCATTTTGTCATTGAGGATCTCTACTACTTCCCCTTCGTCGCTGGAATGCTGGATAACAACCTTGTCCCCTACCTGGAATTTCATTTGGCAAAGTTACGACATTTTTAACCTGCTCTGCCTGTACCCATAGAGGAAATAGATCACCAGCCCGATGCCCATCCACACAAAGAACCAGATCCAGGCAATGGCGCCGATCTCTATCAGCAGGTAGGCGCAGAAAAGCACCCCCAGTACAGGGATGACAGAATATTTCTTCACCATGGTAGCAACGGACGCTATGCCGGCCAGGAGGGTATATACGATAAAAAGGATCTCCTGAAGCCCCACACCGCGGAGATGCTGCAGGGCGCTACCCAGCCTGTCGCGAAAGACATACAGGAACAGCAGGTAGAGAACAGGCACGATCCATTGCCCGTTGATATAGGGCAGGCGGAAGCCTTTTTTCGCACCACCCTGGATGCGGGGAAGGAACAGCACGCCGCCGGATACGAGCACAAAGGCAAAGAGGGTGCCTATGCTCGTGAGCTCCGTCATCAGCGAACTTTCCAGGAACAGGGTGGGTATGGCCACCAGCAGCCCGGTGATGATAGTGGAGAACCAGGGCGTCTTATATTTGGGATGGATCTTCCCGAAAGCTTTCGGCAGCAGACCATCCCGGCTCATGCTCATCCATATGCGGGGCTGGCCCAGCTGGAACACCAGCAGCACGCTGGTAGTGGCCACTACAGCGCTGACGGAGATGAAATAGCCGATCCATTTCTGGTGCACCTGGTTGAAAACATAGGCCAGGGGGTCGGTGACATTCAGCTTGAAAAAAGGCACCATCCCCGTCAGGACCAGGGCAATAAGGATGTACAGCACCGTGCAGATGAGCAGGGAATACAGCATGCCCTTGGGCAGGTCCCGCTGGGCATTGGTACATTCCTCCGCCGTCGTGGAGATGGCGTCAAAGCCGATGTAGGCATAAAATACAGCCGACACCCCCTTCAATACCCCGGTGAAACCATTGGGCAGAAAAGGATTCCAGTTGGCGGTCTTTACAAAGAAAAAGCCAATGATGATCACGAGGATGATCACGGCGATCTTGAACATCACCATGAAATTCGTGGTCTTCTTACTCTCGGAAATACCGATGTAAGTAATGACAGAGATGATACAAACGATAAAAAAAGCGGGCAGGTTGACAAAGATATGTTTGCCCATGATGACGGGCGCTGCGTTCCAGGCATCGATGGCTGCACGGAGCCCATCGTCCAGCGGCAGGTGCGCAGCAAGGGCGCCCTGTGCTTTGAGATAAGCCGCATGCGCTGTGCTGGGGTCGATCACCAGCCAGCCGGGAAGATGGATATTGAACCCTTCCAGCAGATTGTTGAAATAACCGCTCCAGGAGATGGCTACGACGATATTCCCGATGGCATATTCCAGGATAAGGGCCCAGCCGATGATCCAGGCCACCAGCTCGCCAAAAGATACATACGCATACGTATAAGCGCTGCCGGCAATGGGGATACGGCTGGCAAACTCAGCATAGCACAGGGCAGAAAAACCACAGGTAATGGCCGTGAGCACGAACAGGAGAGAGATGCCCGGACCGCCATTGAACGCTGCCGTACCGATGGTGGAGAAGATGCCCGCCCCTACGACGGCAGCAATCCCCATGAAGGTCAGATCCCGTACGTTAAGTACTTTTTTCAATCCCCCTGCCCCGTGGCCATCCGAGATCCCTTCTGCCGCATCCTTCTGAATCTTTTCCAGTGACTTTTTCCGCAACAATGAATTGGACATTCACCATTAGTTTGATTACGGGCGGTAAAATAACGAAAAAGGTTTACATTTACCCTTTACTCTTCCCCCGATACCCGGGAATAAGTCGTCATCCATTGTCACGTCTTAAAATTCCCGGTCATGAACATACCAATAAGTTATTTTTCCCGGGCGCTATCCCCAGCGCTCAACGACGCTTACCTCGAACGTATCCGGGCTTGCTCCTTTGCCCCCCATCACTTCCTGCTGAAAGCCGGAGAAGTGTGTAAGTACATCTATTTCGTGGAGTCCGGGCTGCTTCGATGCTACTATCGCCGGGGTAACAAAGAGATCTCTTCAGGCTTTGCCCAGGAAGGGGCGTTCTGCTGGTCTGCGGAGAGCTTCCTTCGCCAGAAGGAGGGAATAGAATACATCCAGGTGGTGGAACCATCCATCGTCTGCATGCTGAGCTATGACAGCCTGCAATGTATCTGTCTTGACTTTCCGCAGTTCGATATGCTGCAGCAGGAAGTGACCTGGAGGCACCTGCTGGATCACGAAAGTAAAATGCAGGCCATGTGGATGCAGCAGTCTCCCCAACGGCTGGCCTGGTTTGTCCGGCGGTTCCCCGGACTGCTTGAAAAGGCCAGGGCTAAACATGTTGCCTCTTACCTGGGCATCACCGAGGTCATGCTAAGCCGCCTGCGACATCATCCGCCCCTTGCCGGATAAACCGATGCATCAGCTCCTCTTCGATCTGCAGCACATCCGCCAGCCTGATGATCTCATTATAGGTAAATTGTTCCGGGCGGGCCGCTTTGCCGGCAAAAGAGGGGGCAGACAGCTGGATCAGCCGGCCTAACGCATGAGGATGAATGATGAGGAAGATATCTTCAAAGTTGCGGATACAGCCGCATTCCAGGCATCTTTTTATGAAGGCGATCCGCGCTTCGTCTGTGCTGTCCTGCAATTTTTAGCTGAATGTAGGGGAACCGCCACGGGAAGCCGTGGCCCGATAGGACCACACCCCTAATATTCCCTTTGGACGAGAAAGGCGGCCAGCTGCCGCAAAGGCTCTTTACGTCGATCAAGAACGGCGATATCCTCCAGCTGCTGGTTGGCGGCCGCCATGTACTGCTCTTTCAATTCCCTGGCCCATGCATCGACGCCACAAGCCTTAAAGATCTGTAGCATACCTTCCACCTTCGTGGCTCCATCGGCGTTCGTAAGCCGGTTCATTTCCCGGCGCTGCGTATCCGTAGCCACTTCCTGGGCTTTTATCAGCAGGAACGTCTTTTTCCCTGCCACAATATCCCCGCCCACCTGCTTGCCGAATTTTTCCGGGTCGCCAAAAGCATCCAGGTAATCGTCCTGTACCTGGAAAGCCAGCCCCAGGTTCTTCCCAAAATCATAGATATGTTGCTGGTTGCCCAGCCCGGCACCACCCAGTATCGCACCTATCCGAAGACTGGCAGCCAGGAGCACCGAAGTCTTGAGACCGATCATCCGTTGGTATTCCTTCAGCCCTACCCGCTCCATACGTTCAAAGTCCATGTCCAGCTGCTGCCCCTCACATACCTCCCTGGCCGTCTGGTTGTAGATATGCATGATAGGACGGATATGCTGCGCCTGGATCTTACTGAGGTAATCATAAGCCACCACCATCATCACATCACCCGTAAGCAAGGCCGTGGAAGCACCATACTTCTCGTGTACCGTGGGCTTACCCCGCCGCAAAGGCGCTTTATCCATGATATCATCGTGTATCAGCGTGAAATTATGGAAGAGCTCAATGCTGGCCGCCAGATGCCAGGCGTCGGGATCGATGTCCCCAAAAAGCTCATTCCCCATCAGGCAAAGCACGGGCCTTATCCGTTTGCCGCCAATGCCCAGGAAATAATTGGCAGGCTCATATAAAGTGGCGGGATGAGCAGGAAAATGCTGGGCCTGGAACCTGGCCGTGAATTCCGCTGATAACGCTTCAAAACTGTGCATGGGACGGCTATTTCTTTTTCTTTTTTGGTTTCTTCTCTTTTGCCTTCGCCTTCACCGTCACTACATCCTTTACCTCCACCATTTCTCCGGTCCCCGCTGTGGCGATCACCCACTCATAGTCCAGTTGTCGTTTGGCAAGATTGGCAGCCACCACCTTGATGGTGACTTTATCACCCATCCGGAACTGCCGGCCACTGCGCCTTCCCACCAGGCTGTAGTCGCTTTCAACATGCCTGAAATCGTCGTATTCCAACAGGCTGTTGAGGCTCACCAGCCCTTCGCATTTATGTTCGAGGGTCTCTACCCAGAAACCAAAGGAAGCTACCCCACTGATGACCCCCTCAAATTCCTCACCCAGAAAACCCTGCATATACTCCACCTGCTTGTATTTGTTCGCAGCCCGCTCGCTTTCCATGGCCGCCCGCTCCCGCTCGCTGGAATGACGGCATTTGGCCTCCAGTTTCTTATCTATCTCTATTTTTTCTTGAATACATTCGTATAATATCCTATGGACCAGCACATCAGGATATCTTCTAATTGGAGAAGTGAAATGGCAGTAATGTTCAAATCCCAGTCCGTAATGTCCGATATTCTCAGTCGTATAAATAGCTTTTGCCATGGTTCGGATTCCCAGCTGCTCCAATACATGCTGCTCCGGACGCCCCTGCACATCCTGCAGCATCTGGTTAAAGCTGGAAGCTATCGCCTGGGGAGATTTAAGATCGAATACATGACCGTACTTTTTGGCAAACTCAATAAATGGCAGCAGCTTCTCCTTATCCGGAGTATCATGGACCCGGTAAGGAAAAGGTATCGGTTTCTTATTGACCTTGATCTTACCCACATTTTCAGCCACCGTACGATTGGCCAGCAACATAAATTCTTCCACCAGCTGGTGCGCCTCCTTACTCTCTTTCACCATAATGCCGATGGGCCTGCCTTTGTCATCCAGCTTAAAACGCACTTCAGTTGAAGAAAAATTGATGGCCCCTTTTTTAAATCGTTGTTTTCTAAGTCGTTGAGCAATATCATTTAGCACTTCCACCTCTTTTTGATATAGCCCTTCCTTCTGCTCGATGATCTCCTGCACTTCCTCATACGTGAACCGATGGTCCGAATGGATCACGGTCTTGCCGATCCAATACTGCTTCACCTCCCCCTTGGATGTCATTTGGAAAATAGCCGAAAAGGTCAGCTTATCTTCATTCGGACGCAGCGAACAAAGCTCATTGGAGATCCTTTCCGGCAGCATGGGATTGACACGGTCCGGCAAATACACGGAAGTGGCACGGGTAAATGCCTCCTTGTCCAGGGCGGTCTCCGGCGTTACATAATGGCTTACATCGGCAATATGCACACCGATCTCCCAATTGCCATTCTTCAGCGGACGGATGGAGATGGCATCATCAAAATCCTTGGCATCCACAGGGTCGATAGTGAAGGTGAGGACCTCCCGCAGGTCCTTACGGATCTTTACCTCCGAGGAAGGTATCAGGTCCGGCAGCCTTTCAGACTCTTCCATAACATGCTCAGGGAAGAAGATCGGAAAGCCATTCTCAAGGAGGATCTCCTTCATTGCCTTGTCATTCCCATCCTCCTTGTCCATGATCTGGATCACTTCTCCCTGGGGTTTCTTGTTCTTCTCCCACTCTACGATCCTTACGATGACCCGGTCGTTATTCACGGCGCCATTCAACCTCGAAAGAGGTATATAGATATCAGGCATGGGCTTATCCGTCTCCGCAATAAAGAACGCAAAGGACTGGCTCAGCTCCACATGCCCAAGGAATTCCATTTGCTTCCGGACAGCGACCTCAACCACCTCCCCCTGCTGCCGGCCGCTGCGGTTCGGATTTCCGGTGAGACGTACCCGTACAGTATCGCCATGCAGGGCCGTATTAAAGTCGGAGGGACGGACCAGCACATCCTGCTCCCGCCCTTCGATGATCACAAAGCCCATCCCGGAACGGGTGACGTCCAGCCGGCCTGTCAACAGATCATGAGATTGCTCACCGGTCCTTTTCTTCTTTTTCTTCTTCGTCTTCATGTAAAAGATATTAGATAATTACTTAAGCTTCCACGCCTGCGGCGACGGATGGCTTGAAATTGGTAATGAATTTAATGATTAAATCAGTAAAATGCGGTTGCTCCCCGAATAAAAACCGCGGCTCGATTGGCAGCACGTAGAAAGGCCATACTTCCAGCTCCTGCCGGAACTTGATCAGGCGGACGGCGTCTTTCTCTGTCGTAAGGATGATCTTATTCCGCTCTGCCATACCGCTGAAGCGGCGGATCATATAATGGAGATCATCTATAGTGAAAATATGATGATCGCTGTAGGCCAGCTCAAAATAGCTCCCCGCCTTTTCGTCCAGCCATTTTTTCAACGGCGCCGGATTTGCGATGCCCGTCACCAGCAGCACTTCCATCTGATCGTTGATCACCGTCGTATCTCCTTTCGTAATATGATAAGGCACACCGTACTGAATAGAGGAGAAGAACACCTGCTGATGCTCCAGGGGGTTAATTTCCAGGATCGTGTCCCTTCGCTGGTCCGCTGAAAGGTCTTCAGGACATTTGGTAACGATGATCAGATCGGCACGCCGGTAGCTCCCCGCCGCATCCCGCAGATCACCGCTGGGAAGCCACCAGTCCCTGGTAAAAAGATTGGAATAGTCGGTGAGGAGGATATTGAGACCGGCCCTGACTGCCCGGTGCTGAAAAGCATCGTCCAGGATGATGGCACGGGTATCCGGACGGTCATGCAACAACTGTGGAATGGCCACGATCCGCTCCTCCCCCACAGCAACGGCCACATCAGGGAATTTACTGTGGAACTGCATGGGCTCGTCGCCAATGTCCAGCGCTGTCGTCTGTCCCCCTGCAAGCGCATAGCCCCGGGTCTTCCGCTTATATCCCCTGCTGAGTATGGCCACCGGAAACCTGTCTTTAAGCGTACGGATCAGCAGCTCCACCATCGGAGATTTGCCGGTCCCTCCGACCGCCACATTCCCCACACAAATGATGGGCAGATTGAAACTGGTGGAAGAAAAGATCTTTCTATCATAACACCAGTTGCGCACCAAAATGATCAAAGCATATATGAGAGAGATGGGAAATAAGAGTATCCGAATAGGCCTCAGCAGAGGAAAGTTAAAGTTCATAGTTATTGTTCACCTCCTAAAGGTACGTAAAAAATTCAGGGTGAAGCGCTTCCGCCTGTTGACGGACAAATTCACCGTCAGGATGCTCCACCTGGGGAATGGAAGCGATCCAACGCATCCCGCTCCACCTTTCGATCTCCTTTTCATAGCCCGATGGCTCCCCGTTGAAGATCCAGCCCGCAACGTCCAGCCCATGTGCCTTACAGACGGCTGCCGTCAGCAGCGAATGATTGATGCTCCCGAGATAATTACGGCTCACCAGGACCACCCTTGCATCCAGCCGCCTGATCAGGTCGACCACGAACTCCTGCTCATTCAGGGGTACCATCAGTCCCCCGGCCCCCTCGATAACCAATGGACGGTCCGCCGGCATCGCTTCGGCTATCTTTCCCAGGCTGATAACGATCCCTTCCCTCCGCGCTGCAATATGCGGCGAAGCAGGAAAAGCCAGCTTATACGCCTCGGTCAACACCCTGGGGCGGCTAAGCCTTCCCGCTACCCACTCCGTATCCGTCCCCTGGTCAAACCCAGCCTGCACAGGCTTCCAATACACAGCGCCCAATGCCTCTGTGACAATGGCCGCCACAACAGTCTTACCTACATCTGTACCTATACCTGTAATGAAGATAGGCTTCATAACTTATTGACAAATATGGAGAAAATCGTCGTCCCATAGTTTCGCTGGGTGACAAATAACGGGTAGGCTTCGTAATTGTTGCGGGGAGTATGTTCCAGGACAAACCACCCCTTTTCCCGCAGTAGCTGCTTCTCCACTATCAGCCTGGGCAGCTCATCAATAGTGGCCAGCGCATAAGGAGGGCCTGCAAAGATAAGATCGAACTGCTCCGTACACTGCTGAATGAATTTGAAAACATCCATACGGATCACCTTGCAAAATGGTTCCACCCCCAGCTCCCGGGCACTCTTCTGTATAAAGGCGAACATGGCGGGGTCTTTCTCCACCACGGTAAGGTCCTTCACACCCCTGGAAGCCAGCTCATAGCTGATGCTGCCCGTTCCCCCGAAAAGATCCAGCGTTCGCAGCCCCTCCAGGTCCAGGTTGTTCTCCAGGATATTGAACAACCCTTCCTTGGCTATATCCGTCGTGGGACGGGTAAACGGCATCTTGGCAGGAGGATGCACTCTCCGGCCCCCCAGCTCACCTCCGATTATGCGCATACCGCCATTTTCAATATGGATGAAAAATAGTGTAAGGGCAGCTCCTTCAATTCATCCGTAACCTTGATGCTTTCGTCGATCATCTCGAAAGTTATTTGAAGGAAATATTTATGTAACTCTTCGCTAAGAGCTGATTGTCTGTCGATTAATCCGCCAACCAATAGCTTTATTTGCAACGGGTCTATATCCAGCTGACGACAGCTGTTCAACAAATGATAAACAACATCCCTGGCATCCTGGTAAGGAAAGGTCTGCATCAAATGAACCTTCCCCTTCTTAACCAGCAGCGCTACCATCTTGTCAGAATAAAAGATCACTTTGAGACAATCCTGGCCATCGCCCGAATCAAACATCTTATAGCTCTTCAGCAGCAAGCTGTAGTAATGCCAGTATTTGCCGGCCGTGAACTGTTGTTGCAGTAAATGATGTAATTCAGGAGAGATCCGGTACACATTGAACAATTCCCACCACGGTATTTTCTCCGAGAGCACCAGCCCCTTCTGAAGATTGCCATGTACAATATCAATGATCTCCTTATTCGTGTCCATGCTGAACAAAGGCTCTGGCACCAGGCTGCTTTCCGGGAAGTTATAGATCAGCAGGGTCTCTTTCACCGTCCGTTTGAACAAGGGTTCCGCCTCCAGTATCTCCCGCAATGTTTCAGTAAGATGCTTATTCTTTTCCTGGTCCAGCTGGAAATATTTAACCACCATCGGCCCCATATTCCGCTGGTTCAGCAATGTATAAGTAAAAGAATGCGCATTGACCTCGACAAGCAGGCGGCACTGCAGCAGATCCTCATCCGGGATCTCAGGGACTTCTATTTGAAAAGCGGGTTTTACCATAGTTATATGTGCCTGCAATAATACTTAAAAGAAGTCTATCTTGCACTCCTTTTTTCTATATGGCGACAAAGGTAAATTATAAGGTTTCCATCTCCTACCGGGACATCCTGCGCACGGCCTTGCCCATCAGCCTGGCCATCCTGGTCCCTCAGATCAATTTTATCACGAACAATATCTTTTTAGGACACCTGGACGAACATGCTGACTCGCTGTCCACTGCCGGTATCACAGGTGTCTATTATTTGCTGTTCGCCGTCATAGGCCAGGGATTGAACAACGGGCTCCAGGCGCTCATCGCACGGCGGGCGGGGGAAGATCGTATCGGGGAGATCGGTAAGCTTTTTTCACAAGGCATGATCATCGCCATGGGACTGGCCGTCACCGGCATCCTGCTCACCTGGTTCCTCGCACCCGCCGTACTGTCCTTTTCCCTGAGATCCCAGGCCCTCCGGGATCAGGCGGTACAGTTCCTGCGGATCCGCATCTGGGGCCTCCCCTTTCTTTATATCTATCAAATGCGCAATGCCCTGCTGGTAGGCACCAATCAAAGCAAATACCTCGTATATGGTACACTTGCCGAGACCATTGTCAATATCACCCTGGACTATGCATTGATCTATGGTCACCTGGGTTTACCCGCCCTGGGATTCAATGGCGCAGCTTATGCCTCCATCGCTGCAGAAGCCGCCGGTATGTTAGTAGTATTCCTCGTCATCAATGCAAAGGGGGTCAGCAAACAATTACAACTGTACAAACACTGGCGCTTCGATGCCGCCAATACCCGGCTGATCCTTGTTCAATCCTCCCCCCTGGTGTTTCAATACTGTCTCAGCATCACTGCCTGGGTCTTTTTTTACATCCTTATCGAACATCACGGCCGTCAGGCATTGGCCATCAGCAATACCATGCGCAATATCTTCGGGCTCTTCGGAGTTTTCACCTGGGCCTTTGCCTCCACCACCAATGCCATGGTAAGTAATATCATCGGACAGAAAATGGAAGATCGTGTGATAGAGCTCATCCATAAGATCCTGCGGTTAAGCGTGGGCTTTGCCGTGATCGTGGCCCTGCTGCTGAATATCTTCCCGACTGCATTCCTCGCAGTGTATGGCCAGAACGCCGCTTTTACAGCCGCAGCCATCCCCGTCATAAGAGTGGTCTCCTCCGCCCTGGTGATGATGTCCTTCGCTACTATCTGGCTGAATGCCGTCACCGGCACGGCCAATACCCGTATCAACCTGCTGATCGAGCTGATCACCATCGTTTTCTATTGCTGCTATGTATACCTGGTGCTGGAACGATGGAACATGTCCATCCTGTATGGCTGGATGTCGGAATGGGTGTACTGGCTTTCTCTCTTTATTTTTTCTTACCTGTATATCCGCAGCGGAAAATGGAAAGGTAAGATCATCTGACTGCTCAGCCGTCGAACTTCTTGTGGAGGGTCATCCCTGCCTTGCCCTGAAAATTGCCGATGGGAGCCTGTAATTTGTAAATGGAAAGGATCACTTCCCGGATAAAAGGATACTGCACCCTGATCTTTCCAATGATCTCGTCTGCGATCTTTTCCAATAAGGGAGAAGGCTGATGCATCCGCTGCTTGACAATGGCAAACAGGTTGACGTAATTGACGATCGTATCCAGGCTTTCAAAGGGACGGTCCTTCTCATCATACAGCACATCAAGGTGCACCTCGAAGGTATTGCCCGTCGCCAGCTCTTCCTTAAAGACCCCATGATTCCCTGAAAAGATCAGATTATGTAGCCTGACTGTAACCATATAATGCTTTGTTTTGGCCTGCTTATGCCAGGCCTTTTGCCGACAGATACCGCTCTGCATCCAGCGCCGCCATACAGCCGCTGCCGGCGGCCGTTACTGCCTGCCTGTATATCTTATCCTGCACATCCCCCGCTGCAAAGATACCTTCTACATTCGTACGGGAAGTGCCGGGGACGGTCTTGATATAGCCGGCTTCGTCCAGGTCCAGGTAGTCCGAGAAGATCCCGGAATTAGGCTGGTGACCGATGGCCACGAAAAAACCGCTTAAAGGCACCACCTGCTTCTCTCCCGTCCGGTTGTTGCGGATCCGTAATCCCTCTACCCTGCTCTCACCCAACACCTCGTCCGCTTCACTGTTCCAGTAGACTTTGATATTGGGCGTTTGCTGTACCCTTTCCTGCATGATCCTGGACGCACGCATCTTTTCGCTGCGGATCAGCATATGAACGTTCGTTGCCAGTTTGGACAGGTACAGCGCTTCTTCCGCTGCCGTGTCCCCGGCGCCGACAATGGCCACCTCCTTATTGCGAAAGAAAAAGCCGTCACAAACCGCACAGGCGCTGACCCCATATCCATTGAGACGCTGTTCGCTCTCCATTCCCAGCCATTTGGCGGAAGCCCCGGTGGCAATGATCACCGCATCCGCCTCTATCAGTTTCTCCTCATCGATCCAAACCTTAAAAGGCCGAACGGAAAAATCCACCTTCGTAGCCAATCCATATCGTATATCAGCACCCATACGGGTGGCCTGCTTTTCAAAATGCACCATCATCTCAGGCCCCTGCACACCATCTGGATAACCCGGATAATTCTCTACTTCCGTAGTGATGGTCAGCTGCCCCCCGGGCTGGATACCCTGGTAGAGCACAGGCCGCAGGTTGGCACGGGCCGCATAGACAGCTGCCGTATAGCCCGCAGGACCTGAGCCTATTATAAGACAATGTACTTTTTCACTTTTTGTAACATCCATGCTCAAACAAAATTTAGGGATGGCAAATGTAACCCGAAATGGGGAAAATGAATGTCGTTTGCATGACCTCTTGCCAGAGTGTGAATAATATGTTTACTTTCCATACTAAACGATATGCCAGTGAGACTTTATCCGATCGTACTGCTTCTCCTCGTTCAGGGACTCTCCGCCCAGCCCATCCACCGGCAATCACTGGTCAGGAGACACACCATTCATGTCACCGCCGCCGATCCGCTGGCTTCGCTGTCGGTGGGCAACGGAGGGTTCGCCTTTACGGTGGATGCCACAGGCCTGCAATCTTTTCCGGATGAATATGCCCACGGCGTCCCCCTGGTCGCGGAATCACAATGGGGCTGGCACAGCTTCCCCAACCAGACCGGCTACAGACTGGAAGAATCTTTCAGGAATTACGACTTCAATGGCAAACAACGTCCCTATGCCATCCAATGGAAAGCGCCCGGTCGCGCACATGCCGCGGCGGATTACTGGCGCCAGAACCCTCATCGTCTCCACTTGGCGAACATCGGCTTTGATATCCGTAAAACAAATGGTCAGGCAGCCTCCCTTGATGATATCACCGGCATCCGCCAGGAGCTGGATATGTGGACGGGATGTATCCACTCCCGGTTTTTCGTTGAAGGACGGCCGGTAGAAGTGTTCACCTGGTGCCACCCACGGCAGGATGTCATCAGCATACAGGTTCGCTCACCGCTGCTGCAGGAACAAAAGCTGCGCATCCGCATCCGGCTGCCCTATCCCACCGGCGAATGGGGAGACAACGGCAACGGGTGGTCGAATGAAGCCGCGCACCGCTCCACCCTCTTGCGGCAATCGCACCAGGGGGCTTTGCTGGAACATGTGCTGGATACCACCCGCTATTATCTCTCACTGGCATGGTCACATGCTGTGGTCACGGCCGCAGCCAGCCATTACTATGTGATCACCCCCGGTCCCGCCGGCGTCTTCGAATGCTCCGTCAGGTTCGATCCCCGTAAAAATGACCTGCCCGTTCCATCCTATGCCGCCACTGCAGCCGCCAGCGCCGGTGAATGGGCCGGATTCTGGAAGGATGGCGGCGCCGTGGATCTTTCCGGCAGCACGGACCCCCGGGCATTCGAGCTGGAACGCAGGATCATTACCTCCCTCTATCTCACCCGCATCCAATGCGCAGGCGACCAGCCCCCCCAGGAGACAGGCCTGACAGGCAACAGCTGGTTTGGAAGACCTCACCTGGAAATGCACTGGTGGCACGGCGCCCATTTCCCGCTGTGGGGCCGCCCCGCCCTGCTGGAAAAAAGCCTGGACTGGTATCGCCGGTGTGCCCTCATAGCAACAGGCATCGCCCGGCGGCAGGGATACAGTGGGCTACGATGGCAAAAAATGACGGACCACCAGGGCAATGAGTCACCTTCCTCCGTTGGCGCCTTCCTCATCTGGCAGCAGCCCCATTTCATCTACCTGGCCGAATTGTCCTACAGGGCCCACCCGGACATCAGCACCTTGCGAAAATATAAAGACCTGGTCTTCGCTACAGCAGACTTTATGGCCGCTTATGCGGCATGGGACAGCCTGCACGATCGCTATATATTGGGAAAAGGACTGATCCCCGCACAGGAATGCTATCCACCGGAAGAGACCTACAATCCCGCCTTCGAGCTGGCATACTGGTATTGGGCACTGGCTACAGCTGAGCGCTGGCGCCAACGCCTGAAATTGCCACCCGTACAAAAATGGAAGGACGTAAAGACAAAGCTCTCTCCTTTGCCCCGGCAGGAAGACAGGTACCTGTTCGCCGAAAGCGTTCCCGACTGCTACACCAATCCCCAATACCGGATCGACCATCCATCGGTCCTGTGCGCCTTCGGCCTGCTCCCCCTGTCACCCCTCATCGATACCGCCGTGATGCATACCACCTTCGACTGGATCCGGGATAATTGGTCCTGGCAGCACACCTGGGGCTGGGATTTCCCCATGGTAGCCATGACGGCCGTCCGCCTGGGCCAGCCTGAGAAAGCTATCGAGGCACTGTTCATGCCGGTGAGCAAAAATACCTGGCTGATCAACGGGCATAATTACCAGGATCAGCGGCTTCGGCTCTACCTCCCGGGCAACGGTGGCTTGCTGAGCGCCATCGCCCTGATGTGCGCAGGTTACGAAGGCAGCGGCCCCCTGCCGGGCTTCCCCAAAGACGGGAAATGGAAAGTAAGATATGAAGGCCTGCAAAAAATGCCATAGACCACAAAAACAAGGCCCCGACAAATGTCGGGGCCTAATGAAAGGAAAATATCGGTGGATTAACCCAAATATGCTTTCAATGCATTGCTGTAGCGGGCTTTCTGCAAACGCTTAATAGCCCTTTCCTTGATCTGGCGAATGCGCTCCTTGGTCAGATCATATTTCTGCCCTATCTGCTCGATGGTAACACCATTCTCGCCATCCAGGCCGAAATATGCATTCACGATCTCAGCTTCACGGGGACTAAGCGATTTCAGCACCCGGCGGATCTCCGCACGCAGTGAATCCTTCATCACATCGTCATCCGTTTCATCCCCACCTTCCAACAGGTCACCCATCGCCACATCTTCAGCCTCGTGTACAGGCGCGTCAAGCGAACTGTGACGGGTGTTGCTTTGGAAAATGTTGTTGATCTCCGTTTCGCTCATTTCCAGTAATTCAGCTAATTCCTCCGTACTTGGCTCCCGCTCATGTTCCTGCTCGAAAGCCATATACGCCTTGTTAGCCTTGTTGTACGTGCCAATTTTGTTTTGAGGCAGGCGGACTAATCTGCCCTGCTCTGCCAACGCCTGCAGGATGGACTGGCGGATCCACCATACGGCGTATGATATAAACTTGAAACCTTTGGTCTCATCAAAGCGTTGTGCCGCTTTAATTAAGCCGAGGTTGCCCTCGTTGATCAAATCACTCAGCGATAATCCCTGGTGCTGATACTGCTTTGCCACAGAAACCACGAAGCGCAAGTTGGCCTGTACCAACTTGTCCAATGCCTTCTGATCACCCATCTTGATCCGCTGGGCGAGCACAGTCTCCTCTTCAGGAGTAATCATCGGAATCTTCGAGATTTCCTGCAAATACTTCTCAACCGCCTGAGAATCACGGTTCGTAATCTGTGTAGCAATCTTAAGTTGCCTCATATCAAAAAATAAAAGATGACAAAAATATTGTCGGGTACTTAATCAATCAACAAGTATTGGACCAGGAGGGTTCACGAAAGTTGCAAAATAAGTGCAAAAGGTAAGTTAAGCATCATTTTTCCGTCCAGAACCGTTTGCAAAAATAGTCACGGAAGTTGGTACTTCATAGCGTTGGGGAATAAAAAACGGAATTTTAATCCCTTTTTTTGCTTTTTCAGCAGCGCCTTGTAACAGTGATGCCCCTTTGCAATTCTCCCAGATCTTTTGCAGATAATAGATCCCGGTAGTTGTTCACGCTTTATTAACATTTTTCAAGACCGGATAGTTCGCCTGAAAAAAAAGTTAAAAAAATTCTGCCTTAAAATTTTATAACTAAATAAATAGTTATAGCTTTATTGACATAACTAAAAACTTAGTTAACAAAATGAGCACCTACAAACCACTTACAAAGGCCGAAGAACAGGTGATGCAAGTCCTCTGGCGACTGGGAAAAGGATTCCTCAAAGACATCATTGACGAGACACCCGAACCCAAACCGCATTCCAACACCGTCGCCACCCTGCTGAAGATACTGGTGGAAAAAGGATACGTCCAGTACGAAGTGCAGGGACGGAATAACTACTATCAACCCCGGATAAGTAAAGCCGAATATGGCAAAAAAAGCGTGAACCAGCTCGTGAAAGGCTATTTTGAAGGCTCCCCGGCCAAACTCGTGTCCCAATTTGTCAATGACAACAAACTGAGCCTGGAAGAGCTGGAAAGTTTGCTTATCCAGATACGTTCATCCAGAAAAGATTCATTATGAACGCCTTATTTCACAGTTCCCTTTTTGTGTACGCTCTCCGTATGATGCTGGTATCCAGTGTATTATACGGTTATTATTTTGCGTTCCTTCGCAACAGAAGATTCCATTCATACAACAGATGGTATTTACTGGTGGGCACCCTGTTGTCCTTTCTGTTGCCCCTGGCACACCTTTCCTTCCATCTTCCATGGCTCCATGACACAGCGTCCAGCAACTCGCTGCTGACCATCATCCGGACTGGAAAAATTCCTGCCGAAGCAGGTGCAGGCACCCCTCCCTCCCAACGGGGACAGTTGAACATCTCCGGGATACTGACAGCGGGCTACTGCCTGGTCGCCCTGGTGCTGCTATCCCGGCTGATCAGGTCTGTCCACCGGATCAGCAGGTCTGCCGGAAAATACCCTTCCACCCGCATAGGGTCCATCAGGTTCCTGCGAACTTCCGAGAAAGGCGCCCCCTTTTCTTTTTTCAGCTGGCTTTTCTGGGATGAGCAAATAGATCCCCACCAGGGCGCCGGACATCTTATGTTCCTCCATGAATCCTATCATATCCGTCAGCGGCATACGCTGGATATCCTGGGCCTTGAGCTCGCACGCTCTGTTTGCTGGTTCAATCCTTTTTTCCATTTCGTCGCCCGGGAGATAAAAGTGCTCCATGAATTTGCCGCTGACCAATATGCCTTATCCGGCGGGCAGCAAAGCCGGGAACATCTTAATTACGCAGAATTGCTGGTCTGGCAGTCCGTAGGATCCAGCCAGGCTCCCCCCGTCACTCATTCTTTTTTTTATAACCAATTAAAACGTCGGATCTCCATGCTCACGCAAACCACGAACCATCGGACCAATCCTGTCAGCAGGATCATTGCACTTCCACTGCTGGTACTTTTGACGGGCCTGTTTACGACCGCACCTGCACAGTCCATCGATACGGTGTCTGCAAAAGACAAAGCACTTGTGTTACGCCAGTTCAACAGGAACATACGTTACCCGGATAAAGCAAGAAATGCCCACCAGGAAGGCTCCGTATCCTTCGCCATACGGCTGGGCGAAGGCGGCAAATTACTCGGCTATACACCATTGGATACCCCGCCGGAAGGAAAAGAAGTACTAAAAGCCGTTGTAGTCGCTTACGACGGCAAGTCTACCCCGCCCAATTCCATGTCACCCGAAGAAGCGCACACGATCCTGCAGGATGAGACACGCCGGGCTTCCACCAGGATCAATACACCATCGGTCACACCCGGTGAATATTACCTTCAGATCAGATTCCGGCTGGAACACCAACAGTAAAACACGGCCTTATGACAAACGAATTTATCCTGACGACAGGAATATACCTGCTGAAGACGATCCTTCTATCCGGGATCCTGTACGGCTACTACCGGTGGTTCCTGCGGGACAGATGTTTCCATGGATTTAACCGTTTTTTCCTGTTAAGCATACCGCTGCTGGCGCTGGCGCTGCCTTTTATCCAGCTGCCTTGGGGCGACTATCTATGGACGCCCGACGCCGCGTCCCATCCGTCAGACATCCCCTTGCATGCTGTCAACAGCAGCGACTGGAAAGAGGCGGATGCAACAGCTGGCCTACCCCACAGATGGGCTTACCTTTCTTCCTGGCCATCGCTGACCGCCGCCGCCTATGTGCTGATCACCTGCCTGATGCTGTACTTCTTCCTTTGCCAGCTTCGCTATATCCGGCTCCTGACAAAGAGATACCCCCGGCGTAAGATGGGAGATATCCATTTTTTCGGCACCCGTGAACCAGGCGCCCCTTTTTCTTTCCTGAAATATATATTCTGGAACGATGAACTGGAGCTCGACAGCGCTTCCGGCCGGCAAATACTCCGGCATGAGCTGAACCATGTGCGGCAGGGACATAGTCTCGACTTGCTGTTGTTCAGATCACTGGTCGCCTTTTTCTGGATCAATCCTTTCTTCCACCTTATCTATCGTGAAATAAGGGCCGTGCACGAATTTCTGGCCGACAGGGATGCGATAGCCGGGGGCGACAGGTATCAATACGCCGAGCTGCTGGTCTGGCAGACTGTCCGTAATCCTCCCGGTGCCCTGCTGCATCCATTTTTTCAATCACCCATAAAACGTCGTATCATCATGATCACCCAATCAAAAACCATTCATCCTACCCTGCTTGGCCGGGCAATGATCCTCCCGCTCCTGGTCCTCCTGTTCTGTGCTTTTGGTAATAAACATCATCCCTACACTAATGTCAGGATTACGACAATGCACCGGCCCTTAACGGTCGTCATCGACGCAGGTCATGGCGGCATCGACCCTGGCGCGATCAACAAAGATGGCATCGAGGAAAAAAGCCTGAACCTGGCCATCGCTGAAAAAATAAAAAAGTTTAGTGCAGAATACAACATTCGCGTGCTGATGACCCGTGAGAGCGATCAGCTGGCAGGCGGCAAATCCACTAAAGAGGAATCTTTACACTACCGCGCTGACATGGCCAACGAAAGTAAGGCAGATATGTTCATCGCCATCCATACGGACATGCTTGCCTCGAAGGACGTCAACGGGTTCAGTATTTTCGTTGCAAAAGACAATGCCCACTACACCCAGTGTGTTGCGCTGGGCTCCATTCTGACAGAGAATTTGAATAAGATCTTTCCGACGGACACCGCCCTTAAACAAAGAAAGGAACATATTTATGTGCTTGACAAAACGGACATGCCCGCCGTATTGCTGATCTGCGGAAATATCAGTAACGAGAAGGACCTCTCCTTCATCAGCAATGAGAAGAACCAGGAGATCGTTGCCAGGAATATATTACAGGGGATCAGCAAATATGCCGCCGGTCAGCCGGGTCAATAGATGATTTCCTCATCTCCCGCTTTCAGTAAAAGACTTTTCTTGTCGGCTGCTTCCACGCGGCCGACAATTTTTCCTTCAATGCCCGATTGGGCCGCAACCTTGATCATGCCTTCCGCAGCTTCGGCATCCGTAAAGATCTCCAGTCGGTGGCCCATATTGAATACCTGGTACATCTCCCGGTTGTCGGAACCAGAAGCCTGTTGGATCAATTGGAAGATCAGCGGAGGCTCGAAAAGGTTGTCCTTTATGATCCTGAAATTCCCCGGCAGGTATTTCATGCATTTGGTCTGACCTCCGCCGCTGCAATGAATGAGACCGTGGATCTTGTCAAATTGCTCCGTCAGCAGCTGCTTCAGCAAAGGAGCATAAGTACGGGTAGGGCTCAGCAGCAAATGCCCGATATCGGTAGCGACCGCAGTACCCGGCACTGCTATCTTGTCCGTCATCAAATGAGGCCCTATATATACAACGTGCTCATCCAGGCTCGTGTCGTAAGATTCATGGAACCTTGCGCCATAGGTCTTGTGCAACGTGTCATGACGGGCGCTGGTGAGCCCATTGCTGCCGATGCCGCTGTTATACGCCGTCTCGTACGTGGCTTGCCCGTAACTGGCGAAACCTACGATAACATCCCCTGCGGCGATCCGGTCGTTGGTCACCAGCCTGTCCTTCGGCCATCTTGCCGCCATCGTGCCATTGACGGCAATGGTCCTTACCACGTCTCCGACATCCGCCGTCTCACCACCTAAATAACGGACGCCCACACCAAATGCCTTCAGCTCATCGAAGAATTCCTGCGAGCCATTGATAATGGCTTCCAGCACCTCGCCCGGTATATTCTTCTTATTTCGATCGATCGTGGAAGAGAAAAGAAAATTATCATGGATACCCACGCAAAGCATGTCATCCAGGTTCATGGCAATGGCATCCCGGGCAATTCCTCTCCAGACAGAAAGGTCCCCCGTTTCTTTCCAGTACAGGTAGGCTAGAATACTCTTGGTACCTGCGCCATCCGCATGCATGAGATTGACCCAGGCTTCATCACCTCCCAAATAGTCCGGGTAGATCTTGCAAAAGGCATTAGGGTAAAGACCCTTATCCAGCTTTTCAGTGGCCTGATGAACTTCTTCTTTCTGGGCTGAAACTCCCCTTTGAGCATACAATGACATAGTGCGGCGAAGGTAATAAATTGCGCGCAATTGCCTCTCCCGTCCCGTTCGTTCTGAAAAATCATATAGATTTGCAGCCATCCTGGCCACAAAACATCGGCTATCCAAGATGCACATATATAAAAATATAGACCAACTGCCTGCTTTTCGCCATGCCGTCATCACCATCGGGACCTTCGACGGCGTGCACACCGGACACCAGCAGATCCTGGAACAATTGCGGCAGGAGGCGGCCCGTATCGACGGCGAAACTGTCATCATCACATTCCACCCCCATCCCCGCAAGATCGTTAAAGGCGCCACGGCAGAGATCCGCCTCCTCAATACCCTCCGGGAGAAGATCGAGCTGCTGTCCTGGAAAGGAATAGATCACCTGGTCATCGTCCCCTTCACAGAAGCTTTCTCTCAGCTGACCGCAGAGCAATATGTAAAAGAGTTCCTTCTGGAGAAATTCCATCCGCATACGATCATCATCGGCTATGACCACCAGTTCGGTAAAGGAAGACAGGGCGATTACCATCTGCTGGAAGATTTCAGCCGCCTGGAAGGATTCAAACTCCAGGAGATCCCCGTACACCTCCTGAACGAGATCTCCGTCAGCTCCACCCGGATACGGGAAGCCATCAGCAAGGCGGACCTGGATACGGCTAACCGCCTGCTGGGCTACGACTTCTTTTTTGCCGGTCGTGTAGTGGAAGGAAATAAGCTGGGCCGTACCATCGGCTATCCCACCGCCAATCTCCGGGTCGAAGATGCGGAAAAGCTCATTCCGGGAGATGGCGTATATGCCGTCGAAGCAGCGGAAATACCCGGTTGGGAAGATCAAAGCGCAGCAGCGCCCGCACCCGGCGCCAGCGTCACCCGCTGGAAAGGGATGATGAACATCGGGATGAGACCGACCGTAGACGGTACCCGGCGCGTGATCGAAGTAAATATTTTCGACTTCAACGGCGATCTGTATGGCAAGCTGCTCCGCATCTTCGTAAAAAAACATCTCCGCGGAGAGCAGAAGTTCAACGGACTGGATGCATTGAAGCAGCAATTGGCAAAAGACAGGAACGCAGCAGAAGCCTTCCTTTCCGCTAACTCATGATTTTCACCGCCAGCTCCTTCAGGAGCGCCCCATCTTCCGTACCGGCGCTGCCAACGCCCACGCTTTTTAAATTATAGGCATGCAGCAGCAACAACCCCTGCTCGATCCCCGCATAATTATAATTGCGGGCCGCAGCCAGATAGTCCTTTACAAAATAAGGATTGACGCCTATGGCAGCAGCTACACTCTTCTCATCCGAAGCGGATTGCCCAAAGACCATATAGGCTTTGCTGAAGAAATTATAGAGACTGGGGAGGATCAGCTGGATCGGAGCGGCCTTCGGATTGCTCTCGAAGTACTGGATGATGCGAATGGCCTTCACCTTGTCTTTCTTCGCAAAAGCGTCCTGCAATTCAAACACATTGTATTCTTTGCTGACGCCTACATATTTCTCGATGTCGTCCTCCGTAATATTATTCCTTCCCGTAAGGTTAACCAATAGCTTGTCCACTTCATTATCTATCCGGCTCAGATCATTTCCGATGTGGTCCACCAGCAGCAGCAATGCCTTCTGGGTGATGGTGTATCCCTTCGATCTCACCAGCTCGCTGGTCCAATCAGGCAGCTGATTGTCATACATCTTCTTCGTAGTAAAAAGCTCGGCCTTATCCTTCAGCAGCTTAGCCAGCTTGCTGCGGCCATCTACCTTCTTCTCTTTATAAGAAACGACAAATACCGTAGAAGCCAATGGCTTTTCAATGTAAGCTTCCAGCTTATCGATGTCGCGCATCTGCTGCGCCTCTTTCAACAATACCACCTGCCTTTCCGCAAACATGGGATAACGCCGGCAGGCATTGATAACAGCCGTCCAGTCTGCATCCTTCCCGTAAAATACGGTGAGGTTAAACCCTGCTTCTGCCTCAGATAGTATCTGATGCTCCGCATACTGCACCAACTGATCAATGTAATATTCTTCCTCTCCTTCCAGCCAGTAAACAGGCTTGAATTTCGATTTTTTCCAGTCCCCAAGAATTTTTTCAACAGACATCCAAGTGAATTTATTCGATAAAAGTACATAAATCTATAACAATCAATGCTTCCAACACAATAAAATGATTTTGGCACGGTTTTAGACTAAAGGAGAATTAGAACCAAAATAAATTCGCCAATTAGTAATTTTTTATTTCATAACTATTGAAAAAACAATAAACCATGAGTACGACAACCAATTATCCATCAGCGACTCCCCAAAGTCAACCTCCTAAAAAGGATTATAAGAACCTGGTGATTGGCTTATTGGCCGCCGGTTTCTTAGGCACCTGGGGTTACTTGCTCTGGAACAATAACAAACAGGAGCAGGTTCAAACCCAACAGCAAGCTCAAATTTCTAAAGTATCAGACGAAAAAGGACAATTACAGAAGAATTTCGATGACGCGTTGGTAAGATTGGATTCCCTCACTGGCACCAACAACAAATTACAAGGCCAGCTGGCTGAAGGTAATGGCCAGATCGCCAAGCTGAAAGGCCAGATTCGTGGTCTGTTGAACAAACAGCACCTGTCTGACGCTGAAAAGAAGAAAGCTGAAGACCTGATCAAGGAACTCAATGACAAGGTCAGCAGCATGGAACAGCAGATCGCCCAGCTAACCCAGGACAATCAGCAGCTGACAGCCGACAAGACGGCGCTCACCGCTGATAAGGAAAAGCTGACCACAGACCTGCAGACTACCACTACAGCTAAGCAGGACCTGGAAAAGAAAGTAGACGTAGCTTCTACGCTGAATGCCTCCAACATATCTGTAACGCCAATGCACGAGCGTAAGGACGGCAAGGACAAGGAAACTACCACCGCCCGTAAAGTAAACAAACTGGTAATTGGTTTCGACGTATCAAATCGTATCGCTCAGACAGGTCAGACTGATGTATATGTTTGCATCACTGGCCCAGATGGCAAGCCCATCTCCGTGCCTGCACTGGGTTCCGGCACTTTCTCCACCCGCGATGAAGGTGATAAGGTCTACACTGCCAAAGTGCCTGTAGACTTTGAATCCGGCAAATCCAAGTCTGTACAGTTCGCCTGGAAGCAGAACAGCGAGTTCTCTAAAGGCAACTACAAGATCGAGATCTACCACAATGGCTTCAAGATCGGAGAAGGCACACGTGAGCTGAAGAAAGGTGGTCTGTTTGGCTAGAATATGAATCTATGAAAATAAGATACATAGAGGCTGTCCCGTAAGACAGCCTCTTTCTTTTGTAATAACTATAGCAATGCCCGCAATGCCGCCCGGCCCGTATGCACGATCCTCGTCTCTCCTGCCTTCCTCCCTTCATACTGTAGGCTTAGCTCCAGGCTGCTGCCCAGCTTCTTCGTCAGATCGACATTCCACAAATAGTTCTTACCGGGCAACAGTCCCTCCAGGATCACATAAGAAATAGAGGAAGTAGTGCTGGCATTGCCATCCTTTATCTTATAAGCGATCTCATTATAGGTAAATTTAGACTGGATGGATGTGCTCTGGACTATATTGTATTTGAAATCCACATTGTAAGCCCCGGATGTATATTTCTGCCCCCCGAATGCCGGGTCGTTCAGCTTATAGCTGTATTTATAGCCCATGCCGACCCGTAAATTGGCGCCCCGGGTATACGTGAGGCTGGGCTCCGTGGACCATTGCCGGAGATGATAATTGCTGCTGTCGAAGTTCTGGCCGGTATTGCTCAGCTGATTGGTGCCCTGCCTGGCGATGGTGGTCAGCGCAAGGCTCCGGCTGATATTCACCCGTACACGCGCCATCCATTCTATCAGCTGCCTTGTCTCATAACCATAGGTCAGCAGCGTTTTAGCCCCATTGCGGGTATTGGTGAGATCGACTCCCCAATGGGGATCCGTCCTGTTGAATGAAAAAGTGTTGACGACGATCATCGTACGCGTAATGAGCGATGTATCATCAATGGGAGCCTTAAAAGGGTTGAGCTGGACAAACCCTTTGGCCTGCTGCTTTTGGGTCAGCTGCATGGAAGTTTGAAGGATGATCCTTGCCAGCAATTTGTTGAGTGGAGCGCTATTAGCCGGGTTGATCACACTACGGGGATTAACGGTCACGCTATAGTTAAAGGTATTGTAATTTGCCTTTATATAATCGTTACTCGGGGTATACACCCTTATATATTGCGCCTGGTCCTGGAATTGCGCCAGGACAAATTCAGTCAGCTGCTGGATACCATCCTTATTGACATCGATCCAGGCATAAAGCCCCGTCCCCGCCGGCACCTGCAGATAGGTGAAGTTCTTCTTCTGCTCCTGCCCCGATCCCACTTCATACAGGACATTCCCTTTCAACAATCCTTTCCACTCATTGACGAGGTATTCGGCACGGCCAAGCAGGCTGTTATCCTGTGTTTGCGTGGTTAGCCCCGTGCGGACGATCTGCAGATTACGGTACGTGGCATTGATGTGGAACTGGTGATGGGGATTCTTCAGGATGTCGGCGGACAGGTTGAACGTCCTGCTCCTGTCGCCAATAAGAAGGGATTTGCCGTACGGATAGCTGTTTTCACGGGTGGCGAAGGTCAGGCCCCAGTGATTCGGATTATCTGTGCGTGACCGTAAATATGCCTGAAAGGTCTGGAAAGCAAAGCTCGTTGCCGTCACCGTATCCGTCTGCCTGTCCCTGTCCACGTTTCGCTCCATGGAATAAGTCGCTCCGATCATGTAATTCTTCAGGCGGGTGAGCTGCTTGGAAACATCAAACGTAGGACGCAGGTAATAGCCTGAGAAATTAGTACTGTCGTTCCTGGTAATGCTCAGCTGGTCGCTGAGCCGCCAGCCATGAATGTCCTGCCTTACCGTGATCGTATGGCGCATACCGGTGTAGCCATCTCCCCGCTGATAACGCGCAATGTCATACCGGATGGAATTCGATCTTTTGTCACTCAGCATTATTCCCGCATTATACAATCTTTCCGTAGCAGCTGCTACGTTGAGGGCCAGGCCCCAATCACGATAGAACTCCACCGGTCGCAGCCGCTCCAATGGCTTGAAATTGGCTTGCACATACTCATAGCCCAGGTTGGTGGTCAGCAGCCGGCCCTTCGCGGCCGGCCCTACGGACAGGACGTTCTTGAACAGGAATTTAGCTGCATAGCCGTCATCATTGGCCTTATCGATGGAGGAAAGCGTATTGACGTCATAATGACTTTTAGCGACTTCAGCGCTGAGCACCGTGTTCTTGTTAGGCGTGTATTCGGCGCCCGCCGACATGACCCGCTGCGTCTTGGGCGTCACCAGGAACTGGGCCGCCTCATAAGAACCCTGCATTTGCCCATTGACTGGCGCTACCCATAAGAAAACACTCCCATTCACCCCATTGAGGTCCTGTACGTAATTGCCATAGCCGGCGCCTACATTGGCAAAAGAAAGGCTATATAATGTCGTGCTGTTATCAGTGGAAAAAACATAGGCGGAATCATGCACAGTGACACCCGCCGCATTTTTATACGTGGTATCCACTTTTTTATACAGCACTTTACCTGCAGCAAAAGTGTCGATCGTAGATACTGGATAGAATGCCCGGTTGATGCTGTCGCCAAGCCTGTTGAGGAATTTGTCCTGGTCGGGCGTCAGGCTTTGGTTAATAGGAGAATTGCGGGAATCGCTGTTGCTGAAAAGCCCCATCCTGAGCTTCAGCTTATTGCTGATGACGGCTTCGTCGTAAAGATAGAGGTTGACATTGAGATAATTCCGGTCCGCATATTCGAACTCCACCTGTATACGGGCATCCTGCGTGATCATGCGATTAGCCGTAAACGTTACTTCTGCCGTATTGTAGTTGATGGTGTAGTCCTGGTCCTCTCCCCTTTGCATCAGCTGCCCGTCGATGTAGACCTTTTCTGTACCGGCCAGGACGATGAAGTACAGCTCCCCGTTGGCGCCCTGCAGCTTATAGGGCCCCTGGTTGCCTTCCAGTCCCTGGAAGATATTACGGGTGAACTTGCCTTTGGCAATGGCGGCGCTCACCAGCGTCTTGTTTGAAAAATTCCGGGAGATCTGGTTGTTCGTCTCGAACGAGGCGCCCTGCATCCGCTTGTAAAAGTTGAGAAAATAGTTTTGATTTTGCCGTAGATCGATGTCTCCCATAGTAAGGGCCCAGGTCCTCTTTTTAAATTGCAGGAAGATCTTGTCGAACTCATTCAGGTCGGCCGTAGTTCCATCCGGCTGTATGGGGATATTGTTATCTGTAATGGCGGCAGAGATCTCGATGCTGTCGGCCAGGTACCCGCTGATCTGCAGGTTGAGGTTGGAAGTCACCACGGCATCCTGGCTGTTGCCGAAAGTAATGCTCCTGCCAAAGCTGCCATTGTAGTTGATATTGCCGAAATTGAAGAAATTGTCGTCATTTGTCCTGGCGCCGCCATTAAAAACATAAGGATGGGCAATGAAGTTATTCTCGACACTGTCATAGTTGAAATGCCGGGCAGGCGCATTCAGCCGGTAAGGCAGGCTTCGATAGACGACCAGGATGCTGTCCACCCCTTTTGGAGGATGTTTCCAGGAAAGCGTGGCATTCACCCAATCCACGGTATAGTCCGAATCGCTGATATCCTTGGGGAAAAAAGCCCCCGGGACAAGACTGGCCGAATCGATGGGTATGCGCCCTTCCCTGACAGGAATGAATTTGCGGTGAAGGTTGGACAACCTGGATACGGTCGGACGGTTGGAATGCGGTACCGGCGCCACTCTGCCCCTTATCATATCCTTACCCCGGATGCCCGTATCAATTCTCAAACGTCCCGAATCCTTATCCGGCCTGACCGTGTCCCTACCCTGCGGCACCGTATCAGCTGCCTTCCGGGCCGTATCAGGTAAAGGAGGACCATTCGGGGGCTGTTGAGCCATCGCTGAGAAGGATACGCCGCACCAAATCAAAATGAATATAAGCAGCCTTACGATCAACAACCTGGGTTTCCTTTAAAATGCTTAAAGTTAGGAATTATTGTATGGCCGGCTCCCCCATCCCTTTAATAAACCTTTAACGTCTATTCCTGCCACGTTTGCCGTGAAATAGCTGTCTGTTACCCAAACCCCTTTCTGCTATGAAAAAATGGCAATTACCCTTTTTCCTGATCCCCGTTTGCCTCCTCCCTGGCTGTTTCCATCCCCTGCCCCAGCAAGCTTATCTTACCAGCCCGTTCAACGGATACACCAATGACTACCACCCCTTGCCCCTGGTGAAAGACAGTGCTCACACAGCTTTTTATGCCCATGGCGCCTTGCTCTTAGGCGGCGCTGGTATCAAATTGAAAGACCAGGTGACCGCCTTCCGCGGCTCGATCACAGCCGCACACCATGGCAGGTTCTGGCAGGCTTACTATGGCGCAGACCTTACCCTGGGCAATTACACCATAAACAAGTGGGATACCAGCAGTACGGTCAATTACCAGCACCCCGCTCCGCTTTATAATGCTACTGTCCTGAATAGCCAGGCAGGCGGAAAATTCTTCGGCGGCGCAGGCTTCCATGGAGGTGCCAATTTCGCTATACCGCTGGGAGCCCTGGAATGGCGAATCCTGGGCGTGGAAACCTCTCTCTACCGGGAATTCGGGAACTACCTGGGCGTCCGGAAGAAATTGCCGGATACAGCCGCAACGCTCATCGCCCGCAATCCCTTCTATGGAACGTTGGGCATGAACTCAGGATTCGTTATAAGCACTTTGAATGGGGAATTTGGTTTTGGCATGTCCGCCGGACAGGTACTGGGATACCCATATTCCAATCCAGGTATATACGACAATGCATCCAATAGCTACCTGCATTATTGGTATTTCTCGCTGTCCACGCATGTCACATATAAGCGGTATACAGTATATATTCAGGATAATTTCGCAGCAAAAGCCTTTTCATTTGGCATGGGACTGCACTATCGGCTCAACCAGCCCAGGGTCCCCAGGCGCAGCCGTGCGCATCACCTAAATGACCATTGAAACAGCCTATACTTTCACCAACGCCTCTTTGGGATACAGTTCCTCGCGGAGTTGCTTGACCCTCGCGTCTTCCAGGTACTCGTCGAATGACATCAGGCGATCTATGATCCCCCCCGGCGTCAGCTCGATCACACGGTTGGCCACCGTTTGCAGGAAAGTATGGTCATGAGAGGTCAGCAGCACTATGCCTTTGAAATTGCTCATGCTTTCATTGAAGGACTGGATGGATTCCAGGTCCAGGTGGTTCGTAGGCTCATCAAGGATCACGACATTAGGATCCTGCAACATCATCCTGCTAAGCATGCACCGCACTTTCTCCCCACCGGAAAGGACCGAGGTCTTTTTCAGCACCTCATCCCCGCTGAACAGCATTTTACCCAGGAAGCCGCGGAGAAAAGGCTCGTCCACGTCTGTCACATGGGGAGGAACGAATTGGCGGAGCCAATCCATCAGGTTGATATCCTTTCCCTTGAAAAATTCACTGTTGTCGTTGGGCAGATACGCCTTTGTGACCGTGGTGCCCCACTCGATCTTACCATAGTCCGCCGCCAGGTCCCCGTTGATGATATTGAAAAAGCTGGTGAGCGCCAGGTGATCCTTGCTGACAAAAGCGATCTTATCCCCTTTATTGACGCTGAAAGTAACATTGGAGAACAGCGTTCTGCCATCTTCCGCCTTTTTGGACAACTTTTCTATATTGAGGATCTGGTTGCCGACCTCCCGGAGCTGCTTGAAAATAATTCCGGGATAGCGGCGGTTGGAGGGCTCGATCTCCTCGATGGTGAGCTTTTCCAGGGCTTTTTTCCGGGAAGTGGCCTGCTTGGATTTACTGGCATTGGCAGAGAATCGGGCAATGAACTCCATCAGCGCAGCTCTTTTATCTTCCGTCTTTTTATTCTTATCCGACATCTGGCGGGCCATCAGCTGGGAGGATTCATACCAGAAAGTATAGTTGCCCGTGAAGATCTTTATTTTTTGCCTGTCCACGTCGGCCACATGTGTACACACCGCATCGAGGAAGTGACGGTCGTGGGATACTACGATCACGATGTTCTCATAGTCGGCCAGGAAATTTTCCAGCCAGTTGATCGTCTCTACGTCCAGGTCATTGGTAGGTTCGTCCAGGATAAGGATATCCGGATTCCCAAACAGGGCCTGCGCCAGCAATACCCGCACTTTCAGGGCGCCAGGCAGCTCCTTCATCAGGCTCCCGTGGAAAGATTCCTTTACACCCAGGTCGCTCAGCAGGGCGGCAGCGTCGCTTTCCGCCGTATACCCTCCCATTTCACCGAATTCACCTTCCAGCTCTCCGGCCCGGATGCCATCCTCTTCCGTAAAATCAGCCTTGGCATAGATGGTGTCCCTCTCCTGCATAGTCTCCCATAAATGCTTATGCCCCATCAGGACAGTATGTAGCACCGTATTTTCATCAAAAGCAAAGTGGTTCTGGTTCAGCACCGCCATACGCTGGCCCGGAGCGATCTCGATGGACCCCTTGCTGGGCTCTATCTCGCCCGAAAGTATTTTTAGGAAAGTGGACTTCCCGGCCCCATTGGCGCCAATGACCCCATAGCAATTTCCCTTAACGAAGCTGAGGTTGACCTCATCGAACAAGACCCTTTTACCAAACGAAAGGGTCACATTATTCACTCTGATCATGCGGTAATTCGATTGAAGGCGCAAAGGTACAAAAAAACCCGCGCCCCTCCCTTATTTATCCGAGGTAAGTCCGGCCACGCCGTACTCGGTATTCAGGCGGGCGATATTGGTGATCGATATCTCTTTGGGACAGACGGCTTCACAGGCTCCGGTAGATGTACAGCTGCCAAAGCCTTCCTTATCCATCTGGGCTACCATTGCCGCCACCCTGGTCTTACGCTCGGGACCTCCCTGCGGCAGCAAGGCCAAATGTGAGATCTTCGCTGAGACGAACAAAAGCGCGGAAGAGTTCTTGCAGGCGGCAACACAAGCCCCACAGCCGATGCAGGCGGCTGCCGCAAAGGCCGTATCAGCCTTCTCCTTTTCAATGGGGATCGCATTTGCATCGACGGCATTGCCCGTATTGACGGAAATATACCCGCCGGCCTGGATGATCCGGTCGAAAGAGCTGCGGTCCACCACCAGGTCCTTGATCACGGGGAAAGCATTGGCTCTCCAGGGCTCAACGACCACCGTATCGCCATCTTTGAAAGCCCGCATATGCAACTGGCAGGTAGTGGTCCCTTCCCAGGGTCCGTGTGGCCTTCCATTAATATACATGGAGCACATGCCACAGATGCCTTCCCGGCAATCATGATCGAAAGCGATGGGGTCCTTGCCTTCTTTGACCAGCCGCTCGTTGAGCACATCAATCATCTCCAGGAAGGACATTTCCGAAGAAATATCGCTGACGGAATAGGTCTCAAAGCCGCCTTTATCCTTCTTGTTCTTTTGCCTCCAGACTTTTAGCGTGAGATTCATCGTGTAATGTTCCATATATATGTATTGCTATGTGGTACTTTTGTTTTTTAGATAATTCAGGTAGTCTTTCTGCTTGATCCGGATCTTATTGGCCGGGTCGTAATTATACCAGTAGATCCAGGCCCTGACATCCTTCCCCGACCGGAGCCTTACCGTATGCTTCTTACGCACGAACTCCGTGGGAGCCGATCGGTTGTCAGCCGGAATGCCCTCGTATTTGTCCAGTATCCGGAATACCTTGTCCGGGTCATTCAGCAGGAACACATCCCCGATGACTTCCGGCCCCTTATTGTTCTTTATTGCCCCGGGATATCGCCCCAGGTCATAAAGAGCAGCGCCGACCTTGCCCTGTCCTACATACAACAGGGCATCCTTCACCCTGTCTTTCAGCTTCAGGTCGTAGTTCTTACGCAAAGTGCCATATGTGAACAGATACTCTTTCATAAGAGCGCTAATAATGCTTTCAATTTTTTAAACCCATACTGTTCGATCCATTGCTGGCAATCGGCATCCGCTTTGATCTTCCGCAAATAGTAATTGAATACATCACAGACCTGCTTATAAGTTAGCTGTTTATTGGAATACAATACCCCGATGAATTCAAAAAAATTCAGAAAATCCGTGAACTTCTCTTCATTGCTGCGCTTTTCAGGAGCCGATAATTTTTCGGCAAGCTCATTGTAGTCCAACCAGCCCCTCACTTCCTTATACGTAGGGTCTTCAAAAAATTTCTCAAAGAGCGATTTGATCCACTCGGCCCGCTTGATCCTTGTCTGGTTCCTATAGCTGATGGCGGCAATAAGGACGCCTGCCCCTGTTCCAAGGGCTCCAATGACCTTTGCCCCCCATTCTATCCTTTCGATCCATGTCATAGCTGCTATTTATAGCTCCGTTGGCTCGGATGGACCACTTCAAATTCCAACGCCTCCTTATGCAGCTCCCATCCATCATTTTTAAACTCCCAGGCCGCCACGAAAGAGAAATTATCATCGTCGCGCTTAGCTTCACCCTCCTCCGTCTGCATCTCTTCCCGGAAGTGCCCGCCGCAGCTTTCCCTGCGTTGCAAAGCATCCCTGCACATCAGCTCGCCCAGCTCGATGAAGTCGGCTACCCTGCCGGCCTTGTCCAGCTCTGGATTGAACTCATTGATATCACCCGTGATACGCACATCACGCCAGAACTCCTCCTTGAGTGCCCGGATCTCTTCGATGGCTTCCTTCAACCCCGCTTCATTCCGCGCCATGCCGCACTTGTCCCACATGATCTTGCCGAGGCGCTTATGGAAGCTCTCAGGGCTCTGTGTCCCATTGATATTTTTCAGCTGGCTGATCCTGTCGGACACGGCCTTCTCAGCTTCCTCGAATGCAGGATGTGAAAGAGGTATGCTGCCCGTGCGGATCTCGCCCGCGAGGTAGTTGCCAATGGTATACGGGATGACAAAATACCCGTCCGCCAGTCCCTGCATCAGGGCGGAAGCCCCCAGCCTGTTGGCGCCGTGGTCGCTGAAGTTGGCCTCGCCAAGGGCATAAAGGCCCGGCACCGTGGTCATCAGCTCATAATCCACCCACAGCCCCCCCATCGTATAGTGGACGGCCGGATAAATGCGCATCGGCAAAGTATAAGGATCCTCTCCTGTGATCTTGTTGTACATGTCGAAGAGATTGCCGTACTTCTCTTTCACTACCTCCACCCCATGCTGACGGATCACTTCCGCAGAAGGATTGTCAATACCATGCTTGCGGCATTCGATCTTACCATATCTTTCAATGGCAGAAGCATAGTCTAGATAAACGGCTTGCTTGGAAGAACCCACTCCATATCCCGCATCACACCTTTCCTTAGCCGCCCTGGAAGCCACGTCACGAGGTACCAGGTTACCAAAAGCGGGATATCTTCTCTCCAGGTAATAATCCCTTTCCGCCTCCGGTATCTCATTGGGCCGGCGGGGATCGTTCTGCTGCTTGGGAACCCATATGCGTCCGTCATTTCGCAGGGACTCCGACATCAGGGTCAGTTTCGACTGATGGTCGCCTGTGACAGGGATACAGGTGGGGTGTATCTGCGTAAAGCAGGGATTACCGAAATAAGCTCCTTTTTTATGCGCCTTCCACGCCGCCGTAACATTGCTGCCCATGGCATTGGTGGAAAGATAAAAGACATTACCATAACCGCCGCTGCATAACAATACCGCATGTCCAAAATGTCTTTCCAGCTCCCCGGTGATGAGATGACGGGCGATGATCCCCCTTGCCTTCCCATCGATGACCACCACATCCAGCATCTCATGGCGGGTATACATCTCTACATTGCCCAGGGCCACCTGCCTTTCCAGCGCCTGGTATGCGCCGATCAGCAATTGCTGCCCTGTCTGGCCCGCCGCATAGAATGTGCGCTGAACCTGCGTGCCCCCGAAACTTCGGTTGCTGAGCAGTCCGCCATACTCACGGGCAAAAGGCACCCCCTGCGCCACACATTGGTCGATGATATTGGCGCTGACCTCAGCGAGACGATGCACATTCGCCTCTCTGGAACGATAGTCACCGCCTTTCACCGTATCGTAGAAAAGACGGAACACGCTGTCTCCATCATTCTGGTAGTTCTTCGCGGCATTGATCCCACCCTGGGCAGCAATGCTATGCGCCCGGCGGGGAGAATCCTGAAAACAGAATGCCTTTACTTTATAACCCAGCTCACCCAGCGAAGCTGCCGCCGACGCGCCAGCCAGGCCAGTGCCAATGATGATCACTTCCAGGCTGCGTTTGTTCGCGGGATTCACCAGCTTAACGTGCCCTTTATAATCTTCCCATTTATTATCCAGAGAGCCTGCCGGAATGTTTGAATTAAGCATGAAATATGAGTTTCTGAAAGTTGTTGTAAAAATTTGCTATTGCACCCACCCAAAATACATAGACAAGGGCATCATGGCAAATGCCAGGGGGACAATGATGGAAAAACCGATCCCAATGCCGTTGATAAGATGTACATACCGGCTGTTGGATACACCCAATGACCGGAAAGCACTTTGAAATCCATGCATCAGATGGTATGCCAGGGAAATGCATCCCACCAGGTAGATGATAACGATCCACAAATGGCCGGCAAAAGTGTCTCTCATCAGACTGTACAGGTCATGCACGTCGACGCCCGGGACATACGACACCTCCTTCATTTCTCCAAAACGGGACGGCACCCAGAAATCCTTCAGGTGAATGACAAGGAACAGCAGCACAAAAGTCCCCAGCCAGCCCATATACCTGGAATACCATTTGCTGCCCTTATTGCCCATCGGCACCTGGTATCCCACGCTTCTTTTCCTGCGGTTCTGCAGTTCCAGCACATAAGCCTGCACGATGTGGATGATAAAGCCGATGAACAGCCCTATCTCCAATACCCTCGGCACAACAGTGGAACCTAGGAAATGGGCAGCCAGATTGAACATCCTGCCGTCATCCATTGCCCAGATACAGGCATTGACGCAAACATGGACCACCAGAAAAAGGATGAGAAATATTCCCGTGAGACCCATTACGAACTTTTTGCCTACGGAAGAAGTAAAGAATTCAGACCATTTCATAATTAAACAACTAATAATATAAATGAAATCGAACCCGGCTATCCGCGCAAATTTAGCACAGGAATGCTTTTAAAAATTTTTTTGTTTTAACTTTTTTGCCCTGATGATCAGGGCCTCACAAGGCCATTAAGCTCAATTTTCATGTTAAATGGCCGTTGTTTAGTATATTAGCCGCCAAATTTGGCCGCCCCTGGCATTAAAAAGGGCGGCCTCTTGACCGGACCTGATCAAAAACGCTGACGAACATCCGGTTCGTGTCCGAAAGACAGCTATTAATTGAGAATAACTTTACTGATATGAAGCAAGAAGATGATTTTGAAGCGAACCTGGCAGGGGACGAAGGACAAAGCGAGGAAAGTAAAAGCGGCTGGTTCAGGCGCATCAAAAAAGGCATTCTGACAAGCACAGCCGAAAAAAAGGAGACCCCCGAGGGCCTGTGGACCAAATGCCCGAATTGTAATTATATATGTACGGTGACCGAACTGCGGGAAAACCTCTTCGTATGTCCCAAATGCTCCCACCACCATCGCATCGGCAGCTCAGAATATTTCGAAATACTCTTCAATGAGAACCAGTACGAGATCCTGTTCGAGAACATCCGCTCCAAGGACTTCCTGCATTTCACCGATCTCAAATCCTATCAGAAGCGGCTGGAGGAGACATGGTCGAAGACGGATATCACAGACTCCATCCGGGTGGCCACAGGCGAGATAAAAGAACATAGCATGGTGGTGGGTTGTATGGACTTCGAGTTCATCGGCGGCTCCCTGGGCAGCGTCATGGGGGAAAGGATCTCCCGCGCCGTAGACCATTGCCTGGAGCACCATTTGCCACTCCTGATCATCTGTAAATCAGGCGGGGCCCGGATGATGGAAAGCGCCTTCTCCCTTATGCAACTGGCCAAGGTTTCCGGCAAGCTGTCACAGTTGACGGACGCCAGGATACCATACATATCCCTGCTTACCGACCCCTCCTTCGGAGGTATATCTGCATCCTTTGGCATGCTGGGCGACCTGAACATCGCCGAACCCGGTGCCCTGATTGGATTTGCTGGCCCAAGGGTTATCAAGGAGACCATTAAGAAAGATCTTCCGGAAGGCTTCCAGCGCAGTGAATTCCTCCTGGAACATGGTTTCCTCGATTTCATCGTTAGCCGGAAAGAGCTTAAAGAGCGCATCGCCACCCTGCTTACCCTATTCCAGGGTTAACCCCGGCGAAAGCAAAGGACCTACACGTATATGAGCGAGATAAAGAACAGATCAGCCTATCATGACTATTTCATCGAAGACAAATACGATGCGGGAATGGTGTTGGTCGGAACAGAGGTAAAATCCATCCGCGAAGGAAAGGTCAATTTTGTCGATAGCTTCTGCACTTTCCACCAGGGCGAGCTTTGGGTGAAGAATATGCATATAGCAGAATATCGCATGGGTACTACCAATAACCATATAGCAGTCCACGATCGCAAGCTGCTGCTTACCCGGCGCGAGCTCCGCAAGCTCGAAAATAAGCTCAAGGATAAGGGCTATACCATTGTCCCCCTCCGCATCTTCTTTTCTGAAAAAGGATATGCCAAGATGGAAATTGGTCTCGGCAAAGGAAAGAAGCTTTATGACAAACGGGAAACCATCAAACAGAGAGATACACAGAAAGAGATCAAGAGATACCTGAACAGGCCGTGACAGCTCAGCAATAACCCTTACAATTTCCCATTATGGGACCACTTTCCTGCGCGGCATAAAAATTTAAGTACAGCTCCTGGCAATTTCGTCTTTCTTATGCGTTATATTACCTTCGTGTTACGCCCTTATATCACCTGATGCAAAGACTCTTAATTATATTCTGCTTGGTGGCCGCACAGCGTCTGTGCGCACAGACCGCCACCGGATCATGGTTCGGACGTGCCGACGTGGAAATGGCCGGCATGCATAACAACTACCTGACCGAACTGGTCATCAAACAAAAAGGCAACCGTGTAGACGGCATCTTTGGCTATTACTTCCGGGACAAATACCAAAGCTTTTTCGTCCATGGACGCTATAACCCCAAGACCCGGGAGGTGATCATTCTGAATATTCCCATCATCTATTTCAATTCCAACTCCACGGTCAACAGCATCGACTGCAACACCAATTTCATCGGCGTCATCATAAGAAGCAAGGTCCAAAGCACCCTGAAAGGCTCCTTTTACCATGACGAAAAATACAAATACCTATGCCCCGACCTTAAGGTCTCCTATACCCTGGATCGTGATGATCAGCAGCACGACAGCCTGCAGGAAATGACAGTGTCCAACGGGAAGATCTGGAAGCCCCAGGCAGATGACTACGTAGTAGACGCCGTAAAGACCGACCAGCCTCCGGTAACCCCTCCTCCTGCTGCAACGATCGTTACAAGACCAGATACCTCCGTCGCTAAAATAACACTGCCGGACTCAACGCCCACCACGCGCGTCGAAGCGCCTGTACAGCCAACAGCCCCCATCGCAGATCCCGCAAAAGAGGACAGCAAGCTGATCGCTGACTCCTACTCCAAAAGAAAAGAGATCGTTACCAGGACACTGGATGTGGAGTCCGATTCCGTACGGCTGAGCTTCTATGACAATGGAGATATAGATGGAGACAGCATATCGGTTTTCGTCAACAGCCAGGTGATCCTCACGCACCAGGAGCTGGCTTCCAGGGCCCTGACCATGTACCTGCACCTGGACAGCACACTGGATGTGAACCAGGTCAGCATGTTTGCGGAAAACCTGGGCAAATATCCCCCCAATACAGCCCTCATGGTTGTGACAGATGGAAAGAACAGGTATGAAGTGTTCATGAGCAGCAGCCTGACCGAAAATGCCACCATCCGGATAAAAAGGAAAAAGGGCCATTAAAGGCCCTCTTCATTATAATTATAGATCAAGCTCCGTCTGCGGAGACTCTTTTGCTTCCTCTTTGTGGCCCCACTCCACTTCCACGCTCTTGCTGAAGTCGAAAAGCTTACTGCCAACCGCTTTCCATCCCATTATTTCAACAAAGCCGGCGATCTTGATCTTCTGGGTCCTGGCCTGGGCGCCCCTGCCTGACTTAACGACGGCAATTGGCTCCGGATGCAGGGTGACGGCTTCCAGCCTGTTGCCTTCCCCTTCCTTGATAAAAAGGAATTTGTTGTGCAGCGTGGTCGTCTCGATCTTGAAACGCTTGACGTTGAACTGCAGCTTCTCATTATCCAGGTAAATGGCCGTGATGATCCTTTCCGGGTCGAACTTTCGGATCTCGACGATCTTTTCGGCATCAAATCGCTGCGTCAGCTCCGTATCGGTGATCTCGTAATTACCGTCGGAATAAATGACCAGCAGCTTTTCATCCGTATCGAAGCTGCCCAGATATTCGCCTTTCTCTTCCATGTTCAGCCTTCCGAAAGTAGCATCAAACCAAAGCTTGCGACCACTGAGCGTGGACTTGCCCGCTTCCTTGAACTTCACCGTCCGGATGGGGTATTTTGTCACCTGGTTGCCCAGGCTGCTGCGGTTCTTCACCTCCAGTGTCTCGAAATAGAAATCGAATTCCTTGATCCGTGCGGAGCTGCTGGGGCTGAGAATGATCCTGACAACCTCAGCTTCTCCATTGGGATTAGCCGTGAAATAATGCACCCGGCTCTTTGCGTCCTCCTTGGCAAGGTCATATTCACGGTCGCGGGTTACCCCCGTTACGTTAAAACGTTTGCCATAGCTCACCCCGGACTTGCCGTCCACATAGATCATGTTATACGTTGTCCGCTCGTCATTCTTCCGGAAAACGGCGACATGGATGATGTCCTTACCGATGAATGCCTTTTCCGCCACTTTCACCACTTTCATCTTGCCGCCCTTGGTAAAGGCAATGATATCGTCCAGGTCCGAACAATCCGCGACAAATTCATCTTTCTTCAGGCCGGTGCCAATAAAACCTTCCGACCTGTTCACGTACAGCTTGACATTGGCGATGGCTACCTGCTGCGCCTGGATAGCTTCGAATAGCTTGATCTCCGTCTTACGCTCCCTCCCCTTCCCATACTTCTTAAGGAGATTGTCATAATACGCGACAGCGAAATCCACCAGGTTATTCAGGTCATGCCGCACCTGCTTCATATCAGCCTCCAGCCCCTTGATCTGGGCGTTCAGCTCATCGATGTCCAGCCGGTAGATCCTGCGCACGGGCTTCTCGGTAAGCTTGACCACATCCTCCCGGCTGATGTCCCTCTTCAGCTGCTTGCGGAAAGGCTCGAAGGCCTTCGCAATGGCAGTTAATACTTTCTCCCAGGTCTCATGCTTTTTCTCCAGCTCCTTATAGATCTTCTCTTCGAAGAATATTTTTTCCAGGGAGGTATAATGCCATTTTTCCTGCAGCTCCGCCAGCCGGATCTCCAGCTCTCTTTTTAACAGGTTCTTCGTATGGTCCACAGACAGCGTCAGCAGCTCCCGGACACCCAGGAATTGTGGCTTCTGGTCGGAAATAACACAGGCATTGGGCGAAATGCTCACCTCGCAGTCCGTAAAGGCATACAGCGCATCGATAGTGATATCCGGGGATATGCCCGGCGCCAGGTCCACCTGTACCTCTACCTCCGCAGCCGTGTTATCCGTCACTTTTTTGATCTTGATCTTCCCCTGATCGTTGGCCTTGATGATGGAATCTATCAGCTGGGAAGTGGTAACGCCATAAGGGACATCCTTAATAAGCAGCGTTTTCTTATCCAATTCCTCTATACGCGTTCTTACCCGGACCTTTCCACCCCGTTTGCCGTCATTGTAGTTGGTGATGTCGATCATCCCCGCCGTCAGGAAATCCGGGTACAGCTCGAACTTCTTGTTCTTTAAATATTTGATAGCCGCCTCGCAAAGCTCGATGAAATTATGAGGCAGGATCTTAGTGGCCAGCCCCACGGCAATGCCTTCAGCCCCATGAGCCAGCAATAAGGGGAATTTCATGGGAAGCGTGACCGGCTCATTCTTACGACCGTCATAGCTCAGCTGCCATTCGGTGGTCTTGGCATTGAATGCCACCTCCAACGCAAATTTGCTGAGACGCGCCTCGATATACCGGCTGGCAGCAGCATCATCTCCCGTACGTACATCCCCCCAGTTGCCCTGCGTGTCGATGAGCAGGTCCTTTTGCCCCATATTCACCAGGGCCTCCCCGATGCTCGCATCCCCATGAGGATGGTATTGCATGCTTTGCCCGATGATATTGGCCACCTTGTTGAAGCGCCCGTCATCCATTTCCTTCATAGAATGCAGTATACGCCGCTGCACGGGCTTGAGCCCATCCTCTACGGCAGGTACGGCACGCTCGAGGATCACATAAGACGCATAGTCCAAAAACCAGTTCTTGTATTGCCCGGTGACCCCGGATACATTTTCATGAAAATCGTCAGCTATTTTGATCTTGGCCATAATAAAATATGATAAACACTATTATTCTATCCTTCATACAATTCCAGCGGCTGCCCATTGGGATCGTTAAAGAAAACAAACCTCCTTTGCGTCAGCTCATCCACCCGAACAGGCTCCACTTCCACTCCTTTTGCACGTAATTCCGCAGCGGCAGCATCCACATCGTCCACGGCAAAAGCCAAATGACGCAATCCCTTCGCTTCAGGATAGCTGCCTCTTTCCCGGTAATCAGGAAAAGAAAAAAGCTCCACCTGGTATACACCGGCGATCGACAGGTCCAGCTTATAGGAATCCCGCTCTTTTCGATAAGTCTCCCGGATGATCTTAAAACCCAGCACTTCCGTATAGAACTGCTTGCTTCGCTCATAATCATCTGTCAGGATCGCTATGTGATGGATCGCTTTTATATGCATACGTGCTATGAAAGGGCTTTATGCAGTCTGCTCTGTCACCGGAGCAGCCGCCTTGCTCTTGATCTCAAAATCCTTCATGCCTTTCAGGTCCCCCTGGAACATGATCTCGTCAGCCGCGATCAATTGCTTCAGCCGCCAGAGCAGATAAGCATCTCCCGTAGTCTGTTTCGCCTTGCTGAGGAACTGATGGATCAGCTTGCTCGCTTTTATCCAATCTCCTGTAATGAACTTCTTCAGATCCTCATCAAAAAGATCATATCCGGACTGTGCCAGCTTCTTACCCCCTTCCAGCGTTCGCACCCCCTTATCCTCGTTACAAAGCCTGCTCCACTCATCCGGGTCGATCTCGAATTCACTCAACGTTATAGGCCGGGCCAGCTTACGGGCCTTCAGGAATTCCCGGGCAGGGATCTCAAAGAGATTCACCGGGTAAAAAATAAGGCCTTTCTCATTGATAAACGGCAGGTTGTTCAGGTAAAGGATAAAGATCCTCCCCTGAAAGTCCTTCAGCTGGCTCATCAGCCAGTAATAACCGCTGACATCATGCTTGTTCTGGGCAGCCCAGATCCACACGATCTCGGAAGGGTCCTGCCCCAGCTTGTCCTTCAGGGCTGCCACTGTAGCCAGGTCATCCTTCACTTCCCCGCTGTCCACTCTTCCCTCATAATCCCCTCCTGCCAGCACCCCTCTCCACCATTCCTTGCGGGCAGCCCAACCTTCAGCAGTATATATATCTTTCAAAGGTCCCACCGCAAAGTCGTCTTCTATCAGGATCACTTCCCCCTCAAGAGAAGGCTCCAGTTCGAAGGATCTTTTCAATGCGTCTACGTCATTACGTTGAAAAACGATGTGGATCATATAAGCCTGAAATTTATTTTGTAAAAAAATCCACTGGGATAACTACAGTTATGCTGCAGCCGGATTATCCCCTATCAGGTCTACTTCGACCTTCAGGTTATTGATGATGAACTCCTGTCTTTCCTGGGTGTTCTTACCCATATAATATTCGAGTATCTGCTGGATATGGGTCTCCGGCATGATCATCACCGGCTGCACACGCATATCAGCGCCGATAAAACGGGCGAATTCGTCCGGCGATATTTCTCCCAATCCTTTAAAGCGGGTGATCTCGGGCTTGCCGCCTAATTTTTTGATGGCCGCCTGCTTCTCCGACTCGTCATAGCAATAGATGGTCTCCTGCTTGTTGCGCACCCTGAACAAAGGGGTCTCCAGGATATAGACATGTCCATTCTTCACAAGGTCAGGAAAGAACTGCAGGAAGAATGTCATCAGCAGCAGGCGTATATGCATGCCATCTACGTCGGCATCAGTGGCGATAACGATCTTATTGTAACGCAGCCCCTCGATACCGTCTTCCACATTCAACGCATGCTGCAGCAGGTTGAATTCCTCATTCTCATAGACCACTTTCTTGGTAAGCCCATAACAGTTGAGCGGCTTGCCCCGAAGGCTGAAAACAGCCTGCCTTTCTACATCCCGGGCCTTGGTGATACTGCCGCTGGCGGAATCCCCTTCGGTGATAAAGATGGTACTCTCCTTTTGCTTCTCCAATGTCTGCTCCTTATCCTTACCCGTTGGCTCCTCGTTGTAATGGAACCTGCAGTCACGCAGTTTCTTGTTATGCAGATTGGCCTTCTTTGCTCTTTCGTTTGCCAGCTTTTTGATCCCCGCCAGCTCCTTTCTCTCCTTCTCATTCTGCTCGATCCGCTTTTTCAGGGCGTCGGCCGCAGATGCGTTCTTATGGAGATAATTATCCAGCTCCTTCGCCATGAAATCGTACACGAAGTTCTTCATGGAAACACCGCCTTCGGACATATACTGGCTGCCCAGCTTGGTCTTGGTCTGTGATTCGAACACAGGCTCCACCACCCGTACGGAAATGGCAGCCGCAATGCTCTGGCGAATATCGGCTGCGTCATAATCTTTCTTATAGAAGTCGCGGATGACTTTCACGAATGCCTCACGGAACGCCTGCTGATGAGTACCTCCCTGCGTGGTATACTGACCGTTGACAAAGCTGAAGATCTCTTCGCCATAATCGTTATTATGTGTAATGGCTACCTCAATATCTTCACCCTTCAGGTGAATGATCGGGTAACGCAGCTCGTCCTCGTTGGTCTTTCGTTGCAGCAGGTCCAAAAGACCATTCTTCGAAACATATTTCTTGCCGTTAAAGCTGATGACCAGCCCGGCATTGAGATAACAATAGTTCCAAAGCTGGTTATCCAGGTATTCGTGCTTGAAATTAAAATGCTTGAAGACGGTCTCATCCGGTATAAAGGTCACCAGGGTCCCGTTTGGCTCACCCGTCTTGGCCTCCTTATACTCTTTGGTAAGCACCCCTTTGGCAAATTCGGCGGTCTTCTCCTTTCCTTCACGATAGGCCGTCACCTTGAAAAATTGGCTGAGGGCATTGACGGCCTTCGTACCTACTCCATTGAGTCCCACAGACTTCTGGAAAGCCTTGCTATCGTATTTGGCGCCCGTATTGATCTTGCTGACTACATCGACCACTTTCCCCAGCGGAATGCCCCGGCCATAATCCCGGATCGTGACGCTTTTCTGCTCGATGGTAAGTTCCACCTGCTTGCCATAACCCATGGTATGCTCGTCTATACAATTGTCAATCACCTCTTTGATCAGAACATAAATACCATCGTCAGGGCTGCTGCCGTCTCCCAGCTTGCCAATATACATACCGGGACGAAGACGAATATGCTCCCGCCAATCTAAACTTTTGATACTTTCTTCCGTGTACTCGAACAAATTAGTTTTTTCTGCCATATCGGGACGATCGGATTTTTTCCGATAAAGGTCCAAATATAGGCAAACGAATTTAGAGCCGTCTTATTTCAATTTCTACATATTGTGCATAACGTGGACCACAGGTCCACTGGCTGTAACCGAAAGGTTATGAGCGAGACGGAGCGTGTCGAAGCAGCTCCGCCGAAGCTCCCATCATTAAACGTTCACCGGGAATGAGTTATATTTTTTAAAGAAATCATTCCCGGTCAATATCGCCGACATGCTTACATTCGCCGTATGGCCGAAAAATTTCTATCCCTGGAAGGGGTTTCTGTTCAGTTAGGCGGGAAGCAGGTACTTAAAGCATTGGATCTTAACATATTAAAAGGTGAACAATGGGCTGTCACAGGCCCTTCGGGCAGCGGCAAGTCCGTGCTGGCCCATACCCTGATGGGCCGGCATTTCTACAGCGGGACAATAAAATATCACTTGCAGGAGACTGCCGGTGAGGCGGTAAAGGTGGCCATAGTGGAGCAGCAACATCGCTTTTTGAACCGCAGTGGGACCACAGACTTATATTATCAGCAGCGTTTCAACGCCTCGGATGCGGATCAAACCATCACCGTTGAGCAGGAACTGGCCCCTTATGCCACCAGGGAGACCCTGCTGGCCTGGGAATGGCTGGATCTCCTGCATATCCGGCCCCTGCTCAGCCGTCCCCTCATCCAGCTATCCAACGGAGAGAACAAACGGGTGCAGCTGGCCATTGCCTTACTGGACAACCCGGACCTGCTCATCCTGGACAATCCTTTCCTGGGACTGGATACTGAGGGAAGGGCCACCCTGCACCACATTATTAATATGGCAGCAGGAAAAGGCATCCAGCTCCTGCTGATCACTTCCCCGCGGGAGCTTCCGGAAGCTATTACCCACATCGCCAGGCTGAACGAGGGCGAATGGATCTTTCGGGACATCAAACAGCATCTCGGCCCCTTGCCGGAAGCGCCGCAGCAGCTACGGCTGGATCCGGGGATCCTGGAGCAATTGCAGCAACTGACCCCGGAGGCACCGGAAGCTTTCTTCACAGCCGTAAAGATGATAGATGTGCATGTGCATTATGGAGAAAAAGCACTACTGCAGCATATTCATTGGGAGGTAAGGAAAGGAGAAAAATGGAATGTCAGCGGACCAAATGGAGCAGGCAAATCCACGCTGCTAAGCCTGATCACCGCCGACAACCCCCAGGCCTATGCCAATGAGATCTGGTTGTTCGATCGCAGGCGGGGCTCCGGCGAGACCATCTGGGAGATCAAACGGAAAATTGGCTTTGTCTCCCCGGAACTACATCTTTACTTCGATTACAGCGCCTCCTGCTTCGAGGTCATCGCCAGTGGACTGTTCGATACCATTGGCCTCTTTCGCCCTTTGTCCCCGGAGCAGGAACAACGCGTGCTGTTATGGATGCGCCTTCTTTCCCTGGACACCCTGCGTTCGTCCCGGCTGTCGCAACTGTCCACCGGACAGCAACGCATGATATTGCTGGCACGGGCCCTCATCAAAAACCCTCCCATGCTGATCCTCGACGAACCCTGCCAGGGTTTGGATGAAGAACAAACCAGATATTTCCGCCAGCTGATCGGTTTGTTATGCGAAGCATTCGGCACTACGCTCATCTATGTCAGCCACTACCGGGAAGAGCTTCCGGACTGTGTAGACAAGTTCCTCAAGCTCGACAACGGATCAGTAATACCATGAAATGTTAAGAGAAGTTAAAAATTATCCATTCTCTATTCCACCTGAAAAAAGCTCCCCACAAATGTAATGGATCGTTAAAAGCCTTTACCACAGAGGCATACGGGCATATAACGGTAATACATATCCCATTCGATCAGCAACCTCCTTGTAGAAATTTTTCCACAGTAGCCTGCCGCATAAATCCATCGCCTGGAAAAATTATGGCATAGTCCTTGTCTGCATATATGCAGATGCCCACCCCTGATGCGTAGATTGGATTCGTGTTTTTGGATATCAGTAATTCCTAATTCTTCATTCTTAAATTTGCTATTTATGAAATTCACAGGCATTAAGCTCGCAGTCGTAACATTTGCAGCAGCAGGACTATTTGCATTCAACAGTCTCAGATCAGGCTCTATCAAAGGGACGGTTTCTCCTGCCGACGGAGCCGTGAGAGCCTGGGCCGAGTCGTCGACCGATACATTGAGAGCCCCCGTCATCAATGGCGCATACGAGATCACCGACGCAAAGCCCGGCGCTTATAAAGTTATCATAGAAGCCAAGCCGCCTTATAAAAATGCAGCGAAGGACGGCATCACGGTCACCGACGGGCAGGCCGCAGATGCCGGTGAGATCAAGCTGGAGAAGTAAAGATGCTGTAGGATAAGTGGTCTAGTTGGGGTAAAAAGAAAGGCCGCTCACCGGATGGCGAGCGGCCTTTACCCTGAATGATGGTAGACAGCTGGTATTAGTTATCCCAAAAGATCTTCTGCAGCAAGTCGGCTTTTTGCTTGGGAGCATTAGGATTCAGATCTATTTCCGACTGAGGATAGAACAACGAACGGGGCACCGAGGCGACCACCGCATTGGAAGGCGGGGTAAGCGCAGGGTAACCTGTCCTCCTGAAATCCGTCCAGGGCTCCATGGACTCTCCGAAAATAGCTACATATTTCTCCTCGATCACCTGTTGTTTCTGTTGCGCCGGCGTACCCGTCAAAGTCCCATTGGCGCCGAGATAGGTAGTAATATCTCCCGCAGCCACCCCGGCGTCCTGCAAGGAAGCTGTGATGCCCTTGGTGAACCAGTCCTGTGCATCGCCCGGAGCGCCCATCAGGGCAGCCTCGGCCCGGATAAAACAGTACTCCTGGTAGGTCAGCATGCGTATCGGGGCTGCACCGGTATAAACATAGGCGCCGGCCAGGATGCCGCCTCCCGCCTGCATCACCGGAGTACCGGTAGCTGCACCGCGCAGATAGGTATGGACCCTGGAATAATTGATGCCGATCGGATCGGCCGGCTTTGCCCCCTTGTAGGTGGCAGGGCTGGAATTGAATGGAAAGGGCGTAAAATAAAAAGGCAGGCGGGGATCGGACTTCCCTACCATCAGGCTAACCATCCGGTCGTTGGCAAACAGGTAATTGGCCCGGCTTGATTCGAATTGCTGGATGGGGTTTTGTTGCTTGGTGGCATTGAAGAAAGGCATTTGAAAATTATCCGCCGTGGATGCCATGAAAGTGACCCCGGAGCTATTGATCAGCGCCGTCATCTGCGCCAGGGAAAATGCGGGATCTTTTTTGCTGTAATGCAAATAGATCCGCAGCTTTAATGTGTTGGCCAGCTTTATCCAGTTGGCCTTTACCTTGGAGAAATCCCCGTTGGTATATATCACGGAGTTAGCCCCCGGCGTATAAGTGCTGGCAGCAGCGCCCAGGTCCGCTACCGCATCGGTCAGCAATTGCGTAATGGCCTTATAAATATCTTCTGCCTTATCATATTTAGGCTGGGTGTTCTTATCCAGTTGCTGCGCTTCGGAATAGGGTATATCTCCCCATGCGTCCACCATCAGCTGATATTCATACGCCTTCAGGATCTTGGCAATACCGCCATAATAAGGACTGGTGGTTTTTGTGGCCTTTTGAATGATCAGCTCCAGATCGCTTAAGGTGGTGGAGTTCATGTTGGCCCAGAGGTTATTCGCATCACTTCCCGTGATGTTATACCGGTCGTATTCATAGGTCTGTGCATTCGCGATAGCAGGCTGGCCGGACATTTGCTGAGCGATCAAAGTGCTATACCGGAACAGGTCGCTCCCGCCTTCAAAGCCCAGGTTCACCTGTGCCGAAGTGAGCAGCTGTGCCAGGGGTGCGTCAGAGATATTGTCCGGATCCGTGTTGATATCGAGATACTTCTTACAGGACGTCATAGCAACGATCCCGAGTGAAAGGAATAATATTTTTATATAAGCTCGTTTCATATTGAATGTTTTATCTTGGATTATAAACCAAATTTCAGGGAAGCGCCGAAGGACCTGGTCTGCGGCAGCGCATTAAACTCCAATCCCACCGCATTGCTGATACCAAGGGCATTCTGCTCGGGGTCCAGGTGCGGGTAATTAGGCGCATGCAGGAAAAGGTTACGCCCGTATACGCTGACATCGATATGGGTAAAAGGAGTTTTGCGCGATACAGCCAATGGTATGTGATAGCTGATGGAAGCCTCCCGTATGCGGAACCAGGAAGCGTCCACGATAAAACCTTCGGCAGCTACATATTTACCGGAGTTGCCCCAGTAGTCCTGGCCGGTGACATGGGTGGTGTCCACCTGTTTGTGGTTGCTGGCGTATACGCCCTTGAATACATAAGGCTTGCTGACAGTGCCGTCGGAGTTGAAACGCGCAAACTCTGCTGTCTCCTTTGCAACGCCATTTGTTCTCATGTCCTTGATGTTCCTGGAGTATTGCTGACCGCCATGCCGGATATCCAGGAGGACGGAGATCGTAAGCCCTTTATAGCTCACGGTATTGGTCAGGCCCATCAGCCATTTCGGGTTGGGATTACCGATCTTCTGGACCCCTGTTGTCACCAGCGGCAATCCATTGGCGCCGATCAACACCTCGTGGCTGACAGAATCACGTTGATAGGCATTACCATAGATCTGGCCGTATTCGTCACCTTTCACCAGGCGGATATTCGGCGTGGTAAACCCTCCTAAAAAGATATTTTGCACGCCGGGCGCAAGATCGTCTACTTTACTTTTCAACTTCGTGTAATTCCAATTAATATTCCAGGTAAAGTCCTTGGTCTGAACAGGCGTCACATTAATGGCCAGTTCAAATCCTGTATTGGTGAGCGATCCGGCATTCTGTAACAGCGAGCCAATGCCCGAAGAATTGGAGACAGGGACGGCAAATATCAGGTCATGCGATTTTTGCTTATACAGCGCACCTTCGATCGAAACACGATTCTTGAGAAACCCAAGATTGAACCCCAGCTCCCGGTTCGTGGTGAATTCAGGTCCCAAATTGGCATTCCCAGCCTGGTCCTGCAGGCTAAAGCCAGAGAGACCGTTGAAAGGGAAGTTGATAGCCGGACCGAATCCATCTGATGCGCCTGCCGCGCCATAGTAGGAATCCGTACCATATACAAAATCGCCAGCCTTGCCTACTTTAGCAATATTCCCATTGATCTTGATGTTCTCGATAATATTGTTCTTTATCGCCGGGAACAGCTCGGTAAAATTGATGGATGCTGATATCGCATTATACAGATACCGGTATTTACCGGCCTTAAAGGTGGAGGACCAGTCATTACGCACAGTAGCATTTACGCTGGCAATGGATTTATAGCCCACTGTAAAATCTCCGTAAACACCTACCAGCCGGCTCGTGGTTGAACCATTGGTTGGGTTATATGAAGTGGAATTCTTCAGGTTTTCAAGATCCCTGACAGTGACGCCATATCCGATGGTCTGATCGGTGGTGGTGTAAGTTTGGTACGTTTCATTCCCGACGATGCCTGTCAGGGAGAAATCACTTATTTTCTTGGTTGCAGTGAAATATCCGGTGGAGTTATAGCTCCGGTAAGTGTTCCGCACTTCCAATATGCCGCCGGCATTACCGGCAGGTCCTACCCCGGTGAAAGGACCGGGATTAGATGCCGTATTCGCCGTGTTACCCTGACCACGTATGCCCACCTGGTCATAGCCATGCCGGAAGGTCGCATACACGTCCGTCCCTAACCTGTAATCAAATGTCAGCCAGGGCATGATCTTCAGGTTGACAGACACATTACCGAAAATGCGGTTGATCTCGTCCTTGAACCGGTTGTTGTAAATGCTCCAGTAGGGATTGTCTTCAGCCAGTGGATACAGCTGGTCGCCCGCCCCATTCTGATAAGGAAGGTTCGTCAGGTCATAGCTGCGGGGCGTAAGCCATCCCCGGAAAAGAGGATTGCTCAGCTGGTTGCCCTGCTGCGTTCTCCGGGAAGTGTTGTTGGTGTAGTTGGCGGAGATGGAGACCGTCAGCCTGCTGTTGATCTGCGAAGAGGTATTGATGCTTAAATTATGTCTTTTAAGGCGGTTGTTGTCCAGCACGCCCGAATTATCTGTATAGCCGTAAGAGAACCGGAAAGAGTTCCTGTCGGAGCCGCCGGCAAAGCTAAGGTTTGCCTGCAGGTTCTGCCCGTTCCGGAACATATCCTTCACGTTGTTGGGGTAGGCTTTCAGTTGTTCCTGTTTCCCAAAAGCATTGGTCACCGTCTGTCCCGAGATCTGCGGACCCCAGGAAAGTTGCGAGCTGGGGCTGTACACGCCAAGACTGCCCTGGGCATAAGTATTCTGATACTCGGGAAAGCGGTTCACCGATTCACTGCCGTAGCTGACATAAGCTTCGATCTGCCCTTTCTGGTTGAGCCGGCCCTTCTTCGTGGTGATCAGGATGGCGCCAGGGGCAGCCCTGGAACCATATAAGGCAGCTGCCGCGGGGCCTTTTAACACCGACATGCTTTCTATGTCTTCCTGGTTGAGGTCGATGCCACGGTTGGAAACAGGAGGACCTGTCTGCAGCGGTGAATTACCGCCACCATTGTCAATCGGCACGCCGTCAACTACGAACAAAGGCTGATTCGATCCCGTAAAGGTGGTAAAGCCCCTGATAATAATACTGGAGCCTGTAAATGCACCGCCACTGCCGCTGATCCTCACCCCGGGAACTTTCCCCGCAAGCGCATTGGTGACATTGGTGGTATGCGCCTGGGTTATTTCCTCTGCTTTCAGGACAGTAACGCCATAACCCAGGGTCTTTTTATCTTTCCTGATACCCAGGGCCGTAACCACTACTTCAGTCAGCCCTTTCTCCGCAGTGCTGAGGGTAATTTCGAAGACGCCCCTTTTGCCAATGCTGATCTCAGCCGTTGTCATGCCGACGGATGAAATAATAAGGACTTTTGCAGTAGAAGGGATCGACAAAGAAAAGGAACCGTCAGCGCCGGAGCTGGTACCCGTGGTCGTCCCCTTGACAAGGATAGTCGCATTGGGAACGGCAATCCCTCCGGCATCGGTAATTTTACCTGTGATGACTCGTGATTGGGCCATGATCTGTCCGGAAATGATGAGCAGCATTGCTAGAATGGTCAATTTCCAGGAAAAGGTTTGCACCGGGCAGATGTTGACAATGAAAGTGTCCCTGCCCGCTGGTGATAGCAGTTTTCTCATGTTTAACAATTAGAAGTTTTAAAAACGTTTTAAATAACGGTTCTCACAAGGACGGAGCAATGTTTCGCCGGGTCCGGATAAAGCAATAGCATTCCCTTATCCAAGGGATGATACTGTTGCACGATGTTTAAGCTGACTGTAGATCTGAATGTAACCGGTATTGAGGAGGAGCGCATGCCTGGTCAGGGCGGCGCCATGGATGTAGCGCCCTGCAGTTAGGGGTGTTTCTCATGTGTTTAGCGGTTTTGGTGCTGGCAACAAATATATTTCATCTTTCAGGATTAAAATCCAGTTAATTAACATTTGATTAGTAAAGACATTGGGTTTTAAATAAATCTCAACAAAACTGGCTGTAGGCAATTAGAATGATGGTTCATCCTATTATTGATTAGATGTAGATGCAGCTACCCCAATTTTAATTTTATTTTTTCAAAAAACGAACTCAAATAGGCTGAAACCCTTATCCCAAAAGCACATAAGATATTATATATCAATTAATTAGGATTAACTTTACGTAAACACGCCCTTACCCCTTTCTTCTTTCTGATTAATGATCCTAAAATCCGTAAATTTGTGGTCTGACCTACTTCCCAATTAAATTCTTCAGGTTACTTACTACCCCATTTATTCTGTATTGTTTAATTTTTAAAAAGGCGATGTATGTATTCGTATGCGTTGTTGGAAAAGGGTTGCTATTACCTGATACAGGAAAAAGAGGAAGGACCGGTTGGCCTGATCAAAGTGAACATGGAAACAGACCATTGCATGTATGTATCTAAATATAACGATACGACTTTGATAGAATGGAAAAAGAAGACCGATCCCATCTTCGATATTTTAGAATTACTGGCCGAAGACAAAGTGAGGGCCTGGGAGTCGGTGTATAACGACAATCAAGGCACCTTCAATTATGAAGAAGATGAGGAATGAGCCAGGCCCGGTTCGCTTTGGTCACCTGTACCATAGTTCCAGAGGCCCAGGGAGGTAATGGCGGCAGAAAGCAAAAGGCTGATATAATACAGCAGATCGCTGTCCCGTCCATTACCTTCACTGTTCCCACGGAACTGAATGAATAGGGAAAGGATCAGGAAACTGCCATAGGCAAATAATAAAGCGGCATAAATATAGGCCATCGAATTCTCGAAAGGCGTATGCTCCATCTTCTTCATGTAATGGACAAGGCCGATGATACTGTATGCCAGCACCAGCAGCACACCGGATCCGATGAACAGGAAGCTGGAAGTGAAGCCAGCTCCTTTCCAGGTCACCAGTACCAGTTCCCCGACGACAAATAAAAGTAAGGTCAGCGTCAGCAGCTTCCTGTGACGGCCGGAAGTTGCACACGCAAATATCACCAGCACCAGTGGGGTATCCAGGAGATTATAATAATCCGTTATCTGGTCCAGCCTGTTATGCCGGTAAGCGTAGAAAAAGTAGATATCTGTGAAATGAATAAGCCCGTTCAACAGCCAATAAATGCCCAGGATACGGTAAGTCGTCACCTGTCTCATTTTCCTGGATAAAAGCATGGCAAAGGGAATGAAGCAACATAATATGGCAATGTTGGATACGATCATATAATGGATGGAGTACATGCCAGTCTTCAAAGGATAAATAGTTTTAATATAAGCGAAAAAAGAGATAGTTTGTTGTGAGTAAAACTACTCAGTTTTATACATAAATTACGGTTATTTTTAACCACATCGGACCTCGTAAGCCATTGGTAAGCATTAACCTATAAACTATCTAATGAGTAACCATAATATGCTAAATTGCACGCCTAAATGATCTCCCAACAGACCATACAGCAGATCCTCAGCCGGATAGATATCATCGAGATCGTGGGCGGCTTCGTCCGTCTTAAAAAGCGCGGCGCCAATTACATGGGCCTTTGCCCCTTTCACAACGAAAAAAGTCCCTCCTTTACCGTCTCTCCCGTCAAGGAGATCTATAAATGCTTTGGCTGCGGACGCAGCGGCAATACCATCAGCTTCCTGATGGAGCACGAGAAATACTCCTACGCCGAAGCCCTGCGATGGCTGGCAGCCAAATACAATGTGGAGATCGAAGAAAAGGAGGTGAGCCCGGAAGTGCGCCAACAGCAGCAGGTAGCAGAAAGTTTGTACATCCTCAACGGTTTTGCCCAAAAATGGTTCCATGAAACCCTGCTTACCTCCGAGGATGGGCAGGACATCGGACTTAGCTATTTACGTGAACGGGGATTCAACGATGACATCATCCGTAAATTCCAGCTGGGCTATAGTCCGGAGCAGCGGGACGCTTTTTCACGGGCGGCGCTCGCAGCGCAATACAACCTGGAATATTTGCAAAAGAGCGGCCTGGTGGTGGTAAGGGACGAACGGCCCGTGGATAATTACCGGGGACGTATCATCTTCCCCATCCATAACCAAACGGGAAAGACCATTGGCTTTGGGGCACGCATCATCAAAAGCAATGACAGGGCGCCCAAATACATCAATACACCCGAGAACGAGATCTATATCAAAAGTAAGATCCTGTATGGCTCCTGGCTGGCCAGACAGGCAATTGATAAGCAGGATGAATGCCTCCTGGTAGAAGGTTATACCGACGTCATTTCACTACACCAGGCAGGCATCGAAAATGTGGTCGCCAGCGGCGGGACCTCCCTTACAGTGGACCAGCTTCGGCTGATAAAGAAATATACCAATCATCTCACCATCATATATGATGGTGATGGTGCCGGGATCAAGGCGGCCCTTCGGGGACTGGACATGGCGCTGGAAGAGAGCCTGGATGTAAAGCTTGTGCTGATACCAGACAGGGAGGACCCGGATAGCTACGTACGTAAAGTGGGGGCTGCCGCCTTCCGTGAATTTGTTGCCACCGCTAAAAAGGACTTTATCCTTTTCCAGCTGGAAGTAGCATTGAAGGATGCAGCCGGAGATACCACTAAACGCGCGGAAGTGGTGAACCAGGTAGCCGAGACCATTGCAAGGATCAATAAAGCAGAGGACTTCACCAAAAGACAGGACTATATCCGGCAATGTTCCGAGATCCTCCGGATCGAAGAGACAGGCCTCCATGCCCTGGTGAATAAATACATACGGGAACGCATTGCCAAACAAGAGAGCAAAGCAGCCTCCTCCGGTGCCCCGCCCATCCATCAGACAGACGAATTTTCCTTGCAGCAGGAAGGAACGTCCGAGATGCCCGCTCCCGGCGACGAGGACTCCATCAACCTGCTGTTCAAACACGAGCAGAACGAAAGAGGAATGATCCGCAGCCTCCTGGATTTCGGCCTGCGTCCCTGGGATGACAATACCTCCGTTGCAGACTATATCTTTGCCGAATCCTCCGATTTCTATGACCTCATCGACAATCGCCGGCTGGTGAAGATCCTGGATATCTACAAAGCCTGGTACCAGGAAGGATTGGAGCCCACTGTGAAAAGCTTCCTCTATCACGAAGACCAGGAACTCAGCACCCTGGCCGTATCCATCATGGATTTTCATCACGAGCTCAGCCTCAAATGGAAGGAACATTTCGATGGGAAAATAGCCACGCGCGACGACCTCTATAAGGAAGACGTTCTATCCACCATCGGATATCTCAAGCTACGTAAGATCAAGCGGCTGATGGAAGAAAATCAACAGGACCTCTCCAAACCTCATACGGACGAGGAACAAATGATGCTGCTGCAGACACATATACACCTCAAACAGCTGGAAAGGGACCTGCTGCTGCACCTGGGTACGGTAATTGTTAAATGACGGCCGTAAACAGCTTCATCATCCGGTGGGCCTGCAGCAGGTGCCGCTCATTATGGGCTATGATGAACCGGAGGTTGTCACCCAGTCTCAATCGTATCAGCTTCGTAAAGGTCAGCGGGATCCGGATTCCTTGCAGGTCTTTCGTAGAGACATGCCGGAGTATATCATCCAGCGTATCACATTGCTGCAGAAAACGCTGCAGCTCCTCGTATCCGTCCAGCCCCTCCCTACTGGCATGAAAGCTCCTGGGAGAAGGCAGCTTGAATACAGTGCCATCCGACCTGGGCATCATCTTCCCATACAACAGGTCGCCCAGCCAGCCGCTGCGGAAATGCTCGGTCTTCACATCCGGCGCCAGCGTCACCCGGTTTAGAATACCCCGGAGCTGAAGATCATGCGCGATGTTCAGATGACCAAATATCTCTGCGATTGACCATTTATCAGAAGAAGGACTGAAGATCAATTGTTGCTCCGTCAGCCGGAGAAAAGGTTGGGTGCTGGCTTTAATTAGCTCCGTCCTGTCCAACAATTCCGTTATTAGACTTTGCTTGCTAAAAACTGCCATGAAATGTACTTGTAAGCATATCGTTTTTCGAAAATGAATAGGGGTTTCTGGGTAAGCAAGTCCTCGGAATACGGCCGGGCGGAAGTAATATGAATCTTTTGTTGAGCTTGAAGGACAATGCCAAAGATACAGGAAAGCCCTTGGGGGTCTAAGATAGAAGCTAAAAATACCCAAATACCTTAGTTATGGCGGCAGGTGGAGTAGGTGTCATTCACCGGATGTACGTAAAGGTCTGCGGGATCCTACTTGGCGCCGGGATTCTTCTTGCCGGCGATCAGTTTGTCGATGGCCAGCTCCAGTCGCCGCGAACGCGTCTCTTCCTTTTTTGCGCTGGTTATCCAGATCACATACTCTTTCTTGTTGGTGAAAGACAATTCCTCGAAAAAATGAGAAGCCACCTTGCTTCGGCGAAGCTCCTTGACAAAGTCGGCTGGCGGAGCTATCGTTCTTTGCATAACATCCACACCGGCTGCCTCCAGCAGCTCCTCCCTCTCCTCTACCCTTTCCAGGATGGCTATAGGTTCGGCCTTTTTAAATCGGACGGCCGTCCATACATGATCCAATGCCACCTGGCGGACTACCTCATATCCGCCACCGGTGATGCATTGCCAGCTGCAGTCCCTGTTCAGGGTAGTGGCGATCTTGGACCCCACCTTGGGATACGCCACCCAGAATTTGCCATCCTGCTGCAAAGCCGGAAGCACCTCGCAGACGATCCCTCGCAGCTGTTGCTCATTTACTGCAAATACAAGGGCAAAATCTATCTTCTTGCTTTTCAACAGAGGAGTGAGATTCTTGGCAAACGCCAGCTTTGCGAATTGCTTTTCGATCGAGGACGGCAGACCCTGTATCAATAGGTTTTTCTCGTCCTTTAGCTGCAATTTTTCCAGTAAAGTTGGGAGCATCTCCTGAATTTTTTAGATTTCAGTTTGAGAATAGAAGTGGCCAACGAACCTTCTGTCCGTTTGGACGGATGGCGAAATTACGAAAAAATATCCGAAATGTTTAATCATTAGCCTTGGCCTGGTGAGGCTGGGCGCCGTCCAGCCGGCGCTGACGACGCCGGTCGCGGTATTTAAAGATGGGTACTTTGTTCTCGCTACCCCTCAGCAGACGGGTAATGTTCTTTTGATGGGTGAGAACTACCATCAGGGCCACCGCAATGGCAAATCCCCGGTATAGGGTCTCTTTTGCATCGAAAATATACAGTATGAAGACGGCAAAAGCCACGCTGGCCAGGATAGAGCTTAAAGAGACAAAACGGGTCAGGTACAGCACCAGCAGGAATACTCCTACGCAGCATACGGCCGCCAGGGGCTGAATAGCGATGATCATACCGAAAAGAGTAGCTACCCCCTTGCCGCCCCTGAAATCGGCCCAAATGGGGAAGATATGGCCTGCAACCGCCGCCAGACCGAGACCGACCATAAAGTTGGTCCTCTCCGTCTCGTCATGCATATAGTAAGGCACCAGCACATACAGGCTGGTGGCCACAATGCCCTTAATGACATCCACTGACATAACCAGCGTACCCCATTTCGAACCCAGCACCCGAAAAGTATTGGTGGCCCCGGCATTGCCGCTGCCATATTCACGGATATCGATCCCGAAAAAGGACCTGCTGACCCATACTGCGGTCGGAACAGAGCCAATAAGGTAAGCCAGAAGTATAAGTAAAACTTCCTTCATCGAATGGTTGAGTTAAAGTTGGATAACAAATATACTTAAAAAAAGACTCCAACGCTTCACGGTCCACTTGGGTAAATTGCCCTATTTTATGAGTTTCAGGCAAATCCAGCTTCCCTCATTCAACCGGTCGGATATTGGAAGATCATTTTTAAGTGCCTCATTCTCAAGGTCGAAAAAATCCTCGACGAGGAGGCCGCTCAGTAATATAACGCCCCCCTCCTTCAATTGTTGTTTCATGGTGGCCAGTTCCTTCAGGATGACATGCTTATTAATATTCGCTAATATGACATCGAAAGGAGGTCCGGCAGGTATCGTATCCATTTTTTCCACGGAAACCTTACTAACATGATTTTCTGCCATATTTTCCCGCGCATTATCGATGCTCCAGGGATCATGGTCGACAGCTACCACCCCGCCCGCCCCCAGCTTTTCAGCCAGAATGGCCAGGACGCCCGTTCCTGTGCCGAAATCCAGCACCGTGCAACCGTGGAGATCCAGGTTCTCCATCGCCTGGATCATCATGTGCGTGGTGGCGTGGTGCCCTGTGCCGAAGCTCATTTTAGGCGTTATCACCAGCTCATAGCGTACATCAGGGATGGGCGCATGAAAAGAAGCCCGTATAGCACAAAACTTTCCGACGACCACAGGCTGGAAGTTCTTCTCCCATTCCTCATTCCAATTCTTTTCCGGCAATGCCTGGCGGATATACGACAATTGCCAGCGGGACAAAAGTTCTTCCAGTACGCGTGCATCGAATTGCGCTTCCGGTATATAAGCTTCGAGATGGCCGCTCTCCTGCATAAATCCATCGTATCCCTGTTCTTCGAGCCTGGCGATAAGGATCTCCTGAACAGTTATGTCAGCCGCCGGAATAGTGATCTGAAGGTGCATAGTCAAATAGAAAAGGCCTGCAGCATTACACTACAGACCTCATTATGATGAATGATATATTATTGCTGCTGATCCTGGGGGCCACCGCCTGCGGGCCTGGCTCCTGCCGCCGCCGCTTCCGGCTTTGGTATAAGCACTTTACGGCTCAGCTTGAACTTACCCGTCTTCTGGTCGAGACCGATGAGCTTGACCTTCACCGAATCTCCTTCTTTCAGGACGCCTTCCAGCGTTTCAAGGCGCTTATGACTCACTTCACTGATGTGCAGCAAGCCCTGCTTGCCGGGCAGGAATTCTACGAATGCGCCATAAGGCATGACTGACTTTACCTTCGCTTCGTATACAGAGCCTACTTCGGGTTGAGCAACAATCCCCTTGATCCAGGAAACAGCTTTGTCCAGGCCTTCTTTGGCAGGACTGAAAATGCTGACCTCGCCAAAATTGCCGACCTCTTCCAGGTTGATGGTAGTGCCGGTTTCGCGTTGGATCTCCTGGATGATCTTCCCCTGAGGTCCGATGACGGCGCCGATGAATTCCTTGTCGATAAAGATCTTCACCATTCTCGGTGCATGCGGCTTCACATCTTCACGCGCTGCAGCCATACAGCCGTACATCGCTTCCAAAATATGAAGACGGCCTTTACGGGCCTGCTCCAGCGCTTCGCGCATAGTATCCATGCTCAGACCATCCACTTTGATGTCCATTTGTACACCGCAGATGCCCTCACGGGTACCCGTAACCTTGAAGTCCATATCGCCCAGGTGATCTTCATCACCCAGGATATCCGTAAGGATGGCATATTTCCCATCGGCAGGACGTGTAATGAGGCCCATGGCCACACCGCTGACGTGCTTTGGGAAAGGAACGCCTGCATCCATCAGGGCCAGACTGCCGGCACAGACGGTCGCCATGGAAGATGACCCGTTGGATTCCAGGATATCACTGACTACACGCACAGTATACGGATAGTCATTCCCCGGCATCATTTTCTTCAGGCTGCGCATGGCCAGGTTGCCGTGACCAACTTCACGCCGGCTCTGCCCCCTCATCATTTTCACTTCACCAGTGCTGAAGGGAGGAAAATTATAGTGCAAAAAGAATTTCGAGTCATATGACTTTGCAGCACTCTCCACCAGCACCTCATCCAGGGGCGTCCCCAGCGTGACGGTCGTGAGCGACTGCGTCTCTCCCCTTGTGAACAGGGAAGAACCGTGCGGCGTAGGCAGCGGATCTACCTCCATGGCCAAAGGACGAACCTGGTCCAGCTGACGACCATCCAGACGGATCCGGTCATCAAGGATCATATTACGTACCACTTCCCATTGGAGATCATGATAATATTTTTTAGCCAGCTTCTTGTCAGCATCGGTAATTTCTTCACCCAGGCTGGCGATCAGCTCGTCCTTCAGCAGATCATACGCATCGCTACGCTCGTGCTTGCTGCTGCCCGCGCGGGATATCTGGTAGATCCGGTCTTTTGTGAAAGCCGTCACTTTCTGCTGAAGCTCTTCGTTCACCTCAGGCTTCTTGTAATCTCTTTTCCCCGTGACACCAGCCTTCGCACGCAGCTCTTCCTGCGCCTTGATCTGGATACGGATGGCGTCATGCGCCATGGTCAGGGCTTTCACCAGGTCTTCTTCACTGCACTCGGAAGCCTCACCTTCCACCATCATCAGGTTCTTGTCCGTGGCGGCAATGAGGAATTCCATGTTGGCCTTTTCCAGTTCAGTACGACTGGGGTTGACGACGAACTGACCATCGACACGGCCGATCCTGACCTCGCTGATGATCTCCTTAATGGGAATATCTGAAACAGCCAGCGCCGCAGAAGCCGCCAGACAGGCCAACGCGTCGGGCATTACTTCATAATCGCTGGATACAAGACTGATAAGCACCTGCACGTCGCAGAAATAATCTTCGGGGAATAATGGACGCAAGGCACGATCCACCAGGCGGCTGGTGAGGATCTCATAGTCATTTAGCCTTGCCTCACGTTTGAAGAAGGATCCGGGAATACGCCCGGCTGAAGCAAATTTTTCCTGATAATCTACTGAAAGGGGGAAAAAATCCTGTCCTTCCTTCGGGTCCTTGTTGGCAACAACAGTGGCCAGGATGATACAATTACCTTGGCGTACCGTAACGGCTCCATCCGCCTGGCGGGCAAGCTTACCCGTCTCGATGGTGACCATCCGGCCGCCACCTATATCAAAAGTTACACTGATGGGTTGTGAAAGCATAAAGCTGTTCGTCTTTATAGGATCAGGTTCACTGAGGCAGGAACGGATAGTGAAGCCAGGATCCTTATGTTAATAAATGTGTGAAATTGTTCAGTAAATCCTTCACGTATAAAAAAACTATTCCCAACCGTAGGTTCAGTTGGGAATAGTGGTCATATACATAATGAGATTTATTTTCTGAGTCCGAGTTTTTCGATCAATTGACGGTAACCCTGGAGGTTTTGTTTGCTCAGGTAGGTCAGCAAACGCTTTCTTTTACCCACTAACTGCATCAGACCACGATGGGTGGAAAAATCCTTCTTATTGGCTTGCAAATGCTCAGAGATACGGTTGATCCGCTCTGTCAACAACGCAATCTGTCCCTCGATGGAACCGGTGTTGGTGGTCTTTCCACCAAAATCTGTAAAGAAACTCGCTTTCTTTTCTTTTGTCAAATAAGGCATCTCTAATTATTTATTAAAAACATCCAAATGAATATTTGGCCTGCGAAGGTACTGATTATTTTGACAAACATGAAAAAAAATGCATTTAATCGCGCCAAAATTCGTTAAAAATAATGAGGAATCCAGACGCAAATGGTTAATTTGGCCGCTTTTTAAAGTCAAAAACAAAGCCTGCCGGCCCCATGAGCAAAAGGATCTATTGTACAGTGACCAATGACCTGACCTATGATCAGCGTATGATCAGGATCTGTACGTCCTTGGCCTCAGCAGGTTATACAATAGTATTGGTAGGCCGGGCGGAAGCTGCCTCCCTCCCCCTGTCCCCCCGCCCCTTTCAGCAGCAACGCCTCCGGCTGCTGTTCCGGAAAGGCAAATTATTTTATCTGGAGTATAATTTCAGGCTGTTTCTCTATCTGTTGTTCCGTCGAATGGACTGCATTTGCGCCATCGACCTGGACACCATCATCCCCTGCGGCCTTATTTCCATGATCCGCCGTATACCGAGAGTATATGACGCCCACGAGCTGTTCTGCGAGATGAAGGAAGTGGTCTCCCGGCCGGTGATCCACAGGATCTGGAAAAGCGTGGAAAAGTGTTTTGTACCCGCCTTCCGCAACGGGTATACGGTCAATGGACAGATCGCCGCGGAATTTGAAAAAATGTATGGCGTGAAGTACGAGGTCATCCGGAATATGCCGCTGCTGCAGCCTGACCCGCCTGCCCCGGGCCCCTCCCACCCTTCCGGCCGTTTTGTCCTTTATCAGGGCGCCGTCAACGAAGGAAGGTGCTTTGAGTCCCTCATCCCCGCCATGAAACAGGTAGACGCACAGCTGGTCATTTGCGGCAAAGGGAATTTCATGAGCCAGGCCCGGCAGCTGGTGGAAGACCACGGCCTGCAGGAAAAGGTCATCTTTAAAGGCCCACTCCGCCCGGAAGAGCTCAAACTCCTGACCCGGACGGCCTGGTGCGGCATCACCCTGTTCGAAAAGAAAGGGATGAGCAATTTTTATTCCCTGGCCAACCGCTTTTTCGACTACATGCATGCAGGTATCCCCCAACTGGCCATGGATTATCCGGCTTACAGAGAAATAAACAATATGTATACAATTGCTGTTCTAATAGACGACCCGGACATCCGGCAGGTGGCCGGAGCGCTGAACAGCCTCCTGAACAATATGGAATTATATCAAACGTTACAAGGCAATTGCAAGAAGGCAAGCATTCATTTCAACTGGCAGGAAGAAGAAAAAAAACTGGTCCGGCTTTATCAAAAAATCCTTAACTGATCGGTGGATAAGCATCTACACATAGTATGCATGGACGTGCCTTTCCCGGCTGATTACGGGGGAGTGGTCGACCCTTTCCATAAGATCCGCTGTCTCCATGAGGCCGGTGTCAAAGTGCACCTGCATTGCTTCGAGTATGGCCGGGGCGAACGCACCGAATTGAAAGCCTATTGCCAGGAGGTGAAATACTACTCCCGCCGGGAAGGACATAAAGGGTTCTCCCATAAGCTGCCCTATATCGTCTGCTCACGGTCCAACGGGGAATTGCTCGAGGACCTCCTCCGGGATGACTACCCCATCCTGCTGGAAGGGATCCATTGCTCTTACCTGCTGAATGATGAAAGGTTCAGCGGAAGGCAGGTGATCCTGCGATTGCATAATGTAGAATACCAGTACTATCGTCAGCTGTACTATTGCGAAAAGTCGTTGCTGAAAAAAATGTATTACCTGCACGAGAGCAATCTGCTCAGGCAGTATGAAAAAAAGATCGCGGATAAAGCAATGATCCTGGCCATGGTGGAAAAGGACTGCGAACAATACAAACAGGAGTTCGGCGCAGAAAATATCCACACCCTCCCCGTTTTCCTGCCCTTTAAAGAGATACTTGGCAAGGAAGGCACAGGCTGCTTTTGCCTGTATCATGGCAACCTTTCCGTCGCTGAAAATGAACAAGCGGTGGCCTGGTTGCTTAAACAGGTATTCCATTGCGTTGACTTCCCCCTGATCGTCACGGGTAAGAATCCATCCCCCCGCCTGAGCAGGATGGTAGAACAACATCCGCATGCCTGCCTGATCCCCAACCCATCAGACCAGGAGATCCAGGACCTGATCGCAAAAGCCCAGATAAATATCCTTCCATCTTTCAATTGCACAGGCATAAAGATGAAGCTGCTCAATGCATTGTTCAATGGGCGTCACTGCGTGGTGAACAGGGATGCTGTGAAAGGCACGGGCCTGGAGAATGGCTGCCACATTGCCGACGGTACGGAAGAGCTGATAGAAATGATCACCCGGCTCTACACAAAGGCGTTTACTGCCGAAGACATCGCCTCCAGGAGATCCCTGTTGGCAGGTAAATATAACAATGAGGAAAATACCCGGCAGCTGATGCAGTGGATCTGGCCGCAGCAATAAGGGATCAATCCATCGAAATAGTGGCGTTGTCGATGACCTTCCCCCTCTCCGTCCGTATCATGCGGGCAGGGAATTTGTTGATGACCCTGTAATCGTGAGTGGCCATAATGATCGTCGTACCATAATCGCGCGAGATCTGAAAAAGCAATTGCATGATCTCATCAGCCGTCTCCGGGTCGAGATTGCCGGTGGGCTCGTCGGCCAATATCAGCTTGGGGGAGTTCAGCAGGGCCCTCGCAATATCCACACGCTGCTGCTCGCCTCCGCTCATTTCAAAAGGCATCTTGAAGCCCTTCGATCGCAACCCTACTTTATCCAGCACATCGGCGATCTTTTCATCCATGAGCTTTACGTCCTTCCAGCCCGTCGCCTGCAGCACGAACTTCAGATTGTCGTTCACATTCCGGTCGGTCAGCAATTGAAAATCCTGGAAGACAACTCCCAAGCTTCGGCGGAGATAAGGAACTTTTTTCCAATCCATCTCCTGCAGCTTAAAGCCAGCCACCAATCCCTCCCCTTCCTTCAACGGAAGATCCCCGTACAGGGTCTTCAGCAAACTGGACTTACCCGTGCCGGTCTTCCCCACCAGGTATACAAACTCACCTTTGTTAGCCACGATGTTTGCATCCTGAAGGATAAGATTAGTGCCCTGGTATATGTTCGCGTGCCTTAATTCAACAATGATTTCCGCCATATGTTCCGACTTTGATCCTCGCAAATATATGGAAAAAAATATCGCCAGTACAGGGTTCCGGCCAATTGCAAGCCATGGAAAGTCATCCTAGCCCCCGGTATCCGCCTTCAACATCAGCCTCAGCGTAGAGTCATTGGCGAAATAGCTCATCATCCAGTTGAAGAAAATAAAAAGCCTGTTCTTGACGCTGAGAATAAGCATAAGATGCACGAACATCCACGTCAGCCAGGCAAGACGCCCCTGGAAGCTGAGGCCCGGAAGATCGACCACGGCTTTTCGTTTACCCACGGTGGCCATAGTGCCTTTGTTGTGGTACTCGAATTCCAGCCGGGCCTTGCCCTTCAGCTCCCTTTTAAAGTTCTTTGCAAAAAAAACAGCCTGCGATATGGCTACATTGGCCAGCTGTGGATGGCCATGAGGATATTTGGGCGTCTCCATATAAGCGATATCTCCCACGGCATAAACGCCATCCAGCCCCTGCACTTCACCGTAACGGTTTGTAATAAGACGGTTACCCCTGGTAATGCTGGCGGCAGGAATGCCCTGAAGGACATTAGCCGTCACACCCGCCGCCCAGATAAGGTTCCTGGCGGCAATGGTCTCTCCCCCCCTCAGCCGGACCGTGGTGCCGTCATAGTCCTCTACTACCGTACCCGTCTTTACAATGACACCCAGGGATTCCAGGTATTGCTGGGACTTGATCTTGGAGACCTCGCTCATAGCATTCAACGTATGGGGGGACCCCTCCAGCAGGTAGATGGTAAAGCGGGAAAAGTCAACGCCCGGATAATCCTTCGGCAAAATGTTCTTCTTCATTTCGGCCATGGCGCCGGCCAGCTCCACTCCCGTAGGCCCTCCACCCACTATGACGAAGTTGAGAAGGGATTGTAATTCGTCGGGACCTGCCACGATCGTGTCCTCAAATGTCTTCAGGATCCGGTTGCGCAAAGCCATGGCCTGCGGAACGGACTTCATGGGAAAGGAATTGGATTGGATCCGCGTATTGCCGAAATAATTGGTAGTACAGCCAAGTGCAATGACCAGCCGGTCATAGGACAGGTCGCCGATTGGCGTATATACGATCCGCGCATCAGTGTCGATCCGGGTCACCTCCGTGATACGGATGTTGACATTCGCCGAATGCTGGAAGACCTTCCGCAAGGGAAAGGATATGCTGGACGGTTCCAGCCGCGCCGTAGCGACCTGGTACATCAGTGGCTGGAATTGATGATAGTTGTGCTTGTCGATGAGGAAGACTTCGTAATCAGTGCCGTTGAGCGCCCTTGCGAGGCGAAGGCCGGCAAATCCTGCTCCCAGAATAATGATCCTTTGCTTTTTACTATTCCCTGCTGCCATGATGAGTAGTTTAATATTTCCTGACCTGTCGGGTACGCCTTTTCCGTGTGCAAAGGTACGGGTTGAGGCAAAGATCGATAAAATATTATTGTTAAACTGTCATACAGAAGACGAATTGCCCCACCTTTTGCCCGGAAACCAAATTATCATTTCGGGAATATTTATCAATTACTCATTACTGTTAGTAATTCTTTCATTTAGGCAAAATATTTGCTGAAGATATCCCGCGCAAGCATTATTCAATCATTCTAAACTTTATTTTATGAGTAAGATCGTAATTAGCTTTCTGCAAACCAAAGGTCTCAGGTCCAAACAGCTGAAAGAGCACCTCTACAAGATCCTTAAGAAGGAAACTATCATTAAAAAGGGTACGCTGCTGAAAATAAATGATGTGTGTGAAAGGGTGTGGTTCATCGAAAAAGGTTTGTTCCGCGGCTATACAATTTTTAAAGGCGTTCAAAAGAATGAATTTTTCATGACAGCAGGCGATGTTATGTTCGCCCCCATGAGCGTCTATACGGGAGATCCCAGTGAATTGGGCATAGAAGCCCTGGAAGACAGTATCGTATACTACATTTCCATTCGTCAGTTGGATCATATCTATGCCAAATACGCGGAATTCAATGCCATCGGTCGTAAACTAACGGAGAAGTATTATATGATGTCCATGCAGAATGCCGCCCTGCTCAGACACTATAACATCAAGCCCCGTTACCTCGCCTTCTTAAAATTATACCCTCATTTTGACAAGCCGGTTCCGGCGCTCCATATTGCTTCATTTCTAGGCTGTTCCGAAGAAGCATTTAATCGTATGCGCAAAAGGTACAAAAAGCAACTGGAGTCACGGGGAAAGAAAAGTTGACAACTATCAACCTATAAGCGTTATTATGGTTGACAGCTATCAACCTCGCTGTCATGGAAAGCGACATTTCTGAATGTAGCTTTGAAACCTGGTACCGATCGGCCAGGTTTTTTTATTAATCCTATTTTTTCATTTTTAAACCTTGTAATATGAGTCATATCTCTGTTGTCCTCCTCAGTTATCTATTCTTCAATTCACTATCAGCCCGAACACAGCCCGGACCTCCACCGCCGAACGGCGATACATTAGTCGCTTACCGGCAGCACCTATGGGTCATAGGAGAAAAAGAAATGCAGGACCATTGCAAAAAAGTGCAAAAAGACCGCCGGAGGATCTATTATCTCTTCAACCGGCGCCTTCGGATGAGCTTCCAGCTAAAGGGTATCTATACACATCAGGGCCTGCTTTTTTTCCGATTGGCCATCAGCAATCGCTCTCACCTGGATTATGTAGTCGACAGCATCCGTTTCTTTATTTGGGACAGCAAAGGCGTGAAGAGGAACATCCCTTCCATGCACCTGGCCCCGGCATACCGCTACGGGAACACTACGCTGATCAAAGGGAAAAGCCAGGAAGAAAGCGTGGTTGTTCTGCCGCAATTTACCCTGCCGGCAGACAAATGGCTGGTCATTGAGATCTCCGAGAAGAACGGAGGACGCAAGCTGGAATTACTGGTAAGCAATTTTACACTGTTGAGATCAAGGTTGATCTGACAGTGTTGCGGTCCCGGCGGGGCCTTATTTAAAAACAATCAAATTATCATTTTATGCAAAAAGACAATCTAACGTTTCTCCAGGAAAATCTCAGATACCTGGGCTTCGGAGAAACCCTCCCATTCAACGATCAATTGGAGCACGAAGTCGAAAAAGGACAAAAAGACTTTTACCTGACGACAGAAGCACACTTCGACGAATGGAGCAAATTGGAAGCCACGCTTCATTTCCGCAAAGGCGGTCAGCAGGAAATGTATTTCCTTACAAAATACACCGCTGCACTATGGTACTTTGAAAATTCTGACCTTAATAAGATGCAGACCTTTTACATCTTCAAGGGGGCGGGCGTCACCTTAAAAGAAGCGTTCAACCTGCTGCAGGGAAGGGCGGTAAATAAAGACCTGACTGACAGCGAAGGCGAAAAGTACAACGCCTGGATCCAATTGGATTTTACTGCCAAAACACCGATGAACAACTACAGGACGCGTCACTACCGCCTGCAATATGGCTATGACCTGGAAAAAGTGCTGGAAAACTATCCTATCCGGGAATTACAGGTGGAGGAACTAAGATCGAACCTTATCCGGTCTCTCAGGAAAGGCAACATCCACCCGGTGACCTTCGCAATGACCAATAAGATCGAGAAAAAATATATCGAAGCTTGTCCTCAGTTCAAGACGATCTCGATCTATTCAGAGTCCGTTCGCGCAGCACAAAGGCTGATCCTGGAAAAAGAGGTAAAAGGAAAGGGAAAGGCCACACGCGTACCCGCGGGGGTGGAAAATCCACCCGGAGATATTGAGGACGATGGAGATATCGAAAAAGACGAAGAAAAAGAATTGCCTGCCGAAGAGGCGATAACGACAGAAGAACCTCCGGTTAAAAAAAGGAGCCGGAAAACCGCTTAGTTAAAAACCAACAGGGTTTTGCGGACAGCGTCCGCAAAACCCTGTTCTTAATTTCCCCCTAAGCCAGGACCGCAACCAACCCCTTAATAATAGCCCCAAGCTTTACTCCTTCCAAAACCCTCGACTCTGAACTACCATGCTGCAGCACAGACCGCTCATGCGAACTCACACACATCTCACACCCATTGATGGCCGAAACCACCAGGCTCACCAGCTCAAAGAACTCCTTACCCAACACAGGACTTGCCATAATGCTCATCTTGATCCCGGCAGGTTGATTGGTATAAAAATCCTTTTGTATAAAATGCCTGAACCGGTAGAACACATTGTTCGTATTCATCAACGAAGTACACGCTATGATCTCCGCAATCTCCGCTTCAGTCGCACCGGCATCCTTCGCCAGACCCGTGAAAGCGTCCTGTAACAAAGTATATTTCTCATTGACTGCCACCGCCAGCGCCAGCAGCAGGGACTCCTTCCTGTTGAGGTACTGATTGTTGTTAAGAACATTGCCGACATTGATCTTCAGATCCTTGATAAACCTCGATTCCGCCCCAATAAGCGCCCGGACACTGGAGGAAAGCTCATAGTCCGGAATATTCAATTCCAGCAAAAGGTTCTGAAATGTTTCGTTTTGAAAGGTGACAGTAGCACTCATAGTAATGTATTTTATAAAGGCAGGGTTAACCCTGCCTTTTATGATCAAATGGATATTCCGGTCGGCTAATTCAGGCTAAGCTGCGTAGTCAGCGTCTCTTCGCCTTTCTTCCAGTTGCAGGGGCAAAGTTCGTCCGTCTGCAATGCATCCAATACGCGGATGACTTCTTGTACGCTGCGACCGACATTAAGATCGTAAACACTCACCCAGCGGACAATGCCCTGGGGATCGATGATGAAAGTAGCACGATATGCGATCTTTTCTTCCTTGTCCAGGATCCCCAGCTCTTCAGCCAGAGACTTGGATGTATCGGCCAGCATGGGGAATTTCAGGTCACGCAGATCGCTGTGATCCCTTCTCCACGCAGCATGTACGAATTCAGAATCAGTAGAAGCGCCGATCAGGACAGTATCCCTATCCACAAACTCACTGTGCTTTTTGTTAAACTCGGCTATCTCCGTAGGGCACACGAAAGTGAAATCCTTCGGCCACCAGAACAGCACGGTCCATTTTCCTTCCGAGCTGGCATACTCCTGTGTCAGCTCTGCAAATTCCTTTCCTTTTTCGATAGATACAACTGCCTTTTTCTTAAAAGCAGGAAACTTTTCGCCAATTGACAAAATCCTGTTGGACATATTTGATTTGTTTTTTTAATAAGAAATGTGACTGGCGGGCAAATCGTCTAAAACATGATCGAGCGAATAAAATAAGATGGTGCAAATATACTGCGGCAGGCCGATAGACTATGATCATAATTATCTATAATCCGATAGAGAAAATCTATATTTCAGAAACAGCGGCTGAAGTTTTCCGTGACGACGTTACCGCCGTTTCCTCACCGGTGAGGATGCGTTGCACCAGCACCGTGATAGCAATGCCAAATAAAGCTATCAGGCCAAAAGACCAGCGCAATCCGGCTATTTCCGCCACGGAACCCACTAATGGCGGCACCAGGAGAAAACCGAAATAACCCACCGTAGAGACGGCCGCAATAGCCGACCCGCTGCTCATACCCGCCGACCTGCCTGCCATGCTGAATACCATCGGTATTACACAGCTGACGCCAAAGCCCGTCAGCATAAAGCCCAGCCCTGCAGTCAAAGGGAAAGGCAGCAGCACAGCAAGCAGCAGCCCCGCCCCTATCAACAATCCACTATACGTCAGCATGTTCCTGATCCCACACCGGTTGGCCAGCTTATCCCCCGTCAGCCGGCCCAGGGTCATGGCTACCATGTACACGACAAATCCTATAGTGGCGACCTCACCGGAAGTATGTATCGCCTTGCGGAAATAAATGCCGCTCCAGTCATACATCGTCCCTTCACAGGCCATGGAAGCAAAAGAAATGACACCGAATTTTGCCAGCGCCCTGTCAGGAAGAGCAAACCAGGGTCGCCTTTCCCGGGCTGCAGGCGCCTGTGGAAGGCTCCCGGGAAATGCATAGAAAGCCAGCAAGGTCAGCACCGTACCTACCAGCAGAAAATGCCAGCCGGGACTGACGGCAAAAGATACCATCAGGCTCCCAAGGGCGGCGCCGCCAAATCCAGCCAGGCTCCAGATGCCATGAAAACGGGCGATAATGCTGCGATCATATAAAGCCTGCACCCCGATGGATTGCGCATTGGCGGAAATATTCAGCAGATTGCGGGAAGCGCCAAAACAAAACAAACCCACCACCAGCTCCCAGGTGCGCGTGGCAAAACCTATCCCACATAGCATAAGATTGAACAGAACAGCCCCTCCCATCATGATGACCCGGCTGTCAAACCTGCTCAGCAAAGCACCCGTGACAGGCAAGGTCAGCATAAGCCCTATTGGCAGGGCGAAAAGAACGGCACCCAGCTGCGCTTCATTTAAATGCAGTTGCTGCTGAATAGTGGGTATCCGGGATGCCCAGGTAGAAAATCCAAACCCGGAAACAAAGAAAAAAATAGCTACCATGATCCGGCTCCTGCCGGGAGAAAAGGACTTAACCTGTCTTATTGCCATTCCGTGTTAACACAATTTGATAAAAGTCCAAATGTAACACGCTGGCACTAATCAAATGCGTTCTTCAGACGGATATATTTGTTCAGATCATCCGATACAAACCCTTTCTCCTTCATTTTGCTGACATAACCAGGGGTAACTCCCATTGCCTTGACAGAGGTCAGTTGGTTCAGCGGGATATTCTTAAACCCGATGGCATTGAATTCCTTGACGAACTCAGGGGTGATCCCCATGGATTTCAGCGAGGCCAGATGATTCACCGATATATCCTGGTAGCCAAGCGCTAAAAAACCTTTTACATACTCAGGCGTGATACCCAGGGATTTCAGAGAGATAAGATTATGCACAGGTATATCCTTATAGCCAACGGCATGAAACCCTTTTATAAACTCCGGCGTCACATGCAACGAACGCAGGCTTACAATTTCCCTGGACGCAAGATCCGGATATCCTTCTGCTTTGAGAGAAGCCACGTAATCGCTGTCAATATGAAGGGACTTGTAAGTAACAATATCCTGGGGAGGCGTGGAGGCAGGAAACCCGCGCAGGTAAGCGCCATCGATCTTCAGGGACTTGAACGTGATCAGCTTCTCCACCGGGAGGTGATCATACCCCGCCTTACGCACGTCGTCTATATATGCTTTGTCGATGTGCAGGGCCTTGAAAGTGATGACATGATTTTCCGAAATGTCGGCATACCCCATTTCACGGACACCCTGGATATAAGGCTTGTCAATGCCCAGGGCCGCCATCGAAATAATATGGTTTTTCGAAATATCCGGAAATCCATTGCTGTGCAGCATATCCACATAATCTTTCTTTATATCCAGCAGGAAAAAGGACAGCAGTTCGTCTTCCTCCACAACCACCTTTTGCTGCCGCATTTGGGACAGGTAAGCGGCATCCGGCAGGAACTTGTAATGCCCGAAACCCTGTTCGCCATCAAACTGTCCGGAGAAATGCATGGTGCCCGCCTCTCGCGTCAGGTCAAACTCCACCTTACCCACAGCGGTGAGGGATAACTGGCGGCGTGAAACACTGAAGCTGCTGTTCCACCGGTGGTCATCGTCCTGGTCGCGCAGCTCGATCGTCACATTGTCACCTTTATTATCCTGCTTGTAATTCGTAATAAACCAGGAACCTTCCATCCTGTCAGCCCGGGAACCAGGTCTTGACGTATCCGCCGGTGCAATGGGTACGATCACAGGAACGGGAACAGGTGCTGCCCCCGGTTGGATATTGGGCGCTGGTATCTGCTGTATATCAGGCATCGACAGCGGGGCCTGGCTGTCAGGCAGTGTCGCAACAGGCCTCCCCACAGGCTGAACGTCGGCAACGGGCGCCACCCCAGTAGCCGGCGCTATAACAGGCACTGCGTTCACCCCAGGCACCACGGGCAAAGGTGGCCGCTGTACTTTGCGGGGTTGCTTGCTGTCCTGGGCCAGTGCAGCCGGCCTGTTCAGTATCCCGGTGAGGAAGATGAACAAGGGCAGCAGGATGAAATACTTCCAGGCAGCATGACGAGCGGAGTGTTGAACGTTCATCATAATTATACGTCTTTTTAAAAGTGATTGATTATAGTTAGAAGTAATGCTCAGCGGAACGTCCGGAGCAGCTACCTTTATAAGGCTTAGCTGATAAGCCGATCTTTCAATACCCGGGTGCCGGAGTACATGACGGTCGGTGAGAAATTCAAGGTTATTCTCCAGTTCCCGCCGGAACCACCAGATAAAAGGATTGAACCATTGGAACACGATCCCAATCTCTGCCAACAATATATCCACCGAGTGCCAGCCGCCCGCATGGACCTTCTCATGCAGCAGTATCTGGTGATAAGTGTCAGGATCATACCGGTGAGGATGTATGAAGATCATATTCCCGAAAGAGCAGGGACCATGCATGCCGGCGGTTGCAATGATCCTGTATTGCCCGTCCCGGATCACCGTAGCTTTGTGGCGCTGCCGCAGCAGTATGACCATCTGCCGCAGCATGTTTGCCCCCAGGACGATCACGCCAAACAGGTAGAGATAAAAAAGCACGGACAGGATACGCGTGAAAATGTTACCACTCGCCGTGACAGTCGGAGATTTCGTAACAAATGATGGCATAACAGCAGGTAAAGGTGCAACCACCACCTTTCGGGATGCTGCCACTGATGCAGGGGGCACAGCCGGCTTCCTGTTAATGACAATAGCCTGCTCCCGTGCAGCAGCAGTAGACGAAGGAGCCGGGTCAACACCCGTAGGCTCATCCCGTACAGCAGGAGCCAGGCGAGGAACAGGTTTCTCCGCAGCGGCCGCCACCGGCGCCTGCCAGCTCCATGCCCTCGGTACGGGCAGCAAGGGCAACACGAATGCCGCCAGCAGACAGCCAAGTAATATCCACCTGTTAAGGGAATAAAAGGTCAGCTTTTTCAACAGCAGCCTGTAAAAAAAGAAGGCAGCTGCAATGAGGATGCTTACATGCAGGATATAAGGTATCATTTGATCACTTTTTTTGACTTTTTATGATCTCCAATATCTCGTTCACCTCTTCCTTCGATATTTTTTGCTCCTTCGCGAAAAAAGCCAGCATGCGCGAATAAGAGTTATTAAAATACTGTTTGACGATATCGTCAAATGCATGCTTCTGGTATTGCTCCTTTGAAATAACAGGATAATACCGGAAAGTATTTCCCAGTGTCTCATGGTCCAGAAATCCCTTTTCTTCCAGGATGCGCACCATGGTCGCTACCGAATTATAATGAGGCCTGGGGTCAGGCAGCTCGGCAATGATATCCTTGATAAATGCTTTTCCCAGGTGCCAGCAGGCTTGCATGATCTGTTCTTCCCTTTTAGCCAGTTTCTGCATCTTGTTGCTATTTTACTCCAAGCTACTACTAATCGATTAGTTTACCAACTAATTAATTAGTTTTTTGAAAAAAAACACCTCCCGGATCAATGCCGTGGAAATGACGCTCCAAATAAATTTGGTCAGTGCTGAAATTGAAATAATTTTGGTAAGTGTTTACAAACAATCTGTGAAGCAATGTTTGACACTCATATTCCAGATACTACTACAAGAACCGTTTCGCTGCCTGACGAGCCTGACTTGCTTGCCCTTATTGCAGAAGGCGATGAGAAAGCCTTTGGAATATTATTCCACCGCTATAGACCAAAGATTTATGCATATGCCTTTCATTTATTCAGGAACATTGGGCTGGCGGATGAATCAGTGCAGGAGGTCTTTCTGAAAGTTTGGCTCAACCGCAACAAACTGCCGCATATCCTGAAATTTGAATCCTGGATCTTTATCATGGCCCGCAACCAGGTCTTCGATACACTCAAGCACCTCGCTAAGGAAGCCTCAGCACGCAAACAGATGGCCCATCTACTGGATCCAGAAGCTAATTTCGTTGAGGACCAGATCCTTACACGAGAAAATGAGGTCCGCCTGCAACATGCGCTCGATCATCTTTCCCCCCAGCAAAAATTGATCTTCACCCTCAGCCGCAACGAGGGAATGAAACATGAAGAGATCGCCTCCCAGCTCAACATTTCCCGCAATACGGTCAAGACGCATCTGGTACATGCCTTAAAGACCTTAAAAAATATTATGCACTTTCATTCCGATAATGCGGTGCTGCTGGTGTTCAGCCTCTCTTTTTTCTGCTAATGCTGCTAAAACGTTTTTTTCATGATACTATACTCCTACCGGAAGATTTTACAGTCTTTAACTGCAATACTACTTCATGGGAGTTCCCGAACGATTGACCTACCTGTTTTACAGGTATTATGAAAAAACATGCACTCCTTCCGAAAAAGAGGAGTTGTTCCAACTGTTGTTGCACCCGGAATATGATGCGCTCCTGCGGGACCTCATTGATGAAACCTGGGCAATGGATATCCCTTCCCGTCTCCAGGATCCGGCGACAGCCGGCAAGATCTTACAATTCATTATCCAACAGCAGCCCGCTGTTCATCTCCCCGTCCGTCGTAAACCAATATTTTTCAGGTATGCTGCTGCGATCCTGATCCTTTTGTCTGTCTCTGGCCTGACTTATTACCTTTTCAGGCCCCATACGGCCGTCCCCGCGCCAGCCTTGGCAGACATCTCCAAACCCGTCTCAGATCAATGTATCACCCTGTCGGATGGCAGCAAGGTCCTTTTGCATAAGAACGCGCATATCGATTTCGATCCGGCTTTCTCCGGTAGAACGCGGGAGATAACCCTCGTGGGTGAAGCCTATTTCGATATACGTCATGACACCCGCCCCTTCATCGTCCATACCGGCCGCATAACGACCACCGTATTAGGTACGGCCTTCAATATTAACGCGCATGAAAAAAACTTTACAGTCACCGTACTGAAAGGAAAAGTGAAGGTCGACAACGGCACGGGCGATTATAGTATCCTAAAACGCAATGAGCAGCTGATGGTCGACCCCATCAATTATAAATTGAAAAAGATCCAGGTAAATGCGAAGGAAGAGATAGCCTGGAAAAAACCCTACCTTTTGTTCAACGATGTCAGCATGAAAGAGGCCATGGAGGAATTGCAGCAACGATTCCGCGTAACCCTTACGCTCGCAAATCCCGCGGCTGAAAGCTGTCATGTCACCGCCAGCTTTACGCAAGGCGAATCACTGGAACAGATCATCAGAGTCCTGTCGAAGATCAACAACATGGAATATAAGTTGATCCCGGGCGGAGGCTTTGAGCTGGACGGCGAAGGCTGTAAGTAAAAACCTATACCGTAAATAAGTAAAATAACCTACTCCGGCTGGAACCCGGAGCAGGTTGTTAAAAATACCTTTTCGCTTAAAAAGAAGGTATCCTGTCTTAAACAAGTATTCATCATTTAAAACAAATCAAAACTATGACATTTTCTTTATTGTCAGCGTTTGACCGGCTCTACCCTGCCGAAGGGCGCCGGGAACTGCTTATTCAATTCAAAAAACGATTGCCTTATTGTATGCGTGTAAGCTTTTTTTTAATACTTATATTCCTGTGCAGCATACAGTTAATTAGTGCCCGCGACGTCCGGGGGCAGGATATTAACAAGGTATTCATTTCCCTGGAACTAAGGAACGAACCACTGATGGCAGCCCTGGAAAAGATCCAGAAGCTCACCCCTTTCACTTTTGCCTATAACAAGCGGGAGATCAAACGCGTCAACAATCTCTCCCTCGCTTATAATGGCCGGTCTGTGCATGCTATCCTGGAAGCCCTCCTGCGAAATACGACTTTACAATACGAACAGGTGGGCAATACCATCGTCATCTCTTACAGACGTGACGGCCGCCCTGAACACGACCCTGGCTCCCCCGGCAGACTGCCTTCTCTCCTGTCATCCACCGCTCCGGACCTGGAAATAAAAGAACGTACGATCACCGGCACGGTCACCAGTGAAAAAGGGGACCCCATCATCGGCGTATCCGTAACGATCCGTGGCAGCGCCGGCGGCACCACAACGGACGCAGAGGGCAAATTCAAGCTGACCATCCCGGATGAAGGCGCCACGCTGCGTTTCTCTTCAGTGGGATACGAAACAAAGACGGTGGCTGTCGGCAGCCAGACCTCATTGAATATCCAGTTGAAAGAAGTAGCTGCCGGCCTCAATGACGTGGTGGTCATCGGTTACGGTACGGCGAAGAAATCGGACCTCACCGGCGCCGTCTCCAGCCTGAAAGGCGATCAGCTGATGGACAGACCCGTACCCAACGTCTCCCAGGCCCTTGAAGGAAAGATCCCGGGCGTGGACGTTATGATCAACAGCAGCGCACCCGGCCAACCCGCCAAAGTGCGGGTCAGGGGTATCGGCTCCATCAACTCCAGCCTGGACCCGCTCTATGTAGTGGATGGGGTCACCGGAGTAGATATCAATACCATCAATCCCCACGAGATCGCATCCCTTGAAGTGTTGAAGGACGCATCTTCCACCGCTATCTACGGTGCGCGGGGCGCCAATGGCGTCATCATGGTCACCACCAAGCGGGGCCATAAGGGTGATACCCGGGTGACATATGACGGCAACGTCAACCTGGCCACGCTGAACAGGCACCTGAAAACCCTGGATGCACAACAATTCGTCGATGTCTATAACCTTTCTTTTGCCAATGGGACCAAATTCGACAACGCAGGTGGCGTCTGGACTCCCCCTCAGCCGTTGAACCATGCCTCCCTGCCGAAGCTGTTCGATGCCAACGACAAGCCCCTGTACAACACCAACTGGGAAAAGGAAGTGTACAAACCAGCTTTCTCTCATGATCATTTTATCAATATCCAGGGCGGCAGCGACAAATCTGTTTACAGCGCTTCCCTGGGATACCTGAACCAGAACGGGCTTATGATCAACAGTTGGTTCAAAAGATATTCAGCTAAGCTGACCCTCGATAACGAGGTCAACAACTGGCTGAAATTCGGCGGCTATATCAATGTCATCCAAAGCACGCAGCGCATGGTGTCGGATGGCAACGGCGGCCTCAACGTACCCCGCATGGTATCTGAAGAAGTGCCCATCGTTCCTGTAAAATATCCCGATGGCAGCTGGGCCGGTAATAATGACATCGGCGGCCTGGAAGGGGGACCCAACCCTGTCCATATCTCCCAAAGCAGGTATTCCCTGAATAATACGCTGCAGGCGCTGGGAGATGCCTATTTCACGATCCATCTTACCAAAGAGCTGGATTTCAAATCCGACTTCGGCTATTTCGTCAGCGGACAGAAAAATAATTTTTACTCCGCACAGGACCTGCCCCATCTTTCACAGGATCAGGGTGGTGAAGCGCACATCAACTCCTACTACAACTATTTCTGGCAGTCGGAAAATTACCTCACCTGGAATAAAAAGATCAATGACCATCAGAAAATGACAGCGCTGTTAGGCGCCTCCTGGCAGAAATACAAACAGGAATGGGTAGATGCAGAATCGCAGAACTTCATCGATGATTTCTTCCAGTACAATGTACTGGACGCAGGTTCAGTCCGTAGCAACACAAAGTCATTGAGCGTTCCTACCTGGACGATGAACTCCTACTACGCCCGTATCACCTACAACATCGATGACAAATACCTGTTCACTGCTACAGGCCGCTATGACGGCAGCTCCCGTTTTGGCGAGAACAATCAATTTGCCTTCTTCCCCTCCGTAGGCGCCGCCTGGCGTATCTCCGAGGAAGATTTCATGAAACACAGCGATGTCATCAGCTATATGAAGATACGTGGTAGCTACGGCCTCACCGGTAATTCCGAAATTGGTTTCGGCCTCTCCCAGGGTCAGATCACCCCCGGGGTCACCGTGCTTGACGGCGCCAACCAATCCACCCTGTTGCCTTACTACATCGGCAATAAGAACCTGAAATGGGAGAAATCCCTGCAAGGAGATGCAGGTCTGGAATTTGGCCTGTTCAGGGACAGGATCCAGATGAACATCGATTATTACAACCGCACGACCAAGGACCTCCTGCTGCAAACGCCCATCCCCTGGTCGGCCGGCATGCAAACCAACAACGTGTACCAAAACGTGGGCTCCGTACGCAATAGTGGCATCGAGATCAATTTGAATACCGTCAACGTAAAGACCCCGGATTTCAAATGGACCACCAATTTCATCTTCGCAGCCAACAGGAACAAGATACTCAACCTGAATGACGGCAATGCCGACATCTTCCCCGGCCCCAACTTCCTGGGACAGACCAATATCCTCCGCGTAGGTCAACCCATCGGTTCTTTCTGGGGCATGACCCGCCTGGGCACCTATAGCTCGGACGAAGGCGCCGAAGCCGCCCTGGTAGGTCTCAAGACAGGCGACCGCAAATACATCTACGAAAAGGATGGGAAAACACCGCATTACAGCATCATCGGGCGCGCTTATCCCAAATGGACAGGTACCTTCAGCAGCACGATCAATTACAAAAGCTGGGACTTCTCTTTTGACATCCGTTTCGTGCAAGGAGTGAATACGGCAGCCACTTTCAAACATTCCAGCGAAGACAGGCAGACCATCGCCAACAGCCTCGCCACCGTCCTGGATGCCTGGACGCCGGAACACCAGAATACAATGATCTCCCAGGTACGTAATTACAAATTCGCCCAGGATTCTCATTTCGACACATGGTGGGTGGAAGACGGATCATTCATCCGCGGCCAGAACATGACCCTGGGATATACGATCCCGGAAGCCACCGTACGGAGGATGAAGCTGACGAAAGTTCGCATCGCAGCCAGCGTACAGAATTTCTTCCTCCATACTAAGTACACCGGCTATGATCCGGAAGTGGATACCTACAACACCACTTACGGCAATAACCCCGCCTTTTCACAAAACCTGGATTTCTTCTCCTATCCCCGACCCATGATGTGGAACCTGGGCCTGACGGTAGGATTTTAATCACGAACCAAGTAAAAATTTAGCTAATGCAACGTATTAAAAATATAAGTATCTTCTTCCTGGCGATGGTCTTGCTGGGGTCCTGTAAAAAGTTCCTGGAGGAAAAACCTTCTAACTTCCTAAGCCCCGGCTTTAAGATCACCAACATAAAAGAAGCACAAGCGCTGGCGAATGCCTGCTATTCCAAAATGCAGGGGCTCCTCAATGGACAGCCCTCCTCCTATGGCGGTAATACATGGAACCTCATGGAGTTCATGACCGGTAAAGCCAACAGCGACCTGGGGCAAACAGGCTTTGTCAGCTTTCAGACCCTTAACTACAATACCACGTCCTTCTATGTAGACACCTGGTGGCAGCAAATGTACATGGGCATCGGCGCCTGTAACCTTGCCATCGAAACCATCCCGACAGCCGATACGGCAGTGGTTCCCGTCGCCACCAGCAAACAACTGCTGGCCCAGGCACGTACGCTCCGCGCGCTGTACTATTTCTTCCTGGTCCGGATGTACGGCGCTGTACCCAATGTCACCACCGTTCCAAAAGACCTGAACCTGAGAGTGCCCCGCAGCCCGGCAAAGAACATCTATGACAGCATCATCATCCCTGACCTGCTGTATGCAGAATCCGCCGGCCTGTCCTGGAGCAACACGAAAGGATATGTTTCCATGAGTGCAGTCGAATCCATTCTGGCAGATGTCTACCTCACCTATGCCGGCAACCCGGTGAAAGGTGGCGACCAGTATTATGCTGAGTCGGCTAAACGCAGCAAGGCAGTGATTGACAACGGCGGTTATAGCCTGTTCCCCAACTATACGGATATGATCGATCCCAAGAATAAGAATCTCGGAGAGTTCATTTTCCAGGTGCAGTATGCGGCAGCAGCCAACTCGAATAACCCGCTGACCCCACTGACCATTCCCAACTATTCGGCCATTTCCAAATATTCCGACGAATATGGCTCGGTGTTTCCTACAGACCAGTTCATAGCCTCTTTTCCCCCAGGGGACAAACGGGTACAGGAACGTCAGTTCTTCTACACTTCCTACCCCGCCATCAAGACAGGCACACCCGTTGTATTCAAAGCCCATTATATCTACAAATGGTTTGATGTCAATGCGGTCACCAATACGGCAAAATCCGATCTGAACTACACTTTATACCGTCTGGCTGACGTATATTTAATGTATGCGGAAGCTTCCAACAGAGCTGAGAACGGCCCCAACGCCGATGCCGTCAATTACGTGAACAAGATCCGTGCACGGGCCAACCTGGCACCCATCGGCGCTTTGTCGAAAGACGATTTTGAAAAAGAAGTGTGGCTTCAGCGCTATTTCGAGCTTTGCTTCGAGAACAAAATGTGGTTCGACATGGTCAGGACCCTGAAAGTGCACAATGATGTGACTAAGAACTGGGACGATTTCGTTGGGCACACAACGGTATGGAATACCACCTTCACCGCCAACCAGCTGCTCTTCCCCGTACCAAAGCAGGAAACGGATGTGAATCCCAACCTCCTGCCCAACAACCCGGGATTTCAATAAGCCTATACACATGAGGGAATAACTATGGCCGGCTGCCTGAAAATTGCGTGCAATTGGACTTTGGCAGCCGGTCTTTTTTAAGTCCAAAAGAGTAAGTACATTTGTTTGAACATGCCAATCTTTCAAACCATATACGACGAATTGCTTGGTTTCTCCGGCCTGAGGCCCCTGCTGGAAATGTACCATAAGAACGACTACTCCCCGCTTGCCTCTCCCCATGGGATCTTCGCCGCCATCTCACCCGTCATCCCTTTCCTCCTGCTCATAGAAATAGGTCGCGCAATAACGTATAAGCGCTTCAGGATCGAAGATTACCGGATGCCTTTCTTTGTCTTCGTAGCCAACAGGTTCATTTCCCGCTTCATCTCCATAGCAGCAGTCGCCTTTTGCATCGGCCTTTTCGAAAAATACGCCATCGTGCCCACCCGCTTCACCTGGTACTGGTTCATCTATGGATACATCATCTGGGAATTCGCCCATTTCATTTATCACTATTTCGGACATAAGGTGCGCCTGTTCTGGTGTCTCCATTCCACACACCACGCACCTCAGTCTATGAACCTCTCCGTCACCTACATGCATTTTTTCATGGAAGCCCCTTATGCAGATGTGATCCGGACCTCCATCTGTATCCTGGCAGGCGTAAACCCTCCGCTCCTTTTCCTCATCATGGCAGTCGATGGCACATGGGGCGCTTTTATCCACGTAGGAGAAAATATCATGAAGGATGGCCGCATGGGTTTTATGCGCAGGATCATCCTCACGCCATCCCACCATCGGGTACATCATGCCCGCAATCCCCGGTACATGGACACCAACTTTTGTAACCTGCTGAACATCTGGGACAAGATCTTCAAAACATACCAGGACGAGCGCCCCGATGAAAAAATAGAATATGGCATCACTCGCCCTGTCAATACCCGTAGCTTTGTCGACATGTACTTCGGAGAGTTCGTTTGTCTGTTCAAGGACATTGCAAAAGCCCCCGGCCTTAAGAACAAGTGGCTCTATATCTGGATGCCGCCGGGCTGGAGCCACACCGGCGACCACAAGACCGCCAGTGTGGTCAAGAGGTCAGTCCACCAGGAAGAAATAAGAATGGGGCATTAGAAAGCACGTGCAGGCGCTTTTTCCAGCGTCATCACATGCCAGATCTTTTTAGGTTTATAAGCTGCTCCCTTCCCTCCTCCGATCCTGGCCAGACTTCCCGTGCCGATGGATAGACCTACCCCTCCGCCGCTGCCAAATGATCCAAAGCCAAGTCCGCCGCCGATGGAGACTCCTCCCCCACCACCACCGCCCCTGCTGCCCGGAGGAGCCGGTATACCCTCTATAAAAATACCTACAGCGATGTCCCTGCCCGCATAATAATGGGAATTATTGGCCTTGGGAAAGACGGCCTTCAGCGGGATCTGGGCCTCATATACCAGGTCGCCTGAAGCATTATAATTCATGCGCACCTGCACGCCTTGCTTATTTTCGTCACCGTAGTTAAAACGCGCTATCGGTTCTTCCCGGCTAAATCCATACAGCTCGTATGCATCTGCATCATCCAGCTTGGCCGACCGGTTCTTATAGACCTCAGGCCGTGCCTCCGCCATCAGCTGCTTTTCCCGGTCATTATGCGGGTCTAACGGAAAGCCCAGACCGATGGCCTGATCATTGGTCTTATCAGCCTGGTTGTTTACCCACACCGTCATGCCGCCGGAAAGGATCTTGTTCTGCTCAGCCGGGTCCTTGGTAGAGATCAATACATAGAGGTTATCCGCATCATTGGTCATGGCATAAGCTAACTTTTCGGTGCTTTCAAGGCCCGGCAAAGGGCGCACCCAGTCGCTGTCGCTGCCATCGATGGTCAACGGCTGCTTCTGCCAGCTGAGCCCCTGTCCTTCCTGGGCGGAAGCGGTGCTCTTGGACGACCGGCAGGACACGACTAAAGCTACTGGTATTAATAAAACTGTCAAACGAAATATGGAGGTTCTCATTTATCTGCCTTTTATGCTTAGAACAAAGGTAGGTATTGAAATTGTTAAATATTTTCAAACAAGCGGCACTCAATAGTAATATTTCCACCCAAATGTTCCATAAATAGCCTTTGGCCAATACATCTCCCCTCCCTTTATCGTGACAAAGATCTTCCGGATATCCTGCATGTTACGCAAAGGATTCCCATCCACCAGCACCAGGTTGGCCGACTTGCCTTCTTCTATGCTGCCCAGTAAGCTATCCCTCCCCGAGACCATCGCCGGATACCAGGTAGCCATCTTCAAAATTGCTGCATTGGGAATGCCGCACTGACTGTAGATCTCCAGCTCATGCTGTACGATACCGCCATCCGTCCCGGACAGGATGATCAGTCCATTGTCATACAGCTCTTTCAGCATTTTTTCCATGTTGGCATAGGACCGCGCATACGTGCCGATCAGGGAATCCTTATCCAGGTATCCCCCATTCATGGCATACCTTTTTATTTCTGCAGGCAAATAGTCCGCGATGGGTGCATATTTTCCCGACACCCGCCCGGGCAGGTCGACATACATCTCTTCGAAGACCGAAATGGTTGGGTCGAAGACGATGTGCTTTTCTTTCAGTTGCCGGATAAAACCCTGGGCCGCTGCCCCCTTTACATCGATGGTGTAGCCTTTCCTGCCTGGCAGGAAAAAACGCCCCATGCTCCTGGTATCCACCGTATCACCGAAAAAATTCAACATAAGCATATTGACATGCGTGACCTCATCATAGCCGGCATCGACGGCCTGGCTGGCCGTCATAAAGGCCGGGATATGTCCGCAAACCCGCATGCCCAAGCCATGCGCCTTATCCGCCAGGGGCTTTACCCAGGCCGGCTCAATGGAACTGTACAGCTTTATCTGGTCATATCCCTTTTGCTTATAATCTTCTATAGCTTTCAATCCTTCCTCCAGGCTGTTGATCAGGGCCCCGGTAGGCGCGGCAAATTCTCCCGCCTTATCGATAAAGCCGGAAATGACGGTGATATCAGGGCCTAACAAGGAATCCTGGCGGATCAATTGCCGGGTATGCAGGAGTGCAATGCTATTGCCCATATCCCGCAGATTGGTCACTCCCTGGGCCAGCATGAACGGCCCCTGCTCCTTGCTGAAATGCCCATGCATCTCCCAAAGCCCGGGCATGAGAAACCTGCCGGTCCCATCGATCACTCTATAGCCGGCCGGAATAGCCATCCCGGAAGCATTGCCCGTCTTTTCAATCTTTCCACCATGGATCAGCACCGTTTGATGTGACAGCGTATCACCCGTCCGGCTGTCGAAAACCGTGGTATTCCTGATAGCAATACCTTCAGCGGCCGTCTCCGTCAGTTTCTTCGTCAGATCAGTGAAGAATTTTGCCTCATTGTGCTGTTGAATGGCATACAGCTCATCGACATAGCTTTCAAAACCCTTCTGAATAAGGGATGTCCAGTCTGAAACAGATCCGAAAAATTTACCTTCGGCCGTAAACCATAAATAATAGGGAGTACCTCCATATCCTGAAAACGCCACCAGCCGCAACACATGCTTTCGCTGCGTCTCTTTATCGGTGATCTCCGTTGTAGCCACCTGCTGGAAGTTCCTGACACCTGCCGGCAGTACCCGGACCTCTTTCGCACCGGACGCCTGCAGCATCTTTAGTACCAGCTCCGCTGCGGCCTGCGGACCATTGATATCCGAATACAGCTGGTCCTGGAAAGCGGTGGAATCATGCTCGAATTTATTTTTCCAGTATGCCCTCCCCTTCCGCACATGAAAATGCTCTGCCACAGGCGACTTGAAATAGTCCACACCGGTGATCTCTTCGGACATGATGACGCCATTGGCACTCGTAGTAATATGCGTATGGAACGAAGGCCCCCTCCCCCTGTCATTATATTCATCATAGTAATAATAATCATGCTTCCCCTGTTGCCACACCCATTGCTTTCCAACAATTTTACCACTGTTCACATAGCTGTAGAACAAAGTATCGGACAGCGCTGCAAAACTGTCAGTTACACATAGAGAACACACCGATACCATAAAAAAAAATATCCTCATTTGCATAATATAACTCTTTTAAGGTAAAGCTTTTATTTTAGTGATGAAACATTATCTTTAAGGGATAATGGCCCCTGTTGATTCAAGAACCCGCTAACCTTTTTGCATTGTCGCTAAAACAACCGATATTATTTTGCATTTTTTTAAATTTGCTGCTGCTTGGATGCCTTCCGCCCCTTTTTGCCCAGCGCATCGTTGTACACGGAACAATTACCAATCGTTTTACTAAAGAACGGATCCCTTTTGCCAGCATCTCCTGGAAAAAAGCCGGACGCGGTATTGTCTCCGACAGTGCAGGTACTTTTACCATTCAGGCCAGCCGGCGTCAGCCCGATACCCTGCTGGTCAGTTCCGTTGGCTTTCAGACGGTGTCGTTGCCCCTGACGTTGTCAAAGGATACGACGGAGGTTACTGTATTCCTTGAAAATACCCGTGACGCAGGCGAGGTGATCGTCAAGTCCAGGTATAATCGCGGTTTATTGTGGTGGAGAAAGATCGTGGCCAACAAACCCGTCAATAACCCCTACAAACAGCAAAGCTATTCTTATGAGCTATACAATAAGGTGGAGGTGGATATTGATAACTTCAGCAGGAAAAAATTCGAACAGTACAAATTACTAAAACCATTTGGTTTTATTTTGGACAATATCGACAGCGTGTCGGAAGACAAGCCGTTCCTGCCCGTATTCATCACCGAGTCGATCTCCGACTGCTATTTCGCGGTCAATCCTTTACGGGAAAGGGAGGAGATCAAGGCTATCAAGACCAATGGTATTAAAAATGAGTCCATCCTTCAATACATGGGGGGCCTGAACCAGCGTATCAATTCCTACGACAACTATATGACATTGTTCGGCAAGGAGTTCATCAGTCCCTTAAGCTCCGTGGGTGACCATTATTATAATTACAGGGGCGCAGATACGCAGTACATCGCAGGAGAACGTTATCTCCATCTGCTATTTACGCCAAAAAGAGAAGGAGAGAATACTTTTGCCGGCGATTGCTGGGTCCATCACGCCAGTTGGGGCATCCGGAAGATCACGTTGAATATGTCCTCCTCCGCCAGCATCAATTTCGTCAACAGGCTGAGCCTCATCCAGGAATTTTCCCATCGCAGCGACAGCTCGTGGGTCTTCACCAAAGACAAATTCGTGGCGGAACTTTCCCCTCTGAAAAAAGACAAGCTGGCTTTCATAGCCAGGAAAACGAGCTTGTATAGCAACATCCGCATGAATGAGCCTTTCATCGAAGAGGCGCTGGCAAAAAATGTGCTGAATGAAAAAGTCGTCATCCAGGATAGCGCCCGGGAAAAAGACACCGCCTATTGGAGCAGCCACCGGGCCGAACCCCTGAGTAAGAACGAAGAGCGCGTGTATAAAATGATCGACACGTTGCAGAAAATGCCTCTCTTCAAAAAATACACCGATATCGTCACCTTCATCGTGGATGGTCGCAAACAGCTGGGCATGATAGAGATCGGTCCCTGGTTCAAATGGATCAGTGGCAATCAGCTGGAAAGGGTCCGCCTGCGCTTCGATGTCGCTACCACCAAACTTTTCAGTGAGAACCTTTGGCTGCACGGCTACCTTGCCTACGGGTTCAGGGACCGTACCTTTAAAGGGAAGGGTGAGTTCACCTACAAATTCCCCGGAAAGAATGGCTATAGTGTCCATGCGGCTTATACAAAAGACCTGGACAATGGCCGTACCCGCAACAATGACGAGGATATCACCACGGACAACCTGTTCAGCCAGCTCATTCGCCGGCCCGGTATCCGCCAGAAATTCCTGATGGAAAAAGAAGCAAAGTTCTGGGTACGGAAAGAATGGGGTAATGTCTTTTCTGCACAGCTGTCTTTCTCGAGGACGGATTATGAGACCTTCGCCCCCCTGCCTCCCAAAGAAATGTTCTCCAACAGGGCGGATCACAACATCGTCACTAGCGAGCTGGGATTAAAGCTGCGCTATTCTCCCGGCGCGAAGGTCATCCGGACAAAAAGAAGAGAGTTCCGCATGAATGGGGAAAAACCCACGCTGGAAGCTGGCTTCTTTGCCGGCCTGCCTGATGTAATGGGCAATACCTATAGATACCAGAAGGTCAACCTTGCCCTTAACCAGGATTTTCGCCTCCCCCGCTGGGGAAAGGTCAGCTACAGGGTATTCGGAGGCAAGATCTTTGGCGATCCACTGCCTTTTATGCTCCTGGAGATCCATCCGGGTAACGAGATCTATTATTACAACAAGAATGCATTCAATCTGATGAATAGATTCGAATACATCAGCGATCGTTACGCAGGCTTCACCCTTGAACATAACTTCGAAAAGAAACTGTTGAACCTGCTGCCTTTCCTGCGTAAGACGACCTTGCGGCAGTTCTGGAATGTTAAGGCCGTATGGGGAGACCTGTCCCCGGCAAACAAACAGCTGAACCTGCAGGATTTCCCAAATTACCGGCTCCGGTCCTTACGGGGCAATGGGTACGTGGAAGCCGGCACCGGCATCGACAATATCTTCCGGTATTTCCGGATTGACCTGGTATGGCGTTTTGCCCCTCCGCAGCAGGTAGTCGTCCTGAACAATAAGAATTCAATTGACAAATTTGGGATCTTTGGCAGCTTCCATTTCCAATTCTAAAGCTGTCCTCTCTTGATAAAGGATCGCACCTGTCGCCGCCCTTCCATTTCAACAACGAGGAAATAAACGGCCGGAGCCAATGTATGCAAAGGCAAAGGAATGGAGTTGGCGCCCTTGTGAAGGACCAATGCCACCGACAGCAGCGTTCCGCCCTGCGCATTGTAGACTTTTGCAACCGCACTCCCTTCCTTCGCTGTCATCACCGTCAGCAATGGTCGGTCCGTCACGGGATTAGGTTGCAGGCGGAAAGTGAATGCAGGCGCCAGCCTTCTGTTTACGATAATGATGCGGGAATAGGACAGTCCTCCTTGCGCATGCTGCCATGCCAGCCGGTAATAAATGTCGCCCTCGATGTTCCCGGCGGGATCGATAAATCGGTAAAGGATCGAATCCTGGGCAGCAGGCAGCCTTCCAATATCTGTAAAATGGGAATGATCGGCAGACCGCTGAATGGTAAAGCTGCGTATGTCCGTCGCCGATGCCGGCGCGGCTAGCGCCCAGCTCAAAAGAATGTCTGTGCCGGATGGATCGGCCTTGAAATAGCTTAGTTCCTCCAATGCCAATACAGTACAGGACGGGCCCGCAGAAACGGGCGGCGTATAGCCGGCCTGGCCAAGTCCCGCGCCGCCGCTTACAGCGCCGTTGGCCAACCCGCGGCAGGAAACTTTGGTATTACCCGCACTGACGACGCCATTGGCACCACCGTTGACAGTTGCCGTGACGGTCGCCTGCCGTCCAGACAAGGCCTCCCCCGCCGCCGCCGCCCGGTCCGGTGCAATCACCCACTGTATTGCTGGAGTTGGAGCCCTGCCCTCCCTTAGCCTCCGCCGTTATAGCACCTGTGATGGTCGGGGCATTCAATATGATCACTCCCCCCGCACCACCACCCCCTGCTCCATCCCCTTCTGCTTGCGTAGGATCGCCGCACGCCGGGTTAACAGGAAAAAGTCCGGAGGCCACCAGCCGGCCCCCTCCTCCTGCGATCGTTGCAGCAGAAAGGATAATGATGCCTCCTCCATTCCCACCAGGCGTACCCACGCCATTATTCTCATGTCCGCTGCCTCCTCCACCGCCAAAGAAGATCCGGTTGATCCCCGCACTATATCCATAGGAAGTCAGGCTGCTGCCGCCATAGCCGGGGTATTGACCATGACACTGCCCTAGCGTCTCACCCGCCCGCTTGCCGCCCAGACCCCCAGCCCCATAATTGCCGCCTCCGCCGCCACCCGTATTGGCATTGTTGCCACCCCCGCCGCCATTGGCCAGCTTCCCCCTGGCATATTCTTCATTGAGGATATAACCCGTGATGCCCTCTCCCTTTCTGCCGGCAGTAACATTCCCGGAAGCAGGCATGGGGAGAAAGAACTGAGTTACAAAGTCCGCCGGACCGCAATCGTACGTAGGCGTGGGATAGTTCACCAACGCCCCGCCCTGAAAGCCCTGTCCGCTGACATCGATGTCCGCATTCAAGGTGATCGTGCCGCTGGCTTCCACCACTACAACGCCCCCTTTCCCGGTGACAGGGTCCCAGGGTGCGGCAGTTACCGCCCCCGCAATGACGACAGATGAATAGGACGGAATGGTCACCAGCTGCACCTGCCCGGTGACGTTATAGGCATTGACAAACTGGTCTCTCAGCCAGATCTCATTGCCACTGATGCTGCAAATAGTATTGAATTCGTAGCCGCCGGCATTATTCAGGGCGGATATATCGCCGTATGCGGCGCTGTTAGCGGTGGTGATGGCCGCGCCTTTCGCCTGCAGGATCAGAACGCGCTGCCCCGCAGCCAGGCCCGCAGCATTGGCGACCGTCACCGTATTGGCGCCGCTGTTGACGGCAGTCACCTGGTAATAAGTATTCAAAACGCCCGATACCGCCTGGCCATGGGAGAAGTGGCAGACGGGCATGAGTAAGGTCAATAGCAATACTATCCTGGTACAGGCTTTCATAACATATTGGACAACGCCTGTAAAATACTGCTTTCCCCTTATATGTCCAAGCTAAAACCTATAACTCATTGAACTGCTTTTAGATATAACAGATTCCGCCAACCGGGTACCATCTACGCGGGCCTTGATCTTTGCAAAAGCGATCTCCCTGGAAGTGGAAATATCATCTGCAAAAGGAGAAAACCCACAGTCGTCTGTCGTACCCAGCTGTTCAATAGGAATGATCTCGGCAGCCTCCAGGATGAGATCGCGGATCTCCCCGGACGTCTCCACGCTGGGGCTAAGCACATTGGTGACCCCAAGGAATACCCGCTGGCCGGGTCGCATAGCCTCCCGTATAGACCGCAATACGGACGGCTTGTCTCTTTCGCCCGCATATTCCAGGTAAAAACTGCCGGCATTCAGCTGGAACAATAAAGGCAGGAGGGCATTATAAGTAACGTCGGCGCTATGAGTGGAATCATGATCGCCTCCGGGGCATGAATGGACCCCGATCTTCTTCCTTTCTTCTGCCGTAAAGCGGCCAAGCACCTGGTTATTCAGGTCGATGAACGATCGTAACAGCCCACCGCTGGGGTCAAGCTTTAAAGACAGCCTGGCCTCAGTGAGATCGATCTGGACATTGTATGCACCGCTGTTCAGGCATCTTCTTATGTCCGCTTCTGCTTCATCCAAAAGATCAAGGATGAATTGCTCCCTTGGATAGCCTTCGATGCCCTCAGATGGATAAAGTAAACTTAAGGCCGATGCCGAGATCACCGCTTGTTTAACAGGCAGCTTGGTCCATCTCCTTGCATTGTTCAGATATTCATCCGCATAGGTCTGGTAACGGAAAGGGCCCTGTGTGATCTTTGGCAGCTGTCTGGTATGCCCGTCAGCAAAAGGAATGGTTACACCATCGGGTGACAAATGCTGGATACCGGCTATGGGATAAGTGGCAAAGCTGGGCTTGGATTGCTCCCCATCCGTGATGACCTCCGAACCCGTCTGCTCCAGGTGCCGTATGGTATCTGAGAGCGCTGCGTCGAATAATTGTTGCAGGCCTCTGTCATCCAGCTGACCTGCTGCGTGGGCCTTCATACCCAGGATCAGTTCCACGGGACGGGGAATGCTTCCGATTTGTTCTGTAGGTATGTTCATGATTTTCCATTTTAAAAATTAACAAATCACAGCTTAAGGTAACAATATTTATCTTTACCCCCCAAAATCTTTACATGGTCAGTTATAATCCCAAAGAATGGCTTTCTTTGATCTTCCGATTCCACGAGGCGGACACTTTCCGGAAATTGCTCTGGCTGATAGTTGCTTTCTGCGGATATGCCTGGCTGATAGCATTCCTGGAAGCCAGTGTCTTCAAGATCCCGGAGACCAGCCACCTGAGGAATATCACCGCACTACATAGTATACTGGGATTTGTCATTTCACTATTGCTGGTGTTCCGTACCAATACAGCCTACGACCGCTGGTGGGAAGGACGAAAGCTCTGGGGCGCCCTGGTGAACAATAGCCGCAATCTGGCCATCAAGCTTTCCGCCATACTTGACAAGGACGATGAAGAGAGCTCCAGCTTTTTCCGCGATATCATACCCGCCTATGCCGTCGCCCTCAGGGACCACCTGCGCAATGACATCACCCGGATAGAATTATTTGATAACAACCCCGCCCTTGCCGATCAGATAGATCACCAAAAACATATTCCCAATCAAATAGCAGGCCTGATGCTGGCAAAAATTATGCAGCTCCACCGCGCCGGCAGGATCAGCGGCGAACAGCTGATCTTCCTCAACGCAGAGCTACAGTCCTTTACTGAAATATGCGGCGCCTGTGAAAGGATCAAGAATACACCCATTCCTTTTTCCTATACCGTCTTTATCAAGAAATTCATCTTTTTTTATGTCCTGTCCCTCCCGCTGGGATATGTCTTCAGCATGGGCTACCTGATAGTGCCGGTGACCGGGTTTGTTTTTTATGTGGTGGCCAGCCTGGAACTGATAGCCGAAGAGATAGAAGATCCTTTCGGAAAAGATTCCAATGATCTGCCCACAGCAAAGATCGCCCATAATATCCAGGTGCATATCCATGAGTTGTTGTGATTCGCTAAATTTGCGCTTACATGGAATACGGGTTATTGTTACAGAGCATCGGCAAACATATCTCGCTCAGCGAAGAGGATGAAAAATACCTGCTGTCCCTGCTACAATCAAAAAAGCTGCGGCGCAGGCACTTCCTCCTGCAGGAAGGAGATGTGACCAAAGCCGCCGTGTTCGTGTCCACCGGCCTGCTGCGCATGTATTCCATCGACAAGAATGGCTTTGAGCATATCCTCCAATTCGCCCCTCCCGGCTGGTGGATAGGCGATATGAAAAGCTTCGTCTCCGGGCAGCCAGGCAACTTGTATGTCGATGCGCTGGAAGATAGCGAGCTGCTATTGGTGGAGAAACCTCTCCTGGAAAAGCTCTTTGCAAAGGTCCCCTCTTTTGAGCGCTTTTTTCGGATCCTGGCGGAAAATGCGCTCGCTACTTACCAACAACGCCTCATTGATAATTTAAGCCTCCCGGCGCTGGACAGGTACAATAATTTCTGCCGCCTCTACCCTTCCCTCATAGAATGCCTTCCCCAAAAACAGGTGGCTTCCTATATTGGCGTCACCCCTGAATTCCTCAGCAAAATGCTCAGCCAAAAGCCATCATCGGCTTAACCTACCTTAAGTCTTCTGCTTAATATACATTATTGGAAGCAGGCAGCCCGTCATGCTACCTTCGCATAAAGGAATTAAAAACCATGACAAAACAAATAGAATCGATCATGCCTCGCCCCGCTCGCCCCAATATGGTGGGAGACGGGTTCAGGGTATTCAATCTTATTCCCGGCGGCGTGGGGCAACAACGGATCAGCCCTTTCTTAATGCTGGATTTTGCGGCAGAACATAGTTTCAGCCCGTCTCAAAAAGAAAGGGGTGTCGATGTTCACCCGCACAAAGGCTTCGAGACAGTGACCATTGCCTATAAAGGCAGTGTGGCCCACCATGACAGCGCCGGCAACAGCGGAGTGATCAATCCTGGTGATGTACAATGGATGACGGCAGGCGCTGGCATCCTGCACAAGGAATATCATGAAAAAGAATATTCCAAACGGGGCGGCCCTTTTGAAATGGTGCAGCTGTGGGTCAACCTGCCCAAAAAGTATAAGTCGGAAGCCCCCCATTACCAGGCGCTGTCAGCCGAAGGAATGGGCAGGCTGGAACTGCCCGGCAACAAAGGCGTTGTCAACGTCATCGCCGGGGCATTCAATGGTGTGAAAGGTCCCGCACAGACCTATTCACCCGTGAACCTCATTGACATTAAGCTGAACAAGGACGGTGAAGTTGCCTTCCCGGTACCGGCAAGCCATAACACCGCATTGCTGGTGGTCGAAGGCAGTGTAGTCGTCAACGGACAGGCAGCCCCCGGACATAGTTTCGTATTGTTCAGGAACGATGGGGAAGATATATCGGTCAGGGCATTGGAAAATAGCGTGGTACTGCTCTTAAGCGGGGAACCGATCAATGAGCCGATTGCAAGCTACGGCCCCTTCGTGATGAACACGCAGGAAGAGATCTTTGAGGCGATCCAGGATTATCAGCGTGGTAAATTCGGAACTTTATGAAAAAATCCATCGAACACATACTGGAAGGACGCGCAAAAGCAATTACACCGGAACAGACAGTGTTACAGTCATTGCCACACAAGGACTTTCGCTTCGCGAATCCTTTCATAGTCCTGCACCATCTGAAGCCGGAAACCATCCCGTCCGGGTCACAGTTCCGCATTCATCCCCACCCGCACAGGGGGTTTGCGCCCGTCACATTCATGCTGCAGGGAGAAGGATACCATAAGGACAATGCTGGCCATGACGCCCGCGTAAAAGCAGGGGACGTACAATGGATGTTTGCCGGCAAAGGGATCATGCACAGCGAAGGTCCTACCCGGGAGCTGCTGCAGCGGGGCGGTGTACAGGAGCTGATCCAGCTATGGATCAATGTGCCCAAAGCCCATAAATGGGATGAACCTTCCTACCAGTCGGCCTCCCGGGACGAGCAACCCCGGATCTTACAACAGGAAGGAGTGGACCTGCGCCTTGCCAGTGGAGAATACGATGGCGTCGAAGGCCCGTTAAAAAGCTTTACACCCGTCATCTCCGTCTCCGGCAGCATCCGCCAGGGAAAAAGAGTGCAGCTTACTGCAAAGCCCGGTTATTGGACCCTCCTGTATGTGGCCAACGGTAAGGCCTGCATCAACCAGGAATCCGTCAATAAATACCACCTGGTCATTTTCGAAAAAGCCAACGACGAATTCATCTTCACCGCGGAAGAAGACACGCAGCTGCTGTTCCTCTCCGCCGAACCCATCTCCGAACCCGTGGCGGCTAAAGACAACTTTGTCATGAATACACAGGAAGAGGTGGATCAGGCCATAGCCGATCATCACAATGGAATTTTCGGTAATTTGTCCTGGTAATAAAATCCAAACACATGCATTATAAGCTCGAAAAGCCAGTTTCTGGGTCCATAGGTACAGAGAAATATCAATGCAGCATCGAATGGCGGCATGGGAAATTCATCGCGGACGAGCCGGAAAGAACAGGGGGGAAAGACACAGGCCCTGACCCCCATACCCTGATGCTTTCCTCGCTCATCAGTTGCACCCTTGTCACATTGCGCATGTACATCGACAGGAAAGGATGGGATATCCCGGAGATCAAAATAAGCGCCAACCTGTTCCAGACAGCCGACGGTGACAAAACAACTACTATTATCGACAGGGATATATGCTTCCCCGGGCCGGTGCCGCCCGATCCGGAAAAAAAAGAAAGACTACTGGAAATTGCCCGTCACTGCCCCATTTCAAAGATCCTGGAAGATGACATCAAGGTCCGTAGCTATGTATACCATGAAGAGGCAGTGGAAAAAGAGATGAAGTATCCCAATAATGACATCACCGTCATTTGGAAGCCCGAAGTTTGTAAACATTCCGGCCGATGCGTCACCCAGCTTCCCGGCGTATTCGACCTGAAGAGCAGACCCTGGATAAATATGAGTGGGGCCGATACAGCCGCTATCATTGACCAGGTGAACAAATGCCCCACCGGAGCCCTGTCTTATATCCGCAACGAAAAGGACCAGCAGGGCATCTAAAACAACCATTGTCGGATTTGTTCTATTTTAAGCGCCTGCTATACGGCAATTTTGTCAAAAAAAAGATGAAACTACTCGTATTAGGCAGCAGCGGCCTGATGGCCGGCCTGTTCTTTGCTTACGCATGCTCTGTCAACCCCGGCCTGGGCCGGCTGTCTGACGCCGGCTATCTCGCCGCTATGCAATCCATCAACCGCGCGATCCTGAACCCGGTGTTCCTCCTTGTCTTCACGGGCACTGCCCTCCTGCTACCCGTCAGCGCTTACCGCATTTTCGAAAGGCCTGCATCCCTGCCTTTTTATCTTCTGCTGGCAGCATCCATCCTATATGTCGTGGGCGTCTTTGGCCTCACCATGATATGTAATGTCCCTTTGAACGATCGTCTCGACGCTTTCAATCTCTCCGCTGCCTCGCCGGAAGCGCTCGCTCGTATGCGGACGGCCTTCGAAGACCCCTGGAATGCCTGGAACCTGGTCAGGACCATTGCCGCCATCCTTGCTTTCCTGGTGGCAGCCATGGCTTACCTGACGCCACTGAAAGCAAATAATTCTTAACTTCAAGACTTTAAACCTTCAAAACTTCAAGTCCATGACAAGCACTACCACGACCGAAAAGATCGCCGCTGAGATCAATACAGCCGGTGCACAGATCACTCCTCTCGACTACGCCACAGACCCTGCCATCGAAAGCCATACCAAAAATTTTTTAAAAGCCCTTAACAGCGGGGACGGCAAACCAATGGAGACCATGACACCCGCAGAAGCACGCGGAGTGCTGGAAGGCGCCCAGTCCATGGAAGTCGATCTCTCAGGCATCGACGTTAGTGAAAAAAACATTTCTCAGGATGGACTAAACGTAAAGCTGTATATCGTCCGACCGGCCGGCGAAACGGGCGTTTTGCCCGTGTTCATGTTCTTTCACGGTGGCGGCTGGGTATTGGGAGATTTCCCGACGCACAAACGCTTTGTGCGCGATATGGTGGTCTATTCAGGCGCTGCAGCCGTATTCGTCGAATACACACGTTCGCCTGAAGCAAAATATCCTGTGGCCATCAATGAAGCCTACGCAGCCACAAAATGGGTTGCGGCAAATGGCCCGGAGATCAATGTCGACAGCTCCCGCCTGGCCATCGCTGGCAATAGTGTGGGCGGCAATATGACGGCTGCAGTTGCCCTGATGGCCAAAGACAAAAAAGGCCCGGAAATAAAATTACAGGTATTGCTATGGCCCGTGACCAATGCGGGTTTTGAAACGCTCTCCTATCATCTCTATGCCACTCATCGTTTTCTCACCAGGAATATGATGATCTGGTTCTGGGATAACTATACCACCGATGCGGCTCATCGGAATGAGATCTATGCTTCTCCGCTGAAAGCCGACCTCAGCCAGTTAAAAGGACTGCCACCTGCCCTCGTGCAAACAGCAGAGAACGATGTACTGAGGGACGAAGGAGAAGCTTACGCCCGTAAGATGGACGAGGCTGGCGTGCCCGTGACCCTGGTAAGGATAGAAGGCATGATCCATGATTATGGCCTGCTCAATCCCCTGGCCGCCGTGCCCGCTGTCCAGTCAGCGCTCCGCTATGCTGCGAATGAGATTAAGAACTCTCTCAAATAGATCCGAAGTGCCGCACCCCCTGGTGCGGCACTTCCTTTAAAAGGATTAATTCTTCATGATCTTCTCAACATACTTTGTCGTACCTGCCTTTACTTCGACAATGTAAATTCCTTTGCTCAGATCACTCACCGGTACATCTATCACATCCGAAGCGGCTGACACTACTGTCCGCACTATTTGGCCACGGGTGTTGTAGATCAGAACACTGATCACGCCCGTGGCATCAGTCATGGTGATATGCAGCCTGTCCGCGACAGGGTTAGGATACAGGTTCACCGCATTCAAACGGTCCGCAGGGAAATTCACGGGAATAACAATGGAATAAGTGCTGACCCCATCCCTGTCAACCATCTTCAGGCGATAGTAATTCATGCCCGTGGCCGGCTTGCTATCCGTAAAGCTGTATTGCATGGGCAGCGAAGGGTAACCATTGGCAGTCACCTGTCCGATGGTGGAAAGATCGGCGGCATTTGCGCTACGCTGTATTTCGTAATGATCCAAATTCGTCTCCTGCGCAACGCTCCATTTCACCTGGGTGCTGCTTCCCTCCCTGGTTGCTGTAAATCCCGTCAGCTGGACTGGCAGAGGAGTAGAGCTGTAAATGATCGTATAATAGCCGTTCGCCAGATTGGCGGCGTTGACCACAAAAGATACTACATTGCCTGATACGGTAGGAGTGGATACCGTCGTCACCACATCATTGAGGCCACTGACAAAGCCGCCGTCCGTGGCATTGAAAAGAAGCCCATATGTATTGGCACTGGATGGCGTCGTCCCATTATAGTCCGAGAAATTAAATTTGATAGTAACAACTCCTGTTGCATTACCTGCTGTTTTCTGAAGCTCCCAGCTGCGGTTCCAGCGTGAGATGCTGCTGGCGCTTGTAATGTTATTAATGGTGGCATTGCTGATAATGGTATTGCTCTGGCCATTGTGCGCAGCCATCAGGTAGCCGGCCGTATTTAAAAAATCCGTCGCGCCTGTACCGCTGCTGAAGCCAAGTCCGTCCGTAGAACCGGCAGGATTGGTCAAAAAATTATCCGTCGAGCTGGTATAGCCGACTCCGACCAGGTTCGTACCATAAGTAGTGGTTGTCGCCGGGGTATATCTGGAGACGCTCACCGCCTGGTTCCATTCGGCTGACAAATAATTTTCAATGATGACGCGCTGTGTCGTATTGAAAGCGGTTTTGTATATCAGTATCTCGGACATGGTCCCGGAGAAATAATTATCCACCGCCCAGTTGCTGCGGCCGATGTAATTTTTAACCCGGGCGCCTGTAGGTGGTATCCAGGTGTTTGAGCCCGCAGCGCCGCTTTCTGCCTGGGAAGCGCCTGCCAGATAATGACGCACAGCAGTGAGGTTCCCCACAGCCCCTGCTTGTTGTACAATTTCATAGATATTGTTCGACCCATTGACGATGGCACCGGAGGTTGTATAGGTTTGGTCGCCGGTGCTGCCGGAAAACCCCTCATAGTAAAAATTAGCAGTGGATCCATTACGGCCAAACGTGATATTATTGGAAGACTGGCCATTGCCGAAATCAAAGACCCGCTCCCATCCCCAGCTGGTCTGTGAAGCATTGAAACTGACCTGGGCAAAGGTGCTGATACCGCCGGTATAAGTAATGCTGGAAGGCAAACTTGCCAAGGCTAAATATTGCGAGCTGGTGGACGTGAATGTCAGGGCCGGTCGTCCGTTGGGTGCTGCTGTAGCCCCATATACAGGTTGATTGGCCGTGGTTGCCTGGGCAAAATGATAACTATTGCCGCTGAGGTCAGACCATTGGCTCACCTGGTTGGACCCGTTCTTTGTAACGGAGCTGCTTTTGTTGGCATTCAGCCAAATGAGGAGGTTTGTATTGCCCAGGCCCCCGGGATAATAACTTTGGGCAAAAGACGGTCGGATACAAAAACATGAGGCCAGATAAATAATAACGATACGGATCAGCTGTTCAGGGTATAAAGCCTTCATAACACATTGGATTATGGAAGGTCTGGAGCAAATCAAATGCTACAAACATTCCATCTGATTATCAAAGCTTTAGCTACAGGAGGTCAACATCCGCGTCCAATTTCTGGAAAAACATTACATATATGGGAATCTATCTCTCTTTCAATATAGAGATAAAATTACCCGCAGGATCTTTAAACCACGCAATGGCCTCGGGCCCCATACCATTACTTCCATGAGCGATGCCTTTTGCATTTGTTTTCAATTCCCCTTCATAGTGTTCGAATTGTACCCCGGCGGCAGCAAGCTCGTCTACAGCCGCCTCCACGTCTTTTACCTGGAAATTTAACACCGTGAACGTGGCCGGCGCATGATCCGGCTTCGGATAAATAAAGACGCGCTGACCACCGGGAAGGTTCAGGTCAAGCCCTTCTGGTTGCTCCTTAACATTGAGGCCCAATGTTTTCCGGTAAAAATCCTTGGCTTTTCCAAGGTCATTGACAGAAAAAGTGCTGAATGTTTTATCAAAGCTGAACATATTTTCTGGTTTAATGATGAGAAATAGGTCCACTGCATCTCCTGCAATTCTCTTACCACGGATCAGCCCGGCCATCAGGATTCATAGACAAAGATCGTGGACTCATTGTCATCCGGCATAAAGTAAGCGCGGATCCTGTCATCTGGCATCAGCTCGAAATAGCTGGGATTCTGGGTCATCACGGCGCCCGTGGCCGGCGACCAAAGCTGAACAGGCACCTGGTGCACGGCACATTTTTGCTGCAGGTCGACCACCTCCAATCCTCCCAGCGCCATTGACGGACCTCCCGGCCTTTTGTAGGCGCAAAGTCCCGTGTACACCATTTCCTGCCCGCCCAGGCATTGGTTATCCTGGTAGTCTATATAGAAAGAGGGATTGGCAACGGCCAGTTCCTTTGGATTTGCCAGTGGCATCCGGGCATTTCCTTTCTCATCCAGGGACCATTCGTAAAAACGCCGGGAGCCCCAGCTGATGCCATGCAATATATTGGTCTCTTTATCCCGTGCGACACCGCCGATATGGTCTTCCCATCGGAAGACCTCCCTTAAGGTCATTTGCTCAGGATCGAAGGTATAAATGATGGATTGGCTGTCAGGGCGGTATTCAGCCGCAGCGATCCAGATATGCGTCCCGTCGAAATCGATACCGCTGGGATGATAGATGCTACCCTCTCCTATTGCTACGTCAGTCAGTAGCTTTCCTGCACTGCTGATCTTAAACAAATGCCCCTTCCCTTTACTACGGTCGACTACTCCATCCACCGGGGCCTCGACTTCTACCGAAGACACCCAAAAATCATCCCCGATCCTCACCATTCCCTGGCAATGAAATGTCTTGAACCCCACTTTGATCTCTGTGATCAGGCGCCAGGTCGTATCACGGGTGAGTGATTTCAATCGCCGGCTCAATGGGCTTCCGGCAGGCCGCATAGTCGCCACCGGCGCTGCTTGCGCAGTTAAGACCGCAGGCAGACAAACAGCAGCAGCCGGGAGAAAGGTACGTTTAATGAATTGTCTTCTGTCTGTCATCCATGCGAAGTTTAAGCTGTAAATATTATCGTCTACACATATGCCCCGGATGTCGACTCCTCCCCCATCCACCGGCTAAGCCATTTAATTTTACCATGTGTACAAAACAAAAACGATAAATAGGACTCGCCGGTTGCTACATACGCTGATGTTCGTGCCGGCCTTCATCGGCATCGCTATGGTTGTCCGCAGGACCCTGGTCCTGGCCGGGGTCATCGGTTCACGCAATCCACCGGGAATGGCCAAAGGAAGTCCCGCATTTGATACTGAATTTGGTACGCATTCCTTGCTTACGTTGATACATATTCTGCCAGGGGCCTTGTTTATGATCCTGGGCCCGCTGCAATTCATGCCAGGCATCCGGGCCCGCCATTTGCACCTGCATCGCCTGGGCGGCAGGATCTATATCGCTTCAGGCTATATAATTGGTATTTCGGCACTGATCATGTCTTTTGTACTATCCCCTATCGGCGGCATTGATCAGGCTGCTGCAACCATATTATTCTCGCTCTTGTTCCTCCTATCGCTCAGCAAAGCCTGGTGGCATATCGCCCATCACGAAATAGCCCTCCACCGGGAATGGATGATCAGAGCTTTCTCCATCGGGCTGGCCATCGGCACGATCCGGCCGATCGTTGTGCTGTTCTTTGCCTTCTCAGGCCTGCCACCACAGGTGTTCTTTGGCACCGCTTTCTGGTTAGGGTTTACCCTTCACGTGCTGGCGGCGGAAGTCTGGATCAACTATACCCGTGTCAGCTTTTCTTTCTCGCAGGAGTAGTGGCCTTCTTTTTAGACGCAGGCGTCGCAGGTACTTCCTGCAATAGAATTGCCTTGGGATGCTCGCTTACATAGGTGGCGCCATGCTTCAGCTTCCCCTTCCCGTTCTTCTTTGTCCAGAATTGCATCGGGAGAGGAATGCTCCGTGGCCCCTGGTAATAGCTGACATTGAATCTTACATCGGAGCCCCTGCCGAATTTATCGCCACCAACAAGCCCGAGGGCTGTTCCCGCCTCCACTGTTTGGCCGGGATGGACAAAAGCGCCGTCCTTTTTAAAAACACCATACTGGCCAAACGTACAATCACCATGAACGATCTCCACGGAGTTCCAGTTATCCGTGGCTGTAGCCCCTGCATCATTCTCGGCGCTGCTGGTATGTACGGCCGTGACAACACCTCGCCTGGCCGCATAAATGGTGTCGCCTTGCTGCATCTTCAGCCTGATGACGAATCCACTGTCCAGACCATCGGCGCCGGCGGTCTTATTCATTTCAAATACCTGGGTCTCTTTTCCGGGCGCAACGGGTAGAATATAAGTGAATCCGGGAGTAATGGAAGGGTGAAGGCACCCTTTCTGATAGCTGCTGGTATATTTTATTTGCAGGTCGCCGGCGCCTTCCTGTGACACGGTGAACAGCCGGTTCATGCCAGGCTTCACTTCCCCTTCATAGGGCAGCGCATGATCCGCTTTGGCATTTTGAAAAGTGGTGAAATTGACTGACAGAACATAGGTGCAAAAGGCCCTGTTATTACAGGTAAATAACAGGTTTCCCTTGCTATCCTGGGTATAGCTGACTTCGATCACCCGCTGAGAGAAAAGGGATAGCCGCAGCGGGAGCAGGAAAAGCAGGAGCAGACAGGCACGTATCATCTTCTTTTTCCTGAAGATAAGAAGTTTTGAGCCGTTATATAGCCCGGTATACTATTGCCCCAAAAAAGTTACATGCGCAGCAATAGCTACCCATCTCCCATTTCTTTTTTCATACACATCCAGGTAATTTGTACGCCCGGGGACCTCCTTCCCATTGTCCAGACTGATAAAGCTCGCTTCAGCCATCACCAGCCCGATGTTGCCCAGCAGCCTCACCTGCACCTTGTCCACCTTGGTCGATGCGATCTGCTGACGCTGTGATGCCAGATTGGCAATGCACTCCTTCTTACTCAGCTTCGCACCATTGGGCGTGATCATGATCAGGTCGTCAGCGAAGATCCTGCCCAACGTGGCGGTGTCTTTGCCGGGATACGAATGGATCCAATCCTCATTCAGCTTTTCCAGGGTTTTTACATCATTTGCATCTGACGAAGAGGTCTGCGCAACTGCAGGCAAGGTCAGGAAGACCAGCAAAACATAGATAAGGTATTTCATTTGGTTTTAGCCTCAAAGATAAAGGTTATATTTATCTTCTGAAATGATCCACAGTATTGCGATCCATGACCTCGTTAACATCTCTGCCTCCATTCCTGTCGTGGACGTACGCACACCTGCAGAGTTTACCCACGGGCACATACCCGGCGCATCCAGCCTTCCCTTGTTCAGCAACGAAGAAAGAGTACAGGTAGGCACAACGTATAAGCAAGTAGGCAGGGAGGCGGCCATCCTGCTTGGATTTGATCTTACAGGCAACAAATGGTCCGGCTTTATTCGCCAGGCATTGGAAATAGCGCCTGGGAAGAAGGTAGCCGTGCATTGCTGGAGAGGTGGTATGCGCAGCGGCGCTATGGCCTGGGCGCTGAACCTGTATGGATTTGAAGTATATGTCCTCGCGGGCGGTTATAAAAGATTCCGGAGATGGGCGCACCAGCAATTTGAAACATCGTACAAACTATGGACCATCGGCGGCATGACTGGCTCCGGAAAGACCAGGATATTGCAGCAGCTGGCATCGATGGGTCAACAGGTGATAGACCTCGAAGACCTTGCCCAACATCAGGGCTCTTCCTATGGCAGCCTGAATAAGCTGTTGCAGCCCACACAGGAACAGTTTGAGAACAACCTCGCCATCCGCTTGCGCCAGTTGGATCGCGACAGGAAAATATGGGTGGAAGATGAAAGTTTCAGCATCGGAAAATGTAATGTCCCCCGCCCATTTTGGGATCAAATGCAGGCGGCGGACCTGTTTGAGCTGCAGTCACCTGTAGAACGGCGCATTCAGGCGCTGGTGCAGGAATATGGATCCCTGGACAAGACCTTCCTGTCGGAATGCACGGACCGTATTCGCAAGAGGCTTGGAACCGAACAAACAAAAAATGCGTTGATAGCCATCAGCGAAGGCCGTATGGAAGATTTCATTCGCATCGTTTTGGTGTATTATGACAAAACATATCGGAAAGGCCTGCATAGCCGGAAAGCCGGCCGTATCTTGCCCGTTGACATCCCAACGGACGATCCGGTGGCAAATGCCAGCCAGTTACTGATCACCGCAAAACGTTTATTACCGCTATCAACTACTTGAAAGAATGATCATGGATACCAATATAAAACTGACTCAATACTCGCATGGAGCAGGATGCGGCTGCAAGATCAGCCCCGCCATACTGGACAGGATCCTGCATAGCACACACCTCGCCCCACCCGATCCCCGGCTGCTCGTAGGCAACGACAAGCGTGATGATGCGGCGGTATTAGACCTTGGCAACGGCATGGCCCTCATCTCGACCACCGATTTTTTCATGCCGATCGTGGACGACAGCTATGACTTTGGAAGGATTGCATCCGCCAATGCCATCAGCGATGTATATGCCATGGGCGGTAAGCCGGTACTCGCTATTGCCATCCTGGGATGGCCTGTTGAAAAGCTGCCCCCGGACGAGGCGCAAAAAGTCCTGGAGGGCGCCCGGGCCATCTGTGCCGAGGCGGGCATTACCCTGGCAGGAGGTCATAGCATTGATTGCCCCGAGCCGGTCTTTGGTCTCGCAGTCAACGGGCTCATACCTGTGCCTAACCTCAAACAAAATTCAACCGCTACTGCCGGCAGCCGCCTGTACTTAACGAAGCCCCTGGGCGTAGGTATCCTTTCCACCGCACAAAAACGTGGATTGCTACAAACCGAAGATGCCGCCATTGCTTTAAAAAGCATGGTCTCATTGAATAAGGCGGGAGAGAGATTCGGGCAGCTGTCGCAGGTGAAAGCCATGACGGATGTCACCGGTTTCGGGCTATTGGGCCATCTGGCAGAAATGTGCGAAGGCAGCGGTCTGTCTGCCATCATCGAATTTGACAAAGTGCCGGTGATCCCAACCCTGCCGTATTATCTCGAACAGCAATGTATACCTGGCGGCTCGCATCGTAACTGGAGCAGCTATGGACACAAAGTGAATGAGCTGTCTGATGAAAAGCGATATATCCTCGCAGACCCGCAAACCAGCGGCGGTCTGCTGGTAGCTGTGTCTGAAGAAGGTATCTCCGCATTCGAGCAGCAATGGGCAGCGCTGGGCTTGCCTGCAACGCATTGCCACCCTTTTGGCGTGCTCAGAGCAAAAGAGAATGATACGGTCATCCGGGTTATCTGAATCAATGATCAGCCCTTCATTCCATCCCGCTGTAGATCGAACAGGAACTGGAAAAGATTGGTCTCTGTCGGTATCTGCAATTTTTTGCGGACCCTGTAACGGCTGATCTCCACACCACGCACAGAAATGCTCATCAACCTGGCAATCTCCTTACTGGACAGGTTCATCCGGAGATACGCGCAAAGTTTCAGCTCATGGGCCTTCAGGCTGGGGTATTTTTCCTTCAGGATGATCAGCAGATCGCTGTGCACTTTGTTGAAATGCACGGAGAACTGCTCCCATTCCTTATTCAGCTCCTCCTCTTCGGAAAGACTGCGGAGCAGCTTCTTTACTTCACCCGGGGCCGCTTTGTCCATTCCCGTTTTTTCCAGGTGCTGCAGCTCGCCTTTGATCCGGCTAATGAATTCTTCCTTCTGGACCAGGTGCATGGCAGTGGTCGCCAGCTCCGAATTCTTAAACTCGATCTCCGATTCCAGTTTCTCATTGCGCAGCTTTACAACCTCTTTCTCGGATTTTTCCAGCTCCAGCTGATGCAGATAGGCCTGCCGCTTCTGCTCCTCCTGGTGCTTGAGCCTTTCCGCCATGAGTTTTTTATCATGCCTCCGGTATAGATAAAAGGCCAGATAAGCCACCAACAACAGGTACATGGTATACGCCGGAATACTTTGATACCAGGGCGCCTGAACGGTAAAGCCATACTCGCTGGCAGCCGACTCGTTGCCCAGATTGTTCCTGGACTTGACCCGGAAGGTATAAGCGCCCGACGGCAGATTGGTATAATCCTTTTCCGTCCGCTTGGACCACTCGGACCAGTATTTATCAAAGCCTTCCAGGAAATAGCTGTATTCAATGTTCGATTGTTGCCCAAATAAAGGCGAAGCATATTCTATATGGAAAGAGTTCCAGTGATGACTGACCGAAGGCTTCCTTTCCTTCGCCTGCCTCGGGTTCTCATCGGCCTCCCCGAAATAGCCGCCAAAAAGAAGGCTGTCCACCTTATCCACGGCCTTCACCGTCCGGATATACACGCTCAGTGGATGGTCATTCTGCTTGTATCTTGCAAAATTGATATGATAGAATCCCTTTTCACCACCGACGAATATATTATTGTCATTCACAGGATAGATATGCTCGAACCCGCTGAGCATCTTACTTTTCAGTTCCGGCAGATAGATCACGGATGGTTTGAACGTTGAAAAATCCACGACACCGATGGACTTTTCCTGGATGAACCAGATATTGCCGCTGGGGTCTTCCTTAAGATACCGAATACTCTGGGTACCGAAGATCTCCCGGAAATAGGCGGAAGGTTCGAAACCATCCTTGCTGGCATTGTATTCATATACACCTTGCTCAGTTGCAATAACGATGCGGCCTCTTACTTTATAAACATGGTTATTCAGGGAGGAAGGCAGGCCATTCTTATCCGTATACAATTTGAAAGTCGCATCCGCTGCCGTAGATAACGGAAGCCTGTATACCCCCCGGTAGGGATGGGATACCCATATCATATTATTATTGTCCACTGCAACAAAACGGGCCGATTCCGAGAACCCGGTGATCTTCCCTTTATCCTCAAAGCCTTTCTCACCCAATGCAAAGAGCCGGACACCCAGGTAATTGCCGGCGACCACCAGCGGTCGCTGATGGGGGTCCTCCAATGGCTGAAAGGTCCAGAAACCATTGCCTTTTATGATTGGCTCCAATCTGTCATCCTTCACCCGGAAAAAGCCTTCGTGCGTACCTGCCAGCAGCTGATCATTTATGACAAAAAGCCCCCAGGTCTGTCCCTCGGCAATGATCTTACATTCATCCGGTGCATAGCTCAGATCCTTTACATCGGGCAACGGCAGTTCAAAAATACCATTCGAAAGTCCGAGGAAAAGCTTGTTATGATGGATGACAGCAGCGTACCCCGAGCCGGCGTTCATGGCGGGAGGATTGATATGTTTGATGGCATTGTTAAACGCGATGAAATCAATACCGCTGTCCAGCCCCAGCCAGATATTGTGGTTGCGGTCCATGAACAGGCTCCTTATATTATTATTCTGAAGCCCCTCCCGTTTGGAAAGGTTTTCCAGCACCTGCCCCTTTTTATTTATCAGGTAAAAGCCATTCGTATAAGTGCCTACGATAAATGTCTCGTCATCCACCTGCACCGCTCCTGAAAATGTCTGGTTGGAGAAGAACCCCTTTCCCGATGGATGAAAAGGAAGGAGCCTGTCGCCCGTCAATATGAAAAGTCCGTTCTGCTGGGTAGTGACCAGGGAAGAGTCCAGTCCGATAGTAACGGTGGAGGTGATTTGCAGTTCCTTCGGCAGGCTCCCTTTCTCTATTAAAGATTCCCAGGCCCCATGCTGGAAAACCAGCAGCCCTTTTTCCGCGTCCTCGGCAATTAATTTCCCACCCGCCCTGCCTATATATACCCAGGAGGCGGCAGTCCGGAAGACCTCCATGGCATTATTGGCATAACGGAAGATCTTATTGTCGCTGCGGAAAAAGACGCTACGGTCATATGTGACAATATTCCATATGTCGGCAAAATTCCTGTCGGCGTCCGGTAACAGGCGCTTAAGCGAACTATACACCAGCTTGCCGGAATTATCGGGCGAAAAGTAACCCAGTTCGTCCTGGGCGCCGGCATAAAGCCGCCGGTCGGGCCCAAATTCAATAGATCGAACGATCGTTTTGTTGGGTAGGGGATACAGCTTCCAATAGATACCGTCGAAGCTCAAAAGCCCTTCATTGTTGGCAAAATAAACACGGCCCTGGATATCCTGGCGGATATCCCAGTTTTGGGCGCCTGCATTGTAGGCCTGTTTTTCATAATTCACCACCTCCCGAAGTCCGATAGTCCCCTGCGAAAAGACTATCAGGATCCGGACGGATAATACCAGGGTGAGTAGCATTTTATTTCCCATGATGGCAGCCAGGTTTGAGCCGTTTTATCAGACAGATGTAGTCCAGATGTAGTCTGATACGCTTAAAATTAGGCTTTTTTAAGATGGTAGTAGTAGGGATGTAGTCGAATAATTTTTTGTGGGATGTAGTCCTTCTACTTTTATCATACCCAATTTCCAACCATTGGATCCAGGCTAACGCTTTGCTTAAATTAATAATTATTGCAATATGAAAGGTAAGATTCATAGCTTTGCCTGGAGAATATTGTCAACATCACTCAAAACTAAAACTTGCATATGAAAAGAACATTGACTCAGGTCCTTGTGTCCTTCCTATTACTATTAGGATCGCATCTCTCCTCACAAGGCCAAAACAAAGTAATCACCGGTAAAGTAACTAATGACAAGAACGAGCCCCTGGCAGGAGCATCTGTGGTTGTAAAGAACAGGCCCACTATAGGTACTACTACCGCTGACGGCGGCACATTCAGTCTCACTGTCTCCGCTACCGACGATTCATTGCTTGTATCTGCCATTGGCTTTGAAAGACAAACAGTTGCTATTTCTGATGGCCTTCAGGTCAGGCTAATGCCAGGTCGCAGGCAACTGGATGAAATAGTTGTGATCGGTTACGGAACCCAAAGAAGACAAGATCTCACCGCCCCCGTGACCACCGTGAACACCGAGAACATGCTTAAACGCACCACCACCACAGCCATGGAGGCGCTGCAGGGCGCTGTTCCGGGAGTACAGGTAGTAAGCTCCGGCGCACCTGGCAGTTCTCCCAACGTGCGGATACGGGGAGTAGGATCTTTTAATAATGAGAACCCGCTCTACGTGGTCGACGGAATGTTTGTCACCGATATTGGTTTTCTTAATCCGAACGATATCGCTGAAATGTCTGTCCTGAAAGATGCTTCGGGAGCAGCTATTTATGGCGTGCGCGCAGCCAATGGGGTTGTGCTGATCACGACAAAAAAAGGGGCCCTCAATATGAAGACCCGGGTTACTTACAACGGATATGTCGGTTTTCAGACACCTGCCCACCGGCTTAAAATGGCCAACGGGAAGGAATACACTACTTTCTCGTTGGGACGGCAATCCGTCCAGGACAGCGGTACGGCCATGCTTTCTGCACAAAAGTTTGGAGGCAGCGGATTTAATCCTACCACCAGCACCGATTGGTATGATGAATTGCTGAGAAGCAAGGCGATGATATCAAACAATGGCGTCGACCTGCAAGGCGGCAGCGACAAGGTGACCTATGCTGCCGGCTTCAATTATACGTATCAGAACGGTATTATGGAAGCCAGGAGCAATTTTAAAAGGTATAATATCCACCTTCAAATGGAGGCCAAAGCCTATTCGTGGTTGAAAGTAGGTTTTACCGCCCATCTCAACAACTCCACCACCTTTAATCCTGCCAATGGCGCCTGGGCACAGGCATATTCGTCATCTCCCCTGTTCCCTGTGTATGACAGCACCAACGTCAATGCATTCCCAGTAAGATTTGCAACGGCCTCGGTCATTGGACGGGGGGATGATGCAAATCCTGTAGCCTCCGCCTATTATAATTATGACAGGGCCAAAGCATTCCAAGTATTACCCACCGTCTATGCCGAAGCCGCATTCTGGAAAAATAAGATCACTTTTCGTTCCCAATTCAGCCAGTTATACAGTTCTCTGTCGGGAATTCAATTTACTCCCCGGTACAATCTGGGACCAGGTGCGAACGCTAGTGCTGTCACTCATCTGAATTCTACGCAGGAACGTAATACCAACTACATTTTAGATAACCTGCTTACTTACAGGGATGGTATAGGGCAGCATCACTGGACCCTGTTATTGGGGCAGTCCACCAGGGAAGAACGGTGGAGAAGAACTTCCGTAAGCGCAGACGGCGTACCTGACAATGAGGAAGCCTGGTATGTAGGCCAGGGTACTATTACCTATACCCCTACTGAGGACGGCACACGCAATGCGAACATATCCTATTTTACACGCGGCACTTATGATTTTGACAATAAATACCTGCTTACCGCCACCTTCCGTGCGGACGGCAGCTCAAAATACCAAACCAAGTGGGGTTATTTCCCCTCGGTAGGCCTGGGCTGGGTCATCAGTAGGGAAAATTTTATGAAAGATCAGAAGATCTTCGATTTTTTAAAGCTGCGGGGAAGCTGGGGCAAGTTGGGCAATGACGGCGTTAGTCCAAATGCAGCATATGCCATCGTTCACTCGGGAATTAATAACTCCGCCATCTTTGGCAGTACAGCAACAGCGAATGGTCAGTACATATCGGGCTATACGGTCGATCGGTACTTTACAGATCTCGCGTGGGAAGTTGTTACAGAATGGGACGGCGGCATCGATTTTGAAGTATTGAACAGGAAACTTAAAGGTTCTGTTGATTATTACAGTCGTAAAACAAGCAGACTGGCTTTCAACCGGCCTATACCCTATCGCTACGACGCCGTTTATGGCAATTGGGCCGAGATGGTGAACAGCGGTTTTGATGTAGTATTGAGCTGGAACGATAAAATAGGCCAGTTGGGCTACCATGTCGGCGGCAATTTCTCAACCTTGAAGAACAGGGTCACCAATATGGGTTCCCTACCCTTGCTCACCGGTGGTTTCCCGGAGTGGACCGCCGAGTTTCCCAATCGTACGACGGTGGGGCAGCCTATTAATTATTTTTATGGCTATCAGGCCATTGGCGTATACCAAACACAGGACGAAGTCGATAAGGACCCCATTGCAGCTAATTTCAATACAACGGCTACCTCAAAAATAGTTCCTGGATTTCTTAAATATAAGGACCAGGACGGCAATGGCATCCTGGATAATAACGACCGGATCAATATGGGTAGCTATCTGCCGAAAGTCACCTACGGATTCAACCTGGGACTTGATTATAAAAATTTTGATCTCAGCATCTTCTTTCAGGGAGTCTCCGGGAATAAAATACTCAATCTGAATAGGGGCAAGCTCTACAAAGCATCCACCACACTGAACATCGATGAGAAATTTGCCACCAGCCTTTGGACGGGGCCCGGTACCAGCAATTCCTATCCTTCGGCATACGCCATCGGACAAGGTTGGTTCAAACAGAGTAATACGTTTTTCGTAGAGAGCGGCGCCTACCTGCGGATACAAAACATACAGCTGGGATATAACTTTAATGTAGGCAAGACGTCGCCCATTGGCTTGCGGGTATTTGCCACTGCGGACAGGCCCTTCATTTTCACCAAGTACAATGGGTTTACACCCGAAATACCGTCCTATCAGGGAGTATATGGCTATGATGCCAATGTCTACCCGACATCGGCATCATACAGCATGGGGGTAAGAGCTACTTTTTAAACGGTATCATTAAGATCGAAAAAATAAAAATATTGAATATGCAACAGTATGTAAAATTAATAGCCTGCGTCATCAGCATTTCTATTTTGTCAGGCTGTTCGAAATTTCTGGACCGTCCCCAGGAAAATCAGGGGCAGGCGACCAAAATTGACTATTCCAACCTGTCCAACATGTACCAACCCGTGTCCGGCGTATACAGGACCGCCAGCAGCGGAAGTTTTAACAGGTGGATCATCACTGCCATGCTCTCCGAGCGCAGTGATGATATCGAGCCGGGGAATGATGATGCGGGACAGATCGGTATCCATAATTTCCAGACGGATGTGACAGTGAAGAGCTATTGGGCAGTAAATGATATGTGGATCAATCTTTACTCCGTAGTATTCGCAGCTAATAGCGCGCTGGTCGAACTGGATCAATTTGGTAAGAATATACCCGCGTCGGACGCTGTCAATACAGCGCTGCTTGCACGCTACCGTGCAGAAGTCCGGTTTTTCAGGGCGCTGGCCCATTTTTACATCGGCAGACAATACGGCGCCGTACCGATCCTTGGATATGAGAGCAACGATGTGAAGACACTGGCCGATGCAAAAAAGAGCAGCATCGAAGAGATGAAAAAATATGTAATGGCTGAAATGGATACGTGCATCGCCAGCCTGGAAGATAAGCGTCCCAACGAGGCAGAACATCTGGGAGGAGTAACCAAATACACCGCATTGATGCTAAAAGCCAAAGCCGCGATGGACCTTGCCGGCAACGATAACAACAACGCTAACTGGGACGTGGCGCTGGATTGTACCAACCAGATCATCAACAGTCACAAGTTCTCCTTGTTCAATGACTATTATCAGCTATGGAAGAACCCCGGCAAACTCTCTGATGAAGCGATCCTGGAATTCCAATATTCGGATTTTGGCAACCCAACAGGCGATATCGTAACATCAGGCGCGAATCCCGGTGAGACCTGGGCTAATTTCTTTCTCTTCCAGGCGCCGGAAAATACGTTCGGAGGCGTGATCAGCGGACCGGGTTGGATGGTCCCCACGCAAAAAGCAGTTGATTTCCTCACAGCGCGCAACGACGTGATCCGGAAAAAAACTGCTATCCAGTATTGCGGCGTAGACGGCGACATCAATACATTTGTCGTTACACCCGATGGCGACAAAGTGTCCGGAAATGCCGCGAGGAAAAAATATTTTAATGGCAAAGCCTATTTCCCCACATCGCAAATGACCCCGGGAAGGACGGACTATTATGGCGCCAATAATAATATCCACATGCTCCGCTATGCAGAAGTATTGTTGATGAATGCCGAGGCAAAAATTCGTAAGGGACAGAGTGGAGATGCCGAGATCAACGAGGTGCGGCTCCGGGTGGGTCTTGCACCGCTGGCCAATGCCACTATACAACAATTGCTGGACGAACGTCATGCCGAGCTCATCTGCGAGTGGTGGGGCGAACGTTTTAATGACCTGCTGAGAACAGACCAGGCTGCTACCGTATTGGCGCCGGGCTTTATAAAAGGGAAAAGCGAATACATTCCCATCCCGCAGGCCCAGGAAGATGTGAATTCAAATCTTAAATAGAATATCAAATGCCCAGCGAAAGTTTTTCGCTGGGCATTCTAAAAATCCTCGCTATGCATAGTTCTATACGACGGCTCGCGCTCGCTTTGAGCGGACCAGCCCTGCTTTGCCTGATCAGCAACAACACGCAAAGCCAAACGATCTTCTTTGATGATTTTTCCGGCGCGAAGCTGGACAGAAGCAAATGGAATGTAGAGATCACAGGCTTTACCAACAACAAAGAACAGCAGGCCTATGTAGACTCCTCAGCCACTATTTATGTTGACAAGGGCGCCCTCATCATACATCCGAGATATGCTCCGAACTTTAAAACACCGGAGGGAAGATCATTCGATTTTATCTCGGGCAGGATCAACACGAGCAAAAAACTGGAGTTTACTTACGGAGAATTTTCCGCCAGGATCAAACTGACGGAAGGCGCCGGCCTCTGGCCCGCCTGGTGGCTGTTGGGCAATGGCAACTGGCCGGAGGCAGGTGAAATAGATATAATGGAATACATAGGCGAAAGCGATTGGGCCAGCGCCGCCGTCCACGGTTCCGGCTACAGCGGAGAAACACCCTTTGTGAACCGCCTCTACTTCACAGGCAAAAATGATGTCACCCAATGGCATATATATGCAGTGGACTGGACGCGGGACAGCCTCGTATTCAAATATGATGGCGTGCCCATGTTCAGGGTGACACGCGCCATGGCGGAACATTATGGAAAATGGAGCTTCGACACCCCTGAATACCTTGTCCTGAATTTTGCGCTGGGGGGCTCCTATCCCGCAAAGATCAATGGGGTCAAAGAACCATATTACGGCCTGCCCGCAACAACCGTAGAGGCCATCAAACGCAATCAATGCAAGATCATGGTAGACTGGGTCAAGGTGGTGAGAACGAAGTCGTGATCCCTTTTACAGGCTGCTGTCAGCCACGCTTTTGTATGTATTTCACCGCATTCAGCATAGCGGAAGATATCCTGACATAACACAATGTCCATGCTTCTTTCAGTTCATCGTTCCAATTCTCCCCCAGGCTCTTCTCCAGCGTCCAGAGGAAAGCCTCTCCCATATCCGCGAAATGCTCCGGCTTTACACCGTAGTTATTATGCCGTTGGGCAAGCTTTACGATATTTTCCACGATCTCTTCCAGGGCATCCAGCTTCTCAATAACATGATCCAATATGGTCAATAGCTTTCTTGACTGCTCAGGAATGGGACGGTGAAACATGTGCTTTACGCCGGGTGCCGTCTCGAACAGGCGATTGTAGAACAGGGTGCCCACGATCTCCGGATCGATGGCAGCGACATGGAGCCAGGACGATCGCACCAGCTCGACTTGTTTCAGTGTCATTGCGGTATAGTTTTAATGAGTTCCTGCAGCAGATAGGGTCAGCGCAGCTTCAGCCATCATCTCCCGGATGATCTCGCCGGCAGGCTTTATTTCTTTGATCAGGCCAACTCCCTGCCCGGCGATCAGCGGCATCCATTCTACATTTGCATCCGTGTCAGGAACAGGAAGAAAATTGGAGAACCGTCTGATAGTAAATTCTTTTCCGAAATAAGTCGCTTTCCCGATGATAGGTTCGTTCCTGCTGCCCACCCAAACGCCATCCGCGCCGAGGCACAAGGCCGCCGCAACCTGTTTACCCGTCACAACACCTCCCGAAGCCAACACCATCGCCGGCTTCACCGCATCAATGATCTCCGGCACCAGGACAAAGGTGGGCAACGCACCGTAATGATGGCCCCCGCCTTCGAGCCCCTGTGCAATGATAAGATCGACGCCATTGCCTACAGCTCTTTTAGCATCTTCGACAGATCCTACCTGCTCCCAGATCTTTATATTCGCTTTTTTCAATAGGTCGATCATAGTCTGCGGCGGATGCCCCCAATGAAAGGACACAATGGCCACCTCTTCCTCGACGCAGACCCATATATGCTCCTCGCTGGCCAAAAAAGTAATAAAATTGACATGCAACGGGTAACTTGTAGCCTTCCTCACTTCCCTGATCTGCGCACGCAGCTGGTCCGGGTATAGCATTGCCACACCGATCGCCCCTATCCCACCTGCTTTATTGACCTCAATAGCCAGATCAGCCGTACCGAAAAAACCGATGCCCGCCGACGCGAAAGGATATCTGATATTATATTCTTTTGTAAATCGGGTAGAGAGAATGGGATTATCCATAATAATTAATTTGCTTTGGAAAGTTCAAAATTAACTACTAAGTGATATGATAATCCTACCTGAACAGTATAGTAATGGGCAAGCTCCTTTAGTTAGCTGGAACAAGCCTTTCATAAAAAGATGAATGCCGATGGGAGCACCGGAATATGAAATATAATTAATTATCATCTCAGGTCGTCTATCTTTTCCTGGATGTCCTGTCTTTCAGTCTGGGTCTTGGCCAGGGAATAAGCCTTTTGAAAATTAAGCCTGGCCTTCTCATCGTCCAGGCCTTTATACAGCTCTCCCAGCAGTATATAATAAAAATGATTGCTATCTAATTGTAGCTTTTCGGCGGCTGCGAGGGCTTCCTGCCGCCCATTGGCCTTGTACAGGGCAAATGTCCGGTTGAGCGCAACGCTGGGTGAATAATTCACCAGCAGCAGCTGGTTGTACAAGCTGAGGATGTTTTCCCATTTTTCCTGCGTATCCTCTTTTATACTATGCCACCAGGCAATCCTCGCCTCCAGGTGGTAAGAGCTGACCTCGCTGCCTTCCGCCGAAAGATACAAGAAATGCTTGCCCTGATCTATCAGCTCCCGGTCCCAAAGTGTTTCGTCCTGCTGCTCGTAGAGGACCAGCGTATCCTCGCTGGTCTGTCTGGCGCTGAAGCGGGAAGCATGAAAGCACATAAGCGCGATCAGCGCATTGGTCTTAGGCAAATTGGTTCTTTCATACCCCGCCAGCATGAGGCCCAGCCGCAATGCCTCAAAACAAAGATCTTTTTGTAAGATCTGATTTTGGGTCTTGGAATAATACCCTTCGCTAAAAAGCAGGTAAATAATATGTAATACATTGTCCAGGCGGGAAACGATCTGATCTTCCGGGGGCAGCTCCATCTTCACTTTTTCGGCCCGCAGTTTCTCTTTTGCCCTGAACAATCTTTTATTGATGGTCTCTTTATTGGACAGGAAAGCTTCCGCGATCTCATCGATCCCAAATCCGCAAAGGATACGTAAAGCCAACCCGATTTGTGCTTCGCTGGCAATAGCAGGATTACAAACGGCAAATAGCATCTGCAGCTGGCTGTCCTTGATATTCTGCTGCGAAAAATCAAGCGCTCCGATCTCCTCACTTTTTTCCTGCCTGAGGTTCAGCTCCGGGATTACTTTTTCCCGGAGTATCTTATTCCTTCTGAAATGATACAGCGTCTTTTGCTTGGCCACCGCATAGAGCCAGGCGGTTGGGTTGGGAGGATATCCTTTCGTTTCCCAGGTCTCCGTTGCCTGCAGAAAGGTCTCGCTGACAATATCCTCCGCTATCTCGATATGCTGCAAACCAAAAAGGCCGCTGATCACAGCAACCATTTTGGAGAATTCTTGTTGGAACAACCTTTTAAGCGATGTTTGCTCCTTTTCCATCTTATTCCATGATAGGTCTGATCTCTACGCTGCCGTTGGCATCCAGCGCAGGACAGCCGTGAGCCAATGTGGTGGCCTCTTCTAAACTATCTGCTTTGACAATGAGGAAGCTTCCCAGCATCTCCCTGATCTCGACAAAGGGGCCGTCCGTTACAATGCCCCCGGCCTTGAGTACTTTCCCTTCCAGAGCAAGCCGGCGCCCGTTGCTGGCTATTTTTCCCTGCGCCGCAATACCACCAGCCCAATCCTGCCATTTTTTGGCCAGCGCCTGGAATTCTGCTGCTGAGGCCTTGCTATAATCGTAGTTAGGCTGCCGGAATAATAACATGAAGTCTTTCATTTTACTTTATTTTAGTTACTTCATTAATGACTGAGATCGGAAGAATTGGACACCGCCGGCAAAATTATTTTAGTTTTTTCTCCTGGACACCGGACAAGCTGATCTCCCCATCCTCCCCTATTTTGCCAGTCCTGTACCGGATATATTTTCTCATCGTATTCTTTTTCGGTCCGGATTCATCGCATGTACAGCTTTTAATAGAATCCACCGAATAAATGCTCCGGTCTTTCCTGATATAGATATACTCATCACAGGTGAAACAACAGTCGGAACCGCATCCTCCCACGCTTAAGTGCTGCTCGCTGATCTTCTGCCCGCCTTTTGTAAAGGTTGTCAGGACAGGATCATAGATCTCAGCAGGAGCAAGCCAGACCAGTTGGATACTCCCGGATGTATCCGGCAGCATCCCATAGGCCCAGGTCTCATTGGGGTAGCCTGAATGGATGAATATGCTGTCCTTATCCATGATTGGCTTGTAAGCAGCTGTTGACTGAATATCCAGGGTCTTGATGGTCAGCGGTAGGGTCAGTGGCTTGAATTTCCGGGTAAATCTTTCGAAAAGTACTTTTCTGGTCACATCCTGGGATGATTTCCTGCTATTGGCGATCGTTTTCCTGTGATGCTTATTATTCGACTTGTCTTCCTCGCAGCCTGGGGTACCAACAAGTAATAAAAAATAAATAAGGGTCAAATTTTTATTCATAACTTCCTGTCTATCGAACCGCTAATTTATATATTTATCGTATGAAACGTAACTTTTTAGTCATTGCTTTGCCACTTTGCCTGCTTATAGCCTGCAAACCACAACCTTCCCAGACACTCAATATTATTGGCACCTGGAGACTTGTATCAGGCACCACCATCACCCGGGGTGTCAGCTCCTTCACCGACTATACGAAGGAGACTAATATGATAAAGATCATCAATGACTCCCACTTTTCATTCTTAAAACATGACCTGAATAGCCCCAAAGATTCGGCTAATCATTTCGATGCGGGCGGAGGCAGCTATACCCTGGTGGGCAATCAATACACGGAACACCTGGATTATTACAGCGACCGCAACTGGGAAGGAAAAACTTTCCAGTTTACTGTCAGTATCAGCAATGACACCCTTGTCCAGCAGGGAATGGAAAAAGTGGAAAAGGAAGGCATCGACCGGGAGATTATTGAAAGATATGTTCGGGTAACGAAGTGATCTTATTACCGGGGATTGCCTGCCCGCGTCTCTCGCCGCTTATGGTACGTCCGTATCGTCCATTGGATCGGGAAAATGATCACCAGGCAGATTTGCGCCCAATGGACATTCCAGATGGATAAAGGCAGGGCCAGCAGAAAAAGGGTCAGCGCGGCAGCGCCCCTTTTGAAAAAGTAATTTATAGTTGATGAAGGCGTCTCCTTATCGAGGAGCCGATGCCCCCTGGTTGCATATCTCCACATAAGCAACGACAAACTGACCACCAGGAACATACAACAGATATAGAACACCATGCTGAAGGGCTCATCATGATAGGTGCCCATTAGGGCCGTGGGAAAGGGGATAAAGGAAATGGCCAAAAGGTATATTACATTGATCCATATAAATGTATAATCCACATGGATGATCAGGTCGAGCATCCTGTGGTGAATGGTCCAAAATATTGCAATGAGCAGGAAACTGATCAAAAAAGTTACAAACTGGGGTAACATGGCCTTGATGGCCGCGGGTAATAACCGATGGACTTCGCCTGCAGGAATTTCCGGGACCTTGAGGTTAAAAACAAGCAAAGTGATGGCAATGGCAAATACGCCGTCGCTGAAAGACAACAGCCGGCTCGAACTAATGGGCGCATGAGGGGATCTTGCAGACACGAAATTGGCTTTGGTCCGCGCGTAAATTACTATTTTTTAGCTTTCCATTCCATTACTATCCGTCACCAGCACCTCGCTCATATGATCGAAGAATGGACGCATTGCTTTAAAAGTAAGATTTGCCTCCTTTAAAAAATCCTTACTTAAAACCTCCTTATCCGAAAAAGGCCTTATCAGCAGGAATTGTTTATAACGAAGAAGATCGATTGCCTCATGGCCGGCGTCAAATCCCTGCGGCGTGGTTTTCAGCTGCTCCCCTTGCAATGTTTTGAACATGGAGACAAAGGTCTTGCTCTGCAATATTTTCCTGATTGGCGTGGCATCGAAGGCAATGTCATCTCTGATCCGTCGCAGGTCCTGGGGAACAGGGCCCCAAAAGCCTCCTGCAATATAGCTGTTGCCCGGCTCGATATGGAAATGGTATCCGCCCCGGCGATATTTGGTGGCACGTCTGAAACTGCCGCTCCAGTGTGTCTTATAGGGCGTCTTATCGCTGGAAAAGCGGGTATCCCTATAGATCCGGTACAGGCTCTTTTTCCCCGATGCCGTTTCTATCAGGTCATGGGTATTCAGCAGCATCAACAGCCCCTCGGCAAAGGCTTCCACCAGCAATAGTTCCTTTTGAAATGCAGCTTTATGCGCGTTGAACCATTCCCTGTTATTGTTCTTCTTCAGCTTATTTAAAAAATCGAACCCGGATTGACAGATGCACGGCGCTTCCTTTTTTTGCATTGACAAAAATAGTAATTCCCGCTTTATTTATCCCAAAAGACCTTCGGACTGAACAAAGTCACCGAACCCGGTACATTATCCTTATTATACGAATATTCCGTCTGCGGGTACAGCAGCCGGCGGGGAACGCTGGTCCCTGTCACAGGCGTGAGCGCCGGACTATTGGTCCTTCTCCATAACGTCCACGCCTCAGGGTTCAGGTACAGGGCCAGGTATCCCTGTGTAGCGATCTGGGCGATAGCAGCGTCCACATTGCCAGGAAGTGTCCCATTGGCAGTGAGATAAGTAGTAATATCCGCGTCCTTTACGCCCAGTTTGCTCATGTTCGCCCGAATGGCCGATTGATAAAATGCCTGTGCAGCCACAATGGTCCCCCCATTCCTCAGCACAGCCTCTGCCGTAGCAAACTGGAGCTCGTCATAAGTGATGAATTCAACGGGCGCGTCAGTTGCGCCATAATACAACAAGGCATCCTTTTTCGACGTATCGATCAGGATAGGCAGCCGGGGGTCATGCAGGTCCTTCATCATTTTAGCCGCGTTCCCCGAAGTGAAGCCGATATACTGTTGCCGCTGTTGGTTGAACTGGTACCAGGGATTAGCTGTGGTTTCCGTACTTCCAAAGACATATCGGGCATTGTCTCCGTTGTCCGTAAATGAAAGGGCGATCTCCGCCAGTGCATTCGCTGCCATGGCAGCGTCTCCCTTCATCTGGTGAATAAAAAGACGGGCTTTGATGGCATGGGCGAACTTGATCCATTTATCTGCATCGCCCCCATATAAAGCATCTTCGTCTTTCGGAAACAGGGCGCCTGCGTCAGCATTATTTAAATTCGCGATCCCATCATCCAGCAGTTTGCCGATGGTGTCGTACAATAGCTTGTCGTTGTCGAATGCCGGCTTCAGGTTGCCCGCTCCCTGCAAAGCCTTGGAATAAGGAATGGAGCCCCACATATCCACAGCTATCTGCAGTGTATAGGCCCGGAGGATACGGGCGATGCCGGCATACGCATGATATCCTTTATTCTCGGACATCTGTAGCAGAACATTGTCATTTTCAAGCACGGCGGCATAGATATTACCCCAGACATTATCGAAATCCTGGGAGGTATAGATATACTTGTAATATCCATCCGCCTGGTTGCCGAGCCCTTTCACCTGCTGGATGTTCAGGCTGCTGAACCTGGACAGGTCTCCTCCCAGCACGTAGCCTATGGCCGATTCGATAGGCGGCAGCAGCACACCCGGTACGATGCTCCCGGAGGAAGGCGCATTGGGATTAATGTTCACATCCGAATAAAATGACTTCTTACAAGCTGCTCCCAGAAGAACCATGATCATCAGGCAGATCGCAGGGCGCTTATAGTTATGGTTGACTTTCATAATTTAATTTTTGTAATTTACTTTTCGTTTATCCCGCCAGGTTACAAGCTCAGTCCCAGGCGTATGCCGTAATTTTTGACGCCCGGTCCGTTGAAATAATCTATCCCCTGCCCGTTGGCGGGTCCCGCAAGGCTGGTCTCGGGGTCCACACCCTTATACTTTGTCCACAGCAGTGGATTGTTCGCAAAGAGCGTCAGCGATAAACTTTTCAGATGCATTTTCTTTAAGACAGACGAGGCGATCTGGTATCCCAGGCTGGCCTGGCGGATACGGACAAATCCAACCCCTTCCACGGAGGCTTCGGCCGGCCCGATAAAACTGCTGGCGACATTCTGCCAGTAATATTGATTATAGGCGGAAGCTACCGTATTAGCCCCACCCGGTTTCAGCACTTCGGCGCCCGTTGCATCGAAATGCGCAATATTGCCGTTGTCGTCCAGGTGCCCGGCTACCCCTCGAAAAGTAACAGCCTGGCCCCGGTTAGCCGTCTCCCGGGAAGTGCCGAAGTAGCTCATCGCCCCTCTCGTACCATTCCAGATATGACCGCCATGCCGGATGTCCAGCTGGATGCCAAGGTTAAAGCCTTTATAAGTAAGGTTGGTGATCATCGAACCCGTCCAATCAGGATCGACCTTTGCCAGCACGGCGCTCTGGCTGCCGACGATGGGCATGCCATAACCATCTCCCGGCTTATCGCTGATCAGCAAAGGGCTCTTGGGATTGGATGGATCAGATCGGAGATAGGCAGACCCATAAATTACACCGAATGGCTGACCAGGAACAGCATTGACCGAACCACTGACAAATCCGGCGATCGCCACCTGGTCTACCCCGGCGGCCAGGGATTTCACCAGGTTGATATTGCGGGCCCAGTTAAAATTTACATCCCACCGCCAGTCCTGCGATTTGAAGGGGGTCGTATTCAGCGTGATCTCAAGCCCCTTATTAGTGATCACTGCAGCATTCAGCAATTCTGCTCCAAAGCCGGATGTATAGGCAATAGGCACTGTGAGGATCACATCCGAGGATTTGGAATAATACAACGTCGCATTCAGCGTGACCCTGCTCTTAAAGAACCCCAGGTCTGTGCCGAATTCAAAGGAATTTGTCTTTTCTGCTTTGAGTTCGGGGTTACCGATGACAGTCACCGGCGAACCATACTGGTACCCCGTAACGCCGGCCACCGGGAACAGGATACCAGTGGTAAATCCATCACTGACAGTTGCCGGACGATAATAAGTATTCAATCCTTGTGTCGGTGCATCTTTACCCACCTGCGCAAAAGACCCCCTCAGCTTCCCATAGCTCAGCAATCCGTTGAACGCCGTCTGGCCAGGCTTGAAAAACTCATAAGCCAGGCTGACAGATGGATAGAAGAAGGTATTATTCTTGGGCGGCAGCGTAGAAGACGTCTCCCTCCGACCGGTGACAGTCAGGAAAAGCTTGTCCCGGAATGACAGGTGCGCTTCTCCGTAATAAGCTGACGTGCGCTTCCTGGAGTCGTATTCCTGGGCAGTATAAGACTGAACATTCGCCATATCCAGGAAGTTCGGAAGCGTCAGCCCCGTCCCGCTGGAGATCTTCGCATGGTTCGTCAAGGTGAAATAGTTTTGTCCCAGCAACAAGGACCCCGACAAGTCATCGGAAAATGTCTTCTTCATATGGATGGTGAGATCCGAATTGTATTGCTGGTTGTAAAAATCGGACAGGTACACAGCACCTGCCGAGGCGACATTCGCCCCGATATCGTACCCGTTCTTATCATTCTGAGAATAGACATCCCCTCCCACTTTGTAAGACAGGGACATCCAGTCCAGTAGCTGGTAGCTGGCCTGAGCATATCCAAAGGCCCTGATCAGATCTTCATGGAAAATGACCCGGTTCACCGTCCAATAAGGGTTGTCATACCCTGGTCCGCCTCTGTAATCCCTTTGCGTACCATCGGCCAGCAGGTAGGCGGCCGGATTATTTACAGCATCTTTTAGCCCGTTGGAATTGTCAAATGTCGGCGGGGTACGCAATAGCCCCAGCATTACCCCGGAAGTATTGGACCCCTGCTGCGCCTTGTCATTCGACCCCCTGATAAAATTGATCCCGCCCGAGATGTTTAGGCGACTTGATAGAGCAGATTGCCCGCTGACATTGAAGGTGGTCTTATCATATTTGGATCGGGGAATGATCCCGCTCTGGTGCAGATTGCCGAGAGACATCCGGTAAGCGGATTTCCCATTGCCGCCCGACAGGGCGATATTGTTATTATAGGTCAATCCCGTTTGAAAGAATTTATAGGGGTCGTACACCACCGCCCTTGACTTCCTGGCTGGATTGGATGCGCCGACGAGCTGGCCATTCGGATCATATTCATCGGGTATCCCGTCCCGGTATAAAGTGTCTATCCGCGCGCCCCAGGAGAGCCTGTTCAATGCTTTGTATATACCCTCAGTCCCCTGGGAATATATATTTTGCCGCTCCGGCAGTTTGCTGACCTTGTCTACGGAAAAAGAAGAATTGAAAGTGAGGACAGGCCCCTGTCCGGCGCCCCCTTTCCTGGTCGTGATGATCAGTGCCCCGCTGGACGCTTGTATTCCATAAAGCGCAGTGGCTGCAGGTCCTTTCAGCAGCGTGACGGACTCGATATCGTTGGGATTCAGGTCCACTCCCCGGTTGGTAGGCTGGACTCCGCCCAGCAGATTGCCGTTGGCGCCTCCCGCCAGGATCCCGTTGGCAGTAGGGTCATAGTTATTAATGGAATTATCGATAGGAACGCCGTCGACGACCATCAGCGGCTGGTTATTCCCTGTGATGGAAGTTACACCCCGCAGGCGGATATAGGTTCCTCCTCCCGGATCACCAGAGCTATTGATCACCGTAAGCCCGCTGGCCTTCCCATTCAATTCACTCAATGGATTTCCTGTTCCCGTATTGTTCAGCTGATCCGCATTGATCGTTTGCGTTGCAGAACCAAGCTCCCGCTTATCCCGGCTGATCCCGATGGCAGTCACCACCACTTCATTCATTACCCGGCCACTGGCAAACAAAGTGACGGTAAACGAAGATCCGCTGACAGCCTTTACTTCCCGGGGCGTGTAACCGACAGCGCTGATCACCAGCACCCCTCCCTGCGGTACCTTTATACGGAATTTGCCGTCTGTGCCGGCACTGGCTCCGGCTTTTACTCCCTTGATCCTCAGAGAGGCTCCTGATAAAGGGTTCCCGGCAGAATCAACGACCTTGCCAGTGACTTCCTGTGCCTGCAGCTTTGTTATAAGTGAAAGAAAAAGGCAGCACAGCGCTAATAGAATAAACTTTCTCATTTACTGCTGATTTTGGTTATATCACCGAAAATTAGCAGATTATCATAGCCGCTTCTACCTCAATTACCCAAGCGCCATGCTGAATGTTCGAAAGGGTACCTTAAGAATACCAACGGCATTCCATGCCCGCATGAGCACCTGTAACAATAGAACCATAAATGACAATCAAAATAACCAAACAGACACCCCCCGGCAGACAAAAATTTAAACGGGGAAAATGTCTATATTGCGAATAACCATACACTGTTTATTTTGCCGCCCCACTACAATAGAACGCCCGTCGTCCGGATCCCAGATGAAGCCAGTTTAGTCCGTCTCGCTGCTGACGGCGACCAGATGGCCTACGGCCGGCTGTATACCTATTATTATCCCCAGCTCTACACCTCACTTGCATTCATAGCACAATCCCACGAAGACGCACAGGAGATCATCCATGAGACATTCCTCAAGATCTGGAAAGCCAAAGAATCCCTGCTCCTTATCCGGTCATTCGAGGATTATGCCTATACGCTGGCCAAAAACCTTCTTTTCAATCAATTGAAAAGAAAAAAGATCAACCAGCGGGTTATCCAATCCCTTTCCGATGACTCCATCAGGAATGCCGGGACATCCCCCGACCAGGACTATTTATATAAGCAATATTATCAAACAGCCGTCAACGCCATCAACCAGCTTTCCCCGCAAAAGCACCGGATATTTATCCTGCGTACCCAGGAAGGTATGTCCCTGGGAGATATCGCAATTGAAATGGGGATCAGCGTTTCTGCCGTAAAAAAACATCTGTACGCCGCGCTTCAATCCGTGAAAGAAGCCCTTCGAAAAAACACCGGTGATGCCCTCATCCTGCTTGTATTATTTTTTCTTTAAAAAAAACAACCTCCGGGGTGTCCGTTTTATTTCCTCAATAGTCAGTAATAAGTCGAATATATGGAAGATGAAAAGATCATAACGCTGATGGGGGGGTACAGGGCCGGCACGCTCTCCGAAGAAGACGCAATCGCCTTCTTTCAATGGTATAGCCAGGCCGGGTTGGAAGAATTTCACCGGATATTCTCCCTGTGCCACCTGTTACCAGGTATCCCTCCGGGAACGCCGGACATACCGGAAGATTTCAGACTGCAATTGGACCAAGCCATTCGCCAGCACTCAGAGCATGGGGCTATCCCATTGGTTCGCCGCCACTGGCTGGGATGGGCTGCGGCAGTTCTTTTATTAATCAGTGTTGGGGGATACTTATTTTATCGCAGCCGCCAATCACCCCTCACGGGGATTGTACGTAATAATTTGGATCATCGGTCATCCAATGACGTGGGGCCGGGAACGACAAAGGCTGTATTAACCCTCGCCGACGGAACCCGGGTCACTATCGACGGCGCCCAATCCGGTCAATTGGCCGTTCAGGGCAGAACGACCGTACAACATGAGCATGGCGCCATTACCTATAACAGCAACACACCGCCGAAAACACAAAATACCGTTAAGGCGCTGCTTTATAATACTCTCACCACCAGCCGGGGCGAGCAATCTCCTCCCCTGACTTTATCCGACGGTACCAGGGTCTGGCTCAATGCCCTGTCCTCTATCCGCTTCCCTGTTGCCTTTACGGGCAGCTCCCGGAATGTGGAGATCACCGGGGAGGCCTTTTTCGAGATCGCAAAGAACCCGGCCATGCCCTTCCATGTAACAACAAAGGAGATGGACGTGGAAGTTCTGGGTACGCAATTCAATATCAATGCTTACCCCGGTGAACCGGATATCAGAACCACTTTACTGGAAGGCAGTGTAAAAATTGTCAGTGATCCATCCCACAGCCTGATCCTGGAGCCAGGCCAGCAAGCCCGGATACAGGAAGGGATCAGCCTGGTCAAAAACCCGGATATAGATCAGGCCATGGCCTGGAAAAGAGGACTATTCGATTTTAACCACGCCAACCTGCAAACGGTGTTAAGGCAATTGGCCAGATGGTATGACATTGAAGTAAAATTCGAAGGCAATGTACCGGTCCGGTCCTTTCATGGGAAGATTACCAGGGACCTGAACCTCTCCCAGGTGATCCAGGTATTACAGGATGTGGATGTCAAATTTCATATCACGGGAAAAACATTGACTGTCACCCAGTGATCAGTATACACAAACCTTTTTCCATATTGTTCATATAGGTACCTAAAACAAAACCGGAAGTGTTGGAAGCACTCCCGGCGGCGTCTGGGCAACCGGTCATAAAACATAGTCCCGGCAGGACTGCTTATTCAATCACCCAAACACTGCAAATTTATGCATTTTAAGGCTCTTTTTAGCCGGCCAGCCTGGAAGAGGCGCTACGGCTTCACGCAATCCACGTCCAGTGGATCTAGTGAGACAAAAAAAGGACATTATGACCGAACTAAAATTCTGTTAGTAATGCGACTAACATCCATCTTACTGCTGGGCGCCTGTCTGCAAGTGTCCGCCCGCGCACATTCCCAAACTGTCAGTTTTTCCGGGAGGAATGTGCCGCTTGAAAAGATCTTTGCCGCCGTTGAGCAACAAACGGGGTATGTATTTTTCTTCGATGAAGCGATCCTGAAGGATGCCCGTCCGGTCACCATCAGGGCGGAGAATTATTCGCTGCCTTTATTCCTGAGCTGTGTGTTCAACGGGCAGCCGTTTAAATTCTCCTTTCAGAATAAGACCATCGTCATATCCCGCATTGGCCGGCCCATCCCGGCTCCTGCCCCACCCGCGTCAGACACGTCTGCCCGTCCATCCGGTGAACTTTTACATGGTGTAGTAATGGATAAGAATATGATCCCCCTTTCCGGAGCGTCCATCATCATTGTAGGAACAGGTAAGAGCACCCTGACCGACGGCCACGGAGCATTCAGCATCCCTGCTTCCGCCAGGAACGGTAAACTGATAGTCAGTTATGTCGGCTATACTACCCGGGAGGTCACCCTGTCAGGTCGTGAAGAAGAATTATATGTTCAGCTTGCCGTAGCCATCAATACCATGGACGAAGAGGTCGTGCAGGGCTATGGAAAGACCAGCCGGCGCCTGTCCGTCGCAAACATCATCCAGGTGTCAGGAGAGGATATTCAAAAGCAGCCTGTCATGAACCCCCTGCTGGCCCTCAACGGAAGGGTTCCCGGGATGCTGGTGACCCCCACCTCAGGTTATGTCAGCGCACCCGTAAAAGTGGAAATAAGAGGAAGGAACACCCTTGATCCCAATCAGGTATCCGATCCGCTGTATGTGATCGACGGAGTCCCGCTCACCATCCTTGACCTGACAACCTCCTCATTTCTCAAAAGCGACTATAACAACGGGTCTACCGGATTTATCCAGGCAGGACTCATTTCCAATACCAGGGGCCAAAGCCCGCTGTTCAGCATGAACCCGGCAGATATCGAGAGTGTAACGGTGTTGAAGGACGCCGCCGCCACAGCCATCTATGGCTCCAGGGGAGCCAATGGAGTGATCCTGATCACCACTAAAAAAGCGCAGCCGGGAAAAACTTCCCTGCAAATGTCTGTCCAGCAGTCGACGAGCAGTGTTCCCAGGCACTGGCAGATGCTCAACACCCCTCAATACCTGCAAATGCGCCGGGAAGCCCTGAAAAATGACGGCCTGCCCCTCACAGCGGCCAACGCACCCGACCTCGTTAACTGGGATACTACCCGCTATACTGATTGGCAGAAGAAAATATGGGGCGTCGCAAAGACAACAGGTGCAGCCATCAGCCTGTCGGGTGGCGATCGCAATACCTCCTTTATTGTAAATGCAGGCTATACCCGAAGCCAGGATATCACCACCCTCAAGGGCACCAACCAACGTATCAGCTTATCCTCAGGCCTGACCCACCATAGCCCCGACCAGCGTCTGACCGTCGATCTCAGGGCCACCTACGGCTATACCTATGTGGATGCCATTACCATGCCCGGCCTGTCAACGTTAGCTCCCAACACCCCACCCATCTTCGATGCCAAAGGCAACCTGAACTATAAGGATTGGAACGAAGCCGGACTGGCCAATGATTTTCCTTTTGCCACGATCCTCCAGCCTTCCAACGCCAGCAGCCATTTTCTCAATGGGGGCTTGAACGTAAATTACGTCCTGGTAAAGGGATTAACCCTGGGGATCCAGGGTGGCTTCAACCATGTAACAACGGCGAATGCCAATTATACTACCATTTCCTCTCAAAACCCGCTACTTAGACCAATGGGATTTGCCGGTTTTGGCAGTTCCGCCGCCAGCAACTGGAACATCGAGCCTCAGCTGAACTATGCTTTCTATATCGGGAATGGTAAACTCGACTGTATGGCAGGAAGCTCCATGCAAGGCACCATCTCCAGAGGCACCACCATCGGCGCTTTCGGATTTACCAATGACGCGCTGATACATTCCCCTTCCAATGCCATGGGTTCATCGTCCGCATCAAATGAATCGCAAACCAAATTTGCCAATGTACACGGACGTATCAATTATAACTGGGAGAATAAATATATCCTTGAACTGTCCGGCAACCGGGACGGGTCTTCCAACTTCGGACCAGGCAGACAGTTTGGGAATTTCTGGGCCATCGGCGGCGCCTGGATCGCCTCGGAGGAAGCATGGATGAAACGCGTGTTGCCCTCCTGGTGGAATTTTCTCAAGCTCAATGCCAGCTATGGTGTCACCGGCCATAATGGAGGAGGCGCTTATCAATACCTCTCCCAATGGTCGACCCCTGCCGCCTACCTCGGTTCCCCCCCCTACAACGGTATTGTCCCCCTGGTCCCGGTGCATGCCGTCAACCAGGATTACCAATGGCAGTCAAATCGAAAAATAAATGCCGACATTACCCTGGGCTTTCTGAAAGACAGGATCAGCCTCACCGTCACTTACTACAGAGATCGTTGTAACAATCAGCTGGTAGGTATGCCTACTCCGGCATTCACCGGCTTTACCAGCGTCGTCGCCAACTCCCCCGCCAATGTGCAGAACACAGGATGGGAAGGCATTATCAAAGCAAAGGTGATCTCCTCCAACACCTTTTCCTGGTCCCTCGACCTCAACATCGGGATCAATCGGAATAAACTCCTGGGCTATCCCGACTTTGAATTCTCTCCCTATTACACAACCTATAAAATAGGAAGATCGCTCAACTCCAGCTATGTGCTCCATTACCTGGGGATCAATCCCCTGAACGGGCAACCCGGATTTGCCGATTATAATCACGACGGCACCATCAACTCCAACCCCAATATCCCGGCCGCCACCGGCAATGACGACCGGTATATAGCCATCGATGTTACGCCCCGCTACAGCGGCGGGATCAACAGCCTGTTCACCTACAAACGATGCTCGCTGACCTTGTTCTTTAATTTCAAAAAGCAATTGGGCCAGGTACCCTACACAAATGTCGCGGGCAGCATGGGAAACATCCCTGCCTATGTTTTCAATGATCATTGGCAAAAGCCGGGAGATCAGACGAGATATCCCCGGTTCTCAACCATCGGGTCGCAAAATGACAGTTATTTCGCCGGATCAGACGGAGCCTATACCGATGCATCTTACTTACGTCTGAATACAGTGGCTTTCTCCTGGTCCTTACCTGAAAACATCTGTAAGAAGGCGCATATGCAGGGCGTGAACCTCTCTGTCAACATGTCGAATGTCTATACCATCACCAGTTATAAAGGCATCGACCCGGAGGTCACAACATCATTTGGATACCTGCCGTCACCCAGGATCATCGCAGGCAGCATATCGTTTAACTTTTAATTCTTCTACTATGTTTATTCATCACCGATCGATAATACCTGCACTTTTCACCATCATCATCGGCCTTGGCCAGCTATCATGCAGGAAAATGGTCACTGTTCCCGAGCCGATCAATAGCATTACAACTGCGGAAGTATTTACCTCCGATGCACAGGCCGCCTCCACCATGGCCGGCATTTATACCCAACTGGTCAACGGGCAGCAGATGTCTTTCAGCAATGGATATATCACCCTGCTGGCCGGGATGTCCGCCGATGAATTATTTTATTATGGCACCGGAGATCTTAGCATACTTGCCTTTAGCCCCAACCAATTGCTGAATTCCAACGGTTATACCCCCATCGTCTGGACATCCGCCTACAAGGTCATCTATAACGCGAATTCAGTCATCGAAGGCATAGCCGCATCTACTTCCGATGCATTGACTGACAGCGTCCGGAAGGAGCTCACCGCTGAGGCCAAATTTGTCCGGGCCTTCGCTTATTTTTATCTCACCAACCTGTTCGGTGATGTACCACTTGCGCTGACGGTGGATTTCAATAAGACCCGGTACATGGCAAGGACTCCGGTAAAGGAGGTGTACCGGCAGATCATCCAGGACCTGAAAGATGCACAGTCCCTGCTACCACCCGACTATTCGGTAGCCGGCGGCCCCGCCTATGAAAGGATCATCCCCAATCGATGGGCTGCCACAGCATTGCTGGCCAGAGCCTATCTCTACACAAAAGATTATGCGAATGCCGCCGCCCAGGCCTCTTCCGTTATCAACAACACCACATTGTATAGCCTGGAGACCGATCCCAATAATGTATTCCTGGTAAATAGCAAAGAAGCTATCTGGCAATTAAAGCAGGGCACGGACAATACCCCGTATCAGAACGCAACCGTAGAAGGGTTCACCATACTTCCATCTCCACAATTCACCGGCCTGGCGCACTTTTGCCTGACAGCCCCCTTGCTGAATGCTTTTGAGCCAGGAGATCTTCGCCGCAGCGCCTGGGTTGACAGCACCAGTAACAATGCCACCGGTTTCACCTGGTACCCTTTCAAGTACAAGACCGGTCCCTACAATGCCGCCCTCGGTGCGCCTTCCTCGGAGTATTACATGGTACTACGACTGGCGGAAATGTACCTGATCCGCGCAGAAGCAGAGGTCAACGACGCCCCGGGAGGCGCTGCCGCAGCCATCTCCGACCTCAACGTCATCCGCAGCCGGGCAGGATTGCCGGCGCTGCCGGCTTCCTTACTCCAACCGCAGATCATCACCGCCGTAGCGCATGAAAGACAGGTGGAGCTTTTTGCGGAATGGGGCCATCGCTGGCTGGACCTCAACCGCACCGCCCAGGCACATACAGTGCTTTCTGCCATCGCCGGCAAACAACCCTGGGCAGGCGATTATCAACTGCTCTACCCCATCCCCCCCACCGAGATCCGGGCAGACCATTTCCTGGTGCAAAATCCGGGGTATTGAAATTTATTAACACCAAACGTATATCATGAAGCCTAAATATATATTTCTCCAGCTGCTCACCGTATGGGCGCTGGCAAGTGCGAGCTTGTCCTGCACAAAACAAAGTACGCCTTCCGGCACTGCATCCCTGACCCTGATCAATGCAGTCGTAGGCAGCAGCCCATCTCTCGTGACCAACTTCAGCGGCAACAGCCCCATCACCTGGTATGATAAAGCCTTAAAGCTCGTATACGGCACCTGGAACAACACCTACCAGCAAGGGTGCTACAGCGGGCAACAAAAACTGGCCATCTACCATTACCCCGACACCACTTCTCACAGTACCCCTCTTTTTTCCCTGGACCTGTCCCTGCCGGCAGGGACAATCCATACCCTGTTCCTGACAGGCACGATGTCGGCTCCGGATACTTTGTTTACTACGGATACACCCCCTTATCATCCGCCGTCCGACAGCAGCGTGGGTCTGCGGTTTGTCAACCTCTCCCCAGGAAGCGCTCCGGTAAGCATCAATATCACCGGTGGTGCCAATGGCTCAGAAGTGAGCAGCCTGCCTTATAAAAGTATTACGGGCTTTAAGAATTACCCTGCTACATCCGCTATCAGTGACTACAATTTTGAGTTCCGGGATGCTGCCACCGACACCCTCATCGGCAGCTATGATGTTACAGGTATCAACAGTCTTCTCTACGGCTTTAACAATACACGCCTTTACCGCAACCTGACGCTGGCCTTAATAGGCCTGCCTGGCGATCCGGCCAGCCTGAAGATAATGCTGATCGAAAGCTATACCAACAATTAAATACCAACGAAATGAAAGCTCAAATCTTACTCCTTGGCATCATGATGAGCGGCTCCCTGTTCTCGGCACAAGCACAGCAGGATTCCACAAAGCTCTATCAAAAGACAGATCAGTTGTTCTCCGTGATAAATATGGAGGAAGCATATACTAATGCAATAAATACTTCGGTCGAACAACAGATCACCACCACACCCTCGCTTGCCGGTTACAGAGATGACCTGCGATCTTTTTTCAACAAGTGGTTGGGCTGGTCAGCTCTTAAAACTGAATTAGCAAAGCTTTATCTGAAACATTACACCCCGGAAGAAATGGATGAGCTGATAAGATTTTATCAGACGCCTGCGGGAAAGAAAACGGCCGCGGCCAGCGCCAATATACAAAAAGAGCTACAGACAATGCAACAAAGCAGGTTGAGCGCCCACCTCAGCGAATGGGATCAGTTCATCTCCGGAAAATCGAAACCTTAATTACAATCTTACTATGAGTAGTATCTTAAAAGTAGAGAGCCTCTCGCATAAGTACAGCAATAACTGGGCGATACGCGATATCAATATAGAAATAAGCCAACATGGGACCGTGGGCCTCTTAGGGTCCAACGGCGCTGGCAAATCCACCACAATGAACATCATGTGCGGTGTATTGAACCAGACAGAAGGCCATGTTTATATAAACGGGATAGATATAAGGCAATCACCGGAATTGGCCAAGAGAGAGATCGGCTTCCTGCCGCAGGACCCACCCTTATATACCGACCTTACTATCGACGAATACCTCACCTACTGTGCAGAGTTGCGCCTGATGCCAAAGGATAAGATCAAGGCAGCAGTGGACGAAGTGAAGGAACGTTGCGGGATTGCGCATTTCAGCACCCGGCTGATCCGCAACCTGTCAGGCGGATATCGCCAACGGGTAGGCATCGCACAGGCCATTATCCATAAACCCAGGCTGGTGGTGATGGACGAGCCGGCCAATGGACTGGATCCCAACCAGCTGATAGAGGTCAGAAAGCTGATCAAAGAGATCGCCCGGGATCATGTAGTACTGTTGTCCTCTCACATCCTGTCCGAGATCCACTTACTCTGTAAGGAAGTGATCATGATCGAGGCAGGAAGGATCGTTTTTTCAGATTCCATGAGCGCATTCAACGATTATATACAGCCGCACAGCTTATTGGTCCGGATGGAAAACCCGCCCTCAACAGCCGGATTGCTGGCAATTCAAGGTGTCACCAGGGTCGAATTCCTGACTGCCCACCAGATTCGTATTTACTTTGACAGCGACGAAGAAATTGCAGAAAGAGTAGTGGCTGCCAGCGTTCAACACACATGGCGGCTGCGGGAGATCAGCCTGGATAAAGGGCTGCTCGACGACGTTTTCAAACAACTATCCACTCAATCGCACGCATAAACAAATTTTCAATGAAGATGATATTCAAGATCGCGAAGACTGAGCTTCGCAACCTCTTTTATTCCCCCGTAGCCTGGTTCCTGGCGGTGGCTTTCATGGTGCAAGGCGCCATCTTTTATTCCAAAGCCCTCTACGATATGGCCAAATGGCAGGATATTCTCGTCCGGAATAATCCAAAGTTCAAGGATTTCGGACAGACTTCGCTGACAGATCATATTTTTTTAAACGCTGACGGCATCTTTGCAAATGCATTTCAGAATCTGTATTTATTCGTCCCATTGCTCGCCATGGGCCTCATCAACAGGGAGATCAATAATGGGACCATCAAATTGTTGTATTCTTCCCCCATAAGAGTGCGCGACATCGTCCTGGGAAAATACCTTGCCGTAATGATCTACAACCTGTTATTACTTTCCATAATAGGATTGTTTATGGTATCGGGTGCTTTTAATATCCAATCGGTGGATTACGGCATGCTATTTTCCGCATCTTTAGGGTTTTATTTGCTCATATGTGCCTTTTCAGCCATCGGATTGTTCATGTCCAGCCTCACCATTTACCAGATCGTGTCCGCCATCGGCAGTTTTGTGACCATCTTCATCCTGAGCCGCATCGGCAGCTTATGGCAGAAAATAGATTTTGTACGGGACCTTACTTATTTCCTTTCCATGTCAGGGCGAACGGTGAAAATGGTGATAGGGTTGGTGACAACCAAGGATGTAATTTACTTTATCGCCATCGTCTATATGTTCGTCATGTTCACAATACTCAAACTGAAAGGAGGGCGGGAATCCAAACCCTGGTATGTAAAGGCCAGGGGATATATAGCCGTAGCCGCATCTGTATTACTGATCGGCTATATCAGCTCGCGCCCCATGTTCACTTTCTATTGGGATCTGACTGCGAGCCAGCGCAACACAGTGCATCCCCGCACCCGGCAGATCATCAAAGAACTGGGCAAAGAGCCGTTGGAGATCACCTTGTATACCAATTTACTGGGAGCAGGTGTCGGCAGAGGACTACCGGAAAACCGGAATAATTATTTGTCGGAGCTTTGGGATCCTTATATACGTTTTAAGCCGGACATCCGGTTTAAATATGTCTATTATTATGATTATGACAGCACCATAGATGGTGGGACTTTGCAGAGATCGTTTCCCGGCAAGACAGTCAAAAAGATGGGCGAACAAATGGCAGATGGCTACGATGAAAAATTCTCCTTGTTCCAGGCGCCGGAAGAGATAAAAAAAACCATCAACCTGCTGCCGGAAAACCTCCGGGCCGTAATGCAGCTGAAATACAAGGGGCAGACCACATTTCTACGGACTTTTGACGACAATCTGTTCTGGCCGACAGAACAACAGATCGCTGCCGCATTCCGGCGGTTGTTGCAGGCTAAATTACCTAAGATCCTTTTTGTGACAGGCGACCTGGAACGCAATATTTATAAGAAGGGCGAACGGGAGTACAATGATCATTCTATTGCAATTGACCACCGGCTCTCATTGATCAACAATGGCTTTGATGCGGACACCCTTTCATTGAGCACCGGCGATATCCCTTCGGATGTCACGACACTGGTGCTGGCCGATCCTAAGATCACCCTGAGCGCTGCAGCCATAGCCAGGATCGGGCAGTATATAGATAATGGCGGCAATATGCTGATCCTCGGCGAACCGGGCAAACAGTATGTGCTCAATCCCTTGTTGCAGCAATTAGGGGTCCAGCTGATGGATGGCACCCTGGTCGAACCTTCTAAAGATGAGATGCCCCATATGATCCTGCCGAAGGTAACAACCGCGGGCAGCAATCTGGCGGAGAATCATATTCTCTTGGGAATGAAAAAGAGCGGGGTCACCGCAACAGAACTCATGGCAGGGGCAACCGGCATCGCTTATACTGCTCATGGGCATTTTACGGCAAGCCCTTTGGCAACGACCGATGGACAGCGATCCTGGCTGAAAGCAGGCCGGCTTGTTACAGATTCCACACCCCCTGTGTATAGCCCGGAAGAAGGCGATATCAAAGGCTCCTTCCCCACCGCCCTCGCCTTGACCAGAGAGATCGATCATCGGCAACAACGCATTGCCATCTGCGGTGACGCGGATCTTATAAGCAATCTCAGAAATGGATACGATTTCCTTGGCGAGTCTATCTATAGCTGGCTGGCCTATGGAAAATTCCCCATATATACGCCCCGACCCGATCCCAGGGACAATAAACTGATCGTTACTTCTACGGGTGTAGGGGTGCTGAAAATAATATATATCTGGGTGCTCCCGGGCTTGACCTTACTCTTGGGAGCCATTCTATTGATCAGGCGTAAAAGAAAATAAAAAAACAATGGTCCTGCATACAGATGAACAAACGATGGCTGACCTGGAAATATTTGGCCGGCGCAACAGCGGCGGCGTCTATGATCTGTACAACCGCACGCATACTCGCGGAGGAGAAGCGATCCTGAAAGAGATGTTCCTGCACCCTTTGTCGGACAAAGATGCCATCAATCAGCGAAGCAGTATTATCTGCTATTTCGCCCGCCTCAATACAGCCTTCCCTTTCAACGCAGCCCTGATAGATATGACGGAGAAGTATTTGAGGGACCAAAAGGGCACACTGGGAGAACGGGAGATCCAGAATGGCGTAGCATCCGTGATAGAGATCATTCAGCACATCAGGGAATTTATAGGAACAACAGAGGTGAAAGGAAATGCTGCTTATACGGGGGAGCGGGAGGCGATTTCATTGCTCATTACCGGACCCGCATTCTCACCGGTGATCCGGGGAAAGGAGAAAACCAAGCTGTCCTACACCGCCATCGCAGCATTCGACATCCTCTTCAGGACCCGCCAGCGCGAGCGGATAGAGCAATTGCTCCGGCATATCTATTTCCTGGATGCCTGCCTGTCTGTGGCAAAAGTGTCCGTGGACCTGAAATTCGTTTTTCCCAAAGCCGTGGAGAAAGGATCCTGCGTGCTGAAACTGGAGGGCGTGTATCATCCGGAGCTGAAGGCCCCCGTCAGCAACACCATTATGATGAACACAGGTAAAAACCTTATTTTCCTCACCGGGGCTAATATGGCCGGTAAATCTACCTTCCTGCGGTCCGTGAGCACAGCCGTATATCTGGCGCATATGGGATTTCCCGTGGCGGCATCATCCATGGAATTCTCCGTGGTGGATGGTATCTATACCACGATCAACCTGCCGGATAACCTGGGCATCGGCGCCAGCCATTTTTATGCAGAGGTGCTGCGGGTAAAAAAGGTGGCCAGGGAACTAAGCCTCGGCAAATCACTGTTCATTATTTTCGACGAGCTGTTCAGAGGCACCAACGTAAAGGATGCACATGAGGCTACAGTGGCAATAACCAATGCCTTTGCGGGGAAGAAGACCAGCATGTTCATCATTTCCTCTCATATCGTGGAAGCAGGAGAAGCATTAAAACGACGGGATAACATCGGTTTCCTCTATCTGCCAACGCGCATGAATGGCCATAGACCTGAATATACCTATACCTTGCAGCAGGGTATTACAGATGACAGGCATGGAATGATCATCATCAGGAACGAAGGCATCCTGGATACGCTTAGAAATGGGAACAGGATTCACTGATCACTACAAATGCAATAACCATGAGCTTTAGCATAGATACGCAAACATTGGAAGAGCTTAACCTGCTGGGCAAATTCAGGCAGGGGTCGGTCTATAGCCTTTTCAACCAGGTAAGGACCAGGGGCGGTGAGCAGCTGCTGGATAATATGTTCCGCATTCCGCTGGATAATGCTCCCGCCATCAATGAACGCAGCAGCGTATTTCAATTTTTCCAGCAGGCAGAGCTGGCTTTCCCATTTGATGTACAGGAGGTCACCTCGATGAGGGAGTACCTGGATACGGGAGCAGGCAACAGCGCCCTGATGACATTGGCCGGTACCGTCTTGAAAAAATGGCTTTCCGGCCTGACGCGGGACGAACGCTATAAGAAGAATGTACAGGGCTTGCAGGCCGTCATCGGCACCCTCGGCAGGTGTTATGCCTTCCTGGAAACGCTCCAAACCATGTCGGGTCCATATAACACCCGGATCCGGGAGATGATGAAATTGTTGTCCGACCGGCGGCTGGAAAAGCTGCGAAATATTGATATCTATACTGCATTGTCCGTAAGGACCCTGGCTTACTATGATCATTTACTGAAGAACCGGCTGCATGAAGCAATGGAAACCATACTATCCTTCATCGCCGAGCTGGATGTCAACACAGCGGTGAGTGAAGTAGCCCGGTCCAGAGGATTTACCTATGCCCGGGCATGGGCGGCGGAAAAAAACCTGCTCTCCGCCACCTGCCTTAGTCACCCCTGCATCAAAGGCGCCGTTGGCAATTCCATCTTCCTGCATACACACAGGAATGTACTTTTCCTGACAGGCGCGAACATGGCCGGCAAATCCACCTGGATGAAGACAATAGGCATCGGGATGTACCTGGCTCATATGGGTTTCCCCATTGCGGCGACGGAGATGGAATTCTCCGTCCGGGAAGGCCTCTACTCCTCCATCAATGTAGCAGACAATATCAACCTGGGCTATAGCCATTTTTATGCGGAGGTGGTACGGGTAAAACAGGCGGCAGAAGCCACCAGCAAAGGCAAAAGACTATTGTTGATGTTCGACGAACTGTTCAAAGGCACCAACGTGAAGGATGCCTATGATGGCACGCTGGCCGTGACCGAAGCGTTCTCCGAATACAGAGGCTGCCTCTTCATCGTCTCCACGCATATTATCGAAGTGGGAGAAGCTTTGAAGGATCACAGCAATATCCATTTTGTTTATATGCCTACAGTCATGGAAGCAGCAATGCCCCGTTACACGTATATGCTGCAGGAAGGCATTACGGAAGATCGCCAGGGAATGATGATCATACAAAACGAAGGCATCCTGGAGTTGATTGGGAAGTAAGCATGCAACAGGTCAGTTAAGCCTTGCTAATAAAGTGATATTTACGCCTTTCCCATTCTCCCGGGAATAGTTTGGTTCCAATGCAAGCATAGTGGTCTCCGACAAAATGACCCCAAGTCTGTAGCTTACCCCTCGTATCCCGTTTAGTCCGTACCAGCCGGTGATATACTGCCGGATCAGACTGGCATCCTGACTGCTGATCCTATAACTAACCCGGGCATAGGGCTTGATAGATTCTGAAAATTGAGAGCTCTTCTTGGCCGGGAGCGGGTGTTCCCGGAGGAATAGTTTCGCACCCGCATAAACGCCGATGCGTTCGCTAAATCCCATCACGCCTCCTTCGGCATAGAGATTGTACGGGGCGCCGGCTGATAGGGATAGAACAGGTGAAAGATAGTGTTCACAGGGATTCATTTGAGCCTGGCAGACGGAGCTGCGGCAGAGAGAAAGGATGAATAAAACAGCGGTGGTAAGTAGGATTTTCATAGACACTGGATTTTAAATATACAATTCCAGTCATATACGTTTTTTTAACATGTTTTATTATCCCAGCCACGGACTAAATCCGGTTTCTAAGTATTTTTTTATGTACCAACATAACTATCTGTTGCGCCTGCTTTCAACAGTATAAACAAAACTGTCCGCCTTGTAATAGCCGATATTATACTCCATAGGCCTGTCCTCCTGGTCAAAGACAAATCGCTTCCGAAAAAGCACCGGACTGCCCGTGTCTATCTCCAGCTTGTTCGCCAGGAACTTGTCGGCTGTCCTTGAACTGATCTCTTCCTTGGAGAGATCAGCTATCGTAGAATGTTCATTTTCAAGCATTTCGTAGAGCGGAATGGAAAAATCTTCATTGCCCGTCAACCCAATGCGCGGATGAAAAAAAGAGATGAAATAGACAAACGGCTCCTCCGTATCACCCCTTAGCCGTTCCATTTTCAAGATCTTCTTATCCGTTCCGATCTCAAAAAAATCAGCGATATGCTCATCGGGTAATACCCAGCTGATATGCAGCTCATAATTTTTGACCACGACGCCCCGTGCATGCATCTCCTGGGAAAAAGATAGCCAATTCATTGATTTTAAGCTCATTTTAGGGTGCGCCACCTTGGTTCCCTTCCTCTTTTTCCTCACCAGCAGTTCTTCGAACACCAGCTTATTGATCGCCTGTCGCAAAGTTGTCCGGGATATGCCCAGGTCCCTCGCCAGGTCCACTTCATTAGGCAAAAGCTTACCGCTCTGGTATTCAGGAGCTTTGATCAGCGCACGTAAAAGGTGTTCCGCCTGGGAATGAAGAGGAATGGGACTTTCGGGATCTATACTAAGCTTCACCATAATGTATATAGAAAATTGCCCAAAGATCGACAATCTCTCTTGTTAGAAAACAAAAAAAAATTTGTTTCAAAAAATAAAATATATATGTTTGTACATATTCCAATTGTAGAGACAAAACTAACCAACACTAACACCTTATGTGTAAGTACACTTTTGCTGCCTTCAAAGCAGGATGCCTTCCTGTTCTCCTACTTTTAGCACAATTCATATCCGCAAATGCGCAGGACCCGCTGATCATAAATGGGAGGGTCACTGACGACAAAGGAATGGCCATGCCTGGCGTAAGCGTTTCCATTAAACATTCCAGCTCCGGCACCTCGACGAACAAGGAAGGCGATTATACGCTGAGATCGCCGGGGAAGGCAGACACCCTCGTTTTTACCTTTGTCGGCTATATGCAACAAGAGGTCCCCGTCAACGGGAAGCGACGCATCAACGTGATCCTGCTGGAAAAAAAGAATGACCTCGATGAAGCCGTGGTGGTCGCCTACGGTCAACAGAAAAAAGAAAGCCTCGTCAGCTCGATAACGACCATCTCGCCCAAAGAGATCAAAGGCCCGACAAGCAATTTGACAACCATGCTGGCAGGCCGCATATCAGGTCTGATCTCCTATCAGCGCAGCGGTGAGCCGGGAGCCGATAATGCCTCATTTTTTATCCGGGGAATAACAACCTTTGGCTCAGGGAAAATTGACCCGCTGATCCTGATCGACGGCATGGAATCATCCGTCACTACACTCGCCCGCCTTCAGCCCGACGACATCGCTGGCTTTTCAATACTGAAAGACGCAGCAGCTTCTTCCCTGTACGGCGCCCGGGGCGCCAATGGCGTAATATTGGTGACGACGAAATCAGGTAAGGTCGGCGACACAAGACTGAATTTGCGCCTGGAGAATTCATTGTCTTCCAACACACAGAATTTTCGCCTGGCGGATAATATTACGTATATGAAATTATCCAACGAGGCGGCACTGACACGCAATCCACTGGCGCCCCTGCCATACACACAAAACAAGATCGATCATACCATCGCCCATGATAACCCCTTGCTTTATCCCAATAATGACTGGGTCGGGGCACTGATCAAAAATTACACCAGCAACCAGCGCATCAATCTGAATGTAAGCGGAGGTGTTAACAGGGCACAGTATTACATTGCAGTTTCAGCCAATAAAGATAATGGCGTGCTGAAAACCCAGAAGGGCAGCAATTTCAATAGTAACATCGATCTGAAAAGCTACCAGATCCGTTCCAACGTCAACGTTAAACTAACCCCCACCACTGAAGCAATACTGAGGACTTCCGGCGATTTTGACGATTACAACGGCCCTGCCGGCGGCGGTTATGACTATAACAACAACGTGCCGGTCACCGGAGGCAGCGTCATCTTTGCAAGCGCATTGAACGCCAACCCCGTCCTGTTCCCTGCCATATTTCCCGCCTCGGATCTCCCCGGCGTCAAACACCCGCTGTTTGGGAACGCACCACGTGGTAATAATGGAGATGTTTACGCCAACCCTTACGCTTCCATGGTCTCGGGGTACCAGCAATACAATACCTCCACCCTCAACGTCCAGTTGGAGCTCAAACAGGATCTGAAATTCATTACCCAGGGCCTGTCCATGAGAGGAATGATCTTTACCAAGCGGTATACCTATTTCAATCTCAACCGCCAGTATAACCCGTTCTTCTACGCCGCCAGCCCTTCCCTCACGGACCCGAAAGGATATGTCCTGTCGCTCCTGAATGAAAGTTCAGCTACGGAATACCTCAGCTACAATCCCGGCGACAAGGTCGTCAACACCACCACCTATGAGGAGCTGGCCCTGAATTACAACCGGACCTTCGCCAAAGTACATAACATCAGCGGCCTGCTCATCGGGATCCAGAGAAATTACCTCACCGGCAACGCCGGTGACCTGCAATCGTCACTCCCTTTCAGGAACCAGGGCGTGTCAGGAAGGTTCACCTATGGCTATGACAACCGCTATATGCTGGAAGCGAATTTCGGTTACAACGGGTCGGAACGCTTTGCAAAAAACAACAGGTTTGGTTTTTTTCCCTCCATCGGCGTGGCCTGGAATGTACACTACGAAAAATTCTTTGCGTCATTACCAGGACCTATCACTAAACTAAAGTTCCGCGCTACTACAGGTCTGTCCGGTAACGACCAGATAGGGAGAGCACAAGACAGGTTCTTCTACCTGTCCAACGTCAGTCTGTCGGATAACAACTACGGGTTTTCTTTCGGGGACAACTATAGTTACTCGAAGCCGGGCGTATCTATTTCAAGATATGCGAACAATGGGATTACCTGGGAGAAATCCAGCAAGCAAAACCTGGGGATGGACCTTACATTATGGAATGCTCTGAACGTTATCGTGGATGTCTATCAGGAACGGCGAACCAATATATTGATGCAGCGGGCTTATGTCCCCACTACCATGGGCCTCACCGCCCCGGTGAGCGCCAACGTCGGCGTTGCCCGGGGTAAAGGTGTGGATGTCGCTATGGATTATAACAGGACTTTCGGCCAGGCATGGCTGCAGGTGAGAGGCACATTCACGTATGCAGCCAGTGAATTGCTGGTGAATGAAGAGCCGGAATACCCCTCCAACTCGAAATACCTCTCACGCGTCGGTCAATCGCTGGGCGAAGTGTACGGTCTTATTGCCGAAAGACTGTTCGTGGATGATGCGGATGTAAAGAATTCCCCTAAGCAAAACTTCGGCGAAACAAGAGGGGGAGATATAAAATACCGCGATCTCAACGGCGACGGTCAGATCACCAACCTGGATATGATCAACGGTCTCGGATATCCCACCACTCCCGAGATCATTTACGGGTTCGGCTTTTCCTTTGGCTTTAAGAATTTTGATATCAGCACCTTCTTCCAGGGTTCCGCAAGGTCTTCCCTGTTCATCGACCCCTCGGCGATATCCCCCTTCGTAGCAGGTGGGGCCAACCAGCATGGGCTGCTGAAGGTCATTGCCAATGACCATTGGTCCGAAGACAACCGGAACCTGTATGCTTTCTGGCCAAGGCTGGGTCTTACACAAAGCAATAATAACAATCAGCCATCGAATTGGTGGATGCGCAATGGCGCTTTCCTGAGGATGAAAAGCGCCGAGATAGGATACAACATCAAAGAAAGAACATTGAAAAAACACCATATTTCCGGGCTAAGGTTCTATATCAACGGTACTAACCTGCTTTTGATCAGCGCCTTTAAACTGTGGGATCCTGAACAAGGGGGCAATGGTCTTGGTTACCCGGTGCAAAAAGTATTCAACGCAGGATTGAACATCCAATTATAAGGGCCGCTAAATCTGAATCAATGCAAACACTATATAAATACTTACTGCTCTTTATCATATTCACCCCGGCATGTAAAAAAAGCTATCTCGACATCGTTCCCGACAACATTGCAACGCTCGACAACGCTTTTGCCAACAGGAATGAGGCCGAGAAGTACCTCTTCACTTGCTATTCTTATCTGCCCCAGGAAGGGCATCCGGACAAGAATCCCGCATTCAGCGGCGGTGACGAAGCATGGACATACTGGCCCATGTCCGAAGATTATTTCTATCTCGATCCCTATAACATTGCACGGGGTGAGATGAACAAGGTGGAGCCGTATATGAACTACTGGGATGGGTTTGATGGCAAGTCCCTGTGGCAAGGAATAAGAGCATGTAATATATTCCTTGAAAATGTAGACCAGGTGTTCGACCTGCAGCCATATGTCAAAACAAGATGGATTGCAGAAGCTAAATTCCTGAAAGCCTATTTTCACTGGTACCTGTTCAGGATGTATGGCCCCATCCCGGTCGTTGATAAGAACCTGCCCATTACCGCCTCGCCTGAAGAAGTAAAGGTTTACCGGCAGCCGGTGGATTCGGTAGTACGCTACATTTCAAACCTGCTCGATGAAGCCTCGGCCGGCGATGACAACACAGGCTTGCCGCTGATCATTACCAGCAGCTCTACTGAAATGGGACGGGTAACCAAAGTGGCCGCCCTCTCTGTCAAGGCACGCCTGCTGGTTACAGCAGCAAGCCCCCTTTTCAATGGCAACAATGATTTCACCGGCATGAATGGAAAGGAGGGAACGTCGCTGTTCAATACCCAATATGATGCCGCAAAATGGTCGACTGCTGCCGCTGCCTGTAAACAAGCCATTGACGCCGCCGCTCGTGCAGGTATCACGTTGTATTACTTCAATTCGGCTTTGACGGTGGTGAACCCATTTATAAAGGTGGAAATGAATATCCGTAATGCTGTCTGTGAGAAATGGAACAGCGAATTGATATGGGGACTAACCACCGGCGGAAACCCGACCTACTGGCTGCAAACGTATGCCATTCCACAGCTCGATCCCAACAACATTAATCTTAACCTGAAAGGGAAGCTGGCGCCCCCTTTGAAAATGGCCGAGCTTTTCTATACCAGCAATGGCGTACCGATCGACGAAGACAAGACCTGGGATTACGCCAACCGCTTTACGCTGCGTACAGTAGCTGCCACCGACACGGGTATGCAGGAAGGGTATCAGACCATCGGCCTTCACTTCAACAGGGAAAAACGTTTCTACGCCGATATGGCTTTCGACGGCTCCAAATGGTTCATGAAGAACGGGAATTACAATATCCAAAGTAAATTGGAACAATACACAGGCAAGAAGCAAAGCCGCCTGTACTCCATCACCGGCTATTACACGAAAAAAATAGTCAACTGGAACCTGGTCTTCTCAGCATCCAACCTGACAGTGGAGTCCTACCCCTGGCCGGTGATACGCCTGAGTGATCTTTACCTGCTGTATGCTGAAGCCCTGAATGAAACGGGCGACCAGGTAAAAGCTTTGACCTATATCAATCCAATAAGAGCCAGAGCCGGCCTGCTTTCAGTGGAAAGCTCCTGGTCAACCTACTCCAGCAAACCCACCAAATACACCACCAAAGAAGGCCTTCGGGACATCATCCGCCAGGAACGGGGCATTGAAATGGCATTTGAAGGCAGCCGTTTCTGGGACCTTCGCCGGTGGAAGACGGCGCCGCAGACCTTAAGTGCACCGATCTACGGGTGGGATATCCTGCAATCCTCTTATGAGGATTACAACAGGAAAGTGTTGCTGTATAATCCAAGGTTCCTTTCTCCCAGGGATTACTTCTGGCCGATCAAAGAGTACAACCTTCAAATTAACCCCCATCTCGTTCAAAACACAGGTTGGTAAATCATAAACAATGAAAATTAAGCGCCTATTCATCAGTAGCCTCGGAATGATCTTGCTGGCAATAAATGCTTGCAAGCAGGAACGCCTGGGCCCTGTAGAAAAAGACAACGTGGCCCCCGGGCCAGTGACAAATATCAACATCGTCAACGGCAACGGATCAGCCACGATCAGCTACTCCCTGCCCACAGACCCCGACCTGCTGTACATAAAAGCGCTCTACACCACCAAACAAGGTGTCGTCAGGGAAACGAAGGTCAGCCGGTTCAACAGCAGCCTCACCGTTGTCGGCTTTGCCGATACCAGCACATACGACGTTAAACTTTACGCCGTAGATAAAAGCGAGAATGCCTCACCAGCCGTTGACGTGACCGTCCATCCCCTTACACCATCCGTCTTCCTGGTCCGTGACAGCCTGGTGGTGAACCCTGATTTTGGCGGCATCAACGTGGAATATACAAATGCCGCCGAGGAAAGCCTGGCCATCGTCGTATTGGCCAATGACTCCTTAGGCCAGTTCTCACCCATCAATACGAATTACACCAACCTCAAAGCGGGTAATTTCTCTGCAAGAGGCCTGCCTGCCGTCCCCACGAAGGTCGGCGTCTATGTGCGGGACAGATGGGGAAATCTCTCGGACACCCTCATCGTGACGCTGACGCCACTCTACGAAGCATTGCTCGACCGGACAAAAATGAACGGGATCGTATTGCCAACCGATGCGCCATTGGGGTATGGTGGAAATATCAACGGCCTTTTTGACGGCAATGTCAATGACGGTTTTTATCACACGGGAGATGCGGCCCGGATGCCCCAATGGTTCACCTTCGATATGGGGGTAACGGCTAAATTAAGCAGACTGACCTGGTTCATGCGCCCCGGGTACTTTTACTCTTTGCACAATCCCAGAGTGATCGAGATCTGGGGATCGAATAGCCCCAATCCTGATGGAAGCTTTGACGCCAGCTGGACACTATTGGTGTCCTACACTCAGGTCAAACCGTCCGGGTTGCCTGTCGGCCAGTTATCATCGGACGACATAGCCGCAGCAAATGCAGGTGAAACACTAGTTTTTCCATTAAATGCCCCCAAGGTTCGCTATATACGGTTCAAGACCCTGAAGAACTGGTCTGACGGAACCTATGTGAATTTCTACGAACTCATGATGTGGGGCGATACTAATTAATTAATACAGACAATATGCAATCGAAGATACTTTTTGCCTTCCTGATCGTTCCGGCCTGTATGGCGATATTTTCCTCCTGCACAAGAACGACAGGAGATGCCTACAAAAAATATTTAGCCGGCGGAGAAATTACCTACCCCGGACGCGCAGACTCGGTGATTGTTCGCGCAGGATACAAACGCATTGAATTGTCCGTGATCCTTGGCAACGACCCGTTGGTAAAAAAGATCAGGATCTTCTGGAACAACGGGCTTGATTCCGTCGACGCTGCCGTTGACCATATTACGGGAAAAGATACCATCAATGTCATTATTCCCAACCTTATTGAAGGGAACTACAATTTTACTGTATACACCTACGATGACGCTGGCCACCGGTCTGTGGCCTTCCTGGGTTCAGGCATCGTATACGGCGACAGTTACGTCTCATCGCTGACCAACAGGTCCCTGAGATCGATCACTCAATCTAAAGATGGCCTCCGGATCCTGCTGACATGGGGTGGAGCTGCCGATGGCGATCTCGGAACAGAGGTAGATTATATAGGGCATGACGGCAACAGTCATAAAATAATCGTCCCCCCTGCAGAAACAACTACCACCCTACCCGATTACCAGGAAAATAGCCAGTTAACCTACCAGTCATTGTACAAGCCTGATGCGACGGCATTCGAACTTTTTTCTCCGACGCCTGGCCAGGCAACATTGCCCGCATTTGAAAGACAGTTCGATAAAGCCAACTTCGCAATTGTAATTTTGCCCACCGACATTTTGGAAGGCGGTTATGGCTGGCTGGAAAATTTTATCTGGGATGAACAATATGATCCCCCTGGGTTTGCCACGCAAAGCCAGATCCCTTGCTGGTTTACATTCGACGCCGGCTCTTCCGCCTCGCTCAGCCGGTTCAAGGTCTGGCAGGCCAATGACAGATTATACGATCTGGAAAGTGTCAAAACATTTGAACTGTATGGCAGCAACAGCCCAAATCCCGATGGTAGCTGGGGTAGCTGGACACTGATAGGCTCCTATACATCTGTAAAACCCTCCGGCCTGCCGGTCGGCCAGAACACCCAGACGGATATTGACTTTGCAAAAGCCGGAGAAGAATTTACCGCACCCGCCGGCTCGCCAAAATTCAGGTATTACAGGTTTAAACTTCTCTCCAATTGGGGAGGAGGCAACTTTATGACAATGGAGGAAATTACCTTTTACACACACGACCTGCAATAATCATGACCCGCATTGGAAATACAACCCTATTGATCATTACCCTCGTATCCTTAGCTAATGCAGGTGTGTGCCAGACAAGGCAGCCGGTGGATTATGTCAACCCGCTGATCGGTACGTCCAATTCCCGGTGGATGCTGTTCCCTGGCGCAACAAGGCCCCATGGGATGGTTAAGCTCAGCCCCGACAACCAGGGCAGCGTATGGCAGGGCGGCTATGAATACTCCATTGGAAGCATTCACGGCTTCACCTTTTTGCACGGATGGACCATGGCCGGCTTGCTAACCATGCCCACCAATGGCGACCTCGCTTTAAGCCCCGGTACGCCGGATGCGCCGTTCAAAGGGGCCGGCGCAGGATATCACTCCCGCTTTGGCCACCGGGACGAACATGCATCCCCCGGCTATTATTCCGTATATCTTTTGGACTCACGGGTTAAGGCGGAACTCACCGCCACGGAAAGAACAGGCGTCCAACGGTATACCTTTCCCGCTGACCCGTCCAACAGGATCATCATCCAGGCTGACCCTCCCGCCGAATATGGCTACGATCTGCAGGATGCCGTTATTACAAAAGTGAATAGCCAGGAAATACAAGGATACGCGAAAACCTCATCCGCCGGTTTTAACACGTATACCCTGTATTTCGTCATGGAGTTCAGCAAACCCTTTCAGGAATTTCACGGGTTCAGGCAGGGCGCTTACGTTACCTTCCCCACCACCCAAAAGGAACAGGTCATCGTGCGTACAGGCATATCCTTCGTCAGCATTGACCAGGCCAGGCTCAATCTCTCAACAGAGCTTAACGATTTCGGTTGGGACTTCGACAGGCTGGTAAGATACAACCGCGCCATTTGGAACAAACAGCTTGGCACAATAATAGTCAAAGGAGGGACGGAAACCGATAAAACAAAATTTTATACCAACCTCTACCGGTGCTTTACTGCCAAGATGATCATGAGCGATGTCAATGGCAAATATATCGATGCTTGCGAGAATATACAGCAGCTGCCGGCAGGACGCAAAACAATGATCGGAGGCGACGCCTTTTGGAACACTTTCTGGAACCTTAACCTGCTCTGGTCGCTCACCTCACCGGAGACTTTGCAGCAGATGGTGGATACAGAGCTGGAAATGTACGAAAGAACAGGCTGGCTGTCAAAAGGAGCCGCAGGCATAGAATATTCCGGGATCATGGAAGGCTCTCATGAAATGGCATTGATCACCAGCGCCTATTTAAAAGGCATCGTCAAAGAAGATCCCGCCCTCGCCTATCAGGCCATGAAGAAAAACGTTGAAGCAGAACCCTCCCCCACCTGCGGAGGCAGCCCCGGCAACCCGCAGATCAGCACCTATGCCCGCATGGGGTTCGTTCCGATAGAAAAAGGCGTGACATCCAAAACCCTGGACTATGCTTACGATGACTGGTGCGTGGCGCAAATGGCAAAATTCCTGCACAAGAACGATGACTTCGGCTTCTTTTTAAAAAGGTCCGCCAGCTGGCGGAACGTCTTCAATCCTGCGAATAGATACGTTACACCGAAAAAGGAGGATGGTACATATATTCCCGATTTCGACAGATTCTCAGTCAGCCACTTCGTGGAAGGCAATGCCTGGCAATACTCATTCTACGTACCTCATGACATTCCCGGTGTCATAGCCGAAATGGGAAAAGACACTTTTCTCAACAGGCTCACGGAAGGCTTTTCAAAGTCGGAATTTCATAAATTCGCCGCACATGCATTGGATCGCACCATGGGCCAGTCCGCTGAATATTACATCAACCACGGCAACGAAGTGAATATGCAGGCTTCCTTTTTATTCAACTATGCAGGCCGGCCCGACCTGACCCAATACTATACCAGGAAAATACTTGACAAATTCTATGACGCCTCTCCCTATGTCGGATGGAATGGCGATGAGGATGAAGGTCAGATGGGCGCCTGGTTCGTCAACAGCGCCCTGGGCCTGTTCGAAATGAATGGCGGCACATCATCCGACCTCCGGGTGGACATCACCAGCCCCCTTTTCAGCGAAATAACCATATACCTTGATCCACATTATTACACGGGAAAGGCATTTGTCATCAAAGCATATAATAATTCGGCACAGAATATTTATATCCAATCGATAAAGCTCAACGGAACCCCGGTCAAAGATCTCCATATCAGCTTTAAGGATATCGTCAGCGGAGGCAAGCTCGAATTGTTTATGGGGGCCTCCCCATAATTTATTATATTTTAGTGGTACCTGGCTTGGGGGTAGGCCTGGCCGCGGGCCTCACCTCCAAGCTGGCTTGAGGGGATTCTGGAACTTTTGAGCTGACATTTCTATGATAGGAATGAAATAATTATTAACTTCAGTTCACAGCGTTAACCAGACTGACTGCTATGGCAGAACCCCCAAGTGATATCAATCGCCTATTTTCTTTTACTGTAACAGAAAGTAGTGAAGCCGCATATAAAGCGCTGTTCTACGCCTTATACCCCTCCCTGTTCCGGTTTGCCATTTGCCTTCTCCATTCCAGGGAGCAGGCGGAAGAAGTGGCCAGTGACGTCATGATCCGGCTATGGCAGGGCAGAAATGAGTTTTCCGCCATTGAAAATATAAAGATGTACGCCCTCGTCATGACCCGGAATCTTTCCCTGAACCTGATAAAGAAGAACGCCAGGACCAGGATCATCCCCCTCGATGACATCGAATCCCAGTCTTCCCAATACGACCCGACCCCTGAGCAACTAATGGTCAATACCCAGCTGAGATCCAATCTGCAACATGCCATCCAAAACCTCCCCCCCAGGACCAGGCTGGTATTCAAGCTCATTAAAGAAGACGGACTTAGCTACAAGCAGGCATCGGAACTGCTGAATATATCCGTCAGAACAGTGGACGCCCACCTTGTCTCCGCCATGAGAAAGCTTATACAAGCCTTGAAAGTTAAATTCGACAGAGCCTAAGCCCGGAACACTTTCCTCATTTTTTTTACAACTGACTAAGGAGTTTACCTTTTTTCATTGTCTTTTGTATATGCCAGAGAAAAGAGTTATTGAATTATTGACCAGGAAGATAGCTGGGGAAGCAACAGCAGCGGAGATCAATGAGCTCGAAGCATATCTGGCAGCATCTGCTAATGCACAGGATCTAAAGGAGATAATGGAAGAGATCTGGCAGTCTCCCTCCCAGGAAGGGAATGCGGATATTTTATACAGACGGCACATGGAAGATCATGCCGATGCATTCGATTGGGCCACATCGGTTCCCGGGAACAGGGGTGCTCCGCCACCGTCGCCTTTCAAATTCTTCCTGCGGGTAGCGTGCGTGCTGGCGGGCCTGACAATAGTGGGTTACTTCATATTGGGGCTGACACACCGTGCCGGAGAAAAAGGTGCCAGCCCCTCTGAGATCACCGCCGCAAAAGGGGTAAGAAAGGTGATCCATCTTCCGGATGGTACAACTGTGTGGCTAAATGCTGACAGCAGGCTCGTTTATGATCAGCATATGAATGTGCGGGAAACCCGGACGGTCAAACTGACGGGTGAAGCTTTCTTTGACGTAGCTCCCGATAAGGACCGGCCTTTTATTATCCATACCAGCCAGATCTCTGTCAGGGTCCTGGGGACATCCTTCAACGTAAATGCCTACCCAAATGGCGGCAGGTGTGAAACAACCTTATTGAGCGGGTCCATCGAACTGTCGGTCAACAACCGCCCGCAGCAAAAGATCATCCTGAAGCCTTCCGAGAAATTCGCCCTAGTAGACGGCGGGGCCATTGAGAACATCAAGCCAATTGCCATCGGTAATCATAATTATTTAAAGGAGACATCGTGGAAAGACAACAGGCTGGTGTTCGATTCGGAAACTTTCCATCAGCTGAAAACGAGGCTGGAGCGTTGGTACAACGTACACATCGAAATACAGGGAGAAAAGATCGCTAACTATCGTTTTACGGGGATATTCACCACCGAAACCATAGACCAGGCTTTAACAGCCATGAAATTGATCAAACCATTCAATTATAATATCAACAACCATGAAATAATCATCTATTAAAAAAACCGGGGATGCGCTAACACCCCCGGCTGATTAAACCCGGTCGCTAAACCAGATTTGTAAACTTCTAAGTACCAAAACTATGCCTTTTGACGAACATTTCAAATTCGTTAGGAGCTCTATTTGCTCGCGAAAAAAATTTATTTTAATGTTTAATTGGGCCATGATCCTGACATTTGTACTCTGTGTAAATGCCACAGCAAATGGTTTTTCCCAGGAGAGCAAGATCAATATGGATCTCAAAGGCGTTAGACTCAAAAAGGCATTCTCCCTCCTGGAGGAAAAAGGGAATATCAGGATACTCTACAGCGAAGAAGACCTGCCTAAGGACCATGCGGTGTCCTTACAGGTAAAGGAGACACCTGTTCTGGAAGTGCTGAAAATGCTGCTGAAGGACACTTACCTTAATTACCAGGTCCTGAAAGACGGCCTCGTCATCATCACCACGGCCGAAATGAACTTAATTTCCGACCCTACAGTCAAAGGAGTGGTCACGGATGATCAGGGAGCTCCCCTCACGGGCGTGAATATCACCGTTAAAGGTACCAACAGGGGAACTACTACAGATGCTGCCGGGAAATTTTCGATCGACGTGCCATCCAATGGGATATTGGTCTTTTCTTTCGTTGGTTTCGTCGCCCAGGAGGTCAGGCCGGGAGATCAGGCCAGCCTCAGCATCCGGCTGGTCCCGGAGAATAAGATCCTGAACGATGTTGTAGTGCTGGGCTATGGCTCACAGAAAAGGAAGGACCTGGTAGGAGCCGTAGGAGTCGCTTCCCGAAAAGATTTCGGGGACGTGGCCGTTAGTAACACCACTCAATTGATCCAGGGAAAGATCGCCGGTGTCCAGGTATTGAACAACAGCGGAGAGCCCGGCGCCGGAACGCAAATAGTCGTTCGCGGGACAGGATCGTTCACGGACGCTTCACCGCTGTATGTCATAGACGGGATCCAAAGCGATGTGGCCACTTTTAATGCTTTAAGCCCTTTCGACATACAGGATATCACCGTGCTGAAAGACGCATCTTCCGTGGCCATTTATGGTGCCCAGGGCGCTAATGGGGTCGTGATCATCACCACCAGACACCCTAAGATAAGTAAACCTAAGATAAGCTATGACGGGTATGTGGGATTCTCCAGGCCCTGGAGACAATTCCATATGCTGAATGCCGCACAGTACACCGACCTGGTAAAGGAGTGGTATGTAAACTATGGCCAGCCATTACCCCCCAGGCTAAGCACTCCCGAAGCGCTCATCACCAAAACAGACTGGCAGAAAGAAATGTTCAGGACGGGCAGGATCACAGAACATCATATCAACCTGGCAGGGGCCTCTGAAAATGTGGCGTATAGTTTCTCTTTCGGCTATACCAAACAGGAAGGCCAAGTGGTAGATCAAAGCTATCAAAGAGCGAACATCCGGATCAACCTGGATGAGCACGTCGGCAAAAGACTGAAATTCGGGCAGCAGGTGAATTTCTCCAGCCAGTTGCAGAAAGGTGTTTCCGCGGATATTCTAAACGGCCTGCGCATGCCTCCCTACATATCCGTATACGATTCTACCAATGTATTGGGGGGTTATGGCATTGCCACCAGCGCATTGGATGGCAACGATGCCCAGAATCCACTGATCCAGCCACATCTGAGAGACGTGAAGAACCGTTCGTTGAATGGGTACCTGCAGTTGTACGGGGAAGTTGATCTGCTGGAAGGATTGAAATTCCGTTCCCAGTTTGGTGGCACTTTCCTGTTCAACCAAAGCTATAACTACAACCCTACGTATGCAGGCAACCAGTTGGTGACGCAAGACCAGATCAAAGAGAACTATAGTTACGGATTGAGCTATATCTTCGAGAACTATTTCACCTATGTCCATCGGTTCGGGATGCATGACATCAACGTCACCGCAGGTAATTCCTATAGGGACGGGGGGCTGGGAAGGAGCATCGGCCTCGTGGGCAGTAATTTCGCCACCGATGATATCCATCAGATAGGAGTAGCCAAGACCGTCACATTCAGTTCCGGCAGCGCCAACTCCAACGCCCGCTTCATTTCCTATTTTGCCCGTTTGAACTATATATTCCTGGATAAATATATCCTGACCGGCACGATCCGCCAGGATGCCACTTCTTTGTTCAGCAAGGCCAACCGGGTAGGGTATTTTCCTTCGGTGGGCCTGGGCTGGAAATTATACAATGAACCATTCATCCGTAAGATCAGTTTTCTTTCAGACCTGAAATTGCGCGCCACCTGGGGTAGGACAGGTAATTCGAATATCAGCGGTTTCTCCTATCAATCGAATGTATGGACTGGTTCGGGGAATAGTGTAGTCTATCCATTAGGTCCGGATGAAGTGCTCTTTAATGGTTCGACGATCGCCGTTCCAGCCACTCCCCACTTGAAATGGGAGACTACATCGACCACTGATGTGGGCCTCGACGCCGCCCTGTTCAAAAACAAACTAACCCTTAGCATTGAATACTATCACCGGAATAACCAGAATCTTTTGGTAAGCGTCCCCCTGGCCCTTTCAACAGGCTACGGCGGAGTCGCCGGAGCCAGCAACAGCCAGCTTATCAATGCAGCCTCTGCCTATAACAAGGGATTCGAGCTGTCCCTGGGCTATAATGGAAAGCTGCGCGATCTCAATTACAGCCTGAATGCTAATGTCGCTTATAATAAGAACTCCGTTACTTCTCTCGGCACCCAGGGCGCTGCTCCGATCATTAGCGGCGCCTTCTACGAGGTCCCTTCGATGACGCGGACCCAGCCGGGACAGCCCATCGGCTCTTTTTATGGATATGTCTACGACCATGTGGCCATCGACCAGACGGACATCGATAAATACAATACCATCGCAAGGCAGAAGACGGGAGACCCTACAGTCGAATACCAGTCCGGACTGCTGCCGGGCGACAGGATCTTTGCAGACGTCAACGGGGATGGGGTCGTCACAGAAGCCGACAAGAAATTCCTGGGCAGCCCGATACCCAAATGGAACTATGGCTTCAATCTTACCATGAGCTACAGGAACTTTGACATGATGGTGGCATTGCAGGGCGTGGCCGATGTCCAGCTGATCAATGCCATGAAATACTATATAGAGGGCGTTGCATTGCCTTTTAATGCGAAAACGACAGTCCTTAAAAGATGGCAGCACCCCGGCGATATCACAGATATAGCCCGGGCAGGTCAGAACTACGGCACGGCGGCGAACCTGCGCAATTCATCCTGGTTCGTTGAAAACGGCGCCTACGCCCGCATCCGGAATGTAACCCTCGGATATACGATCCCCGTCGCCAGCCTGGGCGCGTCGGCCGGTAAGGTATTCACATCCATAAGATGCTATGTCACGGCGCAGAACCTGTTCACTTTTACGAAGTATTCTGGCTATGACCCCGAGGTCAGCGGGGGAGCCGGGAACCTGATCTTCAGCAGGGGGATCGACCAGGGAGCCGTGCCCCAGCCAAGGACTTTTCTCCTGGGCCTGCAAATAGGATTTTAATTCAAATTATTATAAAAGAACTCACGATGAAAACAAAAATTGTCCTGTTGCTTATCTCCTTCCCGCTGCTTTTTGCCGGATGTAAGAGAAGCTTACTGGACGTAAAGAATGAGAACACTTACACCGACGATTCCTATTTCAAGACCCCGGTCCAGTTTAACGAGGCCATTGTAGCCACCTATGCGGTCTTCAATCACCAGGGGATGATGTCGCGGGAATGGTACTTCATCTTCGACCTGCTGGCAAATGATGCGGAAAGGGCCTCCCCGCTGGTGGGGACGGAATTGCAGCTGACGGATTATTCCTATACAGCCAACAACGACGACATCGTCTGGCTTTGGAGCTCTTTATACCGCATGATCTTCAGGGCCAATTTTGCCATGCATGTCATGGAAAGCTGGACGCCGAAAGACGCAGATGAGGAAGCGTTGAAAAAACAATACACCGCCGAAGCGCATTGGCTGAGAGGATTCGCCTATTTCACCCTGGTCACCAACTGGGGAAGAGTGCCCCTGAAAATGACTTATGCCGCTTCTCAGCAAAATGCCGCTCCCCGCGCTGTGGTCGCCGACGTATGGGCCGTGGTAGAGTCCGAATTCCAACAGGCCATTTCCGACCTGCCTGTCGACTATCCCGACGATCAAAGAGGCCGCATAACAAAGGGGGCAGCCATCGGCTTCCTGGGCAAAACCTATCTTTTTGAAAAGAAATATCAGCAGGCCCGGGACCAGTTGGCCCTGTTGACAGCGGCGCCCTATCATTACAGCCTCGACCCCAGCTACGATCACCTGTTCAGCGAGGATAATATCAATAGCCCCGAAGTGGTCTTTGCCGTCAATCATGTTTATACTACAGACAATACACAGTATTATATGTTTGGCGGCCAGGAAGGACCAGATGCAAGGACGGCGCACACCGGAAGGGCGCAGGAATATGGATTCAACGACTGGCAGAACGTGACGGCCTCCCATTCACTGGTGGCATCGCAGCACTACCCCAACCCTCAAAATGCCGCCGACTACCTGGACCCCCGCGCGAAGCTGCTCTATTATTCCAACGCTGCCGACGGAGGCGACACGGAATATTGCGACGCCTGCGCTGCAGGCCCCATCCCCTACCCTTATGACCTGTTCGGGGATAGCTGGCGTAAATACGAGCCCTATGAATCGCAACAATACACTTCTGCCCCCATGAGCGGGATCAATACGCATGTCATGCGGTATGCCGATGTATTGCTGATGTTGGCCGAATGCTATATCGAGCTCGGCACTGATGTCAGCAGCGGAATAGCGATGATCAACGATGTGCGGAACCGTGCCAGTGTCATGGCCGTCAATTATCCCCTGACGCTGACGCAGACCCAGGCCAGGGATGCCCTGAGAAGGGAAAGGCATATCGAACTCGCCGGAGAACAGTCCAGGTGGTTCGATCTTGCCCGCTGGGGTATTTCAAAGCAGGTGCTGAGCGCCGAACATCCGGCAGGCCCCGGCCAGCAGCCTTTCCTGGATAAACATGTGCTGTTGCCGATCCCGACAGCCGAAAGAGATGCAAACCCCGCTATGGCTGGTGACGTGGCAAATGAATGGAATTGATATGACACGCAGGATCATGCTCATTTTTCTCTGTTCATACACGCTCGTATGTGCTGCCCAGCAGCAACGATGGGCCGTTCCTTCAAAGGACGGAGAAAGATTCCGTTTGGAAGTAGGAACCCAGTCCATGGAGATCGATGCGAACCTTGGAGGAAGGATCACTTCCTTCCTCGTCGGCGGCGAAAATTTCCTGACAGATGATAAGGTGGATTCTTTGAACTGGGGTTCTACTTTCTGGCCCAGCCCCCAGTCCGACTGGAATTGGCCGCCTCCCGCGGCAATAGACAACGAGCCCTATACAGCGACCCTGGAAAGACAGGGACTTAAATTGGTCAGTAAGATGAGCCCGGCAGGGCTGATCATTACCAAACGGATCTCGGGTGATCTGCAGGAGGGCTGTTTCCAGTTGGAGTATACCATCACCAATGCATCGGAAAAAGCGTTGAAAGTCGCCCCCTGGGAGGTCACACGGGTCAAGACGGGAGGAATGGCATTTTTTCCGATGGGCGCGGGAACAAGGCGGGGCGGGTTGATCCCCCTCACGCGTGAGAAAGAAAACATCATCTGGTTTATCTACAGGGTAGACAGTCTCCCTTCGAAAGGCGACAGGCAATTGTACAGCGATGGGTCGGAAGGTTGGCTGGCAGCGCTCAACAGGCGAACGATCCTCGTCCAGCAATTTCCCGATATACCCCTGGAGGCAGCCGCTCCAAAAGAAGGAGAGGTCGAATTATACGCAAGCCCGCTGAAAGGCGACGGCCCCGTGGAAACCAGGGGCTATGTCGAAATTGAGCACCAGGGCGCCTTCCAGGTATTGGGTCCCGGCGTTTCCTCCAGTTGGCATGTCACCTGGCGGGCGAGCCAGGTCCCCGATTCAATAGATGTCAAAGCCGGCAACCCACAGCTCGTGGACTTTGTAAGACAACTGGTCAAAAAAATATAAGAATTCAATGCAAAAAGTATTATCCATTCTATTATTTCTCCCATTCCTGTACACGGGCTGCAAGCACAACAACGTTGATTGGGCCATCTATAAAGCCGACGCAACCAGCAGCAGCTACGCTGCTTTGAAGCAGGTGGATACAGGCAATGTGGGTGATCTGAAAATGGCCTGGAGTTTTTCCCCGGATGATGCCCCTGCCGGAGCACGTTTCGGAGAAAGCGAATGCAATCCTATTGTCATTGACGGCATCATGTATGCCACATCGGCCAGGCACCGGGTATATGCCATCGATGCAACCAATGGAAAAAAGCTATGGTCTTTCGATCCGTTCGACGGAGGAAGGGGCGGCGGCGTGAACCGGGGCGTCACCTGGTGGCGGGACGGGAAGGACAAAAGAATATTATTTACTGGCGGGGATAACCTTTTTGCCCTGGATGCGGAAACAGGCAGGCCTATCCCGACTTTCGGGCAGGGCGGCAAAGTAAGCATGAATGTCGGCATCCGGGACGATCCCAAAGCCATCTCCGTAAAACCTACTTCGCCGGGCATCGTATTCAGGGACCTGCTGATCATCGGCAACGAGGTTTCCGAATTATACGGAGCGCAGCCGGGCTATATAAGAGCTTATAATATCAGGACAGGAAAGCTTGAATGGACTTTTCATACCATACCTAAGCCTGGCGAAACAGGGTACGAGACATGGCCGGCAGATGCCTGGAAATATGCGGGCGGGGCCAATGACTGGTCCGGTATGAGCATCGACGAAAAAAGAGGGATCGTGTTCCTGGCGACGGGGTCGCCTTCCTACGATTATTACGGGGCCGACAGAAAAGGGCAGAACCTTTTCGGGAATTGTGTGGTAGCGCTGGATGCAGGGACGGGCAGGCTGATCTGGTATTTTCAAACGATCCATCACGATCTTTGGGACTACGACCTGCCAGCACCTCCCAACCTGGTGACAGTGCTAAAAGATGGCAAAAAAATAGATGCCGTGGCGCAGACCTCGAAGGTTGGCTTTCTCTACCTGCTGAACAGGGAAACAGGGCAATCCTTATTTCCTGTCGAAGAGCGAAAGGTACCCGCTTCTGACGTGCCCGGAGAGGAAGCCTGGCCGACGCAACCCTTCCCTTCAAAGCCCGCGCCCTATTCCCGGCAATATATGACAGCGGACGACCTGGCCGGCGGAACCCCTGCCGGCCATGATTCTTTGGTACAACGATTCAGGGCCTTGAGGTATGATGGGTTGTTCACGCCTCCCTCCACCAGGGGAAGCCTTAACCTTCCGGGCTCCGTCGGCGGCATCGAGTGGGGCGGAGCGGCATATGATCCGGCAACGGGGATCCTATATGTGAAGGCCAATGAAGCCCCCGAGATCGATCACCTCCAAAAGATCGCAACGGAACGTTCGGATCCCGGAAAGAACAAAAGCACAGAAAACGCATCCGGATTTTTTGAAGGCAGAACATTTTACATGACCTGGTGTACCAGCTGCCACAGAGAAGATCGCAACGGACAGGAAGGGATTTATCCATCCTTGCTGGGCCTTGACAAAAGATTGAAAAAGGAAGAAGTATTGAAAAAAATAAAGCAGGGCGGCGGAAAAATGCCCCCTTTCGAAGCGATGCTGAAAGGAAAAGAAGATGCTATCATCGCTTTCCTCTTCAATATCCGGAACAATGAAGCGGCCAAAAAAGCGGAAGACCTGGCAGAGATCCGTCAAAATATGAAAGCATTTTCAAAAAAGGATACGACCCCCACTTACCTGAACCTGACAGCTTACGCCCAGTTCGAAGATGCCGGCGGACATCCCGCCATCAAACCTCCCTGGGGCACTTTGAATGCCATCAACCTGAACACTGGTGAATATGAGTGGAAAATACCTGTCGGCTCAGAAAGTTCGCCCGGTCCCATCGTTACGGCAGGAGGATTGGTTTTCCTCGGCGGGACAAGGGATAAAAAATTATTCGCCTTCGATAAAGCCACCGGTAAATTAAAATGGGAAACTACACTCCCCGGCTACGGGTCCTCTACTCCTTGCACCTATATGGTCAACGGCAGGCAGTACATCGCCCTTTCGGTCGCCGGCAGCAAGGATCATCCTGCAGGGTACATCGTCGCTTACTCGCTACCGTAAAAGACATTTCATTGGCGGCATAATATCATTCTCAAAAAACGTCCAATTATGAAAACATGGAAGCCATTCGTACCTGCTGATCAACGCACGCCAGTTCTAGGGTTCATAAAATTGTTGCAACTATAAATGCTGCTCTTCGCCATTCGCCTTTTCCTTTGACAAAAGATAGAAAGCCCCCTTTTTTACGATCCGGGTGCTTTCCGGCAGGTCTGTCAGAGGTGTTACCTGTACATAGCCAAGCTCAGATTCCCCGGTGATCACTTCTGCCTTTTTAAATGCAATTGCCTGGCTGCTGGATCCACGACCGTCTTTTGCATCCTCCACAAGATAGATATAATCTTTCCCTTCAGACCTGACAATGGCGTCAACAGGAACAGCCATCGTTTGCTGATTACCAACATCTATCAGCGCGGTGACATACATCCCCGGAATGAGCTTGTAAGTATTGGCTCCTTCAATAATAGCGTGTACTACAATTCCTTTGCTGTCATCTTCGAAAGACTTATTGATGCCATAGATCTTTCCCTGTATGGGTTGGTTGTTTTGATTGGTCAGAATGAAATTGACTTTCTGGCCGATCTGTACTTTGAAAAGATCCTTTTCATAAACGGTCAGATCGCAATGGATCTTGGAATTGTCAATGATCTCCATAAGGGGTTTTCCGGTCTGCGCGAATGTACCGGTATTGACTGTGATATGCCCAATCGTTCCGGCAATGGGCGCCGTTACTGACACCTGCGACACGATATTTCCACCAGCAACAGCCTTTGGATCGATGTTTAATTGCTGTAATTGTTTTTCCAGTGTCAATAGCCTCGACGATTCCGCGTTATAATTCGCCTGCACCTGTTGCAGGTTCTTTCCCGTGCCGGCATTGGCCTCGCTCAACTCCTTCTGCCGGCGAAGCTCTTCCCGGGTATAAGAGAACTGGTTGGCAGTGGTTAGATACTCTTGCTGCAGTTTAATAAATTCGGTATTTTCCAATGTCGCCAGTATCTGCCCCTTTTTAACCGCCTGCCCTTCCAATACCTGGATGCTCCGGATAATACCTCCTACCAGGACATTCACTTCAGCCTTGTTTTGTGGCGGGACGGCCAGCTGGCCGCTTGCCTTTACCACAGCATGCAGGTTCTTTTGTTCGATACGACCGATCCCGATGTCGACTGCTTTCATCTGCTCGGCAGACAGCTCCAGTTTACCGTTCTCCTTTTCTACTTTAGGAGGTGCAGCGGCGTCCTTGTTCTCTTTACATCCAAAAAGGATGATGAGTGTGGATAATAGTAGTTGGATCACGCTTGTTCTCATTATTCAGTATTTTACTGTTATTTATTACCTTTCAAATATTGCAGGTTGATCACTGTCTTGTTATAATCATTTACAGCTGCCAGATAGTTCAGGCGGCTGTCTGATGCCAGTGTAATATGCTGGATATACTCCATATAGCCGATCTCTCCCTTTCCAAAAGCAAATTGGGCAACCCTGATCTGTTCTGCAGCCAATGACAAGCCGGTAGATCGATAATAATCCACCGATTGCTTCCATTTCAGGTATTCCTGGTAAGATCTGTTCCATTCGGTGGTCCATTGCAGCCGGGCAGTCGCCAGTTGAGACTGTGCCACCGATACACCGATCTTTTCTGCCGCTATGCGCGCTTTATAAGCGCCGGCAAACAAGGGTACCGCCAGCCCCAGCTGGAACCCTCCAATGCGGGTCCCCGGGGAATAATCCCGGTTGATCTTCGCCGGGTCAAATCCTTTGATCACCAGTTGATGATTGTAGCCTAATACTAGCTCCGGCCACATTTTCGCCTTTTCAAGACTTACCCGCGCCCCGGCAAGCCGGATACCCTGTTCGTAATAACGGATCAAAGGGATGGTGCTGTCTGCTGCAGTATCAGCGCTCTCTATTAAAGGCAGCGGTTGGAGATCTTCCTGTATGTTCACGGGCTGGGCGTTATTGATCAATTGCTGTATGGCTAGTTCATAAACTTTTAGGTCACCGAGGGCCTCTTTTTTCCGGAGCAGCACTTCCTGGTATTTATTCTGTGCCGTTAGCTTTTCCAGGTTCGAGGTTTCTCCGGTACGCTGGCGAATAGTAGCTTTTCTTGAAAAATCATTGTAAAGACTATCCAGGAAATCCAGCACCTTCAGTCGCTCCAATCCATACAGATAGTTGTAATAGGCCAATCTGACCTCTTTGGTGATCTCAGCTGCTGTCATATCCTTTGCCTTTTCCAAAAGGGCCGTCTGCTCACGATGGACATTTTTTTGGTTCTTATAATAGCCCGGAAAAGCGAAGGTCTGGGTAATCCCAATCGAGTTGTCAATATTGCCGCCGCTGGTAGGGTCTTGCGTCAGCAGGAGGTTGGTCTTTCCGGGGTCAAAAGAAGATTTTTGCAGTGCCCGGCTCTGCCCTACCTCCAGTCCAGCTGTTTTGATCTGCAGGTTATTTTGCAGCGCCAGATCAATGTATTTTTGCACACCGGCCGGGCCGGATTGTGCGAATGCCCTGTCCCCGCTGGTGAGCACCAGGCAGCCGATCAAAAATATTACAGTAATAGAAGGCTTCATTTTCAACGTATTTCTTTCTTTCCCTGAAAAAAGTATATATAGGCATGGTAACACGAACAGCGTCAGGAAAGTCGCGCTGATGAGGCCGCCAATGACCACTGTAGCCAACGGTTTTTGTACTTCCGCCCCGGCGCTCCCTGATAAAGCCATCGGCAGAAAACCTAAGGACGCCACCGATGCAGTCAATATCACCGGACGAAGCCGGACTTCCATCCCCTTGGTAACGCGGTGGTATATATTGGTCAGGCCTTCCTGTTTCAGCTGGTTGAAATAGCCTATCAATACTATGCCGTTCAGCACTGCTACTCCGAAAAGGGCAATGAATCCGACGCCAGCCGAGATACTAAAAGGCATGCCGCGTATCAATAAAGCAAATACCCCGCCGATGGCCGACAAAGGGACGGCGGTAAAGATCAGCAACGTCTGTGTGACAGATCGAAAAGTAAGATACAACAGCACCAGGATCAGCAGCAGGGCCGCCGGCACCGCAATAGCCAGTCGCTGCTTAGCCTCATTCAGGTTTTCAAATTGCCCTCCATATGTGATATAATATCCTGAAGGTATTTTCAGCTCCCTGTCCAGCAGTCGCTGGATCTCCGTAACTGTACTTTCCACATCACGTCCCTTAACATTAAAGCCGACATAGATCCTTCGTTTCCCATCTTCCCTGGAGATTTGAGCAGGCGCATCCTTAAAAGATATGCCCGCTACCTGGTTCAGGGGTACCCGGTTCCCCGAAGGCAGGGGTATATACAGGTTCTCGATGTTCACAATATTTTCCCGAAGGTCCCTTTGCAAACGTACAACCATGTCGAACCTCTTTTCCCCTTCAAACACCACCCCTGCCACATTGCCCGCAAAAGCGGTACGCAGAATGGTATTGACGTTGCTGATACTTAAGCCATACTGCGCCATCTTATCCCGGTTGTATTCCACAGTGATCTGGGGCAGGCCGGATACTTTTTCCACAAAAGGCTCGCTAACGCCCTTTACATTGGCGATCAACCGGGTTACTTTTTCAGCCTCTGCACTTAATATGTCCAGGTCCTCGCCATATATTTTAATGGCAACGTCCTGCCGGATACCTGTCATCAGCTCATTGAACCGCATTTGCATAGGTTGGGTGATCTCAACATTGATCCCGGGAATGACGGACAATGCCTTCTCCATTTCTTCGATCATTTCTTCTTTTGAATGGGCGCTGGTCCACTTTTCTTTGGGCTGCATAGCTACCATCATATCCCCCTTTTCCAAGGGCATGGGATCGGTAGGTATTTCCGCACTGCCTATCCGCGTCACAACCTGTCTTACTTCCGGAAATTTTTGTTGCAGGATCTTTTCTGCTTTGCCAAAGGTTTCAACCACCTGACTAAGCGAGGTACCCTGCATCATAGCGATTTCCACTGTCAGGTCTCCCTCTTCCAACGTGGGAATAAATTCTCCGCCAAGCCGGTTGAAAACAGCGATACTGATGCCAAACAATACCAGGGCCAAAGCAACGATGGTTATTTTAGATCGTAGGGCAAGCTTTAATACAGGCGCATATATCCGGTGCAGATATTGGGTGATCTTGTCCGATATATTCTTTTTGTGCGTCGTATCCTTACTTAGCAGCAAAGCACTCATCATAGGTACATATGTCAGTGACAGGATGAAGGCCCCCAAAATGGCAAAGGCCACTGTCTCCACCATCGGCCGGAACATCTTGCCCTCGATCCCCACCAGTGCGAACAATGGAAGGTAGACAATGAGGATAATGATCTCACCAAAAGCAGCGCTTTGCCTGATCTTTGAAGCGGCTCCATATACTTCTCCATCCATTTGTTGTTGGGTCAGGCGTGGCAGTCCGGGAAAAGCCCTGCTTTCCGTCAACCTGAAAATGATGGATTCCACAATGATCACTGCGCCATCGACGATCAATCCGAAGTCGATCGCTCCCAGGCTCATCAGGTTACCGGAGACCCCAAAGACCCGCATCATTCCAAAGGCGAACAGCATAGATAAGGGGATCACCGAAGCAACCAGTAATCCGGCCCGCAGGTTCCCCAGTAATAATACCAGCACGAAAATGACGATGGCCGCTCCTTCCAGCAGGTTCTTTTTGACAGTGCCGATCGCCCTGTTGACCAGCTCCGTCCGGTCGATGAACGGTTCGATCACGACTCCTTCCGGCAGCGACTTCTGGATCTGTTTCATCCGCTGCTTTACATTGGCGATCACTTTGCTGAAATTCTCTCCTTTCAACATCAGCGCTACGCCAGCAACCACTTCCCCCTCTCCATTGCGCGTAACCGCGCCATAGCGGTTGGCACTTCCATATTGGACTACAGCGACATCCCGGATCAGGATGGGTATGCCCTTTACGCTCTTGATGACGATCTTTTCAATATCACCCAGGCTTTTTACCTGCCCCAGCCCACGGATAAAATAGGTATTGCTGCGTTGCTCAATATAAGACCCGCCCGTGTTCTCATTGTTTTTTTCCAAAGCGTCATATATCTCCGGAACTGTAATGTTCTGTGCATTGAGCCTTTCATTATCCAGCGCAATCTCATATTGTTTGACAAAGCCCCCCCACCCGCTGACCTCCGCCAGACCGACGGTGCCTGCCAGTTGGGGACGGACTACCCAATCCTGTAGTGTACGCAGGTCCATTGCCGTAAATTTATGCTCGTACCCTTTTTTAGTATGTATGACATACTGGTAGATCTCTCCCAGGCCCGTTGTAATAGGCGCAAGCGATGTCTGCCCCATCCCCTTGGGTATATTGGCCTCCGCCTCCTGGAGCCTTTCGTTCACCTGCTGCCGGGCCCAGTAAACGTTTACATTATCCTTGAAAACGACCGTAATGACGGAGATCCCTGAGCGCGAGATAGAACGTTTTTCTATCACATCCGCAATATTGGCCAGTGCAAGCTCTATCGGCGCAGTCACATACTGTTCTACCTCCTGCGCTCCCAGGTTCGGCGCCTGCGTAATCACCTGCACCTGGTTATTGGTAATATCCGGCACAGCGTCGATTGGCAATACGGAAAGCGAGAAAGCCCCCCATGCTACCAGGATGAGGGTTAAAGCTCCAATGACGAGCTTATTCTTAATAGATAGACGGATGATCTTGTCGAACATAAATGATTAAGGTTTACACCCCGCAGCCGTCGATGACTTGAATAGCCATAACGCCATTAATGGGATGATAAATTGAAAGAATTAGTGCATATGATGCACCAGGAAAAGGAGGGATCAGGAAATCAGCTGCGGAGGTTGCCAGATAGGGAGAGAAACAGATCGGATAGAAGAGAGATAAAATGCAGCATGCCGGATGGTAGCCACCGGTGCCGGGGCAATTTCTGGCAGTGAATGAAAAGTGAATGTAAACCCTGCGCAGCAGGCACACTGGCAAAAGGGGGAGCACCAATCGTTCTGCCTGTTCTGGCAATCGTGAGACTGTGAAATTTCTGCTTTCCCGTTGCCTGAACTCACGGCAAGATCGTCTGTACAAGGCATGCAGCTTTGCACCAGCACCAAAAAGGCCATTATGAACGCAAATATTTTCACTATCGCAAAGATAGGGCGTATATTTTATTTCTACAACTCGGAGGATCCGGGACAAAAACAGCAATATATTTCCGAGGAACCGATGCGCATACTATTTTGGAAAATCAAAGTTAAATTTACCCCTGTAGACACAGGGGTACCAAACCTTATCGAATGAAAGTCTTGCCTCTCTATTTAATACCGTTGGTACTGGAGGGAAGACTCAAAAATAAAATTACTCTTGCAGTAATTTCATACGATTTCGTATGTTTTTTTTACTAAGGTCTTTTTATTTTGCTAAGGAAATAAAAAACCTTCGCCATGAAATCGAACCTTATTCTTTTCATCACCGGGAGTATTCTTGTCAGCTCCTGTCTGAAAACTACTCGTCCATCGACGGCCTCCGTCGAAGATGAATTCATTAGCAAAGCGCGTACCTATTTTATTGATTCAGTCTCAACAAGGCAGGGCCTTCCAGCCACCTACCCCGGCGGGTCAGCCAGAGCCATTTTATGGGACCAGGCAAAAGTACATCTCACAGCAACCGGGCCCGTCCTGGTGGCGCCGGTGCGATACAAAGATCCATTGTATATAAAGACAAGCTATAGCGGAGATAATCTGCTCAGTCTGAATGATCTGACGCGGGTATTGATCTATGCCGGGTCGGACAAACGATTTCGTGCGGAAGTACTTACAAACTATCCCGATAGCATTTATCTGAAGGACCCTTCCGGACCATTCACCGGTTACCTTTCAGTGGATGACTGGTGGGGCAATTCGATTGATAAATATCTTTATGAGGAAGGAGTGATCAAAAAATACCAGGTTTCAGCTACCCAGGCCTCTACCGTCGTCCGCTACTGCAATGTGATCTATGGTTATAATTATGCCACGGGTGCTCCGGACGTCGGTTACTCGTGGATACAATATGGTGCCTGCTATTCGATGTATATACCCGATAGGGATAATGATTTCCACGGTAGTATAGGCGGCGGAGGATTCGGATCAGGCGGGGCCGGTAGTTTTGGGGCGGGTATCACTGTTACTTTCGAGCCACCGGGAAATCCAATTGCCAATGTAGTTGACTATTTGAAATGTTTTACCAATGCAGGAGGGAGTGATCATTCTTACAAGGTTACAATCTGTGTCCAACAACCTATACCTGGGGTTAGAGATGCGTATAAATGGGTCGATGGTGGACCTATTGGATCGAGCAACGAGGGTAATATTGTAAACGTCGGGCATACATTTCTTGTATTTTCTGAGCAATACGGAGGTACGACAATAACCAGAAACATTGGTTTTTATCCGTCATCCGGCGTGAAACCGGGCAGTAACAGGTCACAAGGGATACTCAATAATGACGAAACGCATACATATAATATTTCTGCAACCTTTTCTGTAACGAATGCAAATTTCTTTCTAATGCTTAACAGTGTTGCGACAGGCAATAACCAGGGGTTTTACTATGATCTGAATTCAGAAAATTGCACGACTTTTGCGCTTCAAACACTGATGCAAGGTGGGGTAAATTTACCTAATACGATAGGCACTTGGCCGGGTGGAGGAATGGGGTGTAATCCCGGTGACCTGGGGGAAGATATAAGACAGATGGCATTACTGACCAATATGACCCGGTCTACTGTCCAAGATTACCATCCCAATATCGGAAATTGTCAATAAAAGATTAAATCTTCATGCAATGAAATTCATCTTTGTTAGCATTGGTATCCTGACCACATCCTTGCTATTTGGGCAAATTGATGCATTAGCTCATGCAAAAAAATGGAAGTTATACGAAATCTCAGACGAGAATGCATTTGGATATCGCCTGGACACGCTGAAAAATTTCTCCTACAAGGAATTGAACGAAGATACCATAAGATATTTTCTGTCGGATATTTCGGAATTGTCCCCAAACGAACCGCGAACCTGGCAAGGTGCGTATATTGCAAGCTTTGAGGTTGATGGTAAAATGAGGAAGGTAGAAATAAGCCACTATGGAGGGTTGCTATATGACGAGTCAAGAAAAAGACATTACCAGATAGCAAATAATAAAATTGAAGAATGGCTTTCATTTATCAGAAAAAATTGCATGCAATCACAGAACCCCATTCGTCAATACCGATAGTTTAATTTAGAAATCAGCATGAAAAAGGAAAGTAATCTAATGTGGCAAAAAGTTCTGTGGTCATTGGTCATTATCTTCGCTGTAACGTTATCGGCATACATAAGGTATAGGCAATCTAATAATATTATCTCCTTTGGTATTTTCACATATTACGTTTGGCCTTACGTTAGTATTCCCTCCATCATCTTGGTTTTGTTACGACTTTCTACAAAAAACCTTTCCATAGTATCATTTATCTATCTATTTGCAGGAACTGCCAATGCTTGTTTAGGGATCGCCGGGGTCTATATGTTGTTTACCAGCGATAGCCGGATGGACCTTTTTATACACGGCATGTTTTTCTCAAACATTCTATTGGCTGTATACGTTTTCTACGACGCAGTTAGAAAACACAAGCAGTAGGACAACCTCCAACATAAGCATTAACACTTATATACATATAAGATTTTTCCCGACTACGTTGTGAAAATTTCACAACTGTTAATGGGTATTATTTATCTTACGGCCTAGTATACTTGTACCATCTCTCCCCCTCCCTCCTATCGTCAGAAATTATTACCAACAGTTGTAATACCATTATTTATCTATAAACCTTATCTATGGAGCAACTATTCATCCTATTCGACCATATCCAACGTCTATCCGATCCCTTGCGGGAATATATCTTCTCCGTCCTCCGAAGAAAGGAAATCAAAAAAAAAGGGATCATCCTCGAAAGAGGAAAAGTCAGCAAATACATTTACTTTATTGAAAAAGGCGCTGTCCGTGCCGTCCGCTTTGAAAAGGGAAGAGAACGCACGGCTTGGGTCATGCTGGAAAGCAATATAGTCGTATCGGTCGAGAGCTTCTTTTTACAACAGCCCTCTACTGAAACCATTGAAGCATTGGAGGATTGCATTCTACATTGCATCAGTTATGAGGAGCTCTATGAGGCTTATAGGCTCTTCCCTGAATTCAATTTGCACAGAGGCGTAATCCTGGAAAGATACTACGCGTTGAGCGAAGCCCGGAATCGGATGCAGCTAAAGAAAGCCCGTGACAAGTTCGAAGAACTGATGACCAAACAACCGGACCTGGTTGGGCGGGTGAATGACAGGATCCTTGCCAGCTACCTGGGCGTTACCCCGGGCACATTCAGCCTGGAGAAAAAACGTTTTGCTAAAGGGCTTAAAAATCAGCCTGCATAACAAGACCGTGAATCATTTGGCTAATGTCCTGAATGCCACCAGCTAGTGAGCCGCCTTATAATGCTCCAACAGCAGATCCCCTCCAAAATCATGGCGAAGGTCCCTTACAACCGTATGTACATGATTGGCATTATTCTGTGTGTTATCATATTCAATGATTATCGTTGGCCCCTGAATACGATAATAATGCGGCTTCCCTATCCCGGATTCCGTATAACCTGCCCAGGCAAACCGGAGATTGTCAAGTCCTGCCTGTTGTATTTCCTTAAGCATTTCATCAGCAAACAATTTGGTAAACCGATGCACATACAGGCGGATCAATTGCAGCAATTGTTCCTGCTGTGCACCACTCATCTCCGAGTAAAAAAGACCTTCCGGGTGCGCTATCGCGGCTTGCCGGTGGATATAGGTGATAATATCCCCGGGAGCAGCCTTATCCACAATGGCTTTGGCCAATTCTTCCTTTGTTAAAGAATGAAGCAGGGCAAAGCCGGCTTCCCGTTCCTCTTTCAATACTTCTTTCCCTTTCTCAGCGCCTTGCTGTACGACAGCAGGATTGGCACCCAGGAAGCCAGGCGTTCCAGCCACTAATTTCCCATTATCCGCTGAAAAATTGAAAGACACATGGTGACCTTCAAGCCGCCATCCCCAAATGGTGTTATCCCGGGGGATCCCAAAAATGGTCAGATGGTATTTGCCCGGGTCGCGGAAATGGTCACTTGGCTGGCGGTGTTCCAGTTCTTTCAGGATAACTTCTAATTGTATGATCTCCCCGACTTTTTCTACGGTCTTTTCACTGAGACATGTTTTGATCAGTTCCCAGGCTGCATTTGTCTGTCTTGGATTCAACTTATCCATCGCAATACCTTTCGGATCGCTAATGGGAAAGTAGTGGAAACCATATCGCTCATCGGTGTCAAAGGGGTAAAAGGCAATAGCTTGTTGTCCCGAATCCAGCAAGCTTAAAAATACAGCGGCAGCGTCCGCTATTTTCTGGCTTTTGGCTGGTATTGTAAGGGCAAGAGCAAAACAAATGAATAAGAATAATTGCTTCATACTAAAGGTTCAGTAAATATAGTAAATTTACTTATATTTTACCGACTGGTATTCTGCGATTGCAACACTTCAAATTGCTGTTATGAAAGAGATCATTAATTGCGCAGCCTATTCCAAAGGCCATCGTGTTGCTGATATTGATCTTAGCAAGGTTCACGAAGTGCTTAAAGAGAATAACCAATTTGTATGGATAGGGCTGCATGAGCCTTCCGAAAAAACTTTAAGCCAGGTGCAAGTTGAATTTGGCTTACATGATCTTGCTATAGAGGATGCGCACAAGGCCCACCAAAGGCCCAAATTAGAATTATTTGGCGATACCCTTTTTGTTGTTTTGCGGACAGCTCAAATGAGCCTGGATCATCGGATCGAGTTCGGAGAAACACATTTCTTTGTAGGAGCGAACTTTATTGTTATAGTGAGGCATGGTTCTTCCGTTTCCTATGCCGAGGTGAGATCAAGATGTGAAGATATTCCTCACCTGCTATCCAAGGGACAGGGCTTTGTTTTCTACGCTGTTATGGATTTTATCGTAGACCATTATTATCCTGTCGTCGACGAGATGGAGCAGGAACTACAGGCAATAGAAGACAAGATATTTAAAGAAAAACCCAGCAGGGAAACAACTGAGCAGATCTATCAATTGAAACGTGAATTGCTGGAGGTAAAAAGAGCTGTAACACCGCTGATAGAAGTGTGCAATCGCCTGATGCGGTTTGATATTAAATGCATTTCGGAGGATACAAGACCTTATTTCCGGGATGTATATGACCATGTTATCCGGATTAACGAAATGATAGAAAATACGAGAGAATTGCTGAATACTGCAATGGAAGCCAACTTTTCTCTCATATCCATTTCCCAGAACGATGTGTCGAAAAGATTTGCCGGCTGGGCAGCCATCATAGCAGTGCCGACGATGGTGGCTGGGTTTTATGGAATGAATTTTAAATTTATGCCCGAAGTGGAAGCGGAATATGGCTTTTATACTGTTGTATTGCTTACACTTATTTGCTGTATCCTTCTTTATTATTTGTTCAGGCGTTCCGGCTGGCTATAAAATTTATGTCTATTTCCTCTTTATGATTAACTTTATTAATAAGAAACTGCTTGTCATATGCGCATACGGGAAACCAGCCGCATCTGTATGATCATTGGATTTGTTGCCGCTGTTATCCTTTGATGTAACACCAACTTTTGAGCTGATCTTTTGGGTACTGCAGAGCAACATTACCGAAACGGGCGAAATAGCGAAAGGGCGCGTAGGCTGGTTTTTCATCATAACTTTCTTATATATCGACTTTGCCGGAATGGATGAAACCAAACGCATTGCTCATCCTGCTTTCCATGCAAGCGATCAGAAATATTACGATCCGCTTCTCCGCCGCTGTTGCCGGTACACAGACCTGCTCAGGCTGGCTGTGAATTCCAACTGAATTTGTCGCAAATTACCTTCATATTGTCACAAATGCCCCTGATATGATAAACCCATCCGTTTTACCTTTGTTCCAACACCAAAAACACATCTTATGTCCAGCAATGTTGTTTCGCTACACAGAGTACTTAAGACTTCTCCCAAAAAAGTATACCGCGCATTTACTGAAGCCCCCGCAATTGCATCATGGTTGCCTCCTTATGGGTTTACTTGCACCGTCCACCAAATGAATGTAGAGCCTGGTGGTTCTCATAAGATGTCATTCCAAAACTTTACAACCGGGAATAGCCATTCATTCGGCGGAACATACCTGGAGATCAAACCTAATGAGTATTTGAAATACACAGATAAATTTGACGACCCCAATCTGCCAGGAGAAATGACCACCACTGTCTGGCTTCGGAAAACTATTGCGGGCACAGAAATAAAAATTACACAGGAAGGGATTCCTTCTGCTATACCTGTTGAAATGTGCTATTTAGGTTGGCAGGATTCGCTGGAAAAGCTGGCTAAGTTAGTAGAACCTGAGATACCGGATGCTTGATTTCACTTATTCCGACAAATAGAATTCGATATTGTATTCCGTCTCGCCCAGGTAGCCGTACTTGCCAAATACTATCGGCTGGCTGACCGCAGGTATATCATCCTCATGCCGGTTGTCCAGCAGCAGGGTCTTGCCGGGATAAATAGCCTTTACCGTGTACTTGCCGATAGGTACGTCCGTAACCATAAAGGTGCCCGCCACATCATGCACGGGCCGCTCGAATGCCGCGGCGGGCGTACCGTCGATCAATACACTTTCGCTGGGCGTAAACTGCAGCCTTACCTGGCTAAGGTCCACATCGGTACCAAATTGATAGATGTCTACATGTGCGCCATAGGATCCGCCATCCGGGCGCTGACCGCTGAGCCTCCAGGTAAAATTCCGGACGGCTGCCTGGTCAAGGGTAAAGGCATCTGTGCGATCGGCCGCGAGATCGAACTTGTACTGCTTGCCATAGGCTGACTTTTCCAGCTGTGCCTTTGCCGTCCAGCTACCCGCAGGCTCATCAGGCAGTTTCACCTTGTAATTGCCACCGTTGTCCGTCGTTGTAAATACATACGAAGCATGCCAGACTGTATGCTCTACGGTCACTTTTATTCCCCCAAGGGCATTTCCTTTCGAATCGGCAACTTTTCCGGTCACAGCGCCGGCAGAAGAACTATCAGGGGAAGGAGTTGATCCTGATTCCTTCTTACAGGCTGTAAAAGCCAGTAAAAGGACGAGATTGATAAGAACACGCATAAAACTTTTGTTTTCACGAAATTATTCCGGGAGCACCATCCCGACCAGCGCAGTTGAAATGAATCGGTATTTCAAAGGGATGAACTGTATAAAAAGTAGAATGTTTATTTCATCCGTTTATCGCTTAAGTATTTCCTTACGGGGATATCATAAACTACCATTACTAAATACGCCGCTCCAACCAACAGGATTAGCCCGGAAATGATTATAAAAGCCAGTTGCATAATGCCCGGCCTGTGGCTGACGTAATAATTACCGAACATCCATAACACGGCATAGTGCGTCATGTACAATGGGTAAGAGATCCTTCCCGAAAATATGCAAACCTTTTTTAAGCCAGGTGTCAACGTAGCCCCTGCACCCAAAGCTATCAGCAAGGGGAAGTAAAACAGTACTACCAAAGGTTCAGATAACCAATTCCATTTTGAGAATGGCATTATAAAGGCCAGGAACAATAATATGGACATACCGATAAATCCCAGCTTGTTTTTGATGATCCAGTTGGAACGGTAAATAAGAAGTCCCGCTAAAAAAGAATACGATACCCGGGCGCTCCCGTCCCAAAAGGTTGGGCCGCTCCAGCCGCCCAGCAAATTGCCGGACCGGTAACATACCAGGCAAATAGCCAACCCCGATAGTATGGTTAACAGCAGCAAATAACCGCGGCTGATCTTATAAAGGACAAATGCGTAAACGATATTGGCGACATATTCCCAAAACAACGACCACGACGGTGCATTGAAGCTGAACAGATTAAATCCACGGTCGGCTATTACAGGCAAGGGAACAAGCAGTACCGAGCACAAAAATGCCAGGATAATCTTACCGGTGCTGTACAATTCGGGATGGCCGCCAAATGGGTCGAACAAAAATGCCAGGAGGCCTAACACAGATCCTGCTATAACCAGCGGGTGCAGCCTGATAATCCTCGATTTAAAAAACTCGAGAACGCCCATTTTTGCTATACGATCGTCATAGGCATATCCGATAACAAATCCCGAAAGGCAGAAAAAGAAATCGACAGCTAAGAAACCGTGTCCGATAAAGTCCTTGCTGTAATCGACGTAAGCCCATTCCATAAAATGAAATGTTACAACAGCCAGGGCGGCAATACCCCTTAATCCGTCGAGAATTTCGAAATGCCGTTTTGTTTGAAGGATTGATGGGACAGTTTTGTTCGTATCCATTTGATTTGCTGTCGCCCAAATTATCTCAAATTAATAGTCCAACCAAATTATTGAAGCCTGCGGCCTTCCTGCTTGAGCCCGGTGAAGCCTCTGGGATTGAAGATTGGCGCGAAACCCTCCTTACATTGTCGCATTACCCACCGGTGAGAACAAAAAAGGCGCTATACATTAGGGAAACTGATCTTTAACCAGTAATTTATATTATATATGACCGTACAAGAACAAATCAAAAAGTATATTACCAGCCAACCTGAACCAAAACGTAGTGAAATGCAAGAGTTGCACCTACGCACACTTCAAGCCTTACCAGGATGTAAATTATGGTTCGAAGATGGCAAAGACAGCGAAAATAAAACTGTTAGTAACCCTAATATAGGATATGGATCGTACACAATAAAATATGCCGATGGAAAAACCAGAGAGTTTTTTCAAATTGGTATAAGTGCAAACAAAACCGGGATCTCTGTCTATATCCTTGGTATCAAAGACAAGAAATACCTGGCCCAAACGTATGGAACAAAACTAGGCAAGGCAAGCGTCACCGGATATTGCATCAGGTTTAAAACGCTAAAAGATATAAATATTGATATACTTGAAGCGGCAATACAATATGGGTTTGAGGCTCAGAATGACAAAAAGTGAGCTGATGAATTATTCCCGCTGGGACGGATGATTGCCCGCAACCACTTCTTCACCGCAGTTTCCGCCTCGACGGCCTTCTTCCCCCTCATTACAAAAAGCACCCCATCCCTTTCAATACCTCCCCTTATCGAAAACCCATCCACCACCCTGCTGTTCGGACAAAGCTCCTTGACCGTCTGAAAACCGCTTCCAACACCGTAGCCCGCATTCGTATTAAAAGGGACCACGGTCTTACCACTCAAATCGTACTGTTTCAAAAAACTTTTCATGGGCGGCGGCATCTGCATATCCCACGTAGGGAAACCCACAAAGACCATGTCATAGCTTTCCATACTATCGATCTTTGTCTTTAGTGGGGGCAAATCACCGGCCTCGTTCTCTTTTATTACCTGCTGTACCGTAGTATGGTAATCCGCAGGATATGGCGTCACCAACTCCAGCGCCACCACGGTCCCACCGGCATTTTTTTGGATCATCTCCGCGATCGCCCTGGTATTACCCGTCCGTGCCAAGTTGGCCTTCAACGCTTCCGGCGCAAAACGGGGTACCTTTACAGACACCCCATACAATGACCCGGCCATCTCCTGGCAACCTAGACCAATGCCGGAGACTTCCAACGTTCCACCCAATTTTCGGCGGCTAGGGGATGAGCGTGGGGCCCCACCAGGGATATAGTCCCTTTCCGCCACGCGAAAAGAAGGCAATAATAAGCCGCCGGTGAAAGCCAGTCCGCTTTTAAAGAGATCACGTCGGGTAAAAGTCATTGGTTATCGCTTTAATGCTGTGGTTGGTTTGAATTGTTGAGCTTTAAGGGCCTTAGCAGATGTGAGAAGGTAAGTGAGCCCATCTTCCATCGACCGTTTTCCTTGATATAGACCTCCGTCACCATAAATGGATTTGAGACTTCATTCCCCCCGACTACGGCTACCAGGTCGATGTCATTTAACAAAATGGCGGTGTTATCAAAGATATTCACCGAAGCCGAGTATACTTCCGCATTTTTGTACCAAATCCTGCCACTCTTAATAACATCCAGCTCGTTGGATTTCCCCCAGGTGCCCCCCATATGAACAAAAACCGCCCTTTCATCAAACAATCCATTCAATGAGTCTGTGTTTCTGTCCGCCATCCACAGCCATTTTGTTTTTGAAAGACGCATAACCTCCTGTTGTTGTTCCGCTATGGATACGCTTGATTGTGCGCTTGACTTTTGAACACCATATTCCTTTATGCTTCGATATACGGCATCGCTCACTTTCTCCAACCAAACCACACTTCCCTTCCCGGTATTTGTGCCAATTGCAATATGCACCATTGGATCGGTTGGCGTGGCACCGTGCCAATGAATGGTATTAGGAGAGCACTTTATTACATCTCCTTTTTTTATTACTTGTATTGGCTTTCCCTTTTCCTGATATAATCCCTTTCCCTCAATAACTAAAAGGATTTGACCGCCTGGGTGATAATGCCACCTGGTTCTTGCGCCAGGTTCGAAGGTTACATTACCAATTTGTGTACTGTAGGTTGTATCACTTTCTACCAACATATTGAGCCAGGCGTTGCCCGAAAAATTATCGTTCGTTATTATGTTACCTTGTGGGAATACTTTGTCTATGCTGCTCATCCTGGTAATTTTTTTGCTGTCTTTTAATACATCGCTCAATACTTTTTGTGCAGCTATAGCTTCTTTTTCGCCGGCTGTAGTTTTAATAACAGCCACTAATTGGTGCAATTGCCCGGCAGTTAAGCCTACGTTCAAACAAATTTTCAGATGCGATTGTAACATCGGCTCGACACCGCCAATGCTGCTCAGCACTGATACAGTCACCAATTCCCTTTCTGCATAAGTTAGAATATCCCTCTCAAAAATGTCAGCAAATAAATGTTCTTTCAGGAAGATTTCAATTAAAGGGGCAAAAGCTGCATAACCGGTCTTTGCTCCGGTTTCAGGAACACCTGTCAATTTCTCCAAAACCGCTTTGCCGCGTTCATACTTGCTGCTATCACCATTTAAAGGTGATGCCTCAATACCAATTGCATCATTAATGCCTTTGGATTTTCGTTCATCCAGCACCATCATGAATGTCTGCAATCCCCGAATACTACGAGGAAACCCGGCATAGGCATAAATATGTACAATAGCTTCTTTGATCTGGTTGATTGTCCATCCCGCTTCAAGCCCGGCATTTAATGCCGTTTTCAGCTTTAATAGATTGCCTTTAGCTGTTGATGAAGCAATAGCAATAAGACTTTTCTCTTTGGGGCTTAACGTCACATTTTCATTTTGCATGGCCTGCGCCTTCAGCGTAACAGAAAAGGAACTTAATGCGACAATTAATGATATGAGTAATTTACTTTTCTTCATGTGCATTACTTTATATTTTCACCGAAGAACCCAACTAATTTAGCTACGGCCTTACTTACATACTCCGGCTTCCAATAGGTCTGTATATGAGTAGCTCCGTCGATCAGAAAAAATTCCTTACTTTTTGCATTGGTTGCTTTGGGAAATGCTTCATCTGTCATATATTTTGTATCGGCTTTGCTTCCCGCCATCATTAACAGGGGTTGATTGATGAGATCCATATTCGCAGCGGCATCCCAGGTCATTAGGTCGAGAAGGCTGCTCATGGTATATAGAAAGGTTGAATTGGGATGTGCATGGGTTCTATAATAGTACACATACCCTTCACGATATAGGTCGGTTGGGGTTTTAGCGATCTCTTCATCAGTTATGCTCGCCACGCCTCCATAAATTATTTTACCGCCTGCAACTTCTTGCGCACGGGCATCCGAAGCTTGTTTTAAACGTTCTTGAATGGTATTTAATTGGGAATTCTGAAAGCCATTACGTCTTACCTCACCTGAATTAAACATACTCAAGGTCGCGACGGCTTTAAACCGCTTGTCCGATTGGGCTGCTTTTAAAGTATAGCCACCGCCACCACAAATACCGAAAACGCCTAAACGATTCGCATCAACCCCCGCGTACTGAGTAATAAAGTCAGCCATACCATGAATATCTTCAATTCGGCATGCAGGCTTATCCGTATGACGTGGCTCTCCGCCGCTTGCTCCCTGGTACGCTGCGTCCGCAGCAATGGTTATATAACCCGCATCTGCCAAACGCTGCGCATATAATCCAGCAGTCTGCTCTTTTATACCACCATTAGGATGCGCGACCACAACCGCCGGATATTTTTTAGCAGGGTCATAACCTGCCGGAGTATAAACATTAGCAGCGATATCAATCCCGTTCAGTTTATAGGTTACAAGATGGATATTTACTTTTCCATTTACATTTTCTGTGATCGCATCCTCATAGACCAGTCCAAAGGGATTTTGGGGTTTGGTTTGAGCAGAAGATATAATACTTGCTATCATAAAAATTGATATTAGAATGAGTATTATCTTTTTCATTACTTATCCATTTTTTTTTGCTTTAACCATTTTGACAATTCATCTGCCACCTGGATATTGTTCAGGTCAGAAAAAGCAAAGTGGGTATTGCCTTTTATACCGATCTCCGGCAAATGCACAACGGTTGCGTCACCTCCATGTTTATTGATAGTAGCTGCCCATATTCTTGCCATTTCAAGCCCTGCGCGCCAATGGTCTGCATTCCATAACGTGGTGGGTTCTTTGGCTATATTATCGCCATAATAAATAACAATAGGTATCCTGGTGAGCTTATTGAAATCAGCTAAAGAAATTTCTATGCCTTTCAGCTCACCAAAAAGTCCTGCTGATTGTATTGGAGCGGGCAATTCTCCCTTGGGGAATACGAAACCACTGTATGGTTCATAAGCAACAATAGCTTTAACCTTATCATTACTTATGGCTGTAAGCCAACCGGGACCACCACCCTGAGAATGCGTAATAAGAATACCCTCACCGATCTTATCAAATAAGTTGGAAACGGCATTTGCGATTATGTTAGCATCAAAACCACCCGTATTGGGGGTCATCTGTCTGAAAAATTGTTCGAGGGAAACGGAGTCTTTTGGGAACTGGACATGGGGAAAATAGTCGGGATAATTACCTATACGGAACTGCGTGAACCAGAACTGCTCGTCTGGAGTCGGCGTTATAGTTGCCGACACAGTGCTTCTTCCCGCATCACCACGTCTGGGCTGGTCGAGTAGATAGACAGAATATCTTCTTCGGAGAAAAATATTCTGAAAGCCGTCCCTGCCGTCCGGGGTTGTTTCCCATGTTTTTTTGGACTCTCCAGCACCGTGCAGGAAAACTAATGGGAATGTACGGGCTTTTACAGGAGTTTGGTAAAACACGTACGCGTGGTCACCATGAAAAGTTTGCCCTTGGGGTTTCAAAGCATTCTTCAGGTCGAAATCTCCCGGTTCGGTACTTTTTGTACCACCAACTAAAAAGCTGCCCTGTTCAGTTATAGTTAGTGGATTCTGATTGCTTTGAGCATTAAGGGAAATTGAAGTAGCTAATAATAACGTCATTGTGGCTAAGTACTTCGTCAGATTCCTTCCCAAAGCCGATACCTTAAGCCCGTTATTTCCCAACATATGTTTTTCCATGGCTTTATTTTTAAGTATGACCTAAACATCCAGTTTCCGCTCACCCAGCCATTTTACCATTGCCGGATCCCGGTGATCGAAAAAGCTGCTCGTCTTCGAGTCCATTGTTCCGATGACTTCCATGTCGTCCGCGGCCAGTTCAAAGTCGAAGATCTCGAAATTCTCCTTCATCCTTTCCTTGCGCACTGATTTCGGAATGGCCACCACACCCCGCTGGATAAGCCAGCGCAGGACCACCTGTGCAATGGACTTCTGATACTTTGCCGCCGTAGAGCTCAGCAACTCGTTATGAAATAAATTGTTCTTGCCTTCCGCAAAAGGTCCCCATGACTCTATCTGCACCTTATTTTCCTGCAGGAATTTTTGCGTGTCAATTTGCTGATGGAAAGGATGGGTCTCGATCTGATTGACGGCCGGAACCACTTCATTGTGAATGATTAGATCCATCAGCCTGTCCGGCTGAAAATTGCTTACACCTATGGCCCTTACCCTACCCTCTTTTTATAGCTCCTGCATGGTGCGCCACTCACCATAAACATCACCGAATGGCTGGTGGATCAGGAATAAGTCAAGGTAATCCAGTTGCAGTCTTTTCAATGATCTTTCGAAAGCCCCTTTTGTGCCCTCATAGCCATCCGACTGTATCCACAATTTGGTCGTAATAAACAGTTCTTCCCGAGGCACACCGCTCCGCCGGATCGCCCTGCCAACAGCTTCTTCATTCAAATAGGACTGAGCAGTATCGATCAATCTATAGCCGCTGCTGATCGCATCGACCACGCTCCGCTCGCATTCAGCAAGGTCAGTCACCTGGAATACGCCAAAACCAAGGATGGGCATTTCAACCCCGTTATTCAAAATTACTTTTTCCATTATCCGTCATTTAATAGAACAAAGGTCCGACTATCGTGCGGACCGACAGGTATATGGATTCCGGGTTTAGCTACCAATATTGCTGATTGCTCCCCGGGGACGATCAATCCACAAAATAATCCAGTACTTTTGAACCAGGTAAACCTGCAGTGATATGGATAGCATGAGACGGTTTGATACGATCAGCGACTATAACGCTTTCAACAACAACGAAACGCTGCACCCGTTGGTTAGCGTTGTAGATTTGTCAAAGGCAAACCCCCGACAGGGATCGAAGATGTATTTTGGCTTCTATACCGTATTCTTAAAGGATGTAAAATGTGGCGATTTAATATACGGCCGGCATACGTATGATTACCAGGAAGGAACCCTCGTCTTCCTCGCACCCGGCCAGGTCGCAGGCATAAACAGCAACGGAGAAACCTATCAGCCCAAGGGTTATGCCCTGGTGTTCCATCCCGACCTCATACATGGCACCACACTCGGCAGGCACATCCAGGACTACACTTTTTTTAGCTATCAATCCAACGAAGCACTCCATCTCTCCAGGCGGGAAAGAAAAATCATACTGGATTGTTTTTCCAAGATCGGGTATGAGCTGGAACACTCAATAGACAAACACAGCAAAAAGCTGATCGTGGCCAATATCGAGCTGTTCCTGAACTATTGTACCCGGTTCTATGACCGCCAGTTCATCACCCGCGATAATGTTCATAAAGGTATCCTCGAGCGATTTGAAAACCTGCTGAATGATTATTTCCAGACGGGCAAACCCCAAACCCATGGTCTGCCGTCAGTGGCCTCCTGCGCCCATGAGTTGAACCTATCAGCCAGCTATTTCGGCGATCTTATCAAAAAAGAAACTGGAAAGACGGCGCAGGAATATATCCAGTGGAAGGTAATCGACGTGGCTAAAGAAAGAATATTCGACCAGAGCAAATCCGTTAGTCAGATTGCCTATGATCTCGGATTTAAATATCCACAGCATTTTATCCGCCTGTTCAAACAACGAGTAGGCCACACTCCCAGCGAGTACAGGATGGCGAATTGAGTTTCCAGATCGTACCACTGACATTCCGTTGAAGATCTGGCAGCCATCTACATATTAATCGGCAGAGCTATTCCTAAGAATGTTGACGCCCACATAATAACACAGCATGATCGGCACGGCAGGGATCATGAACGGATAATAAGGGAATCCCGAAAAGGCGGCGGCATCGGGATATAAAGGAAAACACAGGATAGAGACAATGGCTAAGATACTGAACGTGATATAGATAACGGCCGGTATACGTCTGAAGATCTTTGTCTGCCGCAGGGAACTGGCAAACATGGCGACGGCAAAATAAGTGAGCAGCACCTGCCCGATGGTGATGATCCAGATTTGTTGCGCGGCAGGATTATACCACTCCTGTGGTTTGTTGGGAGCGCCATTGGCGATCTTTATCTTAAACGATTGTAAGGCAAAGCTGTGCCAGAAGGAAGTGTTGATAAAGAACAACGGAATGGCAATGATTATGGCGGTATAGCCCAATTGCGTATACAGTTTTTCTCCTTTCTCCTGCAGGACGAGCTTGATAAGAGAAAGTCCCAGTGCGATGAGTATACCGTCCGCCAGCAGGATATCAAACCGGACCTTTTGTTCGGTGGCGGTATCTACCCATTCCTGTATGGTATCGGGGGGCGCGCCCATTCCAAACAAGATCGACAGCAGACAAACGGTTAAGATCAATAAACTACTTCCATAAGCCAGGTACCTTTTCCCCTTTTCGGCTGCATGGAACGCCTTTCTCCCCAGCGTCCAGACGGCCCAAGCCATGATACAAAAATTCAGCAGCCAGATGGGAATGTAGAGCTTATAACTGATGTGACCCAGGGCAAATGCGAGAATAAAGGTCAGAACAGGGATACAGCAGAGGTAGATGTAACCAAAGATTTTGGTGAGTGATCTCATAGCCATTATTTTAAATTTTCTATTTTATTTCATGCCTAATAATCTCAGGAACTCTTCCTTTTTCCTCCTCGAAACATCCACCAGCTCCCCATTGCGTAATTCGATCTGTCCGCCGTCACCCTTCATGTACCTTTTTATATAATGGAGGTTGATGATATGGGAGTGGTGGGTGCGGAAGAACTGTTCGGGAGGCAGCAGGTCTTCAAACTCCTTCAGCGTCCTGCTCACCGTGAGCCGGGGCCGATTGGCAAAGCTGAACACGGTGTAGTTGCTTTGCGCCTCTATATGGATGATATCATTCAGATCGAAGAACAGCAGTCCATCCAGTGTGGAGATGGCTATTTTGTTCAAGGCTGTCTGAAGATTGTGCACCAGCGTCTCCAGGCGCCGGCCATTGTTGAACTCCTGTCCATTGAGCCGTATCTTTTCAACTGCTGCCTTCAGCTCTTCGATGTCCACAGGTTTTAACAAATAATCGAAGGCGGCAAAACGGATGGCCTTGATGGCGTAATGGTCATAGGCGGTGGTAAAGATCAGGTGAAAATCCTTACGCTGCAACCGGAGTAGCATATCGAACCCATTCAATTTCGGCATCTCGATGTCGAGGAATACGATATCCGGCTGGTGTTCCTCGATAAGCTTCAGCCCTTCTTCGCCGTCTTCGGCTTCGCCTTCCAATCGTATGTCGGGACAATACTCAATTAGCTTTTGTCTCAGGGCCAGCCGTCCTTTGGATTCATCGTCTATGATAATTGCAGTGACCATCAGCTTATTTTTAAAGCGACCCGTACGCAGGTGCCGGCAGGGCGGCCGTCCTGGTGCAGGTCGGTGATAGTAACGGGTTTATTCTCCTGTCTGTTGAACAGGTTCACTCTATCTCTGCTTATTTCCATGCCATGGCTGCGATGGGAAGACTTTTGTGTCGCAGCGGCGCGTCCGATGCCATTGTCCTCTATTTGATAGACAAGGTACTCGTTCTCCCGGCAGATCCTGATGGACAGTCTGCCTGCGTGGTCCTGGCGATGCCGGAGGCCGTGGACGATGGCATTCTCCACATAGGGCTGGATGATCAGCGGCGGAATGCGGCAATCTTCTTCCAGCAGCTGTGCGTCCACATGGATCTCGGCGCTGAATTTGTCTTCATTCCGGAATTGTTCCAGATCTATATAGAGCTGAAGCGTTTCCAGGTCGCGTGAAAGAGGGATCGTATTTTGCCGGGAGCTGTCCAGGATATTGCGGATGAGGCGGGCGAACTTATTAAGGTACTTCGTCGCGAGATACTTGTCATTGTTTTGGATCAACGCGTCGATGCTATTGATGCAATTGAATATGAAATGAGGGTTCATCTGGGCCCGCAGCGCCATCATCTCCGTATTGGCGATCTGCTGTTTCATATCGGCTTCGAGTCGCAGGCCCCTGTAGTGCCGCCGTACGATCCATAGCAGGAAAAGGACGATGGCCGCGGTCACCAGGGCCCTGAACCAGAAGGTGGACCAATAGGGAGCGACAATATTTATTTTAAATGCGGCCGCCCCTTCGTCGTTGAGGGCGTTCTCCGTGCGAACGCGGAAGGTGTAGGTCCCTGGCGGCAGGTTCGTATAGTTGGCGTACCCGCGTGTCCCTCCATATACCCAGCCGGGATCCACGCCTTCGAGCCTGTAGAAATAATTTGTACGCTGGATGCCGGAGAATACGAGGTTGGAAAATTCAATACTGATAAAGTTCTGTTTGTAGGATAGCCTTATAGGTTCATGACGGGAGAGAAAGGAATCGATGAACAAAGGACTGGCAAAGACCTTGAAGCCTGTGATGTTCACCGGAGGTGTTCTTTGCTGGACGGCGCGGAGCTGCTGTGGATAAAATCCTACGACTTCCGTACCGGTGCAGGTGAGCCATCTCCCTTTGGGAGGAGTGAGGAAATAGGCACTCTGGAAAGAGTTTTTTATCAGTCCTGTCTCCGGCTGGCTGACAAAATATTTTTTTGTCTGTGGGTCGTAGCAGCAGATGGTGAAGTCGGTGGTGAACCATATCTTACCCAGCATATCGACGGTGATGGCATGTACGGACCAGTGAGGCTGGTCCCCGTTAACAGGTAGCCTGCTGAATGTCTTTGTCCTGCGATGAAAAAAATAAATGCCGTCGTTCTCCGTGCCCACGATCAACAGCGAATCACGGTAAGGGTATATACCCCAGCAGCGTACGTCGACGCCCGTGTCGGGCCGATAGCAGGCGACAAAAGCTCTCTTCCGGCTGTCGAACTCTTCGAGGCCCCGGGAACTGCCGGCCCAGCAGATACCTTGGTCATCCACCAGCAGGCTTTCGATGGGAGAAAGCTTGAACGCAGGGGGCTGAGCAGCCATATTATATGGCAGGAAGTCATGTTGTTTTGCGTCGTATAGTATGATCTTGCCGCTGTGCAACCCCAGCAGGATATTGCCGGCCCTGTCCTTTACCATAGCTTTGATCGTCCTTCCTTCTGTCGCCGGAGGTTGAATGGTCCGGACGCTATGAGTGCCGGGAGTGATGATGTGTAAGGCGCCATGCTGACAACCCGCCCATACTGATCCGTCAGCTTGTTCCAAAAAGCACCATATCATATTTTGTTCATAGTGCCCTTTAAAAAAAATATGTTCTTTATAGTGATGGGCCGTATCATAGATCTTTATCCCTTCCCCCCAGGTCCCGACCCACAATTCATCCTTTACCAGGGCCGCCGGGATGATGTCGCTGACCACTTTTGAAGGGTCTGCCGTATCCTGGTTGCTCAGGACGCTGAAGTATTGCCGGTAGGGGTTGATGATACTGATCCCTCTGTCGGTACCAAACCAGATATTCTCTTCCTTGTCCTGAAAAATGGTATTGATCTGATCGATGTATTGAAGGGATAGATTATTGCCGGGCTGGCGCAGAAGGAAATGGAATTCGTCGGCGGCGTAGTCGTACTGAAGAAGTCCGGCTTGTCCTGTCCCGATCCAAAGTGTGCCGTGATCGTCTTCCAGAAAGGAGGATATCCACACCGGAAGGGTATTCTTATTTCCCTCCTGCGAAAGGATATCCGCCAGCGAATAGACATACAGCTTTTGTGTAGCAAGATGGTAGCGGTAGAACAGGTGGGACCAGCTGTTAAGCCAGAGATTGCCATGGGAGTCGGTCTTCATGCCACGTATCGTAGCCGGATCGATGTGAAAAGGCACCGGCACTATCTTTTTACCGGTGTCGTCCAATAGCAATAGGGCGTGGTCCGGACAGAGCAGCCAGGTCTGGCGACGAGCTTTGTCGTTGATGAAATAGGCGTACTTGTCTATATCCTGCCCCGGCTCACGGATCAGCACGACACCGCTGCTGTCCTTTTTAATGCTGTCCACCCAGATGACGCGAAAGAACCATTGTTTGTCCGGCCCGTCCTGGTAGACAAGGTCGTGACCGGGCACCGACTGGCGGTTGATCTCTACCGGTGTATGATGAAGTATGTCCCATTCCTTCAGGCGGCCGTCCGATTGGCCATAGAGCATCCGCGCATGTCCGTCGTCGGAGAAAAGGGTAGACACCATGAGCTCGCGGGGTTTGATCGTGGAGTCGAAACAGTTGATAAACCGTAGTCCGTCATAGCGCTGCAACCCGTTTTTTGTTCCTATCCAAATATAACCCTGATGGTCCTGGGTGATGGCATAGACATCGTTGCAATCGAGTCCGCTGGTATTATCGATGTTGCGGGTGATATAACCCGTACGCAGCGGCCGGGCCCTGGTGGATTGGCCGAGAACAGCGATATTCAGGCAGCAGGAGAAAAGGAAGCAGATAAATACAAAACCGGGTCCGCGGAGCATTTTTAAATTTACTATTAATTTCCCATCTTTATTGTTGCCCGGAGAGGGGAATATCCGGTCATTTAGCGGTTGACAGGAACGGTTTAGCCGTTGACATGGCGTGGAAAGCGTCTTCGCCTACATTTGGCGAAATATTTTAAGCCATGCGCCAACTGCTGCAATTCCCCGATGTTCCGGGAGGGGATATTCTAAAAAAGGTAATGTTCTTTTTGATCGTCGCACTGGCATTCATGAAGACGACGGCGCAGGATGGGGGTGACAGCAGGCAGCGGGCGACCCAGCTTCTCCGGAAAAACCTTCCCGCCACGGGGTTGAGCCAGGCCACCATGAACAGTTACGTGATCACCGATGCCTATGCCGACAGGAAGTCCGGGAATTTCCTTGTCTACCTGCAGCAGACTTACCAGGGCATCCCGGTGTACAATAAGATAAGCGTCTATATTTTCAAAAACGATACGCTCATCGGTCAAAGACAGGATGTATTCCGCATCCAGGGAAAAGTAGCGGCGAAACCACAGTATTCCGTCAGTCCGGGCCAGGCTATCCGAAGCGCCGCGAACCATTTGGCACTGCCTTTTGCCGGCGAAGCCAGGCTGGTCCGGAAAGATGATATCCGTCAGCGTTTTGTGTACCAGGCAGCCAGTGTGGCCCGGAAGGATATCAGCAGCGACCTGGTCTGGCTCCCTGACCGTGGCGGCAGCGGGGTAAGGCTTTCCTGGAATGTGCGGATCGCTCCGGCGGGCAGTCTCGACGACTGGATGGTGCGGGTGGATGCCGAAACAGGTGTTGTCCTCGGAAAGAGTAGCTTTGTCGTACATGAGGCGCCTTCGGATGGATGCCAGGAGGTGAGGTCCGCAGCCGGACTGCCGCTGGTCACCGGCGGTGCAATACCCATGCAAAAGTTGCCGGCTCCGCCGCCCGCTGTCACGGATGTAAACTATCGCGTGTATCCATTCCCGCAGGAGTCCGCCAATTTTGGCACCCGTACATTGGAAAACAACCCATGGCTGAGGGCGGGGACGGACAATGACGCCATTACGTTGGGCTGGCAGTTCGACAACAGCATGAACTATGCATATACCCGAGGCAATAATGTGTGGGCGCAACAGGACCTGGCGGGGAACAACGCTACATCGGGCTATGCGGATACATCGCTGACATCCATCCCATCGTTGACATTTGACCGGGCTGTCGACATAACGGCCAGCCCGTCGACGTATTCCAATAGCCGGGCAGGTATCGACAACCTCTTCTACTGGAACAATATCATGCATGACATCTCCTACCAGTATGGTTTTGACGAGGCTGCCGGTAATTTCCAGGCCGACAACCTGGGGCGGGGAGGGTTGGGGGGAGATTATGTCAATGCCTTTGCCCTGGATGGGGCAAGTGTAAATAACGCCGATTTCTATACGCCGCCCGACGGAGAGAACGGCAGGATGAGGATGTTCCAATTCAATGCAGGCCAGACGCTGCGATTCCATATCAACAGCCCGGCGGCCATTGCCGGAGACTATACGGCAGTAGAAGGCAATTTAAGCTATAAGAGCAGGCTGGTCGACAAGGGACCTGTCAGCGCCGATGTCGTACCCGTCGTGGATGGATCGGGCTCGGTACTGGGCTGCAGCGCGCTGACCAATGCTGCTGCACTCGCCGGCAAGATCGCGTTGGTGGACAGGGGAGGCGGCTGCAATTTCATCACCAAGGTGAAGTATGCCCAAAATGCAGGCGCTATCGCGGTGATCATGATGAACAATCTCGATGGGCCTCCCTTTACGATGGCGGGAGTCGATACGACGATCACCATTCCTGCCGTAATGGTGTCCGATACGACGGCCAACAAGCTGTTTGCTAACCTGTCCGGGTTGAACGCGGGCCTTTCAGCCACTGGACAATACCGGGATGGCGCCCTTGACAACGGGATCATCTCGCACGAATATACCCATGGCATATCCACGCGGCTGACCGGGGGCCCGGCGAATTCCGATTGCCTGGCCAATGCGGAACAGATGGGAGAAGGGTGGAGCGATTATATGGCGTTGATGGTCACTACGGACTGGAATACGGCGTCCGTAAGCGACGGGCCCAGGAAAAGGTCCCTCGGCACCTATGCGATGTCCCAGCCGTCGACAGGCGGCGGTATCCGTACTTATCCCTATTCGACGGACATGGCGACCAATCCCTGGACCTATGCCATGCTGGCGACCAACACGGGAGGAGAGGTACACACGATAGGAGAGATCTGGTGCGCCGCGTTATGGGATATGACCTGGAATATCATACAGGAGGAAGGCATCGACCCCGATATTTATCGTGGAACGAAAGGGAATAATATCGCCCTGCAACTCGTCATCCAGGGCATGAAGTATCAACCCTGCAGCCCCGGCTTCCTGGATGGGAGGGACGCCATCCTGAAAGCAGATTCCATCCTTTATAATTACAGACACAAATGCGCCATATGGAATGCTTTTGCGCGCCGGGGTATGGGAAGGAACGCGTCGCAGGGAAGTTCGGACGACTATACCGACGGAACGGCGGCGTATGATCTGCCTTCGGGTCTTAGCCTGTCGCAATCGTCCAGTAAGACAGTGATCGCACATGGAGATCATATTATCTATACCATCAAGGCGTATTGTGATTGCAGTCCGCTCAGCAATATCTCCATCGTCGACACATTGTCGGGCAATCTTGGTTTTGTATCTGCACCAGGCGGCGCATATACTTCACCGGCAGTACATTTCGACGGTCTGAGCTTTGCTGCGAACGAGACAAAGACCTTGACGGTGGAAGCCATCGTGAATGGCGCCTATATCGTGCCGGATACCCTGATCAATGACAGCAATGATCCCAGCAGCTATAGCTGGACATCCACTGCAAAGACCGGCGGAACTTTCTTTGCACAAAGCACGACGCGCAGCCATAGCGCCTCCCACTCCTGGTATGCTGCCGATGTCTCCACCCCTACCGACTTTGCCATCTCGACCAGCGATCTGCATCCGGATACGCTGTCTACCTTGTCGTTCTGGCATTATTTCGAGACAGACGCAGCGTACGACGGCGGGGTCGTCGAGATCTCCACGGATGGAGGCGCCACGTGGCAGGATGCGGGTCCCTATATGGTACAGAACGGCTATAACAGCTCTCTTAGTCCGGCAAACACAGCATTAGGCAATCGTCAGGCATTTGCCGGCAGCAGCGGCGGCGCATTCATCCAGACCGTACTATCGCTGACAGGGTTTGCGGGCACCACGGCGCGGATAAGGTTTCGATTTGCCAGTGATAATGCTATGGGTGGCGACGGATGGTATATTGATGATGTAGTACTGAAGAATGAGTCAGGTATTGTCAGCCTGGGTACGGCGCTGAGCGGCAGCACCGTCTTGTCACGGATCAGCAATGTGACGGGCCTTGTGCCGGGTACGCTGCCTGTGGATTTCCTGGAATTCACTGCCAGCAGAGTGGATCGTCAGTCGGTGCTGCAGTGGCAGGTCAATGATCAGTTGGATCTCCGCAGTTATGTAGTGGAAAGAAGCGGCAACGGGCGCGTTTTTGCTGCCATCGGTGAAGTAGCCGCACTAAGCGGGCAGGAGAATTATCAATTCACCGATGGAAGCCCATTGGACGGTAATAATTTTTATCGCATAGCAGGGAAAGACCTTGACGGGAAACAGACATATTCGCCGGTGAGGCTGGTACGGTTCGATGCTTCCGGTGTGACCATCGTTCTGTCGCCCGTGCCCACTTATACACATTCCATACAGCTGACCATTATCACAGGTGCGGATGATGAGCCTATTGCCGCCAGTCTGATCAGTCCCATCGGCCAGGTGCTGAAGGTGTATACTATCCGGCAGGGACAAAATCTGCTGGACCTGGGTGGTTTTGTTCAGGGCGTCTATTTCCTGAAGGTCAGCACCATGAAGAATAAGCGTGAAGTAAGAAAGATTGTGATACAATAGCAGGCTCTATGGACTCTTGTATCGGTACTGCGAATACTATATGGATTGGGATGTTCAGCTATGATCCAGCATGATCTCGATGGGAATTTCTTTTTTACGCACAGAAGCCTTCTAAAATGGGACGTCACATAAAAAAGATGAAAAGGTTTGGTCGGAAATTAAACGGCTCTTCCCGGGCTTTGAATATCTATCCCGGGAATACTTTGAAGACCTAAGAAACTCCCCCCTTTACCAGCGGTTTAGAACACATTCCCAATTTGCCACCTACCGATACCCCCTGGGTCCCTTATTCTCCCTGGATGAAGGTCCGGGCATAGCTCCTACAAGACACTTTGCATAAATCTGGGTAGTTCGGATATTTGTGTTGATTATAGAGTTTTCATTATTTTTACCCGCCGGTTAAAGCTTATTATTATTTGCCCCCTGATTCAATCCATAATGAAAGGAATTTGCTTCTGCAGATCGCAAACGGCAGTGAAGTAGCTTTTCGAGAGTTATTCGATAACTACCAGCGGCGACTGTTTACCTATGTATATAAGGTCACGCGTTCAAGAGATCTGGCAGAGGATACCGTACAGGATATCTTCCTGAAGATATGGTCCATGAGGCAAAAGCTGCCAGAAATAGAGAACATTCAGGCCTATCTCCGCCGAATGGCACACAACCAGGCGCTTAAAGGTTTTCAGGCGGTGGCAAGGGAAGGGCTGGTAGAGCACGAGTTGGCACGCCAACGATCGACCCATGGAAGTGCGGATGACGGCCTGCTGTCCAAGGAAATACAGCATTATATCCACCGCCTTATAGATCAGCTTACACCGTCACAGCGCACCGCTGACCTACAAGATAAATTTTGTGGCTTCCATCAAAGAGCCCTTTCATATTTATCCCCAATCATTCAGCGGTGGCATAGGGATGCCCACCACTATTTCGATCGAAGAAAATGCCAACGTTGAATTGATAGGAGAGGTCGAGGAAAAAGGTGTCGAGCCGTCCAACGGAGAAACACCGGCTTTTTATGCAGAGGGCGTTACGTTCTCGCAAACGATCCGCCTGAAATCGGATGAAAAGACAACACTGGGTTTCCGGATCAGGTTCATGGCCTGCAACGATCAAATGTGCCTGCCTCCGTCATCTAAGCACTATACATTGGTCTTAAATGATAAAAATGCTGGCTCCGCCGGAGCAGATGACGAAAAGGCCGGGCCTGTGCCGGAGAAGACAGCAGCCGTATTGAAATATGAAGATTTTGAAATGCCTGATGCGGAAGGAAAGAAAATTTCTACGGCAGCCATCACAGCCGGCAACAAGTATACATTTATCGATTTCTGGGCCAGTTGGTGCGGGCCCTGCAGAGCCATGGGACGAGCACTTGTACCACTGTATAAAAAGTACCGTGACCAGGGTTTCGGCGTCATCGGCATTTCGCTGGACATAGATGCCACGCCATGGAGAAAGGCAATCGCGGCCGATGGCTACACCTGGTGCAATCTCAGTGATCTAAAAGGTTTTGATTCTCCTATTATTAAAAAATTTGGCATTAACGCTATCCCCAGGAACATCGTGGTCAATGACAAAGGTGTCATTGTGGCAATGGACCTACACGGGAAAGAATTGGAAGTGAAATTGGCGGAACTATTTAAATAAATAATGATGAAAAAAATAATCACAGCAGGTTTATCACTGATACAACTGACTGCGTTTGGTCAGATCAGCAATAAGTTTATCGTCACCGGCAGGTACGGCAACTTTCATTCACCCGCAAAAGCCTATCTCGAGTACAAAATGAATGGCAAATCCATTCTCGATTCTGTCATATTGATCGGAGGGCGTTTTAAATTCACCGGAAAAGCGTCGTCCACCCCGATGCCGGCCGAATTGACCTTCGATACCACAGGCGCTGACCGGACTAAGAGCCTGGAACAAAGAACGGTCTATCTCGAACCGGGCACTATCACGTTCAGAATGAAGGGCCCCACTGTGCTGGATGCACAGATCACCGGTACCCCCGCCAACAATGACGATAACGACCTAAACAATGTTTTGAATGCCGCCTACGAAGATTTCTCCGGCGAAGATAAAATGATCCTGGAGGGCAAGATCCCACCGCAGTCCGCACCCGATTTTGAGGCCAGGATGGAGCGGTTCCGGAAAAGATACAGCGATGCAACGCTGGGTGCTTATGTGAAGTTTATAAAATCACACCCAGCGTCAAAGCTAAGCCTGCAGCTGTTCCCTAAAGTCGCCTATGAGCAGCCTTATGAAATAGTCCGGCCCTTATTCGATGGGTTATCCCCAGGGATAAAAGGCAGTAAAGAAGGTAAAAATATGGCAGAGAAGCTCGAAAAGCTACGAGTGACAGCCATCGGGCAACCGGCACCCGACTTCGAGATACCGGATACTACGGGTACAATGGTTAAGCTTTCCTCTTTCCGGGGCAAGTATGTACTGCTTGACTTCTGGGCTTCCTGGTGCGGTCCCTGCCGCGCGGAGAACCCTCATCTTGTCAAAACGTATAACAAATACAAAGGTCAGAATTTCACCATTGTCGGTGTATCACTCGACAAAGCCAACAGCAGAGCGCTCTGGCTAGGGGCCATTAAAAGCGACGGACTTCCCTGGCTCCAGCTTTCCGATCTGAAGTTCTGGAATGGTATAGCGGTAAAAACTTACGGTGTCCAGGCAATTCCCCAGAACTTCCTCATCGATCCCAATGGGATCATTGTTGGAAGGACATTAATGGGGACAGCGTTAGATGCCCGGCTAAGCGAAATTTTCGATGCCGCGGATAAAGTCAATTAAGACTCCTTTAAATATCGCCGGGATGAATTGTCGGGAGCGATTCATCCCGGCTTACACAGAAATTCTCCACTACATACTCCTTCATTCCTTGGTTTCACGAGGTTAACTTTTCTTTAGGCATCGCGATCATTCGGTCACTTTTACATAGATAGGCGCTTTGGCATCGGAAGACACTTCTTTCATTTTCAAAAACATTCGAAGGGCGAGGCTTTCTGCAATCCCCCCAAAAAAATTTGAAGTTTTTGAGAAAAAGCGGAAAACAAGCAGCTTTAAAACGAAAAAGCGACCCGAAAGTCGCTTTTGAAAATACCCAGTAATCCCGCTGGGAGTTTTATATCCGCAGTATAACTCATTTATTTACAAAAGCTTATTTTCTTGCTTTAAGCATCCCCCCTCATTTCCCCCTCCAACCCAAATGAACGGCCTTATACCGATCGCCTAGGGAGCGTTTACACGATAAATATAGCATTTTCATACATCTGGGTACAAATCGTTTACTTTTATATAGTCCAATACGCGTTGCGTCCTCATGTTTTTTGGTCAATGGTTGGGCTTACGTGGCATTTGTAACCCTCTTTCAGGTTGCAAAAAATTGATTATATTTGTGTTATGGGACTTTCTCCAAACGAGACTAATCTTCTTCAAAAATACTTCGCTGACAAGCCAGTGAAGAAGGTTTATCTATTTGGGTCTTACGCACGGAATACCGCCGTAAAGGGGATTAGCGACATAGATATATTATTGGAACTGGATTATTCCAAGCCCATCGGCATGAAATTTTTCAGTTATCAACGAGAACTTGAAGATTTGTTGCATAGTAAAGTAGATGTGATAACCAGTGATGGAATATCAAAATATGTTCAGCCCCACATCGAAAAAGATAAGATCCTGATTTATGAGGCCAGTGCTTAATGATGAACTTCGAGTTAGGCATGTGTTGGATGCCATCTCTGAAGTAGAATCCTACCTAAAAGGCGTTTCGCTTGAAGCATTTTTATCAAATTCAGAAAAAAGGTTTGCTTGCATTAAGCAGCTTGAAATCATAGGAGAAGCCTGTACACGTATTACTGCTGAAGTAAAGGAGAAATATCCAGACGTAGAATGGAAAAACATCATTGGCTTTCGGAATATTTCCATTCATGAATATTTTGGAGTCAACTTCAATCTCGTATGGCAGATAGCGCAAAATGACCTACCCATACTAAAACAGCAATTTTCAGCGATACTAGATGTGTTTACTAGCTGAAACAGCACGATATGGTTCGCAGCTGTTTCTCGAACAGGTCAAAATAGTATGTGATAACTAAGAAGCACTCACCATGACTTACAAAAAATTGCTGCAGGAACATTCTCCCAGGGATCTGGCTGAGTCCTTTGTCTTCCCGGTAAAGCTATCTGCTAAGCAGCAAAAGGCCGCCGATCTGCAATTGGCCGAAGCCCGACAGAAGGTCCGGGAAAAAATGACCGCTGAAGAAAAGCTGACCGGCAGATTGATGGGGTTGAAATTCCGGATGGAAGATTATTTCAGGGCAGAGAAGCCTAACGGCGAGTATTCTTTCGGCTATTTTTTGAAATTATATATAGAACTCTTAGATATGAAGCGGCGGGGATTCGCCGAGCAAATTGGCATATATGAAACCTTACTTAGCCAGCTAATCAACCAGCGCCGCACTCCTCCCGAATATATACCCATTCGACTTGAATTGCACTCTAATAATTCAATCCCGGCTGAATATTGGTTTCGGGTTATTGAGAAAGACCGGGAGGGAGCCATGCTGTTGAATAAAGCAGCGATGAGGAAAAAGGAGATGAAATATGTAACGGGAGGAATTTCAGTTCATTTATAGCGAGAACGACTCGACCACTATTCATTTAATGATATTCCCTTGCTGCAGATCACCGTGCGCAATTCCGAAACGTTCCAGATCGTTCACCATTTTCAGGAAATTATTCAGTACTCCCTGAACCTTGTCATTGTTTTTATAATGATTAGACAAGTAAATGTTCATCGGTTCCCCCTCCACCCACTTCATTTTAATTACTGGGTAGAATGAACCATCGACTTTGATGCCGCTTTGCAGGAATCTCGCCTCTATAAAATAAAACACCTGACCGCCCTATTATCCTGTGCCTTCTGCAATTTAAAGGTTACAGTGAAATTTCCGGAGTATGGCTTGGGAAGCCCCATGAAATCACTTTCTACTTGTGATCTTATGAAACAGTCAACCATATTAAAATCACAAAGTTAGACTGTACCAAGACCGAAGTGGTCAGTACACAAAAACCAACATTTCAAATCCGGTATTCATCATTTATATGTACTTTCACCTATTGAATCAGGCTGTTGACGAACAACTGTTACAAATATGTTTATGAGAATGTGCGGGCTGCTTTTACTGCTTCTATATTTCGCAAATTCATCTCTTGCACAGACAAGTGACCTGGACGAATTGCCTCTGCACGTACTAAGACAAAGATTTTCCGTCAGTCCGAACGACACCAATAAAGTCAGGTTACAACTGGCCTTAGGACATTTAATGCTTCTGAAAGCGACGCGGGAACAAAAAGACATCGATTCGGCAATCAGCTTTTCAACCCAGGCAGCAGTTCTCAGCCGCCAGCTTAACTTTGACTTCGGAATAATCAACGCAATGCTTCTTAGCACGGAGACGGATTATTGCCGCAACAACAGGGACATTGGTTTAAAGACGGCCCGGGACGCACTTACGTATGCCAGGACGCATAACAATAGCGACGGGGAAGCAAGGTCATATCATCTGATAGCGCAGTACTATTCCACTGCTGATTCCGCCTCCCTACAGAGCAGGATATCCTACTTTAACAAGGCCATTGCTATATTCAGGAAAAACAAGAACAATCTCTGGCTCTCTTATCTGCTGATAGGAAACGCCGATATGCTGTTTCAATCGGAACGTGCTACCGAAGCCCTTAAGTTACTGTTCGAAGCTTTGAATCTTGGGAAAGGTGTAAGCCGCAGGACTGTCGAGGGAATCTACTGGAATATCGGCAGAATATCATTGGGCACCGGCGATTACACCAACGCTTTAAAATACAACCTGTTGGCACTCCAAACCGCCAATGAGGTAAAAGACACTTCCTTGCAGGCGTCCTATATAAAGAATCTGATTGCCAGCACATACATAAAGATGGGTGAATATGAACGCGCGATACCTTATTCCATCGACGTAGTGCAGATGGCACTGCGTTACAATTCGCCGCCCTTTTTCAATATGGGCTCTACGGCACTGGCTTTTCTATATACCCATACCAACCAACTGTCCAAAGCTTTAACCGTACTTAACGAAATGAAGGCCAAAGCAAGCAGTGATCAGGACAAACTGTCTGTGGCGACGTACTTTCTATACAGTTTTATTTATGCCAGACGTTTTTTGAAAGCCGCTCAATACGCACAAGAAGTAAAAGAACTGCTGGTGAAAGTTCCGCCCGGGAACGTTGAAGAGATCATGAATGCCTATAATTCGCTTGCATACTACTATTCAGAGACCGGTCAGCCCAAAAAAGCTTATCAATACATGGAATTATATGCGGCCATGGCACATAAGCTAAGCTATATTGAAGGTATCGCCATGGCGAAAAACCGGTATTATAAAGTGATTACTTCAAACCAGGGGCCGAACACCGCTATCGGGCATTTTCTCAAAGACCAGGCGATCACAGATTCGGCTGATAATAAAGTAAAGGCTTACCAGATATTCCTGCTGGATATGGAAAATGAGACACTGAAAAAAAACAGGCATATCGACTCGCTAACCGCTGATGCGCAGTTAAAGAATATCAAGATCAAACGTAACCAGCTTATTCAAAAGGTGACCATTGTCGGTTCAGTGATGCTTTTGATCATTACCGGTTTAATCTACAGCCGTTATCGGCTGAAACAAAGCAGCAACGCTCTGCTAACGCTGCAAAAGGAGGAGATCGACCATAAGAACAAAGTCCTTCAACAGCTGATTATGGACAAAAACGAACTTCTGAAAGATAAAGACGAGTTATTATCGGAAAAAGAGCTATTGTTGAAAGAGGTCAACCACCGTGTAAAAAACAACTTGCATTCGGTGCTGGCTTTGCTGGAAAATCAGGCGGCGCTTCTGCAGGGTGAGGCTTTCGAGGTCGTCAACAAAAGCAGGCACCTTATTTATGCGATGTCGCTGATCCACGAGCAACTGCTCGAAACCACAGAACTAAAGTCTGTAGACATGAGCGTTTATCTTGCTCAGCTGATCGATCATATCAGGGAGTGTTTCCAGGGAGCAGGAAGGATCAAATTCAGCATTCAAATCGAGGCATTAATGTTAGAGATTTTCCTTGCATTGCCGCTGGCACTTATCGTTAACGAGGCGGTCACGAATGCATTAAAATATGCCTTTGCAGACAGGGAAGACGGCGAGATCACCGTTGCTCTTTCTATGGTCAGGGGTAACATACAGCTTGCGATCGCAGACAACGGGATAGGTATCGTCAAGGCCGGCAAATCAGTCAAGGGCGAGGGAATGGGAGTCCGGTTGATGCGTGGCCTATGTGAGGATATCGACGCAAGGATCAGATTTGAAAGTACAAATGGCACCAGGATCACCGTCACTCGTTACGGGGCGGGTCCTCTTGACAATTTCAATTTGGATAACGCATTGAGCCATTTGCCCGATCTGCCTATATGATTTAGGTTAACGGATCAGATCGCCGGGACATTACTCAGTGGCGCACCTGAAGGGTTTTCTGGCGCATGCCCGCCTAATATTCAGCATGCTGCCTTCAGACCAGAATACCCTGATTCTCCTTCATTACTATTCCGGGCATCCCCTATTGTTTAAATATCAACAATCCTCATATTTCTTAGCGACATACGAATTGATCTTTTATGCCGCAATCATTGCAACCGCCTGATTTATTGAAAGTTAACGCATTGGCACCATAAATGCCTATAAATGGGGTATCCGACAGAGCATTGCGCTTTCACGCGTGGCTCCGGTTGGAGAGCGCTTTTTGATAACCTAAAATTTTAAAGAATGAAAGCAGCGATTAAAAACATAGTTCTTGTACACGGCGCATTCGCAGACGGTTCAGGTTATGAAGCTCTGTTCCGTGTACTGACCGACAAAGGATATAATGTACTGATAGTGCAAAACCCGCTTAGCTCTCTCGAAGAAGATGTCAACCAGACAAAGATCGTACTGGATAGGATCGGCGGCCCGGCTGTGCTGGTCGGCCATTCGTGGGGCGGGGCGGTGATCACAGAGGCCGGCAATCACCCGAACACTGCGGCCCTGGTGTATGTGGCCGCTTTGCAGCCGGATAACGGCCAGTCAGCGCTGGATTGCATCACCTCTCTTCCTGCCCCTAAAGACAGCGCTATTTTGCCGCCTGACGACAAGGGCATCGTTTACAATGAAAAGGCAAAATTTCACGCCGGCTTCTGCGCTGACCTTGCCCCTGAGAAAGCTGAATTCATGTACGCATCTCAAGGCGCATTCTATGCAAAAGCTTTTTCAGCGCCGATCACCAATGCAGCCTGGAGAACTAAGCCAAGCTGGGGCTGCGTAGCGATCGATGACCAAACTATCAATCCAGATATTCAGCGCAATATGTATAGCAGATCAAATACCAAGATCAGAGAGATCAAAGGCAGTCACGTGATCTTTATGTCTAAACCCGAAGAGGTAGCGGAAGTAATTATTGAAGCGGCCGAAAGCCTATAGTCACTTATTAAAATATAAAATCAAACATTATGAGCACAACAAAAAAACCTTCGATCGTATTATGCCACGGTATCTGGGCAGATGCTTCATGTTTCAACAAGTTACTTCCTAAACTAATAGCCGACGGGCATGAAGTAATATCAGTCCAATATGGCCTGACTTCTTTTGAACATGATGTTGCAGCAATTAAACGTACGATCAGCCGCGTAAGCAGTCCTGTTATACTGGTTGGTCACTCATATGGCGGTGCTACAATTACTGCTGCAGCAAATGATGAGCGCGTTGTCGGACTAGTATACATTGCTGCAGTGGCGCCTGCTCCCGGTGAAACGGTAAATGATCAGCTTAAGAAATTCCCTTCGGAAATCTTTACGCGTATTGAAGCTGCTGACGGCCGTGTTTGGATGCTTCCGTCAGGTACCACGTTCTTTGCAGGTGACCTTCCGGAAGATGAGCAAAAAGTGGTTTGGGCTACGCATTATGCCCCGGCCGTCGATCTGTTTGACCAGCAAAAAATAGAAGTTAACACCTGGGATACCAAACCAAGCTGGTACATCTTATGTACCGAGGACCACACGGTACACCCGGATCTGCAGCGCTGGGTTTCTAAACGCATGGGTGCAAAAGTGACCGAGATTAAAAGCAGCCACGTGCCAATGCTGTCACACCCCGATGTAGTTGCAGACGTGATCAATCAGGCCGCCGCAGCTGTTAAGACTACCTTGTCTCCCATGTCTTTAAGTTAATGCTTGTATTTCCTTTAAACAAAAAGAGGCTGCCCTTTTTGAGACAGCCTCTTTAAATCAGACCTGTGGAAATTTGCCTGAACGATTTGGACGCGCTTTTTGAATATTGAGTTTCTTCAACCGGGAATTGAGCGTAGGTACTTTAATTCCCAGCACTTCCGCAGCGCCACCCGGTCCGTAAACTTTCCAGTTGCACCGTTCGAGCACAGCGATGATATGCTCTCTTTCCACCTCTTCGATCGTCCTCATGTAATTTTTTGCAGCGCCAGCCTCTGGCAAATGACCTGGGAGGTCACCAATGGAATTTATAACTGTACCTGTAGCCAGCAAAATACTACGATGAACGATGTTTTCCAATTCGCGCACATTTCCGGGCCAATCGTATTTCATCAATTCCTGAACGGCCTGATCACTCATACTAGTGACACTGCTGCCTTCAAGTTTGCCCAGCTTTTCGATGAAGTGTTTGATCAGCAAGGGTATATCTTCCTTTCTGTTCCGCAGAGGCGGAGCGATCAGGGGAAAAACATTAAGGCGATAATAAAGGTCTGCCCGAAATTTTCCTGATATTATATCCTCGTGGAGATTTCGGTTCGTGGCGGCGATTACCCGAATGTCAACTTGCTTCGTTTTTCCGCCGATGATCTCGACCTCTTTTTCCTGGAGCACCCTTAAAAATTTCGCCTGTACCTCCAGCGGCAGCTCTCCGATCTCGTCCAGGAAGATGGTACCCCCATCAGCCTGTTCGAAACGGCCGATACGCTTGTCGAGGGCACTGGTAAATGCTCCTTTCTCATGGCCAAAAAGTTCAGACTCAACAAGCGTCGGTGGTAAGGCAGCACAATTAACGCAAATTAGCGGTTGCCTGGACCGAGCGGAGAAACGATGAATATTGCGGGCAATCAGTTCTTTGCCGGTGCCGCTTTCACCGATGATCAAAACAGAGACATCGGAAGATGCGATCCGCATTATTTGCTGCTGTAGTTTCTTTATCTGCTCCGCCTCACCGATCATTCCAGGGAACAGGGCAGGGTCCGCTGCCTGCCCGGACGCAGAATTCAGACGCTGTTTCATCAATGTGAGGTTTTCCCGATGAGCATACAGCGCAATTTCCAGCATGTTCAGTATATCTTTTTCACGGAAGGGTTTGCTCAGAAAACCATAGGGGCGTGTGGTTTTGGCTGCGTCGAGAAATTGTTGTTTAGAGTTGCCAGACAGATATATGAATGCGATATTTTTTCGTGAAAGCAATTTCGCAAGATCTATCCCGCTAAGCCGGCCTTTCAGGTGAATATCCAGCAATACCAGATCGGGCGATTCTTTTTCGATGACCTTGACTGCTGCCGAGACAGAACGTGCCGTCGTACAAATGCCGTAATCGGCCCTTTTCAGCATTACCTCAAGATTGTTCGCCTCAAGATACTGATCTTCAACGATTAGTATTTTAGCTTTGTATTTCATTGCCGCTGATAAATCTCAAGTAATATTAAGAAATTTTACACAATTTGATGCTGTGGCCTCCAGCCTTTCCGGAGGTTTCAATCATCAGTTTTATGATTTGCAGCATTTGGTCATATATCACTAACTGATAAGCATAATTTAATGCTATATCAACAAAAAGCCGTTTAGCCAATGTGTAAAAATTTGATTACCATCTATTTAACATGAGGCATGCTAATTGCCAACAATTCTCTGTGTTCAACATCATTTATCATGGAAATTCTCAAGGAACCAACGGAATATACCCAGCGCCTGGTGCCGGAGTTGCGAAAACGTATCGCAGAGGTACGCGACCGCAATAATCTGCTGAAGCTGCTCTCGACTTCATTACATGGGCTAACTGAATTCTCAAGTTTTAATATCCATTCGGTAGATCATCATACGAACACTTATTTCCCCTTTTTCATCGACCAGACTTCCAGCGCCCGCAATCTTAGCGAATTCAGAGCATTGTCCAATGCACGGGCACCACTGGATGATGAGATTGTACGGGATGCCATTACTGCCGAAAAAAGTTTCGTCATCACTTTAAAAGACTTCGGGAAGTCACCAACGGCACCATTCTGGATCAAAGTATATTTTGACTATGGCATCCGGGAAGCTTTGGTCACCCCTCTGAAAATAAAGAATGAGGTGGTGGGCATCTGTTACTTCTGGTCAGAGAAGCCAAATTCATTCGATGGTCAATTCATTGATGTAATAAACAGCATTTCAACAGAGCTTGCCTACTCTGTTTCGAACACCGTCATTCATGAAATGCTGGACTCCCGCGGCCAGATCAATGAACTACTCTTATCGCTCAGTCATGACCTATGCGAGGTGAGGACCCGTGAAGATCTGAATCAGGTGATTGACAGGGAGCTTAAAAAAATAATTCATTTTGATGAGTTTCTGATAACCCCTATCACGCCTGCAAAACCGGGCGAAAGCATTTTTTTAACGAGCCTTACAACCCACACTGGGCTGTTGGATTGGGTTCGTACGAGCCTGAATGGCGAGGATATCTGGGCTAACGTGGCTGATTCGACTGTTCCGTTCATCATTAATATTGAATGTCTTGACTTTAACTGCGCGCCTCCCTGTCTGACCGAGGCTAATCTGGAAGACGTAGGGGAAATTATGCTAACCATCCTTCCGGAAATCAACAATATGAAATTCGGCCTGATCCTCATCTCCTACAAAAAAAATGTTTTCGACCCATCGGATCGCCATTTCTTACAACGCATATCAAGACATCTTGCTACTACGGTTATGAATATCGCAGTTAATGAGGAACTTGAAAGTAAAGAAAAGCAAAAATCACTATTGTTGTCATTCAGCCACGACATCGCCTCGGTGAGAAATAAGGATGACCTGAGGAAGGCAATAGAAAAAGTGAGCCGTCAGTTATCAAACATTGCCAGATTTGTTATTCGGGGCATCAACTATGATCAGGAAACGATGACCATTTACATCTATGACGACAAAGTCAAAAAGGGCATCGAAGAAACCGGTCAGCAGTCCATTCTTGATGCAGTATACCCTTTAAACGATGGCATCTCGGAAGTGGTGCTTGCCGGAACCGAAAGTTCCACTTTCGTGCTTCAGGATTGGATTGATGCGGGTAAAGCGTCATCCTGTATTCATTTCTGGAGAAACCTGGGAGCACAGATCTGTGTGGCCACTCCTTTAAAGACAGGGGGGCGCAACCTGGGTATATTCTGGGTAGATTCGGAGTATCCGGACGTCGAAATGATCTCCAGCATCTGCGCGCAGATATCCATCGCAATGTCAAACATACTGGCAAATGAAGAGCTGATCAAATACAAGCAGCAGCTGGAAGGAGAGAACGAGCATTTTCAGGAACAAATCCGACAGATCTATAATCCGTCGAACATTATCGGAACGAGCAACAAGATGAATGAGGTCTATAAATTGATGTCGATTGTAGCGCATTCTAATGCAACGGTCCTGATCCAGGGAGAAACAGGTACCGGGAAGGAACTGATTGCCCGGGGTATACATGAATCATCACTGAGAAAAAATAAATTGATGGTCAAGGTCAACTGTGCGGCGCTTCCGGTAACACTTATCGAATCGGAACTTTTCGGCTACGAGCGGGGAGCTTTCACCGGTGCATTCGAAAGAAGGATCGGAAAGTTCGAACTGGCGCAGAACGGAACCCTGTTTCTCGATGAGGTGGGCGAACTGCCGCTGGAGGTACAGGTGAAACTTTTGCGGGTAATCCAGGAGCGGGAGTTTGAGCGGCTTGGCGGTAAAGTGACGATTAAAGTCGATGTACGGATCATAGCGGCCACGAACAGGAACCTTTTGACAGAAGTCAGGGAAGGCCGTTTCCGCTCGGACCTTTTTTATCGGTTGAACGTATTTCCTATCCTTTTGCCGCCATTGCGTGAGCGACGCGAGGACATTCCTTACCTTGCTCACTTTTTCCTGGGCCGGTACAATAAAAACAATCTGTGTAAGGTTTCGGGCATATCCGCCGGAGCCATGAACGAACTTAAATCTTACAACTGGCCGGGGAATGTCCGCGAACTTGAACATATGATCGAGCGCAGCGTGCTGCTTTCGAACAGCAAGACATTGACCAGGGTATATCTTCCGCATGTGAACGATCAGTCCGACGCCGCAGCTGGTGCAGACATGATCAATTTAGTAGGCGTCGAAAAGCAGCATATCATTAATGTCCTGCGTCGCTGCGGCGGAAAAATATCCGGAAAAGGCGGAGCTGCTGAGTTGCTGAAACTCCCCCCTTCGACACTGAACTCCAAAATGAGAAAACTCGGAATAAAAAAAAATTCGACCACCGAATAAGCTATAAGCGTCACACAAATCTTCAGGTGTTATAATAAAATCTTATTGCTTCGAATTGATGCTCACAAAGTTAACTGGATCGGGAGAAAGTTCACAATGCCATCTCAGCCGCTACGTCCTATACCAACAAAGATCTGGGCAAACTGTCCAAAATGGCCGGCTTGGAAAAGCGGATCACCTTTCACACTGCCCGCCATAGCTGGGCTATCCGGGCACTGCAACGAGGTATGCGGATCGAGTATGTCTCGAAAATCCTCGGGCATGCCTCTGTCAAGCAAACGGAGGTTTATGCCAGGGTCATGAACATTGAATTGGACAAAGCCATGGAGATTTTCAATCCATGATAGTCCCTGTTGGCTAACGGAGTAGGATATCCGCAAAAATAAATGAATGAAAATCAAACAGAAATGGGGGCAAATCGAATAGTCCCTGCTGTTTTACCTATGTTGTACCCGACAAAAAAAACGCCTTGTAACATTTTGTATTACAAGGCATTATGCAAATTTCCTGTGATCCCGCTGGGACTCGAACCCAGGACCCATACATTAAAAGTGTATTGCTCTACCAACTGAGCTACGGAATCCTTCCCTTTTTACCCCAACTCCAAAAGAATCAGCGTTTTTTGGGAGTGCAAAAATAAGCCAAAAACCATTTACAACAAATTTTTATCTCAGTATTTTCCCACGAAAAAAAATTGGTTATCAACATTGTGGATAGCTCCCCAATTTCTTTTATTCCCCCCCACACACCTGTTTTATCATCCATAACTCATAAGTTTGCACCCACAACCCATAAGTATGTCTTTCTTCAAAGATAAAGTAGTCGTGATCACAGGTGGCAGCGATGGCATCGGCAAGGCCCTGATAGAAGCCCTTATCCCACAAGGCGCCAAAGTAGCTACCTGCGGTCGCAATCACGACAAGATCTACAAACTCCAGGTCGAATATGCCAACGTCCTCCTCCATGCCGTAGCCTGTGACGTCAGCAACGAACAGGAATGCCGCCGCTTCATCGAATCCACCATCGAAACCTTTGGAAGCATCGACATCCTCATCAATAATGCCGGCATCAGCATGCGCGCCCTCTTCCTGGACTCCGTCACGGAAGTCACCCGTAAAGTCATGGAGATCAATTTCCTCGGCGCCGTATACTGCACTAAATACGCGTTGCCCTCCATCCTGGAAAGAAAAGGCTCCCTCGTCGGCATATCTTCCATAGCCGGCTACCGGGGTCTTCCCGGCAGAAGTGCCTATTCCGCCTCCAAATTCGCCCTCCAGGGCTGGCTGGAATCGATACGCACCGAACTATTGCACTCCGGCGTCCATGTCATGTGGGCATGCCCCGGCTTCGTCGCTTCCAACATCCGCCATGCCGCCCTGGACGATAAAGGACAGGCCAGGGGAGAAAGCGTCCTGAATGAAGGTCGCCTCATGACTGCCGAAGAATGCGCCCGGCATATTCTAAGGGCCATCGAGAAACGCAAACGCACCCTCGTCCTCACTTTCCAGGGCAAGGTCACCGTGCTGCTGAACAAGATCTTTCCCTCCCTTGCGGATAGACTCACGTACAATCACTATTATAAAAATGGTGAATTTGTAAAATAAACCCAGACAATGGCCTTATTAACCCTGACTTCGGACATCGGTCAGCAAGATTATCTGGTGGGAGCTGTAAAGGGCCAATTAGCACAAATCAACCCGGCGTTCACAATACTGGATATTTCTCATGATCTGTCCCCCTTTAACTATCCCCAGGCAGCCTATGTCTGCCGCAATGCCATCAAGCATTTTCCCCCGTATACCTATCACCTCATCATGGTGAATATGTTCGAGAAAAAGCCCGAACAGCTATTGCTGGCCTATCACAATGACCAGTATCTGCTTTGCGCCGACAATGGCCTGCTGACCATGATCCTGGAAGGACGTCCTGAGATGATCATCGGCCTTCCGCTGGACAAGACAGCCATCAGGAATACTCTTTACTGCACGGGAGTGATGGGCCGTGCGATCCAGGAGCTGATCAATGGCAGCCGCCTGCTGGACATCGGCACGCCTGACCCGCCTTTTACGGAAAAGAATCATTTACGACCGGTGTTTGGAGACAACTGGATCGAAGGACAGATCATCTTCATCGATCATTTTGAGAATGTCATCGTCAACATCACCCGGGATGAGTTCGAAGAACGGCGTAAAGGCCGCAGTTTCCGCATCGTCTTCAAAAGGGATGAGATCATTGATAAGATCAGCGAGAGCTATGCAGATGTCGGAGAAGGGGAAAAGCTGGCGCTTTTCAACTCGGCAGGCTACCTGGAAATAGCTATTCAGAAAGGCAATGCCGCCGGCCTCTTCGGGCTCCAGGGCTTCTCCGAACAATCCCAGAACCAATACCTCCAGAGCAGGTTGTTCTACCAGACCATCAAAGTCTTCTTCGAGTAATACCACCGTTAATTACCCGTTAATTTCCCTGTACGGCGCCTGCCCCTCCCCAATTTGATGAAAATTCGCGCGTTATCCATCCCTCAACGACCCCCAAAAATTTGTGTTTATGTCCGAAAATTGCGTCCTTTGCCACCCTAAGGTGGACAGATACAGTAAAAACCCAAAAACCTATCTGTCGATCGTTTAAAATCAACATCATATGAGCTTTAATAGAGTGAATAATATTGTAGGCTGGATCGTGGGAGTGATTGCCTGTACCGTCTATGTCATGACCATGGAACCCACAGGCAGCTTTTGGGATTGCGGTGAGTTCGTCTCCAGCTGCTACAAGCTCCAGATCCCCCACCCCCCCGGCGCTCCGCTGTTCGTCCTTATGGGCCGGTTTTTCATTATCCTCTTTGGCAACAATCCACTCACCGCCGCACGGGGCGTCAACTTCATGAGCGCCATCGCCAGCGGCCTGTCCATTCTCTTCCTCTTCTGGACCATCACCCACTTTGCACGTAAGCTCGTCCAAAAGGCCACCAACGTGGAACCTGATGGACAGCAGCTCTTCACCATCATGAGCGCCGGCGTCGTAGGTGCGTTGGCCTATACTTTCTGCGACTCTTACTGGTACAGTGCCGTGGAAGGTGAAGTATACGCTTCCAGCGCATTTTTCACCGCCCTGGTCTTCTGGGCCATCCTTAAATGGGAACATCATGCCGACCAGCCGGGGTCTGACAAATGGATCGTCTTCCTCTTCTATATGATGGGACTGTCCATTGGCGTCCACCTGCTGAACCTCCTGACCATTCCCGCCATTGTGATGGTGTATTATTTCAAACGCTTCAAGCCTACCACCTGGGGATCGATCTTCGCCTTTGCCACGGGCTGCGTCATCACAGGCGTCGTCCAGGTGCTGGTTATCCAGTACACCATCAAAGGAGCCGGCTATTTCGATATATTCTTTGTCAACAGCCTGGGTCTGCCTTTCTTCTCCGGGTTTGGATTATACTTCGCCTTGCTGGCGATCCTGCTCACCTGGGGCCTCACTTTTAAAAGAGAGTCCATTTCCCAGGTCAAGCTCCGCGCCTGGCTGATCCTGTTCATCGTCATCGTTGCCTTACCTGTGATCATCGGCGCTGCCGGCAGTGGCGGCGGCAAGTTCTTCAAGCTCCTCGTCGCGCTGGGCATTGCTGTAGCAGCCGGCTATATCATCAAAAAAGAGGCGCTGCCCAGCTTCAAGCTGGCCCTTTGGTGCTTTGCTTTTATGCTGTTGGGCTATTCCACCTATTTCACCACCCTCATCCGTAGTAATGCCAATCCTGGCGTAGACATGTACAATGTGGACAATCCCGTCAGCCTTGTCGGCTATCTCAGCCGCGACCAGTATGGCGATTGGCCGATCCTTTATGGACCGGATTTCCAGGATCGCGCCCCCCGGGTGGACGGTGGTCCCCTCTATGTTAAAGGGAAAGAGAAATATGAGGTGGCAGGCCGGATCTCCGCGCAGGATTGGGGCAATACGCCCTCTTCGCACATTTTCCCCCGCATGTGGGATGGCAACAACGACAGGGGGCAGATAGACGCTTACCGCACTTTTGCCAACCTGGGCGACGGAGATAACCCTACGATGGCCGACAATATCAAGTATTTCGTAAAATATCAGAACTGGGTAATGTACGGACGTTATTTCATGTGGAATTTCTCCGGCAAACAAAATGACCTGCAGGGCTTCGGCAATATCCGGGATGGCAGTGCGATCACGGGCATCTCATTCATAGATAACCTGTTCCTCAGCGACCAAAGCAAGCTACCCGACACCATCCATAAGAATAACAAATCTTACAACCGGATGTACATGCTGCCCCTCATCCTTGGCCTCCTGGGATTGATCTTCCAATACCTCCGGAGCACAAAAGACTTCTGGGTGACAGGTCTCCTGTTCTTCTTCACCGGCTTTGCCATCGTCATTTACCTCAACCAGGCAGGCTACCAGCCCCGTGAAAGGGACTATGCCTATGCGGGGTCATGCTATGCCTTTGCCATCTGGATCGGCCTGGGTGTCATCTGGGTAAAAGAGCTTATGGAGAAATATCTCCTCAAGGGCCGGCCGTCCCTGGCAAACTATGCCACGGCAGGTCTGTGCTTCCTGGCCGTACCGGTGCTCATGGGTAGCCAGGAGTGGGATGACCATGACCGCAGCAAAAAAACGCTGGCAAGGGACATCGGAAGGGATTACCTGGAAAGCTGTCCTCAGAATGCCATCCTGATCTCATTCGGTGACAATGACACATACCCCCTCTGGTATGCCCAGGAGGTGGAAGGTATCAGGCCGGACGTGCGGGTCATGAACTATTCCCTGCTGGGTACGGACTGGTATATCAACCAGCTGCGTTATAAGATCAACGAGAGCGCACCGGCCGATGTGTTGTTTACGCCCGAACAGATCCAGGGTAATACGAGAGATGCCGTTCCCATCGGCAACATCCCCGGCTTCGACCAGAATAAGTACTATGATCTCTACGATATTTTCAAGAATGTGGTAGGCAGCAATGACCCCAAATACACGACGCAGACCGAAGATGGAGAAACATATAATTTCCTTCCCGTCCGCAAGCTGTCCGTTCCGGTGGATGCCGACCTTGTACGGAAAAATGGAACGGTTAACCCAACAGACAGCATCGTATCCGAGCTGCACCTGGACATCGCCAAGAACAAGAACTACCTGTTCAAGAATGAACTTGCCGTATTGGCCCTGATAGCTGCTAATAAATGGCAGCGCCCCATTTGCTTCAACTCGACCTATGAGCTGGAAGACATGGGCCTCGGCAAATATATCCGCCAGGATGGACTGGCAGGCAGGCTGGTACCCGTCGAAAATAAGAACCCGAATGCGGGCAATTATAACAACGATCTGGCCTATAACAACATGATGACCAAATTCGGCTTCGGCAATGCCAACACCCCCGGCGTTTATTACGACGAGGAAAATCGCCGCCACCTGAATACTCTTCGCGCCGCCCACGCCCAGCTGGCGCTAAGCCTCATCGATGAAGGCAAAAAGGACGCTGCCCAGAAGCTGCTGGAACATTTCGACAAGAACGTGCTGGAATCCAACTTCCCCTATGGAATGACATCCAACAGGGGCAATCAGCACAACAGGATCTCCATGAGCTTCCTGCTGGCATGCTACCAGTCCGGCGATCTGAGACTGGCCCAAAAGGTTGCCTATTCATTGAAAAAAGATCTCGACCAGCAGCTGCGCTATTATAATTCCCTGGGAGAAAGCATGCCGAATGAACAAATGGCTATCAATGCCCAGATGGCGATGCAGGGTAAAGGCGGCAATCTTTCCGACAAGCAGATCGGCTTCGCGCAGGATATCGTGTCATCTTTCCAGATGACCATGCAGCTGACGGACTGGGAAAAGCAATTCGGCGCAGCCGCACCGCCCCCAGGACAGCCACAGCAGGAAAAAGGCCAGCCCCTGATCAGCAATCCACCGCCCGCAGCGGATACTGCGAAAAAAGCAAACTAACCCTCATAAGCCAAACGGCATACGGAATAAGACAGTCAGGTCCCGGCTCGCTAATAGCAGCCGGGACCTTTGTTTTGCAGGCAGTTAGAACCAAATCCCCTCACGGTTTGTTTATTATATTGCGAACCTGCCGGATTACAACATTTGACTGTTAATTCACCCGGTCAGAGTAGGAGTGGGCAGGATATTCTAAAGAATTATCTGTAAATTGAGTGGAAGCGATTCCATTTTTCTAATCAAGCATTATGATAGGATTTCATTTCAGGCGGTATGATCCGAATGACCAGGATAAACCAAAATTCGACCAGCTGCTGGACGTGTTCCTGCAGCTGTTGAGCTACACCAACGGCGACGTAGGCGAAGCCTTGCAATGGATGAATCAGCTGGATAAGGAATATCAGCTGACGGATGACGAATATGGCATGGGGGATTTCATCGAAGACCTGAAAGACAAAGGGTATATCGACGAAAACAAACAGACGGGCGAGATCACCATCACTCCCAGGACGGAACAGGGTATCCGCCGCCGTTCCCTGGAAGAGATCTTCGGCAAGCTGAAAAAGACCAAACAGGGCAACCACAATACTTTCAAGCCAGGCGGAGGTGACGAGATCAACCCGGAGAGCCGCCCCTTCCGTTTTGGCGATCAGCTGGAGCAGATAGATTTTACCGAATCCATCCGCAATGCCCAGATCAATCATGGGATCGAAAGCTTCAATATGCAGGAGGACGACCTGAAGATCCGGGAGACGGACTACAAGTCGCAGACCTCTACGGTATTGATGATCGATATCTCTCACTCCATGATCCTGTATGGAGAAGATAGGATCACGCCCGCCAAAAAGGTCGCCATGGCCCTTAGTGAGCTGATCACGACAAAATATCCGAAGGATACGCTGGACATCGTCGTATTCGGCAATGATGCATGGCCTGTCGAGATCAAAGACCTTCCCTATTTACAGGTAGGTCCCTATCACACAAATACGGTGGCAGGACTGGAGCTGGCTATGGACATCCTGCGGCGCAGACGGAATGCCAACAAGCAGATTTTTATGATCACCGACGGGAAACCCACCTGCCTGAAAGTAGGCAAAAGGTACTATAAGAACAGCTTTGGACTGGACCGTAAGATCACCAGCAGGTGTCTGAACCTGGCCGCTCAATGCAAAAAGCTGAAGATCCCCATCACCACGTTCATGATAGCGAGCGATCCCTACCTGCAACGTTTTGTGAACGAGTTTACAGAAACCAACAACGGGAAAGCATTCTTCGCCTCCCTGGACCATCTGGGCGCCTTTATATTCAGGGATTTTGAAAGCGGCAAACGTAAGACAGTATATTAATGCATGAAACTAACAAAATGGACATAACTAAAGTAAAGACATTCGGAGAGCTCAAGGCTGCAGGGTACAGGAACAGGTCCGTAAAAGAAGAGATACGGGAGAACCTCATCCGCAAGCTGACCAACAAAGACACTACATTTCCTGGCATCATCGGTTACGAAGATTCCGTCATCCCCGATACGGAAAGGGCCCTGCTGTCCCGTCATAACATACTTTTTCTGGGATTGCGTGGCCAGGCTAAGACAAGAATGGCCCGGCAGATGATCGACCTGCTGGATGAATATATTCCTTATATCACAGGCAGCGAAGTGAATGATGATCCTTTCCGCCCCATCTCGAAATTTTCCCGCGATCTGCTGGCAGCGAAAGGCGACGCTACACCTATCAGCTGGCTTCATCGCTCAGAACGCTATGGAGAAAAGCTGGCGACGCCGGATGTCAGCGTGGCCGATCTCATCGGGGATATCGACCCCATCAAAGCCGCGAATCTCCGCCTGAACTTTGCTGACGAGCAGGTGATCCATTTCGGCATCATCCCGAAAAGCAACCGTGGTATCTTCGTCATCAATGAGATCCCCGACCTGCAGGCCCGTATTCAGGTTTCCCTCTTCAACATACTGGAAGAAGGCGATATCCAGATCAGAGGCTTCAAGCTGCGGATGCCATTGGATATGCTGTTCGTCTTCACGGCTAACCCCGAAGACTATACGAACCGTGGCTCTATCGTCACACCGCTGAAAGACCGCATCGAAAGCCAGATCCTGACACATTATCCGAAAACGCTCGACACGGCCCTTGCCATCACCGAGCAGGAAGCAGATATCCACGCCGAACAAAAAGGCAGGGTGACGATAAGCGACCTGGTAAAAAGATTGATCGAGCAGGTGTCCTTCGAAGCCCGCAGCAGTGAATACGTAGATAAAAAAAGCGGTGTGTCGGCCCGTCTGACCATCGCAGCCTTTGAAAATGCCGTGAGCGCCGCCGAGCGCAGGGCCATCCTCAATGGAGAAAAAGAGACGCAGGTCTGGATGAGCGACCTTGTCGGCATCGTTCCGTCCATAACAGGAAAGATCGAACTGGTCTACGAAGGAGAGCAGGAAGGCCCCTACCAGGTGGCATTCAATCTGCTGGAAAAATCATTCCGTAGCCAGTTCGTCAATTACTTCCCTAATCCCGATCAGATGAAGAAAAGGAAGACGGACGCAAAGGATGAGAACCCTTTCAAATCCATTACACACTGGTTTGACAAAGGCAATCAGCTCAATCTGTTCTTCAATACAAAGGACGATGAAAAGATCCAGCAGCTGTACAAAGTAGATGGGTTGCACGCCCTCGTTAAAAAATACTTCAAGCTGGCAAATGAAAAAGAAGCGGCGCTCCTGATGGAATTTGTATTACACGGACTGGCGGCCTATTCGCTCATCAGTAAAAAAGTAGTGGAAGGAAAGATCGAGTTCAAAGACCTCATCGGCTCCATGGTCAATCTCGGTTCGTCAGGAGGCAGCTTCGGCAGTGAGGACGACGACCTGGACGACTTCAATTAAATAAACATCATTCATCCTGGTACTCATTCGTGAGCCCCGTGATAAAGTCAGTGAATGAACCGCATATAAATGCTGAAGATGACCCCTCCCCGGGGTCATTTTCATGTCCGAACAAGTATACGCTGCCGTAATCTTCAGGGGCCAGCGATAATACGAACACATTGTCGGCAGGGTCTGCGGCAAAAGGGATCTTGCCTTGAATGTCTACGCCCTCCCCCATATTGTCCCGAATGAGCCTGTCGATAGTACTTAAAGGGATAAAGTAGTCGATAGCATACACATACTCTTCTCCCTCAATGGTGTCAAAAGGAGGATACCCCCCATTGTTCTTTACATAGAACTCAATAAATTCCCGGGGCAGCTGCAGCCCCCATCCTGCAGCGATTGCCTCGATCTCTTCGTAGCTCAACGCTTTTTCAGAACCCTCAAACTTTTCCATAGTTCAACCTATTATATTGACTTCTCTTTCTAATTCTACCCCAAACCTGGCTTCAACGCTTTGCAGGATATCTTCGCTGAGATCATAGATCTCCCGGCCGCCGGCATGACCATAGTTCACCAGCACAAGGGCCTGCCGGGCATGACAGCCGGCATCCCCCTTCCGGTACCCCTTCCACCCGCACTGCTCGATCAGCCAGCCCGCGGCCAGCTTCACACCTCCATCCACGGGGTAGCCCACGATCCCCGGGAACCTATCCTGCAGACGGGCAAACGCCTCCGATGAAACCGTAGGATTCTTAAAAAAGCTCCCTGCATTGCCGATCACCGCAGGATCAGGCAGCTTCGACTGCCGAATGCGTATGACAGCCTCCGAGACAGCCTGGATCGTCGGCTTTTCAATACCCATTTTCTCCAGCTCTTCCCGGATCGCGCCGTATTCCGTATGAAGTTTCGGGACTTTTGAAAGCCTGAACGTCACATCCAGGATAACAAACTGTCCCTTATAACGCCGCTTGAAGACACTTTCACGATATCCGAAAGCACAATCGTTGAGACTGAAAGTATACACTTTATGCTCACCCAGGTGGTAAGCCGACAATTCATCAAACACCTGCTTTATCTCCACGCCATAGGCACCGATGTTTTGCATAGGGGCCGCCCCAACACTGCCCGGTATCAGCGAAAGGTTCTCCACTCCGGCCCAGTTCCGTTGTAACGCGTGCTGTACAAAGCCATGCCAGTTCTCCCCTGCCCCAACACGGACATAAACATAATGTTCATCTTCACGTACCACATCGATCCCTTTTATCTCATTACGAAGGACCAGCCCGTCCACATCACGGGTTAAAAGAATATTGCTCCCGCCTCCCAGGATCAGCAGGGGCTTGCCTGAATGATCCGACAACAACGAAGTCAGCTCCTCCTGGCTGCCAAAAGATGACAACCAGCGGGCCGGTACATCAATTCCAAATGTATTATACCCTTTCAGCGAAGCGTTTTCCAAAATATGCGGCATGTTCCGGTTTGAGAGATAAAATTAGGCTTCTTTGCGTAAAAAATCCTTGCCAATCCCTATACGGCATCCACATCCGGGATGATCACCACACTTCGGAATTTGGGATGATTGTGCAGGATGGCCGTCTGTTGCTGGATCATTTGCTTGGCAGAAGAGATAGTATGTCCGTCCTTCGGCAGCTTGAGCAGCAGCTCCATCAGGAACTGGTTGCGTACCCTGCCTACCACGGGCTCCGCAGGTCCGACAAGATAGGCTCCAAGCTCCTGCTTCAGGTTGTTGGCAAACAGCTGCGCGGCAGCCTGCACCACCTCCTTGTCCTTATGCCTGAATGTCACCAGGATGATGCGCGAGTAGGGCGGATAAAAAAATTGTTGCCTGGCAGCTTGCTCATGCTGAAAAAAGAGCTTGTAATCATGCGCCCTGAGATAGGCCAGCACAGGGTGTGCGGTATTTCCCACCTGTATAAGTACCCTACCCTGCCCGTCCATGCGCCCCGCCCGGCCGCTCACCTGTTCCATCAGCTGGAAGGCGCGCTCGTTCACCCGGAAATCGGCAAAGCTGAGGATCCCGTCGGCATCCAGGATACCGACCAGGTTGACATGCATGAAATCCAGGCCTTTCACCACCATCTGCGTGCCTACCAAAATGTCGATCCGCTGCTGCTCGAATTGCTGGATAAGGGTGTCATGCGCCGTCTTTCCCCGGACACTGTCGATATCCATCCTCGCTATACGCGCCTTGGGAAAAACCTCTTCCAGCAGCTCCTCGATACGCTCCGTACCAAAATTGCGCTGTACAAATACATGGTTACCGCAGGCAGCGCAAGTATTCACCGGCGGGTATACCGTACCGCAATAATGGCAATGCAGCTTGTTGGTCAGCTTATGAAAGTTCAGGGATACATCGCAATTACGGCATTGCGGTATCCATCCGCAAACCTCGCAGACCTGGTAAGGAGAATAGCCGCGTCGGTTCTGAAAAAGGATCACTTGCTTACCGGCAGCCAGGGACTGTTCGATAGCCGTATGCAGGTCCGGGCTGATAATGACCTTACCATCTTTTGTGCGGATCTTCTTTGTATCGACGATCTCAATGCCCGGCAGCCGCACCTGCCCGTACCGCTCCGACAGCTCCACAAGGCCATATTTTCCATTCATCGCATTGAAATACGTTTCGACGGAAGGAGTGGCGCTGCCTAACAGCACTTTTGCCTTGAACAACGAGGCATAATAGACTGCCGCATCCCGGGCGTTATACCGGGGTGCGGGCTCCTGCTGCTTGTAAGAAGGGTCATGCTCCTCATCCGCAACGATAAGGCCCAGGTCATTAAAAGGAAGGAACAACGAAGAGCGGGCCCCCAAAATGATCTTCAGCTCACCGCTGCGGATCTTATTCCAGATCTCCAGCCTTTCATTCTGGCTGAATTTGCTGTGGTAAATGCCGATATACCCCCCGAAATGTTTTTGCAGCCGGCGTATGATCTGGGACGTGAGCGCAATTTCCGGCAGCAGGTAAAGCACCTGCTTGCCCTGGCGGATTACTTTCTCTATCTGTCGGATATATACCTGGGTCTTCCCGCTGGACGTGACGCCATGCAGCAGACAGACGGAACGCTCCTGCCAGTGCTGCTCGATACGGTCGAAAGCAGCCTGTTGCGCCGGCGTCAGCTCAAAATCTATATTGATGTCCCGGGGCAGGTAACGCAGCCGGTCGACATTCCGCCGTTCGATAATAAGTATCCCCTTTTCCACCAATCCCTTCAGCTGGGCGTCCGAAGCACCCGACTTCTTCAACAACGCGCTTTTGGTAACTTCCCCTTCGGTCCTGGACAAATGCAGGTACGCCAGCAGCAATTCCAACTGCCTGGGAGCCTTCCCACCCCAATCATTCAACAAAGGAGCCAGCTTCTCTTCATCACTATACGCCGGGTTCAGCAGCACATAGCTTTCTTTCTTGGCAGAATAGGTATCCTTCAATGCCTCCCAGACAAAACAAACTTTCTTTTCAATGAGCTTCTTGATCACCGGGTAAACATGGGAAGAGTCCAGCAGCTGTTGTACCTCATTTATCTTCAGCTCCTTTTTGATATGAAGGGCCTCCGCTACAACAAATTCGTCGTTGTCCAGGTGAGAAAGATCATCGCCCGTCTCTTCATTGAATACAAGTATAGTCTCGCTGCTAAGCTTGAAGTGGGCAGGCAAAGCCGCCGCCATGACCTCCCCTTCGCTGCAGAGATAATATCCGGCTACCCATTCCCACAATTGCAGCTGTGCGGGATGCACAATAGGCTCCTGATCCAGCAGGTTGAGTATGTCCCTGGGTTGGAAAGCCTCGGGCTTTTCCAGGTGCATCCGTTTCACGATGCCGGCATACTTCTTATTCCTCAGCTGCACTTCCACACGGCATCCTTCGTGAATGGACATACGCCATTGCTCCGGTACGGACCATGTGTAATTTTTAGGCAGCGCCAGGGGTATGATGACTTCAGCATACATGAACCGGCAAAGTTACTCATTCCGGGGGACATTGAGGGCCCCTATCCACGGCGCCCGATGCCGCTCCAGTCCTGCTTCCATCATACGGAAAACCCTTTCTTTCAGGGTTTGCAGATCATCCATGGTCAGCCCCGCCACACTTACTTCCGGGAGAAAGACGGTACGCAGCCCACCAGGATTGAGGTTGAAAATACTGGAGTAATGCATACGGTCGTAAGCGTCAAGGAAAAGAACAGGCTTCACCGGCGTCTGTGTCTCTATGGCTATGCGAAAAGCGCCGTCGTAAAATTCCTTCAGGGGAGCAGGGGTCTCATTAAAAGTGCCTTCGGGAAAGATAAAGACGGAAATGCCCTGCCGCAGTACATTGATCAGTTCCCTGGCGCTTTTCGATCGCTGCTCAGGGTTGCTCCTGTCTACCATTACCACCGCCTGGCTGTAGATATAGCCGAAAACCGGAGCCTTCCTCATCTCCGCTTTGCCCAGGACACGAAAAGCCCTGCGACGGACAACAAAAAGGATCAAAGGTATATCCAGGTAAGAGTTGTGATTGGCGACAAAGACATATTGTTTGGCCGGATCTGGCTCCGGGCCCGGCAGCATGATATGATGGATGCCTATCAGCGTCATCCAGGACCAGTCCCAATACCAGCATGCCTTATAAATGAGGTTGCCGCCTCTCACAGTGCCCCAAAAGGAGAACAGGACCACAAACGGGACTACAAGCAGCATGCCTGCAATAAAGAGAAGGAGGGCATAGCAACAATAGATCCATTGTAGAGGCTTCAGGGCAGCACGCATGCTGCAAAATATGGTTAATTTTTCTTACTTACAATCGCACTGCCATTCCACGCCCAATTCAATACAGGTAACGACTACCAGGCTGTGCGCTGTTTCCGGTCGCCCTGTTGGCACGGCGAATACGACGCGCAAATGCTGCCCTTCCTTTGTATATCCATCCAGGGCATATTTAGGGTCCGGATGTCCAGCGGGCTGACTTTTCCGGTAGTTGATCTCTCCTTCCTCCAGGATCTCCCGTATCTCTTTTTCCGTGATATGCCGGCAATCCATGCGGCAATGGGCATGACGGGTAAAGATAAGCCGGCTGACATGCCGGTCGATGGGACTGCCCTCAACTGTTTGGGTAGAAGATTGTCCACACCCGATAAAAACCACTACAAGGACCGCCAGCACGTTTATAAGCCTGAGTTTCATGGTATTCTACTATTCTGCTCCGAAGATACTGAGATGCATGGTATTTCGCCATCCTTCAGGTATCTTTGCGGATTGAACCAATATGGAGCCAGCGCACAATAGATCGGTAGCCTTTCATACGCTCGGATGTAAGCTCAATTACTCGGAGACTTCCACCCTGTCCCGCATGCTGGAAGGTGAAGGCTTTCACCGTCGGGCTTTCGACGAGAAAGCCGACGTATATGTGATCAATACCTGCTCCGTCACCGACAATGCCGATAAGGAATGCCGCCACCTGGTACGCCGTATCCAGCGCCGCAGTCCGGAAAGCCTGGTGGTGATCACAGGCTGCTATGCCCAGCTGAAGCCGGAGGCCATCGCCGCCATTCCGGGCGTAGACCTGGTGCTGGGGGCGGCCGAAAAATTCAATATCGTCCATCACCTGAAAGAGCTCTCCAAAGGTGACTCCGCCCGCATATGCAGCTGTGACATCGAAGCCGTCACAGGCTTTCACTCCACCTACTCCCTCAACGACAGGACCCGCACCTTCCTGAAAGTCCAGGATGGCTGCGATTACAACTGCTCGTTTTGCACCATCCCCATGGCAAGAGGCAAGAGCAGAAGCGATACCATTGCCCGGACAGTGCAAAATGTCCGGCAGCTGGCAGCCACAGGAAATGTGAAAGAGATCGTCCTCACCGGCGTCAACCTGGGCGATTTCGGCAAAGGCCCTGATGGAGACATGAAAGAAGAGTCATTCTTCGGATTAATAAAAGAGCTGGACACCATCGACGGCATCGAACGCTTCCGGATCTCTTCCATCGAACCCAACCTGCTCAGCCCGGAAATGATCCGGTGGGTGGCCGGCAGCCAAAAGTTCATGCCGCACTTCCATATCCCCCTCCAAAGCGGCAGCGACCACATCCTGGGACTGATGCGCCGCCGCTACAAAAGAGAGCTATATGCATCGAGGGTGCAGCTGATCAAAGAGCTGATACCCCATTGCGCCATCGGGGTAGATGTGATCGTGGGATTTCCGGGAGAGACGGAAGCCCTCTTTAAAGAAACCTTCGACTTTCTCCACGAACTGGACATATCCTACCTCCACGTATTTACCTATTCGGAGCGGGACAATACCAGGGCACTGGAGATCAAGCCCGTCGTCCCCATGGACGTCCGCCACCAGCGAAATAAGATCCTGCGGAACCTATCCTACCAAAAAATGCAATATTTCACCCGTCAGCACGAAGGACAAACCCGTAAAGTCCTCCTGGAAGGCCACGTAACGACTCCCATAATGGAAGGTTATACCGATAATTACATCAAAGTGACGACGCCTTACAGGGCGGAATGGGTTAACCAGGTGATTGACTGGAATTTATAAGAGGCAACTCCTGCATGAATTGCGCCGTATGTATTAATAAGCCCCAAACGGCATCCTGTGAACATAAGAGCAGCCATTTTGTTAATCTAAGTAAGCATCATGCGAAAATTCCAGGTTACCATATTATTCAACATGAATGATGAATTTGCCGCTCTTGTCCCCTCCCACCGAACGTACATCAATCGTTTGATCGAGCAAGGGGTCATCGATCACTATGTAGTCACCATGGAGACACAGCGGGTGTGGATCACTTTCTCAGCCGAAGACAAAGACGCCGTCGAGAAATATCTTTCCAAATCTCCTTTATTTAAGTTCTGGACATACGAGATCGACGAGCTGTTCGTCGTGGATGGACTGCACTACAGGCTGCCGGTGGTACAGCTCAACTAACCCGGCATCCTCAATACCAGAGCATATATTTATACAGCGCAGGGAATTCCCGCAGCAGCCCAACAAGATCGTTGGCGTAAAATACATCCGAGGAGGCGCTATGCACATTCCTGATATCCAGCTTACGGAAGATGTATTTGCAACGGGTGATATGATAGAAGCTGCTGACCACGATCACCGATGAATAATGCAGCGAATCGGCCACTATCCTGAGATCTTTTGCTGTAAAATAAGTGTTCTCTCCGTCATTGTCTTCGATGATGTCGGCCGGTGGCACTCCTTTCTGTACCAGGTATCTTTTCATCGCCATGCCTTCAGGCACTTTGCCTGCTTTCATCCCTCTTCCCCCACTGGCCATGATCTTATGAACCCGCCCCTGCCTGTACAGCAGCAATGCCCTATCCACCCTTCCCTGCAGGACGGGAGAAAGCGAACTATCTGCATCGACTCTGTTACCCAGGATCACAGCGACGTCGGCCGTACCTTTGTAGTCACGCAAGCCGTCGATTGAAATATACGCCAGGTGTATAACTATCCACAGGAGGATAAGTCTGATGGCTATTTTCATTTTCCGGCGCCTTTTGTTTTTTGCATCCATGCCGGCTTGTGTTTCAACAGTTTTTTATAGATCGGGCAGGTCTCGATATGCGCTCCCGGCAGATACCCGCTGCTCATCAAAAATTCACCTACGATCTCACCGCCAGTAAAACGGAAGGTTTTTTTGAACAGCTTTACCCATTCTTCTTTCGGCAGCGGATGATGCTGGTCCAGCCAGTTCTTAAAGGAACCAAATTCCTTTTGCAAACCCTTTATGACCTTCGCATTCTCGATCGTAGCATCGATCTTCAGCCGGTTGCGTATGATCCCCGCGTCCTGCAGCAGCCGGTCTTTCTGTTTCTGCCCATAACGGGCGACCTTGTCGATCTCGAAGTTGTCAAAGGCCCTGAAGAAATTGTCCTTTTTGTTCAGGATGGTCGTCCACGATAGACCGGCCTGGTTGATCTCCAGTATGAGCCGGGCGAATAGCTGGTTGTCGTCATGTATAGGGAAGCCGTATTCCTTGTCGTGATAATGCACGTGCACATTGTCTTTTTCCATTCTCACTACGACGTCACAATAACTGCGGGGTTTTTCCATGGTGCAATTTATATAAAAGCCATATTTTTATGGGTAGGAGAAAACAAAAAATGTCAAAGTTCCACCTGTTACCTTCGCTCGGACTCGCTATTTGCACTTTCACCGGCAAGGCGCAAACAACCGCAGGGCTTCCCGAAACCCCCGTCACATCAGGTTATGACCCCCACGCTCTTTTCGCACCTGGGTTCTACAATGGTCAAAGTAGGCCCCATCATGCCGCCAATGGCGCCCCCGCCTCCGATTATTGGCAGAACAGGGCGGACTATACGCTCCGGGCCAGCCTGGACACCGCCACCAATATCCTGCATGGCAGCGAAAACATCCGCTATACCAACAACAGCCCTGACAGCCTTCATTCATTATGGCTCCAGCTGGATCAAAATACATACAGGGAAGATGCGCGCAGCAATTATTATACGGAAGGAGCAGGCGACCGCCACACAGACGGCTATATCCTGGCCTCGGTAAAGGTCGAACAGGGGGGTGTCACGACCACGGCGGACTACATAGTGTCGGATACCCGGCTGCAGATCCGCCTGAAAAAAGCCCTGCCTTCCAGGGGCGGGAAGATCAACATCCTCATCGACTACCATTATACAGTACCCGGAGACTTCGGCAACCGCACAGACTTCACCACCACACGCAACGGAAAGATCTACGAAATAGCGCAATGGTACCCACGGATGTGTGTGTATGACGACAGCCAGGGCTGGAATACCCTGCCCTTCCTTGGCAGCGGTGAATTCTACTGCGAGTATGGTAACTTCGACTACACGGTCACACTGCCCTGGAACATGATCGTAGCCGGCTCGGGCGAGCTGCAAAACCCGCAGGAGGTCCTGACGGCAAAGGAGCAGGCAAGGCTGACAGCAGCCAGGTCCAGTGACAGGACTGTCATGGTCCACAACGCCGGAGACATCAACGATCCTGCCGCCAGGCCGGTACAAAAGGGTACCCTCAGCTGGCATTTTAAGATGTACAATACCCGGGACGTCGCCTTTGGCGCCTCGCACGCATATATCTGGGATGCAGCCCGGGTGAACCTGCCGGGCGGAAAAAAATCCCTGGCCATGTCCGTCTATCCTGTGGAAAGTGCCGGTGACAACGCCTGGGGCAGAGCGACAGAGTACCTCAAAGCTTCCATGGAATATTTCTCCGAAAAATGGTATCCATATCCCTACCCGGTAGCCATCAATGAAGCAGGTATTGCCGGGGGAATGGAATATCCCGGCATCGTCTTCGATGGCATCACCGACAAAGGCAGCGAGCTCTATTGGGTGACAGCCCATGAGATCGGTCACAACTGGTTCCCCATGATCGTCGGCTCCGACGAACGCCAATACGCCTGGATGGACGAAGGCTTCAACACCTTCATCGATATCTACGCTTCCGATGCTTTTAATAAAGGGGAATATGCTCCCAAACGGGACGCCGAATATGCTCCCGGAGGCGGCAATCCTGTGGAGGAGATTGTGCCGCTGCTGAAAGACCCGCAAGGCCCCGTGATGATGTCCCGTGCCGACGCCATCCCGGAAAAATACAGGCATCCCATGACCTATTTCAAGCCCGCATTGGGGCTGGTGCTGCTGCGGGAAGTGATCCTGGGCAAAGAGCGGTTCGATTATGCATTTCGCCAGTACATCGATCGCTGGGCCTATCGCCACCCCACCCCGTACGATTTTTTCCGGACAATGGACAACGAGGCTGGCGAAGACCTCTGCTGGTTCTGGCGGGGATGGTTCTTCGGCAATGGCGGTTTGGACCAGGCCGTCCAACGCGTAACCTATACAGACAATGATCCCGCCAAAGGCGTGCAGGTGACGCTCACCAATCTCGACAAAATGGTGATGCCGGCTACGCTGGAGTTGACATGGAAGGATGGCAGCAAACAACGGATATCATTGCCGGCAGAGACCTGGATGCAGTCCGGTACACGCGAGCTGCGGCTGGCCCCCGGCCCCGGCGGACAAAAGCTTGCCGCCCTGACATTGGATCCCGATAAGGTATTGCCTGATGTCAACAGGGAGAATAATAGCTGGAAAAATAAAGACTAGATGCGCTCAGGATGAACTACTGGTTTAGAGCCCATTAGAAAAAAAACTCTGAAAAAAAGCCTGCAAAAAAATTTTGTAAGAAAATATTAGCCCTTATCTTTGCACTCCTTTCAACGGAAGGCCGTAAAAGTAGGGAGTTTAGCTCAGCTGGTTCAGAGCATCTGCCTTACAAGCAGAGGGTCGGCGGTTCGAACCCGTCAACTCCCACGAAAAGTCCCGAAAGGGGCTTTTTTATATAGGGCGCGAAACGATTAATGTATTTATTGCCGTTCCGTACCGGGTGAACCAAAGGTTCACCATCTGAAGGATCATCATTAGACGTTTTGTGCATGACGGCTAATTTTACAGGATGACGCCATGCACAAATAATGTCTCCGTAGCTCAGTTGGTAGAGCAGCTGACTCTTAATCAGCGGGTCCACAGTTCGAGCCTGTGCGGGGACACTGACAAAAAGCACCTGGAAGTAACCAGGTGCTTTTTCATTTTATAAGCCCCGGTCTCATCACCTCACTTTTGAAATAGTTCGTATACTCCCTCGCCCCATATTCATTCAAATGGATCCCATCCAGCGTCTTGTAATCATGCGTTGCCGGCAACCGTATAAACCCCACACCCGCCATTTTATCAAACCTTTTCTCCATCGACTGCCGTACATAGACAGGCATCGGCAGATCTTCCAGTTCCCGACTGATCGGCATCTCAAAAAAACAAACCTTACAGCCTCGTGCGATCAACCCATTCACCCGCTGCGCAATCACTGTCAAGCCGCTGTCTACAGCCGCCGTATCGATCACCCGGTATGCCTCCTGTTTGCCACGAAGCAGCCGCAAAAAAACACTCGGCGGAATATTGATCTCATTCTTGATCACCCTTGCAGCGCCGGCCTTCTTCTCGTTTTGAAACAGCGACCCGATAAAATACCTGGCAACACCCACTGGCTGATTGGCCTCCCGCAAAGCAGGTAATTCTTTCTTAAGCGTATTCCTGAGCTTTGAATCGAAATGCCCCGTAAATGCTTTATCCTCCGGACTAAAAATAAAGTTCGTCTCAATAAACACCGTATCAGGAAGATACCTCCCCGACTCGATAAGATGAAGCCCATCCACAGGATGAAGACCGGGCAGGGAGAGACTGTACATGCCAGGCAGACTGTCGACAAGCATCTTATCTGACAAAGACGTACCGACCATTACACACCGGTATGGCCGGGAAGCAAACAAATAATGCTCCGCCTTGATGATATTTTCCTGGTACTGGTACTGCCCCGTCTTCTTACCCTCTCTGGAAAAGAATAGGAATAAGTTATAGACAACAAAACAACATATACAAGTAATAATACTCTTTTTGATCATCACCTAGAATTGAAAATAAATGAATGCCCCCGATGGTCCACTGTTGACTATGATCATAAATAGCAGGAACCCATAAGCAAGATACCGGTACGTCCTCAATCGGTCATGGACCTTCCATTGAGTAGCTAGTACATAATTGAGATGATACAACACCACAGGGATCGAATACAGCATCAGACAGATGATCAGGGTACGCTCGTTCTTCACATGGATATTGGTACCGATAGCCCGAAGATATTGCACCACATGCTCAAAAGGCAGCTTGAACAGCAGCCAGGCAAGCGATACAAAACAGAAGACCATCACGCCGTTGAAGAATGTCCGCAGACGTCCCGGCTCCTTCGACCCGGTGAAATTCTGCGCAAATCGCTCGATCGCCAACGCCCCCCCATGAAAGGCCCCCCAGACGGCATAGCTCCAGGCAGCGCCATGCCATAATCCCCCCAGCACCATCGTCAGCAGAAGATTGATATAAGTCCGCACATTCCCCTTCCTGTTACCCCCCAATGGGATATAAAGATATTCTTTCAGAAAGGTGGATAAAGAGATGTGCCATCTGCGCCAAAACTCTGAAAAAGAAGTAGATATGTAGGGGAAATTAAAATTTTCCATTAAGGAGTAACCAAACATGGCCGCCAGCCCCAGCGCGATAAGCGAATACCCCGCAAAGTCGGCAAATATCTGGCAGGAATAGCCAAAAAGCATCGCCAGCAGCGTCAGGCTCGATTGGACCTCGAAATAAGGCGAAGCCATCCAGAATGTCAGGTTCGAAAGGCTGTCAGCCACGACCATTTTCAGGAAATAGCCCATGATCAGCTTCTTTACCACATACTCCCAATCGACATCTTTTAAATATTTCCGGCCTATCTGAGGATAGAATTGGTAGGCTTTGAGGATCGGACCGGCGATCAGGTGCGGAAAAAAGGAAATGAAGAACAAAGTGTTGATAATATGCTTCTTCACCGGCCCCTGTATGGCAAAGCTGTCCCTGTGCTTATTGGAATATACGTCTACCAGCAGGCTGATCCCTTCAAACGTATAGAAGGAGATGCCGATGGGCAATGGCATCATCAGCAGGAAATGCCCCAACCCCTGGCTGGTGTTCAATAAAGTCTTGGCAAACAAAGGACTATATTTAAAACATGCCAGGATGGAAAGATTCACCACCACCCCCATGGTGACATAGAACTTTCGCCTGTTGGGAGAGCCTGTAACTACCTTATAGCTGGTGAATATGTTGATCGCAGCCGAGAACAATAGGAGCAGCAGCAAAATGGGCTGACCATAGGCGTAAAAGCATAGACTGGATAGGATGAGGACTGGCACCTGCACCCGGGATAGTAAAGGCAGGTAGTAAAAAAAGAAGGTGATTACCAATAAAATGATGAACTCCAAGCTATTAAAAAGCATACAGGCGACAGCGGTTATTAAGATTAATATTGAAAAGTATGGCAACCGAATATTGAAACGCAAGTTCGGGATCGCTGGCTAGAAATAGGCATTTACCGTAGGCCGTTGCAATATACATGCAATCGGCCATTTGTATGAAAAAATCGTGCCCATTGCAGAGATATCATCCAATGGCAATAAATGGTTAAGATCGGTAAAGCCCGCCCGGCCCCCATAAAGTAAATTGTCATATGAATCTCTCCAAACTGATCATAATCAGCCTGATCCTTTTATCCAAAGGACCGACAGAAAAGGCCGTCGCCCAACAAAACATCGATCTCCGTTATACCCTTTCCTTAAACGACCCCGCCGCTCACAGGATCCATGTTACTTTTCGTTGTTCCGGCCTCGACGGTCCGGTACTCGATTGTAAGATGCCGGCCTGGATGCCTGGCTATTACCAGCTGCTGGATTACGCAAAAAATGTGGGAAACTTTCATGCAATAGATAATGCCGGCCGCGAACTTAGCTGGTCGAAGACGGACACCAACACCTGGCGGGTGGCTCACCCGTCCGGATCAAAAGTCACCATCAGTTACGATGTCACTGCCACCAAAGCCTTTGTAGCACAGCCCTGGCTGGATAGCACGCGCGCCTATATCGCCCCCGCTGGCGTGTTCATGTACATTGACGGCTATCTCAAACAGGGAATAACCATAGAAGTACTACCCTGGTCCGGCTGGAACACGGTTGCCACCGGCCTGGCGGCCATAAAAGGAAAAACCCACACCTACCACGCACCCGATTTCGATATACTTTACGATTGCCCCATCCTGGCAGGCAACCTGGAAAAACTACCCGCCTTCCATATAAAAGGCATTCCCCATTATTTCGTCGGCTGGCAGCTGGGTGAATTCGACAAACAGCAATTTACCGATGACCTGAAAAAAATAGTGGAACAGGGCATAGCTGTCATCGGCGACATCCCTTATAACAACTATACCTTCCTGGCCATCGGCCCGGGACCGGGCGGCATCGAGCACCTCAGTTCATCTACCATCGGCTTTGCCGGCAGCTCCATGAAAGACAGGCAAAGCCGGCAGCGCATGCTCTGCTTCATCGCACACGAGTATTTTCACCATTATAATGTCAAACGTATCCGGCCCGTCGCCCTGGGGCCCTTCGATTATCAACGGGAGAACAGGACCGACCAGTTGTGGGTCTCCGAAGGGCTCACTGTGTATTATGAATACATGCTGGTGGCACGCGCCGGGCTGATGACAGGAGAAGAGCTATTGCATCATTTCTCGTCAGATATCGCCTCCTATGAGAAGGAGCCCGGTCGCCTCTATCAGTCCCTGGCGCAAGCCAGCGAAAGCACCTGGTCTGACGGCCCCTTCGGGGGGAACAAAGACAGCTCCATCTCTTACTATCAGAAAGGACCCGCAGTGGGATTATTGCTGGACCTGGCCATCAGACACCAAACGGGAAATAAAAGATCCCTCGACGATGTGATGCGGATGCTTTATAAAGTCTACTATCAAAAAGAAAAAAGAGGTTTCACTGGCGACGAATTCAGAAAAGCCTGCGAAACAGTAGCAGGAACAACCCTAACAGAAATATTCGACTACATATACACAACAAAAGAACCGGACTATTCAAAATACCTTGCGTACGGCGGCCTGGGTATCGATAACAACTTCCGGATCCATCCGCTGCCAACGACCGATACCCTGCAAGCCACCATCCGAACATCCTATCTTACAAAAACTTCAACACCTCAGCCCCAATAGCTTCCGTACCTAAGATATTCCCCGCAGGCGTAGTCGCATCGGCAATATCCCTTGTGCGCCATCCGGCCTTCAGCACCTTATCCACCGCAGCGATCACCGCCTCGGACTCGGCCTTCATGCCAAATGAAATATCCAGCAGCAGCGCGGCAGAAAGGATGGATGCCAGCGGATTGGCCACCCCCTTGCCCGTGATATCATGAGCGCTGCCGTGAATGGGCTCATAGACACCGGTGCCATCGCCAATGGAGGCAGAAGCCAGCATACCCATGGAACCTGCGATCTGGGAAGCTTCATCCGTAAGTATATCGCCAAAAAGATTGGCCGTGACCACCACGTCAAAACGACGGGGGTCCTTTATCAGCAGCATGGCCGTCGCATCGACGAATTGATGCTCCACTTCTATATCAGGATATTCCAACGCTACTTTCTGGATCACCTCCCTCCAAAGCCGGGAAGTCTCGATCACATTGGCCTTGTCCACGGAGCAGAGCTTCTTACGACGGGTCCGGGCAGCTTCGAAAGCCTTGCGGGCTATGCGCTCCACTTCATAACGGCTGTATTCAGCTACATCATACGCCGTATCACCATTGTTCTTGCGCCCTTTTTCACCAAAATAGATATCCCCGGTGAGCTCGCGGAAAAAGAGGATATCCGCACCTTTCAATATTTCCGGCTTGATGCTGGACGCGCCTAATAATTCGTCAAATAATTTAATCGGCCGCAGATTGGCATACAAGCCCAGCTCCTTCCGCATCTTTAGCAGTCCCTGCTCGGGACGGACCTTGGCCGAAGGATCATTGTCATATTTCGGATGACCTACAGCGCCAAATAACACCGCATCGGACTTCCGCATCTTTTCCAGCGACTCGTCAGGCAAAGGATTGCCCGTTGCTTCAATGGCCACATGGCCGATCAATGCCTCGTCATAAGTAAATGAATGCCCGAACTTCGACGCTATCTTATCCAACACTTTCTTGCCGACTGCCGTTACTTCCTGTCCTATTCCGTCTCCCGGAACAATGAGAATATGCTTGTTTGCCATTCGATGATATATTAAGCTTAAATGATGTTCAGCATTTTTTGGGTCGCCTTGATGGCAGAGACAGTCTGATCGCTGTCCAGTCCCCTTGTTTTGAATTCTTTATTGCCGTCGCTCCAGGTAATGATGGTCTCACAAAGCGCATCGCTTTTACCCCCCGGCGGGATCCGGACGGCATAATCGGTCAGCGTGGGCAGCTCCCGTTTTTGTTTCTTGTATACTTTCTTCAGCGCATTCATAAAAGCGTCATACTGTCCGTCACCCTGGGCATGCTCCTCAAAGACCTCTCCATTGACGGAGAGCTTCACCGTTACAGAAGGACGAAGGCTCTTGGAATGCGTAAGCACATAATTCTCCACTTTTACTTTTTCCTGGATGGCCTTGCTGTCCAGGATGTCGGAAATAATATATGGCAGGTCGGCCTGTGTCACCACTTCCTTGCGATCGCCCAGTTCGATGATACGTTGGGTCACGAGCTTCAGGTCCGGCTCCGACAGCTGGATGCCCAGCTGCTGCAGGTTGTTCTCGATATTCGCCTTGCCGCTGGTCTTTCCCAGGGCATATTTGCGCTGACGGCCGAAACGTTCGGGCATCAGGTCGCTGAAATACAGTTTGTTCTTCTTATCTCCATCGGCATGGATGCCGGCTGTCTGCGTAAATACATTTTCCCCCACGACGGGCTTGTTGGCAGGTATCCGCACACCGGAAAAATTTTCCACCAGCTTGCTCACCCTGTACAGGGACGCCTCGTTGACAAAGGTCTTTACGGAAGGCAGGAAATCATTCAGCACGGCGATAGCGCTGGCCAGGGGCGCATTACCCGCCCTCTCCCCCATCCCATTGACCGTAAGATGTATGCCATGTGCCCCTGCTTTCACACCTTCCAGAACATTGGCCGTGCCCAGGTCATAGTCGTTATGCGCATGGAAGTCGAAATGAAGATCGGGATATCGTTGAACGATCTCCGAAATATATTCGGTGACCTCGGAGGGAATTAGTACACCCAACGTATCCGGCAGCATCACTCTTTTTATAGGAAGCCCCTGTAAAAAATCCAGGTACTGGAACACATATTCCCTCGAATGACGCATGCCATTGCTCCAGTCTTCCAGATAGACATTACATTCCAGGCCTTTTTTCTTTCCCAATGCAATGACAGCGGCAACCTCTTCAAAGTGCTGCTCCGGCTTCTTTTTCAGCTGATGGGTCAGATGATTCAGAGAGCCTTTGGTCAGCAGGTTCATCACCTTGGCTCCGGCTTCCTGCATCCATTTTACGGAGACATCGCCATCGACAAAGGTCAGGACTTCGATCCTGTCTAAAAAGTTATTGGCCTTTGCCCATTTGGTTATCGCTTTTACAGCCGCCAGTTCCCCATCCGACACGCGAGCCGACGCTATTTCGATCCGGTCGACCTTTAGCTCGACAAGCAGCAGCTGCGCGATCGTCAGTTTCTCCGGAGGCGAGAAGGAAACGCCGCTGGTCTGCTCACCATCCCGGAGCGTGGTGTCCATTATTTCAATATACCGTGGGGCTGGGGACATGTCGTTCGTAGGGTTTAATAGATGCTTTTCCCCGCATAGGCGCGGATCTCCTCTTTCATGGCCTGCAAATAATCGATATCGTCATAGCCATTGGTCATATTGTGCTTCTTGTAGGAATTGATATCGAAAGTTTCACTTTCACCCGTAGCCAGGATGGTAATGGTCTGATCCGGCAGGTTCACTTCCAGCTCCGTCTTCGGGTCAGCTTCAATCGCCCGGAAGATCTTATCCAGGAAAGCAGGACTCACCTGAACGGGCAGGATGCCTATGTTCAGCGAGTTATTCTTAAAGATATCGGCAAAGAAACTTGACACCACACAGCGAAAGCCATAGTCGTAAATAGCCCAGGCAGCATGCTCCCGGCTGCTGCCGCTGCCGAAGTTCTTCCCTCCCACCAGTATCTTGCCTGAATAAATGGGATTATTCAATACAAAATCCTTTTTCGGCGTGTTGTCCGTATTATAACGCCAATCACGGAATAGGTTATCGCCAAAACCCGTACGCTCAGTAGCCTTTAAAAATCGGGCCGGAATGATCTGGTCAGTATCCACATTCTCGATAGGCATGGGAACTGCGGAGCTCTTTAATACAGTGAATTTATCGTAAGCCATAATTTTTTACAATTGTCGAATTGGAATAAGATTACTCTGCCATCAATGTCCTGGGGTCGGTCACCACGCCTGTCACAGCCGCAGCGGCAGCCACCAACGGGCTTGCCAGCATCGTCCTGGCGCCGGGGCCTTGCCGTCCTTCAAAGTTGCGGTTGCTGGTGCTGACGGCATATTTGCCGGCAGGGATCTTGTCGTCATTCATGGCCAGGCAGGCAGAACATCCTGGCTGACGCAGCTGGAAACCCGCTGCCGTCAATATATCCAGTATTCCCTCTTCCTTGATCTGCTGCTCTACGATATGCGATCCCGGAACGATCCATGCAGTAACATGATCCGCCTTCTTACGGTTCTTTACAATGGAAGCAAAAGCACGGAAGTCCTCGATCCGTCCATTCGTGCAGCTGCCGATGAATACATAATCCACTTTTTTCCCCAGCATGGAATCATCTTCATGGAAGCCCATATAATCGAGGGATTTTTCATAGCTCGCCTTGCTGCCACCGGTGGCCTGTGCAAGAGGAATATGTTTTGTGATCCCCATGCCCATACCCGGGTTGGTGCCGTAGGTGATCATGGGCTCGATGTCGGCTGCCTCGAAATGATGCTCCAGGTCAAAGGTGGCACCAGCTTCGGTCTTCAGCGTCTTCCAATAGGTCAGCGCCTTGTCCCAGGCCGCTCCCTTGGGTGCTTTTTCCCTTCCGTTGATATAGTTGAAGGTGGTCTCGTCCGGGGCGATCATGCCGCCGCGGGCGCCCATCTCAATGCTCATATTACAAACGGTCATCCGGCCTTCCATGCTCATGTTCTCGAATACTTCGCCGGCAAATTCCACGAAATACCCCGTGGCGCCTGCCGCCGTCAGCCGGGAAATGATATACAGCACCACATCCTTGGGCGTTATGCCCTTCCCGATCTGTCCATTGACATTGATCCGCATTTTCTTCGGCTTGGGCTGCATGATACATTGCGATGACAGCACCATCTCCACCTCGGAGGTGCCGATGCCAAACGCAATAGCGCCAAAAGCACCGTGGGTAGAGGTATGGGAATCGCCGCATACGATAGTCATTCCCGGAAGGGTAATGCCGTTCTCGGGACCTACCACATGGACGATACCGTTCTTCGGATTGCCTAACCCCCAATGGGAAATGCCATACTTGCCGGCATTCACCTCCAGCGCTTTCAACTGATTGGCAGACAGAGGGTCCTGCACGGGCAAATGCTGGTTGATGGTCGGCGTATTGTGATCGGCCGTGGCAAACGTCTTTTCAGGGAACATCACCTTCAAATGCCGGTTCTCCAACCCCAGAAAAGCGACAGGGCTGGTGACTTCATGGATAAAATGGCGGTCGATAAAAAGTATGTCGGGTCCACCCTCGATCTTCCTGACGACGTGGCTGTCCCATACTTTGTCAAATAATGTAGCGGGTAATTTGCTCATTTTCCAGAATTTAAAGAAGTTGCAAAATTCTTAAAAAATATCCATATAATAAGGTTTCCTGCTGGATTTCTTCTAAGACAGAGCTAGAAATAGAAATACCGGACTGTAAAGGTAAGCCCTTTCATCCGCACTGGGAATGCGGGATATAAAACTTTAACTTTTAAGGACTTGGAAAGCCTATTCAGACCGCAGGCGCTTCACAGGATTAGCCGATGCGGCCCTCACTGCCTGAAAGCCCACCGTCATCAGCGCAATGAACCCCGAGACCAGGCCCGCAACAGCAAACATCCACCAGGTGATGGTCGTCTTATAGGCAAAGCCCTCCAGCCATTTGCTCATCACCCACCAGCCGATGGGAATAGCGATGACAAAAGCCAGCAGGACCAATCGTAAAAAATCCGTCGATAATTGACCGGCAATCCCCATGACACTCCCCCCCAGCACTTTCCGGATACCGATCTCCTTGCTACGCTGTTCGGCGCTGAAAGCCGCCAACCCGAACAAACCCAAACTTGAAATAAGAATAGCCATGATCGTAAAGGAATCGATGATGTGCGACATCGCTATCTCTGCCTCATATTGTTTTTGCACCTGCTCATCCATAAAAGCATAAGAGAACGGAACACCCGGAAGATCCCGATGCCAGATGGTCTGGATCTTTGACAAAAGCGCTTTATAATCTGCCGTATTGGTGCTGACCGTTATATTTGACCAGGGATCGTCATGCATGCCTCGTTTCCACAAAGCAAAGCCGTCTATGTCCTTATGCAGCGATCCGTAATTAAAATCCTTCACAACGCCTACGATCTCGGCTGATCGCGATTGATTGTCGTAGAGCATAGTGCCTGGTGCGCGCAGCGGGTCCAGTCCCATTTGCCGGGCATAAGACTCATTGATCAGGATCTTGAAAGAATCCGTGGGCCAAAAATCCCTTCCGCTGACCAATTTTATGCCATTGGTCCTTACAAAGAACTGGTCTGAGATCAGATAGTCCACTCCTTTCGCCTCGCCTTCCTGCTGCCCGTGAAGAAAAAAGGAATTCCTGAAATACAAGGGACTGCCGAGATGCGCGCTGGAATTGCTTATCGTTTTCACCTCAGACAGCGTCGAGAGATCATTCATAAAACCCCGCAGCTTCCCCAGCGCATCCTGGGAATAAACCGAGAAAATGAGCTTCTGGTCCTTTTCAAATCCAAGGTCCTTATTCTTTATAAAGCTTAGCTGGCTGTAAATAATGACGATACCGGATATCAGCACGGTAGATAGAACGAATTGGAATACTACCAGCCCGCGCCGGATCCCTGACGCAGAAATATGACTGGTAAAATTCCCTTTGATGACCCTGATGGCCCGGAACGCCGATAAATAAAAAGCAGGATAGCTGCCTGCAACAAGACCCGTTAGGATCACGACCCCGCCCAGTATAAGGACTGTCATGGCATCCAGGGATGACACATTGATCTCCGCCCCGGTCATTTGATTGAACAAGGGCAACGCCATGATCAATAAAGGAATGGCGATGCCCGCACTGATCAGGGTAATGAGAAATGATTCGCCTAAAAATTGTTTTATCAGGTCCATCCTTCCGGCCCCGATGACCTTCCTCACGCCAACTTCTTTTGCCCTGCGGGAAGCTTTGGCCGTAGAGAGGTTCATGAAATTGATACAGGCTATTACCTGAATAAGCACAGCGATCAATACCAGGATGTTGAGAAAAGACGGGTCGACCGCTTTATCCAGTTGGATCCCTATCAGCCCCGGAGTCGTATGGACAGCCGTCACAGGCTGCAGCTTCAACTGCACCTCCAGGTTGGCCTTTTTCAATTGCCCCCCGGCATAATGATCCAGGAATACGGGAAGTCTTTTTTCAAGCGCACGGGGATCCGCATCCGGCCGTAGCCTGACATATGAAGAGACATAGGTATTGCTTGTCCAGGTGTTGCTATGCATCATATAGCTACCAATGCCCCCGCTGTTCAGCGTGACAAAGATATTCGCGTGCAAATGCGACCTGCCCAGGCTTTCATCTACCACGCCCCTCACCGTATAGTTTATTTTTTCCTCATTTGCATTTTGCATGGTGAAGGTCTTCCCTATGGGGTCCTCCTGGCCGAACAGCTTGTCGGCAGTGGATTTAAGGAGCACTACGGAATGCGGCTCCCGCAAAGCATCCACGGCACTGCCACTTATAAAGTGAAAGCGGAATACATCAAAAAAAGTGGAGTCGACATATATCGCGTCCTTTTCATACAGCGACTTGCCATTATATTCCAACAGGTTTTGCGTTACGCCGGCAAAAGGCACCACGCGGGTGAACTCGAGTACATCGGCAAAATCCTGCTTCATCAGCGGAGCTGCTAGGGAAGCTGTGGTTGCCACATCCTCAGTAGTGCCCTTCGACTTTATTTTATATTGACAGATGATCCGGTAAATGTCTTTTGCATCAGTATGATGCCGGTCATAACTATATTGACCGGAAACATATAAAAGAATATATATACAGCAAAGCGTCCCCAGCGTGAGTCCGAAGATATTGATAAAACTGAAGGCCCTGTTCTTCAGGAGGAACCGCCAGGCTGTCATAAAATAGCTTTTAAGCATAGAAGGAGCCAGTTTATCACACAGAAGTCTCTAAAAAAGTGCCGGATCAATAAATACCTATCAATCAAACACATACACATTATAACATCAACCCCTACTGTACGCTTCCGATACGATCGCTGTCCGGAGATAGCAATTTGACTTTTCCAGCCTTAATATATATCTTGAGCCTGCTAAAACCGACACTGTTTCACGCAAAACCCATGAACCCCCGGCCGGCAACAACCTATCTCAGATACTATAGCCTTTTCCTGTCTATACTATTCACCAGCAGTGTCGTCTCCGCACAGCTAACCGCACGTTTCTCCATGGATAGGTCAGGAGGCTGCTCACCCCTCGTGGTGAACTTCACCAATCAAACAACCGGCGCTTCCCCCAATGCCATATTCAAATGGGATTATGGCAATGGCAATACCTCAGCGCTGGCAAGCGGCGCGGCTGTCTATACCGATGAACAAAGCTACACCGTGACATTGACGGTGGAAGATGGCGGCAATAGCTCCACTCAGACGCAGCAGGTCACTGTCTATAAACCGCCCACGGTGGACTTCTCCGTCGCCCCGGCAAAAACCTGCCTTGGCATGCCAGTGAACTTTACCACCAATGCGACACCCGGCAGCGGCAACATCACCAGCTATACCTGGGATTTCGGGGATGGCACCACTTACCAGCAGACCACAGTCGGCAGCCAGGCTCATATTTATGGCGTGCAGCTGACGGCCTCCGTCAGCGTTACAGTAACCAATTCCTATGGCTGCCATTCCACGCTTAGAAAAGCCGACGTCGTCAGGATCATTCCACCCCTGACCTCCAGCTTTACCGCAGATAAAAAAGTCCTTTGCCTGGTGACGGACCCCATACAGTTCACCAATACCAGCACCGGGCCCGGCACATTGGACTATCAATGGGATTTCGGTGACGGCAATGGTTCCACACAGCTGAGCCCGACCTACATATTCAATAAGAAAGGGCTTTATACCGTAAGCCTCAAGGTTCATAGCTCTGAAGGATGCACAGTCACCAGCACCCAATCAAACCCGATCAATGTCGCCAGCTACAGCACGGATTTCTCTGTGCCCTCTCCCATCTGCATTGGCTCCGGCGTCACCTTCAACGCGCAAAGCGCTCCCGCCCCCGACAACAGCCTATGGGAGATAGACGGCTCTCCCTGGTATAGCTATGGAAGCCTTTACACATCCTTCAACGTTCTCGGCGATCACACCATCGCCTTAAAAAATACTTTCGGCACCTGTCCCCAGACGGCGACAAAGAAGATCTCCGTCAAAGACATCCCCCATCCGACTCCTTTCTCCATCGATATCACCGGGAAGTGCGGAGCGCCCGTGGCAGTAAATTTCAAGGACGTTACCCCGGGAGCGGTCAAATGGGAATGGGATTTCAATTACCTGTATTACAACAACCCGAATATTTCCGGTACCACACAGGCGCCTGCACATACCTATACTGCCGACGGCAACTATACCATCTGGCTGCGGCTGACCAATGCAGACGGTTGTACCAATACTACCACCGGCAGCGTATCGATCACACGTCCCTCGGTCTCCATCTATGCGGACCCTCCCACGCTGTCGGTATGCTCCTCCCTGATCACTTTCAACTTCCATACCAACGCTTCCGAGCCGCTGACAGCCTATCAGTGGAACTTCGGTGACGGCTCCGCCACTTCCACCGCCGCCAGCCCTACCCATGGGTTCCAAAACACCGGCAACTATACGGTGACGTTGAACTATACTACCCAGAATGGCTGCAAGGGCTCAATATCCTACATCGTTTATAGCCAGCCTCCACCCAACCCTGTGGCCGTGTACACAAACCCCTACAATCCCGCCACCTGTAACAAGCCAGTAACAGTGGATTTCTCCACCTGGTCCTCGGAACCGCTGACTTCTACCAACTGGGTCTTTGGCGATCCCAACAGCAGCAGCAACTCCTCTTCAGCGCCTACCCCGTCCCACACGTATTCCAACACGGGCAAGTACGTTGCCCAGCTGACGTATGTAACACAGAGCGGCTGTAAGGGCACTGCCACTTCCAACGTCATCATCATCGACCCGAAGATCACAACACTGGACTTTTCCATGACGCCGAACCCCGTCTGCGGCAATAGTACGGTGTCCTTCAATGCCACCCCCAATAACTTCGACATCAGTACCTATAATTGGGAGTACGGCGATGGCACTGTCTCATTCGGCCCCATGAACACCGTTCATAACTATCAGGCCGTAGGGACATATACCGTTAAGCTATATGCGCGGAATATGGGCGGTTGCGATACCACCATGACAAAGTCCATTACAGTAAAACCGCCTTTCCCGCAGATCTCGGGCGGCACCAATACCTGCAGCGGCAACAGGGGTGATATTACTTTTACACAAACCTCGGTACAAGCCACCACCGTCGTCTGGAACTTCGGCGACGGCGAAACAGCCACGGCACCCGGTACCCAGGCTACCATCACACATAACTATAAGAGAACAGGCACCTACAACGTCACGCTGGCTGCCACCAACGGGCAGTGCACGCTGACAGCACCTCCTTACCAGGTAAAGGTCCTGCTGAAACAAAATCCCCAGCTCACAGGCAATCCCTCATCCGCCTGCAGCAATACACCCGTTAATATTCAGATCGCCAACCTGGACAGGAACCCTTATCAGACGGACATCGTCTATGATTACTATTATTATGCCGGGTATGATATCATGGCCTCCCAATATGGGGACGGCACGGATTTCCAGGGCACCAGGACCGATGTCGGCCCCTATCCATACAGGTGGACCACCACTTACAACGGCACCATCAGTAATTTCAAAACAGGAGAAAAAGGGATCCGCTTTATCCTTACCAGCAGGATCTTTGGCTGCCAGGACACCACCAACGTGATGCCCCTGGCCATCAAAGGCGCCGTGGGCGGGTTTAAGGTCGTCGCCGACAAACTGTGCTATCAATCTCCCGTCATACTGGAAGACACTTCCAAATCCACCCCCGACAATGTCATCACTTCCCGGAGGTGGGACTTCGGTGATGGTCAAACTTTCTCCAGCGACAAAGGCGGCCAGCTCAAACATACTTATGCCAATCCGGGCAACTACTATGTCAGCATGCAGATCACCGACGCCGCCGGCTGCTCGTCCAGCTTTGCCTCCTCTCAATACGTTACTGTCAAAGGCCCCAAAGCATCCTTCTACCCTTCAGGTACGGACGTGCATCTCAATACAACGGTGTATTTCTCTAATACGACGAATGACAACGGCAATACCAATACGGTATACAGCTGGGATTTCGGCGACGGCGCCACGTCCAGCGACCCTTATCCTTATCATACCTATACAGTGCCCGGCACATATACGGTGACGATGAAAGCATCCAACCCTTCCGTGCCCTGTGGCTCCACGGCCACGCCGGTGACCATCATCGTACGGAATTTCAATTCCAACTTCAGCTTTAGCTCCTCCTACATAGCAGGAAGCTGCCCGCCCCTCCTGGTGAATTTCACCAATACTTCCTACAATGCCGTCAGCGTGTCCTGGGACTTCGGGGATGGCAATACAGCAGGCAACCTCAACTACGCCAGTCATGTGTTTGAAAAACCCGGTAAATATATTGTCACCCTGCACGTCAACACGTACAACGGTCTTACAGGCGAATATATCGACTCTGTCATCATCCGGCAGCCACAGGTCGACATCCCGAAGCTGCCGCCGGAAACCTGCATCGGCAACAATGTCACGCTCAACTCCTCAGCTCAATATGCAACCTCCTATATATGGGATTTCGGAGATGGAAGTCTTGTTGCGTCCAGTGATGGCAATGCAGATCATAAATATCTCACCGCCGGCAATTACAAGGCTACTCTCCTCGTGCAGAATGACGCGGGATGTGTCACCGATACTGTCCTTCCCTCCCTGGTAAAGATCCGGCCTAACCCGAAGGCCGTCATATCGCCCGCTGACCCGGTCCTTTGCCTGGGCCAATCCATCCCCTTGCAGGCCAGCGGCGGGTATACATATGAGTGGAAGCCGTCCACCTGGCTCAATAATCCCACCATCGCCGATCCAACAGCCACACCAAGAAAAACAACCGACTATATCCTGACGGTGAAAGATGACATTGGCTGTCAGAATACGGCGCCCCTCACCATTCAGGTAATACAGCCGGGCAACCTGCAGCTGAACCATGATACGGCTGTCTGTGATGGTCAGCCTGTCAGGCTGAACGCCACAGGCGAGATGGTCTATAAATGGGTCAACTACACGGTGGGCCTGGATCATACCGATATCCCCAATCCCACGGCCACCGCCCCCTATACCATTACTTACACCGTTCAGGGCTCCGACGACCATTACTGTTTTGTACACGAGAAGTCGATCCTCGTCACTGTACGCCCCCTGCCTTCAGTAGAAGCAGGTCCCGATGTGCTGGTGCAGGCAGGCTATGACGCCACGCTCAATGCCGAAGGCAGCAGCGATGTCATCATCTGGCAATGGACCCCTGAAAAATATCTCAGCTGCTATAATTGCGCTTCTCCGGTGTGTACGCCCCTGGCAACTACCCAATACGTGGTAAAGGTGGAGAATAAATACTGCAAGGTCACCGACACAGTGGTGGTCGCCGTGGATTGCAAGGAAGCACGGGTCAGGGTCCCCAGCGCTTTTACACCAAATAGCGACGGGTCCAATGACGTATTTATGATCAAAGGCATCTCCATCATTAAGCACATGGTGATCTATAGCCGCTGGGGTGAAAAAGTATTCGAGCGGGACAACTTCATCGCTGGCGACCGCTCCTCATGCTGGGATGGCACGTCGAAAGGACAAAAATGCCAGCCGGGCGCCTACGTCTATTTCATAGAAATGGAATGCCCTTCCGGCGGTACTTTCAGCCGCAAAGGCAGCTTTGTGCTGATAAGATAGCTTAGCGCATTTTTTTTAGCTCATAGTGCTCCCCCTCATCATCCAGCACCGCATCCATGAGTCGCCTGACAATACGGTCGAGCGTCCTTGCCCTGGTAAGCGGAGGTTGGCCATAACCGGCCAGAGTAGCCAGCAGACATGTGTTTTTCATGCAGGAGAAAGTTTTGTTGCTCCTGGGATGAGCAAACCCTCCAAAAGTTTAACTGCACATAAAAAAGCCGGTCGCCTGCTTCGCTCAGCCGTTCCTGGAACCAGCCTACTCTGACCGTAAGCTCTTCACCGGATTGGCAACACCTGCCCTGACAGATTCATAGCTTACAGTGATCCACGCAATAAGCAAAGCTGCCAGCGGCGCCAGGACGAAGATCAGCCAGCCTGCCTGGACATGGTAGGCAAAGCTCCGCAGCCAGCTGTTCACGGCCCACCAGGACAATGGAATGGCAATGACCATGGCAATAAAGATCAGCCGGGTGAAATCCGTGGACAGGAGACGTACGATATTGAACAACGACGCGCCCAATACTTTCCGCACGCCTATTTCTTTGGTCCTTTGCTCTGCCATATACGCGGACAGACCATAGAGCCCCAGACTGGAGATGAAGATGGCAAGAATGGCAAATAAGTTGAAAATGCTGCCTATCTGCTGCTCGCCTTTATATTGGTTGGCAAGTTCCTGGTCGAGAAAACCATACGAAAAGGGATACGCTGGATTAAGGTCCCGGCTTATTTTACTCAGCGCCTTAATAGTCGCCTCCACGGCGCCCGGCTTGCCCCTTACCACCACCGTGCCGCCCCATTTGTTCAGGCGGATGACCAGTGGCTCGATAGCTGTCTGGATAGGCTTGAAGTTAAAATCTCCCACTACCCCGATGATGGTCCCTTTCATGCCGCCGAATGAAAGAGGTTGGCCAATGGCGCTTTCCGGCGTCATTCCCATGATCCGCGCGCACTTTTCATTCAGGACAAAATTGCTTGAATCTGCTTTGAAGGAAGTAGAGAAAACGCGGCCACTCAATAATTTTGTCTGGAAAACATCAAAGAAGTTTTCACTGACATCCATGGATGGAAAGACTATCTGGGTCTTGGGATCTTTACCCGGCCATATGACCTCTACGGTACCGCTGATCAGGTCGGTTGGCAACTCTGATATGATGGCCCATCGACTGGTGAATGGATCCCTTTGCAGTTCATCCCGCAGCGCCTGTTGCTTCTTCCAGATATCACCCGTCATCGGCATATATAGCAGGTTTTCCCTCTCAAATCCCAGATCCTTCTGCCTGATATACGTTAGCTGATTGTAAATGACCACTGTCCCTATCAACAACACAATGGAGACGACAAACTGCATTACCACCAGTCCGTTGCGGAATAACCTGTTGCCTCCCAGACTCCGCAGATTGCCTTTCAGCACCTTCACAGGTTGAAAGCCGGAAAGGAACAAAGCAGGATAGCTTCCCGAAATAACACCGGTGGCCGCAGCAATACCCGCAAGGCTCAGCAGTAATTTTCCATTCCACAAATTGATGGTCAGCTGCTTCCCGGCCAGCTCATTGAAAAGTGGAAGGGCTATCCACACCAATAGCAGAGCCACCACCAGGGCGAAGAATGAGATGAGCAATGCCTCTCCTAAAAATTGCCGGATCAATTGCCCCCTTACAGCACCTACCACTTTGCGAAGGCCTACTTCCTTTGCCCTCCTGGCCGAACGGGCCGTTGCCAGGTTCATGAAATTGATACACGCCACCACCAGGATGAAAATGGCCACGATAAAGAAGATATATACATACTGCGCATTGCCGTGCATGGGCAGGTCGACTTGCAGCCCGGAAGAATACAGGTGGATGTCCGCCAATGGCTGCAATTGGAAGTTTGCCTTCACGCCCTTTTCATGCTTTCTGTAGATGCTGTCCATCTGCTGCTGCAGGCCGGCCACGGCGGCAGGGCTGGCATCGAAATGACTGTCCAGCACGAGATAGCTGTAAAAATTGAAATTGCCCCAGGAATTCGTTTGCAGGTCACGTCGATCTGCAGCAGCGGACATGGGTAATAGTACATCGAATTGCAGGTGGGTATTGGACGGGATATTGGCCAGTACCCCCGTCACCACCACATTGCCGCCATTGTCTTTCCTTAGGGTCTTTCCCATCGGATCATCCTGCCCAAAATATTTCTTTGCCATTTCTTCCGTGAGCAGCACCCCGTCCGGCCGCATTAATGCCGTGCGGGCATCCCCCTTCAACAGAGGGAAAGAGAAGATGTCAAGAAAAGTGGAGTCTACATAGAACACTCGTTTCTCTTCGAATTTCCGGACACCAGCCTCGAAAAGAGCGGTCTCCGGATGGCTGATCCTCGCCGTATTTTTGATCATGGGCATTTCCGACTGCAGACCGCCAGGCATCCCTGCGGGATTTACAGCCGCACGGAAATCACCCGCATTACAAATAATACGGTATGTCTGCCTGGCATCTTTATGCCACCTGTCATAGCTCAGCTCATTCTCCACCCATAGCAGGATCAGGATGCTGGATGCCATACCAATGGCAAGACCTGAAATATTGATAATGGAATAAGCCTTGTGGCGCAGGATGCTGCGCAAGGCGATCTTAAGATAATTTTTGAGCATGTACAGGCTGCTCCCAAGAAAATGCCAAACTTACAAAAAGCTATTACCCAGCAGATTACTCCTGTCCACAAGGCCCCCTACTGTTCGATTTCGAACGACGGATGTCCGTTCTCAATAACTATACACCGCCGCCGGCCCATCATTGATGCCAAAAAGCAGCCTGCCTTTTCCAAGCTCCAGTATCCCCCGTACATCAGCTCGCAAATGAAGCCCACTCGCTGACTGGGATACATACCTGAACCCACCCTTCCCATCATTCAGCAGCAGCGTTCCATGCCCGGCCCGGTAACGTCCAAAACGGATCCGTGTCCATTCATTGCCTCCGGCCAATACCAGGTCCTTGCTTCCATCGCCATTGACATCCACGGCTGCAATGGCATACACCGGAGCAAACTGCGCTTCCTGCGGCAACTGACGCAGGACAAACCCCGAATCGCCTTTATGCTGCAGCCACACCGTACTGAGTAGATTCGTTTGCAAAGGGCCCGCATCCTTCAGCTGCTCCGGGCTGAATAGCGCTTGAATAGTAGCATCGGCGTAGTCATGATACTCCAGGAACTTCTTCTTTAACATCGGCAGCTGTGTGGTAAGGTCATCCCGCGATGCGGCAGGATAGGACACCCCGTCAATGTAATAACAAAAGACAGGATCGATACTGCCGTTATTATCAAAATCTTTGTAATAAAGGGTCAATGGCTGCTCCCCGCTCGCCTGGAATTGGTTGTTCAGTCCCTGATTTCCCAAGATGAGGTCGGCGCTGCCATCACCGTCCAGGTCCGCCGCCGCGATCCGGTTCCACCAGCCGGCAGACGGAAAACGAATATATTTATCGGAAGCGTCTTCCAGCCTCCCTCCCTTGTTGAGATAGACCTTCACAGGCATCCACTCCCCCACTATTACCAGGTCAGGCATACCATCTTTGTTCACGTCTATCCATAAGGCATCTGTAACCATGCCCAGCTGCTGCATAAATGGCCCCACCTGCGCAGTGCCGTCGGTGAAATGTCCCTTACCATTATTGAGCAGGACCCTGCTGCCTGGAGACAATGGGTATTTGCCGGGTATCACCCGCCCTCCGATAAAGAGGTCCTGATCCCCGTCCCCGTCGATATCCGCCGCCTTGACACAACTGACACTGGCGGGCCAGAAAGGCACAGCACCCTCCGCCTTTGTAAAATGGCCTTTCCCATCGTTGAGATACAGCCGCCCCTGCAGTAGCGGGTCTTTTTCATCAAATTCATATCCACCGCCGCCAACATAGAGGTCGGCATCCCCATCTCCATCCGCATCGAAAAACGCAGCCCCGCCATCCTCCCCTAAGGAATCTTTTCCGATAGCCGGTTGTGACGAGAGCTGAAGACCCCCGGCAGCCGTTTGAAGGTACAGCTGTGCCGCATGGCCCTTCGACCCACCCATGAACACATCCTCCAGGCCATCCCTGTTTACATCCGCTTTGGCCATGCAAGGCCCGCTGCGCGACAGGTAATTCAGCAGCAATGGCTGCATATCGAAGTCATTGAACATATTCTCCGTATGAATGGGTCCGGCAGGGGCAGCATGCATCAGCACCCCCGGGGCAGCGACCTTATAATCCCACTTGCCGCCAGCTGCTTTCGCAGCCACCTGCAACGCCTGATCAGCCTTCACCTGCCGCAACACCTGGAACCTGTCGTCCGGCCAGATGACAATGATGGAATCGACATACCCATGATCTCCCAGTCCAAAGTTCAGCACCGGGTCGACAGAAGATTGAAACCCCCTGACAGGAAATGCCTCCTGGTAAAAAACAGTATCCTTACAGAAAAGCCTGACCTTGGAGCCAGTGCCGGTGCTGTTGCCCGCATCTCCTTTCAGCGCTACCTTCAAAAAGTGCCCCTTCGTCTTTGCACGTGCATTGTTCTTATAAACACCGGCATACGCATTCGTATTGCTGATCACCAGGTCCATCGCGCCGTCGTTATCCAGGTCCGCATATGCGGCGCCGGCAGACACCATTTTCTGCGTGAGCCCCCAGGCATTATTGGCCTTCGTAAATGAACTACCGCCTATGTTGCGAAAAAGGTAGCTGGTGCCGGGACTGGAAGGCATCTTGCTGATGGCCTCCTTCACGATGTCCTCCTTATCTCCACCGCCTGTCCTCAATGCCTTGTCGGCGGAATATTTCAGGAAATCCATATCGGTATAGTCCTTCACATAACCATTGGTCACCAGGAGGTCCTTATACCCGTCATTGTCAAAGTCGGAGAAGAGGGCCGCCCAGCTCCAGTCGGTATTGGAGACGCCCGCCAGCTGACCAACCTCGCTGAAAGTACCGTCCCCATTGTTCTTCTGCAGCATATTACGACTGTACTGATAATAAAATCCCCGGCCGAACAGCTGCTGGAATTTATTAAAGTTCTCCGCCCCGCTGTGCATTTTCTGCGTATGATTATCTTCGGGCAGCATATCCAGCGTCACCAGGTCGACAAGTCCATCGTTATTGAAATCCGCAGCGTCATTGCCCATGGAATACAATGAGGTCTCGTCCATGCAATCGGAGAGTCGCTCGGTAAACGTCACCTGGCCATTAACGTCTTTACCATTACTGATCAGCAGATAATCAGGCTCGTTGAAATCATTGGAGACAAAGATATCCGGCCAGCCGTCATTGTTCAGATCGGATATGGCCAGCCCCAGTCCAAAGGTCAGCACGTCGGAGACAATGCCGGCCTGGACCGACACATCGGTATAGACAGGATGCTTCAGACGCGGGTCCATATCGTTGCGGTAGAGCTTGCATTCATATGCAGGCTGACGCTCCTTGCGCCAGCCGGGATTGTCGACGGCGCCTGTAGCATACTCATGCAGCGAGTGATTGATAAGGAACATGTCTAAATCTCCATCCTTATCGTAATCGAAGAATGCAGCCTGGGTGGAAAAGCCCTTGTCAGCCAGCCCATATTCAGCGGCCTTCTCCGTGAACGTAAGATCCCCATTGTTGATGTAGAGCAGGTTGCTTCGCCGGCTGGGATCGCTGTCCGCCGACCGGCAGATATAAATATCCATACGGCCATCCCCGTTGATATCCACCATGGTGGCCCCTGTGCTCCAGCCTTCCTTTTCCGCTATGCCACTCTTGTCAGTGATATTTTCAAATTTGAAACTGCCTTTATTAAGGAAAAGCCGGTTATGCACCATGTTGCCTGTGAACAGAATATCCGGAAGGCCATCATTGTTGATATCTCCAATGGCAACACCTCCGCCATTGTAGAAATAGATATAGTTGAGAACGTTCAATGCCTCTCCGTCAAAAAGGGTATTCTGGAAATCCACACCTGTCCGATCTTTGTCCAGCTGTGTGAAAAGCGTCTCGGTCTGGTCGCCGCAGCCTGTCAGTATGAATACCAATGCCAGCAGGGAGCCCCGGTGACGGAGAAATATATACATAGACATGGAATTAATAACGAAGCTCCCACCCTGACAGGATGGGAGCTTTAAGGTAATGTATTTTTGCTAATTCTTATCCCACCACAGCGGTGTGGTTATTTTATCAGGCCCGCCAAGCAGTTGGATCGCCTTCTCCACTTCATCCCCATTGTTCTGAATTTCCGTGGTCAGGTAATTGATCCTTCTGATCCATTGTGTTTTGGGATCCGGAAGGTCGGGATTTTCCGAAACCACCACGGGGTATAATTTGAGTACATGGCTTCTTCTGTAATCGGCCCAGGCTTCTTCGCCGTCAGGGAACAGGGCTAACCATTTCTGGGTGGCGATCTGCTCCAGCTGCACAGCAGGGGTCGCACCGAACACGATCGGAATAGTTGTCATCGGCGGGGAGTTCAGGTAGTCTCCGGGTGCGATGGGTGTATTGGTGCTGTTAATGTAGTTCTGCACCGTAGTGGCGTCAGTGATCCCCCATTGGGCAAGGGAATTGGTGATGCCCGCATTATACATGTCCTTGGCAGTTCCACCCATGTTCCAGCCCAGCAGCGCCCCTTCCGCGCGTAAAAAATATGCTTCGGCAGCACACATCACATTCTGAGGCGTCGATAAATGAGTGGCTGTACCCAGTATGGTTCCGTTCTTGGCAACTACATTCGCAGACGACCAGCGTTGTCCAACATGTGAATTCATGGTAGCTGCGTTCTGAGGCTTACCCAGATCAGCCACAGTCAGACCATTGCGCAAACCCTGATAGTTCGTGGCGCCATCAAAGGTCGGCAGGAAATACACAGGCAGACGGGGGTCCTGGTAGCCCTTCAATACGGATGCCATGGAGGCGCTCATCCGGAATTCATTCCAGTCGGACATGATGGAAAGTCCATTTCCGTCGCCTCCGGCCGTACTTCTCTTGATCAGCGCGTCATCGCCAGGACTGGAGGTCATGACACCAGCAGTAACGGCAGCCTCTGCTTCCGTTTTGGCACGGGTAGGATCTACCTTGGATATCCGCAATGCCAGGCGTAAACGAAGGGTATTGGCGAACTTGATCCATAAGTCGACTTTCCCCCCATAGATCAGATCATAGCTGCCATATGCAGTCGACCCTGCAGGTTGCGCTTTCATAATAGTGACTGCGCTATCCAGCTTTTTAAAGAAGTCATCATAGATCTTATCCTGCGCATCATATGGAACTGTAGGGGAAGGTATCCCTGCCTTGAAATAAGGGATGGGACCCCAATAGTCAGTTACTTTATGGAAGGCCAGTACCCAAACGACGAGTGCAATGGCATATTCCGAAGACGTAGGATCATAATTCTTAAAAAGCGTTTGCAGCTGGGGCACTGCATCCGTGTACACCGGGTTGAACGCCGCGCTTACCCAGCCTTGCACGATGTTGAGGCGATCAGAGCCGAAGTAAGTGGCCTCACAGGCAAAATACTGCGCGTATTGATCTGCAAACAGGTTTTGAGCCACCTGGTAATTCCCCTGGTTGATGGTTGCTACGGACTGAGCCCTGGAAAAAAGGAAGGGCAGCTCGGCAGGGCCGATGGTTGAAATTTTGTTCTTATCCGTGTTGATGTCCTTATAATTCTTCGTGCAGGAGGCCAGGAACACAAGACTGCATAAGAGGACTGCAGAAATGTGCTGGTCAAATATTTTCTTTATAATTTTCATATACCTGATAATTATTATCATTAGAAAGTAAGTTGCAGGTTCAATCCATAACTACGGGTAGATGGCAGTGCGAAATATTCCGTCCCCTGGTAGTTGCCATTACCCAGGCTCATATCCGGATCCATCCACATGGTGCGTTTGCCTAACCCCGGGATATTCAGGATGGATTTTCCACGGTATATCCAAAACAGGTTGCGGGCGATGGCGGAAAGCCTGGCCATCTTGATAAAATTAAGGTGTATAGGAAGGTCATATCCAAGAGAAACCTCTCTCACCCGGAAGCTGGTGGCGTTATACGCAAAGAATTCGGCATTACCATAACGTTGTCCGGAAGCTTTCGTCCAGAAAGCCTGGGCATTGATGGCTTTTGAGACAGGAGCGCCGTTGGCGTCTACACCTGCCAGTGTCCACCCGCCTTCACGATATTTGCCGGTGGCTTCTGTGATCCCGCTGAAGGCGAGGTTCATTTCGGTTCCTGAAACGAGCGTGCCTCCGACCCTGCCATCTATCAGGACCCTTGCGGAGAATCCTTTGTACTTAAAGTTATTGGTCATGCCGATCGTCTCCTTCGGATTGAAGTTCCCGATGACCTTAGGCAGCTCGCTTGTCTGAAAGGTAGTCAGCGGAGTACCGTCCGCATTCAGCAAATGATTACCCTTGTCATCCGTCTTCCAGTAATTGGACTGCAGGTCGCCGTAACTTCCACCCTCGACCGCAATAGGCCTGATAGAACGGAGGTAACCAGGTTTTCCGTCCCCCGTGAGATAAGCGGTCTTAACGAGATCGCTCAGCTTAAGGATCTTATTCCGATTGAGCGCCACATTAAGGGCAATATCCCAGCTGAAATCCCTGCCCCTGATGGGGGTGGCATTCAACACCAATTCTATCCCCTGGTTCCGGATATTGCCTGCATTGATGTACTGGGTGGCATAACCCGTTCCCACCGGCAGATCCAGGCGGAGCAATTGGTTTCTGGAATTGCTTTTATAATAGGTCAGCGAAAAACCAAAGCGGTTGTTCATGAATTTTGCCTCGGCGCCGATCTCTATATTTTTTACAATTTCAGGTTTTACATTAGGGAAAGGAAGAATGACGTCCCTGGATAGAAAGCCATTGCCTGCACCTTGCGTATACGCATACGTCGGAAAGAGCAGGCCGAACTGGCCGCCATTACCTACTTCAGCATAGCTGGCGCTTAGCTTTAAGAGCGAAATGGAGTTAGGCAGTGTAAACAGGTCCGATAATATGGCGGAAGCTCCCACCGAATAATACGCATAGGAATAGGGAGAAGGCAGCCGGGAATCCCAGTCATTACGTAAACTGGCATCCAAAAAAAGCGCATCCTTGAATGAGATGTTTGCTTGCCCGAAAACCGCTTGCGTTTGAACATCCTGTCCCGAAGAAAGGAAGGCAGGGGTCGTGGCGAAATTCAGGCTGAATTTGTTCGTTACATTCAACCCATCGGCGGTATTCTCATCCCGGCTATATTGATTATCCTGGTAGATAGCACCTACATGGTAATTCACTTTCAGGTCTTCCGTGATCGTATTGGTACCATCAAAGATGACATCAAACCACTTTTGGGTGGTGACAATTTTGTCTCGCTTATAATATCCTCCGGCGTTCGGCGCCCACAGCAAGGTGCCCTGCTGGTATTTTGTTTCGATCTCATCAAAAGTCCTGTCCAGGTTGGCCCTGCCCGTCACATTCAGCCAGCTGGCGATCTGGAACTTGGCGGATACAAAGCCCAACACCCTGTTCCTGTTTTGATTCTGGGCCGTATTATTGATCATCCAATAGGGGTTCTGATAGATCCCCCCATTGGTGGATGGCCATGCGGAGGCTCCCGGTACATTGAAGCTGTTAAATACCTGGTATTGTTCCGCATCAGACGTAGGGACATTCCGGGGGATCTGGTATACGTCGACAACCGGGGCATTTTCTTCGCCCGTGCGGGGCCTGTTCTTAATGTCCTCGACGAGATAGGTGATCTTGGCATCAGTGGAAAACCTTTTCCCCAGTTGATTGGTTTGCCGTAATGTCACCGTATGCCGCATCATATCATTGCGTGGTATGATACCCTGGATATTATTATTGGTGTAGGATAAATAGGTAGTCGATTTTTCCGACCCTCCGGACATACTGACCGAATTGTTCAGGCTGGTACCCGTCCTGAAAAGATCCTTTATGTTATCTGGCTGGGGCGAATAGGTAGCTGGTTTGCCCAGGTAATTGGTATAGGACTGGCCTGTCATCTTCGCTCCCCAACTCGCTCCCTTGGAAACATCCAGTAACCCGTTAGCTCCCTGGCCATAGCTGTTTTGTACTTTTGGTAATGCAAATGCTGATTCCCTGGTTATGCCGGAATTGACGTTGACAGAGATCTTATCCTTTGCGCCTCTTTTCGTAGTGATGACAATAACACCATTACCCGCCTGGCTGCCGTACAGGGCCGCCGCCGATGCACCGCGCAGCACAGTGACGGACTCGATATCATCCGGGTTAATGCTGGATGCCCCGTCCGACCCCTGGACAGAACCGAAATCGTTTCCGGACTGGCTGTAGGTGCTGTTGTTGATGGGCACGCCATCCACCACGATCAGGGCATTGTTCGATTGCTGGATGGAGCGGTTTCCCCGCAAGACGATCCTTGCACCGCTGCCGGGACCTCCAGACCCCTGCGTAATGACCGCATTGGCCACTTTACCCTGGAGGGAATTCAACACATTGTTGGCATCCCTGACCCCGGTCAGCTCTGCTGGTTTTACTGTTTGTGTGGCATACACAAGGGTTTTCTCCTGCCGGGTGATGCCCAGGGCCGTTACAACAACTTCGCCCAATTGCTTCGCATCAGTGCCCAGCGTAATGCTGAGCACACCGGAAGAGGCGCCTGCCGTAACTTCCTTCGTCGCATAGCCGATGGAGGAGATCACCAGGGTGACAGTCCCTGCGGGAGCTTTGATGCTGAACGAACCTTCCGCATCGGTGGAGACGGCATTGCTCATACCCTTCACCCTTACAGTGGCGCCCGCCACCGGGCCCTTGCCCGCCTCGTCGGTGATCTTTCCGGTGATAGTTCGTTCCTGGGAGAATGCTATGCGTCCACATAGCAGTACAAGCAATAGTAATAATACCTTTTTTAGAGAGGACATAAGCAGATGTAGTTTAGAATTTTCGAGTGTAATTGAACAGCGGTATTACTACAGTTGTGCTTATGATCAGCTCCTATGTAATGTATAAAATTTATATATTATTTATAATAATATATAATATATTGACTATATTTAATTTGAATGAAAAACCCCGGGAGGACCGTTGTTGACGCCAATGATGAGAGAATGATTGATATAGGCCGCCGACCGGACGTCATCACGGATATGCAACCCGCTGTTGCTTTGAGGTACATATCGAAAGTGCCCCTTGCCGTCTCCGGCAAGCACAATTCCGTGATTGGCATCCAGTTGCCCAATGCGGAGCTTGTTATATTTATTATTTCCCAGCAGCAGGATATCCTTATGCCCGTCGTGATCGAAGTCCTGAAGGCAAGACACAAAAACAGGCGCATACTGGGCCTCCACTGGTAATTGACGGACAGCAAAGCCGTTGCCCGTATTTTCCAGGTACATCGTCCTCAATTCCGTCACGATCATTTCCGGCACCTCTTTAAGGCTCTTACCTTTATATAGATCACTGATGGTTGCTTTGGCATAGCTGGCATAGCGATAATAGGATTTCCGCAACAGGGGCACTTGCCTGTTGGCATCATCCATCCCGGCAAAAGGATAAGCAACGCCTTCTTCATAGGTGGAAATGAAAGGGTCGATGATCCCATTCTGATCGACATCGGAGAAGTGTATCTCCATAGGCTCCCTGGTGGATGCTTTCAGTGGTGAGTTCAATCCAAAGTTCCCGGCCACAATGTCCTCATCGCCATCTCCGTCCATATCGGCTACTGTAAGACTATACCACCAGCCGGATGGCAGGGCATCCCCTATCCTGTCCGTAACGTCCTCCAGGGTTGTCCCATGGTTGAGATAGATCTTTACAGGCATCCACTCTCCGCCGAGGACCAGGTCTTTTTTACCGTCCCTGTTCACATCCACCCATACTGCCGCATGCACGATCCCTTCCTGCCGGAGCAATGAAGGGCAGATCTCAGCCGTACGGTCTGAAAACTTCCCTTTTCCGTCATTGATCAGCACCCGGGAGGGCGTGGATAAGGGATAGTTGCCAGGTTCGACACTGCCGCCAATAAAAACATCCGGATGGCCGTCATTATTCATATCATACACGGCAATACAGCTTTTATTGCGAAAGAACAGGGGCAGCGCGTCCTTTTTCTCACGAAAACCACGCTTTCCCTCATTGATATACAGGCGATCCTGGAAAAGAGGGCTGTCCTTATCGAATTCATAACCGCCGCTGACCACATAGAGGTCCTGATCACCGTCTCCGTCGGCATCGAAGAAGGCTGCACCGACATCCTTACAATATCCATCGCTTGTAAAGTATCCTTCGGATGGCGTCTTGTATCTCCCGCCTTTTTCAGCGATAAATATTTTCCCGGGACATCCTTTCGCCCCACCGATAAAAATATCCTCCAGCCCATCTCCGTCGACATCGGCTGTGGCCATGCAGGGGCCGTCGTGAGAATACAAATGCGGCATCAGGTTCTGTGCAAGGAAATCATTGGTGAACGTTTCCTTATGGATATAGTCAATGGCCTTGTCTGCCTGCGTAAAAAGTGGCTTGGGCTTTTTTGCCGGCTGCCCATAATTGAATCTTCCACCGGCTGTGGTATGGTCCAGCACAAAGGTCCGGTCCGCCTTGATCCCGACGATCGTCTCATAGGTATCATCAGGCCAGATGACGAGCACGGAATCCACCTCCTTTTCTTTTCCCAGTCCTACCGAGATCACCGGGTCCACCCCCGACTGGAATCCCCTCGTCAGCAGCTGCTCCTGGTAGATTTTATTATCCTTTACATAAACAAATACCTTGGAGCCCAGGCCCATAGGATTACCCGCCGGCCCCTTAAAAGAGAATTTGATAAAATGCCGTCCGGGATATATTGATTCCGCATTGTTACGATAGATGGAGGCGGCTTCGTCGATATTGCTGGTGACAAGGTCGAGGTCGCCGTCGTTATCAAGATCGACATACGCTGCGCCGTTCGAGACCAGTACTTCTCCCAATCCGCTGGCCTCCGCCACATCCTCAAACCTGTCGTCGCCCATATTCCTGAAAAGATAATGAGGGCTTATCTCTCCCGGGATGTGCGTGAGATATTCTTGAAAGCTGATGGGAGCACCGCCTTGCCGCATCGCCTGCGATTGCTCCTGCGCAAATTGAAGGAAATCCAAATTGGTAATATCCCGTTTGACACCATTGGTGATATAGGCGTCCTTCCTGCCGTCCAGGTCATAGTCCGCAAAAAGGACCGACCAGCTCCAGTCTGTGGCTTCTATCCCTGCCAGTTGGGCTATCTCCGAGAATGTGCCGTCGCCATTATTCTTTTGCAGCTGGTTCCGCATGTAGAAAGGATAAAATCCGTATGACAGCAGCTGCCGGTATTTGTCGAATCTGTCGGCCGAGCTATGCATTTTCAGGTCCGCATGCCTCCCCGGCAGCATGTCCAGCGTACAGATATCAGGCAGCTGGTCGTTATTATAGTCGGCAATGTCGCAGCCCATGGAATACATCGCTACGTGATCCAGCCTGTCCCGCACCTGGTTGCTGAACGTCCCATCCTTATTATTGATGTACAAATAGTCCTCTTCATTGTAATCATTGGAAACATAGACATCGGGCCAGCCGTCCATATTGATATCCGCGGTCACTACCCCCAGGCTGAAAGTAAGGGGGTTGCTGCTGATCCCCGCCTGCCGGGTAAGGTCGGTGAAGTGCCCGCCGTCATTGCGATAGAGCTTGTTCTCGAACTGCGTTTCCGCCGGTTGTCTTTTCAGGCTGGCATAGTTCAGATTTACGCCCCTGGAATATTCAGGCTTGGATTGTTTGATCAGGAAGAGGTCCAGGTCTCCGTCCTTGTCATAGTCGAAAAAGGAGGCCTGGGTGGAATATCCGGAATCATTCAGGCCCCACCGGGCGGCGCACTCCGTAAATGTAAGATCATGATTATTGATGAACAGCAGGTTGGACCTGTCCTTGCCGTTTTCCAGGCCAGACCTGCAGATATAGATATCCGGCCAGCCGTCCGCATTGATGTCTGCCACCGAAACGCCCGTACACCATCCTTCAGACCGGGCAATGCCGGACCGCTCAGTAATATCGTCGAATCGAAAACCCCCTTTGTTGAGATAAAGCCTGTTCTTCACCATGTTGCCGGTGAATACCAGGTCCGGTAGCCCGTCTTTATTGAAATCACCCACCGCAACGCCACCGCCGTTGTAGTAATAAGGGAAGTTCAAACAGCTGAAGCGTTCGTTATTGTCAAGAATAGTATTGCGGAAATCGACATGGGTCTTTTCCTGGTCCACCTTTGAAAACAACAACGCAGCTTTCCTGTCGCAGGCCTGGAAAAAGGCGACAGCAGCCAATAACAACCAAAAACTCCCTTTCGCCGGCATAAGAACTATTTACACTATAAACAAAACCATACCCCCATTATATAATGAGGGTATGGTGAACAATTTCAGCTATTTTATCCGCCTTAGAAATTAGCCCTGTTCGCCGCCGGGTCCCACCATACATGGGTACCGCCAACATCCGGACCTCCCAGCTTACCGATCGCTCCCTGCACCCCGCTGGCATTGTTCTGGTATTCTCCCAGTGCGAATTTGAATATTCTCCTGGCGCCATCGGTCGTGCTGATGGTCCCGCCGCTATAGTTCAGATAATTCGTGAATACCTTGGGATATCCCGTCCTCCGCCACTCGGACCAGGCTTCCTTGCCATTGGGGAACAATGCGATCCATTTCTGCGTCATGATCTGCTGAAGCTGGTACTCATTGCTCTTGGTAGCGTCATACTTCACCGGGACAAGGTTCACCGCCGCAATATTATGCGCCGCTTTTTTCGGATCGACGTAATCAACAGGCAGGCTGCTACCCGCGATATAGGTGTTGTAAGCCGTGCCGCTGATGCTATACATATCGAAATGCGCCTTGATGCCCGCCTCGTAATAAGACTGGGCCGTACCTGTATAGGAGCCGGTGCCCCAGCCCCTCAGCGCAACTTCCGCCAGCATAAAATCCACCTCAGGGGCGGTGATGACATTCAGGTCCCCTGTCCAAGAGTTAGGATTTTGCCCGAATACAGAAGTATTTACAGCGGAATATCCCACATAATCTCCTTTTGCTGCTATGTCTGCCCCCTCCCGGATGCCCTTCATAACAGGACCGACCGTGGCATCAGTAGCAGGAGAAAAGAACAAAGCCAGGCGGGGATCATTGTATCCTGTTAAGATGGTCTCAAAATCAGCGCCTAATCGCTCATCCGTCCAGTCCCGCGAAACCTGGATAAAACCACCACCACTTCCACTATTGTAGTAGACATGCATATTGTCGGCATTGTCCGTGATGATCCCATATGTGTTGCTCAATGCTTTCTGCGCCTGCGTCTTGGCCGTCGCATTGTCCACCCTGGTAAGCCGCAATGCCAGCCGTAGCCGGATGGAATTGGCAGCCCTGATCCATTTTTCATATTTCCCGCCATAGATCATATCCAGGGCGCCGAAAGTGGAAGCCGTATTGGCCGCTACGAGATCCGACAGGATGCTGACGGCAGAATCAAGGTCGGCAAAGAAGGCTGTGTAGGTTTCCTGTTGCGTGTCATAAGTGTAACTGCCATCAGCAGCCGGCGTTTCATATTTCGTATAAATAATAGGTCCCCATCCGTCGGACAATGGGTGCATGCCTGCCACGCGTATGATCCGGGCAATAGCCAGCTGTGATTCAGAAGTAGAGGTGGACGGCGTCGTGGCCTTTGCATTATTGATGATCTGTTCAGTGGGAGCCATGACATTATTATATCCAAACCCCCATAATCCGTCCTGCCACCCGTCCTGGTTGAAAAAAGTACAGGGATATTGGTTGCTTCTGAAGGACGAAGGAGGATATACATACCCGACAAAATTGTCTCCGAAAAAATTATCCAGCTGCGTCATCCAGGGCTGGTTCTCTACCAGGTAGGTCTGCGCAGTTGAAAAATACGCGCTTACATTCGCATTGTTGGCTTTCAGCTGTTCATTCGTCAGGGCGTAAGGATTCGTATTCAATTCCTTGAAGTCCTTTGTACAGCCATAGTGGGTCATTGCCAGGGCAGCCAACGACAGGAATAAAAAAACATTTCTCATACAAAATTTTTTATATAACGATAGATATGTCATTCAGTTAAAATGAGATTTTAAGTGATCCACCGAAGCTGCGGGTAGCCGGCGCCGTGAAGGCGTTGTAGCCCTGGTTGCCATTCGTGGTGCCTACAGCAATGTCCGGATCGAAAGCTGCCTTCCTTGTAAAGAAGAACAGGTTCCTGGCATTAAATCCGATCGAGGCGGCTTTAATTATATTCCGGGTCCTTGATCCTATGAACGCTGACAGGTTATAGGCTATAGAAACTTCCCTCAGCCGGATATTGGTAGCATCAGCCATGTAATATTCCGCTATACCGCCCCGGCCCGCTACTTTAGCGTACCATGTCCTGGGGTCGACGGAGGTCACTGGTTTCCCCCCTTGCGAATAGACAGCTTTCACTGGCAAAAAGGTGCTGCTGTTATCCCTCGCCTTTGCCGATGCTTCGGATACACCATATTCGTCCAGCACAGCCTGGGTCACGTCCATTACCTTGCCTCCCAGCCTGGCGTCCACCAGCAGACTGATGGAAAGCTTCCCATTGATAGTGAAGGTATTCCTGAAGCCTATCAGGGCCTTGGGGATAGGTGAGCCCAACCCCGTGGTGTCCTGGTTGAAAAGTGTATACAACGGCTGGCCCACTGTGCCGGCAGCCGTACCCGTCGTATCCATCAGCACATTTCCTGCATTGTCCCGGCTGAACTTTTTCCCGAAGAAAGTGCTGTAGGGAAGCCCCTTTTTAATACCGAAATAGGTCATATTGCTGTTGTCCGCACCCGCAAGCTGATGCACGAGATTGTCATTCCCATTGTATTCCTTTACGACATTCTTATTGGCATATAACGTGGTGTATATATCCCACTTGAGCTGACGGCTTTTCACAGGGGTCAGTCCCAGGCTTAACTCTATACCCGAGTTTTGAATATTGCCGGCATTGACATAATAATATTGGAGTCCGCTGGCCAGCGGTGCCGTGATGGTGATCACCTGGTTATAGGTATTGTTCTTGAACCAGGTAAAGTCCAGGAACAGCAGGTCGTCATACAGCCGTAGCTCCGTACCGAACTCCATTGACTTGTTCTTTTCCGGCAACAGGACAGTGCCCGGCTTCGGCCCTACACTGGGCGGCGTCACATTGTTCTGGTTGTTGGTGAACGTACTATAATAATAGGTGTAATAGGGAGCGAAGTCATTGCCCACAATGGCATAAGAACCCCTCACTTTCCACCGGGAAATAAAGTCGGGCAGTTTCACCATTTCACTGATCACGCCGGACAGCCCGAAAGAAGGATAGAAATAGGACCGGGTAGGTGTGGTGCTGTAAGGATATCCCAGCGCAGACGACCAGTCATTTCTCGCGGTTACATCCAGGAACAGGTAATCCTTATACGACAGGTTCAGACTGCCAAAGACGGCTTCCAGCTTTTTCCGGTAGCGCTGTTCTTCTGTTTGAAGGGCGGCATACCTGATATTGGAGATCGTGAAAATATTGGCCAGGTTCAGGTTGCCTTCGAAGTGCTGAAAATAGTTGTCCATACTGGAAACGCTTGTTCCGAGGACACCTCCGATGCCCCAGTCCTTCACTTTCTTGCTGGCGGTCAGCAACGCATCCGCGTATACATTCTGGTTGTCGTATTTCCATAGACGGTACTTTCCCAGAGAGTCGGCCAGAACACCCTGGGTGCCTGAATAGAACTTGCTTTCGGCAGTACGGAACTCCTTATCGATATTCCCTCTCAGCTGCAGGCTCAGCCAATCGGTGAACTGGTATTTCAGCACGATGGAGGAATAAAGCTTATCCGTCTTTTGCGTGAAAGGATCCCTGTTAAGTATCCAGAAGGGGTTCTGTTGGTTGTCATCGCCACCGCCGCCGGGCGTCCCTCCGTCATCTTTAAGCGCCCAGTTGATGTTCCACCAGTTCTGCATGCTGTAATTCCTTTTGGGATAGAATAGCTCGAAGTCCTTCTTGTACTGGCTGAAATCCAGGTTCCTGGGGAACAGGTACAGGCCTGTCAGGGGATTATTATATAAACCAGGGGACAGCGGATTGGTATAATGCTGTTCCGTGAACAAAACATTCGCATCAGCAGTCAGCCTGTTATTGAAATAGCTGTTGCTTTGCCGGAAGTTGATCGTATTCTTCTTATAGTTGCTGTTGGGAAAGATATTGTTAGCCTGGGTATTGGAGTAGGACAAGTAAGTATTGTTGTTCGCGCTGCCCCCTTTAAGGGACACCGTGTGCGTCCATGTATTGCCCGGCACAAAGAACTCGCTTGTGATGTCTTTATAGCTGCCCTTGGTGGTGCTCCAGCTATAGTTATCGTTCGCAGCAGTCTGTCCGTACCTGTATTGCATCTTTGGACCATAAGCCGCCTTATCAAGGTTGTAATTGGCAGAATAATCCACTGTAATGGCTCCAGCCTTGCCTTTCTTGGTGGTGATCAGCACGACGCCGTTCTGGGCCTGTGAGCCGTATAAGGCTGCGGCTGACGCCCCCTTCAGCACAGTGACGCTTTCAATATCGTCCGTGTTGATCTGGGACAGGTTATCGCCCGCATCGGGCAGTGCTCCACCGTTGTAAATGCCGGCAGGTTGGGATGAACTTTTCGTATTGGCGATGGAATAGTTATTTTGGTAAGGCACACCGTCAATGACGTATAAAGGCTGGTTGTTCCCCTGGAATGATTTGTTGCCCCGTAATACGACGTTGACGGAACCGCCGGCCCCGCCGGATCCCCTGAATACATTGAGCCCGGAAACCTTACCCTGGAGGGAGTTCATCACGTTGGTCTCGGGCACAGCAGTAAGCGCCGCACCTTTCACTTCTTCGGTGGAATAGGTCAGCGACTTAGCCTTTCGCTGGATACCCAGCGCAGTAACGACCACTTCGTTCAACGCTGCAGCAGCTTTCATCTGGACATTGAGGGTGGTCCGTCCTGCCAGCCTTATCTCCTGCTTCTCAAATCCTACGCTTGTGATGACCAGTAAGGCATTGTCACTGATGCCCTTTAATTCAAACTCTCCGTTGTCATTGGTAATGGTGATCTTATTGGATCCTTTCACGGCCACCGTGGCCGAAGGCACACCCTCTCCTTTTTCATTCGTGACCCGGCCCTTGATATCCACCGGCGGAGGCATGGGCGGCTTGCTGTCACCTGGATTATTGGCAGCAGGCTGTTTCAGGCCGATCACGATGGTCTTGCCGACTATTTCATAGCTGAGGGCCTGATCCCTCAGACAGGCAGCCATAATGGATTCCACGGAAGCATTCCGCACATGCAGGGTCACTTTTTTTGCATCCTTGATGAGGCCATAATCACAAAAGACGATGTACCCCGACTGCTTATTAATGGCTGAAAAAACAGTTTCCAGCGGCACATTCCTCCCCGAGAATGTAATGCTCTGTGAAAAAGCCGTGGCGCTTACCTGGAGACAGGTAGCGAGCAAAATGAAAGTAGTCATTTTCATGACAAGCAGTGTTTTGGTGAAAACCCCCTTCTTAAACAGCACGGGTTTACAAATAGCAGTTAAATGCATACTTTTGCAGTGTTTGGGTTAAAAAATTGCAGTCCCACAAGATTGTTTAATTCAAGTGCCGTCCGGTCGCTACCAGCTGATCCGGCGGCGGGTTAGCCCGAACTTCCAGCCGTCCCGAATTCCAGTCGGGGCGGTTTTCTTTTTGGACAACCACTATTTTTATCTGTTGATTTTTCGTCTGTCGCCTGTTTACATGGTCACGATCACTTTTTTGCCGTCAATGGAAAACTGTACGCCGCTTTTTTCAAGTATCCTGAATACAGCCGACAAGGAGAGATCTCGCTGCATGCCGCCCCAGAATAACCGGTCGTTGTTGTTACCGACATAGCTTACATCCACGTCATACCACCTGGCCAGCTGCCGCATCACTGTTCGCAGGTCTTCTTTATTAAAATTGAAATATCCGTTCTTCCAGGCTACTGCTGCTGCCACATCCGCATCGGCGATCACTCGTTGCCCCGGGGCGCCCAGCATTGACTGTGCCTGTTGACCCGGCGCCAGGATATCTTCGTCTTTGCCGTTCCTTACTTTCACTGCACCATCCACCAGGGTTGTACGGATCAGGTTCTCCTCGCTGTATGCCATCACGTTAAAGCTGGTGCCTAACACCTCCACTTCCCTGACGCCACCTCCGCTGGCGCCTGGAAGAACAGTCACCTTAAAAGGGCGGCCAGCGTCTTTTGCCACTTCAAAATAGGCCTCTCCGGTGAGCTCTACATTGCGCTGCTTTCCCGAAAAGCTCGTAGGGAACCGCAGCGTGGAAGAGGCATTCAGCCAGACCTTGCTGCCATCCGCCAATATCACCTGGTATTGCCCTCCCCTGGGCGTGGAAATGATATTGAATAAAGACATATCGCTCCCGGACACCGCATTTCCCTTTTTATAAGCCAGCACACCACTGGTTATTTTCACAACCTTCATATTGGCCTGTACGCCCAGTGAACCGTTCTGCGCACTGTCCAGTATCACCTTGTCCCCATTTGCCAGCGTCAGCACAGCCTTATTGCCTCCCGGAAGGATCTCCTGCTGATCATGTCTCGTTTTTGCTGTGGCCACACCTGCGGCAGGCCCCCTGGAAGAAAGTACCTTCACGAACCAGGTTGCGCAGAGAAGAATGACAATGATAGAGGCAGCTGCCATATACCAGCGCCATCTCGGGATGGATACCGGCACAGCTTCATCCCTGGCCATCACTTCGGTCTGCTGCATCATAGTATGGAACCTGGCATCCCAATCTACGTTTGCCGCCGGGGCTTTTTCGCCGGCACTTTCCCAATGCTGCTGTAATACCTTTACCAGCTCCTCGCCGCGAGGCTCCTTGTTCACCAGCGATAGCAGCTCGTCCAGCTCTTCCCTGGTGCAGGTCCCGGCAAGATATTTTCCTACCAGGTATTCCCACCTTTCTTTTGCCAATCGTTTGTTTACCATGATGACTAAGCCGCTTTTCTATATGACGACGAAAAGAAAGACAATAACTAACCCGGATTATCTTTTTTTTAATTTTTTTTACTCTTTGAACCGGGACAACAGGAGGATGACCATGGCAAGGTCCATGTGACTGATGAGATAAGTGCGTATAAAGCGCTGGGATTCTACAATATGATTGTTAACCGTGGATCTGGAAAGACTGAGCTTCCTTGCAATGTCTGCATGGGAAAAACCTTTTTCCCTGCTGAGGATATAGACTTCCTTTCGTTGGGGAGATAAGAGCGCTACCGCTTCCCGTAGCTTATTTTCATATTCATGCTGCATGACAACGCTGTCTGCCCGGGTATCCCCGGCCTGTTGGATATCATTCCACAGCAGGTTCCTTAATACGGGGTCCCTGGCCGCGCTCCGTAAAAAATCAATGGATTTATTATAGGCTATCGTGAAGAGAAAGGCATCAAAATTTTCTATTTCGGTGACAAGGTCCTTGGCCAGCCAAATTTTAAGGAATACGTCCATGACGAGCTCTTCGGCCACCTCCTTCGATTTGATGAAACCCAGGATATAAATATAAAGGCGGTCCCGATGCGCATCGAACAGCGCTCTGAACGCGAGCTCATCACGTTGCGCAACCTGCTTCAGCAAGGCTTTCTCATTATGTAGCATTTCTGTAGGCACCCAGGGGCTTATAACAGTTTGGACACAATTATGGGAAACGAAATTTATCACAGGAAGGCTTCGAAAAGCAAAGCAGTTGACTCAACGTAGAATAAAGCAGTGATTAGTTTGATTATCGCTTTGTAAATATATCATTATTACATTACAAAAAAAATAATTCAACAAAGACGCTACTCGCCCTGATTGACGGCCAGTTGCCCAACCTTCTCCCACGCAGGATCCGGGTGCAGCGTGATCTGTATATACAGGTTCTTACTCCCGGTGGCGCCTTCCGCAGGCAGCGGTTGCAGCTCCGGATACATATCCTTCGGGCTTAGCCGGTACATGCTGCCATTGTAAGCATCCAGGGCAATGCCCACCAGCCCCAGGATATTGCCAAAGGCCCATCCATCCAGCTTGCGGGTGAGCTCCGCTTCGAAAGGCTTATAGCCCGGCAGCTCCATTTTCAAATGATGGTTCTTTCCCCTTTTGAGAACGACCCCCATGGGCGTCCGGCCAATGTATTTGCCATCAATATAGATTGCTGCTACACGAGGCTCGCATGTGAGGAATACGCCTTGCCGGGATCCATGCATGATGGTGGCACAGCCGGAAAAGAAAAGGGGGATGATTGCCAGCACGTGCAGGCATAGGATCTTTCGGGGCATTGGATGTCTTCTTTAGTCAGATTACGGATTTCATCCAATATACGGAAGCTTTTCGGCACTTGCAAGCCGTTTATTTAACAACCCTAAACCCCTGATTACTAAAAGAAGCCCGCCTGTTCACACGTCCGATATCATAGGAGTTGAAGAAATGACAGGACCGTGCGCTGCACCACCAGGATCCGCCACGGGCATGGGCAAGGCTTTGCTTCTCACCGGCCCGGATAACGCCGCTGCAAAATTCAAAAACATTTCCATACATGTCATACAACCCCCATTGGTTAGGAGCAAAACTCCCCACTGGTGACGTATACATATACCCATCGGAGCTATCCGGTTCGGCATGGTCCCTGCCCCGCCAGATATTCGCATACCGCCCGATCGAATCATCATCCCTGCCAAAAAAATAATCCGTAGCCGAACCCGCCCGGCAGGCGACCTCCCACTCTTCCAGCGTTGGAAGCCGGACGCCCGCCCATTTGCAATAAGCTTCCGCATCGTGATAGCTAATAGTAGTCACCGGGTGATCCATCTTTTCTTCTATCCCGCCTTCGCTGACACCATTGGGGAACCGCCAGCAGGCTGTGGAATCATCTGTCCATTCAAATTCCTTGAGGCCGGGCCGGAAGACCAGGGCATCATGCATGCGCTCTGCATCCGTAACATAGCCTGTCGCTGCCACAAAGGCGGCGAACTGCCCGTTGGTCGTCTCATACTGCGCAATATAGCAGTTGCCCACCCGGACTTTATGCCGGGGGTTTACCACATGCCCTGCTTTACCTATTATATATTGACCTGCTGGTACAAGGACGAAGTGTCCGGAGCTGTCTTGACGATGGAACTGCGCCAGGCCAGTCGCGCCGGTCAACAGCAGGAGCAGCAGCCCGCCGGTTGTTTTTCGAAAGTTCGCTGTAAAGATCGATTGCATAATAATGGAGGATCAGCGCTTCATCGGCCGTATTAAGGTCTTTTCATGCTAGCCTTTTTTAAAAAGTCCATTGTAAAACTCAGTCGCCCGCTGTAGGATCAGCGTTTCATTGGCCGCATTGAAGGCCAGATAAGCCGTATAGCTGGATTCCTTGTCCGCATACAGTTTTTTATAGGAGACGGAAGAAAGAAAAGGCCCATAACTATTCTTAGCCATCAGCAGCATCAGCACCGTCAATATATCATGATCTTTCTTCTCCACATTATATGTCCTTATAAGCAAAGGGATCATTTCCCTGGCATTGAGATCTACGATCACCTTCTTGTAGTTAAGTCCCACCCGGTTAGTTCTTTCAATAGAGGCCGTCATTAATGAAACCACCGAATCCTGATAACCCACGAAAAAATCCCGTTGCCGGGTGCTCCAGGAATATTCTCCAAATACATCCGGCAGCTGTGCGAAGATCTTTTTCTGCTCGTCCTGGATGGGAGGCATCGCATCACAATTCTGGCTGTAAGATTCGCCATGCACCATATTATAGGTGAATTTCTCCCGAAGGGACAGTCTGGAATAACTTTGGGGCGACAATGCTGAATTATCTTCATCATCCCCTATGGTTTTATCAGTAGATATCTTTTTGATCATCCCCAGGATCTTCTCCAGCTCATATGGCGGCCGTGTGATCTTTTCCCTGTAGGCATGATAAGCCAGACTTTCTTTACTTGCATCTTTCCATTCATCAGTCTGGGCGGAACAGGTGACACAAACAGTTCCTGCGATAAGGAGGGTTAAGGTTCTTTTCATGTGGCCAAGATATGAATTTTATTACTCCGACCGCAACGTCTGCACCGGGTTGGCCCGGGCCGCCCGGATAGCCTGGAAGCTGATAGTCAGCATAGAGATAACCAGCGAGATCACCCAGGCCAGGACAAAGATCCACCAGCTGATCCCCACCCGGTAGGCAAACCCCTGCAGCCAGGAATGCATAGCCAGCCAGGCAAGCGGAAAAGCAACAATGGCCGACAGGGTCACCAGCTTGAGAAAATCCTTTGACAGCATACCGATGATATTGCCGCCGCTGGCGCCCAGCACCTTCCGGATGCTGATCTCCCGTATCCGTTGCTGGGTGGCATAGGCCGCCAGCCCCAGCAGACCTATACAGGCGATAAAGATCGCCAGGACGGAGAATACGGTGAATACCCGCTGCACGGTCTGTTCAGCCTTGTATTGAGCGGCCAGGTTCTGGTCAAGGAAAGTATAGTGAAATGGCTTTTCCGGCACGAAATTGTGCCAGGACCGTTCGATGGACTTGATGGCAGTAGCAAAATCATCCCCTTTGATCCGTACAGAAGTGATGCCCGTCACCTCATTCAATCGCACGGTGCTGGTAAAGACCAGCGGGGCAATAGCCTGGTGAAGCGTCTGAAAATGAAAATCCTTCACCACTCCTACCACGGTGTAAATATAAGGTGAGTCCGGCTTGGGACTGAGGAATCCATCCGTGGTAGTCAGCCTTGTTCCGATCACCGGGTCCTTTAATCCCAGGGCGGCCACAGCTTTCTCATTCAGCACAACGGCCAATGAGTCTGTGCCAAAACTGCGGGAGAAGAATCTACCTTCTTTCATTTCCAGTCCCAGCGTGCCGGCAAACTGATCGTCTGCAATGATCCCCTTGCCCGTCATGGACGCACGGGTACCCACCGGCTGCCAGGTGACCCCGAAAAAACCTTCATTGCCCGGCATCGAGGATACGCCGCTGACATTTTCCACCCCCGCGATACCTGCCAGCTCGTTCCGGAAGGCACGCGTCTTATCACCCGCAAGATCAGATCGCTGTATCTCGATGATATGATCTTTCCTGAAACCCAGCTTATCGCCCAGCATATAGCCCATCTGCCGGTTGACGATGATGGTACAGATGATCAGGATGATGGAAATGGCGAACTGAAAGACCACCAGGCTATTACGCAGCACCGTACCATACTTCGAGGACTTGAATTTCCCTTTCAGCACCTTGATAGGCTTGAACGATGACAATACGAATGCCGGATAGAGCCCGGCAGTTATACCTACCAGTATCCCAAAGACCAATAATTCCATCAGCGTCACCGGCGTTAAGAAATCAAGTACAGAAAGTTCCTTTCCGGACATCTTATTAAAGGCCGGCAGCAACAGTAAGATAAGGCCCAGGGCCAGCACAATGCTCAGAAGACTTACCAGCGTGGATTCCATGAGGAATTGAAAGATCAGCGACTGCTTCTCCGAACCGAAAGTCTTTCGGATCCCGACCTCCTTGGCCCTTTCCATAGATCGGGCAGTGGAAAGGTTAATAAAATTGATGCAGGCGATCCCCAGGATAAAGATAGCAATGACACCGAATATATACACCGCTCGCATGCTGCCATTAGGCTTTATCTCCGCTTCCATATCCGAGATCAGGTGGATCTTCGTCAGGGGCTGTAAATAATAATGGTATCCATTGCCCGCGGCGACAAAAGCCTGATAGCTCATCCCGAAATTGCGCGCAATATCCCCGGAGACATATTTTTCCACGATGCGGGGAAATTTGGCTTCCAGCGTCGCAGGAGAAGCATTCTTATTAAGGAGGAAGTAGGTCCAGGTGGAAAAGCCGGTGTAATTGGGCTGGCGGGAAAAGGGGAAGCTGTTGAGCGACAGCAGGATGTTGAATTGCATATGAGAGTTCTCCGGCCAGTCCCTGCAAACACCGGATACGGTGAATCTTTGTCTTGCATCCGTCTCGAACCACTGCCCCATTGCCTTTGACGCCGAGCCGAAATATTTTTTGGCAGTGGTCTCGTTGATCACGGCCATATTGGGTTTTTCCAGCGCAGTGGCGGTGTCTCCTTCCAATAAGCCGGCAGTGAACACATGGAAAAAGTTGGAATCGGCAATGAGCACATGCGGCTCCTCGAAAAGCTGCGTCCCCACTTTGATAAAGACATTGTCATTCCCCGCAAAATTCTGCAGCCCCGTCGAAGCTTCGACCTCAGGGAACTCCTTATGCACGGCGGCACCGATAGAGAAGGGAATTATGGAATAGGATGCATTATGTTCCGGATATTTTCGATCCAGCACCATCCTGTAGATCCTGTCGGCGTTCTGATGAAAGTTGTCGTAGCTTAGCTCGCTGCGAACAAAAAGAACGATCAACAGGCATACAGCCATTCCCGTGGCCAGTCCGAGAATATTGATCAGGGTGAATGCCTTCCGCTTGAGAAGGCTGCGGATAGCCACTTTCAAATAGTTCCTGAACATATATAAAGTTTATAAGGTGATGGTCGATAAATGATTCATTCATCCCGGGATTGCCGATTGTTATTCACTCCATATCCTTTCATCCTAATCCGTTCCCAGTCCCCAGTCGATCCCTTTCAGCGTCGCAGGCACCCCATCCCTGATCCAGCGGGCCGGCGGCTCGCCTTTCAGGTAGTAGCCAAAGAACTGGGCAAGTCGGATAGACCAGTCCTTACGATTGCGCCGCTCCGTTAGCCCATGGTCTTCCCCGTTGTATTGGATCAGCCACACTTTTTTCCCCAGCCGCCGGAGGGCGGAGAATAGCTCGATACCCTGGTACCAGGGCACAGCCCCGTCCGCATCGTTGTGCATCATCAACAAAGGGGTGGTCACCTTATCGGCCCTGAACAGCGGTGAGTTCTTAATATACAGGTCCTGCCGCTGCCACAAGGTGGCGCCAAGGCGGCTCTGACTTCGCTCATACTGGAATTGCCGGCTGATGCCCGTACCCCAGCGAATACCCCCATAAGCGCTGGTCATATTGGCAACAGGAGCGCCTGCTTCGGCCGCGGCAAACTTATTGGTCCGCGTTACCATGTAGGCTGTCTGGTAGCCGCCCCAGGAATGTCCCTGCAAAGCCATTTTCGTCGTATCCACCCATTTGTAGCGGGAGAGATAGCGCACAGCAGACATGATCGAGTTATAAGCATCCTCACCGGGAGCGCCCGTCTTATACCAGATGTCTGGGTCAAAGACAAGATAGCCATTACTGGTGAAATAAGGGATATTGATGGACGCCCTTACAGGTTGCGGCGTGATATACTGGTACCGGGTCTCCGCATCCCGCTCGTAATAATAGAATATGATGGGATATTTTTTAGTGCTGTCGAAGTTCTCCGGCTTGTACAGCAGCCCTTCGCTCATCTTACCATCCAGCATCTTCCAATGATGCAGCTCGACGCTGAACCAGTTATATTTTGCCTGCTGCGGGTTGATATGGCTGAAGGACTTCGCAGTGGTATCGTCAGGCATAAGGGGCGACAAGGCATTGGTATCCACCGCAGGCGTCACGTATACATCGTACGACCTGTCAAAGCTGCCTTTCAAATAGCCCATCCGCCAGCTGTCCCTCGCTTTGAAAAAACTGTTGTAGCTGACAGGAAAGGTGGAAGAGATGGGCGCATAGGGAGTGCCGATCTTGTACAGCTGCAGGCCGCTGGTCATTTCCTTCGTATCGAACACCGTCAGCAGCACCAGCTGCCCGTCCCTGATAAAACGGTCCTCCCTGTCCAGCTGAACATAGCGTATCGTCTGATGGCTGGCCCGCCCCTTCCCGTTGGTCACATTGACAGGCGCAGCCTTTCCCGTAGGGTCACACTGCCAGACATCATATTTATCATAGATATAGACCCAGCGGTCGTCCTGGTGCCACGCCATATTCCCGTGAGGTGGCGGATCATCGGGATGGTCGTCCTCTTCATCATACAACGGCTGCCGGATACCTGCAGTGATATTCGAGATCCTGCCATCGCCAATGGCGTAGGTGAACCAGTTCTTCAGTTGCCAGTCATACCATAATACGAACTTTCCCGCGGCCGAAAGGCTGGCGCCCTGCCGCACATTTTCCCGGATCAGCTTACGACTGCCATCCCGGATGTCGATCAGGAATATTTTTTGCAGGCCGCTCTCTTCCCACTGTTGCTGCACCCGGTAGCCTTTGTTGCTGCTGCCCAGGGCATATGGCCCATTACCATCTGCACCTGTGACCACCGTCTCGCAATCCTCATCACCCAATGGTATCAGCCGGTCGTCATTCCTCGTGACGACAGCCAGGTAGCTCCTCTTCAATTCGTTGCTTAGCTGTGTCAGCTGCTGGGGAGAAAGATAGTCATCCTTATAGTTCCAGACATCCAGCCGGGCCGTCTCAAAATCCACCCGGTTGGTATCTTTGGGAGGCCTCACCGGGGCAAGGCCCAGGAACAGGCGGCTGCCATCCTTGCTGAAGTTATTCCCATAGTCGGCGCTGATCGCCAGTCCGGGCTTCATCCTGCTGCGGTCAGCTTTTATTACGGCGCTGTCCATACCCGGCGCATAATACCACAGCCGGTAGAATTTCACCAGCGCCTTGCTCACACTATCCCGCTCCGCCACAAAGGCCAGCTGACCGCCCTGTTCGTCCAGCGCATAATTTTTGGCATCGTTGAATCCTTTCATCACCGTGTCGGTCCTGTCGTCTTTCATGTTCACCCAAAGAATGGTGGCTTTCGCCAAAGAATCGCTGTTCTTACGGGTCGTTTCCACGATGAACGTATTGCCATTCCGCGAAAAATAATATTCACTCACCAACGGGAACTTTTTCTCCTTTCCCGTGGCGAGGTCACGCAGCACCAGGGTCGTCCCTTCTTCGATGGTCTCTCCTCCCTGCCCTTTGATGGCCGAAGGGCTCGGGAATACCGAAAATCCTCTGGCAGCGATCTCGCTAACCTTTGCGCGCAGACTGTCGGCCACCCGTGAAAGGCTATCCGCCCGCGACAGCAGCTGATGGATACGGGTAAGCGAGTCCGGCGCTCCCCGGGTAGAGTCAGCCTTGCCGACGCCGGCCGGGGTCTTCTCCAGCAGGTAGGCTAGCCACGTCCCCTGCTTTTCAGGAACCTTATAGGATTTGACCCGGGGGATCTTAGTGAGGCTGTCCTTCCCCAGTTCAATCCAGGCAAGGGTATCCTTGGGCATCTGCTCGGGGGTCTTCTTTTTTATGCGTGCTTGCCGGGTGTCTGAAAAATAGGGCTTGATATGGAATACCACCCATCGGCTGTCCGCCGTGATCGTGGCCGCGGTGCCCCGCGGTATTTCTTTTGCATAACTGGTTGCTGTATTTCGTATCACCAGCCTGCCATCTCCTTCCTGGGGCGTAATCGTATAGACCAGGTATTTGCCGTCCGGGGAAAGGACCCGCTCGCCAATGGTTTCCCATCCGTCATAGACAGTATGATCGAGGGCAGGCTTTTGGGAGAAAGCAGGATGGAAGGCAAAGGCCAGGATCAATAGATAGCAGGCTTTTCTCATGTCAGCGCATTTGGTTGAATCCTGACGAATTTAACCAATGTGGATGAAAATTCCGAACAATTTCCACCAGCGGGCCGTTGTCCGTAAACAATTTATCTAAAATATGAGCAAAGAAACCTCCTTCAAAAAAGAATTCACCATCGGGGACGATCGTATCGTACGCCGGATGGGATATGGGGCCATGCGCATCACCGGCAAAGGTATCTGGGGGCCGCCCAAAGACAGGGCGGAAGCATTGCGGGTATTGAAAAGAGCCGTAGAGCTAGGTGTGACCTTCATAGATACAGCAGACAGCTACGGTCCCCATATATCCGAAGAGCTGATCGCCGAAGCATTGTACCCCTACCCCCCCGACCTGGTCATTGCCACCAAGGGCGGGCTGCTCCGTACAGGTCCTGACCAATGGCCCGTCGATGCAAGTCCGGAACATTTGAAGATCGCCCTGGAAGGCAGCCTGGCGCGCCTCAGGCTTGACAGGATAGAGCTGTATCAACTGCATAGGATAGATTCAAAAGTGCCGGCAGAAAAGACATTCGAATTCTTACAAGGCGTACAGGAAGAAGGCCTGGTAAAGCACATCGGCCTCTCCGAGGTCAGCGTGGATGATATCAAACGAGCCGAGGAATACTTCGACGTGGTGTCCGTCCAGAACATGTACAGCGTGGACAACCGAAAATGGGAATCCGTGCTGAAATATTGTGAACAGACCAATAAGGCATTCATTCCCTGGTACCCACTAAATGCCGGCAATGTAGAGTCGATGAAAAAGATCGAAGTTGTGGCAAAGGAGGTCGGCGCCACCCCCCACCAGGTAGCACTATCCTGGCTCCTGCACCATTCCCCCAATATTTTGCTGATACCGGGGACGTCCAGTGTCAAACACCTGGAAGAGAATATCCAGGCCGAGCTGATCCCGCTGACACCTGAACAGATGAAGAAATTGGAGCTATAACAATCGCTTTATATACGGCTCGATATCGGCCGGCTTTGTGACAGGGGAAAATCGCTTCACAGGCCGGCCGTTCTTATCCAGCAGGAACTTGGTGAAATTCCATTTGATCCGCCTTCCGAATAATCCTCCCAGCTTGGCCTTCAGAAATTTGAACACCGGATGCGAATGTTCGCCATTCACGGCTATCTTTTCAAACAGCGGGAAAGTGACGCCATGACTTATTTTACACGTCTCCTCCATCTTATCATTGGTCAATGGCTCCTGTTCCCCGAATTGATTGCAGGGGAACCCCAACACCACCAACCCCTTGTCTTTATAGTCCTGGTATAACTTCTCCAGCCCCTCGAACTGAGGGGTCAGGCCACATTGCGTAGCCGTATTCACGACAAGGACTACTTTCCCCTGATAGGTAGACATATCGATGGGAAGCCCTTGCGGATTGTTGGCGGAAAGCTGATAGAATTCGTTGGGCATGCGTATGATTTGCAATACAAAAATCATGAAAAATTGGTTTGCAAATAAAGATCATTTTTTAAGCAATTCCCTGTTTCACAATTAGAAGAAGCCAATAATGATCTGAAAAAAATGAAACTTATTGGGCGGGTCAGGGAAATGAATATAATGGTCGTTTTGATTATAGCCTAAACTGTATTGTCCAGGAATAACGTTAATAAACACAAAAAAGGACCTATAACACACCAGACAACCACGGGTTGACCGATATTCGTATAATTTTTTATTTAATATTATTTATTTTTTCTGATTTTTTTCATCAATTTAGCACAGCGTTACCATTGACCCTGATTGCGCCACCAAGCCATGTTGAAAGTGTATAGCACGCTGAATGATAATGACCTGTTTGCCTGTGTTCGTCAGGATAATGAGCAGGCTTATACCGAACTGTACAACCGGTATTGGCAAAAGCTCTATTTCGTGGCACACAAACACCTTCATTCGGATGCAGATGCAAGGGAGATCGTCCAGGAGGTTTTTGTGGCCATCTGGACAGGCCGGAAGTCCCTTCGGATCGAGTCCTTTCCCGCTTATGTCGCTGCCATGACCCGGTATGCCGTGTATACCAGTCTCGCCCGGAAAAAAAGGCAGGCTGAAAAAATAAAGTCGCAAGCCGCTCAGCTCAGCTTGCCCGCAATGCTCTCCGAACTGCTGGAAAACAAACTGATGCTGGAAAAGATCTCCAAATTATCTTCCAGGCTCCCGGAAAAATGCCGGCTGGTCTTTATCAAGAACAAGCTGCTCGACCAATCGCTTGCGCAGGTGGCCGAAGACCTGCATATCTCTCCTAAGACTGCCGAGATCCATCTCACTAAAGCATTGAAGATCATTAGGGGCAAACTGGGGGATGTTGCTTCTTTCCTGCTACTTTGAGCAGTCCAAAAATAAAAATTAAAAGGAATAGGGGTCCATCTGCCGCTGGATACTCATAAGGGTATAAAACATTCTTGTGAGCACTACCAATCAGCAGTTGTTAGCATCCCTGGCGGAAAAATTCCTGGCCGGCACGGCCACGGCGGCCGAGCAGGAGCAATTACACCAATTATACGAAAGTTGGACGGATGATGAAGAGCAGGTGGTCACGGATGCGGGGCATACTGATGTACTCCGCAGTGAGATATTTCAGGTGATCAAACGACGGATGAAGGTTGATCATGCCTATAAAAGCGTAATCCCTTTTTATAAGAAGAAGCTATGGCGTGCCTTGGCTGCGGCTTCGGTCCTCGGAGGTGGACTGCTGCTTTACTTACTCCGGCCCGCTACCCCAAAAGGGCCTGCCACAGGAGGAGACAAGATCCTCGCCGTCCATGCTGTGCCGGTGATGCCCGGCAGGGACAAGGCAACCCTGACACTTGCAGATGGATCAGTCATCGACCTGGATAGTTCGGGCACCGGCAGGCTGGCGCAGCAGGGAAATACCCGTATCAGTATCAAGGATGGAAAAATAGTGTATGCCCCTCATAAGGCAGGCAATAATGAGATGGCTTACAATACCATCAGCACTCCCAGAGGCGGGCAGTATCTGGTTATTTTGCCTGACGGCACCAAAGTGTGGCTTAACGCCACTTCCTATATCAGATTTCCCGTGGCATTCACCGGGGGCAGGCGGGTGGTTGAGATCGCAGGCGAAGCATACTTTGAGGTCGCCAGGGATCCGGCCATGCCCTTTATAGCCAAGGTCAGGGATATGACGGTGGAAGTTTTGGGTACACACTTCAATATCATGGCTTATGGGGAAGAACAAAAGATCGCCACCACCCTCCTTGAAGGGAGTGTAAAAGTATCCAGGGGCAGCGATAAGCATATGATCGTCCCCGGGCAGCAGGCTGTTTGGACGGAATATGGCACTTTCAACTTGAAGAGTGATGTCGATATGGAAGAAGTAGTGGCCTGGAAAAATGGGAAATTCCATTTCAATAACGCCGATATCAGAACGATCATGCGGCAGATAGCCCGATGGTATGATGTGGATGTCGAATTTGAGGATAATACGGCCGGCATCCGGTTAGGGGGTGTCATATCCAGGAAAGAAGATATCAGGCAATTGCTCAATTATTTTGAAATAGCAGGTAAGGTGCAGTTCAAAATGGAGGGAAAGAAGATCATAGTCACTAAATAAGAACACAGGCAGCAGTCAAAAAAACCGGAAGTGTTGCGACCACTCCCGGCAAATGCTTTGGCTGTTGATTACCGGATTCTCTAACCAATAATTACAAACCAAAAACTAAGCAAAAGTATGAAACTTTTACAGTACGGCAATCCCCGGCCGCAGCAGGGGATTTGCCTGACCAAAATGCTTATGGGTATGAAGCTAACGATTGCATTCATTCTTTCGGCAAGCATGCAGGTGTATGCACTGGGAAGCGACGCTCAAACAGTCAGCATCTCCCAAAAACATATCTCACTGCCGCAGGTGTTCAAGGAGATCAACCGGCAAACAGGATTGGATTTTGTGTATGACATGGAGGTAGTTAAACAGGCGGGTAAAGTCGACCTGTATGTAAAGAACATGGAGGTGGCAGATGTATTGAAATTATGCTTTGTCCGGCAGCCATTCTCATTTGTGCAAATGGGGGGCACCATCATTGTCAGGGAAAAAACGCCGGAGCTTGAGAAGCCGGGGGCGCCGGCAGCACCACCCGCGAAGATCAAAGGAAGGATCACGGGCGACCGGGGAGCGCCCCTGGGAGCCGTCACCGTGGCAAATAAGATAAAGGGAAAAAACGTCGTCAGTAATGACAACGGGGAATTCGAGATCGAAGGCGATGTTGGGGACATCCTCGAGTTCTCTTCCATCGGATACCACCCGCAACAGATTAAGGTCACCTCAGCCAAAGAGGTGATGAATGTTGCGCTTGCCATTGCCGCTGTAGAAGGAGAAGTGGTGGTCGTAGGCTATGGCACGCAAAAGCGCGGCGATCTCACGGGTTCTGTGTCTACCCTTTCCGCCAAATCATATAAGGACCAGCCCGTGGTGAATGCTTCTGCTGCGCTGCAAGGCCGGGTAGCCGGGGTAGCGGTGACCAATAACTCGGGTGCGCCCGGTGGATCTGTAAAGATCCGTATCAGGGGCGCCAATTCCATTTATGCCAATAACGATCCGCTCTATGTGGTGGATGGTATTGCCTTGAGCAGCATCGGGCTGTCGGATATCAATGTCAACGACATTGAATCTATGGAAGTTCTCAAAGATGCCTCTGCAACGGCGGTTTATGGATCCAGGGGCGCCAACGGTGTGATCATCATTACCACCAGGAGTGGTAAGTCGGGCGCCCCCAGGATAGAGTACAACAGCTTCCTGAGCTTTAACAAGCCGATGAAAAAATATGATCTGATGGATGCGGTGACATATGCCAGGACGGCCAATCTTACTGCAGGAGCCAGCGTGTTTGCGGATCCCCAGTCTTTTGCCGGCAAAGGTACCAACTGGCAGGATCTGATCTTTTCCAATTCCACTACTCAGAGTCATCAATTGTCTGTCTCCGGAGGGAAAGAGGGTACCAAATATTATATATCCGGATTCTATATAGATCAGGGAGGATTACTGGTCAACAGCCATCAGAAAAGATTTGGCATCCGGAGCAACCTGGACATAAAGGTGAGCAAAAAGATAGATGTTGGGATCAATGTCTATGCCGGCCGGATCAATTCCCACAACAACGACGATATGGGTTCCAAGGGCAATCCAGTGACGTCGGCCCTTACCTGGGCGCCGACGGAACCCGTGTATGATGCACCCGGCCAGTACAACCGGTTTGGCATATCGCCCATCTGGTCTAATCCCTATATGACCATCAAAGAAAGGGACGGTGACAATTATTCCAATGTAGGTGTTTTCAATGGGAGATTGAAGTATACCATCACCGACTGGCTGACAGTCACCGTCAATGGAGGATTGGATATGAACGTTTCCAGGTATGCCTATCTGAACAATGACTGGATCAGCCCTGGCAATCCGGCGTCCGGGCAAAATTCTACGGAGAACTATACTTTCCAGAACAGCAATGTCCTTACTTTCCACAAAACATTCGGCGAGCATGATCTTACCGTCACAGCCCTGGAAGAGGCTACTTCCAACAAGTACAATTCCTTCAGCGCGTCGGGCTCGGGGCTGAGTTCCATCTCCAATGGCTACTATAACCTGGGGTTGAACACTTCCCAATCCATTGCTTCCAGTTATTCCAATTGGTCGTTGCTGTCTTTTATGGGACGTGTAGCGTATAGCTATAATGATAAATACCTTTTGACCGCCACCATCCGAAGGGATGGGTCTTCCAAATTCCAGGGCAATAACAAATGGAGCAACTTTCCCTCTTTCAGCCTGGGATGGAAATTGTCCAATGAGAAATTCATCGAAGGTCTGGGTGTTTTTTCGAACCTTAAGTTAAGGGCCGGATGGGGCGTCACAGGCAACCAGGCCATTGGGCCATACAGCACACTGGGTCTGCTGAACGGCGTGATCTACTCCTATGGCACCGGCAACGTGTACCAAGGCTATACACTGGGGAATCCTGCCACACCCAATGTAAAATGGGAGACTTCGAAGCAGACAGACATCGGACTGGATGCGGGATTCCTGGGCGGCAGGCTCAATATTACGGCTGATTATTACAATAAGAACACCAGCGACCTGCTGCTGTTTACCCGGATCTCCAATTATGATGGCGGCGGGTCCTACCTGAAAAATATCGGGAAGGTCAATAACAAGGGCTGGGAATTCATTATCGAGGGAACTCCTTATAAGAATGGCGACTTTACATGGTCTACGGCCTTTAACGCAGCCTTCAACCAGAACAAGGTCATCAATCTTGGTAAGGATTCCCTGCTGGAAAGGCCGGTGATCGTCGGGGGAGGGCTTATATCGGCCCCGATACAAGCGGTAAAGGTAGGACAACCCATGGGGACCTTTTACCTGATCCCCTGGGAAGGCGTGTACCAGTCTGATAAAGGGAACTATAAAGCGGGCGATGCCAAATACAGGGATGTGGATGGCAATGGATCCGTTGGATTCGAGGACAGGGTCATCTCCGGATCGGCAATGCCTAAATTCACCTGGGGATTTAACAATAATTTCTCCTATAAGAATCTTGAGCTGAACATTTTCATACAAGGTTCCCAGGGCAATAAAATATTCAATGCCACCTATGCTTCTACTGCCGTCCCTACCAGTGATGTGAAATTCATCAACCTGGCTGAAGCTGCCAATTACTGGACAAGTTCCAACACAGGGTCTACCTGGGCAAACCCCGGTAGTAAGAATAAAAGCTGGGTGGAGTCCACGCAATTCCTCCAGGATGGAAGTTATGTGCGGTTAAAGAATGTAAGCCTTTCCTATACATTTGGCAAAAGCCTGCTGAAGCTGGTGTCCGCCAAAATTTATATCAGCGCACAAAATATTGCGACCATTACCAAATACAAGGGATTTGATCCGGAGGCTACCTCCACGTCGGCAGGTAGCGATGTCGATGCGGGGATCGATCTGGGCGCCTATCCTTCCCCCAAGACGGTCACGGTCGGTGTGCAATTGAAATTTTAATACTACATAAAGATATTCGTATGAAAAAAAGATTCAACTATAACCTCAGCTGGCTGCTCCTGATGATACTGGCCACGTCCTGCAATAAAAGCTTCCTGAACGAAACGCCGAAAGGAAGCATTACCCCGGTGAGTTTTTACAAAACGGCCAATGACCTTCAAATGGCCGAGGCCGCGCTGGCCTTACAGCTCAATGGGGCTTTTAACCAGGTAGGATCTGCCTATTATGGTGGTGATGATATTGTCTCAAAAAGGTCAGGGAATAAAATAGACATGTCAGACTTTGATGTTTTCAATGCCAACTCATCCAACAGCAGGATGACTAACTGGTGGAATTATTTTTATGCCACCGTCAAGTCGGCCAACGCACTCCTCGCCAAATACACCAGTGCGACTGAGGCAACGGATGACCAAAGAAATAATGCCGGTGGCTATGCTTATTTCATGCGGGCTATCAGCTATTTCTATTTAACGAGGACCTGGGGAGAGGTGCCCATGCCTACAGAGGCTACTATCGTAGACAATCGTCCCAATGCGAAGGTGCAGGATATCTATGATCTGATCGTAGCAGACCTGCAAAAGGCGGAGACGATGCTGCCCGATCATTGGACCAGCCCTGCGAACCAGAATGGGATCGATATATTCCCCACACGGGGATCGGCCAAGGCGCTGCTGGCCAATATTTACCTGACAATGGCCGGCTGGCCGCTTAAACAGACTGATAAATATGGGCTGGCGGCTGCGAAGGCAAAAGAGGTGATCGATGGCAAAGCCACCTGGGGATACGACCTGATGCAAAATTTCGCGGATATATGGAAGATCGGGAACAGATTCAATAAGGAAGCTGTAGTTGCCTGCTACTATAACAACCAGATACCAGCCTGGAGCTGGGAAAATGGGAATATGATGGCACCGAACCCCTATGCGCCGGATTATGAAGAAGGTGGATGGGAGGATGGCATGGGGGATATTTCCTTTTATAACAGTTTTCCAGCCGGACCCAGGAAGGACGCTACTTATCAAAAGAATTATTTCGTGAAGAATGATTCCAACAATGTAGTAGACTGGCAGCATACTTTACAAAAACATCCTTACTTTCTGAAATACCGCGATGATTTTGCCTATGACTGGTCCACTCACAAGGCGAATAATTGGTGGAGCAGCGCTACCAGTTTCCTTATCCGCTATTCCGAGGTGTTGTTGACCTATGCGGAAGCGCAGGCCATGTCTTCGGGGCCTGATGCCAGCGCCTATGACGCTATCAATAAGGTGCGGCAGCGAGCCGGATTGCCCAATCTGACAGCGGGCCTGTCCCAGACCGACTTCAGGGATTCAGTAGTGGCAGAGAGAGGATGGGAGCTTACTGCCGAACTCGGTATCCGGTGGTTTGACCTGGTAAGGACGGAGACCGTGCAAAAAGCGAATGCGGCCAGGGATCCATCGGAGGCGCCGCTGATAAACCAGCCCAGCGATGTGAACCATACCTACTATTGGGCGCCGTTGCCATATGTAAAGTAAAAATAAAGGGATGAAACAAATTGCAGGATACGCCGCAGCAGCCATTAAATGTCCTTTTTAGCCTGATCGCGCTCAGCGCTGGTGCCCGGTTCCACATGGGAGAACTACCGTGTGCATGCCGGCGGCGTATCCTGCTATTCATCCATCGATCTGCTGAACTGGAAATATGAAGGCATAGCCCTTGCCACGAACACAGCAAACCCTGCGCATGACCTCCATACTTCGAAAGTGATCGAGCGCCCTAAAGTGATCTTTAATAAAAAGACAGGAAAGTTCATCATGTGGATGCACATCGATGCGGCCGATTACCTGTACGCCAGGTCCGGCGTGGCGGTGAGTGACCTTCCCACAGGCCCCTTTGTCTATAAAGGAAGTGAAAGGCCCAATGGTAATATGGCCAGAGATATGACCATTTTCCAGGATGATGATGGGAAAGCCTGGCATTTCTATTCTTCAGAGGACAATGCCACCATGCATATCTGCCTCCTGTCCGACGACTACCTGTCGAATACACCGCTTGAAAAAAGGATCCTCATCGGCCAGTCCAGGGAAGCGCCTGCCGTATGTAAGGCAGGCGGCAGATACAATCCTTGCACAGGTCCGGGAGCAGACCAGACATACCTATCGAAAAGCACTTACATTCTCCCTTTGCCCGGGGAAAAGAGTGGCTTTATTTTTATGGCGGACAAATGGAATAAAAAGAACCTGGAGGATTCCCGGTACGTATGGCTGCCGCTGACCATCACCGGCGAGGGGACGCCTGAGATCACATGGAAGGACAGCTGGACCCTCCCTTAAAGGTTTTTCGCGTATCATTGTGCCCATGACACAAAAAAAATGGTGGCAGCGCCTCCTCCCCCATGCGATCGCCCTGATCATTTTCATCGGGACGGCCGTCGTCTATTGCAGGCCGGCATTCCAGCATAGGGTATTGGTACAGGAAGATATGACCCAATGGAGGGCCATGTCCCGCAGCTCCTTCCAGTTCAAAGAGCAGCATGGCCACTTCCCCTTGTGGACGGAGTCCATGTTCAGCGGAATGCCTGCCTACCTCATTGCCATGGAGTCGGAAGCCTTTGCGCCACACTACTATGTCAACGCCCTGTTGACCCACTGTCTGCCTAAACCTGCCAGCTTCTTTGTCCTGGCCAGCATCGCCATGTACTTCCTTACACAGGTGCTGCGGGTGAACCCTTATGCAGGCATCATCAGCGGCCTGGCCTATGCCTACGCCACCTACAATCCGGTGATCATTTCCGTGGGTCACGAAACAAAAATGCAGGCCATCGCCCTGCTGCCGGCTTTCATTGCCGGGTTGATGCTTATCTATGAAAAAAAATATGGCTGGGGCGCGGCCCTCACCGCGCTCGGTACGGCAATGATCGTTGACGCGAATCACATGCAAATATTTTATTACGGACTGATCATCGCCGGATGCATGACCGCCGGCTATGCCTTCCGGTGGGTCAGGGATAAGGAATGGAAACACCTGGGCATCGCAGTGTTGTTGGCATTCACCTGCGGACTGACCGGGCTCCTCTGCAATGCCGTTGTCATCTTCACCACTGCAGACCTCAGCAAGGCCACCATCCGTGGCGGGAGCGAGCTCGCCGGGAATGCACGGGCTCAAAAAGGCCTCAGTGAAGACTACGCATTCAGCTACAGCCTCTACCCCAATGAATCCTTTATCCTGATGGTGCCTAAGATGTATGGCGGGAGCTCCGGACAGGAACTGACGGCAAATGACTCGAAAGCCAGAGCCTCCCTGAATCAGCAACCCGCAGATATCGCAGAGAACATACAGCGACAGGACCTGCTGACCTTTTACTGGGGCGGCATTGGCGGCACAGCCGGACCGGCTTATGCGGGCGCCGTCATTTGTTTCCTGGCGGTGCTGGGCATGTTCGTCCTCGACAACACCCATAAATGGTGGATCGCAGCGACGATCCTGCTCACGCTCCTGATGAGCTGGGGCGGCTACTTCCCGGAATTTAACAGGCTCCTCTATACCTGGCTCCCCATGTACAATAAGTTCCGGGCGCCCAGCGTCATCCTGGTGGTCCCGGTCTTCCTCCTCAACATGCTGGCAGCCCTTACCCTCCGGCAGCTCATGGAAAACCACGCATCCCTGTGGAAAAAATATAAAAAAGGCATCCTGCTGACAGCCGGCATCATCCTCCTCCTGGCAGGGTTTTACTTCCGCCTGGATTATACAACGGTCTACGACAGGCAGTTCCTGCGCCAGGCCCTCCAAGCCGACAGCACCGCCAAAGACCATATGACAGCCTTCATACAGGCCCTTCGCGATGACCGCAAAGCGCTGTTCCTCCATTCCATGATCCGCTCTCTCCTCTTCATCACTGCCGCCGCCCTTGTAACAGGCCTTTACCTGAAAAACAAAATAAAAGCCGGGGCCTTGCTGGTAACAATAGGCCTGATGACCTTCACCGACCTCATCAGCATCGACCTTCAATACCTCAACAACGATAATTACCAACCGGCAGCCGGCGCTCCCAACGTCCCGGTAGCCGGCGCCGCCAACAAGCTTATCCTGCAGGACACGGGATATTACAGGGTCTTCGATCTGCGCAATGGGGCCGACTATACCCTCGGCTATGGCGCAGCCACAGCCTGGTTCCATCGCTCCATCGGAGGCTACAATGCCGCCAAGCTAAGCATCTACCAGGACCTCATCGAACGCCAGCTTGCCCGCTATCCCCGGTGCCAGCCCGTGGTCGACATGCTGAATACCCGTTACCTCATCGGTCCGGATGACTCCGTCATACGCAATGAAGGAGCCCTGGGTCCGGCCTGGTTTGTAAAAGGGATAAAATATGCAAACGATCCGGAAGAAATGATGAATGCCCTCACCGGTCTGATCCCCAAAGACACCGCCGTCCTCCTGGAGAAAGACAGGCTGCCCGCAGCCAACGCTCCTGGCCCGGCCGACAGCATTTGGCTCACAGATAACAACAACGATGAAATGACCTACGGGTCCTCCTCGAAAGACCACCGCTTTGCCGTATTCAGCGAGATCTGGTATGAAAGGGGGTGGAAAGCCTACATTGACGAGGCAGAAACACCGATCCTCCGTACAAACTATGTGCTGAGAGGCATCGCTGTCCCCCCGGGACATCATACTATCCGGATGGTCTTTCACCCGGGATCTTATTACAGGGGACAGATAGTGCAGCGAATTGCGGGAATTTTAACATTATTGCTGCTCATATCAATGGTTTACATAAAATTAATATATTCATCCAAAGTAAAAACAGCCTAACTTTGCGGCTCTCATAGGTCAAACTTAAAAAGCAGATTACGGTCCGCACCTAAATGAATATGTGATTATGGCAATTTTAGCATTCTTCTTGTGTCATTGGTTCCTGTCCCTTTTTTCGCAAACTTTCTTCCTGCATCGCTATGCATCGCATAAGATGTTTAAGATGAATAAATTCTGGGAAAAGTTCTTCTATACCTTCACCTTCGTCTCCCAGGGTAGCTCGTTCCTGAACCCCAGGGCCTATGCTATCCTGCACCGGATGCATCATGCCTACAGCGACACGGAGAAAGACCCGCATTCTCCCCATTTCATCAAAGATGTCTGGGGCCTGACGATGAAGACGAAGAACATCTACATGGACTATCTAAAATACAAGAAAGAGCCGGAGCCCGCATTCCGGGACCGCTACCCCACCTGGAAAACCCTGGACAGGATCAGCGATCTTTGGGTGACGCGCATTGCGTTCGGCGTCGGCTATACGGCTTTCTATGTGGCCTTCGCCCCCTACTGGTGGCTTTATCTTTTACTCCCCATACACTATTTTATGGGCCCTATCCACGGAGCCATCGTCAACTGGTGCGGTCATAAATACGGCTACTCCAATTTCGACAACAAGGATCATAGCAAAAACTCTCTGCCGCTGGACCTGCTGATGATGGGCGAGCTCTTCCAGAACAACCATCACAAGAGCCCCAACGATGCCAACTTCGCAAAGAAATGGTTCGAGCTGGATCCCACCTGGCCGGTCATCCGCTTGCTGCATACCCTGCGCATCATCCGGCTGAGAAAGTCATAATACAATCTTATAGGGGTCGGCGTGGCACTGGTCTGAAAATTGTAGTACACCCGGCATATGAACCGACTCCTTTCATGCCTTATATGTCTGTCCTTATGTATTGATCTGGTGGCCCAGCCCGACATGCAGCCGATCCAGGGTTGGAAAATGTCCGGGAACAACGGCCATTACAGCTTTACCCCCACCGCCCTCATCGGCAGCATTCCCATTGATTATGACATTTTTCCGCCAAAAAAGACAGGCAACGCCGATCCTGCAGGCTGGCTGGCAGCCCTGGTCACAAAAGACCTCTCCGACTTACAGTACACGCCCCTTCCGGGTAACCCCAATATACAGGAGATCAAGTCCATCCACACCTATTCTGTCGGCGTAAAAGACGCCGGAGGCAGGCAATGGCTCATCAACTATATGGCCTACTCCCGGCAGGATGGCACGATCCGCTACGGCAGGATCATCGAATCCCCCGTCAATTCCGTCAAACCCTATATGACCAGGGCCGTGCAACATTTTATGGCCCTCTGCAGACAGGAAGGAGGTCTTTCCAACTCGTCCGGCTCGTCCACTTCGTCCGCAGGACAAAAGACAACACGCCCCAAAAGAGAAGAGACCCCGGTGACAGCGCCCGGCCAGGGCCTGAAACCCGCGGATATAAAAGGCTTTGTCATCCACCAGGAGACGGGCATAGGCGTTGGCGGCATGGTGATCATCGTCTGGCGCCCCTATCTCCTCTTAAAGGACGGAACCATGTACTCCCATTGCTCCGTAAGCCCTTATGACCTGGATGTAGCCCGCAGCCGCCAGATGGAACCCAATCAATGGGGTACATGGACACTCCAGGGCAAAACACTGATAACAAAATTCCCCGATGATAAAACGCCCGACAAATGGGAGAGCCATTGGCAATGGGCCCGTCCGGCGGAAAAGAATGAAAAGATCAGGGGCGCATATTATACCATCAGCGGCGGCGGTAATACCGCCCTGGGCGGCGGCTCCATGGTCGTCTCTTCCAGCAACATCACCTTCAATGATAAAGGACAGTTCACCCGGGAGAGCACAGGCGGCAGCTCCTATGCCGGCGCCACCGGCTCCGTCACGGCGTATGCAAACAAGGACGCGGCAGGCACCTATATCCTGGATGGCTATTCGCTGGAGCTGAAATATAACAACGGCACTGCCAGCAGGGTCTCCTTTTACTTTTACCCGGATTCCAAAGAGGTCTTCGGGCTGGGAGCCAGGGATTATGTGCCCTCAAAATAGACCGTCAATCCTTTTCCCGAAACCGGCTGAAAAAAAGAAAAGCCAGGATACAAAGAACAAATCCGCAGATGCCATTCAACCGCAGGCCCCGGTCATGCCCCGGGTCCTTCCCATAAATGGTGAGAAAAGCGAATAAAGCAATACCCAGCGTCTGTCCCATCTTCACAAAGAAATATTTAACGGCAAAGAACATCCCCTCCCTGTTCTCTCCTGTCTCAGCAGCATCTTTCTGGGCGATATCGGCCAGGATGGCATTCGGCAGGATGCCCAGGGACGCCAGGGGAAAAGCTGCGCAGATCACCAGCGCATAGATCTGGACAAGGGGCGAAGCCGGTAGCTTCCCCAGAAAATAAACGCCGATGAATATTACACTCAGCAGACCAAAGGAAAATAACACCACCGGCTTTTTGCCCCAGGCGCCCGCCAGCAGATTGATCAGGGGATAGAATACCAACGAACCCAGCACCATCACCCCCATCAGCAACCCGCCTTTTGATTCAGGCAGGCCAAGGAGCACCGTAATGAAATACAGCAGACCGCTGGAAATAATGCTCAACGCCATGTAATAGGAGAAATCCGAGATCAGGTAATATTTGAAATTACGATTGGCAAAAGTTTTTTTGATAGCAGGCCACAGCGCTAAATGGGAAGGCTTGCTGGCCGAATATCTCCGCTCATCGATATAAATGACAGGTATGAGCATGATGCTCCCCGCCAGTACGCAAAGGCCGCCCACCGTCATCTGAACGGCAGCGTCACGGTCCCCCACACCGAATACAGCCTGTACTGCATCAGCCAGGTTATTTACCAGCGCAGATACAATGATCCCCAGGACAAAGCCCACCTGCTGAAAAGAAGAAAGCTTCACCTTCTCCGCAGCTGTATCCGTCATTTCTGGCAACAAGGCATTGTAAGGGATCATATAGGTGGTGGCCGATACAAAAAAGAGGATAAGGGTGATGGTGAGCCACCAGGCATTGGCAATGCTCTCCGCCCTCACCAGCGGATGGAAGGTAAGGAAGCAAAAAAATGCCGCTGGCAATACCGCCACCTTCATAAATGGGATGCGGCGCCCCTTGGGATGCTTACTCTTATCGCTAAGCGAGGCAATAAAAGGATCGTACAGGGCATCCACCAGGCGGCCTGAAGCCGCTATGACAGACATGATGTTCAGCACTCCCAGGATCAGAAGTTGCGGCACCAGCGGAACAAGCCCCGCATTGGAGGGCGGCAGATAATAATAAGGCAGCATTACAATGATGAGATTCGTCAGCATGCTCCAGCCCATCATACCCGCTGCATAGGCAAACTGCCGGCTCAACGGTAATTTTTCCCTTGGCATACTGCAAGATGCAACTATTCCTGCATAAAATTTTCCAGATGGCCTACCTTTATCATCTATGAAGGCAATACTCATCACACGTAAAGGAGGACCCGAAGTCCTGGAAATGCATCAATTGCCCGCTCCCGTACCTGCTGAAGGCGAAGTCCTGATCCGTGTCGCAGCAGCCGGTCTTAACCGTAGTGATATCTATTCCCGTATTTCGACCACCTATGGCGGAAAGAGTGACCTGGACATCCCCGGCCTGGAAGTATCGGGCCATATCGAAGCCTGCGGACCGGGCGTCGTCCGTTGGAAAAAAGGAGATGCAGTCTGTGCCCTGGTAACAGGAGGCGGGTATGCGGAATACGTCGCCGTCCCCGAAGGACAATGCCTGCCGGTGCCGGCTGGCCTGAGCCTGGAGGAAGCAGCAGCCCTGCCGGAGACCGTTTTCACCGTTTGGCTCAACGTCTTCCGCATCGCAAGACTGCTGCCGGGAGAGAACCTGTTGGTACATGGAGGCAGCAGTGGCATCGGCGTCACCGCCATCCAGCTCGCCAAAGCCCTGGGCTCACCGGTGTATACGACGGCCGGCACAGACGAGAAGTGCCGCTGGTGCGAATCCCTGGGCGCTACCCGCGCTGTCAACTACAAGATGGATGACTTTGAGGAAGCACTCAAAGATATAGGCATCGACGTAATACTCGATATGACGGGTGGGGATTTTACAGCTAAGAACATTCACCTGCTGCGGGAAGATGGAAGAATTGTATGGATCAATGCCATGCGGGGTAAGAACGCCACCATCGACCTTTCAGAGATCATGCGCAAGCGCATCGTAATGACAGGCAGCATGCTAAAGCCCCGGGATAAGGATTTCAAGTCGGCCCTGGCATTGGAAGTGGAAAAATTCGTCTGGCCCCTGGTGACCAATGGCGCAATAAAGCCCGTGATCTATAAGATCCTGCCCTTGAAGCAGGCAGGCGAAGCCCAGCAGCTGATGGAGAGCAACGAACACATAGGCAAGATCCTGCTGCGGGTAAGCTAGACGACTTTCCCCTGGACCACGTTGAATTCCGGCTGATGATGCACCGGGAAATTCATGGAGGCGGCAATAAAACAATATTTATGCGCCTCGTGATGCAGCGCCGTTGCCTTCTCCACCATCGCGGCATCCGTAATGGTCACCAAAGGACGTAACGTCACTTCCCTGAAATAACCGCTGCCGTCAGCTTTTTCCACCATCACGCCCTCGGCCTGGTCTCGGTAATCCACTACCACGATCTTGTTCACCGAGCAAAGATGCAGGTACCACAACATGTGACAGGAAGATAACGAAGCCACCAGCAGTTCCTCCGGGTTATACCGCTCCCGGTTGCCCCGGAAAGAAGGATCGGATGATCCGGGGATCTCCGGCTTGCCGGCAGCAGTAAGAATATAGTCCCTGTCGTACGCCATATAGCTGGCCGTACCTGCTCCTTTGTTTCCTGTCCATGTAAGGACAGTGGTATAATTGTGCGTCTTTTCCATAGGATAAAGGTACGATTCGTAGATTTACAGCATGAACAGTCCCATACGCGTTTGCATCCTCCTGCTGATCCTGCCCTCATGGCTTTTTTCCCAGTCTGCCGCCGGCCCGCACAAAGCCGCCTTCACCGTAGTGCCACTGGGCGTACAAGGCGGGTTGGATGAAAGCAACCTCTCCGCTTATATGGTGGCGCCTGCCGGCGATGAAAATTATATTTGCCTGGATGCAGGGACCTTATATGCCGGCATACGAACAGCCGTGGACAAAGGCGCCCTTACCGGCAGTGTCAGTCAAATATTGAGAGGACATATCAAAGGCTATTGTATCTCCCACCCGCACCTGGACCATGTGGCCGGCCTGATCATCAATTCTCCCGACGACACCGCCAAAACCATTTATGGCATGCCCCCTACCCTGAAAGTGCTGGAAGAAAAATATTTCACCTGGGCCGCCTGGGCCAACTTTGCCGATGCAGGAGAAGCGCCCGCTTTGAAAAAATACCACTATGCACCCCTGGAAGCCGGGCAGGAGACACAGCTGACAGGCACGGGCATGCAGGTCACCGCCTTTCCGCTCAGCCATGGCGAACCCTATCAAAGCACCGCTTTCCTCCTGAAGAATGGAGATGCCTGCCTCCTCTACCTGGGTGATACAGGCGCCGATACCATCGAACATGCCGGCAGGCTGGACAAATTGTGGCAGGTGGCAGCCCCCTTGATAAGAGCAGGAAAGCTCCGGGCCATCTTTATAGAAACTTCCTTTCCCAACAGTCAACCAACCCGGCTGCTGTTTGGGCATCTCACCCCTCGCCTGCTCATGGACGAATTGAAAAGACTGGGACAAAGAGCCGGGGATGCCTCGATGCGCGACCTCCCCATTGTCATCACCCACCGAAAACCCTCGGGCGATCAGGAAAATATCATACGGCAAGAGCTGGAAGCCAGCAACCCCTTGCATGTAAAGCTTCTCTTCCCCTCCCAGGGAACAAAAATGTCCCTATAAACCCCATTGCTCATTATCTATCTTTTCCACTCCTCTCAATAGCATGTTCTTTCCCGCTCCTCTCAATATCTTCCTTCCTCACCCCCCTCCTCTTCCCGGGGCCTCTCCTCCGCCTCCCCATCATACTCGGTCCCCGAAAAAGCATTCGCCGAACCATTATGCGTGATCGTTTCGTTTTTGGCAGGATGATGAGGATAGCCAGGGAAATCCTGGTCGATCCGCTCGTCATTACTCCGCTGAACATCCTCTTTTTTTCGGATGGGCTTGTTAACTTTCTTCTTCATATGAGACGCTTTTAACCTATCCAAGCAAATCCTGCACCATCCAACGCCTAATAGAACTATTTAAAATCAACATACATGCTCTCAAAATTAAGTATCATTTCGCTGAACTGCCCGATCAGGTCCTGGCCCAGGTTGCCGTAATATTTCTCATTGAGATTGGGGATGGGGTCTTTATGCACAGCCACCTGCTTCAAGGTCGCCGTCTTACTGCCGACCCTGATGGAAAGATCCCTGATCATATACACATCCTTTTCAACAATGCCCCCTGCCCCACCCAGCCGGATAGTGGAGGCCTTACCCTTTTTTAGGATGTCCTGCCTGTACCTGCGGAAATAATTTTCGAAAAGATCGGAGGACGAAGCGCCTGTATCAAACTTAAAACCAAGCGTATCCGGCCCCGCAATCGCGCAGATGACAGGATCGAGCCCATCCATGGCAAGATTGTGCCAATCGGCATGCCCGGGTTTGACGGGTATGGTCATCGTGCCGTTCTGGTGGATCCGGATCTCACGCCATTGGGCGATGACAGGATACCCGATGATAATATTCAGCGAAAGATCGATAGGCGCAATATAAAGGACCTCATCGGGCATCACCTGGAAAACAACATGCTTCATAAGGATCTCGTTGATCCGCAAACTGTCGGCAACCCCCAGCGAACATTTGAAACGTTTTCCCGTGACCCCGGCACCTTCGTCATAGCTGACATTCAGCATCCGGATCCCCAGCTTTTTGGCATAAGTGGCAGAAACGCTGGAGATATTCGCCCTGGTGTCGAAGATCGCCAGGTAGGTGCTGTCCCCATGCCGGACAGGGATCTCCATCAACCCCACTTTATTCTTTGTCCATGGCAGGACCACATTCCCCGGGATCTGCGCTTCCTGCACCGGTACGCCGGCAAGGCCATTGGTGATAAGCGCCGTATTCTTTACGTCCGCATAGGCAGCGCTGTCCATCGCCTTTTTATAATGGTCGATCAGTTCATTGTCCACCCGGGCCGCCATGGCATACTGGAAGGTCTTGAAGTAATTGTCCTCCTCCAGCATCTTCAGCCGGGCCTTGACACTGTCGGACAAATGGGCGCCATATTCATCCATCAGGGTCTGGATATCCTGGATGGATGCGATATTCATATTAAATACGTTATCTATAAAAGCACGGAAATACAAAGCTTTTTCGGGCTCGACATCGTTTTTGTGCAGCTCCAGGCTGCTTCTTAGCCTGAAATATTCCTTTTGATCCAGCCAGGATTGCCATTCTTTTTCCAGCTGCGGGGAAGAAGCATGCCGGCAGGCAAGACTGCAGCAAAGCAGCAACAGAGGATGGAATCTTTTCATAATATAGTTTTATAAGCAACTTTAGCAGTAAAATAGTCGTTCTTTTCAGCATTCCGGCGACATTTTTGTTTATTTTGCAACAGGAGGCGCCAATACATTCGGGTGTCCCCCCAGTGTTAAAGTTTAAACATCGTGATCATGTCAGAAAGAAAAATAACCTCCACCAACTATCGCAACCAGGCCTACCTCGAAGAAAAATGCACGCTCAACGAACTGCTGGACCTGGTAAGTAAAAGATGGTTCAGTGATGTCCTTTTTTGTATCGAAGAAGGTAATAACCGCTTCAAGCTGATAAAAGATGACCTCAAATACATCAGCGACACCATTCTTTCCGATCGCCTCAAGCTCCTGGAAAAATATGGACTGATCACCAGGACCGATTACGACGAGATCCCACCCAAAGTGGAATACGCACTTACAGACAAAGGAGAAGAATTGTCGGGACTGCTGGACCTCATGTGCCAGTTCAGCGAAACCATTATCGGTGAATTAAAAGGCGCCGTTAAAGCATAATCCCTGCTATACTTTCAAAAATACTTTCTTCTTATACAGGAAGTACAGCAACGCCCATTTGACGGCCAGGAAGCAGAACACCCATACAAAGGCATTCCATGGCTCTCCCACCAATTGCAGCAACCATTTAAAAAAGCCATCCGTGGCATATTTCCAGTTGATAAATCGGCTGGACATATAAATAAGGATGGAGTTCATCCCGATGACGGTGAAAAAGAAAGCCCATTTCCGGTGCCCCAGTACGTCGATGATGTAATAGAATAAAGCCAGTGATAGCAGGCTGAGTCCGCCGGCCAGCAATACGAACGAGCTGGTCCAAAGATTCTTATTGATAGGGAATACCAGGTTCCAGACAAGGGCCAGCCCAAGGGAGATCACCCCGGCCAGGGCCATACGCACCGCCTTGACGGACGGCTGAAGCCCGCTGTTCCTCAAAAGATTGCCGGTAAGGATGCCCATAAGGCCCGTGCCAATGGCGGGAATAGTGGATACAAGCCCTTCCGGATCATGGATCACCAGGTATAAATGACCGGGAAGGATCGACCTGTCGATATACGATGCGAAATTCCCCTCCATGCTAAGGTCCCCGCGGGGAAAGCCCGGGGCCGCATTAAAGGCCAACAATAACCAATAGCCGATAAGAATACCCACCAGCCAGATGATCTGTCCCCTTTGCTTCGTATACAGATAAATGATGTTCGCGAACATATAGGCCAGCCCGATGCGCCCCAGCACACTGCAGAAGCGGACCTCCGACAGCGGGCGGATCTCCAGCCGGTTGTTGTAAATGATCCCCAGGATCACCAGCGTCAGGCCCCTGCGGACCACCCTCCACAACAACTTTTGCCTGTCACCGCCTTTCTCCAGCTCCCTGCCCACCGAATAGGGCGTTGCCACCCCCGCAATGAAGAGGAACAATGGGAAAATAAGGTCATAAAAATGGAAGCCATTCCATTTCGGATGGTCGAACTGGTCGGATATCGTTCCCCAAAAAGGACTGCCCGTGATCTTGGCCAGACTATGAAAGATCTCTTCGCCGCCGATGATCCAGAACATATCCAGCCCGCGGAGGGCGTCGAGTGAATACAGCCGTTGAGAAGGAGTTGCAGTTGTTGGTTGAGCCATAACAGATTGAAAGTATGATTGTAGCCATGAATATACTGATTTTAACAAGTTTTTCGCATAAATCTGTGCTTTGCCATGGCAGGATTATTGCGAACGCTATCATGATCCTATTTTCTTACAAAAATGAATTTTATGAAGAAGATAATCATCGGCCTTTGTTTACTATCGGCCACCACAGTAATGTATGCAAGAGACATGAGAACACGGAATACACCGGAACGAAATGTACCCATGTTCGTAAAAGAAAGATTTCATAAGGATTATCCCGATGCCAGCGCCATACACTGGAAATACAACGAGGGAAGATGGGATGCCAGCTTCCGCAAAATGGATGGCAACATCGAAATGACCTCATGCTACGATGCGAAAGGTCACCACATCGACTCACGCGTACCACTCGCCCGCACCGCAGTACCCGATAAGGTAATGAGCCGGCTGAATGAAAAATATCCGGGCCAGTATGCACATCGTTATACCAGGATCGAAAGACCCATGAAAAGGGATCTTTACCTGGTGAAAGTAAAACAACAGGGCACATACAGGAACCTGTACCTCGACAAGCGTGGTCATGAGCGGGATTATGCCAGCAGGTAACTGAAGACTGCTGTTAAATGATCCCATGTGATAGCTGGCTGCCCTAAGGTTAAGATCTTGGGACAGCCCTTTTTTTAATCAAAATCTGAATAAAGTTTGGCAGTCTCGATTCTTTTTTAGACTTTAGTGTACTACTTAACTAGTACACTAAAATACTCCCCATGGTAAGCGTCAAGAACCTGACCTTCAACTATCACAAAAGAGCTGTATTCCAGGGGCTGGACCTGCGCCTGGATCCCGGTCACATTTATGGGCTATTGGGCCGCAATGGAACGGGAAAATCCACGCTCCTGCGTAATATAGCAGGGACCCTTTTCCCGCAGGAGGGGCATCTTGATGTCCTTGGGTTCGAGCCCCGCAAAAGACAGCCCGCTTTTCTGCAGCAAGTTTTCCTGCTGCCGGAAGAATTTTATCTGCCCCCGATCTCCATTGCCGGGTGGGTTCGCCATACGGCTTGCTTTTACCCTCATTTCAGCTTTGAACAATTTCATCAATACGTAGCCGGATTCGACATTCCATCGGAAGGCACCATGCAGGAGATGAGCTATGGCCAGCAGAAAAAATTGCTGATCAGCTTTGCGCTTGCCGTCAATGCCCCTCTCCTGCTGATGGATGAGCCCACCAACGGCCTGGACATTATCAGTAAAAGCCAGTTCCGCAAGGTGATAGCCGGGGCATTGGACGAGAAAAAATGTATCCTCATCAGCACGCACCAGGTGAATGACCTGGAAAATCTCATCGATCGGATTCTGGTCATCGAAGAAGGCAGGATCCTGTTCGACCAGGACATGGAGACCATTGCCCAAAAACTGACATTTTCATTATCCTTCGATCCGGAAGATGCTTCCCGGGCCCTCTATAGTGAATCCTCCCTCAAAGGGCATGCGCTGGTACTTCCCAATACAGATGGAGTGGACAGTCGTCCGGACCTGGAAATGCTGTACAAGGCCATTATCCTGGCAAGCGAGAAAATAAATAAGGCGTTTAAATCTTAAATATGAATCAAACTTTTGACTTCGGCAGGTGGTGGATGCTGGTGGCAGGGCACTGGGCGGAAAACCGAAAACGATATCTGCTTGCCTTACTGGCCATGGGCGGCATGCTCGCGGCCTGGTATGGCTTTCTCCTTGCAATAGATAAGTTCGGCCCCTTAAATCTTTTCCTCCAATATACAGCCTACTATTGCGGCCTGTACATTATCGGATGTCTTTATGCCAGCACCATCTTTGCTGAATTAGGCGGCAAGGCCCGCGCAATCCAATACCTGTCCATCCCGGCCAGCCACCTGGAGAAGTTACTGTGCGGCATCCTTTTTGGCGTAGTGCTTTTCTTTCTTGCCTATACGCTCATATTTTACATCGTGGACATTCCCATGGTGTCGATGGCCAACCGCATCATCGCCCGGGAACACCAGCACTGGCCAGGTACCATGGAACCCATCGGCCAGGTAGAAGTGCTCAATCTATGGAACAATCAATGGGCGCCTATTCCGGATAAACAATTTCATCTGATACTGCTGGGCTATTTCGTCGTCCAATCGGCCTTCCTCCTGGGATCGGTATATTTCATCCGCTGGGGGTTCATCAAGACCATAGTAGCCATCCTGGTGCTCTGGCTGGCCTTCATCCTTTTCATGGACAAAGCGCTGCGGGAGCTTGTACCTGAAGGGTGGCATTACGACTCCCCGGTACAATGGATCTCCAACAACATTCAACAGGGACCCACTCAATTCATCAGGCTTCGACCATCTTTAGAAAGGATCCTGATCTTTTTAATACAGTATAGCATTGCTCCCTTTCTTTGGCTCGTTACTTATTTCCGGCTGAAAGAAAAAGAAGTGTAGGGTTAAAAATATCAATATGCAGTTCAGAGAATCACAAAGTATATACCTGCAGATCGCGGATTATGTCTGCGAAAAGATCCTGCTGAAGGAATGGGAGGCCGGCGGGCGCATTCCATCCGTAAGGGAATTGGCCATGCAATTGGAGGTCAACCCGAATACGGTCATGCGGACCTATGAATTCCTGCAACAGCAGGAGATCATTTTCAATCAAAGAGGCATCGGATTTTTCACGTCGAAGAATGCCATCCAGCAGGCCGTTCGCTATCGGAAGGACGTATTCATTGAAAAAGAGCTGCCCCAGGTTTTCCGCAGTCTCTTCCTGCTGGGCATGGACCCGGAAGAATTAAAGCCACGGTATGACCATTACCGGAAACAATATTTTTCATAGCCGCCCACAATGTCGATGTATGAAGACAAGCAATAAATTATTAGTCCTTCTTTTCCTGTCCATGATGGCTTTCTTAGGCACCATTCATCTTGGACTCTATAGCCAGCTGAAAAATGGCCATATCATCAATTCCTTGGAATCAACAGACGAACGGATCCGTCCATATAATGGGAAAGCTCCCTCCGTGGTAGACCTGGAAGGCAACATCAATGTCAACCTGATACCTTCCGACACCTTTTATGTGGAATACCAGCAGACCGATGCGGGTCATATCAACTGCGGGCCGGTGAACAGTGACTCACTGGTGGTCCGGGGGGAGGGCGGTATTTTTATGAACCCCCATGCGACTTTTCATTTCTACAGCGATCTGCCATGGGTGTCAGTACATATGGGCCGTCATACGGACATCAGGCTGAAAGGGCTGCTGGCCTTTTTGAAAGGGACCAACAAGCGTGACATTGGCAGCATCCATATCCGGGCCACAGATACCCAGCTTTGGCTAGGAGAGTCTTATGGCTCCAACGGAACAGACTATCCCCCCCAGTATTATGATTCCGTGCAGGTGGACGCCAAAAATACAAACCTGGTCCTGCACAGGAATGCGGTGATCGAACACTTCTCTGCCAGGATGAATGACCTGTCCGAGATCAATGACGAACAAGCCAGCATCAACACCTTTCACCTTCAATATACACCTTTAACAAAGATCAGTCTCAAAGGCGTCAACCTTGATAAGCTGCGACAAAGCGGCCACTGATATAGTAACACTTTAAAAATATTATATGCAACTAGTCATTCGTGGTCTTTCCAAGACCTACGCCAACGGCGTGCGCGCTATCCGGGACGTGAACCTGGCTTTAACCAACGGCATGTTTGGCCTTCTCGGTCCTAACGGTGCCGGCAAATCCTCCCTGATGCGGACCATCGCCACCCTGCAGGAAGCCGACACAGGCAGCATCTTCCTGGATGACCTGGACGTCCTGCGCAACAAAACGGAGGTCCGGAAACTACTTGGCTATCTTCCCCAGGAATTCGGCGTATACCCCCGCATCTCCGCCGAACAGATGCTGGACCATGTGGCCCGGCTGAAAGGTGTACAGCAGGCAGGCGAACGTAAAGAGCTGGTGGGAGAACTGCTGAATAATGTCAACCTGTACAAGGACAGAAAGAAAAAGCTGGGTACCTATTCAGGGGGAATGAAACAACGCTGGGGGATCGCACAAGCCCTCATCGGACAACCTAAGCTGATCATCGTGGACGAGCCGACAGCTGGACTGGACCCGGCAGAACGCAACCGCTTCTATAACCTGCTAAGCCACCTGGGTGAAAATACCATTGTTATCCTATCCACACACATCGTGGAAGACGTCAGTACCCTCTGTTCACGCTTTGCCATCATCTGCCAGGGAGAGGTCCTTTACAGCGGCCGGCCGGAACAAGCCATGGCGGAGATGGAAGGAAGTGTCTATAGCAAGATGATCCCCAAAAACGATATCGAACAATATCAGTCCAGATATCCCATCCTCTCCACACAGCTGAAGGGCGGCGAACTGTATATCCGCGTCCTATCCGACAGCGACCCTTCCAACGGGTTTGTGCTCAGCCCGCCTAACCTGGAGGACGTTTATTTCAGTCATATCATCACCCGCATGGACATCAACACCTTATAATTCCTTCTATGCTGCTGCAAATCTTCCTTTTCGAACTAAAATACCGCCTGCGCCGCCCGGCCTTTTATATCTATTTCCTTTTCGCCCTCATATTTGTCACCCTCGACTTCGGGAACGGAGCCGTACCCGCTGTGGAAAAAGAATTGATCAATGCACCTGCCTTGCTGGCCATCTACTCCTCCGCAGCCAGCCTGTTTCTCTTGCTGGTGAGCTCTTCCATTATGGGCGTGCCGCTCTACCGGGACATCGAGCACAATACCAAAGAATATTACCTCTCCTACCCCATCACGAAAGCAGGCTATTTCTGGGGCCGCTGGCTGGGTTCCTTTTTCTTCGTTGCCCTCATCAGCATGGGAGTAATGCTGGGCGCATGGCTGGGCAGCATGCTGGGGCCAGCGCTGGGATGGTCGCCCGCCGGACACTACGGTCCCAATAAATTTTATTACTACCTGCAGCCCTGGCTCACCCTTATATTGCCTAATATCTTCTTCACCTCCTGCCTCTTCTTCGGCCTGGTAGCCATTTTCAGGAATGTGAAAGTGATCTACAGCAGCGGTATGTTCCTTTTCCTGGGATACCTCATCGGGAATTTTTTCCTGAATAATATCAATAACCAACGGATCATTTATCTCACCGACCCCTTTCTCCTGAATGGTCTGCGTGCAGAGACAGCAGCCTGGTCGCCGGCACGATTGAACACGTCCGTCATCCCCCTGCAGGGGTTGATCCTGACCAACCGGATCATATGGATCTCCGTGGGAGCCCTGATCCTGCTGCTGACCTACATGCGGTTCAGCTTCGAGCGCTTTTTCAGCGGTGCCCACGGTCGGCGTACGGCAGCACCCCAAACCACAGCCACCCCTAAACGCAAAGGCGCCCGGGCCGTCTTCCGGAACGTGCAGGTCCGGCTGGGAGGATCCTATTTTCGAAAGACATGGTCCAGCCTTACACGAATAGAGCTGCTGAATATCATAAGGGATAACTATTTCTGGATCATTTTGTCAGGAGGCCTGATCTTCCTCACTTTCGTATTTTATCATGGGCCGGGTGGCATAAAGGTCCGGGATTATCCTCGCACAGCCTTTTTCATGGATGTCTTTGGCAACGTCTTCGGCTTTTTTGTATTTTTTATCATCATCTTCTATACAGGAGAGACGGTGCACCGGGAAAGACATACTCGTTTTGCCTATATCAACGACGCCCTTCCCACTCCTACCTGGATCTTGAACATGGCAAAACTGGCCAGTCTCTGCTGCCTGGGCATCTTCCTTTCCCTCGTCCCCATGGTGGTAGGTCTCGGCGTCCAGCTCTCCAGGTCCTTTTACTATTTCAACCTTCCCCTGTATTTCACGGCATGGGGCAGCTACCTGTTACCGCAAGTGCTGCAAATGGTCCTGTTCTCCTATGCCGTGCACAACCTGGTAAACAATAAGTTCGCGGCTCATGCCATTGGGATCACCCTTTGGGTGCTCATGGAGCTGGCTTCCAATTTTCATTATTTCAATTACAACCTCCTGCTGTTCGGCCATACGCCACATGCCATATTCTCGGATATGGACAGCATCGGGCATATCCTGCACCCCCTGCTTTGGTTCCAGGGGTATTGGCTGACGGCAGGGGTCGTCCTGGTGATCCTCTCTTCTCTTTTCTTCGCACGTGGCGTCAGCACCGCCTTCAGGGAAAAAAAACAGCTGGCCCTGGAAAAATTTCAGGGTCTCACCCGGACAGGCGCCTTCTTGTGCATCACCGTTTTCCTGGCAATAGGCGGCTATATCTATTATAACGTCAGCTATCTCAACGAATATATAACGCGCGCGGAAGACAATGAAAGAAAAGCCATCGCGGAACGACAGCTGAAAAAGTACAATAACCTCCCGCTGCCCAGGATCACCAGCCTGCGCCTGGCCTCCGATCTGTATCCTTCCGAACAAAGAGCAACGACAAAAGCCTGGCTGACCCTCACCAACAAAGGAGAAAGGCCCATCGACACCCTCCTGCTGGATGGAGACGGCCTCACCTATGACCTGCTTTACAACGGGCAACTCCTGTCCTATCGCAACCCCCTATCCTTTCCACGGGGGAAATTCAATTTTCTCAGGCCCGCAAAAGAGCCCTCCGATTACCGCCTGTACATCCTGCCTACCCCCCTGTTGCACGGGGATACGGCGTCGGTGGTTATCTACAGCCAGCGGTCCTTTGATGGCTTTCAAAACGATCTCTATGGCCTGGCCATGCTCCGCAATGGCTTCGTATTCAACGGTGGATTGCCCGCACTTGGCTACGATGAAGGAGAAGAGCTGAACAACAACGAAGACAGGAAAAAATTCGGGCTGCCGGAAAAACATGAAGCCGACATTCCCCATGACGACCCCGTAGGCAGGCGAAGCCTGGAATCCGGCTTTAACGCAGACCTGGTTAACCTGGATATCACCGTGAGCACTGCAGGCGACCAATGGGCTGTCGCACAGGGCACGCTGGAAAAAGAATGGACCGCCGGAGGGCGGCATTATTTTCATTACGTGCAGGATCACCCAGGGATCTACATGCCTTGTGCCATGGCCTCGGCCCGCTATGCCATCCGGCAGGACACAACGATCCTTGCAGACAGAAGGTCCGTTAGCCTCCAGATTTTTTATCATCCACCTCACAGTGCCAACGTGCCGCGATTTATGGCCGCGCTCAAAGACGGAGTTCGTTCTTACTCCCAACAGTTCGGCCCTTATCCTTTCGGACAGATGCGCCTGGCAGAGATATCTCTCTTCGGCCCAGCCATGAACAGCTTTTGCCAGACAACGATCAATACGGAACGGGTAGGCTGGAATGCCGATATGCGGGAACCCGGCCTGCCGGACAATATCTATTACATCACAGCCATGGCTTTGGCAGAGCAATGGTGGGGACAGACCGTAGCGCCCAATCATACAGTAGGATCACAAACTATTTCTAAAGGGGTTTCCCGGTATTCCGCGCTGATGCTCGTTAAAAAAAAGTATGGGGAGGAGGGGCTAAAAGAACAATTACAAGCAACGAAAAATGATTACGGCTGGGGACGAAGGACCCATTATTCGCCGGAACGCGATCTCCTGCATGCCAGCCAATGGTACCAATTCTGCGCAAAAACAGCCCTGGTGCTATATGGCCTGCAGGGGCTGGCAGGGGAAGACAGCGTAAATGCCGCCCTCCGGTCCTTCAAAGAGCAATATGCTTTCCGGAATGGTGGCGACTATGCCGGTTCGGAAGACCTCTACCGGGCGCTGGAAGCGCATACGCCGGATTCTTTCCGCTATTTCCTGGAGGACAGCTGGCAAAAAGTTTGCCTCTACAACAACAGGCTGGCGGAAGCCTCCGTCGTACCGCTAGGGGGAAACAAGTTCAAGGTCACCCTTAAATTGGAACTGCAAAAAAACTACTCCGACAGCTCAGGAGCAACGCATCCTGCAGCAATGAATGACTTCATCGACATCGGGATCTATGGCAAAGGAACCCTCTATCTGCAGCGACACCGTTTTACAGCCGGCGTGCACCTTGTCGATATCATTGTGGAAGGGAAGCCCGCTTCCGCCCGGATTGACCCCCATGGTTACCTCATCGATCCACAGGAGGAAGACAACGCTAAACCACTTTTCTGAAAAAATTTGGCAGAATTAAAAATGGTCGTATATTTGCTAACACCGTTAGGGAAAGTAACGGGACTAGAAAATGGGTATAACAGATCGTAAACTAAGGCAAAAAGAAGAGGTAAGGGCCAGCATACTGGACACCGCCTGGGAGCTGGTCGTCACCGAAGGGTGGCAATCCTTTTCCATTCGCAAAATTGCCGACGCCATCGAATACAGCGTTCCCGTTATCTACAGTCATTTTGAAAATAAGGACGCTATCTTATTGGAATTCAATAAAAAAGGATTCCAGCTCCTCAGTGAAACCCTGGCTGCCGCCAAAGCCGGCCAGTCCAACCCGGCCGATGAGGTCCGGGCCATGGGCCGCGCCTATTGGGACTTTGCCTTCGCCAACAAGGAATATTACCAGCTGATGTTCGGGCTGGGCATCCCTACCTGTGAGACAGCAAGCAAGATCCCCGCCATGCAAAATTTTAACCAGGTAGTCACCAGCAGCATCGTCGCCATGGCTCCGGAAGACCAGCCACTGCCTTTCGACCCCTTCCTGAAGTACCAGTCCTTCTGGTCAATGCTGCACGGCCTGGTATCCATCAACATGTCGTCCCTGACCAATATGTCAGGCAATGATCCCAACCATGCGCACGCAAGCCTGCCGCAGAAAGTCCTGGAAGACGTATTATGCAGCTTTATCAGAGGTATCCAGATGGCAGGACCAGCACCCGAACACACTTAAATTTTTTACCCATGTCACTAACACGAACCTATTAACAAACAATTCAAAGTTTAAACATTAAATTCAACCCTCGTTCGTATTTTGTCGTTAATTAACCTATACATACCAAAAAACAAAAAAATGAAATCGACACTCGTAACAGCAGCATTTATTACCTTATTCTCAACCGTTGGTTTTTCTCAGACCTGGAACTGGGATAAAGCCCATTCACAGCTGAATTTCGGAATTACCCACCTGGGTGTCTCCGAGATCGACGGCAGCTTCGGCAGCGTCACCGCTAAGATCACCGCTTCCAAGGAAGACCTCACGGATGCCGTAGTAGACCTGAGTGCAGAAGTAGGCAGCATCACCACTGGCAACGATCAAAGGAACAATCACCTGAAAAGCCCCGACTTCTTTGACGCAGCCAAATACCCCACGCTGACCTTTAAAAGCACTTCCTTTAAAAAGACAGGCGCAAAGACTTATGAAGTGACCGGCGACCTTACTTTGCATGGCGTTACCAAACCCGTGGTGCTGACTGCCACGCTCAATGGTACGACACAGAACCCCCAGAGCAAAAAGACCATCGCAGGCTTTAAAGTCACCGGCACGATCAAACGCACCGATTTCGGCATCGCTACAGGCTTCCCCAGCGCCATGCTGAGCGACGAAGTTGCCCTGAATGCAAACGCAGAATTCGTAAAAGACTAATTATCTTTCTACCCTATCCACCACCGGTGGATAGGGTATCTTTAAAGAATTTTTATGAACAAGTATATCTATCCCGCAATAGCCGCACTTATTCTGACAACAAGTGCTTTTACCTTCATCGCCACCAGCTGGAAGATCGCGGACGGCTATAATATAGAATTTTCAAGCAACGACGCATCCGGCGTCTTCAAAACTTTCAAAGGCTCCATCGTCTTCGACGAACAAAACACCGCTGCATCGAAATTCGATGTCAGCATCGACGTAGCCTCCCTCAATACAGGCAATGGCCTGCAGAACAAACACGCCAAAAGCGACGAATGGTTCGATGTAGCCAAATATCCCCAGATTCGGTACGTTTCCCAGAAATTTGTAAAGGCGGGCAATGCATACCAGGTCACCGGTGATCTGGAAGTACATGGTGTAAAAAGATCCGTTACCATCCCTTTCACTTTTCAGAAGACCCCCGCAGGCGCCCTGTTCGCCGGTAGCTTCACCGTCAATCGCAGCGACTTCAAGGTCGGCAAGCCCGGCGGGGACGTAGGCGAGCAGATCAAAATAGATATCAAGGTCCCTGTTACAAAATAAATGCTAACCCTCATGTTTAAAAAAGCACTGATACTGGGCATCATATCCGGCCTCCTCGCAGGACTGGCTGGACTTATCTACGCTCATCTCTATTATTCCATCAATGAAGCGGATTTTAGCAAAGTGGCCTCCTCCATACGTATTATCGCAGGCAGCGTGGCCGGTGGCGTACTGGCAGCCATCGGGTTCACGGCGCTGCACAAATGGCTGAAAGATAATGGTGAGATCGTCTTCAACCTGCTGTTCACCATCCTGAGCTTTGCCAGCCTGCTGACGCCCATCTCGTATAAGCTGCCCACCACATTGGAAACGCCCGAGCTCTTTCCCGGCATGGTCATCCCCATGCACTTCTTCCCGGCCTTGGCCTGGTATACCCTGAAGCCGTTGTTCATCCAGCAGCGGGTGGCATGAAATTTTAATAGAGATAAACAGCTCTCTTTACCCGAAGCTGTTTATTTTTATAATATTATGAACAAAAAGGTACTGATATTAGATGATGACATGGACATTCTGCAGATATGCTCCATCGTGCTCAAAAAGAAAGGATTCGACGTTTCCACCCTCAATAATTCCCACCAGGTGGTGGACCAGGTAAGGAACTATCAGCCGGATGTCATTCTCATGGATAACTGGATCCCCGGCCCGGGTGGCATAGAAGCAACAAAAGAGCTGAAGAATACGCCCGATCTGCAAAACATTCCCGTCATCTTCTTCAGCGCCAACAGCAATGTCACACAGCTGGCAAGAGAGGCGCATGCGGACTATTTCCTTCAAAAACCCTTCGATATCACTGAACTGGAAGCCATTGTCCAGGTGGCCGTCAATCAGCCGGTGCCGGAGGTCTGACCGTTGGGAAACCGAACACCACCGTTGATATCGAATTTTATTCGATAAAAATTAAAAATCACCGTATTTAATTCTTTTTTCTTAAGTTTACGGCATGTCTAATACTGCCGTCGCTGCACCTGTCGCAGCCGCCAAAACCAAAAGCCAACGCATAGTATCCATCGATCTGCTGAGAGGTACCGTCATGATCATCATGGCGCTGGACCATGTCCGTGACTACTTCCACGCCTATTCCTATATCAATGATCCCACTGACCTTCAACATACTTCAGTCCCCATCTTCCTGACCCGGTGGATAACCCATTTCTGCGCGCCCATCTTTATGATGCTGGCCGGTGTGTCCGCCTGTCTCTATGGCCTGAAGAATGGCAAAAAAGCGCTTTCCTTCTTCCTTTTTACCCGGGGTCTCTGGCTGGCGGTGGCGGAATTGGTCATCGTCACACTGGAATGGACCTTTAATCCCCATTATCCTGTATTGATCCTGCAGGTGATCTGGGCCTTTGGCATCAGCATGATGGCCCTATCCCTGTTGATCTACCTGCCCCGCCCCATCCTCCTCCTCTTAGGCGTGCTCCTGGTGGCCGGACATAATTTACTGGACACCGTCCATGTGGCCGGTCAGGGCGCCCCCGCCTTCCTATGGTCCCTGCTGCATGAGCGAAACTTTTCCTTCCAGTTTGGTGGCGTCCATCCGATCATAGGCTATCCCTTCATTCCATGGCTCGGCATTATGGTCCTGGGTTACTCCCTGGGTAATTTATATGCGCCTGGTGTGGCCCCGGAGATCCGGAAAAGATCGCTGCGCAACCTGGGCATCGGCGCCATCGTTTTGTTCATCTTATTACGCTGGACAAATATATACGGTGATCCGGCGCATTGGTCTTCCCAAAAGAATGCTGTTTATACCATGATGTCGTTCATCAACACGACAAAATATCCCCCGTCCCTGCTGTATGCCCTCATGACGCTGGGCCCCGCCCTGCTCTTCCTGGCTTATTCGGAAAAACCACTCAACGCAATAACGACAAAGCTCACCGTCTTTGGCCGCGTCCCCATGTTCTATTACCTCCTGCACATCCCGCTCATTCATGGTCTGGCCATCCTGGCTGCCATGGCCTCCGGTCATGCAGCCTCGGATATGATTGATCTTACTACCTGGGTGACGGCCAATCCTCAGTTACAAGGCTACGGGTTCTCGCTGCCGGTGGTATACCTGGTATGGGTGGCGGTGATCGTTATACTGTATCCCCTCAGCAGCCGTTTCGACCGCTATAAAAGGGCCAACCAGGCGCAGAAATGGTGGCTGAGCTATTTTTAAGCCGGGGGTAAGATCGCCAGTCCCTTCAGGAAAGCAGGCAGTTCTTCGGCCGGCACCAGGAAATCGGTATCAACCAGGCTGACGGCATGTTGGGGCATATACGGCACTTCTGCGGTAGCAGGGTCCTGTACCACTACGACCCCGCCCCTTCCTTTGACATATTGCAGCCCTTCCACCCCATCTGCATTGCCACCGGACAACAACAGGCAGATCAGATCCGGGCCATACACATCGCCCGCGCAACGAAAGGTAACATCGATGCTGGGTCGGCTGAAGTTCACCCTTTCGGAATAATCAAGTGAAAAGGTATGGTCGTTCTCGATCAATACGTGGTAATCTGCCGGTGCGATATAGACGAACCCCGGCAGGATAGGCTCTTTTTCCTCCACCTCTTTGATAGGCGTCTGCGTCCTGGAAGCAAGCAGTTCCTCCAGGCTGGATTCAAATCCACTGTTACGGTGCAGGACGATCAATATGGGTACGGGAAAGTCCGGATGGATCTCCGGGAGTATCCCCAGGATCACCTGCAGGCTGCCCGCAGAGCCGCCAATGATCATTAATTTAGGTCGCTTCATGGACCTTCCTCCATATTTTTTCTTTCCCGATCTGCCTGTACCGGTCAGCTATCGGCGAAAAGCGGAGAGATTCCTTCGAACCCAGCGCCAGATAACCGAAGTTCTCCAGGCTATAATCAAATATTTTGAACACCTTCGATTGAAGGCCCCTTTCAAAATAGATCAGTACATTCCTGCACAATATCAGCTGAAATTCATTAAAAGAGAAATCCGATACCAGGTTATGGGTGGAAAAGATCATCTTCCCCGTCAGGCTGCTGTCAAACTTCGCTAAATGATAGTTGGACGTATAATAAGCAGAAAAATCATCGGTGCCCCCTGACTGAATGTAATTCTCCGAATATTTCTGCATCTGGCTGACAGGGAAGATCCCCCGCCGCGCCTTTTCGATCACCAGTGGATTGATATCCGTCCCATACAGCAGGGACTTATGCAGCAGTCCCGCCTCTTTCAATAAGATAGCCATCGAATACACTTCTTCCCCGGTGGAACACCCGGCATGCCAGATCCGGATAAATGGGTAAGTGGCCAGAACAGGCAGGATAGCAGTACGCAGCGTACGGTAAAAGGAAGGGTCCCGCAGCATCTCGGTCACATTCACGGTGATCTCCTCCACAAAACGACGGAAATACAGCGGGTCATGCTGCAGGCGATGACGGAACTCCGCGAAACTGGGAAACTTATCCAGGGTGAAAAGGCGCTGAACCCTCCTTTGCAGGCTGGCACGGGAATATTCGGTAAAATCATACCCGTACCTTGTAAACAGGTCGTTCAACAAAATGTCCAGCTCCTCATATCGGATGGAGGTGATCATTTTTCATATAGCCATATCCGCAGCAGCGACATGAGCTGGTCAATGTCTACGGGTTTTGAAATATAGTCTGAAGCGCCCGCCTGGATACATTTTTCCCGGTCGCCGGCCATGGCCTTTGCCGTGACCGCAATGATAGGTATATGCTTCAGCCGCGGATGCTTCCGGATCCGGGCAATGGTCTCAAAACCGTCCATCTCCGGCATCATCATATCCATTAAGATAATGTCAACGGGAACACCTGCTTCTTCGACAACCTCCAGCGCTTCCTTTCCATCCATGGCCGAAAGCACCCGCATCTTATGGGTTTCCAGCGCCTTGGTCAGCGAAAAAATATTGCGCACATCGTCATCGGCGATCAGTACGGTCTTGTTCTTCAGTACCTCGTCCAAAGCCCCCAGCTTACCAAACACGTTGGAAGACGTCGTCCCCTGCCCCTCATCCACCAGGTGAAGGAACAGGGATACTTCGTCCAGTATCCGCTGGTAGGAATGGGCCGTCTTTACTACGATGGAATCCGCATATTGCCGGAGCCGAACCTCTTCCCCTTTGGAGATCGTCTTTCCTGTCAGTACGATGATGGGAATATTTTCCAGTTCCGGATTTTTACGTATAGTATCCAGGCTCTCCCGGTCGGCCTCATCCGCAGCCTCCCGGCTAAGGATAACACAATGTACTGCTTCCTTTTCCAGTGCGGCAATGCTACCGGCAATGGTATGGGCGATCTCTGGCCGGACTTCATGGGTCCCAAGGAAATAGGAAAGCGCTTCTGCATGTTTGGTATTGTCCTCGATGATCAGCACTTTTTTGGAGCTGCGGTTCAGCACGTATTCGATCCGCTCGAATACAGCGTCCATTTGTTCAAATGCCATCGGCTTGGAGATAAAGTCAATGGCGCCTTTCACCAGGCTTTCGTTCTTCACCTCGAAGGAAGAGATGATATGCACGGGTATATGCAGGGTCTCCGGATCTTTTTTCAGATCGTCCATTACTTCCCATCCATTCCGGACTGGCAACTGGATGTCCAGCAGTATACCGATGGGACGATAGGTCTTCGCCAGGCTGATCACCGTGTCACCCCTGACGGAAACAATCCCCTTATACCCTTTCTTACGGCCAAACTCCAGCAGGGCCTTGGCAAAATAAGCATCATCCTCCACGATCAGCAAGGATTTGTCCATCGGCGTGAGCTGATCCCTGTCATCAGGTATATCCGGTGGTATGTCGGTAAGCGTAAGGACAGGTGTATCATCTCCCAGGGTAACTGAGCTCATTTTGGAAGGGGCAGGAGCAGGCATTGCTGTCGGCTCCTCCATTTTGAACTGCGGTATGGAGACCCTGAACTCAGCACCTTCATCGGGCTTGCTTTGCAGCATAATATCGCCGCCCAGGAGCTTGGCCAGCTCCCGGCTGATGGAAAGCCCCAGTCCCGTACCTCCATATTTGCGGCGGGTGGAACCATCGGCCTGCTGGAAAGCTTCGAAGATCAGCTCGTGCTTGTCTTCAGGAATGCCGATGCCGCTGTCCCGGACAGAAAGATCGATGAAATGCTTCCGCGCCGAAGGCGCTATCCTCAGCGTGATCGAGCCCCTGGCTGTGAACTTGAATGCATTGGAAAGAAGGTTTTTCAGGATCTGCTCCAGGCGCATCTTGTCCGTCTCCAATTGAGGGGGCGTCTCCGGGTCGACGATAAAGCCCAGCTCCAGGTTCTTGTCCTTTGCCAACGGCATGAACAGCATGCGCATGTCGTTGACGATCTCGGCTACATTCACCAGCGAATGTTCCAGCTGAAGCTTGCCGGATTCTATCCGCGACAGGTCCAGGATCTCGTCGATGAGCTCCAGCAGCCCCTGCCCTGAGTTCTGGATCACCTGGGCATATTCTATCTGGTCGGAAGAAAGATTTTTTCCGCTGTTCTCCGCCAATAACCTGGACAGCAGCAGGATGGAGTTCAGCGGGGTCCGCAGCTCATGGGACATATTGGCCATGAACTCCGACTTGTATTTCGTGGTTTGCGCCAGCTCTTCGACTTTCTTCTGGATGTCCAGGTTCCGTATGAGGATGAGCTGGTTCTTCTCTTCCAGGCTCCGGCTCCTTTCTTCCAGCTCCTGGTTGGTCTGCTGCAATTCTTCCTGCTGCACCTTCAGCTCCTCTTCGGACACCTGCAGCCGCTCGGCCTGGACCTCCAGCTCCATATTCATATTCTCCAGCTCGCCGTGCTGCGCCTGCAGCTCTTCGGATTGGGCCTGGGTCTCTTCCAATAGCTCCTGCAGCTTTGAACGCGTATCGATACTGGAGACGGCCGAACCCACACTTTCTCCGATACTGTTGAAAAATTGCAGGTCCCGTTCAGTATAATATTCCAGTGAGCCCAGCTCAATCACCCCCAATACCCGCTTCTCATGGAAGAAAGGGAAAGCCACCATGGTCCGGGGCTTGATGCCACCCGCTGCAAAGCTGACCACCCACTCCCCGGGCGGGATATCCTTCACCAGCATCCGCTTGCCGTCCTGGGCCGCCTGCCCTACCAGCCCGTCACCAGGGGCGATAGTCTTCCGCTTGCTGTCGGGAGACAATGCATACGTGCTTTGCAGGACCAGCATGTGCGATGTGGTATCCATGATATAAATAGCCCCTATCCTGCTATGGGTATATTCCGTAATAAAATGGAGGATATGATCTGCCAGCATCTTCATATCCGTCTCGCCGATCATGAGCTCGCTGAGTCGTGCCACACCGGCCTGATACCATTCATTGTCGGACAATTGACGGAAGGAACGCTCCAGGCTCTCCGCCATTTTATTCAGGCTGATGGAAAGACTTCCCAAATTATCCTTCTCTTCGTCGGAAACACGAACCTGGTAGTCGCCCTCCGAGATCCTGTCGGCGATCTCACTGATGATGGTTATCCGCCGGCCGATCTCCTGGTCCTTCTGCTGCAGCTCCGTATAAAGGATGGTCCTTTCCTGGTAATCATGCTGCACACGCCTGTAGAAGAATACAGTTATAAGGATCGAGAACAGGGCGGCAATGAGGATAAGCATGGGCGTATAGCCGGAGAATTTTTTCACCCGCTCCACCCTGATCGCCAGCAGCCGGCGCTCTTCCTCCTGCATCCGCCGGACGATCCCGCGGACCTCCTCCATATAGCCGTGCCCCTTCTTCAGATCGGCCAGGCTAAAAATATTGTTCTCCCTTTTCTCATCGATCACCTGCTGAAGGATGGACAGCCGCTGAGCTATCACATTATACAGTTCGCTGGCATTCTGCCGCTGCAACGGGTTGTCCATTGTCATCGTACGGATATTGTCCGCGAAATCCAGCGCCCTTTCCTGGCTGCCATAATAAGGACGCAGGTAAGTGCTGTCTCCCGTCAGCAGATAGCCCCGCTGGCCCGTCTCCGCATCTTTCAGGGTGGAAAGCGTGCTTTCCAGCTGGTTGAGAATAGAGTCCGTATGATCCACCAGCCGGGAGCTCGACAGGAGGTTTTGAATACTGCTATAGCTGGCGATGGAAGAAATGACCAGGATCAAAAGAGATAGACCAAACCCGATCTGCAAATTGCGCAATAAGCCGGGTCGCATAACAATGTTCATTCAGGTGTACTTTATTTTTTTATCTATTCATTCACAGTCTGCAATGCCTTGCCGTTGGTGACGGGGATGGAAAAATAGAAGACGGATCCCTGGCCCGGTTCACTGTCCACGCCATACGCCCCTTCATGCCGGCGGATGATCTCCGCGCATATATACAGGCCGATGCCCAATCCCTGGAATCGGTTAGCCGCCTCTTCCACCCTGTAGAACTTATGAAAGATATTGGATTGATGGTCTTTTTGGATACCGATGCCGAAATCCCTCACCCGGACACACAACCGCTGGCCATTTTCCATCTTTACTTCGATCTGGATCTCCTTATTGTCGGGCGAATACTTTACTGCATTGGTGAGATAGTTGATGAGCACCTGCTCGATCCGTATCTCATCCCCGTACAGCTGTACATCAGCGTTCCCCTTCAGCATGACCCGGTAGTCCGGGTAAGTCTGCCGTATCATCTCGATGGCGCAGGAAAGGGTGGTCTCGAAATTAAATATTTTCTTGTTGAACTTCAATTTACCGCTTTCGATCTTCGAAAGGTCCAGCAGGTCGACGATAAGATTGTCCAGCTTGCGCACCTGCACCAACGTCCGGTCCACATACATCTTCGTAGGGTCATCCGCCGTAATGGCGCGCTCCAGCAGTTGAATGTACGCCTTGATGGTGGTCAGCGGCGTCTTCAGCTCATGGCTCGCAATGCTGATGAACTCATCCTTTTTCCGGATGGCCTGCTTCTGATCCTCTATATCCGTAAATGTACCCACCCATTTTATGATGGCATCTCCTTCCCGGATAGGGATCGCCCGCAGCAGATAGTAACGGTATGCCTGTCCTTCTACCTTCTTCACCCTGACCTCCAGGTCCAGCGCCTCTCCGGAAGCTACCGTCTTCTCCCATTGTCGGGCAAGATCGACATCGTCCGGGTGCGTATGTGGGAACTCATGCTTGGACGGCGCATATTTCAGCCATTGCTCGTTGACGAACTCTATCCTTCCGTCCGCCCGGGTAGTAAAGGCGATCTGGGGGATCGACTCCAGGATGGAATGCAGCTCGGCAGCCCGCTCCTGCAACTCGCCTTCCACCTTTTTACGGAACTCGATCTCACTCCGCAGGCTGGCCTGTATCCTGTTCAGCTCCCTGTTCTGCTCATACAGCCGGTAAAAGGTCTTCACTTTCAGCAACAGGATATCCGGGTCGATAGGCTTCGTAATATAATCCATCCCGCCCGACGAATAGCCTTTGGTGATGAACTTCTTGTCCGTATTGGCTGCAGAAAGAAAGATAATGGGTATGTCGCGCGCCTTGCTGGACCCGCTGATCGCTTCGGCTACCTCGAAACCATCCATACCCGGCATCTGCACATCCAGTATGATCAACGCATACGAATGCCTGAGGATCTTTTTCAGCGCTTCCTCTCCGCTTAAAGCCGTATCGGTAGGAAAAGAATGTAATTCCAGGATGGTCTTTAAGGAAAATATGTTCTCAGGCTTGTCATCGACGATCAGTATCATGGATAAACAAAAGTAAGTGATAAAGTAGATCGGTATGTGCGAATTTATGGGGAAGTATTTCTACAATTTTCTGGCACAATCGCTGGCGCCAGCATGGTGAACCATCCATTTTTATCCTGAATATGCCTATTTAACCTTAGACGGGCTTTTTGGATTAATAATTGAAATTCTATTGTCAGGAAACCGCATCATTAAACGATCTTACTATGCCGCCCGGCCTTAACCCATATCAGAAAGCTAAACATCGCGTCACCGAAAAAAGAAGCGAACTGCAGAAATTCTTCTATGCAGCCGGCGACCTGGTGGCCTTCGCCGGCAGGTTCTTCAGGGAAGTGGTAAAACCTCCCTACGAATGGCGGGAGATCCTCTATCAATGTTACCTCGTGGGTTATAAATCCACTTTTCTCATCGGTCTGACGGGTTTTATCATGGGCGCCGTGCTCACGATCCAGACCCGCCCTTCCATGGCGACATTCGGGGCGATCTCGCTGATACCCGGGATGATCTCGGTCTCCGTCGTACGGGAGATAGGTCCGGTGATCACTGCCATCATCTGCTGCGGAAAAATAGGTTCGCGTATGGGCGCAGAGCTGGGTTCCATGAAAGTGACCGAACAAATAGACGCCATGGAAGTGTCGGCTATCAACCCTTTTCGCTACCTGGTCGTCACGCGTACGCTGGCCACCATCCTGATGGTCCCCCTGTTAGCCGTTTATTCCGATATCATTGCTTTATTCGGCGGCTATCTCGCCATGAATATCCATGACACCACCACCCTGCGGCATTTCTTCGTCGCAGCGTTGGAACACCTGGAGTTCATCGACATCTTTCCAGCCATCATCAAGACCTTTTTCTTCGGATTGGTCGTGGGGTTGATCGGTTGCTATAAGGGATACAATGCCCGCCGGGGGACAGAAAGCGTGGGCATGGCCGCCAATTCCGCCGTCGTAGCTTCCTCGCTGGCAGTATTTGTCATCGACATGCTTGCGGCGCAGATCACAGACCTTTTAGTATGACAGAAAAAGTGAACGATACTATGGAGAACGAAGAAGGCCCTGAGGCGGAAGAGCCGCAGGAGCCTACGGCTGCCAGCGAAGAAAAAAGGGCCGCAGGGAATGAGTCCCAGGAGCCTGTCGTCACCGTCCATGGCCTTAAAAAAGCTTTTAAGGACCATGAGGTGTTAAAAGGCGTGGACCTGGAAGTGCGTAAGGGAGAGAACCTGGTCGTGCTGGGCAAGTCGGGCTCCGGAAAATCCGTGCTGATCAAATGTATGGTAGGGCTGGAATACCCGGACGAAGGGGAGGTCTGCGTGCTGGGGCAGGACATCTCCACCCTGAAATATGAAGCGCTCAATGCCCTGCGCGTTAGGGTGGGCTTCCTCTTCCAGAATGCCGCACTCTATGATTCGATGACAGTCCGGGAGAACCTTGCTTTTCCCCTGCGTAAGCACAAAAAGACCATGACGCGGGAAAAGAAGCAGGCCGTCATCATGGAAATGCTGGAGAATGTGGGATTGGAGGATTCCATTGACCAGATGCCTTCCAAGCTCTCAGGAGGACAAAGTAAGCGTATCGGGCTTGCCAGGACCCTGATCCTCCGCCCTGAGATCATGCTGTATGATGAGCCCACCACGGGATTGGATACGGGCACTTCACGTGAGATCAGCGAGCTGATGGTTAAAATGAAACAGAAATACAATATCTCCTCCATCACCATCACGCACGACATGGCCTGCGCCAGGCTGACGGCAGATCGTATCATCATGCTGAAGGAAGGCGCCGTGGTGGCGGAAGGATCCTATGAAGAGCTGGAGAAGTCGGAGGATGAATGGATCCGGAGCTTTTTCCATTAAAGATCGGTACACTTAAAATTGCTGTTATGCCAAAGGAAAAAAATTATAAATGGAAGCTGGGGCTCTTCGCGGTCGCAGCCCTTATTATCGCGATCGCCGCTATCTATTACATCGGAAAACAAAAGAATAAATTCGGGTCAGTGCTGCATGTCAGCGCGCTCTTCAATTCCGTCAGCGGGCTGAAGATCGGCAGCAATGTGCGGCTGGGCGGCATCGACATCGGTACGGTGGATGGGATCGCGCTGGTCACCGACACTTCAGTGCAGGTAGAGATGATCATCCAGAAGAAAGCCCAGAAATTCATCAAGAAAGATGCAAAGGCCAGCATCAGCTCCGAAGGCCTGATGGGCGATAAGGTCATTTCCATTGTAGCTGGGACAGCCGGTCAGCCCCCGGTAACAGAAGGGGACACGATGGGATCCCTTAAGCCGATCGAGACGGATCAGATCATTGCCAGCCTGAAAGTGTCCGCGGATAATGCGGCAGTTATCACTGGTAACCTGGCGGATATCTCCTCCCGGATCAACAGTGGGAAAGGCGCCCTGGGAAAACTATTGAAAGACACCGGCCTTTCCACCAACATCAGCGCCACGATGAAAAATCTGAAGAAAAGCTCCGAAGGGCTCAGTGAGAACATGGAGGCGGCTAAACATAATTTCCTGCTGAGAGGTTATTTCAGGAAGAAGGAAAAGGAAAAGAAGAAACAGGAAGAAGAGGCGAAGAAAAAGACCGAAGAAGAGCAGAAACAAAAAGAGAAGGACAAAAAGAACTGATCTTATTTCTTCAGCCGTTGCAAAAAATCGATATACTCGTCGATCACCTCGTTGTTCATCTTGTATTTGATATTACGCCCCTCTTTTTCTGAGAGGATGATGGCGGTGTCGGTCAGCTGTTTCATATGATGGCTGATGGAAGGTTGCGCCAGATGGATGTTCTCATACAGGTCCACACAATACAGGCATTCATTTCTTTTCCTGATCTCGCTGAGTATCTTCAGTCGTGTGGGATCTGACAGAGCTTTGGATATCTTCTCCGCCCTTTTTGGGTCCATCTGAGCCATATGACAAGTTTGTGCATGAAATTACATATTTTTTCATTATATACATTGTAAATTGCAGGTATGAATGTGAAGAACTTCCCTTTGACAGGAATACCCGTACGGACGGAAAGCCCGCGAACGTATGGCCTTACCATGATCAATGACAAGGGTTTAAGCGTGGCCGAGGCGAAAAGCCTCGTGTCAGTGGCGTCCCCCTATGTAGATATCGTAAAGCTGGCCTTTGGAACTGCCTTTGTTACGCAGGACCTGCACGAAAAGATAAAGATCTTCCAGGCAGCTGGTATGAAAGTTTACTTCGGAGGCCTGTTGTTCGAAGCATTCGTCATCCGCAATCAATTCGCGGATTTTGTCCATCTGCTGAAAGAATACGCCATTGATTATATCGAGGTGTCGGACGGCTCCATCGACATTCCCCATGAAGAAAAATGCGGGTATATCGAAAAGCTGGCTGCATACGGCACCGTGCTCAGCGAGGTCGGTTCGAAAGATAAGGACCGGGAACACATTACACCACCCTATCGCTGGATCCAATTGATGAAGGCAGAGCTGGAAGCCGGCGCCTCCTATATCGTTGCAGAAGCGCGGGAAACAGGCACCGTGGGCCTCTACCGCAACTCCGGCGAGGTCCGGGAAGGCCTGGTGCAGGAGATCCTTACGAAAGTGCCGCCGGAAAAGATCATCTGGGAAGCGCCTCAGAAAGACCAGCAGCTGTATTTCCTTACCCTGATCGGTCCCAACGCCAACCTGGGTAATATAAACCCCTCCGAGGTCATCGCGCTGGAATCCATGCGCATCGGCCTCAGAGGGGACTCATTTCATTTATTCCTTAAATAAGCTGCTGCTTATTTATACGTCACGGAAAGCGTAATGGGAACACTCAGCGCTTTGGAGACGATACAGCCGGCTTTGGCGCCTTCCGCCACTTCCTTGAACTTCTCTTCCGATACGCCATCGATGACAGCAGCCTTCACATCCAGGTGGATGCCGTCGATCTTCAATCCCACCATGTCCAGGTCAAGAATAGCCTCCGTTTCAATATCATTGGCTGTAATGCCGGCCTGGGTAAGCGCCGCGCTGATAGCCATGGTAAAACAGCCCGCATGAGCCGCTGCGATCAGCTCCTCAGGGTTGGTACCGACTACGCCCGGATCAAACCGGGTCTTAAAAGAATAATTCGTCTGGTTGAGAATGGAACTGGGAGTGGAGATCTCTCCCTTGCCTTCCTTCAGGTTGCCTTTCCAATGCGCCTTAGCTGTGCGTTTCATGATGATGATTTTAAAGTTATAGTTATTGATTAATATTCGCTGGCCTTGTTCAGTTTTTCCAGGGTCGCGGCGTCCAAAGTAAGGGATGCAGCCTTCACCAGTTCATCCAGCTGAGCCGTGCTGGTCGCGCTGCTGATAGGCGCGGTGATCGAGGGACGGGCCATCAGCCAGGCAAGGGCCACGCTGGCAGGGTTCGTGGCATACTGAGCCGCCACTTCATCCAGGGCGTCGAGGATACGATAGCCCCGCTCATTCAGGTAGGCACTGACCCCTCCTCCCCTGACACTCTTCACAAGATCGCCCTCTCCCCTGTATTTTCCCGTGAGAAAGCCCCTGGCCAGCGAGAAATAGCTGATCACCCCTACCTGGAGCTCTGTACAAAGGGGCTCCAGCGTTTGCTCGAATTCCTGCCGGTCATACAGGTTATATTGGGGTTGTACGCTCTCATAGCGCGGATAGCCTATCCGGGCGCTGGCCTCCAGGGAAGCCTTCAGCCGGGGAAGCGTGAAATTGGAAGCGCCGATGACTCTCACTTTACCCGCTTTGACCAGTTCGGCATAGGTTTCCATGATATCTTCCACAGGTGTGATGTCATCATCCCAGTGGCTTTGATAGAGGTCGATATGGTCTGTCTGTAAGCGCCGGAGTGAATTTTCCACCGCGCTGATGATATATTCCCTGGAAAGGTCCCTCTTTCCCTGGCCCATGTCACCGCCTACCTTGGTAGCAATGACCACCTTGTCCCGCCCCCCCCTGCTTTTTATCCACTTGCCGATGATGGTCTCGGATTCACCGCCCTGGTTGCCGGGGGCCCAACGGGAATAAATATCCGCCGTATCCACCAGGTTGGCACCGGCATCCACAAACCTGTCAAGGATCTGGAAAGAAGTTGCTTCATCAATGGTCCAGCCGAAAACATTGCCTCCCAATGCCAGCGGGGCTACCTGTAACGCCGACCGGCCTAATTGCCTTTTGATCATAGATTAACGCTAACAAGTAAAAATAATGATTGTTCAGGAGAAACTTCCGGTACCCCCGACAAAGGTCATATATCATTGATTGGATTCATTTTAGCCCGGGGCTTGCCTTTGTAAATTAAAATACTTATTTTTCAGCTCGCGTATCTCATTCCCATGAAATTAACCTCGCAAAAACCGCTTGCATTTCCGCATCGGCCTAAGCCTTCTGCCCGCTGGCAACTGGCGGATAAGATACGGCTGTTAGGTTCATCCCAATTTCTGTCATGGGTTTCCCGTCTGCAACCGGCCAAAAAAGGCCTCCGCTTCCTGGAAAAGATAAAAGACACAGGTCTCTCCGCTGGCATGGGGGATTATGAGAAGCGGAAACTGCGTATATTCAACCAGCTTAATTTTTTTCAGCTGCTCACAGGCATTCTCGTTCCTGCCCTGGGCCTGGTACAGAACTATAACCTGCCTTCCCTGGTATGGCTGGTGGCCAGCATCCCCGCTTTCGTCAGTGTGCTGGTGCTCTGGCTGAATGCCCGCCATTATCATTTCCTTGCCCAGCTGGCCTATTTCGTTCTCTACCCCTTTTTCACCAGCATCGTTTACTTCAGCGGCATTAACCTGGGTGTCGAGCTGTCCTTCATCCTTTACGGGATCCTGTCCGTATTCTTCCTCCAGGAGATCGACCAAATGCTGTTCTCCGTCGGACTGTCCATGGTCAGCTACTTCGTCCTGGCCGTCATATGCAAGCATTACACCTACCAGCTGGCGACAGTGAACATATTCTTTTATCTGTTCAATCAACTGCTGGCCATCGCCTTTATCTTTTACGGGCTCTTCCTCATCAAACGGGAGAATACAGGCTATCAGCATAGCATCCTGCAACAGAAAGAGGCCCTTTCCAACAACGAGCGGCTGCTGCAGCGCCAGACGGAAGAGCTTATAGAGCTGAATGCGCTCAAGAACAAGCTCTTCTCCATCATCGCCCATGACCTGAAATCCCCCATCTATGCGCTGAGGAATCTTTTCCGCAATATGCAGGAATATGATCTGCCGGCAAATGATATCAAAGAAATGGTGCCGGAAGTCGTCAACGAGCTGACCTATACCAGCAGCCTGATGGAAAATCTCCTGCTTTGGGCCCGGAGCCAGATGCAGGCGGATGCCGTCAAACCACACCTCATCGATATTTCCGGTCTGATAAAGGACGTGACAAGACTGCTCCAGCTGCAGGCCAAGGCCAAGCAGATACGGGTGATCCCCCAGGTGGATGATAGCCTTTGCGCATTTGCAGACAAGGATATGGTCAACCTGGTACTGCGGAACCTGCTCTCCAATGCCATCAAGTACACGCCCGAAAAAGGGACCATCACCCTCACCGTGGAAAAAGCGACCACAGGCGTACAGGTCATGGTAAAAGATACGGGCAAAGGCATGGACGCCGAGGCCATAGAGATGATCAGCCAGAATAATTATTATACTACAAAAGGCACAGCGGGAGAATCCGGCACGGGCCTGGGCCTCATGCTCTGTAAAGAGTTCCTCATCCGCAACGGAGGCACGCTGCACATACAAAGTGAGCCGGGCAAAGGAAGCACTATTTCGTTCACGTTGCCGGATGCCGGATGAGTTCTCCTTTCTATTCAATAATTTCGCGGGATGAAACCGAGCTCCACTATTTTACATAGGCGTTGCGAGGTTCCATTCGACCATTAAAAAGACATTTTGACCGAATGAAACTACAACTCTGGTCCATCGGCAAAGACCATGAAGCATATGTTAAACCTGGAGTCGATGATTTTACGAAAAGGATCAGCCGGTATTATCCGGTGGAATGGATGATCATTTCCCCTCCCCGCAACGCTGGCGTCCTCTCCCAGGCAGACCTGAAAAGAAAAGAAGGGGACATGATACTGGAAAGCATCGGCAAGGACGATCACCTGGTAGCCCTGGACGAAAGAGGACGGCAGCAGAGCTCGGAAGGTCTGGCGCAATTCATCCAGGCACGCGCCAATGAAAGCATCCGGAACCTTATTTTCCTCATCGGAGGCGCATATGGATTGGACGATCGTATTCTGCAAAGAGCCAATTACAAATGGTCGCTGTCACAGCTGACCTTGCCGCATCAATTGGTGCGGCTGGTGCTGGCAGAACAACTGTACAGAGCCTGTACAATACTGCGCAATGAAAAATATCATCATTCGTAAAACTTAACGTATTCCCCGCTAAAAGTAGTCGTAGGAATACCCTATCTTTAAAAAAAATCCCAATGTTCACGATCACCATCAGTATTATAGTCCTTACCACTCTGATCTCACTCACCGCCATTAACAATCCCCGCATCATGGATGACCTGATCTTCTGGCCTCCGGCGATCAGCATGCGCAATCAATACTACCGTTTCTTTACCTGTGGATTGATCCACGCAGACTACATTCATCTGCTCTTCAATATGGTCACCCTTTACTCTTTCGGCCGGGCATTGGAAGTGATGTACAGGGGAGAATTGGGATTACAGCATTATTATTACCTGATATTGTACGTCAGCGCAATTATCGTAGCCAACATACCTACCTATCTCAAACGGCGGGATGACTACAACTACCGTAGCCTGGGTGCTTCAGGGGCCGTCTGCGCCGTCATGTTCGCTTTCATTATGATCGACCCCTGGGAGACCCTCTACCTCTTCGGCTCCAGGGCGCTGGGCGTGCCGGCCCTCCTCTACGCCATTCTCTTCCTGGCCTATACCATCTATATGGCAAGGAAAGGAGGAGATAATGTCAACCACGACGCCCATCTCTGGGGATCCATCTTCGGGATCGTCTTTACCATCGCCTTGCATCCCGACGTCGTGAACACTTTTATCAACCAGATGCGGCACCCGAGATTCTAACGGGGAATAGAAGCTATTTTCAACACCTGCTTCGTCCGTTCTGTTATCCGGAAACGGTCGTCTATCCGCATGCCAACCACCCAGATGACCTTTTTGTCCATCTCCAGTACCCACACCTTCTCCTTTTGGGCAAGCGATAGCTTACTGTCGATAAAAAAGCGGGCCAGCTTCTTCTTCTTACGCATTCCCAGGGGATAGAAATAGTCACCGGGACGCCATTTGCGCAGCATCAGCGGGAATTGGACCGTATTCGCATCCAGCCACGCAACAGCAGCATCAGCCGTAGGCGCCTGTGCAGTCAGCATTTGCAGTTCCAATGCCCCTCCTTCATATAAGACCTTTCCTTCGGGTGATTCGACCAGTACATGATCGGCCGGCGCATGCACCAGGGGAGAAATGATCAGCCATTTACGGTCCTTCAGGATACGATGCGTGGAAGAAAGCACATATTTCCCCGATCCGCTGTCCAGCAGGTCTACCACCGACTGCACCTGCTGCGATGAAAATCCATATACATGGATGATCTCATAGACCAGCGTATGCAGGGGGCGGGACTGTTGCAGCTTCAGCACAGGAATATGCACTTCCTCTCCTTTTTCTTCCAACAGCCTTTTTACCTGCTGCCCGACGGCCTGTCTGTAAAGCACCTCGATCTCACGAAATCGCTGGATATTATCAGCCAGGTGCGTGGTCACCCCCGGATACACCGATTGCAGCAGAGGGATCAGCTGGTGACGGAAATAATTGCGGGTATATTTATCCGAGGCATTGGAGCTGTCCTCGACCCAGGTAAGCCCCTGCTCCCCGGCAAACTGCTGCAGCATCTCCCTGGTAGCGAACAGCAGGGGTCTAACGATCCTGCCCTGCCGGGGCTGAATAGCCCTCAGGCCCGCAATACCCGTCCCTTTGAAAAAATTCATCAGCAGCGTCTCGATATTGTCGTCCTGGTGATGCGCCGTGAGGATGGGCCCCGCATGCAGCTGCTCAAACCACCGGTAACGCAACTCGCGGGCAGCCACCTGTATCGAACATTTTTTCAATGCCGCATACTGCGCAGTATCAAACCTCCCGATCATCACCTCCCTGCCATACCGCTCCGAAAGCCCTGCCACAAATTGCTCATCCCGCAGGCTCTCCTCTCCCCTCAATTGAAAATTTGCATGAGCGATCATGAAATCATATCCCGCCTGGTGGCAGAGCTCACACAGGACCATCGAGTCCATTCCCCCACTGACAGCCACAAGCAATGCCTCCTTCGGAGAAAAGAGCCCTTCCCTATCGACAAAATCTTTAAAAGCCTGCAACAGCTGCATCAAAATGTATTTTAATCCGTCAGATTTTCGTAAGCCCCCTGCAATTCATTATAAGCACGCACCTCTCCCGCCGCACGGGCAGCAGCCATGCCCTGCCGGTACCAATGGATGGCCAGCTCCTTTTCGCCCGTGCGTTCCAGTAATTTCCCCAGGTGATAATATGATCCTACATAAGCGGGATCTCTTTCAAGTACTTCTTCCCAAAGCCGGCGGGCTGCAACATCGTCTTCCAACTTCACATATTCCAGCGCAAGCGCATGTTTCACAAACGCATCATGCGGGTCTTTTTGCAGGAATGCCTTCAGCTTCTCTATCCTGTCCATGCCTGTCAAATTTTTTTTTCTCTTGGTTGGGAATTATCTTTATAAAGTTTATCTTTGTTTTAGTTGCATAAACAACTTTATTGGTCACCTTAAAAACGCATCCGCCATAATGAAGATATTAGTCTGTATCAGCAAAACGCCGGATACTACGGCGAAGATAGCCTTCACCCAGAACAATACGAAATTCGCTGCCGAAGGGGTCCAATGGATCATCAACCCTTATGACGAATGGTATGCCCTGGTACGGGCGATAGAGCTTAAAGAAAAAGACCCTTCCACCGTGCTGCATCTGGTGACGGTAGGCGCTGCCGATGCCGATCCCATCATACGCAAAGCGCTTGCCCTCGGAGGTGATGAGGCCATCCGAGTGAATGCAGATCACCACGATAGTTTTTACATAGCCAGCCAGATCGCGGCAATTGCCAAAGAGGGGGGCTATGATCTCATATTCACAGGAAAGGAGACCATCGACTACAACGGCTCCTCCATAGGAGGAATGGTCGCCGAATTACTGGACCTGCCTTATATATCCCTGGCAGTGAAATTCGATCTTGACGGAACGACGGCTACTGTTGTACGGGAGATAGAAGGCGGCGAAGAAACGGATAGTGTCAGTCTCCCGGTGGTCGTCAGCTGCCAGAAAGGAGTTGCGGAACAACGCATACCCAACATGAAAGGCATTATGGGCGCCAGGTCCAAACCCCTGAAGGTCGTAGAGCCGGCGGCGGTAGAAGCGCTCACCAGCGTGGTGTCTTTTGAGCTCCCGCCCGCCAAGGCAGGTGTGAAGCTGGTATCCCCGGACAACCCGGAAGAGCTGATCCGGTTGCTGCACGAAGAAGCAAAGGCTTTCTGATCATCGCCATCCATTATCACCATCCAAAAAAAGAACCATGTCAGTATTAATATTTATAGACCACGCTGAAGGCCATGTTAAAAAAGCGTCCCTGGAAGCATTGAGCTATGGCGCAGCCGTCGCACAGCAGTTGGGTACTACAGCCGAAGGCCTCCTGCTGGGGACTGTCACCGAAGACCTGGCCGCCCTGGGCAAATATGGTGTTAAAAAAATACATCAGCTGGCCCAGGACAGCCTGGATCACCTGGATGCACAGGTATACGCAAAAGTCATCGCAGAGGCAGTAAATGCTACCGGCGCTACAGTCGTCATTTTTTCCAACAACCTCAGCGGCAAGGCAGTGGCTTCCCGGGTGGCAGCCCGGCTGAAAGCCGGCCTGGTGTCAGGAGCAGTAGCCCTGCCGGACACTTCCAATGGCTTCGTAGTGAAAAAGAACGTCTTCTCCGGGAAGGCATTCGCCCATATATCCGTGACCAGCCCCATAAAGGTGGTGGCCCTGAACCCTAATTCCTACGCAGTGAAGGCAGGCGAAGGACAGGCGGAAGTGGCTGCGCTGAATGTACAGGCCGGCGCCCCTAAAGTAAAGGTCGTCTCTGCCACCCAGGCTTCCGGCCAGGTCCCCCTGACCGAAGCCGAGATCGTCGTCAGCGGCGGCAGGGGCCTGAAGGGTCCGGAGAACTGGGGGATGGTGGAAGAGCTCGCCAGGCTCCTGGGTGCAGCGACTGCCTGCAGCCGGCCCGTGGCCGACGCCCACTGGCGCCCGCACAACGAGCACGTAGGGCAGACAGGCATCGCCATCGCTCCCAATTTGTACATCGCCATCGGTATCTCCGGCGCCATCCAGCACCTGGCGGGAGTGAACCGGAGCAAGGTCATCGCTGTTATCAATAAAGACCCCGAGGCGCCTTTTTTTAAGGCCGCCGATTATGGCATCGTCGGGGACGCCTTCGAGGTAGTTCCCAAGCTGATCGCAGCCGTAAAGAAATTGAAGGGGTTGGCATAAATAATACCCTTATTTTCAATATTTCACATGAGACGCCCCCCCAAAGGCAAAGCCATTCGGGGGAGCGTCTTTTTTTTCGGGAAAATCCCTTAGTTTCGTGAATTAATTATGAAGAAGATAGAACTGGAAATAGTGGCTTTATCGCACAGCATAACGCAAACCCACTCCTATGCAGTTGTGTTAGGTGAAGTGAACGGCCTGAGGCGTCTGCCGATCGTCATCGGAGGTTTTGAAGCCCAGGCGATTGCCGTTGCATTGGAAAAAATGCATCCCAGCCGTCCGCTCACGCACGACCTGATGAAAAACTTTATGAGCGCCTTTACCATCGACCTCCAGGAGATAATCATTTGCGACTTACAGGAAGGCATCTTCTATTCCAAGCTGGTATGCGTCAGCGAACATGATACAGTGGAGATCGATTCAAGAACCTCAGATGCACTGGCGCTCGCCGTCCGCTTCGGATGCCCCATCTATACTTATGAACATATCCTCGATAGTGCCGGCATACTGATGGAAGACAGCTCTTCCAAAAAGAAAAAGACAGGCGTTGCCGCGACGACGACCACCACGCCCGAGGGCGGCACCCGGGAAGACCTCAAAATAATGACCATCGAAGAGCTGGGAAAATTATTGAACGAGGTACTGGAACAGGAAGACTATATCCGCGCTATCGCCATCCGCGACGAGATCAACAGCCGGCGTAAGGCTCGATAGTATGCTATCTTTTCCCAACTGTAAGATCAACCTGGGACTTCGGATCCTCCGCCGCCGGGAAGACGGCTATCACGAGCTGGAAACAGCATTCTATCCCTTTCCCGTAAAAGATGTCCTGGAAACGATACGAAGCGAAGCGTTGTCTTTCACCGCCACCGGTCTGCCGATACCGGGAGATGCTTCCACCAATCTTTGCCTGAAAGCCTGGCAGCTCCTGAAAAAAGATTTTGAACAGCTGCCACCCGTCGGGATCCACCTGCATAAACATATTCCCATCGGGGCCGGCCTGGGCGGCGGGTCAGCCGATGGCGCATGTATGCTCCTGCAGCTGAACAGACAATTCCGGCTGGGTCTGGAAGTAGACAGGCTGATGGATTATGCGGCGCAGCTGGGCAGCGACTGCCCCTTCTTCATCCTCAACAAGCCTTGCCTGGCCGGAGGGAGAGGAGAAAAATTGGAGCCCGTTGAATTAGACCTGTCGGGATTCCGGCTGGCGCTGGTGAGCCCCGGCGTACACATCGGTACAGCCTGGGCGTTTTCCCAATGTATCCCTGCAGAGGAAGGCAGGTCCATCCGCGACATCATTGCCCGGCCCGTGGAGACATGGAAGGATCAGCTGGTCAACGATTTCGAAAAGCCTGTATTCCTTGCCCATCCGGGCCTGAAAAAAATTAAAGAGCAATTGTATGGTGCCGGGGCCCTATATGCTTCCATGACGGGCAGCGGGTCCGCCTTCTATGGCATTTTTCCACGGGACGCCGGACTTACCCCGCCGGACGCATCCCTGTTCCCCGGTCATTTTTTTAGTTTCGTATAGTTCTTGTAGATAAAGAATTGCTTGCCCGTCAGCGCTTCCAGCCGGTGCATAAGCATTTCCTTTATGCTCATGTCATTGCGTGTAGGATCGTAATGAAAATGCCAGTCCTGGGCATCGATCACAGGCTTCATGACAGCAGGATGCGTGCCGTCAAAGATCTTTAAATAGTCATAGTCCGCGTAGTTGAAATCCTTATTGGCTTCCAGGTATTTTTGAACAATCTCGTCCGGTTCGTACCGTGCAATGAACTCCGCTCTTTTCTTCACCTGGTTGACAGGATTCTTTACATGGCTGTAATGGAATATACGCGCTTCCAGGGGAATGACACGCAGCTTACGCCCTTTTTCTTCCCACTGCCGTTCGGGGTTCCCGAAGATGCGAAAGCCTTGTGAATCTCGATAGGACCGTACATGTGGATCATTGCGGGTGATACGGATCTCATGCTGGTGGAATCGACGGGAAGGCCCGTAATGCCTGTAATCCCCAAAAAAATTGAGGAAATTGAACAGGAACCCTTCCACTTTCGGGTCGCCTGCATACTTTTCCATGGCAGCCCGCACCAGCGGAATATCATCCTCATGTAATACCTCGTCCGCCTGGATATGGAAAGCCCAGTCCCCCGTCACATGGTCCAGCCCGATATTGGCCTGCTGCGCGAAGACGCGGCCGGCAGTACGCAGCTGTTCATCCCAAATGGTATCGACAATGCGAATACGGGCGTCTCCCAGGGCTTCAATCGCTTCCCGGGTACCGTCAGTGGAATCCCCTACCACCATGATAAACTCATCGCACAGGGGAAGGACGGATGTAATGGCCTGGATAAAAGGATAATCGTACTTTAACCCATTACGTACGTAGGAATAGGCAGATACTTTCATGTTGGTTAGCTACAATTTGCGCAAATTAGCCATTATTTTTTTATCTTGCAGTCAGATGTTTGTTAATGCCGCATATAACCTTACACGACCGTTCCTGCAGCGGAACCTTGACCTCCTCGATCACAGTTGGTGACGATATGGCCCCATTCATTTGAGGCGTCGCTTCTTTTACACTTTTTTTCTCCTCTAATATAATATTTTATGACCGGTATTTCCCTATCCCCTGCCCTTTCGGATCGCTCACGCCATTACCTGGAGCTGGAAGAAAGATATGGCGCACATAACTATCATCCCCTTCCCGTGGTGCTCAGCCGGGGAGAACGTATCTATGTATGGGATGTGGATGGCCACCGGTATATCGATTGCCTCAGTGGGTATTCTGCCGTCAACCAGGGACACTGCCATCCAAAGATCATCAGCGCCCTGGTAGAGCAGGCGCAGCAACTAACGCTGACGTCCAGGGCCTTTCACAGCGATACACTGGGCGAATATGCCCGGTATATCACAGAGCTTTTTGGTTATGACAAGGTCCTGCCCATGAACACGGGCGTCGAGGCCGTGGAGACAGCCATCAAGCTCTGCCGCCGCTGGGGTTACCAGGTGAAAGGCATCCCGGAGAACAAGGCTAAGATCATTGTCTGCGCCGATAACTTCCATGGACGGACCAGCACCGTGATCTCCTTCAGCACAGACCCCGATTCCAACAGTCGCTTTGGACCGTATATGCCCGGTTTTGTCATTATCCCTTACAATGACACCAACGCCCTCCGGCAGGCATTACAGGACCCACATGTGGCAGGGTTCCTGGTGGAGCCGATCCAGGGTGAGGCCGGCGTGGTAGTGCCCGAAGAAGGCTACCTGCGCCAGGCCTGGCAGCTGTGCCGGGATGCAAACACACTCTTCATCGCAGATGAGATCCAGACGGGACTGGGACGCACAGGGCGCATGCTGGCTTGCGACCATGAAGAAGTGCGGCCGGATATCCTCATCCTGGGAAAGGCGCTCAGTGGAGGCGTATTGCCCATATCCGCCGTGCTGGCCGACGATGATATCATGCTGACCATCCGTCCCGGCGAACACGGTTCCACTTATGGCGGTAATCCCCTGGCCTGTAAGGTGGCAATAGCCGCGCTCACCGTCTTGCAGGAAGAGCATATGACGGAAAATGCGCAGCAATTAGGCGAACTGTTCCGCACGGGCCTGAAAAAGCTCGACTCTCCCTATATTCAGCTGGTAAGGGGTAAAGGCCTCTTGAACGCCGTCGTCATCCGGCATGCCAACCCCGGCGCCGCCTGGGAACTTTGCATGGCCCTGAAAGACAATGGCATGCTGGCCAAGCCCACACATGGCGATAAGATCAGGCTCGCCCCTCCCCTGGTGATCACAAAGGATGAGGTCCTGACATGCATCAGCATAGTGAAGGAAAGCCTGCCCGCCCTTGACCGCCTCGGACAATGAACCTTCGCTTATTTGTGAAAAGACGCTAAATTTACCGCCACTATGAATAGACAGTCGGAGGCAGGTCACGTTGAAGAGCATTTGAAGGGGTCAGAGTTCCTGAGAGATATTGTCATCGGTATGTCGGATGGTCTGACGGTACCCTTTGCTCTCGCAGCGGGCCTCAGCGGAGCCGTCAGCGCCAGCCACCTCAACCTGATATGGATCGCGGGCCTGGCCGAGATAGCCGCTGGCTCCATCGCCATGGGATTGGGAGGCTACCTGGCCGGCAAGACGGAAGTAGATCATTATAATTCCGAGCTGAAGCGCGAATACGATGAGGTCCAGCGTGTACCGGACAGGGAAAGGGAAGAAGTAAAAGAATTCTTTTCCGGCCTGGGTCTGAGTGAAGAAGTGCAGGAGAAGGCGGTGGCAGAGATGACCAAAGACAAGGACGTCTGGGTGGACTTCATGATGAAGCATGAACTGGGATTGGACAAGCCCGACCCCCGGCGGGCCCGGAAAAGCGCTTTTAATATCGGGGTTTCCTACGTCGTCGGCGGCCTCATTCCGCTAAGCCCTTATTTTTTCGTGGAAGATGGCCTGACAGGCCTGAAGATCTCCGCCGTCATCACGCTGATATGCCTGTTCATCTTCGGCTATTTCAAGAGCAGGATCACGGGCGTCCATCCCCTGGCAGGCGCCATTCGGGTCATGATCATCGGAGCCCTGGCAGCAGGCTGCGCCTTTGCCGTCGCAAGGCTGATCCAGCATTAACGGGATGACTTATCCTTCAGCTGAACATCGGGCAGCACCGCCGCAACGATCATGATAATGGAAGCCAGCAGCATCAGGAAGATACCAACCCTCTTTTCAGGACAGATCCCCCTTGCACAACCGGTAAAGCGGATAAAGATATTGATGGCAAAAGCAAAATTTATAGCGCAGACAAAAAGGTTGCCCCGCTTCGCCCAGATCCGGGGAATAAGGAATAGCACAATGGCAATGCCGCAGAAAAACATAAAGATCCTGCCCGGCCGGCCATAAGCATTGTTCTCGGAAAAAAAACCGGTAAACTCCTTTTGCAGCTCCGGATAATACGCCCAGGGAAGGTAACAGGCGCCAATAAGCAACAGGGCAGCAGCGACCCCGATCCATTGAGAATACTTCATCCGCGCAAATTACAGCAAAACCATCAGAACACCCACCCCTTCTAACTTTTCCAATCCTCCCACCCGTGACACCCCACCTTCCCATCTTACCCAATCTTCCCCCCTCAAAAACCTCCACCTTTCTATATCTCCAATTTTTCCGGTCGCCCCGCCGTCAGCCATACCAGTTTCTCCCCTAATCCCGCAGCAATGATCTCCTCCTTAGACTTGGCCCTGTTCTCCAAAAAATGCTCCCAGCCTTCCTGATGGGTCGGCACCATCTTATTCACCTTCATCAGCTTCGCCGTGCGTATGGCTTCCTCCGTGGTGAATGTAAGATAACGATCGCCTATCTGTGCCGGGAACCCCGCCCTGCCGATGTGGAGGATGGCCGTATCTACCGCATAACGTTCCGCTACGGCCTCAATGCCTTTGAAAAAGACAGTATCTCCCGAGATATACAGCACCCCGTTTTGCTGTCCGTCCCATTGCAGGATAAAGCCCAGCACGTGCCCCGCTATGCGATGCAGCTCCTCATCGGAGCCGTGCATGCAGGGAGTACCGGTGATCCGCAAACCAGGCACTTTGTCCGTATCGACCTGCACCGTCTCCCATTCATCGATGCCCGTCACTGTCGCCAGACCCAGCCTTTCCCGCGCCTCTTTTGTAGAGATCACCTGTGGCACAGTATTTAAGAACGCACGGCCGCTGTCATCCAGGTTGTCCTTATGCTGATCATGGCTCAGCAACACCAGGTCCACATGGCCCAATGCCTCCGGCTGGATGGCCGGAGAGCCCGTTTTTTTCAATATCCTGCCCGAGCCGCTTTGATAGCTCCTGCCTGCCGCATCGAAAGCAGGGTCGGTGACAATGCGAAAACCATTGATGTCGATGAGCATACACGCCGTGTCGATCTGGGTGATAATAACCTGCATAAAATTTATTTTAGTACTTGTAATTGTAATTCGATCAACGGACCAAGCGCTGCCTGGTCCGGGTGCACCCTTCGGGTAATATTCAATCCATTCCACATGGTGAGTAAATAACGGGCCAGTATAGCCGGGTCTTCCTGGGTCTTCAGTTCCCCCGACCGTTGAGCCGCCTCGATGTACTGGCAGAACAGCGCTTCCATTCTTTCCAGCCGCCGGATGGCCCGGGCGCTTAAGACCCGGTCGGTGTTCGTCAGCTCTACCACCGTATTACCCATAAAACAGCCCTTCTTGTGTAGCCCCCACCCTCCCTGGGCAATTTCTCTGAAAAATTCCCGGATCCTTTCCATCGGCCGGGGATGCACAGGCAGATCGGTCATCAGTCGATGCACCGTATCATTGACAAATCGGTCCATTACTTTCTCAAACAGCGCTTTCTTACTTCCAAAAGCATGATAGAAACTGCTCTTCCCCATTCCCATTACCTCCAGCAGATCATCCAGGGACGTGGCCTCATACCCCCTCGTCCAGAACAGCTCGGTGGCTTTGTTCAATACTTTTTCTTCATTGAAAATAGAAGGGCGTCCGGCCATGTGGTGAAATTAGAAGGCTAAGGTAGTATTTTGTACTAATTGGTACAAAATAAATTTATAAGACCATCTGCAATTTTTTACCCACTTCCGTTGAGGTCACGTAAGCTTCGCCTCTTGACGAAGTCCCAACCAGCACAGCCATTTTTGCTTCGGCTCCAGCGCCGGGGTAATAAGGAGGGGTATTGCGGATCACGGATATTCGTCATACTTTAGTCCCTATGAAAAAGATCAATGCATTACTCGGCGCTTTTATCCTCAGTACACTGATCATGTCATTTGTCCATGCCGACGACTGGGTCTTATTTGAAGATAGCTATTGTAAGATACTTTTTCCAAAGACGCCGGACGATCAAACGGAGAACACGAATACAGCAATAGGAGCATTAACCATGCATATTCATATGTATCAAGTTCCCGACGGTGCAATGGACGACAACTTCTTGTATGGAGTAATAGAGACCGAATACCCGGATAGCGTGATCAATTCAAATAAAAAAGAATTATTGGACAAGTTCTTCAGGAACTCAATAGACGGGGCCGTCAAAAATGTCAATGGCAAATTGCTTACAGAGACAAAGATCCAATTGGATGGCTTCCCCGGCAGGGAATTCAGGATCGATTTTAAGGACGGCCTTGCTGTGATCACCATGCGTGCATACCTCGCAGGTAATATTATGTATTTCCTACAAACCATCACCCCCACAAAAAAGGACCATAACAAATCCATCGGCAGGTTTATGGACTCTTTTGTTCTCAAGCCTCAACAGAGCAAATAGTGCCCCAACTTGCCCTTTCGCGCAAAACACTATCATAAATTTGCTTAACTTCACTTAGCCAGGCTAACATTGCCATTCATTACAAACCTTCAAATCCTGCAATCATGAACACCATCTCCCGTCGACGTGCCATTAAAACAATTGCTACCGGTGGCGGCATCCTCTTACTTTCCCCCAAAACAATATTCGCCTCCACGCGCCCCTATAAAGACCGGCTGGGAGTAGCCCTGGTAGGCCTGGGCTATTACAGCACCGATCTGCTGGCCCCCGCATTACAGCAAACAAAACATTGTTACCTGGCAGGCATCGTTACAGGCACACCTGCAAAGGCAGAAGCGTGGAAGAAAAAATACAATATTCCCGATAAGAACATTTATAACTACCAGAACTTCGATACCATCGCCAATAACCCTGATATAGATGTGATATATGTGGTATTACCCCCCTCGATGCATAAAGAATACGTGATCAGGGCCGCAAATGCAGGCAAAGAAGTGTGGTGCGAAAAACCAATGGCATTGACGGAATCCGAATGCAGCGCCATGATCAATGCCTGCCGGTCCAACAAAAAGTCGCTGGCCATTGGCTACCGGTTGCATCATGAGCCGAATACGCAGGAATGGCGCCGTATTGTGAAAGAAAAACAACTGGGAAAGATCACCAAAGTGAACTGCGCAGCCGGCTACCGCGAAAACCGCACCGACCACTGGAAACAGAAAAAAGAAATGGGCGGTGGTGTATTGTACGATATGGGCGTATATGCTATACAGGGGGCAAGATTGGGGGCAGGTATAGAGCCTGTTGCCATCATATCAGCCCAAACTTCCACCTCACGGCCGGAGATTTATAAGAACGGACTGGATGAAACAACCATTGCTACCCTTGAATTTCCCGGCGGTGTAACAGCCGATATCAAAACCAGCTTTGGTGAGAACATCAACTTTCTCAATATCACCTGCGAAAAAGGGGAAATAAAAATGCAGCCCTACTCTGCGTACAATGGCCAGAACGGCAGCAGTCCGCTGGGTACTATCAATCATCCTTACGACATCCCCTTCCAGCAGGCCAGGCAAATGGACGATGATGCATTGTCCATCATGCAAAAGAAGCCCATGCTGGTACCAGGCGAAGAAGGCCTGCGTGACATTCGTGTCGTGGAAGCCATTTACAGGTCGGCAGCTACAAAACAATCTGTAAAACTATAAGATCTGAAGATCAGATCTTTCCGCTTTTGCGAGGCCCCGGGCCTGCAGCGATTCAGAACCCTGATACATCTTTCCCATTGGTAATATCCTCCTTCAACCTCCCGATGTACGCTTTGAGACCTTGGTCCTGCGCCAACAGTATGCTGTTGTCCGCATACTTCATTGCTGCAGTCTTATCGCCCATGGCCGCGTAACCTTTTGCAAGTCCAAAGCTGGTCAGCCAGTCTTTGGGGGTTCTATCATAATTGATCTTGAAGGCCGCCAAAGCCTCCTTATACTCTTTCATCCGCAAGAGATTAATGCCATAGAAATAGATCTCCCGGGTATTCCCTTTGGGAAAGGCAATTTTCATCAAAGAGTCTGCTTCATGCTGACGGCCCGCTTTTTCAAGCAAACCCGCATAAGTGCTGAGCGTGCGAAAATTGGCCTCTCCAAAATAGGAATTGATGGATCGGTCTGCCCAGCTAAGCCCCTCCTCAAGGTTCACATTATTGACAAGGCAAAAATCTGCAGCCTGTTGCATGTTTTGCCAGTACACGTAGAAGTTGCCACTGTTGAAAGCATACCGGTAGGCATCCACCTGCGTTTTTTTAAGGTCCGCGGCGATAGCAAAACGGATTTTGAGCTTCTCCCATTGAAGCATGGCCACGGCACTGCTGTCGGTCTCTTCGGCGAATTCGTATTTCAGCCGCTCGACGCTCTCTGTCGTCTTTATCACGGGTACTTCCACACGCAATACATCACCGGCGGGGTTATAATAGAAGGAACCCCAGGCATTGTTATCCTTTGAGAAAACGAGCGTTGCCTTTTCCTGTCCCATTGCAATAAAAAAACCATATTTCCCGGCCGCCAAAGGCTTCCCTTCGATAGCTACGTCCGTGGAAAATTCGATGGTCGTATTCTCATTGGCGCCGGCCCGCCAGGGAGCGGCCTTGCTGGTCCCGTAGTGATAATCAACAAAGCCATATGGCACCAGAGCGCCCCAGATCTTCCCCTCCCGCCCATTGACAGCTGGCCGGCTATAGTTAATGGTGACATCCGTGATGCCGATCTGCTCCGAAACAGCGGCCATTTTACTTCCCCTGGGCGTTTTTACCTGTCCCTGTACAGCCAGGGACATACATAATAACATTAGCAGGACAATGTTTCTCATCTCTTTCAATGTATAGTTTATGGAATCGTGCATGAAAATCCTCCCTTGTCCCAAAACCCACAAAAAAATTCGACCAATTCCATGAAAGCTTCGCCGAACACAGCGATCCAACCGCCGTTTCACTCAATTCATTCCCAATCCCCTTGGCGAGGGCCTTCCGCATGTGGTATTATTGTGCCCAATTAACATAAACCAATGAAACGAATTGTTACTGGCCTTCTTTTAGGCATGCTATTTATCGCTTGTAAAAAAGAGCATGGCAGCGATCTTCCGGACACCTCATCCGAAACCCGCTTGAAAACCGCCGTCGGCGTACCACAGGGCGATGCCGTCACGAAAAAGATCGGTGCGGCGGGCGGCAGTATAGGATCCGCCGATGGCAGGATACGCATCGACATTCCGGCAGGCGCCCTTACAAGCGATCAAATGCTCAGTATCCAACCCATTACGAATATGCTGGAGTTCGCCACCGGCCCTGCTTATCGCGTGTTGCCCAAAGATCTGGCATTTCAGCAACGAGCCACGGTTACATTCACCTATACCGAGGCAGAGATAAAATCCACCCTGGCGGAGGGACTGGGCGTCGCCGGTCAGGCAGCGGATGGCAGTTGGGCCGTTTTGCCGAAAAAGCAATTGAATAAAGCGCAGAAAAAAGTGTCGGTATCCTTTGCCCGGGCGGTCGACCTCACCTTTTTTCCACTTTGCTATCTCAAACCTTATGATGCCCGTGTCAAAACAGGCGAAAAAATCCAGCTCGTGGTAATGGCTTCGCTACCCAAAGGCATGGAAAGATACCCCGAATTCGATGGCAGTTATATCACCGGCCCCTATCAGCTGAAGGCCAGTGAGGTGGGCGATTGGACCTACAACGGCAAGGGCCACTTAACATCCACAGGGGCAACCGCGGAATATACCGCACCTGCACAAGTGCCTTCACCGAATCCCGAAGCAGTAAGTGTGAAGCTCAGGCTCAGTATGCCTGGCGTCTTCCAGCTGGTCTCAAATATCACCGTACTGGGTGAGCAGCACATTGACTACCTGCAGGTAGACGAGACCGATGCTCCCGGCACGACCTATCCAAGCCGCCTCTACATCCATGGCAATTTTGGTAATGATCCTGGTGCAGGCAAACGCAATGTGAAGATCAACGGCAACAATACGAACGTTGTTTTCTGGACACCGGATCTCATCGTCTGCGACCTGTTTACTTCGGGACAATTTTCTTCCGGGCCCGTAATAGTGAGCTGTGATGCCTTCACCGATACCAAACTCCTCAACGAATGGCAGGTAATACTGGAATACATGAAAGTGGAGTCTCCGGACGCCTCGCTCACCCGCCGGTTTGATCTGAATATACGCTTGCGCGGTGATGCCGACGGTTTCTTCAAAGAAGGCCAGCACTCGCTATTCAGTTACACGGACATCAATGTCAACAGCAGTGGCGTGGTGAATATGCCGGCAGGAACCTTTTCTACGCACACGGAAGCCGATGGCTGTGCCGATTACAAAGTCAATTGGGATAAGTTGGTAGACGCCACTGTCGGCCGCATCAGGCATAATTCCTATGATCCGGGTGTCAGCGGGGAAGTAGTTCATATGGCGGATGGTTTCAAAGTAAAGCTGCGCTTCAATTCAGGCAGCATACTCAAATGCACCCGCATCGAAATACCCTGTGGCAGTCCGGCAATGACCAACATCGTGATGGAACCCATCCTGCTCGCTGGCTATGAAGATCAGGAAATTCATTTCCGGTTCTCCGGCGTGGGACAGCACGCGTCCATCCTGGCAGGCGCTATGCCGGAGCTGAAACGTACAGGAGTGGCATCCGGTCTCTACTTCGATCAAATTCAGACGAACCCTGATCTTTATTATACCCGCATGAGCTGGAAAGTGGCCGAACCGAAATGGTAAAAAAAAAGGACCGCAGTTCTGCGGTCCTTTAATGTAATTATTTTAATGGCTTATAAGTAAATTTCTGCCCGCCTAAGGAAGCCTCCAGCATCAATCCACCCTTTTCCTGTGAAAAGACAACTACGCCGTCTCGATAGTTCGCATTGGCAGATGCGCCCGATTTAGCTGCTATTGCTGAAGCTTGTCCGCTGAATTCAACTTTGTTTTGCATGAAGCGATCCAGCGCGTCTTTGTTTTCAAAAAAGATAACTTCCCGGTATGCCTGTCCTCCCGCCTGTGCACCCACAGTTACCTGTACCATCTTGGCACTACCCACTGGCGTTCCTTTTTCATACACCGTTCCTTGGCCAGCAGCTCCACCTACACCTATACCTCCCTTGCCTACATTGGGAAATATCACATATCCGGAGGAATTTTTAAAGAGATTTGCCATGGATGGGTCCGCCTTTAGAAAGGACGCTTTGGCCTTTTTACTGTCATCCATTATTCTTTGTTGGGATTTATCCTGCGCCTTTGATACGCGTGGCAAAAAAAGCCCTGATAATATCATTAGAAATATTGCCATCGTGGCGCTGCTAATCTTTTTCATAATTATATGTTTTACTATGGAAAAGATTAGGCAATAAATCTGCCATGAACCTGCCGCCCCATAAAAGCTTGAAGAACAACGCTTTCTTACCAGCAGGGGAAACTGTTTATTCGGACACGATCCCAACATGTCCAGAATATTCCATAAGAAGTTCAGCAGCGGGGCTGCTACCGGGGCCTTGAACCTTCTTTAGCTTCTTTGATATTCAGCGGATTCGTACCCAGTATTTTGCCTTGCAACGCAGCCATGGCCTGTTTCGCCTGATCATCCTGCTTCATCTCAACGATCCCTTTTCCCCTGCTTAGACCAGAAAGCGGGTCGATGATGATCCTTGTATATTCCACCCAGCCAAACGGGTTAAAAAGCCGTTGAAGATCAAATTTGTCGAAATGGCGCGGAAGGCCAGATATTGTCATTCGCATAGGGCAAATATATATTCTTTTTCATGCACCTTCTAAAAACTCCTATCAATATGATTTTCAATATTATAAATAAACTATTCAGGATACCAGGCATCCTGCCCCCCCAGAATTATGCTGACAGTATAGCTTTCCGCTTCGGCTTTCGTCAGCTGCTTCGACCATGGCACACGCCGTTGGGTACCTCCACCAGGTCCGGTGTTTTGATATTCCGCATAAAAAGCCGTCTTGTCTTTGTCAGGGAACATAGCGTCGCCAGCCCAGGGGTCCCATCCTTGCGGCACGATGTGGCTGCCCATTTCAGTGTTGATATACACCGTTCTTGCATAAGGCCGCCATGGCCTGCCGAGATAAACTTTGTTTACGCCGGTGTCGGCGATCAGTTTGCATCGGAGAAATACAAAACCATAGTTTTGCCTTCGCGTAGTCGCCGCAGCTGTAATATATGAGTTGATCAGGCTTTTGATGGTGCAATGATCGAACACCGCTGTAGCCTCGCCGAAGATAAAGTCAGTCGTGCCCTCGATATAGCAATCTCTATAGTATTGACGGCTTGTCCCGGTAGCCAGGTACAATGTATCCTGGTTACCCAGCAAATGGCAGCCTGTCACCATACAGCGGTCGCCTTCAACATGCAGCGCTACGGCCTGGCCTACCCGGCCTGCGTTATTTATGATCGTAAGGTCTTTTACATTGCAATCGTCACCCTGAATAAGCAAGGTGTAGGAAGTAAAAGTTGACATTTGCGTACGTCCGTATGCATCTTTTCCACAAGCAACAGGCTTACCCGAATAATCATTATTTACAATGATAGTGCTGTCGGCGTTCTCACCTACAAGAGATATGCGGGTTTTCCACGACGGTATGACCACCTTCTCATGGTAAACGCCTTTTTTAATATGGATGGTTATCTGACGGGGACCCAGATCACGTATAGCATTGATCGCCTCCTGGATGCTTGTAAAATCGCCCGTGCCATCCAACGCTACAGTAAGGTCTTTTGACGTAGGGGCAGTTTGCGCAAAAAGGGCGTTACAGATAAAAATACCGATAATGGCAGTGAATATTACTCTCATAACTGAAGGCCGCGTGAGGTCACGCGGCCTTCAATATACTTTAATTTTGGATCAATTGAATATACGAGCAATTTACATAACAGCCCGGGTTGCCATTTCCGGCAAGATTGCCTAAAAATCCTATGGAAACCACCTGCGGAGAGCTCAGTGTAAAATTAAAGCTCTTAGTTTCGCTTGCATTGGGCGTGGTGGCCCCCACGTTGGCGCCGTTGTATACAGCGACAGAACCTAAAGCTGTTGCCAGATCAGCCACAGATGGAATGCCGCCTCCTCCCGCAGCTGCCACACAGTACATGGATGAGTTCTGCTGTATCTCCGAATAGTAGCTGAACGTGACGGTATAATCACCGGCAGGCAGCGGCGACGAGGTCACCTGGTAGATCTTTCCGTCAACAACGGGGGTGCTACCCCAGGTTTCCCACGTGATATATCCCTGTGACTGCCAGCCTGCGTGTTCGTACCCTCCATAAGCAGTACCGCTGGAACTCTTATTCTTGGCGCCGGCATTGCTGATCCATGGAGCATTCAGGGTGCCAAACCGGCCGTCCCCGGGCCCGTAAGTACCCGTAAAGTTCGGCCCTGCATTCGAGAGATAAATAGCTGAGACATCCGCTTTCACAGAATGCGGCTGAAAAGGCAGATAAAAGGTGTCGATAGCCGTAGGGTTCGGCAAATAGGCAGTGGTATAGCTCAATGAACTTCCCAGCTTATACACAGGTAAAGAGGTCGTTTGTTTGGTAGGGACAGAGGCCACCACCGTATCATGAGCAACATCGTTAGCATCCGCATACCTGATCTCCATACTTAAAACCCCGGCATCACTGTTAACGTCGGCCCACGATATTGCAGCGGATCCATCATTTTTTTGGTAGGTGGCATCGGCAATCCCCCGGTTTACAAGAGAGCTTTGGTACAAGTCTCCATATACACTGGCGGACATGAACTCCGGTACAGAGGAATGCCCTGCATTGTCATAGGTCCTGATCTCAAAACTTTGAACGCCTTCCGGCAAATTCGATATGATCAGGTTTGCCGTATCTATGCCGGCGGTCCTTTTCACCGGAACTTCCACAGAATCCTGGTGGCTGTTCCAGAACACACGGTATTTGACGATGTTCGGGTCCGAGGTGAACAGTCCGGTCACCTTAACCCTGTTCCTGCCGGAAAATATCATTACGGAGTCCATTTTACCGGTGTATGTAATGGGCCCTCCCTGCGTATATTGGTTTTTATAGGCATCCATTTTAGAGCAGGCCATCACCATGATCACACCGGTGATTACGCCCAACATCTTTTTATTCTTGCTCATGTTCGTAATTTAAACGTGAAGAAAATCATCTTAATTACCCCAAACGGTAAATTCGGATATGCAAATGAAATAGGTACCCTGCCAGTTCGACAACTGTCTGATCCTGACATACCGGTATGCCGGCAGGCCGACAGGAAAATCAAATTGCCATCCACTGTATGCAGCCGCCTGATCCGAAGCCGTTTCGGTCTGGTAGGGGGATCCGGACGGTTTTGTCACATGATAGGTGCCGATCTTTGTCCAGCTGTCGCCGGGCGTATTATTGGCGTCCACCGGATCACTTAGATTAGGGTTATTGGATCCCCATATCTCAAAATCCTTGGGATTACCCCGCACATAATATAAGCTGCCAACCTCCAGGTAGGGATTTACCATAAATCTGCTGAATGTGTGAGCCGAGCCGAAGTCTATAGTGACCATTTGAGGCACGATGGCGCTTTCCACCGTGAAATAAGTTTGTGGCCAGCCCGGATGAAAATTCCCATCCCACATATAATATGGCCAGGTAGCTCCGCCGTTGTTCAGGACGGTGGCGTCACTGGGCAATACCAGCGTGCTCCATTTTGTCTTATCCAACAGCTGCTCGAACCAGGGCGTGAGGCTGAGGAATAAGGTATCCGAATAGTGCATCCACCGGTCCCTCACAACAAAGGCATAGTTTCTTTGTACGGATGGCTGATTTCTGATAACGCCCGCGATGACGGAGTCATTGCTGTAAATGTTATCCATGCCCACCGTTTGTACCCACTTTCCATCACCCGCTGTATCTACCATGGGTATGATAGCCAGGTTGTCCATCACCGTATTTTTACAATTCACCGTGAATCCGCCAAATGTAGCCGAGACCTGGAGGGATCTTCTGGCAAGGATATACCCTGGCGTTAAAGGCTGCACCGTTACAGAGACAGCCGCAGAAGCGATCTCGCTCGAGTTGACAGCGATCAGCTTGACAGTGTGCGTGAGGGTATCACCAAATCCATCCACCGTCAATGTATTCGTATAACGCGAAGCGATCACTTCAGCAGCAACACCCGACGAAGTTTCATATTCCGCTTTGACATAACCAAGATCTGGATTGGATGGCAATGTATAGGTAAGCACAGCCTTCCCATTCAGGTTCACTACCGATACATTTGATACAACCCCCGGAGGAGTGGTATTTGTCACATTGGGCACGTTCAGGTTTTCTTGCCGGCAGCTGGAAAAAAGAGCCGCCGCAACCACCCCGTAAAAAATATGTATAGATCTGAAAAAGTTCATAACTGAATATTTGAAAGTATAATGACTATTATTGCGTGACACTCACCAATTTGGATTTTGGACCAGGTTCGGATTGTTCAGTAGGTCCTGATCGTCTAAAGGCCACAAATAATCACGCGGAGCAACGAACTTCCTCGAATAGAAAGTTAATTCCCGGTAGAACAGGTCCGCGTTCTTTGCCGTCCGGTCCCAGCCGGTGACATTGCCGGACAGATCCTGCGCTGCAGTTTTCCATCTCACCAGGTCCCAGTACCGTTGGCCTTCAAAGCAAAGTTCGATTGCCCGCTCCCTTTGTATGATCGACCGCATACCGTCCCTGGTGGTATACTTAGTCGGGGAAATACTATAATTTGACCATGCATTTTGAACAGTAGCTAACCCGGCCCTTGCTCTCACGAGATTGACATAATTGTAGACGTCGTCAGTAGGTGCTGTGTTCACCTCGTTTAACGCTTCCGCATACAACAGGTACAGGTCTGCCAGTCGGATCAAAGGATAAGGATAGGGCGTATTTAGTCGTGTATTCCAGTCGAAATGCCAGTTAAGGATTTTTTTCATATACATGGTGGTGATCGGTATCGGGGAATTCTGGCCGAATTCTCCCGCCCGGCAAAACAGGTAAAAAGTATTTTCATCCGAATGGGAAGGGCTATTGGCCATATACCAGATGCACCTGTCAAAACCTATGTTGGCATAAAACCGGGGCTCCCTGTCGAAATTGAGCCTGGCGGTCGTCTCTCCTTCTTTTACATAAAACCGCTCTTCATGCGTAGCTGTCCGCAGCGAAGAATAATTGCTGAAATCCAATGTCTTGTCTTCGTCTATCGGTACCCCGTTCTTACTGTAGAACATTTTCGCCATTTTCAGGGTAGGCCCCATCAATGCATTGCCATAAGTGATCCCGCCGTTCTGTACATACGTCCTGTCAAAGGCCGCTCCGCCTATAGCCTGAAAAAAGCCGTTGAATCCCATATCTGCGTGCGTCAAACCCCACACCAGCTCCGAATTCCAGGGTTCACTCATCGCATTCCTGATGCTCATTTGCGTCAGGGTCGTATCGGTCAGCGTCGATCCACCCTGCAGTTGGAAAGTGTACAATTGCACTCCCTGCGCCGTACAGGCATCGATGGCTGCCTTGCAGGCGTCCGCCGCCCTTTGCCATTTGGCAGCACTGTACGTTGTATTGAACAGTGCGACGCCATCAGGGTTCTTCAAGCTGCCGAAATCCGTATTGCCGTTGTATAACGGACTTGCAGCATATACCAGCAATTTTGCCTTTAAGCTCAAAGCGATGGGCTTGGTGATACGCCCCAGTTCAGAAGCAGTGCTTCCTATGAAAGCAGGCAGGTACGTCAGAGAAGAATCCAGCACGCCGGCAATGTAGTTGACAACGCTGTCCACCGGCTGGCGTTTTACCTGGGTTTCGCTCAGGCTGGCGCTGATAGGTATGTTCTTGTCGACGATGGGGATGGGTCCGTATGCCCTGAAAAGAATATAATGATAATATGCCTTCAGGAACTTTGCCTCCGAGATCCACCTGTTCCTGGTGTCGATATCCAGATCAGGGACCTTGCTCAGATCGCTGATGTTTTCCAGGAACACGTTGCAATCCCTGATCGCTCTGAACATGCCATTCCCGTTACTGTTCAGGGCGCCATCCCGCGTGCCGTCCCAATAATTACAAATGGGGTCGGACGTATTCTGTCCTCCTCGCGGCAACTGTGCGACGTTCGTTGATCGGATGTGGATCTCATTATCCTCGATCCAGGTTTCATCGCTCGCGGTCAGACCTGGATTGTAAGTTGGATCCTCCTCGTAAGGCAGATAGGAATAGCAGGTAAAAAGATACTTCTCCGCCTGCACCTTGGACGCAAATGCATTGTCGATCGTGGCGACATTGTCAGGAACTACGTTCAAAAAACTCTTTTTGCAGGAGGTAATTAAGCACGGGACTATTAACAATGCCACCAAAACATTATAATTACATTTCATAACAAGCTCATTTGAAATTTTTAGAATCCAAGTAAAACACCCACATTAGTCACCCGTTGGATCGGATAGCCAAGGCCGGAAGCCCCCATTTCCGGATCCCATGTTTTAAAGGAGCTGAAGGTTAAAAGGTTAATGCCGTTGATATAAACCCTGGCGTTCGCCAGGTGCAATTTTCGCAGCGAAGATTCCGGCACATTATACCCGATCTCTGCAGACTTTAGCCGCATAAAGGCGCCGCTCCGCAGCCACCAGGAGGAAGCATAGTTATTATTATAGGTAGGCACACGGGGCGTTACCACGGGATCGCTGTTAATGTTCAGGCGTGGCCAGAAGGCATAAGAGTTCCTGTGACTTTCGGACCAATAGCTGTCGGATATTGCTTTTAACAAACCATGCTGCGCATAAAACGGTGAAATAGCAATGGGATCGATCTGGAAAGACACCCTGGCCGTACCCTGGAAGAATGCGCTGATATCAAAATTCTTATACCCCACGGAAAACCCGAATCCATACTGGATCTCCGGGACAGAGGGGTAACCCATGGATACGAAGTCTGCAATGCTCACTTTACCATCCCCGTTGACATCCCGGTACTTGAGATCCCCGGCCAGCACATTTCCGAACTGGGTAGGCGAATTATTCACTTCCACCTGGTCTATGAACATCCGCTCGGCGATAAGGCCATAGATGGCGCTGATAGATTGACCCACATGGGTCAGGTTCTTATTATTCGCTGTATAGATCGGCTCTTCATTCACAAGCACCTTGCTTACGGCATAGGTAAAGGTGGCTCTTCCCTGCGCCCACCAGTCCTTTGCAAATCTTTTTTGATAATCCACCGCAATATCGATCCCCTTGCTTGACGCCTGGCCGACATTGGCGGATGGGGTCGCCTGCAGGCCCATCGTGCTCGGTATGGTGGACCTTACCATTAAGATGTTGGTCCTTTTCTGGCTGAAGGCATCCACCGTCACCTTGATATCCTTCAACAAGGTCAGGTCCATGCCAACATTGGCTTGCCTGGATTTCTCCCAGGTGATGTCTGCATTCGCATAACGGCTGGTGTATACCGTGTTCCTGCTGGAATTGAAGTTGGTCCCAAAACCTCCGGCGTTCCCTCCATCCAGCCCAACCTGCGATAAATAAAAGAACCTGTCATCCGGGTTGCCGATCTGGTCATTCCCCACCAACCCGTAGGTGAACCTGAACTTCAGGTTGTCGACCGTTCCCAGCAACGGCTCGAAGAATTTTTCATTGGAAACCACCCAGCCGCCGCCGACGGAAGGGAAAAAGCCAAACCGGTGGTTGCCGGCAAATCGCTCGGAACCATTATAACCAAAATCAAATTCGGCCAGATAACGGCTGTCATATCCATAGGTCACACGTCCCGAAACACCCTGGTTCCTCGCCGGCAAAGACAACTGCAAATTTTTAGCATTCCCGGTGAGATAATTACGAAGGGTCCCGATGGCCATCACTCCTACGCTGTGCTTTTGGGCAAAGACGTGGTTGTAATTGATCGCTGCCTCACCGTAGAAAGTCGTGTTGATCGTCTTATCTCCCGGGGCATAAGTCAGGTACTCCGTAGGCGCCGGAAAAGGATTACCTGCACTACCGTCGTTGATCAGATAGATGCCTGTCAGCTTACCATCTGACAAACTCGAACTATAGTAATAAGGGCTTACCTGGCGGGTGAGGATAAAGCTGGCATAACGCGTGGTATAAGCCATCGCCCGAGCCGAAAGCCCGGTTGTTATGAAATCCAGGTTTTGCTTTAGGCTCAATTGCGCCGTCAATGTGCTGGTATTGGTCGATTGGAACCCCGACAGCGACTGCGCATAAGGATTGGTATACAGTTGATTGGTCGAGCCCGGTATGACGGCATTCCCAAATAAAGGATGTTTCGCATACGGCATCAGGGAAGAAGGATAGACGGCCGGGAATGCCACGGGGTTGCTGAATAAAGCAAAATGGTACACGGTATCCCCACCGCCGATAGGGCCGGTGTAGTCATCGAACTGGCCTTTCAGGCTGATCAGCGCTTCGGTCGTCCTGGTCAGGTTCAGGTTCACATTGGAAAGAATGGAGTAGGATTGCAATTTGACATTGTTGCTGAACCCATTCAGGGAATTCTCACGCAGATTGCCATTGTCCAGGTTATAGCTCAAAGCCAGGTAATATCTCGCCTTATCCCCGCCTCCACCGATATTCACATTGGCCCGCTGGTTAATGGTAGCGGTTTTGATCATCTGCCTGATCCAATTATTATTGGGATATAACAAAGGATCGTCACCTTTGGCCGTATGATCGATCTTATTCTGCGAATATAAGGGTGCTCCCAGTGGGTTCCGGGTAAGAACGGCTTCGTTCGCCAGGCCCATGAATGAGACATTATCAGCAAGATCAATATCTTTTACATTAGTAGAAATTGAGTTTTCTGCCCGGATATTGAATCTTATCTGGCCCGTCTGGCCCGTTTTAGTAACGATCAGCACAACGCCATTGGCCCCCCTGGCGCCATATACGGCCGTTGCAGTCGCATCTTTAAGGATGGAAAACCCTGCAATATTGTCCGGCTGCAGCCGGGCAAGGTCCGTGGTACTGGATTCTATACCATCGATCAATATCAAAGGGTTCACCTTTCCCGTCCCAAAGGTCCCAAGCCCCCTGATAAAAAAGGACGCGTTGTCCTTACCCGGCTCCCCGGAGGTCTGAAATGAGATCATCCCGGATATACGCCCGGCCAGCATAGTGGTCAGGTTACTGGTCGGCCCCTTGAGCTCCTTGGGACTGATGGATTCCACAGAGCCCACCAATGTCGCCTTCCGCTGGGTCCCATACCCCACCACCACCACGTCCCCGAGTTTATTGTCGGCCGCCTTAAGCGTTATGTTGACCACACTCCTGCCATTGATCTCCACCTCCTGTTTTTCATAGCCAACATGGGAAAACACCAAAATCCCATTGGCAGGGACTTTTATGGTATAAACACCGGCAGGATTAGTAGCCGTAACCCTTTTAGGGTCGGTTTTGAGACTTACCGACACCCCCGTGAGATTAGCCGAATCACTCCGGACGCTGCCGGTCACAGTAATTTCGTTGGACTGGGAGAATGTTTGCCGGGAAAATAACATTGAAAATAAAAGAAGGGATAGCCACCTGGCTTTCGAAAGCAGACATGATATTCTTTTCATCACAAGCATAATTTTGGTCTGTACAAAAATCCGCCAGACAGCTAAATTCAATGGGATACAAATTCTCCTAAAAGGTGTACATTTTCACCCTTCACTGGCAACACCTCTTGCACACCTTATTAAAACAATCGCGCATAAAATTGTATTTCAACAACTTGCGTTGACATGGCAAAAAAATCCGATAAGTCTATGGAAATTTCCTACTTTAGGCCGTAAGATTAATTGTCCCGATGACACTTTTGCTTTCCATATGATATTTCGCAGCATCCTTATTATATCCTGTATCTTTTTTTCCGTCTGCCCGCTCAAAGCCCAACCGCCGGAGATCAGGTACCTTGGTATTGAAAAAGGCCTTTCAAACAACTCCGTCCGGTGCATTTACCAGGACAAAAGAGGCTTTTTGTGGTTTGGTACATTCGACGGGCTCAACTGTTATGATGGCTATGGGTTCAATACCTTTCGGAATATCCCCGGTAATGACAGCTCCTTGCCCCATAATTATATCAATGCCATCGGGGAGGACCAGCGTCATCATATCATAATTGGGACAGGCCAGGGGATAAGCATGTATAATACCCTGACCGGCAGACTCTCACCCGGTCAGTTCACCTCCATCACAAGCAAAAGGACACATCCGATCAGGTTTTATATTAATGACATCAGGACAGATGCCCATGGCAATGTTTACCTGGCCACCAATGGCGGGGGGTTGCTGGTAAAATGGGCGGAAAGTGACACTGCCGAACAGGTCGCCGGGGAAGCTGCCGGCGCAGGTCAGTGGTGGAGCAATGTCCAGGGCGTGGTAGTCGACCCTTCCCAAAAGATCTGGCTTGTTATAGCCGAAACAGGCCTGTTCCAGCTTGATCCCGGCGTCAGAAAGCTAAAGCTCGTCAATCGCGATATTCAATCCATTCGTTGCATGGAGGCTGATGATCAGGGGAATTTATGGATCAGCGCTTTTGATGGATTGTATAAATACAATACCAGCGCAAACGCACTGACAAAACTCTGTAACCATCTCCCCGGCAAGCTCTTATCGGGAAATATACTAAGCCTTAAATTCGCCGGCGACCATCAGCTGTGGATGGGAACAGAAGGCAGGGGAATAGCCATTTTGGATCCGGTGACGCAATCCATCCGTCAACTGTCTTCCGACAGGACCCGGAACATTTCGTCGGGCAGGATCGTTTACACGATCTATGAGGACAAAGAACACCGGAAGTGGATAGGTACATACAAGGGAGGGATCAATATAATAGAGCCGGGACAAAGCGGATTTCATACCCTCTCGCAGGATCGGACAGATCCAAACAGCCTTCCCAGTAACTTTGTCAATTCCATATTTGAATCCAGGGATAAGGAGCTTTGGGTGGGTACCGATGGAGGAGGCATCAGCGTCTGGCGGCGCGATAAGAACTTTTTCACCAAATATGCCAATTACCAGGATCAGGAACTTAACTCGATCACCAGCAACTCAGTTCCCAGCATTGTAGAAGATTATAAAGGAGACATATGGAGTGCAAGCTATGGCAGTGGCATTGAGAGATTCGACAGGACCTCGGGCAGGCGGAAGCATTATACATGTTTCAACGACGAGACAGGTAAAGAAAATCCGTATGTCTGGCGCCTTTATGAAGATAGTCAGCATACCCTGTGGGCAGCCACTTATGTCAGCGGCCTGTTGTACTATTTCGATCGGAAAACCGACCGTTTCATTGTTTTTAACCACGAGATCAGGGACTTTGTTTGTTTAGCCGAAGATCACATTGGAAGGTTATGGGGAGGTTCTTCCAAAGGATTATATAAGATCAACAGACAGGAAAGGACCTACTCTTTTTATCCTGTTCCAAAACCCGTAAGAGCAATATTCCCGGACAGCAGGAACAATCTATGGATTGGCACGGAAGGACTGGGCCTGATATTGTTCGATACAACGAATGGCAGGACCATCGCCAATTATACAGAAGCCGGCGGGCTATGCAACAATTCAGTCCTGAATATCCTGGAAGATGGTAAGGGCAATTTATGGTTAAGTACATTTCATGGCCTGTCTGAATTCAATCCTTATAACAGGTCTTTCAGGAATTTCTTCCAGGCAGACGGCCTGCAAAGCAATCAGTTCGAATACAATGCCGCTCTCAGGCTGCGTTCCGGTGAATTGGCCTTTGGCAGTATCGGTGGATTGACCATTTTTCATCCAGATAGCATCAGGCTGACTTCCACGATGCCGGAACTATTGCTCAACCGCCTGCTGATAAATAATGAGACCGTAACAGCCGACAGCAGATATGTGTCCCAAAAGACGGGGGATGTCATACAGAAATTAATAGTCCCTTATGATAAAGGCATGCTGGCCTTCGGCTTCACCGCACTTGAATTTGCTGCCCCGGAAAAAATATCCTATGCATATTACCTGGAAGGATGGGACAAAGGATGGAACAATTGTGGAAATGCCCGTACCGCCGCCTATACACGGCTCGCGGAAGGGACATACAGGCTTCATGTCAGGGCGACCAATAGCGTTGGGGATTGGAACCCGAAAGAGGTGAACCTGGAAGTGGTAGTGCTCCCCCCGTGGTACCGTACCTGGATCGCCTACCTTTTGTATGCCGGCATTTTTGCGGGCATGATCTACCTTTTTATCATGTATCGCACCAATCGAAACCGTCTTCAGTATGAAATGAAGCTTTTGCACCTGCAGAACGAACAGGAGAAAAAACAAATAAACCTTTTCACACGTATTTCCCATGAATTTCGAACGCCGCTTACCCTTATAATCAACCCGGTCCAGGAATTGCTCAAAGCCCAGCAGGCTGCAAAAGAAAATAATGAGCTCAAATGCATCTACCGCAATGCAAGGCGGCTGTTGAGCCTTGCAGATCAGCTCCTGTTGTTTCAAAAGGCAAATACGGGAGATGATCCGCTGATAGCCGCTCAATTTGATTATACCCTGCTATGTAAGGAAGTATACCTGTATTTTGAACAGGATGCTTATATCAAAAAGATCGACTATCAGTTCCATTGTCACAGCAGCCTGAATATTTACGGGGACAGGCAAAAGTTGGAGATCGTACTGATCAACATCCTGTCGAATGCCTTTAAATATACGCCGCCCGGAGGCAGGATCATCTTCGATGTACAGGATACAGCCCATGAAATAGTTACTACCATTGCTGATTCGGGTCCAGGTATACCACCCCATGCAGGCGACAGGATATTCGAACGTTTTTATCAGGCCGCCGATCACCAGACCATTTTAAAACCCGGCTTTGGCATCGGCTTATTTCTCGTAAAATCCATCGTAGACTTACACAAAGGCAATATTACCTATTCGAGCCACCCGGGAAAAGGCACATCTTTTACGCTTTCTCTTCTTAAGGGTGTTTCACATTTCAGTGAGAATGATATGATCTCTGCCGGAGAACAAATATCTCTGATGCCGCAGCCGGAGGCCACAGCTGCTCCATCACAGGAGGACCCGGTAACGCGATATACAAATGAAGATCATGAAGAAGAGACCCTGATCGCAGACGACACCACCATCCTGCTGATAGAAGACAACCAGGAGTTAAGGAGGTACGTTGCAGGGATATTTAACAAAAATCACCACGTTATTGAGGCAGGCTCCGCAGAAGAGGGTTTGATAATAGCAAGAGAAAGTCTCCCGGATCTGATCATCACTGACATCACTATGCAGGAAATGACGGGTATAGAGCTCTGCCGTACCCTAAAGAATGATCCCACCGTCAGTCATATACCGATTGTTATGCTCACAGCCGCCAATTCGCCCGGATCAAAGCTTCAGGCCATTGAATTTGGGGCCGACGATTACTTCAACAAACCGTTTGACAAAGAGCTATTGGTGGCAAGGGTCGCTAACCTGTTAAAGAACAGGACAGTTCTTCAAAACTATTTTTATAATGAGGTGACCCTCCAAAAAAATGATGTTAAAGTATCGGAAGAATATAAGCTCTTTTTAGAAACTTGCATCGCCATCGTGGAAGACCATTTGGAAGATCCAGCTTTCAATATCCAAACACTCGCGTCTGCCATCGGGATGAGCCACTCGAAACTTTATAAGAAGGTCAAGTCCGTTTCAGGACTTACCGCGGCCGCCTTCATAAGATATATAAGACTGCGAAAAGCAGCTGACCTGTTCATCAATACGAACATGAATATAAACGAGACGTCTTTCCAGGTAGGCTTCAACAACGTCAAATATTTTCAAAGACAATTTTGCAAACTTTTTGGGGTCAACCCATCGGAGTATATCAAAAGATACAGAAAAGGATTTGCGAAAGGATACAGGATCAACAAAAGTGTGCTGGGTAAACATTGACCGACACCTGCATCAACGTGTACACAATCTACCGGAACGCAAAATAAACCATTCGCCATAACCGCTGTTCGCACTCTGCTCATTGGTTCTTCTGGTAAATGATATGACCCTCCCGGATCGTGTAGGCGACATGATAGAAAGCGCTCTGATCTTTGGCCGGATCACCATCCAGAATTACCAGGTCAGCATCGAGTCCCTTTTTGACTGCCCCTGTGGAATTGGCAAAACCTAACCTCGCCGCAGGAACCGTAGTTAATGAAGCGAGTATTTGCGGAAAGGTCAGACCGGCGCGTGCCAGGTAACCAAATTCCCTGGTCAAAGAAGGATAATTCGTCAGAAAACCTATGTCTGTACCGAACATAATTTGCCCCCCTATATCCGAATAACTTTTTACTTCTTTCAGTATTCCATCGAAATCCTTATCCTTGTCAAATAGTGTCAAGGTTGGAATGAGTGTGACATTGGCTGCTTTTAGCCGTTGGGAAATAGTGATATTCCATTTTGAAGGTTCTTCTGAGGCATGAGCCAGCACGTCAACATGACCGGTGAGTACCAGCTCAACACCATCCATATTCGTCGGGTGTGCAAAGACCAGCTTTCCTTTGCTATGCGCCTCGGCTGTAGCGGCCTGGACGACCGGCAATGGCATCGGATTAAATTCGATATGCCCATGGGGACGCATGATGCTTACGGCCATAAGCTTTACAATATCCGCACCTCGATCAAGCTGTTCATCAACAATTCTGGCAGCATCGGCGGCCGTTGCTGCTTCGTAATTTTTCAAAGCTTTCACCAGCGCCGGAGGTGAATAGTCTGTAACATAATAGGGAATGCCATCTTTTGGGAAAATAGGCGATCCTGCCGTCATGATCCGTGGCCCCTTCACTTCGCCGGTGGTGACCCTGCGGCGCAAGGAAAGCGTGTTTTGAAGTTCAGAACCAATATCGACTACCGAAGTGAACCCATATCTTGTCAGCATGTCCTGCAACTGGGAAGTGAGCTGCCGGGCAGGCAGGTTAGCTGCATCATTCCATTTTGGCTCCATGAAATGAACATGGGTGTTCCAGAAGCCGGCAACTACTGTTTGTCCCGTACAATTGATTATCGGAATACCCTTTGGAATGGATACTTGTCCCTTCCGGCCGACTTCAATAATTTTACCGTGTGCAACAATGACTACCCCATTAGGGATCGGCGTTTCTCCGGGTCCCGGGTAGATCAACGCATCAGTCATTGCGAATTCATCCGATACAGCAGCCTGCTGTGCAGGGAGGGGGAGTTCGAATAAGAGAAAAACGCTTAATAACAGGTAACAGGACAATTTGGGGGTTCGTCTCTTTGAATGCCGTCTCATCAACATTACAGCCGGCATGAGTAGCATTACGAAGGTAATGACACCTACTTGTCGTGGGGCGGCAGCTTTCATCAAGCGGACGAGCTGTGTTTCCTGAAGAACGTGGCTTGAGGTCCAGGGATACCCCGTCATATGTCCCACTGTCTCTAAAACAACCAGAATGGAACTGACGCGGATCAACGCGGCCGGCGATCTGAAAAAACCAGGTTTAGTCATGTTTTTTATTTTTATTTGTATAGTCAGCTTTCCTTGCATGCATCGAGCCGTCGCCGCAAGAAATTGCGTTCCATGGCATTGCGTGCCACTGAAAGCGCTGTGGCGAAGTGCGCTTTCGCAAGTGCGTAATTTCCCCGACGAAGTTCCAACTCCCCAAGCGTTGCCGGGTAGAACGGGTAAGAAGAAATTCGTTCAAGGTCAGGAATAACACTAATCTCCTGCAATCCCCGTTCGGGGCTATGCAACTGTGCTATGGCAATCGCCCGATTAAGTGCGATCACCGGAGAAGGATTTATGGCAATTAGCTTATCATAAAGCGAAATGATCAGCTCCCAATCAGTATCTTCACTTCGTGAGGCGCAAGCATGCGTACAAGAGATAGCCGCCTCGAGATGATATTTTGTCAGTTCGGTACCAGCCGCAGAAAGATTAAGCATCGCTTCTCCATCCGCTATGAGCTGATGATCCCACAAAGACCGATCCTGATCAAATAACGCAACAAGATTGCCCGAACCATCCAAACGAGTTGGCAATCGCGCCGCATTGAGATACATCAACGCAGCAAGCGCGTAAGTAGGAGGGGTAGCCAAAGGACGACACGCGATGAGTATATTCATCAGCCGGATAGCTTCCTGGCAGAGCTCCTTGCGCACTGCCGCCTCGGGTGATGATCCATGATACCCCTCGTTGAACAGTAAATACAATGCTTCCAAAACAGAGGAAAGCCGCGACAGATAATTCGGAAGGGCGAGATCAAACAGGTTTGTAGATTCCGCCAGTAGTTGCTTTGCCCGGGTGATGCGCTTTTCAATAGCGGCATGGCTGCTGACGAAGGCTTGGGCGATTTCCTTGACAGTAAATCCGCATAATATGTGCAAAATAAGCGCAATCTGGCCCTCCTGCGAGAGGTTGGGATGGCAGCAGGAAAACATCATCCGCAACTGGGAGTCGTTCACACCATTCGCACTAAATGCAGCGTCGACTGTCGGGGCAAGCGTCCATTCTGATTCAAAAAACCGCACTAATTCCGGTTCAGACGCTCTGGCTGTCTGCTCCCGACGCAAAATATCCGTGGCCCGGTTTTTGGCAGTAGTCATCAGCCATGCGGAGGGATTCTTCGGTAGACCGTTCAGCTCCCACGTCTCCATAGCACGGCAAAAGGCGTCCTGAACGACGTCTTCTGCCAATGCCAGATTGCGGATCCCGAAAAGCCGGGTAAGCGTGGCAACAATTCGACCGAATTCATGGCGAAAAAAATGACTCTCAATTTCCATCGGTTGCTCCTGGTTGTCCGATTGTACGTACTTCTACAGATCCGCCATCCTCGAAAATGGGGCATCCGAGGGAAAAGGTCACAGCCTCATCGATATCCTTCGCTACGATGATACTATAGCCGCCGACCACGTCTTTGGATTCTGCATAAGGTCCGTCAATAACCTGCTTTTTTTTCCCCTTCACCACTTTGCCGCCAGGTTGCAGCGGTTCTCCGAATGATTTCAAATGTCCATTGTCACTGAGATCCTTTAGCCAGGTCATCCATTTGGCCGTCTTCTTCTGCATTTCCTCGGCAGTCGCGGCTGGTTCATATCCGCGATATAAGTATACGTATTCGTTCATGACTGTTTTCATTAAATTGATGGTATTAATATGTTTTATTTTTTGCGCACAAGCCACTAGTCATCGAGGGCTCCCATGGTCATATTGACCGTCGTTCCCATCATAATGCTGGCCTTGTCGGAAGCCAAAAAAACGGCCACATCAGCCATCTCGGCAAGTGTCACGAAGCGCTTCGGATGGTTCGACCCTGCAAGATAACCGGAAAACTGTTCCCAGGTCAGTCCCTGCCTGGTTTCGAATATTTCCCGTATCGTTTCTGTCTCCGGCATGGCGTGCGGCTGCAGACCGACCACGCGAATGCCCTGAGGAGCAAGTTCCTTCGATAAGTATCGGGTGAGTGCTTCCTTGGCAGCCTGCGACGGGCCATACCCACCGTTTGGCGTTCCAATTCTCGCGGGAGGTGCCGTGACAGTCATGATCACCCCGGATTTATTTTGGAGCATGTGTCTCGCCGCAAACCGCGCAGTAAGAAAATAGGAGGTGGTATAACTCGTTATCGGCAGGGAAAATTGTTTAAGGTCCATATCGACCAGCGAAGGTCCAAGATACCTGGCTGGGGAATTCCCCATCGCATTGAAAGAAATATCGATACGGCCTGCCTTCCCCACTACTAGCTGCAGATGATCAGCTATCTCCTGCTCATCAAGCGCATTCACCGCTGCTACTTCGGCAACGCCGCCCCCGGCTACGATGTCCCTTGCAACCACCTCCAACGGCGCCAGCCGATGCCCGGTGAGAAAAAGCCTGGCTCCTTCGCGCGCGAAGGCACGTGCGACAGCTCCGCCGATGCCTCCGCCTGCCCCATAAATTACCGCCACTTTGTTTTTTAGTTCATTCATAAATTTACTCTTTTGCTGATTAATAAGGCGTGAAACCTTCACGCTACTTAACCAAGACGTTTGGGGCTACCCTGTCCGGACATTTTTCGAATAGTATATTTTTCAGGAAGGTGATTGCAATGACATTCGATCCGGACGCGGGTTTCCTAAAAGAAAAAAGCAGGCAAAATGGTGTTTATTCCATCTTGCCTGCTTGCGAGGTCTCGAGCAGATTCGAACTGCTGTAGAAGCTTTTGCAGAGCTCTGCCTAGCCACTCGGCCACGAGACCCTATACCCGCCCAAAGATACCTTTTTCCAGACACCCTGTACCAGATACCTTTTTTTTGGGCAGGTGCGAAATTAAGATAATTTTGAAGAAGTTCGAAAAAAAACATCAGAATTTATGCAAGCAATCGCTGAAAGTGAACTTATTATCAATAGCAGAGGCGCCATCTACCACCTGGACCTGAGACCGGAAGAGCTGGCAGACACGATATTTACCGTTGGCGACCCCCACCGGGTATCGGCCGTCAGCAAGCATTTTGACAAGATTGAGCATAAAGCGAACCACCGGGAATTTGTCTCCCATACAGGGTACATCGGTAAAAAAAGGGTCACCGTCGTCAGCACAGGCATTGGCACCGACAATATAGACATCGTCCTCAATGAACTGGACGCCCTGGCAAATATCGACCTGGCGACTCGCACGGTGAAACCCCAGCTTTCCACCCTGACGGTCATCCGGATAGGCACCTCCGGCGCCCTGCAAAAAGATGTATCCGTAGATAGCTTCGTCGCCAGCACCCACGGATTGGGTATCGACAATTTACTCAACTTCTATAGACACGAAGACACGGAAGAAGACAATACCCTCCTGCAGTCCTTCACCACCCAGACCCAGCTGCACCACCGCCTGGCACAGCCCTATATCAGCGGGGCCAGCCCCACCCTGCTCCGGCATTTTGTGGACGGCTTCCACCAGGGTATCACGGTCACCTGCCCTGGATTTTATGGCCCCCAGGGTAGGGTCCTGCGCCTGGGATTGAGCCAGCCGGAGCTGATCGACAGACTGACAGGCTTTTCCTACGGCCCCCACCGGATCACGAATTTCGAAATGGAGACAGCCGGTATTTATGGATTAGGACGGCTCCTGGGCCATCATTGCCTGAGCCTCAGCGCTATCGTGGCCAACCGCATCAGCAGGACATTTTCAACGGACGGCAATGCCGTCATTGAAAAGCTCATCGGCGAGACACTGAGAATTGTCGAGAAGATGTGATACTTTTGTCCATCTTAGAACCACCATGAGCAAAATGCATTTTTATAAATATCAGGGCACCGGAAATGATTTTATTATCCTGGATAATCGCAACTGGAGCTACACCGCCCTCACCGTAGAACGGGTGAAACTGCTCTGTGACAGACGTTTTGGCATCGGCGCCGACGGGCTGATGCTGTTGAATACCAAGACCGGCTATGACTTCGAAATGAAATACTACAACGCCGACGGAAGGGAAAGCAGCATGTGCGGCAATGGCGGTCGTTGCCTGGTCAGGTTCGCCTATGACCTTGGCATCCATAAGGACGAATATTATTTCATTGCAACCGATGGGCCGCACCAGGCCAGGATCGAAGACGACGGCACCGTAAACCTCAAAATGAAGAACGTGACGGGCATCCGGGATTACCACAACGATTTTATCCTGGACACCGGCTCACCCCATTACATAAAGATGGTGACGGACGTCATGGATTATGAGGTGTTCAGGAAAGGCATGGAGATCCGCTACAGCAGCGAATTTGCCAGGGAAGGTATCAATGTCAACTTTGTGGAGCAAAAGAGGGTGGACGAGATCATTGTCCGCACCTACGAACGGGGCGTCGAGGACGAGACGCTCTCCTGTGGCACCGGCGTTACAGCCAGCGCCCTGGCCTGCTATCACAATGAGCTGGGATACAACAACGTCCGGGTCCTCACCAAAGGCGGTAAATTGCGGGTGGAATTCGACAGAGTGGGAGATAACGCTTTTGAAAATATCTGGCTCTGCGGACCAGCAGTGAAAGTATTCGAAGGAGACCTCGAAGGTTGAACATGAAAAAAGATCATGATCCAGTTTTTTAAGAACATAAATCATCAAACCGTAGAAGTTGAGCAGGCCGCGGACGGCACCTGGATCAATATCCTGCCGCCTTTAAAACAGCAGGAGTTCTCCAACCTGTCCTCGGAGCTGGATATCCCCCTGGATTTCCTCACGGACTCCCTGGACATCGACGAACGGCCCCGCTTCGAAGAAGAGGACAACGTTAAGCTCATCGTCATCAAGACGCCGACGGAAAACAACTCTTTCAACGAAAGTGACGCCTACTATATCACCATTCCCATCTGTATCATCCTTACCCACAATCAGATCGTCACCGTCAACTCTTTTGAGAACGGCGCCATCAAGAAATTCCTCAACACTTTCCAGAACAGGCATCCCGACAAGAAGAATATGATGGTCCTGAAGGTCATCGAAAAGATCACCCAAACCTACCTGGAATACCTGAAGGAGATCAACCAGCGCCGCAACCTGATGGAACAAAAGCTGTACGCATCCAACAGGAATGAAGAGCTGCTGGAGCTGATGAAGATCCAGAAAAGCATGGTCTATTTCGTGACAGCCCTCCGCAGCAATGAGATCCTGCTGCTGAAAATGGCCCGAACCAATTTCCTGGGTCTTACGGATGAAGAGAAGGAGTTCCTCGACGATCTGGCCGTGGACATGTCGCAGGCGCTGGAAATGGCCAATATCTACACCAACATACTCAGCAGCACTCTGGATGCCTTCGCCAGCATCATCAACAACAATATGAATAACGTATTGAAGCGGCTGACCTCCATCACGATCATCCTCTCGCTGCCGGCCCTCGTCTCGGGTATCTATGGTATGAACGTACCCATCCCCGGGTCCAATTCGCATTATGCTTTTTATATACCCATTGTCCTTTCGCTGGGGATTTCCATCGTCATCAGCTGGTATTTTATGAAGAAGAAGTGGTTTTAATTCAGTACTTTTATTGACGAATGAAATGGCCTGTTTATATATTGCTGATGGCTGCCCTCACCTATATCTGTGAGACCATCCGGTTGCCATTCCATCTGTTGGAACAACAGCAGGCTACGGCGGCTGCCAGCACCTGCCACATGGAAAAAGGTCAGCAATGCCCTTATGAACATGAACACGCCGGGAACACGTCCGCACATGATTGCAAAGGCTGCTGCAATCCCACAGCCAACTGTACCAATTGTCCACTCTGCTATACGGCAGAAGTTACCGCCACTTATTCATCAGCCGGTGTATCCGCCGGTATCAGACTACAGTATCCCGAGATCCCGGGACAACCGCTGACAGACTATGCCGCATCGACCTGGAAGCCACCCAATGCGTGATCCTTACCAAAAATCACCTCATCATTATTCTCAACATCAAAAAACGTATATGAAAAATATATTTTTATTGGCGCTTGCCACTGCATTGACGCTTGGCCAGGCTGCACATGCTTCCGATAAACCCAAACATGCAAAGAAAGCATGCAAGGATTGCACCGAAAAAGTTTGTACACCCGCCTGCAAGGACCATTGTGGCCAGGGCTGCTGTGCAAAAGCACATTGATCTTTGATCTTAAGGCCCTCCGGATCGTCCGGAGGGCTTCTCAAACACCATACATGATAAATCTGAGAGTCTACGGCATCTTACTGGGAGAAAATAAGCAGGTCCTCGTCAGCGATGAATATATCCGTGGCGGCTACTATACAAAATTCCCGGGTGGCGGCCTGGAATTCGGAGAAGGTACAAGGGATTGCCTGAAAAGAGAGTTTAAAGAAGAGATGGACCTGGAAGTGCGCATTGGGGATCATCTGTATACCACCGACTTCTTCCAGATGTCCGCTTTCAACCCGGAACACCAGATCATCTCCATCTATTATTTTGCCGAAGCCCTGGGGCCCATAAAAGCCCCCCTGCGTACCAAACCATTTGATTTTGATGAAAGAGAATTAAGGATCTACGCCGAAAGAAAAGAAACGGAGACTTTTCGCTTCATCGACTGGCACCAGTTCAGCGCGGAGAGCGTGACCCTGCCCATCGATAAGGTGGTGGCGGATATCGTGAAGGCCAGGTACTGACGGCGCCTGAACATTCAGATCACATCTAATGCCTCACCCTTCCACCGGATGCGCAGGCGTATCCAGCACCAGTTCCATGAACGTAAGGTCCAGCCAGGCCCCGAATTTATAGCCCACCTGCCGGAAATGCCCCACCTCCTCAAACCCAAAGCCGCGATGCAGCCGCTTGCTGACCTCATTGGAACCATCTATCACAGCAATGATGGCATGCACATCCTGCTGCCTCGCAGTCTTTACCAAGGGCTCCAGCAATAGCTTCGCGATCCCTTTTCCCCGCTGCCCCTCCGCTACGTATACGGAGTTCTCCATCGTATACTTATAGGCAGGCCAGGGACGGAAAGGACCATAAGAGCTGAAGCCGACGACCTTCCCTTCCGACTCCGCGACAAAGACAGGAAAACCGCCCTGTACACGGCTGTCATACCATGCCTTGCGCATTTCCATCGTATGAGCCTCATAGTGATATACAGCTGTGGTGTTAAGGATAACATGGTTGTAGATCTCCAGCATGGCAGGAAGATCTTCCTCGCGGGCAGTTCGAATGGTTACCATAATGGCTGTGTTTAATGGCGAACAGACAATTTTTCCACCATCTCCTCCCCTATCTCATCGGAAGAGACCCCAAAACCATTCACCAGCACGCCTTTCCGGCCGTCCCTGGACTCGATGGCGTATACGACGGCTTCGTCGGCAGGATCACTGTTGCCCTCGAATCGATAAACTTCCGTGATGGTGAATTCAGAAGGACGCAGCTTGGAGGAAGAACAACTGATACAGTCCGCTTCCAGGTTGAAGTCGATGGAATATCCCCTCTCCTTAAGCCCCTTGATGGCTTCGACTACAGTGTCGTATGCGTACATGTTATAATGAGTTTAATGCGTAAAATCCGTACGGGCAACTGCTGCAATTTACTAATTTCTACCGTATCTGCTGGTGGGTCTGCTTGATAACACCCATGACGAAAGTACTTTGCACATGCCCGATATTTTCCACCTGCCCCAGCTTATTGACATGAAAATCGTAGTAATCGTCCATATTGTCCACCGCCACCTTCAGCAGGAAATCAAATTCCCCGGAAATGATGTAACACTCCACGATCTCCGGTAGTTCATGGATCGTCCTGATAAATTTTGCGCCACTCCGCTTGTTATGCTCTTTTAAAGAAACATAGCAGATGGCCATCAATCCCTTTTTTACCTTGGAATGATCCACCAGCGTGGCATACCGAAGTATGACACCCGTATCCTCCATCCGTTTGATACGCTCGTGCACAGGAGTAGTGCTCAGATGCACTTTGGCAGCGATCTCCCGCACCGTAATTTTGGCGTCTGCCTGCAGCAGCCGCAGGATGGCTTTGTCCTTTTCATCCAAAGGCACAGGTGCAATAGCCGTTTTTTCTGTTTCGGAGGATTTTTCCATAACCTTATATGCATTTGTTCTGCTAATTTAGCATTTTATACACTTTTGTTCCAAATTTATCGTTATAAGCTCCATTTTTGTTCTACTATTATACCTTTGTTTCAAATTAAAAAGCAAATACCAATGTCAACAAAAACACTTGCTATCGATCTGAAGCTCCCTTATAAAGTGAAGGATATGAGCCTGGCTGAGTGGGGTCGTAAAGAGATCCGCCTTGCAGAAGCCGAAATGCCGGGCCTGATGGCCATCCGGGCGGAATATGGCAAACAGCAGCCGCTGAAAGGTGCCCGCATAGCAGGCTGTCTCCATATGACCATCCAGACAGCCGTCCTCATCGAAACCCTGGTTGCGCTGGGCGCGGAAGTGAAATGGAGCTCCTGCAATATATTCTCCACCCAGGATCAGGCTGCCGCCGCTATCGCAGCTGCCGGCATCGGCGTTTTTGCCTGGAAAGGCCAGACCCTGGAAGATGCTGACTGGTGCATCGAACAAACATTGTTCTTCGGCAGCACTGATCGCCCCCTGAACATGATCCTGGACGACGGCGGTGACCTCACCAACATCGTATTCGACAAATATCCCGAGCTGGTACAGCACGTAAAAGGACTCAGCGAAGAGACGACCACAGGTGTACACCGCCTGTACGAAAGGATGGAAAAAGGTACCCTGCCCATTCCCGCCATCAATGTGAATGACTCCGTTACCAAATCCAAGTTCGACAATAAATACGGTTGTAAAGAATCCCTCGTGGACGCTATCCGCCGCGCTACCGATGTCATGATGGCCGGTAAGGTCGCAGTCGTAGGCAGCTATGGCGACGTAGGTAAAGGTTCGGCCGCCAGCCTGAAAGGCGCCGGCTGCCGCGTCATCGTCACCGAGATAGACCCCATCTGCGCACTGCAGGCCGCTATGGACGGATTTGAAGTGAAGAGAATGGTGGACGCCGTGAAGGAAGCTGACATCGTCGTCACTGCCTCCGGTTGCCGCGACCTGATCACGGAAAAACATTTCCGCCTGATGAAGGACAAAGCCATCGTTTGTAACATCGGTCACTTCGACATCGAGATCGATATGGCCTGGCTGAATACCACCTATGGTCATACAAAAGATACCATCAAGCCCCAGGTAGATGTGTACAACATCGACGGAAAAGATGTCATTATCCTGGCAGAAGGCCGCCTGGTCAACCTGGGTTGCGCTACAGGTCACCCTTCTTTCGTAATGAGCAACTCTTTCTCAAACCAGACACTTGCCCAGATAGAACTCTGGACCAATCACAGCAAATACGAGAACAAAGTGTATGTGCTGCCTAAGGTCCTGGATGAGAAAGTGGCACGCCTGCACCTCTCTAAGATAGGCGTAGAGCTGGATGAGCTGACGGAAGCACAGGCTACCTACCTCGGTATCCCCAAGGCCGGTCCTTTCAAACCCGAACACTATCGCTACTAGTAATACAAAACCCCGGTCAATTTAAACCGGGGTTTTTTTATATCTATCCGATTGATCTATCTATCCGAAAAACTAAACTCCGCCGGCTCCTTAAACACCCTATCCCCGCTCTTCAGATACAGCACCTCCCCTGTCACCGAAGCCACCTCCAGGTAAAGATCCTCCCCGTTACCAATAGAGTCGAAATCCTCCGGACTTATCTCTATATAAAAATTCTCCCTGTCCGGGTAAAACAATAGACACTTGCCATAGAGAGGGTCAAGATATTTCCTGGACAAAAATGCATGGCAATACTTTGTATCATTACGCACCTCCTTGAAAAAAGGAAGGATCAGCCGCCGGAAATCCTTGATGACAAAGAACAGGAAAACGGCGCCAAAGAACGCAGCGAAAAAAGGGAATACCGTTTTAAACTCGGCCCTGTATTTCGACGGACGTCCCCCTATAGACCCGCCAGGCTCCATTTTGAAATAGATATATACCAGCATCAGGAAAAGAGGAGCATACAGTTTCAGCAAGGTGAACCAGGCCTTTTCCTTTAATTTTTGAAGGACGGCCTTGTCCTCGGGGGAAAGAGGTTTGGTCGTGGGCATATAGATATCCATAGGAGATAGATTTTGCTTTCCAATATACTCACTATCAGGGATAAAGTCAATAGGGCCTCTACGGCATGACCGACGCCTTTAAGCTGGTAAGATAAGCTATCCGGGCTTTTACATCGATCCCCGTATCCCTGGTCGCTTTCAGGGGATGGCCTTTATAAAAGTTATAGCGGGTGCCTTCGGGATCGATCCCCAGCGTAAGTGTTTCAACTGACTGTATGGATGCAGGTAGGTTAGCCCCATACCAGTGTTCATCCTCTTTTTGCGCCCAGGTCACCAGCGCCAGCTGAGCATGTGCAGGATACATAGAGGCTCCTTTTCGCGCCGCATCCAGCGCCGTATCATTGCCATACAAGATAGTCATCGTTCCATCCGACTTGTTGATCCGGGAGGTAATCACCTTCCAATCCAAAGGATTAAAGGCTGCCGTATCTGCATCCGTACCAGCCCGCCCCTTCCAATCCACCGGCGACGTAAATACAAAGTCATGATCATGCATAGGCTGATGGCAGTGGGTGCATTCGGTGGCGAAAGAGGCATCCTTACCATAAGGCTTCAATTGCGTACCCTTCCATCTCCCCCAGCCCCAGCCGGCAGTCCCGGCATATCTACTTTTATCCTTGATCATGAACTCCACTTGTAGGAACTCCCCCGGCATGATCTCACCGGTGGGCCTGAGCAATCCCTTCCAGGCGATCTTGGCAAAGGCAGTCCCGTCGGGCCAGGGATTCGTATGTCCTTCCCGGACGGCTTTGACGGCCGTAGGGTTACCCGTGATCACCCGCAGTGTGCCATTATCCCACCTTTCCGTGCTGCTGATGGCCTGCCAGTCCCTGTAGTCGGGCAAATAGGCAATGCCGTTAAGCTCGGGCTGCACATCGGAAGGCCGGCCGGCAGATACGACCCATTTTGCATATTGCTCATCGGCCAGGCGGATCACGGCACTGTCAGCCAGCTTTGGCAAAGCCAGGGACGCCAGGTATTTTCTCAGGACTCTCACATCGGCTTCGGACACGCGGGCGCCTGTGTGAAAAGTTGTATACTGCCTCAAAGGCATCTCATTAAATACGATCTGGTTCAGGGACTCGAAAAGCTTTCCTTTCTGCTGATCGATGGTCAGGCTGTCCCAGTGAGAGAAATTGAGCAGGGACCTCCCCTCCTTTACATGGGCCGCCACAAGCCAGTACGCAGGCGCCGGCTTATCAAACCAGGCCAGCTTCGTCTCATTCGAGTGACAGTCATAGCAAGCCCGCTGCAGGATCGATCTCACCTCCGGCGGGGCCTGAAGGTCCGCCGTGACAGGAGGATTGTCCAACGAAGGACGGAAGAACTGGATCAGCACGAAGATCGCCAGGAGGGCGACCGCCACACGAATGATCTTTCTTCTGAAGAATCTTTTAGCCATAAAACCACTTTGAGTTTAACGTCCCAGCACTTCCGGATTGATCACCGAAGGCGGATTCCCGGCATTGGGTCCCAGCCCCAGGGCTGCAACAAGATTTTCCGCCGCCAGCTGAGCCAACCCATGCTGCGCTTCCCAGGTACCACCCGCAATATGGGGCGTCAGCACGATATTCGGCAACCCCAGCAACGCGGGATCCACAGCAGGCTCCCCTTCGAATACATCCAGGCCGGCGGCAGCGATCCTCCGTTCAGCAAGCGCCTTCGCCAAAGCAGGTTCATCGATCAGCCCGCCCCTTGCTATATTAAAAAGCATAGCCGTACTCCGCATCATTTGCAACTCCTTCTCACCGATGATATGGTAATTACCGGGGTTCAACGGTAGCGCCAGCACGATAAAATCGGATGCGCCCAGCAGCGCCTCCTTTGTAGCATAGGCAGCCTGACATTCCTCCTCTATCGTAGCATCCAATGGACGTCTGTTATAATACAGCACCTTCATCCGGAATCCGGTAGCCCTCCTGGCAATGGCCTGCCCGATCCTGCCCATCCCGATGATGCCAAGCGTTTTATCGCAAAGGTTAGTGCCGAAAAAGCTGCTGCCGGCAGAGCCTTTCCAGTTGCCGCCGCGAATCCAGCGATCCCCTTCCGCCAGACGGCGGGCTGTCGTGATCATCAGGCCCCAGGTATAGTCCGCCACCGTCTCGTCGGCAGGTCCCGGTGAATTGGTGGCAATGATACCCGCACGTGTAATCGCAGGAATATCTAAATTGTTAAAACCCGCAGCCGAAACACAAATAGCCTTTAGCCGGGTGTTGCCTTCCAGCGTGTCGGCATTGATCTTCTCACCCCCTGCCAGCATGACCCCGTCCTTATCCTTCAGGGCGGCCTTTAGCCCATCGGCCGTATAACGGGCGCCCTCATTTACCTCCACCTCGAAATATTCGCGTGTGAAATTGATAACATCGGGGAAAATTGGCCTGGTAATAAGGATCTTCGGTCGCATAACGCTTTAGCATTTCTTTAATAAACTTCACAGGCCAGTAGCCTTCTGATATATAAAGCAACAAATTTTAAACAACCTTAAAAAATAAAGTTATGAAAGTGCTTATATCCATCTTACTCCTGATTTCCGTAGTGGTTTCCGGTGTCACCAGCCTGAACCTGTTCTACCAGTTCGACTTTAACACTTCCGCAGTGCTGACCATTGCCAGCTACCTGTCCATCGTATTCTGCATATATGCACTGACCGTTGGCAATAAGAAAACATCCATCGCGAAAGCCAAATAACCTACCTACATAAGAACATTAAGGACGGATCCGGTTGCCGAAAGGCGCCGGATCATTTTTTTGGCCAGGCAGCACGCCTGCCGGACATTTTTGTCCAGTTTCGGCAATTCCCCTAAATTGTACCCCCCTTACATGCGACCGCCGTCCAAAACCTTGTATATGAAAATAGGCCTCTTTAAATGGTACAGAAATGTATCCATTGCGAAGAAATTGTATTTCACCGTAGGTACGATGGCACTATTGATCGCGTTCGAGCTCTTCGTACTGATCTTTTCCATCAATACCTTGTCTTCCGTCCGGGCTTATGTCGGAGGAGAAGGGCTATGGTCCAAAGCGCAGAAAGACGCTATGTACCAACTGCTGAAATATGCCCATACCCATGATGAAGCCGACTATGCCCGCTTCCAGGATTTCATGAGGGTCAACCTGGGTGACCATAAGACCCGCCTCGAGCTGAGCAAACCTCACCCGGATATGGCCATCGCCCGGCAGGGCTTCATCGAAGGCCGCAATCACCCGGACGATATCGATGGCATGATAAAGTTGCTGAGAAGATTCCACGGCGACTATTATATCAATAGAGCGATCACCGCCTGGGCCAATGCCGACCGGGTAGTAGCCGGGTTCACCACCATCGGCGAAGAATTACATCAGGAGATCATCAAGAGCAATCCCTCCCAGGAACGTATAACCGATCTGGTCAACAGGATAGATCCCCTGAATGCCGAGCTCACCCCTTTCGAAGACGAATTCTCCTATGCATTGGGCGAAGGGTCCCGCTGGCTGGAAAACACGGTGCTCCGCGTCCTTTTCTTCATAGCGCTGAGTGTGGAATGCACAGGCCTGCTCCTTGCCTGGTCAGTTAGCCGCGGCATCCGGAAAGGCCTCAAAGAGATCCTCATGTCATCCAGGGCCGTGGCAAAAGGAGATTTCAGCCTGAAAGCAAAAGCTTTTTCGCGCGATGAGATCGGTATCCTGGCCAATGACTTCAACATGATGGCCGAAGAACTGGAAAGACTGGGAAAAGAGAATAAAGAGGTCAACAACTCGCTGGAAAAAAAGGTGCGTCAACGGACTGCACAGATCGAAAGTAAGAACAAGGAGCTGGAACAGTTCGCCTATGTGGCATCCCATGATCTGCAGGAGCCCCTCCGGACCATCTCCGGCTTTGTCGAGCTGCTTCAGCAACAATACAAAGGACAGTTGGACGAGAATGCAGATAAATTCCTGGACTACCTGCTCCAGGCTTCCGAAAGAATGAAAGTGCTCATTAAGGACCTGCTCGATTATTCACGCATCGGCCGTGAAAAAGAATCCACGCAGGTGGACTGCAATCTGCTGGTGAAAGAAGTAATGGCCGACCTCGACAAGATCATTGCAGATACGGGAGCCACTGTCCATGCCAGCTCCCTTCCTGTCCTGCAGGCCTATCCCACCGAGCTCAAGCTGCTGTTCCAGAATCTTATCAGCAACTCCATTAAATTTCGTAAACCAAACGAGGTACCCACCATCGACATCGGATCGGTGAGAGAGAACGGGCATTGGAAATTCTTTGTGCAGGATAATGGCATCGGCATTGACCCGCAGTTCTTAGACAGGATCTTTATCATCTTTCAGCGGTTGCATACCCGCAGCGAATATGAGGGCTCCGGCATAGGGCTGGCTCATTGTAAAAAGATCGTGGAAATGCATGGCGGCAGGATCTGGGCAGAATCAAGGCCCGGAGAAGGAAGCCGGTTCTTCTTCACCATTGGCAATGAGCTGTCGTAACAGGTCATCTGGCAGCAGCTCAACGGGACGAATCTTTCTTTATGCGCCCCGTGTCTTTCTGAAAGGCCGTATCGGCCATGGACGGGTTGGTAGCGCTGTTATTATCCGGTGCGGGACTGTTCAAATGCGTGTTCGTCGAATCCTTCGTTCCAGACCTGGGCCCGGCGCCTTCGCACTTTGTCAGGACAGCCACGGCGATGAGTGACACCGCTAATACCGGCAAAACAAACCTTTTCCTGTTCATAAATGTTGATTTGGATATATTGACAAAAAAACTGTGCCATCCCGGAAGTATAACGGAGAATACAGACCTTTGTAAAAACAGGAGTAATATTCATGGATTTTATAGACTATTATAAAGTACTGGGAATTAACAAGAACGCCACACAGGATGAGATCCGTGCGGCCTACCGCAAGCTGGCGCGGAAGCACCATCCGGACCTGAACCAGAATGACAAAGAGGCCAATAAGAAATTTCAGCAGATCAACGAAGCCAATGAAGTGCTCAGCGATCCGGACAAACGGAAGAAATATGACCAGTATGGCAAGGACTGGCAGCATGCCGAAGCATTCGAAAAAGCACAACAGTCCGGAGGCGCCAGGGGACGCCGAAGCCAGGGCTCCTATCCGGGCGGCGGGTTCAGTAGTGAGGACTTTTCCGGCGGATTTGGCGGCGCTTCGGGTTTTGAGGACGGCGGTCAATTCTCAGACTTCTTCGAATCGCTCTTCGGCAGGGGCAGCAGCTCCGGCTCCAGCAGGAGCAAGTTCCGGGGACAGGACCTGCAGGCGGAACTACACCTCACCCTGGCAGATGCCTACCAGACACATCAGCAGGTGATCACCGTCAATGGCAGGAACATCCGGATCACCATTCCCGCAGGCGTAGAGAATGGCCAGGTCATAAAGCTGAAAGATCATGGCAACCCCGGGGTGAACAAAGGCCCCAATGGCGACCTGTATATCACTTTCATCATCGAAGAAGACAGCCGCTTCACACGGGATGGGAATGACCTGTATGCTAAATTCCCCATCGATCTCTATACAGCCGTTTTAGGCGGCGATACGACCATAGATACCCTCGGGGGAAAAATAAAGTTGAAGATCAAGCCGGAGACACAGAACGGGACCATCATGCGCCTGAAAGGAAAAGGCTTTCCCGTCTACAAGAAAGAAGGGCAATCAGGCGATCTTTATCTCACCCTGGAGATCAAACTGCCCGAAAATCTCTCGGAAAAAGAAAAGGCATTGTTCAGAGAGCTGGCGCGACTGGCAGAAAAGAGATCATAGCCCCGTGGCATAATAGTTGAACTCCCCCTGGAAAATATACCATGTATACCAACATCGTAAAAGACCAGGATCAGGCGCTCTGTCATCTCTTTTTCCATTGCTGTCTGGAAGACGATCGGTTCACCGAAGCCGAAATGGATAATCTGTCCGCCAAGCTGGTCACCCTGGGCCTGCAGCCTAAAGTGCATATCAAAGATGAGTTGTTGAGCTATCGCTCCTACAGATCCTCCATTATAGACGAAAGACGCTATCTCATCTATCTTATACAGCTGATAAAACCCGTAAATGAACTGGCCCTGTACTCTTATTGCATCGAGCTCTGCATCAGTGACCCCTCATTGGATGCCAGGGAAGATTCTCTCTTAAGCAAGCTGGCCGGCATACTGGAAATAGAACCCGGCATTGCACAGATAATTGAAAAGCTGGTCGCCCAGCGGCGGGCGGTCGAGATCCAGAAAGTTTTCTAACGGGAAGTAAAAGAGGGATTATTTTCCCCACCGCCCTTCCCGTTAAGCGCTCCAGCCCCGTGGCATGATTTTACTGCTTCATCCTACTGTAAATGATTACTTCCAGGTTAAAACATATTGTTATGACAAACACAAAAGAAACGATCGAGGTGTTGAATGACCTCATACAGATCAACAATGACAGAATTGCCGGCTATGAAAAGGCAATAAAAGAAACGAAGGATGAAGACGAGGACCTGAAGGTCCTGTATGCTTCAATGATCGCTGAAAGCCACAGGAATAAGATCGCCCTGGCTTCCGAAGTACAGGCATTGGGCGCGGAGGTCGAATCAGGCACGACCACCAGCGGTAAGATCTATCGCGCCTGGATGGATGTGAAAGCTGTGTTCGGTGGTCACGACAGGCATGCGATCCTGTCCAATTGCGAGGCGGGAGAGGACGCAGCGCAACGTGCTTACAAGACTGCACTGGATAATGAAAGCCTGCCCGCCTTCATCCGCGATCTGCTCATCCAGCAACAACAAACATTAAGGGAATCTCATGACGAGATCAAAGCCCTGCGTGATCAGTACGCCTAGCGGACCACAGGTGCGCTGCCCAAAGGGCCATCATTAGATCCATTACTGGTCCGATGAGGACAGATACTTAATTAATCAGCGCAGTCGTTACGACTGCGCTATTATTTTACCCGCCACCATCCTCCCGGAATCCAACGCCGCCTCCACTGTTGCCAGCGCCTGCCCTTCATACAGCGCTTCCCCTGCAAAATAAAGCGTATCCTCTATTGACTGATGCAGGCGTGCCCGAGCTGTCCCACTCCCCAATGTCTCATAGCTGTAACCGCCCCGGATATAGGGCGCCGTCATCCAGTCATGGATGCTATATGCCACCAGCTCATCCTTCAAATAGGCGACATCCACCCGGAATAAGGCAGCCAGGCTCCGCAAACAGGAACGCAAACGTCCCTCCGCATCCAATGCCCGGAAATTCCCCATAGCGGCAGCGGCGATCCATGCCGTCAGTAGTTTGCTTTTCCCTGGGAACTGCGTCCACCACGTAGGCACAGGCTCGTCACTAAGGATAAAGCCGATGCCCATTTCTTTATTCTCCCAAAAAGAGGACCTGAACTCCATAAGGACCTTAATGACGGAACCATACCCCATTTCGACAGCGGCCTGCCGGTACGCAGGGATCTCCGGTGTGAACCGCAGCGCAAAAGGCTCCGCTGGCGATAATTGCAAAACGCCCAGGGATACCGTGGAGATCAGCTGGCCACCGGTGAAGACCTTGCCTTCAGCGCATTGCAGCACCACCCTGCCCTTTTGCCATTGTATCTCCCGCACAGGTGCGCTGTAGTGAAAGACACATCCCCGGGCAATACATGCTTCTTCCAGGTATTGAACAAGGCGGCCGTAGCCACCTTCCACACGAAACTCCTGTTCCCCTTCCTCCTGCCACTCGTTATACAACGCCAGCGTGCTGGCCCTGCTCAGGTCTGCCAGGTCATATCCTTCGGCAAAGCCACGCACAGAGGCGCGAAGAAGAGCATAACGATCTCCGGGAAAATACAGATCGAGAAAGGCCCCTATCGGCATATCCTGCTCCAGCGCTCCCATTCGCTCCATCAACGCATCCCAGTCACCGGAAAAAAGATCCTGTTGGATCCATTCTCCCTGCCGCACGCGTATCATCTTCCCTTTTACAGGATGGTAGGAAATGCCCGCAGCCTTCAACAATCCCAATGTGAGCGGTAAAGAGCCATGTACAAACTCCGCCCCGGCCTCCACCGGAGTTGAAAAGCCTTTATCATGCAGCGTCAATATCCTTCCGCCTGGCCTGTCGGATGCTTCTACTATCGTGACAGGAAATCCGGCTCCGGACAATTCGTAAGCAGCCATTAATCCGGAAGCGCCGGCGCCGATGATAAGTATAGAATAACGCATAATAAAAAATATAAAATTACGGCATGGGGGGCTACCTTTGTTCTTTCTTATGAACGCACCTAAAAAGAACCCGGCTTTCATTATTCTCATCCTGGGTGTTCTTTCAGCCATCGGACCTTTTTCCATCGATATGTATCTGCCTGGCTTTCCGGACATCGCAAAAGACCTGAGAACCACCGTAGCCGGGGTAGCACTTTCTCTATCCAGCTTTTTCATAGGTATTTCAGCAGGACAGTTCATATACGGGCCCTTACTGGACCGGTTTGGTCGTAAGAAGCCCCTGTATGCAGGCATTTCCCTTTACCTGGTGGCTTCAGCATGCTGTGCAATGGCACGGTCGGTGGAATTGCTTATCGTCCTGCGCCTGTTCCAGGCATTGGGAGCTTGTGCATGCCTGGTAGCTTCCCGGGCATTGGTGCGGGACCTCTTCCCGGTGGAACAAAATGCCAAAGTTTTTTCCCAGTTGATGCTGGTGATTGCAGTTTCCCCGATCATCGCTCCCACCTTGGGCGGATACCTTGCGGCAGGTCTGGGCTGGGAATATATATTCATCGTGCTCACCATCATTGCCGCATTTATCCTTACAGCCGTCCATTTTGCCTTGCCCGAAGGCCGCCCACCGGATGAACAAATGTCTTTAAGACCAGGACCCATCATATCCGGCTTTTTGAATGTGCTGAAAGAACCGCAGTTCTATACCTATGCCTTTACAGGTGCTATCGCCTCGGCAGGCCTGTATGCCTATATCGCAGGCTCCCCGGCCGTGTTCATGGAGCAGTTCAGGGTCTCCGAAAGGCAGTACGGATGGATCTTTGCCGTGCTGGCCCTGGGCCTCATTGCCTGCAGCCAGCTCAACAGTCTGTTGCTGAAAACCTATAAAAGCCAGCAGATCATACGCGTAGCCCTCATCTGCCAATCCCTGATAGCCGTCGCCCTGTTCGCTGGCAGTATCCTGGGCTGGCTGGGACTGTTTGGCACCCTCACCCTTTGCTTTCTCTTTCTGTGCTGTCAGGGTTGTGTCTTCCCCAATTCATCAGCCCTTTCCCTGGCCCTTTTCGGCCGGAACGCGGGTACCGCATCTGCCCTGATGGGTGGGATCCAGATGAGCATCGGCGCCTTTGCTTCGGCCATCGTCAGCGTCCTCAACAACCATACCGCCCTGCCAATGACAGGAGTAATGGCTTGCTGCCCCGTGGCGGCCCTCCTGATCCTCCTGATTGGCGATCGGAATATCCGCCGTCTTTCCACACCGGAGGATACCCTTAAAGGTTTACCCATCGCCCCTTCAGGGCTGGAAAATAGCCAAAATGGGGACAACTAATTTTCCAGGATAGTATAGGAAAAATACGATTTTTAGTATTTTTGTAGTCACCCTCCTATCCCTGCGTAAAAAATTCACTATTCTTTAAGAAGGCCATTCCAAAATGAACCGTAGGTTCGTAGTCAACAAGAATTGATAATCTAAATTCTAAAGTCAGCCTTATGCAAATTCAATTCATCCGAAACATTCAGTTTACCAAACTGGTAAAAGCCGAAGGACGGCTCCGTGAATTCAATTTCCGTAAATCAAACGGCTTGCAGGAAGGATTGTTCACGGTGGATGTGAGCGATGACCGCGGCAACCGTATCGTATTGAAAATGGAGAAAGAAGATGGTGTATGGAAGATCATCAAGCAACAGCTGCCTGCATGGATCTGGGAGAATGAAGCCGTTTTTCACACGTTGATAGAAGAAGAGCTTGCGTCGGCTGGTATCGTAAAATAAAACCAGCTGCCCTTTCCCCACTCGCTGTCGATACGGAACTTACCTCCATTTACTTCAGTGAACTCCCGGCATAGCAACATGCCAAGGCCAGTGCCTTTCTCCCTGGCAGTGCCATAGGTCGTTATACTTTCCTTACGACGGATCTTACTCAGTATCTCTTCTTTTATACCAATTCCGTTATCCGCCACGCACACCTCCACATGATCTCCGGTACGCCGGCCAGTGATAGTGATCGAATCCCCTTTACGGCAGAATTTAATGGCATTGCTGATAAGGTTGCGCAGGACCACCTGGATCATATCCTTGTCTGCATAAGCCGTGAGACGTTCATCGATATCATTCTTTAACAGGATGTGCTTCTCTCCTGATTGTTTCGTATACAAGGGAAGGATGTCGTCCACCAGCTGATGCAGCGGCAGACAGACAGGCGCAGCCACAACACCGCTCAGCTGGCTGCTGGCCCAGAAAAGCAGGTTGCCCACCAGCTCGGAAGAATAATCGACATTCCTGCGCAGCTCATCCATCATGCTTTTTATTTCCGCATCGGAAAGCCTGTTCTCTTTCAAAAAGTCAAGCACCCCTTTCAAAGAGTTCAACGGGCCGCGAAGATCATGGGCAATGATGGAGAACAGCTTGTCCTTTTGCTGGTTGTTCAGCAATAGCTGCACGGCCTGGTGCTCCATCGCCTCCTTCTGCAGCTCGATCTCTTTATTCTTGTCGCAAAGCTCCTTGTTGCTCTTCTTGCTGGCAGACCTGCTGCGTTGCAGCAGTAAGGCCACCATGATCAAAAAAAGGATAAAGATGATGGCAATAACATTCTGCAGCGCATGGTTCCGGTCGGTATGCTGTTGGATGAGCTCCTTTTTCGCAACCGCCTGCTGTATCGAATCCGTCTTTCTTTCATATTCATACCGGGTTTCCAGGGAGAACGATTGCTTGCGGATCTGCTCGCTGAACAGGCTGTCGGAATAATGCTTATACAGCTGGAAATAGCGCAGGGCTGTGGCATATTCGCCTTTCGCCTGGTAGATCTCTGCCAACACCTGCCCCAGTTCCATAATGTCCTTCTTCCTGCGGAGCTGACGGGCAAGCGCAAGTCCCTGGAAAGCATAACGCAGGGCGGCGGATCGGTCTTTCAGGAGCAAACTGGCATGAGCAAGATGGTTAAACGTTTCCGTCTCGCCCAGTTTGTCGTCCGTCCGCCGGTAATAGTCCATGGAACGTAGATGGCTGGCCATCGCCTCTCTATAAAGCCCTTTGGCCGCCAGCACCTTTCCAATATCATTGGTGAAAGAGGCAAAGGCCAGCGAATCCTTGATAGCAACAGCCACCTCCATCGACTTTCGGGCATACGCCAGCGCCTCATCATATTGATGACGATGATAGTGGACGTCGGAAAGATGAGAATAAACATACGCCAGTTGCGTGCTGTCCCCATTGTCATGGTACACGGTGCTGTCGCTTTCCATTTGCCTCAGCGCTTCGTCATATTCCCCCAGCTGCCGGTAAAAAAGGGCGATATTCACGTTGACCTTGGCTACCTGGGCCGCGTTGCCGATGCTGTCGGCAATTTGTCGCGATCGCCGGTATGCTGACAGCATCTCATGATAGCTGCCGATCATTTCATAAGTATTCCCGATCATGCGCCAGCTCTCCGCTCTCCCCTTCCCATAGCCCATGGAATCAGCATATTGTAACCCTTTCTTAGCGTAAAAGAAGGCGCTGTCCGCATTGACGCCATAATAGCTCCGGGCCAGGAGGTTGAGCGTATTCACATAAGCAGTATCGGGGCCGCGCCGCTGGCTGCCAGGGCCGTCTTTGACCATATCCCTCAGCTGACGAACCCCTGTCGACTGGGCAGCAACATCCCCGGCCATCAGCCACAAACAGGAAACCAGCCACATCAACATCCGGAAGCCGCTCATCTTCAACAGTGTATTTAGATTAAATTTCTTATATTCTAAAATATCTTCAGGTGAATCGTCGTTAATAAAATAATAGAGGCTGCTTACGAACAATATCGTAAGAACCTTCGTTATTCTTTTTAAGGATCATGGGAGCACGTTCTGAATGGGTCGTCCGCCAGTCGGAGGAAAAGTGAGGAGCTGTAAAACTACAAAAAAAAGCCTAAAGTAGCAGAAGAGCCGGGAATATTCACATCCTGTTAATAAGTAACGTTAGGAAATTATACAGCAGGTTGGTTATATTTGAATACACAGGGCAGCATCAGAGGGCAACATGATCCCGATAGGTAAAGGGCGCACTTAAAGGGCGCATTTTGAGAACATTAAAAGACTTGAATTTGACTGAGACTATCATCAACCTGGAAACCGTTAACCCCATTGAATTTTTCGGCGTAAACAACGGTAAGTTAGATATCTTGAAGAAAAAGTTCCCACTGTTAAAGATCCTGTCCCGGGGCACCCAGATCAAACTAAGCGGATCGCCCGAGCAAGTGGAAACAGCCAAAGAGAAAATAGACCTTCTGGTGCAATATTTAGAACGCAACGGACATGTCAGCGAGAACTATTTCGAGCAGATCCTCGGAGGCGACGATGCCGAGACGGTAGATCATTTCGTAGACAGGCATCCCAATGACATCCTGGTATTTGGCCCGAATGGTAAAACGGTACGCGCCCGGACGATCAACCAGAAAAGAATGGTGGCCGCCGCCGAAAAGAACGACGTGGTTTTCGCCATCGGCCCTGCCGGCACCGGTAAAACGTATACGGCCGTTGCACTGGCAGTAAGGGCGCTGAAGAACAAAATGGTCAAAAAGATCATCCTTACCCGCCCTGCCGTAGAAGCCGGCGAAAGCCTGGGATTTCTCCCCGGCGATCTCAAGGAAAAGATCGACCCGTACCTTCGCCCACTGTACGATGCGCTGGACGACATGATCCCCGCCGACAAGCTGGGCTACTACATGAGCACAAGGACCATCGAGATAGCTCCCCTCGCCTATATGCGGGGACGTACACTGGACAACGCTTTCATCATCCTGGACGAGGCGCAGAACGCCACCGACCTGCAGATAAAGATGTTCCTCACCCGCATCGGCGCCAATGCCAAGGCCATCATCACCGGTGACCTCACGCAGATCGACCTGCCCAAAAATCAAAAAAGCGGGTTGGCAAAAGCCCTGTATATCCTCAAAGGCATCGATGGCATCTCCCATATAGAGCTGGACGAAGAAGACGTAGTCCGTCACAGACTGGTAAAAGCCATCATCAAAGCCTATGAAAAAGATAAAAAGGAAAATGAGGACCTGGGTCTTCCGGGGAGATAAACACTCTTTTCTTACTTTTACATCATGATAAGAAAAATCTTAATCCCCTCCCTGCTGTTGCTGGCAGCCTGTGGCGGCCCCCATTCCTATAAAAAAGCTGAAGACGCACAGGACGCCGGCCGCGAATTCATCCGCGCTTCCCTGGATGGCGATTATGAAAGAGCCAGCTTCTACCTGTATTCCGACACCACCAACGAGATGCTCCTCAACAAATGGAAAAAAGATTATGATCAGCTCGGACACGAAGAGCAGAAAAAATACAGGGACGCAGACATCCTGCCGATCAATATCCAGGCAGTCAACGATTCTATTACTTCCTACACCTACGCAAATACATATAAAAAAGATACGACCACCATCCGGGTCGTCCGTGTCAAAGGAGATTGGCTGGTGGACCTGAAAGAGATCCTGAACGCAAAAAAATAACCGGCTATCCCCTTTTACCAGGGACCACTTTAGACTCGGATACCCGTTGCGCCCGGTAGATCCCCTTGTCCCCGCTGAAATAATATGCAGTGAAACATGCTACGGCATAATATAGCACGTGATCTGCCCCGAACAGCTCGACGCCCATCAGCGTACAGGCAATAGGGGTATTGGTCGCACCCGCAAACACGGCTATAAATCCCAGCCCCGCCATCAGGTCCACAGGAGCGCCGCTGATCATGGCAATGGTGTTCCCCAATGCAGCGCCGATGAAGAACAATGGCGTCACTTCCCCTCCTTTAAACCCTGTCCCCAACGTAATAGCCGTAAATAACAGCTTCCACAGCCAGCTGAAATGAGTGGCGCCGCCCGGGGAAAAGCAGGAGACGATGGTGACCGAATTACTGTACTTGCCTGCTACACCCAAACTTAAATAATCCTCCGTCCCCAGTACATAGGTCAGCAAAATGATGACAACGCCCCCGATGACCGGGATCATCCATGGACGGCTGATCCACTGGTGGCTGTACTTCCTGATGGCATGAGAGGTTTGGACAAAACAATACGATGCCAGCCCAAATAACGCACCGGCAATGATCACCCTCATCAGCAGGATGATGTCAAAATGAATGTAAGACCGCACATTTTCTACATAATGAATGGCATAATGCGTGTGCCCGATACCCCAGGCACGGCAGGTAATATCCGCCAGTACGCTTGCCATAAAACAAGGCATGAGCGCACCATGCCGGATACGCCCCAGCGCAAGCACTTCCAGTGCAAATATGGTCCCGGCGACCGGCGTTCCAAACACCGCTCCAAAGCCGGCGGCAATTCCCGAAGTCAGCAAGATCCGTGTATCTTCCCTCGACAGCCTTAATTTCCTGGCAAAAAATTGCGCGAGGCTGCCTCCCATCTGAACAGCCGTACCTTCCCTTCCCGCAGATCCCCCAAACAAATGTGTAATGACGGTAGTCAGCAGCACCAGCGGGGCCATGCGCGCAGGAACACCGCCTCCCGGCTCATGGATCTCGTCCATGATCAGATTATTGCCCGCATCCGCATTCTTTCCCCAAAACCTGTATAATGCATAGATCAGCACGCCCGCCAGTGGCAGCAGGAACAATAGCCAGGGATGATCAAACCGCAGACCAACAGACCGGTCCAGCAGCCATAGGAACAGGGCCACCAGCGACCCGGCTGCTAAAGCCACAGGGATCACCAGCAAGGTCCAGCGTAACAAATAAGCAATAATGGGAACAAGATGGTCTAAAGTGAGTCTAATACGTCGCATATCCTACAAATTAAATCTGTATTAACAATTTGTAGGCGTCATCAGCTCCAACGATCCGATTAATTCGGATCCGGGCGGTTAATAAGGTGGAACACCATCACCTGAGGGCGTAAAGGTACGGGATTGTTTTGTCCTGCGGACGATTTGCAGTAAATTTGGCCTACCAATTTTTAATCTATGATGACAGTATCACATCCCTGGCATGGAGTTCCGGTAGGCGTTAATGCACCCAGAGTGGTAAATGCGATCATCGAGATCCCTCAGGGGTCCCGTTGTAAGTACGAGATCGACAAGGACAGCGGTCTGCTGAAATTAGACCGCGTCATCTACTCCTCCTTTTACTATCCCGTGAATTACGGTTTTATTCCCCAGACATATGGTGATGACAAGGACCCCCTGGATATCCTGGTGATCACTTCCCTTCCCGTACAGGCGCTTTGCCTGATGGAGGCCAAGGTCATGGGTGTCATGCAAATGGTGGACAACGGAGATTCGGATGATAAGATCATCGCCGTCGCCGCCCATGACCCCAGCGTCAACCACTACAACAACCTGGAAGAACTGCCCAAGCATTTCTTCGAGGAGCTGCGGCATTTCTTCGAAGAGTATAAAAAACTTGAAAATAAGACGGTCGTAGTGGAAGAGTTCGGAGATAAGACCACCGCGCTCAAAGTTATCGAAGAAGCTGTCAAAGCTTATAACGAAAGCTTCAGAAAGAAATAGAGCTGCTGGCTGCTGGCCTAAGACGCCGGCAGCAGCCGCTTAATGATCCGCAGATGATGCGTACGCTGGAAATTGTCCGACCGGACGATGCCCATGTTGTCGATCTTGTCTATCCTTACTTTCACGGAAGCATGGATGATCTCATTAGCGCTCAAAAGAATACCTACATGGGTGATCTTCCCTTCCTCGTTATCGAAAAAGGCCAGGTCACCCGTCTTCGTTTCTTCGAGGAAGCCTACCGCTTCGCCCTGTGTGGCCTGCTGATAGGCGTCCCGCAGCAAAGGAATATGGAGGAATTTGAAGACCGTCTGCGTAAAGCCGCTGCAGTCCACGCCAAATACCGACTTGCCCCCCCAGAGGTAGGGCGTATTTAGGAATTTATAGGTCAGCTGGCGTATGGATTTGGGGTCTTTCAGCGCATCCCCGGGTTCCCAGGCCTTACCTTTGAAATGGACCTGGTTCTTACGCCAATGCGCACGTCCGTTCCTCATAGCCGTCAAATGTGCCCCCATGGGCACCATCATGGGATGCCCGTTATATTCAATACTGTTAACCCAGTCGGGTGTCAGGGCATTGCCGCCTTTCGAAAATTCAGATTCGTCTACCTCTGTCAGTTGGTCGGCCTGGCACCAACCCTCATACCCGTCATACATGCACCGTACCCGGCTCCAATTGTCCTTCGCCTGCTCCAGTATCTCGCAACATTCCCCAAATACCTGCTGGCTGACCATTTCCGACTTATGAGAAGGCTCTGCTCGTAAAGGACTGACCGGGACACAACAAATTGCTCTGATCATGGGGGAAAATTATGAATTTTCTCCGAACCTGCATCTTAACAAATGAGAAAATCCTTACTTTACCGGAAACGGGAAAATTCTTACTTTACCTGCGTGAATTACGATCCTGACAACCATACCACCGACCAGGAACTATTAGACCGGTACTATGCCGATGGCAACAATGACTGGCTGGGCATATTGTTACCGCGCTATACCCTGCTGCTCTTCGGCGTCTGCATGAAATACCTGAAACAGGAAGAGGAAGCAAAAGATTGTGTCCAGCAAATCTTCGTTAAGATCATCACGGAATTGCCTAAGTACCGCGTGACATTTTTTAAATCCTGGATCTATACCATCGCCCGTAACCATTGCCTGATGAAACTGCGGGACAAACATGGTCGCCAGGTCGAGCTCTCAGAATCCATGCTGGCGGATTGGGACGACGAGCCCGGCAAACGCCGTCACCTGGAAAAGGACCAGCTCCTGGAGCTGATGAGCCAGGCCCTGGAAGAATTGAATAAGGAACAAAAACAATGCGTAATTTTATTCTATCTGGACAAAAGATCCTACCAGGACATCGCCGACATCACAGGCTTTACCCTTATGCAGGTGAAGAGCCATATACAGAATGGAAAGAGGAACCTGAAGCTGTTAATAGAGCGAAAAACAACTAGATCATGAAGGACGACCTGCTGAAAATATTATCCGGTCACAACAAGGACATCGATCATCAGCATCTGATGGACTACCTGCAGGGCAAACTTTCCCCCGAAGAAAGCCATGAGGTGGAAAAAATGATGGCGGACAACGAGATGTTCAATGATGCAGTGGAAGGCCTGCAGAGCATGCGCGATAAAAGAGATATACAGACGTATGTCGAACAGCTGAACAGAGGCATTAAAAAAAGCCTGACCAAAAAAAGACAACGCCGGGAAAAAAGACAGCTGAAGGAAGGTCCCTGGGGATATGTAGCCATCATCGTCATCATCATGTTGTGCATTGCCGCATACTACGTCGTAAAAAAAGCCCTGTTATCACACTAGCCATGACTAAGAAAATTTTCGTCCTCTCGATCCTGACCTGTTTAGCGCAATTAACTTTTGGACAAAAGATCAGCTACAACGTATCATTTCCCAATCTTTCCCATCACGAAGCACAGATCTCGCTCACCGTAACCAATGTCCCCATCCATAGCGCGGTCTTCCGCATGAGCCGCAGCTCTCCCGGCAGGTATGCCACCCATGAGTTCGGTAAGAATATCTACGACATCAAAGCCTTCGATCAAAACGAGATGCCCCTGACGATCCTTCGCATCGACGGGGATGTATATGAAGTGCCCCGGCACAACGGCTATATCCGGGTGCAGTATACGCTGTATGCGAATTACCCTGACGGCACCTATGCAGGTATAGACCCCGACGGCGTTCACTTCAACATGCCCGCCGCTTTTCTATGGATAAAAGGTATGGACAATACCCCCATCAATATTCATTTTTCCGTCCCTGACAGCCTGCATTGGAGCATCGCCACGCAGCTGCAGCCCACGGAAGATCCCTGGACCTTCAAAGCACGGAGCTTCCAATACTTCATGGACTGCCCGACAAAGATCGGCAGCCTGCACTACAAAAAATGGACGGTAAAGAACCCGGACGGCAAGTCCTATGAATTTCGCATAGCCCTGGACGGCAACGGAGAAGACAGCCTCTTCACTCCCTTCAGCGGAAAAGTACGGCAGATCGTACAGCAGGCCCAGAAAGTATTCGGAGAGACCCCCGCCTATGATTACGGGACCTATACCTTCCTGGCCAGCATCAACCCCTATGTCCAGGGGGATGGTATGGAGCACCGGAATTCCACAATGATCAGCATACCGGCGGCCTTCCACGGGGAAGATTGGCTATTGGGTGTCTTTGCCCACGAATTCTTCCACTGCTGGAATGTCAAAAGAATAAGACCTAAGTCCCTCGAGCCGTTCAACTTTGAGAAAAGCGATATGAGCAGCGAGCTCTGGTTTGCGGAAGGTTTTACCCAGTATTATGGTGATCTGCTGGTATTGCGATCCGGGGTGGGCACAGATACCGGGTACGTAAAAAGCACGGCGGCAGGGCTTATCAGGTCCCGGATAAATACCCCCGGAGCACGGTCTTACTCACCTGTAGATGCCAGCCGCATGGCCGTTTTTGTGGACGCGGGCGTTTCCGTGGACAAGACCAATTATCCCAATATTTTTACCTCCTATTATCCTTATGGTGGCGCCATCGCCCTGGCGCTGGACCTGCAGCTGAGAGAGGACTTCCATAAAACCCTGGATGACGTGATGGCCACAGCATGGAAAAAGTTCGGGAAGCCGGAAATACCCTACACCATATCCGGTCTGGAAGATGTGCTGGCCGCCGTCACAGGCGATAAACTATTTGCAAAGGAATATTTTCAAAAATACATTTACGGACACGAGCCGGTGGATTATAGCCCCCTTTTGGCGCCCGCCGGCTTCCTGGTGAAAAAAACGGGAGAAGGCAAAGCCTACATCGGCAATCCCAGGTTCCAGGAAAAAGAAGGGCTGATCCTCACCAGCAATACCTTAAGGGGAACACCCCTCTACGATGCAGGGCTGGACATCGATGACAAGCTCACCGGGCTGGATGGTCGCCCCATCACAACAGTTGCAGGCCTGACAGGAATACTAGAGGGGTCCCATCCTGGCGCCACCGTCAGCGTCCGTTACATCCATCACGGGGTAGAAAAGTCAGGCTCGATGGTCCTGGCAGAAGATCCCGCCTGGAAGATCGTCACCTTTGAACAAGAAGGCAAACCCGTAACACCCGCTATTTTACAATTCCGCAAAAGTTGGCTGGGAGGAAAATAATATGAGCATCAGGCAAGCCAGAAAGGAAGATTGGAAAAGCATCAGCTCCCTGCTGGATCAGCTGGAATATCCCGGCTCCGAACATTTTTTGGAGGAAAAGATCAGCCGGATGATCGAAGACCCCGGGGAAAGATTGCTGGTCTATGAGGATAAAGGTGGGATCCTGGGGTTCGTTTCCCTGCATTTTATTCCACAGATCGCCCTGGAAGGGGATTTTGCCCGCATCAGCTATTTTGCTGTGGAAAGACGTGCCCGTGGCGGAGGCATCGGACGCCAGTTGGAGGAACATTGCGCCCGCCTTGCCAGGGATAAAGGCTGCCAGCTGATAGAAGTACATTGCCATACCCGGCGGACCCAGGCCCACAGCTTCTATTTTCGGCAGGGATATGAAGAATCTCCTAAATACTTGATAAAGAGACTGAGGTAGAGGGCATAATAATTGCAGCTATAAAATGGAGCATTAAATCTATTGTTATGGTCACACTCAGGAGCATACATCAATGGAGCATTACCCACCACCCCCGATGGCTTATTTTTCCACGATTAATATTGGGAAGCCTGCTTTGTATAAAAGGCATTGCATTTATGAGCAACGCAACGTTACTGGAAAACCTGCTTTCCGGCTATTGGGCCGGAGATACCCATGCGCTGGAGATCATCATCACCTGGGCAAATATGTTGGGCGGTTTTTTGATCATCATCGGGCTGCAAACCCGTATCATGTGCCTGATCCAGCTGCCGATATTAATAGGAGCCGTCGTTTTTATCAACGCGCAGAAAGGGGGCTTTGCACCACAGTCAGAACTGGGACTGGCCATACTGGCCCTGCTGCTAACGATCTTATTCCTGATTGAAGGCAGCGGCCCCGTATCATTGGACGCATATTTTTCGCACAATAAAGACCGTGATTCACAGGGAAGAAATTTGCCATAAGAAGAAGAGGGTGCCCTGGCGACCTTGAGCGGCCCCACCTGTTGCAGACCCGCAGTCTGGAGCAGACCCGCAACTTGAAAGCAGGCCCCGACGATCTGTAGCAGAAGGATAGGCTTGATTAGGTGGACATTGGTCCACGAGCCTGTACCGGGTAAACCGGCACAGGCTTATTTTTTTACTGGTACTGAATATAGATAGGGCTGGGCTTCTGCTTCAGCACCTCCGGAGGCGTCAGCATCCGGCTCTTCGGTTTACGTATATCGTTCTTGTAGAACAATTTAAAGCCGGTGAATTGAACAGGCTCATTGCCTACATAAGACTTATAGCTGTCGTATTTCAGCGTAGGCTCTCCCCAGCCGTCCATATCGATGACCAGCTGCACTTCCGGACGCTTTTGAATGTTCTTGTAATTGGTGATCATAGGCCGGGTAAACCGATGTACCACCAGGATCTTGGGGGGCAGGTTATTGGCCTTTACCAGTCCCGCCAGGTAGTTCGAGACAAAATTTACGTCCGTCGCATCCATCGTACCGATGACCGTGCCAGGCTTCTTACCTGTCTTCATGGAAAACTCAGGGTCGATGCCCAGGTGAACATGAGGCATTTTCAGGTATTTCTCCAATTGGGGAATTTCAGCCTGAACATTGCTGAAACCCACCTGCACATCCAGGAAAACCAGGGCATTGATACGCTCGGCAATGTGCAAAATGGAATCGATCTGCTTGAAAGGCATCCGCAACCGGTATTTACCGTCCTTTCCGGGGCTGCCCTGGGCCGTCACCGCAATGTAATGGAGAGCGGGGATCACCGGTGTGGCCGGGTCCGCCTCCTCCCATTTCTTCAGCTCAACTTTCAGCCTTTTCAGCATTTCAGTGGGCGGATATTCTCCCAAAATACCCATATTCTTGGAGTAAAGATTACCATAGTAAGCAACGATCCGCTTGAAAGGGAGGATCGCACCCGCATTCGGATAGGCCGCACGCACAGGCCAGCGCCCCGAAGAATCCCCATTAGCCAGAAAAGCGATCTTCTTATTATATAATGCAGTGTCCACAGGGGTCATGGGGATAATGGCAGGGCCCGAAGAGTCCCTGGGAGCCTGCACCTTTGCCGTAGCCGCTGAATCACCCTTCCCCGAAGCCTGGGACTGGCCGCTGTTACAGGCGCTGACAAGGATAGCCAGGCTGCAGAAAGCCGGCAGACCGGCAGACCTGACAGATGGAGAAGATAAAATGTGGTTGATTTTTCGGGCGATCGTGTGGAGAGACGGCTGATAGCGCATGTGTTAGCAAATAGTAGTTTAAATAAGTATGCAAAGGTAATTCATAACGAAGCCCTTTGAATTTTATTTTCTAACAATATCATAAAAATGTGAACAACCTGAGCAACCTTTCAAAATTATTAGTCTACTAATTTTGTAGACTAATTAAATTGAACTACTTTAGCCGCATGCTTTTACTCCTGCTGATAAGAATAGTATACGAGTTACGTGGCCGAGCGGCAAGGCGGAGGTCCGCATGACCTTTTACGAGGGTTCGAATCCTTCCGTAACTGCCAGAACAGGGACTCCCTGCAAGGCTTTATAGCAACAATGGTTAGACCTTAGCCGGGTGGTGTCTCTACACCGCCCTTTTTATTGCTGCACGGGCATGCGCTCATGCGGAATAAGGATTTTCACCGGCATGGGCGCTACCACGGACCTCGTCACCAGGCAAGGCATATTGTCGGGCCGCAGGATCCGAATCGAATCACGATGAACTATAACCCTTATCGGAGCGACCACCGGTCTGCCACCGGGTACAGGCGTAAACAAGGGCGCTGGTCTCACCGGCCCCGGCTGCACCAGCCCCGGGTCAGCCTTTACCACCAGCGGAGGAAGCCCTGCCCCGGGGACTTTGTCTTGCCCATAAACAAAAACGTTGCCGGCAAGCCCTGCTACCAGCAACGTCATAGATAAAATGCTATTCATAAAACCTGGTTTCCGACAGGATGCCGGTACCAGGAACATTACATAAAACCTACCGCATCTTTTTATAGGCATTGATCAGCCCGTTGGTCGAGCTGTCGTGGCTCTTCACCTCTTCCCCACCCTGCAGCTCAGGCAGGATCTTGCCCGCCAGCTGCTTGCCCAGCTCCACACCCCACTGATCGAAAGTATAGATATTCCAGATCACCCCCTGCACGAAGATCTTATGCTCGTACAACGCGATCAATTCACCCAGGCTAAAGGGCGTGATCTCTTTCACCAGGAAAGAGTTGGTGGGCCTGTTACCACTGAACATCTTATAAGGTATCAGCGCTGCCGGCACCTTTTCCGCCTCCAGTTCCGCCCCGGTCTTACCATTCATAAGCGCCTGTGTCTGAGCGAAGAAGTTGGACAAAAGCTTCATATGGTGGTCGCCTAAGGGATTATGACTGATGGCAGGTGCGATGAAATCACAGGGGATCAATGGCTTACCCTGGTGGATCAGCTGATAGAAGGCATGCTGACCATTGGTCCCCGGTTCACCCCATACCACAGGGCCAGTGGCCCATTCTACAGGTATACCATTACGGTCTACGCTCTTCCCATTGCTCTCCATATTCCCTTGCTGGAAATAAGCGGCAAATCGGTGCATATACTGGTCGTAAGGAAGGATGGCTTCCGTCTGCGAGCCGAAGAAATTGGTGTACCAAAGGCCGATCAGCGCCATCGTCACCGGTATATTCTTTTCAAAAGGCGTGTTGCGGAAATGCACATCGGCAGCATGCGCCCCCTTTAGAAGGGTCTCGAAATGATCATATCCCACCGTCAGCGCAATGGAAAGACCGATGGCGCTCCACAAAGAATAACGTCCGCCTACCCAATCCCAGAATTCGAACATATTTGCCTTGTCGATGCCGAATTTTACCACTTCCTTCTCATTCGTTGAAAGGGCCACGAAGTGCTTGGCTACCTGCGCCTCGTCTTTCGCGGACTGCAGGAACCAGCTGCGGGCCGTATGGGCATTGGTCATCGTCTCCTGGGTGGTGAAGGTCTTGGAAGCTATGAGGAACAGCACCTCTTCCGGGCTTACCTTCTTCAGGGTCTCCGCGATATGCGTGCCATCCACATTGGAAACGAAATAGGTCTGTATCCCCGCTACCCAATATGATCTCAACGCTTCAGTTACCATCACAGGCCCCAGGTCGCTGCCGCCAATACCGATATTGACAATGTATTTGATCTTCTTGCCCGTGTATCCTTTCCATTCCCCGCTGTGTATCCGGGCGCAGAAAGCTTTTATTTGCGCCAGTACCCGCAGGACATCCGGCATGACGTCCTTGCCCTCGCTGTACACCGGCGCACCTGAAAAATTGCGCAGCGCCGTATGCAGCACACTGCGACCTTCCGTCTCGTTGATCTTTTCGCCCGTGAACATGGCTTCGATAGCCTCTTTCACTTTGGACTCCACCGCCAGCTGACGCAGCAGGCCCAGCGTCTTATCCGTAACGATGTTCTTTGAAAAGTCGAAAAGGATATCATCCAGCTTCAGGGAGTATTTTGAAAAGCGATCAGGGTCTTCCTTGAAAAGAGATCGCATATGAAGGTGTTTCATCACCTCTGTCTGGTAGTGCTGTTGTAATTGCTGCCATGCTGCTGTGCCGTTGGGTGCTACTTTCGGAAACATAATGATTAAGCTTTTAAGATGATAAATTTACAGAGTCCCGATGACTTTGATCACCTGATCGACCATCTCAGGCGAAATATCCAAATGAGTGACAAATCGCAGCTGGCTGGCAGAGATGGCGATGGCGAGAATACCCGCCTCCTTCAACTGAGCTGCAATGGTCCTGGCGCAATAGGGCTCATCCACTTCGAAAAGGATGATATTGGTTTCCACAGGCAGGATGCGATGCACAAAGCTTTTTTTCTCCAGGGCCTGCCCGATACGGACCGCATGGGCATGGTCCTCGGCCAGCCTGTCCACCTGCTGCTCCAGCGCATAGATCCCGGCGGCAGCCATAAAACCAGCCTGGCGCATGCCGCCCCCCAGCACTTTACGCACCCGCCGGGCCTGCCGGATAAACGGTGCCGGGCCCATCAGGATACTTCCAATGGGACATCCCAACCCCTTGTTCAGGCATACGGACAAACTGTCGAAAAGCTGTCCATAGATGGCCGCGTTCTGTTTTCCGGCTACCAGGGCATTGAAGAGCCTCGCTCCGTCAAGATGAAGCTTAAGGTGATTGTCGGTGCACACCTGCCTGATCTTCTTTACTTCCGCCAGGTCATAGCAGCTCCCACCTCCCCGGTTGGAAGTATTTTCCAGGCAGACCAGGGAAGTACGGGCCTTATGCACGTCATCCGGATTGATCACCTCCGACACCTGCGCCGCCGTGATCCGTCCACGGTCTCCCTCCACAGCGCGTACCTGCGATCCGGAATTGAAGGCAATACCGCCTCCCTCATAAATATATACATGTGCGTTTTTCTCGCATATCACCTCATCACCAGGCAGCGTGTGACATTTAATGGCTATCTGATTGGACATCGTGCCCGTGGGACAGTAAAGAGCAGCCTCCATCCCAAAGAGCCGGGCAGCCATCCCCTCCAGTTGGTTGATCGAAGGGTCCTCTCCAAAAACATCATCCCCTACCCTTGCCTGCATCATCGCCTGCAACATGCCAGGCGTAGGTCGCGTAACGGTGTCCGAACGAAGATCGATGGTCATAGCCTTGTGTAGTGCTTGGTAAAAGCTGCAAAAATACACAAAAAAAAGCCGCCCACCAATGGTGGCCGGCTACGTCTTCCGGCGATGGGCCCAACGACCGATCTGCCTAGGACAATGCTGTTTCCTTTATGTGATTGCCTTTAACTTTAGCAGCCTTGATCAGCTCCAGCACACGCTCACGTACATCCTCTTTCAGACCCTGTGTCTCTTTTTCAAAGATCTCTTTAAGCTCATCCAGCTCATCGGCGGTGATACCTCTCAGCTGCCGCAGCTTTCTTTTAAGGTTGTCAGCTGTATCTGCAATCCGTTGACGGGTTTCCGCACCTTCCGCAGGGGCGGTCAAAACACCAATGGCAACACCGGCAACCAATCCGGCCAAAGCCCCTACAATTACTTTTTGCGCGCTCATGACTATAAGATTTAAAATGAAAGAATGGTAATCAATATGGTTTATAATTTTCAATAACCCTGCCAGAAAATCTTCAAAGCGTACTATAGAAATGTTAAGACACCTCACTGTGTAATATTCTCCCCAATACTACCTGATATAATACCTCCTTACCATCCAATAATACGGCTCGAACATATGGTGCTGGAACACCCTCCCGGGTATGTCCGGGAATTTTTGATAATACGCGGAGTCGGGCTGTAGCACGATCGGCACGCCGGCCCGTTGATAGTTATACCCGTCGGAATAGAGGGGCGCCTTCAACTGTGGCAATTTCTTTTTCACCTGCCTGTACATTACATCGCCCAGCACTTTTTTGAAATTTTTCTGCGCCTTACGGGTGGACCTCCTGAGCTTGTTGTATTTTCCTTTCAAATACCAGCGGACTAGAAAAGGCTGCTTTTTCAATACCAGGTCGACATGCATAAAAGGATTGGTCTTATTGAAATCAGCAACCGTCTGTATGGAAAAAGGGCTTTCCGGTACCCAATCAGCAGCATTTACCACATTAAAACCCCAACCGTTGCGGGTGATGAAATCGAAATCATAGGCATAGTAAAGATTGCCAGGCTTGGGACCTGCACTGCAATACGTCTTAAATGTAATGTCCGAAGGCAGCTGCTCTTTTTCTACCAGGTAATGAAGATAACTGCTGGCAAGGAAAGCAATAGCTCCCCCCTGACTATGACCACTGATGATAAAATCACGTATGCCCCTGTCATAAGCTTCGCGGATCTGCTTTACCATAGTGGGCGCCAGAAAACCCAGGCTTACCAGCCATCCGACATGGACCATGGCTTTTTCATCCGCCGCCAGCCGATAGGTAAAAACATTGCTGTCGCTGAGTTGAAGCGCGCCATTCGCGGGAACCATGGCGGCATAAAAATTGGCCAGCCAGCTGGCTGCATCGGCAATGGTGCCGCGGATACTGATGACCGCGACCTTGCCATCGCGCCGGTACCACATCGACCAGCGGTTCTTAAATCCGACCTCGGGGCTGCGGTAATGCCGGATATAGCCTTCGGGGGGATTCACCCTGAACCCGCTGTCACCGGCAGGATGAGAAGAAAGAGAATCCTGACCCGTAAAATCGATCCGCAGCATCGCCAGGTATTCGGAAGGGTTAAAACCAGCCTGCAGGACGGTCTGCCCCCTCACGGTGAGGTTCGCTGCAGGCAGCAGCATCAGCAATAGTCCATACAATACCTTTGGCATCATCGGATAAGACATGCTTAAAGTTAACGCTTTCCCCACCGGAAAAATTAACCGGTTTTTTCGTAACTTTGCGCCCTATGACACAAGAACAGATCAAAAGTATGAGAGACCGTGTGACGGTTTTGAGGAGGTTCCTTTGACGTGGAGAGCCGCACATACAAGATAACCGAGGAAAAGCAGCTATCTCTGAGCCCGGGCTTCTGGGATGATAACAAGCGCGCAACAGAAATTCTTAAGAACATCAAGCTGAACGAATACTGGGTAAAGCTATACGAGTCCGTAGAGACATCCGTAGAAGACTTCGCCGTGCTGTTCGATTTCTGGAAAGCGGGGGAAGCCTCTGAGGAAGAGACGCGGGAGGCTTATGATAAAGCCCTCCGGCAGATAGAGGAAGCCGAGTTCAAGAGCACGCTTAACCAGCCGGAGGACGAGCTGCCTGCAGTAATGCAGATCAACTCTGGGGCCGGGGGCACCGAAAGCCAGGATTGGGCGGAGATGTTGCTGCGGATGTACCGCATGTACGGCGAAAAACAGGGCTGGAACCTCACGGAGCTGGACCTGCAGGATGGGGAAGGCGCCGGCATCAAGAGCGCTACCATCCAGTTCGACGGCCCCTTCGCTTACGGGTTCCTGAAAGCGGAGAGCGGGGTTCACCGCCTGGTAAGGATCTCCCCCTTCGACAGCAATGCCCGCCGCCACACTTCCTTTGCCTCCATATTCGTATACCCCCTGGTAGATGACAGCATCGAGATCGCGGTCAGCCCTGCGGACCTGGAATGGGAATTCTATCGCAGCGGTGGTAAGGGAGGACAAAACGTGAACAAGGTAGAGACGGCCGTACGGCTAAAACATATTCCCAGCGGCATCATCGTCGAGTGCCAGCAGGCGCGTACCCAGGGAGAGAACAGGGAAAAAGCTCTTAAGATGCTGAAAAGCCGGCTGTACGAAGAAGAGCTGCGCAAAAGGGAAGAGCTGAAGAATGCCACCAACTCCACCAAGAAGAAGATCGAGTGGGGCTCTCAGATCCGCAGCTATGTTTTCCATCCCTATAAGATGATAAAGGACCACCGGACGGATTATGAGGTGGGCAATGTACAGCCTGTGATGGACGGGGAGCTGGACGGCTTTATCAAGGCCTACCTGATGAGCGAAAAGGAAAGCGCCTGATACAACCCCGATACAACGTGACGCATTCATAAAACATACTTATATACTACGCCAATGAATCTAGGTTATTTCAATTACCCCGCGCCTGTCAATGAACCCGTGCTCAGCTATGGTCCGGGCACCAGGGAAAAAGAGGTGCTGAAACAAACCTTACAGGAATTGAAGAGCACCCCGCACGACATCCCCATGTACATCGGCGGTCAGGAAGTAAGGACAGGAAAGAAGGTAAGGATGCATCCGCCCCACGAGATCGCCCATACATTGGGCTTTTTCCATGCAGGAGAGGAAAGCCATGTGCAGCAGGCCATCGACGCGGCATTGCAGGCAAAAGCTTCATGGGCTGCCGTCAGCTGGGAGAACAGGGCCGCCATTTTCTTAAAAGCAGCGGACCTCATCGCCACAAAATACCGGAGCTACATGAATGGCACCACGATGCTGGGCCAAAGCAAGAATGCCTACCAGGCGGAGATCGACAGCGCCTGCGAGATCATCGACTTCCTTCGCTGGAATGTCCATTTCCTCAGCGAGATCTACCGGCAGCAGCCCATCAGCAGCCCGGGCGTTCACAACAGGCTGGAATATCGCCCGCTGGAAGGTTTTGTGCTGGCGATCACCCCTTTCAACTTCACCGCCATCGGGGGCAACCTGCCCACCTCCGCCGCTATGTGCGGTAATACGGTGGTCTGGAAGCCGGCCCATACGCAGGTATTCTCCGCACAGATGTTCATGCGCATCCTCAAAGAAGCCGGCCTGCCTGACGGTGTCATCAATCTTATATACGTGGACGGACCGGCCCTGGGGAAGGTCTGCTTCAGCCATCCTGACTTCGCAGGCATCCATTTTACAGGATCCACAGGCGTCTTCAATGCCATCTGGAAGACCATTGGCGAAAATATAAGCCGGTACCGCTCCTACCCCCGCATCGTCGGTGAGACAGGTGGCAAGGACTTTGTTCTCGCGCATGAAAGCGCCGACCCGGATGTGCTGGCCACAGCCCTGCTCCGCGGGGCCTTCGAATTCCAGGGGCAGAAATGTTCTGCCGCCTCCCGCGCCTATATCCCCGAAAACCTGGCGGCCACCGTCAAAGCAAAGCTCATCGAAGGGATCAATAGCTTTAAAATGGGCACGGTGGAGAATTTTTCCAACTTCATCAACGCCGTCATCGACGAAAAAAGCTTTGATAAGATCCAGTCCTATATTGATCAGGCAAAGAATGACCCCAAAGCTGCCATCTGGGCCGGCGGCAAATGCGACAAATCAAAAGGATACTTCATCGAGCCTACGGTCATCGAAGCCAAAGACCCGAATTTCGTCACGATGTGCGAGGAGATCTTCGGCCCCGTACTAACGGTATACGTATACAAGCCTTCCGAATTCGCACAGGTACTGGACCTGGTGAACAACACCTCCCCCTATGCGCTGACAGGCTCCATCATCTCGAAGGATCGGTATGCCGTTGAGCTGGCGACAGACAGGCTGCGCCAGGCCGCCGGTAACTTTTATATCAATGATAAGCCCACAGGCGCCGTGGTGGGACAACAACCTTTCGGAGGGGCCAGGGCCTCCGGTACCAATGATAAAGCAGGGTCCATCCTTAATCTGTATCGCTGGCTCAGTGCCCGGACCATCAAAGAGACATTCGTGCCACCCACGGATTATCGGTATCCCTTCCTTTCGCAGGAGTAAATACGCAACCTCCAGGGGACATCTACGCATGCCCCCAAAGGGTAACTACGCATATATTTAATATTTTATTTATTGCCGGAAATCAATTTCCGGCAATTTTTTTAGCCTGTTCGTCCTTTTTTTCTAACGCATATGGCATTATATATTAAGTGCGAATATATCCGTATAACACTGATAACCATGTCATATTAAAACTGATTCCGCATAATTTTAGTATTACACAATAAAAAAATACTCTTTTCGTGGTATTGCTCATTACAAATCAGCACATTAGATTTGCCTCAGTTTTAAACCAACACACCTAAATTCTCTATTATGAAAAAACTTGCGTTAGTACTAACTGTTTTCACTGCATCAATGATTGGAGCAAAGGCTCAGGACGGAGTTACTTTTGGCGGTGGCATCAATGCTGCTTTACCCATCGGCGATTTCCATCTGTCACACACTTTTGGCGTTGGCGTTCACCTTCAGGTTGAGATCCCTTTTTCTGAGCAACTGAAAGGCGTTGCCACAACTGGTTACACAACTTACTTCGGAAAGACCGAAACTTTTGACGATGGTCTTGGTGGCACGGTGTCTGTAAAGGCTAAGTCCGTAGGACAAATTCCCATCCTGGCTGGTGCCCGTTTTTACCCTTCTACCTCCTTCTTCGTAGGAGCGCAGATTGGTTATGGCATCTTCACCGGCGGTGGTGGTGACGCTCCCAAAGGTTTTGAATATCGTCCCCAGGTAGGTTATGATGCTGGTCAGATCCAGATCATCGGCGCCTATGATGGTGTAAGTGTAACTGGCGGTACCCTGAGCACGATCAGCCTCTCTGCTATCTACAAGTTCGGAGGTGGTAAATAGTTTTGTTTTAGTGTTTTGAAGAATGTTTGTATAGTTTGTAAGGAGACCGGCGATGCCGGTCTCTTCTTTTTCGTATTTTAGCGCAAATATCTTTGTTTGAAGACGATCCTGAACGAGCAGCAGCTGGCTATCACCATACAGCGTTTGACCCACCAGGTGCTGGAAAACCACCTGAACCTTGAGAACACGGTGCTCATCGGAATTCAACCCCGCGGTATCTATTTTTCCGATCGCATCGTGGCACAGCTGAGACAGCAGGTGCCCGGCGAAGCGATCCGGTATGGAAGGCTGGACATCACTTTTTACAGGGATGATGTACGCAAGGGGCTGCACGAACTGAACAAGACAGACATCCCTTTTTCCATCGAGGATAAAAATGTCATCCTCATCGACGATGTCCTCTACACAGGCAGAACGATCCGTGCCGCCCTGGACGCTTTGCTGGATTTCGGCCGGCCCGCCAAGGTGGAGCTTTGTATCCTCATCGACCGGCGCTTTAGCCGTCAATTGCCCATACAAGCAGATTATACGGGTAAATCCATCGACTCCATCATCACCCAGAAAGTAAAAGTATTCTGGAAGGAGAATGACGGAAAAGAGGAAGTGGTATTATTGTGATTATTTTACCTTAATTTCGCCCCCTAATGCAACTAAGTACGAAACATCTTCTTGGCATTAGAGATCTCCAACCGGGTGATATTCAACTTATTTTAGATACAGCCACCCAATTCAAAGAAGTCCTGCAACGTCCCATCAAGAAAGTCCCCACCCTGCGGGATGTGACCATCGTGAACCTGTTCTACGAGAATTCCACACGGACACGCATATCGTTCGAGCTGGCTGAAAAAAGGTTGTCTGCCGACACGATCAATTTCACTGCATCCGGTAGCTCGGCCGCCAAGGGCGAGACCTTGCTGGACACGGTGAACAACATCCTTTCAATGAAGGTCGATATGGTGGTGATGCGGCACAGCGCCAGCGGAGCCCCGCATTTCCTGGCCAAACATATTCCCGCGGCGATCGTCAATGCAGGGGACGGGATCAACGAGCATCCTACTCAGGCATTGCTGGACGCGTTTTCCATTCGCGAGCAGCTGGGAGGTCTGGAAGGCCGGAAGATCGCCATCATCGGGGACATCATGCATTCCCGGGTGGCATTGAGCAATATCTACCTGCTGAAGAAAATGGGCGCCGAAGTGATGCTGGCAGGTCCCCCCACCCTCATACCTGTGCACATCCAGGCAGCTTTCGACGTGCGCGTGGAATACAACCTGAAAAAGGCGCTGGAATGGTGCGATGTGGCCAACGTGCTGCGTATTCAGCTCGAACGGCAAAATCAACCGCTGTTCTCCTCTCTCAGGGAATACAGCCTGGCCTATGGGGTGAACAAACGCCTGCTGGACAGCCTGGGCAAAAAGATCATCATCATGCATCCGGGACCAATCAACCGGGGCGTGGAACTGGACAGCGATGCTGCAGACAGCGGACAGTCCATTATCCTGCAGCAAGTAGAGAACGGTGTGGCCGTGCGCATGGCGGTCCTGTATCTGCTGGCAGGAGGAGGAGGAGAAAAGAACTAACTTCAACGCCATATTTATGCAACGTATCTGCCTTTTTCCAGGCACCTTCGATCCCATCACCATCGGGCACCTGGATATCATCAACCGCAGTCTGCCGCTCTTCGACAAACTGTACATCGGCATCGGGCGCAATGCGAATAAGGCGCCTATGTTCTCCGAAGAGCAGCGGCTCATGTGGATCAAGGAGATCTTTAAAGGCAATCCCAAAGTGGATGCGGTGGTCTACGAAGGTTTGACCATCCGCGCCTGCCAGGAAGTGGGCGCCCACTTCATCCTGAGAGGCATCCGCTACGTCAACGACTTCGAATATGAGAAAGCCATTGCCGATATGAACCGCAGCCTGGACAAACAGATCGAAACGGTCTTCCTCACCTGCCTCCCACAGTATACTTCGGTTGCCTCCACCCTGGTGAGGGATGTACTGAAGAATGGCGGCGATGCCCTGCAGTTCCTGCCGGACGTGGTAGCCCACTCTCTTCGCACCGACAAATCCCTCAAAATATAAATTACCCCATGGCCATCTGGTTCGACCCTGCTATTACCGTGCCTCAGTTACAGCGCTATGCTCCCAACACAATGGGAGGACACCTTGGCATGGAATTCACGGAAATAGGCGATAATTTCCTGAAGGCAAGAATGCCTGTGGATGACCGTACCCGTCAGCCTTACGGGCTGTTGCATGGCGGCGCATCGGCCGCGCTTGCGGAGACGCTGGGCAGCGTGGCCTCCGCCCATGTCATCGACATGCAGCGCTACTATTGCGTGGGCCTGGAGATCAATGCCAACCATATCCGGTCTGTGAAAGAAGGCTATGTATATGGGACGGCAACACCGCTGCACCTGGGGAAGACCACGCATGTATGGGATATCCGTATCCATGATGAAAGGGAAAAGCTGGTATGTGTCAGCAGACTGACCGTGGCTATTTTGCCGCTGCGGCCCTGATGGCACCAGGAAGATAGGATGGGATCATTTTCCTTCCGCAGCCTTAATGACATCTACAATAGAAGGGAACGTCTCCTTCACAACGGCCTCCAGGCCATCCGCCCCCACCCACTTCAATTCAGTGATCTGCTCTTCCGCCTGCGGCATCAGCGTTTGATCGCCCCGGGTACTCATACTGAACCAATGCGTCTCCTTCAGAAAATGCTTCCCGCTCTCATCATAGGTATGCCAGGTGACGAGTAAAGGGCCGTCCAGGCGGATGTCCCGCAACCCCGTCTCCTCCCCCACTTCACGGACAGCGCATTGCTCCAGCGTTTCGCCTTTATCCAGCTTGCCCTTAGGTAAGTCCCATTTTCCCCGGCGGAATATAAAAAGGATCTCTCCTTTCTCATTGCGCACCAACCCTCCGCCTGCCTGGATCAGGATGAATTTTTTCCAGAATGCTTTTTGCAATGTCTCCAGCGGCTTGTGCACAAAAATGCCCGCATGTACTTTCGCCTGCCGCATTTCGTGGATGATGGAGTTGACGGCAGGAGGGGAAAATTCATCGATGAACACGGCATCATCATGATGGGCAAACGCCCTGATCTCCGCAGTCGGCTGATCACAGAGGAACAAAGGCTTGTCGTTAAAGTAGATCTTGATATACATGTAGGGGTAGAATTGCCTGTAATATACGAGCTAAATTTTATTTACTTTCGCAGCATGGCGGAACAAATCATCACTACGAACGAGCGGGCGGTAGCCGAAAAATTACTGCAGGTACAGGCCATCCGGCTGAACGTGAAAGAGCCCTTCACCTGGGCATCCGGCTGGAAAAGCCCTATCTATTGCGATAACAGGAAAGTGCTGTCCTTCCCTTATGTACGTGACTTCATCAAGTCGGAAATGTGCAATGTACTCTTTGCCCGGTTCCCTGAAGCTGCAATGCTGGCAGGCGTAGCTACTGCAGGCATTGCCTGGGGGGCCATGGCCGCCGATCAGCTGAAGCTGCCTTATATCTATGTACGCAGCAAGCCGAAAGAACATGGTCTGGGACAGCAGATCGAAGGATATTATGAGGCGGGACAGCCCGTAGTCGTCATCGAAGACCTTATCTCCACCGGCAAAAGCAGCCTCCAGGTCGTGGATATCCTCCGGCAGGCCGGTCTGGAGGTCCTGGGCCTCGTATCTATTTTCAACTACGGCTTTGCGGCAGGCCGGCAGGGCTTCGAAAAAGCCGGCATTCCTTATATCTCGCTGTCCAATTATCCCGTCCTGATACAGCTGGCCCTGGAAAAAAAGCTGGTCAGCCCGGAAGAAGAAGCGGTTTTGTTAAAATGGAGCGAAGACCCGGCAAATTGGAAAGGAGTGAATTAATTGATTATCTTTATAGGGGGACCCTTGTTTATGACAATTTTGTCACCCAAAAAAAGTTATCGTATGACTAAAAAAATTAATTTCCTTGTTTTCATGCTGGTAGGCTTCGTCACTGTCTCCTTTGCCCAGCAGAAAGCCGTCAAGACCGTCACGATCAAGACGCCTACGGTCCAGTGCGAATCCTGCAAAAAAAGGATCGAGAACTACATGAGCCATGAAGAAGGCATCCAAAAGGTAAATGTGGATTTTAAGAAAAAGACCACTACTGTGGTTTATCTGACAGACCGTACCAATCCGGAAAACATCAAGGCCCTCATCGCCAATGTCGGATACGATGCAGACGATGTCACTGCGGAACCCGATGCGTATAAAAGACTGCCCACCTGCTGTAAGAAGCCTGAAGACGGCGGCGGTGGTGAGAAAAAGAACTAATCCCTGAAATGCGAAGCGTTTCAGGACATTAGATAGGAAAAGCCCAATTCATTAAATTTTCCCAAAATGAGTTGGGCTTTTTCATGCAGATTCCATAATTTGCAACATCGTAGCAAAAACTAGTGCGAAAGCAACCTCTCATACAACGTTCACTGGCCGGCCTGCTGCTGGTGCTCTTCGCCCTCAGCGGAACACCCAAAATATTCGTCCATGATCTCGTCGCCCATCATACGGATGCAAGGTGCAAATTTTCCCATGGCAGCCATACAGATGTAGAGCGCTCGACCTTCACCTGTCATACCCAGGACCTGGTCGTCGAATCGCCCTTTATAGAAAGTGCGGCACTGCCCCGGGTACATGTACCGGTGATATATACCAGTGGTATCGTCGAACTGACTGCCCGGCTATATGCCTTCTTTCCCGTCCATTATTCCCTCCGCGGCCCTCCCGCCCTTGGCTGATCCTGCTTTTTTGACTTTCCTTTTACAGACTTTTTAATGCCCTCCATTGAAGCATCTACTTCTCGTAGTGCTGCCTGTATGCATTGCCCTACAGGTCAGCGCGCAATGTCATTCGTCCATCAGCGGACATATACTCCGTGCTGGCAGCCAGGAAAAGATCCCCGGTGTCACTTTGTTAGTCCGGGAGATCAGTCGCTTTGCCCTCTCGGACAGCACAGGCGCCTATCGCATAGATGATCTCTGCCCGGGTGCGTATACCCTTCTCCTCACCGCCACGGGCTACGATTCTGCCATCGTTCGTATCTCCCTCCGACAACCCTTACATAGGGACCTTTGGCTGCGGGCCGACATACACGTCTTACAGGAAGCACGCGTCATGGGTGAAAAAAAACCGGATCTCGCCACGGCCGCCACTTCCCATCTGGGCGGTGAGCAGCTTTTCCAGGCCGGCGGGCAGACCCTGGGAGAGGCCCTGAAGTCCGTCCCCGGATTGAACTCCATACAAACTGGCCCCTCCATCTCCAAGCCCGTGATCCACGGCCTTCATAGCAATCGCGTCCTCATCCTGAACAACGGCGTACGCCAGGAAGGACAACAGTGGGGGACCGAGCATGCTCCAGAGATCGATCCTTTCATCGCCGACAGGATCACCATCATCAAAGGAGCAGCCAGTGTGCGATACGGTTCCGATGCGTTGGTGGGTGTGCTGCTGGTTGAACCGAAAGCCTTGCAGCCGCAGCGGTCCCTGGAAGGGGAAGCCAACATAGTGGCCGGGAGCAATGGCAGGTCAGGCGGCGCTTCGGCCATGCTGCAGGGTAAGGGTCTATTCGATGGTTTCAACTGGCGTGTACAGGGTACATTGAAAAAAGCGGGCAACTTCAGCACGGCGCATTATTACCTGAAGAACACCGGTCTGGAAGAAGAAGACTTCTCGCTGGCCGCCCATTACAAAAAAGGTAGTTTCGCAACAGAAGCCTACTACAGCCAGTTCCATAACAAGGTGGGCATCTTCGAAGGCAGCCATGTAGGCAATGTAGCAGACCTGGACGCGGCATTCCAACGGAGCCGTCCCATCACGCCTTCCTATTTCTCTTATGACATCGATCGTACGTATCAGAACATATCGCACAAGCTGTTAAAAATATCCAGCTATTACTCCTTAAAGAACGGCGGCAAAATTGAGGCTCAATTCTCCGACCAGCGCAACAAGCGGGACGAATACGACATCAACCTCCCCTACTCCACCGACCCGAATATTTTGCGGATGCCGCAGATCAGCTTCCAGATCCAGACCCAGTCCCTGGACCTTATTTATCATGCGCCTGCCCGTCATAATTTTTCCGGCATGTACGGCATCTCCGGCTATACCCAGGGCAATGTCTTCAGGGGCATACGTTACCTGGTGCCCAATTTCCGTAACTACAACGGCGGCGCCTTTGCCATCGAACGCTGGTCTAAGAACAGTTTGACCCTGGAGGCAGGCCTTCGTTATGATTACAGGTGGCTGCGGGTCTACAAGCTCAACGGCATTACCTTACAGACCTATCACAACACTTCCACTTACCAGAACGTAACAGGCACCGTCGGCGCCTCCTACCGCGTGAACGACAAATTATCTTTTACAGCCAACGTCGGCAGCGCCTGGCGGGCCCCCAGCGTGAACGAACTGTACATCGACGGCATCCATCTCAGCGCCGCCTCCTATGAGAAAGGCGACTCCAGCCTGCGTGTTGAAAGATCATATGATCTCACCTTCTCCGGCAAATATGAAAGCGAAAGGTTTTTTGCGGAGATCGCCCTGTACGACAATATTATCAATGATTTTATTTATGCCAGGCCGGCGCTGGCGCCCATCACCCTGATCAGCGGCACCTACCCCCTCTTCAATTATACACAGGCAGATGTAAACCTGGCAGGCCTCGATGCGCAGCTGCGTTATAAGCTCTTTTCCCGCCTGTCCCTGGAAAGCAAAATATCGCTGGTGAGAGGCTGGAACAAGTCCATCCATGACTGGCTGATCTTCATGCCGGCCGATCGCTTCGACAATTCCCTGCGCCTGGACCTGGGCGGATGGGGGCCTACCCGCAGCTGGTATATCAGCACTGGCCTCCTCACCGTGCTCAAACAATCACGCACACCTCCCAACAGCGACTATGTGCCGCCTCCGGACGGCTATACACTGCTGAATGCCAATATAGGGTTCAAATGGCCCTGGAAAAAAAAGCAACTGAATATCGACCTGGCGGGCTACAACCTGACCAATGTGGCCTACCGGGATTACCTGAACAAATTCCGCTATTACGCCGATGACCTGGGCATCAACGTGGTGCTGCGGGGAAAACTGAGCTTTTAATATTTCATCACATAAAATCAATCATCATGCAAAAAGGTATGGGCCTTACCCTGACTGCGGGGTTTATCATGTTATGCTTCTACGCGTGTAAAAAAGATGAGAAGACCGTGTCGCCGCCATTGCCGGGGAACGAATTTCTCACGACCGTACGACTAGTGGCCGTGAATACGGCCGACGCATCAGATGTGCAGGTGGCCACCATTACAGACACGACGATCATTAGCCACCCACCGGACAGCATCGATCATCCTGTCTTAACCCTGCATGCAGGCAGCACGTACAATGTTTCAGTGCGCTTCCTCGACGAGACGAAAACCCCGGCGGGCAATGTTACGGATGATATCTATGACAGGCGTAACTACCACCTCCTCTGCTTTGACATCTCCGGAGGGGCCAACCTCTCCGTGACACGGACAGACCTGGACACCAACAATCCCCCGCTGCCCATCGGGCTGCAGGACAAGTTCACCACAGGCGCTGCCAGCACCGGAAAGCTGAATGTGCAATTGCGCCACCAGCCCAATGCGAAGAACGGCAGCTGCGATCCCGGCTCTTCGGACGCAGATGTAGACTTCAATATCGTCATTCAATAAAACCACTACGAACATGAAAAGACTAATGCTTATTTTACTCGTATGCGCCTGCACGCTCGCGGCTTCTGCACAAAAACTCATCGTATCCCTCAACGGCGGCGCCGGCATTCCCACCGGCAGCTTTGGTAAGGGCGAATATTCCGATGAAACCTCCGGCTTTGCAAAGACCGGCGGTCATTTCAACATTACAGGCACTTATTTCCTCAGCAAACATTTTGGCATCGGCGCACTGATAGGAAACACCCGATTCGGCTTCAAAGGAGCGCAAAGTCTCTCGGACGGCTATAAGGAAGATTCCGGTACGGACAGCACCACGTTGTACCAGCAAGGCAGCAATCATGCATGGAGCTTCCTGGTGGGTCCCTACTACCGTATCGATGCGGGAAAAAAACTAACCCTCAGCCTTCGCCTACTGGCCGGCGTTAGCAGTACCCACCTCGCCGGCTTCCGGATCTTTTATGAAGATTATACGGACAATGCCATGGCGCAACGGGAAGCTTCCGGTGGCGCCTTCGGATGGCAGGCGGGCGGAGGCCTGGCCTGGCATCTCAACAGCAAAATATCCGTGCAGGTGAATGGGGACTATTTCATGAGCAAGCCCGACATCGCCATCAGCTATGATAACTTCATTGTCAATGCAGGCAGAAGGCTGGGTAAATACAACGAGTCCATCGGGGGTATCAATGCCACGGTGGGCATCTCTTATGCGTTGTTTTGATGCAGCGTGGACCAGTCGTACCCTGGTCTGATCCGGTGCGTATCCTGTTCCTGTCCCGTGCGTCCCCTGTTACCTTCCAATATGGTCCGGAAGTCTTTTCCGGACCTTCTTTCCTGTATCAATTTCGTACAGCCGTGTCCGGAATCGCGCATAAGCGGCCCGCACACAGCAGGTAAACAACTGACGGTCAATTATTTGTATTTCCGGAACAAAAATGGCATCTTTAGAGTCTCAACCATTGCCCATGTTCTCGACCTATCTGAAGATCGCCTATCGGAACCTGAAGAAAAATCGCCTGCTGACCTTCATCAATCTGTTCGGCCTTGGCTTCGCCATGTCGCTGGGTATGATGGAAATGGTGATCATGCAAAATGAATTATCGTACGATAAGTTCCACCCGCATCCCGACCGGACCTTTCGTATCCTCACCGATTATACGCAGAAAAAGGGCAATCATTACAGACTGGCCACCACGCCCCTGCCCTTATCCGGCGCCCTGCTGGCCGACAAAGGAGCCGTCGAGGCCGTCGTCAGTATCCACCCTGCTTTCAAAGGCACGGTGAAAATGGAAAATAGAGAAGAGCTGTCGCTCAACGGCGCTTATACGCAACCTTCCTTTTTCAAAGTTTTCGGATTTACCCTTGCCGAAGGCGATCCGGCGACGGCACTGCAGCAGCCGAATACGATGGTCCTGTCCGATGCCACAGCAAAAAGATTCTTTGGGAATGGCTCAGCCGTAGGAAAGTCCTTGTATGTCGAAGGACGCGGTCTGTTCACCGTCACCGGCGTGCTGGCGAAGTCAGGTAAGTCGCATATCGATTTCGATGCCTATGCATCCAGCGCCAGTGAAGCGGCGGGCGCGGCTAATTGGGGGGATCTCCAGGCGGGCTACACCTATGTGCTGGGGAAAGAGCATGGGAATGCCGGCGAATTGAACAATGCATTGCATACGATGGTACAGCAATTCAATCAGCTGGACAAGAACGGTCACGCGCGTTTCGAGCTTCAGCCCATCGAAAAAATAACGCCCGCCAGCGAAGAGCTGTACTTTGACATCGGCGGCGGCACCGGCTGGTCAAAACTATGGGTAGGCATCACGATAGTCCTCATCATTCTCATCGCCGCCTGCTTCAACTATACCAATCTCACCATTGCCCGCGCCCTCACCCGGGCCAAAGAGGTGGGCGTAAGAAAGATCGTCGGCGCCAGGCGGTACCAGGTCTTCCTCCAATACCTGACGGAATCCATCGTGCAATCGCTGCTGGCGCTGGTCTTTGCCTGGCTGCTGCTGTCCATCATTATCCGGTACGCTCCTTTCAACGACGGTTATGAAATGGTCCCATCCTCCTGGAAATACAATACGATGTATGTGCTGTGTACGGTCGGCTACGCCCTGTTCACGGGATTGCTGGCCGGTGTGGCGCCTGCCTGGATCCTGTCGGCTTTCCGGCCGTTGAGGGTGCTGAAGAATTTATCCACGGCAAAAATATTCGGTAAAGTAGGGCTGCAGAAAAGCCTGATCGTCTTCCAATACAGTCTTTCGCTGGTGATCATCATCTTCCTGGCTACTTTCTTCCGGCAATTCTCCATGCTGTCGACGGCCGATCCCGGTTTTAAAAGGGACAATGTGCTGGTGATCCCGCTGGCAGGGATGAATGCGGAGCTCATCACTTCCCGTTTGGCAATGGTCAGCGGGGTACGATCGGTGTCGTCCCTTTCCGTATCGTTGAATAGTCATTTTTCCGGGACACGGACACAAGCCTGGCTGGACCACCGGCCCAAGGATGCGATCTCCCTCAACTGTTTTTACGCCGATGACGCTTTTATTCCTACCATGGGCATCCGGTTACTGGCCGGGAGGAATTTTGGTCTTGTCACCGATACGTTGAGCGAGAGGGAGATCATCCTCAATGCCAGCGCAGTGAAAAGCCTCGGCTTCGGGCATGATGACGAAGCGCTGGGCAAAAAAATACGGCTGAACGATTCGCTCGCGCTGGAGGTCATCGGCATCGTGAATGACTTTAAATATGAGAATGCCGGTATGCCGGTGCATCCTATGGCATTCAGGAACAAAAAGGGAGCATATAAATATTTATTTGCCGGCGTCGACGGCAAGGACAGACCTGCGCTTGTCAAACGCGTCACTGCCATGTGGGGATCGGTTGCCCCCAGGGTCGCTTTCACCCCTTTCTGGCTGGATGAAGCATTAGCGCAGAACAATTCCCAGCGTGCCACCATTTCCCTGCTGGGCTACATGGCTTTTATAGCCCTGAGCATTGCCACCCTGGGCTTGCTGGGCCTGGTGATCTATACCGTGGAGACACGGCGCAAGGAAACAGGCATCCGTAAGGTCATCGGCGCCAGCAGCAGCCAGATCGTGCGTTTGCTGTCAAAAAGATTTATACGGTTGCTGATGATCTCGGGCGCGATAGCCGTACCCATCGGCTATACGCTCAGCTTCCTGTTCCTGCAAAACTTTGTCCTGCGGGTAGGCAATGGCTTGCTCAGCGCAATAGGCTGCTTCCTGTTCTTAGTATCGGTGGGCCTGGTGACCATCTTCTCGCAAACCTACCGGGCGTCTTTGGAAAATCCTGTCCACAGTTTAAGAACGGAGTGACCCGTTGGGCTTCACCCTCCGCCTGAACCAAAGGATCAGTCCGACCGTCACCAGCACCACCTGCATGAACGCCCAGACCATGGTGCTGATATCCCTTACGGTCTTGCCGCCCCAATCCATAAAATGATGTTTGTGGAATACAGAAAAGCTGTAGCCCTCCACCACCGTCCTGTCATCTACCTGAGACGCCAGCTTTCCTGTGCTGGTCTCGATATACAGTCGTTCGTGATGCCCGGCCGCATAGCTGACCTTCCAGACAGGCAATCGCTTGTCCGTGAAATTGTATTCGTCCCCGAAAGCAGTGACGGGCTCCACTTTCCGGATGTCCCCCGCGGGATGCTGGCTAAACTGTGTAGCCAGCCAGGAGGCATAACGGGCATCGCCATCCGCCAGCACCGAATAGCCGGCAGTGCGTATGTACGACACCGGTAGCAATGGTGTTTTGGCATCTTTCATTAGGTCCTTATGCCCGGCTGTCTTCTCCGGCAACATACACACCCGCCAGTAATTGTCCCCATTCATCTGCACGAGGCTCATATTGGTGATGGGCCGGGCACAAACCTGCTGCAGGCGGGCCCAGTCGCAGCTGGCCGTTCCCGCGGCAAAATGCGGCGAGGCAAAATACCTATCCCTTGTATCGTCGGTGAATTTCGAAAATGCATGGAAGCTGCCGCTGAAGGTCCATAGCAAAGTGAACAGGGAAGCGACGATGGCGGTATACCGATGATTGCGCCGGGCCTTCACCAGCCCATTGGCTTGGGTACGGGCACCCCTGGTGGTAAAGAAAATATAGATACCCAGCACGGTGGTGAGCAGGGCCGTAAACGCCACCAGCATCTCCACGGCCAGCCGGCCCTTGCCCAGAAAGTCCAGCCAGCCCCAGGTATGGAAGAGGCGAAAGATCTCATCGAAGATGGCGCGGCGGTTGTCCATGGCGAATGAAAAACGGTCCTGGGTGGTCTCCACATACACGCGGATGCCATCGGGACGATCGAATGACACCCGGTATACGGGCAGCAGCCGGTTGATGCTCTTGTACTCGTTATCGAATGCCTTCACCAGGGATACATTGGTAACCTTCGCTCCTTTGACAGGGTTTAGCACTGTTTCGGTAGCAGCGCCACAGCAGTCGTGGGTGGAGGCAGAGCCATCTTCGTGGTTGGATGCGGCGACAGTGAGGAGCGATGTAGCATCGTTATGAAGGGATGCGGGATGAGTATGACGGGAGGTCTGTGCATTGTCGGCGGATGTTGGATGTCCCGCCGCCGTCCCTTTGTACCCCGCAGGCCCCTCCAAGAACTGCCGCGCCAGATATTGCGCATACAACCAGTCCCCCGCCGTGAGCACATTCCCATTGGTACAGCTGATATACACAGGCGTGGCACCTGCATCTGACCCGCCCCCCGCGGCCAGCGGCTGCACCTGGTAGAACCAGTTCGTATCGATATGCACCAGCCGGAAATTGGAGAGGCTGTCCATATGATGTTTACGGAGCGCTTCGGCCAACGGGAAACGCACCCGCTGCGTATCGATCACCACAGGCGGAAGACCTTGGGTGGCGATGGCAGGCCGGATATTGGTCATAATGGGATGCATGAATCCGCTGACCGCCCATAGCAGCACCGGAATGGCGATGATGATGGACAGGCGGCGATGCAACAGGTATAGTTTCTTCATGGTCTTTATAATTTACCGAAATGCCAGGCCAGTCCTACCGTCACCTCGACAGGATCGCCCAGGTTATAGCTGTAGCCATAGGATGATTTGCTGGCCAGTGAAGCATAATATTCATTAAAAGCATTCAGGGCATTGACCCAGACCTCCCATCGCCTATGCTGATAGCCCGTACGGAAGTTGACGATGTCGAATCCCTTGTACTGGCGGGTATTGGCATTGTCCATCCAGTATTTACCCAGATGCTGTCCTTCGACAGAGAACCGGAACCCTTTCAGGAACGAAGGCCGCCAGGTCAGCTCGGCATTGCCGATGAAACGGGGCGCCGCAGACATCTGGTTGCCGCTGTAATCCTTGTTATTCTCATACTGTACCACGAACACATGGCTGGCATTGCTGGCGCTGACCCGCAAGGTCCATTCATCGGAAGGACGATAGGTAACACCGTACTCGATACCTTCATGACGTGTCTTGCCTGCATTCTGATTGAGAAACGTACCGTCCGGCTGTTTGACGGAAATGATCTGGTTGTTGCCATTGAGCCTGTAAATGCTCCAATCTGCATACAGCTGGTTCTTCAACAGGGAGAGCCAGCCGCCGGCCTCGTAGTTGTAGAAGGTCTGCGGACGCAGATAGGGCACTTTCACCCCGTTGTACAGCTCCGTCACCTGCGGCGGGACATATCCCTGGCTGTAATTGAAATAGAACCCCACATTCCTGTAATTATACGTGAGCCCCAGCTTGGGTGTGGCCCGGCGAAAATCATTGCGGGTGTCGGCAGATCCCGTAGACGCGGAGGGAGGGAGGTGATTGCGGAAATTATAATGATAGAAGTCGTAACGCAGCGCCGCCACTGCCCGGAGTCCTTTCAGGGGCACCATCTCGTAGTGAACATACGACGCCAGGTTATCGATGCCCGTGGCATAATTGCTCAGCAGGGAATCAGTGGGGGTATAATCCAGATAATTCCCTTTGCCGTCCCGCCGTATGCGGATGTAATTGGCGACATAGGTGCTGGGACTGATGTCCGCGCTGACACCTGCGATGAGCTTGCTGCCCAGCCAGGCGAATTGCTGCTGGTGCTGTACCAATGCCAGGTAGCTGTGGAAAGAGCTGTTGTTCACCTGGCCGTCGGCCAGGGAAGGGTCGCTGGCATTGTTCTTTATATAATAGGAAGGATTTTGCCCGATGCTGTTGTCACGATAAGCCAGAATGATCCGCGTTGCGCCATTGCTGTTCCATTGATAGTCCAGCTGGCTCCTCGCCCGCAGGGACCGTACCTTCCTGTAGGTGAAGGAATACGGCGTATTATAGTTCTTCTGTGCAAAGTGGGCGCTGTCCAGGGAGCCATACATGTCGCTATAGTAGTTGACATAGGTGAGGCTATTGCTCCAGGTGAGATGATCGCTGGCTTTATAATCCGCCCGTAGGGTGACGGCGGTCTTGTGGAAATCACTGTATTGAATAGGACCGTCCGTCCTGTTGGCATAATAGCCGCTGGCCACCAGGCCCCATTTGCCCAGGTTGACGCCGGCCTGCCCGTCGACCCTTTTATAGCCGTTGTTATTGCCCTGTACGCTGACATAGCCTTTTGTCACCGCCGGTGGCGCCTGTGTGATGATGTTCACGGCCCCGCCGATGGCTTCCGCGCCATAGAGGGAGGAAGCGGGTCCCCTGATGATCTCTATCTGCCGCGTAGCAGTCATATTCATTTCCAGCAGGGCATTGTGATTGTAAACGCCGGTGGTGCGAATAGGCACGCCGTCCTCCAGGTACAGGAACAGGCTCTGTGTGCTCATGGGCTGGCGGATGCTCATCTCATGCTGCTCGTTGCCCAGGTCTACCATGAATACACCGGTGACCTTGTTCAGCAGCTGGTCTAATTGATTGGCTTTTGTCTCTTTTATCGTTTGTGCATTGAGAATGCTGATGGCGATGGGGGCCTCCGTCCTTTTCTGTACGGTGCGGCTGCCCGATACGATCAGCTGTTGCAGCAGATTGGCGGGTGCGGCCAATGTGTCCGGCTGTTTCTCCTGTGCCGCCTCCTGGGAAAATGAGGCATAGGCATGCAGGGTCAGCCAGGCCGTCAAGCCTGCCTTGAAATAAGAATTCATTACCTCTTCGGTTGTGCGTTGGAAAATGGATGTTCAATAAGGAAGGGTCAAAATGGCGATACTAGCATTGAGGAGGCTCGAAAGGAGAGAACAGATGTTCCTGTGTGGCAGGAGCAACATACCGGGTGGAATGGATGCTGCTGATCTCTGTCAGGTGAGGTGTGGGAACGATATTTCTTTGGAGGAAGATCTGCAATGGGGTCTCATCTCTTTGTCCGCCTTTGCCGGGGGCTTGCTGCTGTGATTCGTCGCCCGCCATCTTCTTATTGAGATAGCATTTACCCTGGCAGCAGCAGGAAGGTTTTGCACGGTTGACGCAGAGATTTTTGGCGATGAATTCCTTATTGACCTGGTATTCCAGGATCACACACCATTTGCTGAACGTCTGAAACCCGATCAGCAGGATCAATAGTATCGTGACAGGGTATTTCATCACCGGGCACAAAGTTATACCTATTTCTCATTGCCCGGAGGATTGGTCTTATCTTTTTCTTTTTTCTCCCTGATCCTTCCCGACTGCCGCAGCGACTGATGGAGCATCCACTCGATCTGCCCGTTGACACTCCGAAATTCATCCGCAGCCCATTTCTCGATAGCCTTCATGGTATCGGCATCTATTCGTAAAGCAAAAGATTTCTTTTCACCCATTCATTACTGATTTAAGGTCCCCGTATTCACCACCGGCTGCGTCTCGCGGTCGCCGCACAGCACTACCATCAGGTTGCTCACCATGGCGGCTTTCTTATCCTCGTCCAGCTCGATGATGTTCTTGGTCGACAGCAAATGTAACGCGCTTTCCACCATCCCCACCGCACCTTCTACGATCTTGCTCCGGGCGGCTACCACGGCAGAGGCCTGCTGCCTTCTCAGCATGGAGTGCGCGATCTCGGGCGCATAGGCCAGGTGAGAGATCCGTGCTTCCATTATTTCAATGCCGGAGATCACCAGCCGCTCGGCTATCTCCTTTTCCAGTGAACGGTTGACCTCGTCGAAATCCGTGCTGAGGGTGACAGTAGCCCGCTCGTCCTCGAAATGATCATAAGGATAGGAGGCGGCCAGCTTGCGGACGGCAGAGTCCGTCTGCGTCATGATGAACTTCTCGTAATTGTCCACCTCGAAAAAAGATTTGAAAGTGTCCTGCACCTTCCATACCAGGATCACGCTGATCAGGATGGGATTGCCCATCTTGTCGTTGACCTTTACCTTGTCGCTCTCGAAGTTGCGGGCGCGCAGCGACACAGGCATTCGTTTATACAGGGGGTTGATCCAGAAGATCCCGCTCTCCTTGATGCTGCCGCTGTATTCGCCGAACAGCAGGAGTAATAATCCCGTGTTGGGGTTGACGATGGCCAGGCCCTTGGTCACGATAATGAACACCACAAAAGAAATGGACGCCACTGCGAACTGCTGGTTGAAAAAGAAGACAACGCTGCAAGAGATCAAAAGGATCGAAATGGCAATGAAAGCATACCCGTCGGCGGGTTTGATTATTTTCTCGGTTTGCATATATATTGTTTTGATATCATTTTGATATCAAATATAAACAGCATCGGCCGGCTTTCCAAAACATTTTTCCCCTACCCTTGTTGTTATACTTTTATCCATGCAAAACAAACTCAAGCTCAGCGTCCTGGACCAGACCCCTATCCGGAATGGCAGCGACGCAGCCACCGCCCTGCAGGAAACCATCCAGCTGGCCCGGCTGGCCGACAAACTGGGATATCACCGCTATTGGCTTTCCGAGCATCATAACACCGTCACCCTGGCAGGGGCCTCCCCCGAGATCCTCATTGCCCGCCTGGCGGCGGAAACAAAACATATCCGGCTGGGTTCCGGCGGCATCATGCTGCCCAACCACAGCACCCTGAAAGTGGCGGAGAATTTCCGGCTGCTGGAAGCCTTGTACCCCGGCAGGATAGACCTGGGCCTGGGGCGTGCACCGGGTGGCGATCGTATCACCGCTCAGCTGCTGAACCCTTCCAATACTTTCGATCCGCAGGAATACATCCGGCAGATAAAAGACCTGGACGCCTTTCTTTCCGAGTCCAGTACACCGGGCACCATCAACGGGAAAGTGCGGGCCATCCCGCATATCGAGACCCGGCCCGACCTCTGGATGCTCACTTCCAGCGGGGAAAGCGCCTACCTGGCGGCTCATTTCGGCATGGCCCTCTCCTATGCCCAGTTCATCAACCCCATCGGTGGCGCTGCCGCCATCCGGGCCTATAAAGAGAAGTTCCGCCCTTCCGAACAGCTGTCATCTCCCCGGGCAAACCTGGGGATCTTTGCTTTTTGCTCCGATGACCTGGAGAAGCTGGAGGAAGTACAGGCGGTGATGGATTACCGGTTGTATAATTTCGAGCGGGGCAGGTTCGACGAGACGCCTAGTTATCAGCTGGCCAAAAGCCATACCTATACCCCGGAGGAATGGCAGCGGGTGTTATTCAACCGGCAGCGTATGGCCGTGGGCACGCCCGAAACGATCAGGAGACGCCTTCAGCTGCTGGCGGAAGCATTTGAAGTGGATGAGATCGTGATCAGCACTTTTACCGAACACCTGTCGGACAGGCTCCGGTCCTATGAGCTGCTGGCTGCCGCCTTTGGGTTGAAGTCCCGTGTACAGGAACCGGGCCACCAGCGGAGCAGCTTATAATAACTATAATAATAAATAATGGTCAGATAGTAGAGCTGCGGACCTCCAGCTTTGCCGGCAGGACCACGCAATCCTCCGGCGGTAGGATATACTTTTTCTCCAGGCGCCTGAATAAGATAGTAGCCGCCTCTTTACCCATATCATAAGCAGGTTGGGAAATAGTCGTCAATGCAGGACTCAATAACGAGGCTGTCACCAGGTTGGAAAAGCCGATGATCTTAACATCCCCGGGAATATCCAGCCCCAGCTCGCGGCATACATGGTACACCTGAACGGCCAGCTTTTCCACCGATGCAAAGATCCCGTCCGGCCTGTCTGGCGAGGACAGCAAGGCCCTTATCTTCTTATAGTTCTCTTCATCGTTGTCTTCACAATGTACGACCATGCCATCATGGAAGGGCTGATCATAACGCAGCAGCCCATCCGTATAGCCTTTCATCCGCTTATGTGAGATGGATAGCTCCATAGAGATTGCAAGATGGGCAACGCGACGGCAGCCCGCCCTGATCAGGTGCTCCGTGGCTACAAAGCCGCTTTCATAATCATTCGTAACAACCTTGGGCGCCCCGATGCTGTCGCAGACACGATCGAAGAACACCAGGGGGATATTTCGCTGCTGCAGCTCCACCAGGTGACGGACATCCGTCGTATGCCCGGAAAGCGAGAGGATGACGCCATCTACCCGGCCACTCTGCAGGCTGGTGGCCACAGACATCTCTTCGCCGGCATCTTCATTGGTCAGATAGATGAGGACATGATAGCCCTTCTCCCTTGCAACGGTCTCGATGCCTTTGATGGCAAGCGCAAAGAAATTATTGGCTACTTCAGGGATCACCACCGCGATAGTGCGGCTACGATGTTTGCGAAGGCTGCTGGCGTAGGGATTGGGTTGGAAATTCATCTTTTTCGCCAGTTCAAAGACCCTTTGTTTGGTTGGCGTACTGATCTCCCAGCTATCCCGCAAAGCACGGGAAACGGTGGAAACTGATACGTTTAGCTCCTTTGCTAATTGCTTGAGGTTGACCGTATTCATGGCAGGCAAAATGTTACCAGAAAATTACGCAAACTTTATCCTCCCCCCCGATCTTTTTACGAAAACGTTGTAGTCAGGCCTATGCAACCGTTTCCGTAAATAAAGTGCCATTGCAGTAGTTGATATGATTACAATTTTGCCCAATTTGACACTGATTTTAGTAACGATGACACAATATGCTTGCCATTATGCCTATCCGAAATGGCCTACTACTCGTGAAAATTTAAATCTAACAACATGAGACCTCAACTGCTTAAAGTCTCCAGGGAGCCGGGACACTCTTTCAGCGTAAGACGGGATCTTGTTCCATATGTGAATAATCGCTGGCATTTTCATTCAGAGGTGGAATTGATACATTTCAAGAGAGGACAAGGGACACAGTTCGTAGGCGATAGTATGAAGCGATTCAAGACGGGGGACGTGGTCCTGGTAGGTTCCAACCTGCCGCATTACTGGCGTTTTGACGACGCTTATTTCGAAGAATATGCGGACGTGACCGCCGACGTGCGCGTCGCTCACTTTTCCGAGAATTTCTGCGGGGAATCTTTCCTCCACCTCCCCGAGACCGTCCACCTTAGGAATATGCTGGACAAGGCAAAAAGGGGACTGCAGGTGGAAGGGGAAGCCCGGAGAAAAGTGGCCGACCTGCTGGAAAGGATCCTGGAGGCGGATGGGATGCACCGTCTGCTGATGCTGATGGAAGCCCTGCACATCATTGCCGCATCCGAGGAGACCCACTCCCTCTCATCGATCGGGTTCCGTCATAACTTCCAGGAAGCGGAGTACGAGCGGATCAATACGATCTACGAATACAGCCTCAAGCATTTCAAACGGCCCATCCAATTGGATGAGATCGCCGGAGTGGCCAATATCAGTCCGAACTCCTTCTGCCGGTTCTTCAAATCAAGGACCCGGAAAACCTATTCCCGGTTCCTCATCGAGATCCGGGTGGGCCACGCATGCAAGCTGCTGATCGAAAATAATCTCAGCATCAAACAGCTGTGCTACGAGAGCGGCTTCAACAACTTTACCAGCTTTTATAAATATTTCAAGCTGATCACCGGTAAGAGCCCCCTGGGTTACCAGCGGGAATTTACCACTGCCTGCACTGTGAAGGAAACGATCCTGAGAAGAAGGGGAAAATACAGGGCCTGAAGGATGATCAACGCCAGGAACCCTGAACCGCCGAAAAACCTGCATTGTCCAAATCCCTATACCACCGAAAACGCTAAACCGCCAAAAGCCCTACATTGCAAGTCGAAAATTGTACCATGAACAACCCATTTGCCATTGTATCGAGTGTGTGCCTGACCGCTTTATTGAGTATATCCCAATCCACTGTATCAAAGGCGCAGTCGCCTGTCCTGGAAAAGATCTGGGAGACCGACACTGTCGTCGCCATTCCTGAATCCGTATTGCCGGATGCCACGGGGAAGACCCTGTATGTCTCGCTGATCGACGGAGGGGGATGGGATGCGGATGGCAAAGGAGGCGTGGGCAGGCTGGGCGTGGACGGGCATGGCTATGATGCTTCCTGGATCACGGGGCTGAATGCCCCCAAGGGGCTGGGCCGTTTTGGCAACAGGCTCTATGTGGCCGATATCACCGAAGTGGTGGTCATCGACATCCGGCAGGGTAAGGTCGAAAAAAAGATAGCCATCGAAGGGGCCCAGGCTCTGAACGACATTACGGTGGACAAGAAAGGTGCGGTGTATGTGTCGGACTCGAAGACCGGTAAGGTCTATAGGATAGAAAAGGATGTCCCCAAATTATATATGGAAAACCTCAAGGGTGTCAACGGACTGATGGCAAGCGGCGACAGCCTGTATATCCTGGCGAACAAGGCAGTGCTGATCGCCGCCAGTTCCGGCGGGAACCTGCGCACCATCACTACCCTTCCCAATGGCGGCGATGGCGTGGAAGAAGCAGGTCACGGAGACCTCATCGTCTCGGAATGGGCCGGTTTTGTCTATTATGTTCATGCGGACGGTGCCAAAGATCTCCTGCTGGACACGCATCTTGCCAAAAAGAATACGGCTGATATTCATTACGACAGGGCTGCGAAGATCTTATACATTCCCGGCTTCAATGCAAAGACCGTAACGGCCTACCGGCTGAAATTCACGGCAGGCGCCGCCACGGGCGCAATGCCCAACGTGCTGCTGATGGATGGCCCCTGGTTAAGCGGGATCAAACAAAAATATATAGCGAAAGACCCCAGTGCCCTACAGTATGCACGCAACCTGCAACAGCAGGCCGATAAGTTCCTCGACATGCAGCCGGTGTCTGTCATGGCCAAACAGCGTACGCCTACCAGTGGCAATAAGCATGACTACATGAGTCAGGCGCCCTATTACTGGTATGACAGCAGCAAGCCCAATGGCCTGCCCTATAAAAGCCTGGATGGTCAGCGCAATCCGGAGATCTACAAGATCACGGACAGGACATACATCGGTCAGTTGGAAACTGCTTCCCGGGCGCTGGCCCTCGCATGGTACGTAACGGGCGAGGAAAAATATGCCGCCAAAGCGGCCGTTCTGCTGCGCAGGTGGTTCCTGGAAGACAGCAGCCGTATGAATCCGAACCTGGAATATGGCCAGGCCATTCCCGGCCTCAACGATGGCAGGGGCATCGGTATCATCGAGACCATCGCGCTGATGAATATCGCCGATGCAGAAAGGCTCCTGGAAAGCGCTCCTTCCTGGTCGGCCGCGGACGCCGAAGGCCTTCGCGGATGGTATGCCCAATACCTGCAGTGGATGCTCACCAGTCAGAAAGGACAGGATGAGCACAATGCAAAAAATAACCATGGCGTCTGGTACCGTGCGCAGGCCGCGGACTATGCGCTCTTCACAGGGAATAAAGAGAAAGCCCGGGAGCTGGCGGAAGAAGGTAAAGCCCGTATAGAGACCCAGATCGAGGCGGATGGCAGGATGCCGCTGGAGCTGGCCAGGACCAACGCCCTGCACTACAGCGCCTATAATTTGCAGGCATTTTTCCACCTGGCGAAAATAGGCTCCCAGGTAGGTGTCGACCTGTGGCAATATCACAACAAGTCGGGAGCGAGCATCCGGACATCGCTGGACTGGCTGCGGCCTTACGCCATGGGCGAGAAGAAATGGGACTACCAGGAGATCACACCTTATAATAACAAAGACTTCAGCGTGCTGCTGGTGCAGGCAAGCCGGGCATACAAGGAACCACAATACTTCGAATACGCAAAAGCCCTTGAAGGAGGACAAATTCCCCAATTCCCTTAATTTAAAATAACGTACCTTTTGCGGTGACTGTTAATCATTAAACCACTGCAAAATGCAAAAAAATTTACTACGTTTTTTGGCCTTTGTCCTTATTTCCACTACCTCCCTCTCCCTTCATGCACAAATAAAAGGTGACCCTGCTCCCACTGGCCCTTCACCGGAACAGGCTCCCGCAAAAACATCTTCGAGGCTCAGCGCGGACCTCAAAAAACTATACGATGACAATGGCGCGCGCGCCAAAGTGGTCCAATCCACCAAAAAGCCCTCGCAGCCGGATGATGCCATGAACGCCTACCTCCAGATCAGGGGAGATAAGGTGGTGGTGGACGTGACGGTGAAAGGCGACGCCCAGGCTGCCCGTGCCGAGCTGGTAAAAATGGGTTTCCAGGTGAAAGCTTCCTATGGCCGGGTGATCTCCGGCCTTATACCTATCCGTTCGCTGCCGCAGCTGGAATCGGCTGCGTCCATCCGTTTTGCAAAGCCGGCCTACAAACCTTTGCATCTCTCCATGCAGCAGGGCGCAATGTGGGGCCCCAAGCCTGTACCTGCGCCTGTAGGCGACCAGGGCGATACAGCACAGCGCTCCACGCTGGCCCGGAAAAAATACAAAGTGGATGGTTCCGGCGTGAAGGTCGGCATCCTGTCTGACAGCTATAATAATTTAGGCGGCGCCCTTACGGGTGTGCAGCATGGTGAGCTGCCGGGCCCCGGCAATCCCTTCAACTATAAGAAACCTGTCCAGGTCCTGGAAGACCTGGACTCCAATGGCACGGATGAAGGCAGGGCCATGGCGGAGATCGTGCACGATGTGGCGCCTGCTTCGCAGCTGGCCTTCCACACCGCTAATTTCGGTCAGGCCGATTTCGCACAGGGCATCATACAGCTGGCAGATGCCGGCTGTGACGTCATTACGGACGACGTGATCTATTATGCCGAACCTTTTTTCCAGGACGGCATCATCGCCCAGGCCGTGGACCAGGTCAAGAACAGGGGCGTTACCTATTTCTCCGCTGCGGGCAATTCCAGCATCCGCTCCTACGAAAGTGAATACAGGCCCACCACCGTTGAGCCCCTGGGCCCCGGCGGCGGCACGGCCCATAACTTCAGCGCTCCCGGAACGACTCCCCGGTACTTCCAGCCCATCTATATCCCACCCGGCGGAAGCATCATCTCCTCCTTCCAGTGGGACCAGTCCTCCTTCTCCGCCAGTGGCGTGGGATGTGAATCTGACTACGACGTATACCTGCTGAACAGCAACCTGCAAGTAGTGGCCTATGGCGCCTCCGATAATTTCCTCAGCGGCGACCCCATCGAAGTGTTTGGATATTTCAACGGCACCAATAACCCTACCTTTTATCTGCTGATAGTGAAATATGCAGGTCCTGACGCCAGCCGGCTGAAATACCTGCTCTACAACGACGCCCTGTTCTACCTCACCACCAATCCTATACCCGGGATCCTCTCCCCGGCGCTGGTAGGCCATGCAAAGGCCGAAGGTGCCATCGCCACGGGAGCGGCCTTCTACCTGCAGACACCTCCTTATGGTGTGGATACCCCTGTCGTGGAAGGCTTCTCGTCAGTAGGCGGCACAGCCAACTATTATGACATTTCCGGCAACCGCATTGCACCCCTTATCCGCCACAAACCGGAGATCGTAGCGCCTGATGGCGGCAATACCTCTTTCTTCGATCCCTTCGGCAACGGCGACATCTCCGAGGACAAGGACAGCCTGCCCAATTTCTTCGGTACTTCCGCCGCCGCCCCGCATGCAGCCGGCGTAGCCGCCCTCATGATCGATGCACAAAAGCTCCATACGTTGAAACCGGCCCAGATAAAAGGCATACTTAGCACCCATGCGGTGGATATGGACAACCCTTATACGGATGGTTTCGACAAGGGTTTTGATTATGCAACAGGCGCCGGGCTGATCGTCGCAGACAAATCCGTAGGCGACGTAAAATTCCCCAACCTGTTCATTAAGAACCTGCAGGTGAAACCTCTCTGCTCCAGCGATCCGGCGCATACCCGTAACTGGCAGGTCATCAACCCCAATCCGTTTGAAGTAAAGATAGACTGGCTCCTGCTGGGCTCCAATCAGCACGGCAGCCTGACGGTACAGCCCGGCGACACCACTTTTAGCACCGGCGTCCCCTATTTCCACAATACGCCACTGCCGGCCATCGCCATCATCGACTGGGAAGATAACTTCGGGTTCACCCGTATCGACCTCGCTTATGGCAGCAAGGCTGTCTGCGGTAAGGAAGCCGTCTCTGCCGCCAACAGCGACCAGCAGATCAGCGGACAGGCCAATAACCTGGCCACCGCCCCTGACAAACCCGTCAACGTAGCGGAAGTTTATCCGAATCCATCTTCGAATACATTCAGGCTCTACCTGTCGCTGGCCGGGGCGGAACACACCCGTCTGGGATTGTATAGTGCCGACGGCCGGCAGCTGCAGGTACGGATGGTGACGCAGCCCAGCGGGGCCGTGGATATAGACGCCAGCGCTTACAAGCCGGGTGTTTACTTCCTGAAGGTTGAACAGGGAGGATTTACGAAGACGATCAAGCTGATAAAGAAATAATAAACCAGATCGCCCCGCGGAGCGGGGCGATCCTTTAGTTACAATAGGCCAACCCTTTGGCAATGCAGAAGTCCGCGAACCGCACCTGCTCGTCCCTCAGATACGATGTATTGTTCAGGCTCCGGTAGATCCCCCATTTGGGCCGCACAAAGGTCGTCCCGTTCCGCCACATGTCGATATTCGCATTGGTGTAAGACAGCAGGACGGAGTCATCCTTCATCCGCCGGATGGTGATGGAATAAGTGCCGGCCGTTTTGTAAATGATATGCTCCTCCGCCTCGACCCAGGCGCCCTTGAAAGGCGTCAGGTCCACCTGCAGCACCGTACCCAGGCTGGTAGCGCTGCTGGAGCCTGTGTGGATCACCTGCATCTTGTCGGGGTGGCCAAAACGTGGGGTGAGCGTAATAATAGGTGCGCCGTCATCGCCGTCGCCGGCCTTGATCTGGTGGATATGCGTGAAGCTGGGAGAAGGCTGGAAGCCACTGTCCAGCTTGAACTTCCAGTGATGCGTCACCGTATCGTTCAAAAATCCTTTCAGGCTGTCCGGGGAGGGGCCAAAGGTCTTGATCTCATTCCGCTGCCGGTCGAAGGCGGAGCAACGATCATTGTCCGGCGTGACATGGATGTAGAACAGGAACACATATTTGCACAGTATGCTGTCGTACACTTCACTGATATGCCGGCCAAAGTCGGGATGGCTGCAGTCCGGGACTTCCTCGGCACTGCCTCCCCCACCCAGCACACTGTCGATCAGTTCGTAGGTATTGCCCGGACCATTGGCTTTGAGGACGGTGCCCCTTGGAAGGCCTTTTTCTTTTTCATATTCCCAGAGTTTGCGGCAGGCAAGGGCCATTACCAGCATGACAGCCGGCAACGACCAGTAAATCGTCTTTTGCATATTCGAAGGTTTAATTGATTACAGTGTGATCAGATCACAATGTCCCCTTCTCCTTCTCGTCAAAATGCATATCCTTGACACCTGCCGTACGGGAGATGGTGAGATCCTTGATATTTTTCAGAACGAACAAAGGCGCGTCCCCCGGCTTCTGCGCACGTACCTGGCGCCAGTCCGATGCATCCACATCGTCCAGGATAAAGGCCGGCCGGTGCTCGGGGCTCATAAAGCTGATCGTCACGTCATGCATACGCAGGTCCTTCACGTGCCGTATGAAAAATCCATATGCCGGCATTTTTCCAAACCGGTATGGCTCGGGATAATCCTTTTCCAGTTCCGGCACTTCCCGTGCAGCCATCTCAGCCGTCCCGCCACCCTTGTAGTAAATGCGGATATTGCTCATCTCCAGGTCTTCGATGGGATGACCTGGCAGTCCGCTGATGATCGTGCCATGGCGGTAGTCCGCGTTATAGATGACGATATTGCTGAGGATGATCCTGCGGCAGGCCCCGATGGGTATGGTGTCGGGTCCCCGCATCCTGGCTCCCAGGCGGATAAAGATGGGCGCATTGACGATGTCCCGCATGGTGATATTAGTGATAGTGACGTCTTCCAGCAAGGCGCCGTCCACCGTCTCCAGGGCGAGCCCGCGGCTATAATCGAATACGCAGTTGGAGATGGTGACATTCTTGAATCCGCCATTGGATTCCGTGCCCATCTTGATGCGGCCCGTGGTCGTGCTGTCGGAATATTTTTTGTGCTCCCTTTTAAAGGTGCCGTCCAGCAGCGTGCCTTCATCATAGCCGCTCACCTGGCAGTTGGTGATGGTGACATTCTCCGTTGCCTTCGCATAGCCCAGGCCAAAAGAGCTTTTCAGACAGATGCCATCATCATAAGGCGAGTTGACGGTGCAATTGGAGACCCGCACATTCTTACAGCAATCGATATCGAACCCATCCCTGTCCGTATCCACTTTCATATTATCGATGGTGAGGTTGTCCACGCCGGTGGCGAGGATGGCGAAATGTCCTCCGTGCAGCACTGACACATCACGGATAGTAACATTGTAACACAGCTTCAGGCCAATAGCCTTATTGCCACCCCCTTCCGGAACATTGGTGCTCCTCGTCAGGTCCCTGCCCCAGATGCGGCCCGGTCCCAGGATTGAAATATCGTGCAGCCCTTCCCCATAGATGAGACTGTTCTTCCAATGGCTGTGGCCGTAATCCTGGTATTTATCGAAGGCATTGGGCTCCGGCTTGTCATAACCTACTTTGTTCACCGGGGCGGCGGCGATGATGGTTGCCCCCTGGTCGATATACAAAGCGATATTATTTGCCAGCCGGATGGTGTACGAAAGATAATTGCCGGCGGGGAAATACACGGTGCCGCCGCCTGCCCCCGCAGCTGCCGTAATGGCCTTATTAATAGCGTCGCCATCGATGGTCTTGCCATCGCCTTTGGCGCCATAGTCCAGGACATTGTAGACAGGGGGGGCCGCGGAGACTGTATAACTAACAACAAAAAGAAACAGGATGATCAGAGAACGGGTCATATTATTATTTTAGCATTATCAAATATCCGCCACCGGCCTCCAGGTCGAGTTCCACCGTGCTTGCGGGTTTAAAAGAAGCTTGCTCCAGCTGCTCTGCCGCCGGGTTGCCGGGTGTATCCTTCACGATCGTCGCAGCGGCTGGGCTCTTAAGAAAGCTTAGCGATATCTTTATTTTACGGGGAGCCGTCCCATTCATGACGGCGACGAACCATTTGTCACCTTTCCTCCGGGCAAAAGCGGCTATCTCTCCTATTTCCGAGCCGGGAAGGACGATGGTCTCATCCCACTCAGCAGGGATCTCTTTGATGATATTCACCGCGGGATTGGCGAGCAGGTTTTCCGGGTTGGCGGCATAGGTCAGCATAGGCTCGCCGCCCATTACGACGGCACTGGCGAGCTGATGGGCCCAGCTGGTCTTGCGGCGCCGTTCTCCAAAATGTACCACCGTATATTCGGCAGGCCCTGCCAGCATGCGGGTGAAAGGTAACGTCGTTTGCAGGGTGGCCCGGTCCATGAACTTACTGGATTCCATGCCTTTCACCGCCTCTCTCGTCATCTCGTTCGGCCAGGTGCGGGAGAGCCCCGTGGGTTTGTTGCTGCCGTGGAAGTCCACCAGCAGGTGCTGCTCCGCGGTCTCCCGCAGGATGGCATCGTACAGATCGATGACCTCCTTGGCTTCATGGTCGAAGAAGTCGATCTTCAGTCCGGCAATGCCCAGGTTATGGCAACGTGAAAAAAGGGTGGCACGGGCGGCGGGGTCATGCAGCTCTTTGGAATGCATCCAGAGCCAGATGCCGACGTGCTTCTTAGCGGAATAATCCACCAGGTCCCGGATCTGCTCGTCCGTCCATTTTCGCCAGAAACCTTCCAGGATATTGTATTCAAAGCCTAATTCGGCGGCCTGATCGGTGAATTTCTTCATGACCTCCGGCGTCCCGTCTCCTCCCCCATCCAGGTACTTCCAGACGGCGCGCCCGGGGCGTATCCAGCTGGTGTTGATACCCTGCGGGAACAAGGCAGGATCGGGTGCGGGACAAAGGTCCTGGAGGATGTCATTATTTACCATCGTATTGAGGTCCTTTCCGACCATGACCACCCGCCAGGGAGTGGTAACAACGCCCCTGACAACGGCGGGTTTGGAAAGGCGGGCGACGTCCTCCGGGCTGTAGCGCAGCACATATGGATGGGAGGCGGGCTGATGCTGTGCCATTCGCAACACCAACCCGTTCTTCCCGTCCGCCTGCAAAGCCATCCCACTATAGCCCCACAGGGCTGCTTCAGTAACAGCAACATATGTCCCTTGCGGTAGCTTCAATGTGGCTGGGGGGGCAACCCACTGCCCTGCCTCCAGCTGTGATAATTGTTTTTTTGTGTGCGCGCCTTCGTAATGTCCCACCATGTCATGATACCAGATGGAAGCAGCGGCGGGAAAAGTGAATACGGTGGCTTCATCCGGTGTGCGGGCCGCCGAGTCCGCACCGGGAACGATGATGCGAAAAGCCGCCCCGTCATTGAATACACGAATATCCATCGTATAGGCCACTTCGCCATGCGCCAGGTGCAGCTCCAGTCCATTGCACTCATTGATGGCCGTGGCGTGGACGCCCAGCCAGGGATATTTTTCCCGGACCTCGTACTTACGGTTGTCCCGGATGACAGCACCTTCCGTCAGCGAAACGCCATCCAATGAAAAGCGGAGCGGGGACTGGCCGACGACCGGCAGGCGCCCGGAACGGATCATGAATGTCAGCTCCTTCCCTGGCACCAGCTCAAAGGACAGGAGACCATCGGGGCTTTTAACGACATAGGAAGGGACGGAAGCTGCCAGAAGGGTTAAATTGAAAGTCAGTAAGAAAAGGGCGATCATAATGACACGCAGACTCCGTATCTTTTTCATATGGTTGTCAATTTGCTATTGCAATAGAATACTATTTTCGGGGCGTATAATTTGTGTAATTAGCAAAACATTCAACAATTCTGGCATATGCTTCCCGGTGATTCAAATTTATCGGAATATTATGCTGAAATAGCGTCACTCACTTAATTGTATTGCCATGTATATGCCCGGCCGATCCATCAAGAATATCCCCCTGCTGCTGGTGGCGGTGCTGTTGTCTTTTTCCACTCCGCCAGCAGGCGGACACCGGAGGCGGGCTGGCAGCCAGCTTCCCCCGGTGTGGCAATCCAGGCTCCTGCATGTCGACAAGGATGGTAAGCTGCAATATATTCCCGACGAAAAAGGAAATACCCTGCCCGATTTCAGCCGCGTGGGCTATGAGCAGGGCGACCGCGCCCTACCGGACGTGAAAGTAGTAAGGACTGTCTCTCCATCCGGCGACGCCCAGCAGTCCATCCAATCCGCCATCGATGAACTGTCGGCAACAACGCCCGATGGCAATGGGTTCCGGGGGGCCATCCTGTTAAAAAAAGGCATATATAAGCTGCCGGGCACGCTGCATATCCGTGCCGGCGGTATCGTGCTGCGCGGGGAAGGCAGTGAGACGAAGCTGGTAGCTGCCGGAAAAGGGCAGCGGGCCCTGATCGATGTATCGGGCAGTGGCGGCATCGAAGAAGAAGCGCATAGCCGCGTACCCATCGTCGATGAATATGTACCGGCGGGAGCTACCTCTTTTAAAGTGCAGGCCGCGGAAGGTTTTAAGGCTGGCGATCGGATCATCGTCTTCCGTCCCGGGACGGATGCCTGGATCAAAGACCTGAAAATGGACGTCATCGAGGAACGGCAGGGCACCAAACAATGGCAGGCCCATGAGTTCGACTTCCGCTTTGAAAGGACGGTCACCGCCGTCCGGGGCAATACCCTTTTTATAGACAACCCCCTGGTGATGGCGCTGGAAAAAAAATACGGGGGCGGCGAGGTCTTCAAATACCGGTGTGACGGTCGTATCTCCCGGGTAGGCATAGAGCACCTGTATTGCGAGTCGGAATACGCCAGTGATACTGCCGAAGACCATGGATGGGATGCAGTGTCCTTCAATAAAGTGGAGAATGGATGGGTAAGGGATGTCACGTCCCGCTATTTCGGCTATTCCTGTGTCAACCTGGGAAATCTTTCGCGCAATATATCGGTGCTCAACTGCAACTGTTTCGACGCCAAATCGCAGATCACCGGCGGAAGGCGTTATTCTTTCTGCAACACCGGGCAGATGAACCTGTTCGCGGATTGTCATGCCACGGAAGGCCGCCATGATTTCGTGACGGGCGCCCGTGTTTGTGGCCCCAATGTATTCTATCACTGCAGCGCAGAGAGAACACATGCAGACATCGGGCCGCATCACCGGTGGGCAATGGGCACGCTGTACGACAATATTACCACGGACGGCGAGATCAATATACAGGACAGGGGCAACTGGGGCAGCGGCCATGGCTGGTCGGGCGTATGGCAGATCTTATGGAACTGTACGGCGAAAAGAGCAGCCGTGCAAAGCCCATGGGCTTCCGGCAGGAACTATTGTATAGGATTGAAGGGCGATAAATTCGAAGGCCGGCTCAAAGGCAGGCCCGATGGAGAATGGGAAGGGCAAAATAAGGACGGCCTGGCGCCGGCGTCCCTGTACCTGGCCCAGTTGAAAGCGCGACAAGCAAATAAGTGATCAAAAAATAAAAACCGAAACATGCAAGTGAACCATCTCAAGCATTTACTGTTCGCATCCCTTCTTTACGCGGGCGGCGTCCAGGCACAATCATCCGTCGCAACGGACGCCGAAGCCCTGGTGCGCAAGGTAGCCGATCATATTATCGAAACCACCAGCTTCCGTTTTGTCAACGGCAAGACAGGGGAAAAATTCGAGTCCCTGAAAGGGGTTGCATCCTCCCCGGATGTCAAGGCCGAAAGCAAGTTCAATAAATGGCAATATGTCAATGGAGTGCTCACCGTGGGCATGGTACAGGCATCCGCTGCGCTGAAGGACCCGAAATATGCCGCTTATTCCCGGAAGAACTTCGACCTCATCTTCAGTAATCTTGATTTCTTTAAAAAGCAGTTCGATGCAGGGGTTAAGAGCGTGGAATACCGGCCTGTGTTCCGCATCGGCTCCCTGGATGACTGCGGCGCCATGTCGGCGGGCCTGCTGGATGTGTACGCTTTTGACAAGCGCAAAGATTATATGGACTACCTGGAACGGGTAGGCGATTATATTTTGAACAAGCAGCTCAAATTGTCCGACGGCACCCTGTCCCGCGACCATCCCCATAACATGACCCTCTGGGCGGACGACCTGTACATGAGCGTGCCTTTCCTGGCCCGGATGGGAAAGCTCACCGGCGACCGGCGGTATTTCGATTTCGCTATTCAGCAGGTGGAGAACTTTAACCGGTATTTATACGACAGCACGACGGGCCTTTATTTCCACTGCTATTACAGTGACGAAGGACTGAACGGTGTAGGACGCTGGGGACGCTGCAACGGATGGCTGGCCCTTGCCCAGACAATGCTCCTGGACTACCTGCCCGCGAATCATCCCAAACGCGCTGCCCTCACCCGGCTGCTGCTCCGGCAGATCAAAGGTTTCGCCCGGTACCAGGACAACAGCGGTCTCTGGCACCAGGTCCTGGACAGGCCCGACTCTTACCAGGAATCTTCCGTCACCGCCATGTTCACCTATACCGTGGCCCATGCCGTCAACCAGGGATGGATCGACAAAAGCTATATCACCATTGCCCAGAACGGTTGGGAAGGCCTTGGCACGAAAGTAACAGCCGATGGCGAGCTGCAGGATGTCTGCATTGGCACCAACATTGCCGAAGATATCCGCTTCTATTACACCCGTCCCCGGGAGACGAATGACACGCACGGGCTGGGCGCTTTCATCCTGGCAGGCACGGAGATCGTGCTGGCAAAAGACAAATTGGTGGACCTGACAAAAAAACGATAATCCCTTATGAGATCAACCTTCCTGTTCATCCTTGCAACGACACTTCTATCCATAGCCCATGCCCAGCAACTGCCGGAACCCTATGCCACGACGCCCACCAAGCGTAGCAGCAAGGTCATCGGGTGGCCGGAAGGCAAAACGCCCATTGCCCCCGCCGGCTTCACCGTCACCAAATTTGCCGGCCAGCTGAACAGTCCCCGGTGGTTCTATATCCTCCCCAACGGCGATCTGCTGGTCTCGGAATCGCAGACCAGCCGAAAGAAAAGCGCCAACGATATCCTGCTGTTCAGGGATGCCAACCATGACGGCGTGCCCGAGCTGCGGGATACGTTCATGACGGCCCTCAATCAGCCGCTGGGCATGCTGCTGCTGAATGGCTGGTTCTATGTGGGCAATACCGATGGCGTCTACCGCTGGCCATATACGGCAGGCCAGCTGCATATCACGGGTAAGGGACAAAAGATCATGGACACGCCGCCGGGTGGCTATAACAATCACTGGACAAGAAATTTGATCGCCAATGCGGATGGATCGAAGATCTATGTGTCGGTGGGGTCCGGCAGCAACAATGCGGAGCATGGAATGGAACAGGAGGCGAGAAGAGCGGATATCCTGGAGATCAACCCCGACGGGTCGGGCGAACGCATTTTTGCGGCCGGTATCCGTAACCCCGTAGGCATGGACTGGCAGCCGGGAACAAAGATATTGTGGACGGCCGTGAACGAGAGGGACAGCCTGGGGGATGACCTGGTGCCGGATTACTTCACCAGCGTAAAAGACGGAGGATTCTATGGCTGGCCCTACGCCTATTTCGGCCCTCATGAAGATCCCCGCCTGAAGGGTCAGCGCCCGGACCTGGTGGCCAAAACATTGGTGCCGGATGTGCCTGTAGGCGCTCATACGGCATCGTTAGGCCTGGCTTTTTACACGGCGAAGGCTTTCCCTGAGAAGTACCGGGGCGGCGCTTTCATCGGGCAGCATGGGTCATGGAACCGCAGTCAGTTTTCAGGCTATAAGGTGATCTTTGTGCCTTTCCATGATGGAAAGCCGGGCAAGCCGGAAGATTTCCTGACGGGGTTCATTGCCGACGAGTCGAAGAATACGGCATACGGGCGCCCTGTGGGGGTGATCGTTCTCCGCGATGGATCGCTGCTGGTGGCGGATGATGCGGGGAATACGGTGTGGCGGGTGAGTAAGGGAAAATAGCTCATTAGTACTATTGGTGGAGCTCCCTGCTTTTGCAGCCAGATAAATGCAGGATCAAAGCATGAAACAGCCGAAGAATATAGTTAGCCTGGAAATATCCGTGAGTTGCAGCACCTCATTGAACGGCATGTGCTGGATTGCCGGACTGACATGATAGAATGGTTCGAGATGCCTGAAGCAATATCGTTTCAAACTGACGCTGGCGATATGGAAAAGGAAATAAAGTCTTTTGCAATGATGGACCGGGACCATATTCCTGCACCACTTTATCCCAATCCTCTTTCCGCAGAAAAGCTCCCCAGTTGGAGATCAGCGTATTCCCACCTGAAGGAACGAGGTAAGAGAAAATGATCCCGATATCATTCCATGTAATGCCCATTCCGAATGACGCCTGGAAATGAATAAATAAAGGTAAACGGTTGTAACAAATTCCCAAAAACGTTACTTACCTTATAAATGAATTGTATGAGCAAGTTCTCGATAACCTTGCCTCATGACCGACGGGGGATCGTCAGAAGGGGAATGATCATTAAAAAGCACCTATTCGAACGGCTGTTTTCAAGGCGTTCTTCCGACCCGGATGAGGTAAGAAAAGGATATTTGATCCAGTTGGACCCGCCGGACGGCAGCGTAAAGGAATATAAATTTTTCAGGACGAAAAGGGGGGAATGGTTCCTGGATCCGGATTGTAAAGTACCGCTGGGGACAGACGAAATGGCATTAACTATCAAGAGAGCCATTGAACAATACGAAAGTCAAGTTTAAAATATTGAGTAAGAAAGAGACTCATTTTCTACAACTGCTCGAAGCACATAAAGGTATTCTTTATAAAATATGCTGTATTTATCAGGATAACCAGCAGGATCAGGAGGATCTGCAGCAGGAAATTATACTGCAGTTATGGCAGTCTTATGATTCATTCCGTGGAGAAAGTCAATTCAGTTCCTGGATGTATCGGGTTGCCCTCAATACAGCTATTGTTTTCTTTAAAAAGAAAAACCGCAGGCCGGATCAAACTTCTTTACCTGCAAATATGGATCCGCCTGAAGAAACCGCTAACAGAACTGAAAAGGAAGAACAGCTGACTTTTTTTTACAAGGCCATTCGTCACCTGGATAAAGTGGAGAAGGCGCTGATCTTTTTATATATGGAGGATCAGACCGCCGGGGAGATAGCGAACGCCCTTGGCCTAAGTTCGGTAAACATTCGGGTAAGGCTCAATCGGGTAAAAACAAAATTAAAACAAATCATTAAATCAATGGGGTATGAATATTGAAGACTTTAAGGACGCCTGGAAGCATGATACCGCTGTGCAAAACCGTCCTGCACTCAGCCGGCTCCCTATAAACGGAACTTCATCCGTCGTCTATAGGATCAGGAGGAATATCAGGAATGAGTTCATAATACAAGTGCTGGTCTATCTCGCTTGTTTGCTTTTTTTTCTTCTTCGCCCAAAAACTGCCTTGCCTGTATTCCTCGTCAGTATAATAACATTGATATTGATCTTGCAAAGCGTATTTTATCTCAGCAGATTCTATCGCTTTTATAAGGCCATCGGACGGCTCGATCTCAGCCTGCGAAAAAGTATCCGCAAGATCATCTATGACCTGGAGCTCAATATCGAAATCTACCGGGCTTATATTTATTACGCTATCCCGCTCTTCCTGCTGGCATTGATCACTTTTCTCAATGGAGACGGCGTAGCCATCTATTTCAGGAACCTGGTCATTCCGGGCTATCCGCTGACAATAACGGGCCTGCTACCCCCATTCTTATGGCTATTGATCCTGCAGATCATTATCTACCAGCTCTTAAGACTGCATATCCGGGTACAGTATGTAGAATATCTCAGGGAACTTAAAAGGATCCTCGACGATCTCGAGACACAGGAATAATGTCCCATATCAATTATCGATCCTGTTCTGCTCGTCAACAGTGCCGCCAGCCGTATGATTACGCTTTCTTGTATTGGATTCCGTCCCAAAACGGTAAGTGAACGACAACCCGCAGACCCGGGAATCCGTCCTGGCAGTATGAAAAGCCTCCGCCAGTTTGAGTGCAGTAGTTTTATCCTTCGTCCTTATGGAATAAAAAATATCGTCCATTTTTAACCTGATCAATCCTTTATTCTTCCATACAGACTTTTGCAGCCCGGCATTTATTGAATACACCGGATCTATTACTAGCTGGCCTGCGATCGTCCGGCATCTGAAGAAACCACTTATTTCCCCGGCCCAGGATTTGCCGAACCTAAATTGGTTTAACAGTGAAAGGCCGCCTGCTGTCGCCTTTTGATCAAGATCCTGTCCGAACAGACTACCCTTGTTTACCACATTCGCGAGATTGCCATTCAGGTTGAACATCCACCACTTCACCGGCGACAGGGATAAATTGACAGATAGGCCTACCATATGGCCGCTGACGAGATTTTCCGGGCGCGTGATGAATATATTTCCGGCAGGTTCAGTGCTTTGAAAAGCAATGCCATCTATCTTGTCATAAAATGGAGAGATCGATAGATAATGTTTATACCTGTAAGAAAGCTCTATGTGATTATTATAAGCGGCATTGAGATACGGATTGCCCGCGGAGTAGGAATATTTGTCACGATACAGGAGGAAGGGGTTCAATTGCTGGTAATTAGGTCTTACAATCCTTCTGCCGTAAGAAATGACAAGCGTATTCCGGCCCACGCTGTCCAGTTTATAAGACAAATAGGCTGTAGGAAAAGCATTGGTATAATTTCTCTCAAAAGAAGAATCCTTGATCACTGCATTTCCCAACAGGTGGCCTCTTGACACTGTATTTTCCAGCCGTAGCCCCGCCTGCGCTCCCCACCGCCGCCATTCCTTCCGGAAATTAGCATAGACGCTGTTGATATTTTCCTTGTAAAGGAAATGATTCGTCTGTCCATAATCCGGCGTTGCAATACCCCCCGACTGATCATAATACCATGTCCCGTTGTCTGTGGAAACATAGCTGGATTTAACGCCGCCTTCCAATTTCGCAGTATTATTCAGGGGGTGTGTATAATCTGCCCTGGCAGAATAGATATGGATATTCGTAGGTAACACATAGGAAAAAACGCTATTATCCGCCAGGCTGCCATCAGGCAGATAGACGGAATTCCAGGAGAACTGATCGCCATGGGAGCTGTACCTGACATAATCGAGATCGGCATTTATCTCTTTCCCTGGCTTGTCAAAACGGTGCTGGAAGTTGAGATTGATCCCCCCATTTCTCCATTTGTATTTTCCATCCAGAGAGCCTGTCCCTGCGGAATCAAGCTTCATCAGACCATTGTACTGATCGCTATTGTACCCTCTTGTATCTTTCCTGGGCCTGGTAAGGCCCGTGAGTAAAATACCCCAGGTCGTTTTGGAAGATATGAAGTAGTCCATTCCCACCCTGGCATTCACGGCATCCGCGGAATTTTTATACCGGGTCTCCATGAGCACCGCGGTATGTAAAGATCCATCGGCATTATAATAATATCTCGTGAAGCGCTCGTCGCTGTAATTCCTGTCACCAGCATAGCTCAGATTTGCAAAAACGTTGATTTTCTTGTTCCGGTAGCTAATATTGAAGGCATCATTGCTTTTCCAATAGACACCCTGTCCATAGCTCACCGTAAGCGACCCATTTAAGCCCTGGGCGCCATTCTTCTTAAGCCTGATATTGATCACTGCATTGCCGGCAGCCTCGTATCTGGCAGGAGGATTACTAAAAAGTTCGATCTTATCCAGCATTCCAGACGGAATAGATTTCAAATAATTGGACATGTCCTGCTGCGATAAATAAGTGGGTTTGTTATCAATAAGGACCAGCACGCCCCCTTTCCCATTCAGGCTGATATCTCCTTCGCTGCCGACGAAAACCCCAGGAGACTTCGTCAGGACATCGAGAGCATTGCTTCCCGCACTGGTGATCATGGCATCCACGTTCACTATCACCCTGTCTATCTGCTGTTCTACAAAAGGTTTTTGGCTGGTGACATTTGCGTCTTTCAGTGTTTTAGCTTCAGCCGGCCCCAGCATAATGGGCGGTAGCGCCAGGGTCGGACGCCTCCCGTCGACGGGTATGGGCGGACTGACAAATTTCATATATCCCACACTCGTGATCGTCAGGATATACATATCCACCTTCAGGTTCTTAAATTCGAATATCCCTCCACTGTCGGTGGCGGCCGTTCTTGGCACACTATTGCCTCCATCCGCCATCAGCACGACAGAGGCGCCGGTGACAGGTTTATTATGAATATCCTTCACGATCCCCCTCACCTTGATCGTTCCATCCTGCGCATTGGACGTATAAGTTAAAAGGCCAACCGCAACTATGACGAAAATTACTCTCATGGGTTTAACTTTAGATCATTTACGAATTCATCCCTTTTGTAAACATCAAAAATGACAGACAGGCTCTTAAGACACTCTTCGGGTGTCACCACCAAATCCTCCCTTCCATTAACTGCCTGAATAAAATTTACAATTTGCCTTTCCATTATGGATACACCATCTTCCTCTATTACAGGCAAAGGCAGGTGACTTTTCCAATATTTAACTTTATCATTAAGATCGAATATGACATGCCCGTTTGTTCCTATGATCTCAATTTCCGGAGGCAGGTTTTCACTTCCGGCTACTGTTGCAGCCAGGGTAGCAAATCCTTTTCGTAATTTCATGGACAGAAGAGCCGTATCCTCAGTCTCCTGTCTCATTGGGCTATTCGTCCCTATGGCATGCCAGGAGACAGGACTTCCCACAAGATATATCAGCAGGTCCAGGCAATGTATGGCCTGCTTCATCAAAACACCACCGCCATCAGAGTCCCAGGTACCTCTGCCATTACTGTAATACGAGGGCTCTCTTTGCCAGATCATTCTACAATTGACAAACAGGATTTCCCCTAAAGCGTTTTCGGCAAGCATCGCTTTTATTATCCGTACAATTCCAAGGAACCTGAACTGAAAGATACCCCCTACCGTTAATGACCGGCTCCTGCTGAATTCTATCAGTTTTTCACAGTCTTCCATGGACAAAGCCAATGGTTTTTCCAACAAGACATGCTTGCCCGCTTCCAGCGCCTTCATAGCAGTCTCAAAATGAAGCTTATTTTGATTAGCAATAAACACGAAATCTATAGTTGGATCCATCAGCACCCTGGGATAATTGTCTGCAAATACCGTCTCACCCTTTTGATCGATGACGCTGTGCAACTGATCCTGCAGAAGTTCGTCCTTGACAGCAGACGCGGATATTATATATGAGATCCGTGAATGCTTACTCAGATATGGCAGGAACATCCTGGAACTGGAACTTTCACCCACTATCACGGCTCTCAATGTGTTGGATCGTCTCGCCAGTGGGGGAAGGACACTATAGCTCTCCAGGAAATCCCCCTTTTCGCTGATATTACATTTACTGCACAGTTCATTCGCCGTCCGGTCGCCTCTATCCAGATGCTCCCGCATACTGGAAAACCTCTCACCAAACCAGATATCCACCAAACTTTGTTCCTTTACATTCCCCATAATATTTTTGCTGAAAAAATCACCGAAACATGAAACCACATTGCCATCAGGCTTAATATACAAGACATGATTTATCCTGCTGCAAGGCTCCTTCAAAGGTTCTTTCAGTTCTGAAATGGCCTTGATATTCCCACCCCTGTTGTCCTTGGCAAACTTTGGATCAAACCGCTCAGTATGTATGATCCGTTCTTTGATCCTCTCGGGGATCTCTTTACGGAGCAATTTCATCTTTCGAAAAGCAGCATACGAATACGAATTAACCGCTAAAAAATCCAATCCCGCATCGATCAGCTCAACAGCCAGCGGGGAAGTCAACAGATCCCCGTTGGTGCTGACGCATTGCCAGCTCTTAGGCACTTCCCTTTTGACCGTTTTGATCCTATCCACTATTTTTTCATCCAACAGCGGTTCATTTATCTCAAACAAACTGACCCGGCCGGAATAATCGAGGTCAGACAATTCCTTTACAACCTTTTCAAACAGCCAATCCGGCATGTCTGTGTTCTTAACTTCCACGTCTTTCATACCGTACAAACAAAAAGAACATTTTAATGTACATTGGGAGTTGGTTTGAATCAATACATGCTCAAACAACCCCACCGCTGGTGTTGATAATACTGTACTCATTTCTGACATTTTTTAATAAGATGAAAAAAAACGCTGCGATAAATTATCCTGCACCTCTTTCAACAGCACCTTGCTCCCGCCATTGAAATGAAGGTGACAGGGCCTGCTTTGTGTAGGGATCACAAATGCCCTTTCATTCCTGAAGTAAAAATTCTCCCTAAACCATTTTATTTTTTGCGCTGTATATTCGGCCAATCTCAATTCCCCCACCCGGATATCCACTTCTACATCTGAACTTCCGTTGACCTTCAGCCTGTCAAAAGCCTCTCCATTGCTGCTGACATCAACTTCCTTTTCCTTTTTAAGATACTGGATCCCAATTTCCATATCTACCACAGAAGCGAGCGTACAGAAAATTTCACAACCCGTATCCAATGCTATTTTATCTTTATTCTTCAGATATCTCTCCGTCCAGTAGATCTGGTTGCTCCAGGGATATTTTGCTATAGAGTCGGTTTCGAGATGCTCATCCAGACAACTTTTAATAAAACCCGCCTTACCTATAAATCCCCCGGAATTTAAATATCTAAATGGGCTTGTGGTTTCGGGATATGCTGAAAGAAGGTCGGCGTCAGGCCAGCAAGTCGTCTCAGCCGAGAACAACAGGTCTTTACCGAACCGGCTATATTTCATCAGGATCTCTTCGACCCCGGATAAGAACATCGTATCATATCCATCGGTAAAAATAACAATGTCGTCATACGCCAGCTGCTCTATATACCTGTAAAGCAACATATCTTTATCCCTATGCCCTTTATATCCATCCGTAGTCAGCACCACCAGGTCCAGCTTATGCTGATGAACAGAAGGTTTGAGGATATTATTAAACCCATAGTTATAAATATCCGTAATAAGCGTAACTATTTTAACACACATACCTGACAGGATTGAAGCTATATACGATGGGTTTGGAGCAGGTCGATATTCAGCCCAACAGTATCAGACTCCAACAGCAATTCGGTTTCAATGCTTTTATATTTCTGATTGAAATAGTGCTTGTTCACATATTCCTGTTTTTCTTTGGCGGCCCAATCATTATCGTGCGGATAGTGAATTGCCTTTGCAGCTCTATTCAACTTAAATTCCACCTTGTGCTTATGCAATCTATACCCGAATTCAATATCTTCAATTCCCCAGTTATAGTCGAAATTAACATCGAATGATCCGACTTTGTCGACTATCCGCCTGGCTACAGAAACGTTATTACCCCAAAATAATGCCCATGGAGCGGGCAGCATTCCAATATTATCCTCGCATAAACCATAGCATTCTTCCCGGATATCCAATAACAGCCGATCATCATGCAAAGCTTTAAAGGCTGTTTCCGGATCATCAACATCTATCAGATCCGTCAAATAATCCCGATACTTATTCTGCTGATCAATCCCATATACATATCCAATAACTGCCACCGGCGTGCGGCTGCTCCTATGGATCTTAACATGCTCTTTCACCAGGGATCTGCCGATTAAAATACCTGGGTCCATAAAAAGCACGACATCGCCTTTTGCATGCCGGATCCCCAGGTTTCGCGCTGAACTTAACCGGTATCCCTTATCTTCCTGATAGTAATATTCTATGTCCAATCTCCCGATATACTTTTCAACTATGCTTTTAGTATCATCGGCAGAACCATCGTCTGCTACGATCACCTGGATCTGGCATCCTTCACACTCCTGGTCACTTATGTTATGCAGGGTATAATCCAAAAGCCGGCTTCTGTTATAGGTAGGCAGGATAATACTTACGGTGAGCATTTTCTTTGGCATTTCTGTTAATTTTTTATTATATGATGATTTTTATACGGTCAGATGACCTCAAAGATTTTCAGCTGATTGCCCCACCGGACAATATCCGAGGACGTCAATTTCTTATACATTTTCCTCATCCTTAGCTTCTCTTCATCCGGGGCCATAGACAGGGCAGTATCAATAGCTTCGTCCATATTATCAATGTAGTAGGGATTCGTAAGCACCGCTCCATCCAGTTCAACAGCAGCACCGGCAAATTCAGACAGTACAAGTATGCCGCCCTGCCCTTTTTTCGCCGCAACATATTCCTTGCAAACAAGATTCATCCCGTCCCTTAATGGTGTAACCCACATTATAGCAGCTTCCCTGTACCAGCTTATCATTTCAATAAAAGAAAAAGGGGACGTAAACAAGATCAACGGCTTCCAATTCCGGCTGGCATATTTCCGGTCGATCTCAAACGCCAATCGCCTGATCTCTTCCCGTGTTTCCCGATAGCACTTCATTCCTGCCGACGGTTCTACAGACACATTGCATAACACTATCTTCCCATGAAGGTCTTTCCGCCGCTCAAGCAGCCGGTCATAACACATAAGCATTTCAATAGTACCTTTTGTATAATCCATCCTTGACGCGGAGAAGATCAGCTTGCAATCTTTTTTGTATTCCGCTATTCTGATCCGGTTGTCCGCAACACGCTGGTCCGAAACAAGCTGATCTATCAAATTTATGTCAGGCCCTTCCGGAATAGCATCCAGGTGGAGTATCCTGTCTTCAAATCGCAACTGTCTTGTTATAAACCTTTCACCTAATGGTCCCTGGGTCGAAAAACGGCTGTCTGTCATTTCCCTCTTCTCTACGAGAACATCGAAATTGGCCATGGCCGTAGCAGAAAAATTCTCAACATATTGTGGAATATTGAAGCAGCAAAGATCACACATCAACAAACTTTTTATTATCCTATCCCCATGGGGGATCAGATTAAAGATCTCCGGGGCAGGAAAAGGCGTATGATGGTAAAAAGCAATATTGGCATCAGGTCTTAATATCCGAATGTAAAAAGGAACCAACCATAAATTATAATCATGGATCCAAAAAACCGCATCTTCAGAAGCAACTTCAACGGCTGCCTGGGCAAATTTCTTATTAATACCTATAAAGACCTCCCAGTTGATGGAGTCGCTATTAAACCTCTCCGGAAAGGAGTGAATGATGGGCCAAAAACCTTCTTTGGAGGTTATGTGGTAAAAATCGCTGATATCGGCAGGACTTAAAGGTATTCGCTTTAAATAATAATTTCCATCATTTACCAAAGAATACTCCTCAAAATCCGCCTCATCCGAAGGACCCGACTCCTTACAGCAGATCCATACCCCTTCCCTCCTGTTTCCGAAAAAGCTTTTTAACGTCGGTATAATACCATTAGGCTTTATTTCTGTCTTATCACTTTTTTTAGTATCATCATAGGGCTCCCGATGATACAATAAGACAAACGAATGTTTAAAGGCGGTATCCTTATTCATGTAATTAGTTTTTAAGATCCATCATCTATATTTATTCAGCTCGATCAATTTTTTGTCAGGACTGTCTACAACCTCCCTCAGCAGCAAAAAGAAGTCATTGAACAAGTGTTCTATCATTTCTGCTTCATAATAGAGGCGGGAGTACCTGTAAAGGAATTCCAATCCATTGGACCATTCCCGTATAGTTAATCCAGAGGCTGGCTTCATATCCTTTTTTTCGGCGTCGAACTGGCTGTGTCTTGGTTTAAAATCTAAAATCTTTTTATTTTCGTCGCTATCCTTCCATAAATAATTGATAAAAAGCAGGTTCTTATCGTCAAATGGCCATTCACCACTTATATCCCAGGGATACGGATACCCGGTGGCTTTTGTGAAGGTGCCATATATGATTTGCAACATATCTTTTAGGCTTCTATTATCTTCTATATAGTTGAATAAAAAAGCAAATTCGGAGCAATTCGTCATGAGGTCCTGCAATTCATCCCTATCCCTTCCCAGGTATAATGCGGAGATTAAGATATGTTTCCTCCGGAGCATTCTTGAAAGCGATAAAACAAATACCCCTAAAACTATACCAAACAGGCTTATATTTATTTTTTTCGCCAGCCGGAGTAAAGCATTCATCATTTCCTCTTCTATGAAAAAAGTATAATGTCCCTTTTTAATTCCGTTGTTAATATTTTCTTTCTTGCAGATATCATCCAGATTGAAAACATAGGCATCCTCATTATGTCTTATCCTCCAATATTCTTTATTATTCCCGGCAACAACAATTTTGTTTCTCCAACTAGTATAATCTTTTAATTGGATCCTGGTAGGAGACAGAGGAGATGACCTCCCATTTAAATAGGCATCGTATAATGCAAGGAATTCTCTTCTCAATAATTTATTTGCGGAGGCATCGGATATTATATGTTCTATAAACAAGGCTATTATATGGAGATGAGCCTCAATCTGGAATACCTGTATTGTAAAAAGAGGCTCCCTTTCCATGTCAATCATCCTGGATTTTTCCCTGTCGATCAATTCCTTAGCCTTTGCTCTGGGGTCTTTGTCTCCTGTAAGATCAAAATAAACTATTTTATATTTAGCCGGATCATAGTCACTTATCCTGTATTTTAATCCCCCTTCCAGCCAAAAGAAATTAGCCCGCAGGCTGTCGTGTCGATGTAAAATACTTTCATAAGCTCTTTGAAAAACAGCCACATTCAATTCAGGTATATTTTCAACAATCAGCATTTTGAACAAGACCTCTCCCTTTTGTTTATTATTCGCATAATTCCACTCAAGTCTTTGCTTATGCGTTGTGTCATAATATTCTTGCTGTTCTACGCGTGGAATTAAAACGCCGTCTTTCTCCTCGATCACTGGATTGTTCTCATGACTTGCTATGTATCCCGCTATTGCCTCAATAGTAGCAAGCTCGAAAATGTCCCCGATAGATAGTTTCATTTTCAATCCCTTACTAATGGCGGTGATCAAACGGATGACCAGCAAAGAATGACCGCCCAGGGCAAAAAAATTATCTGTTATTCCTACATGCTCCACTCCCAGCAAATCTTTCCAGATTGCTACCAGCTGGCGTTCCATTTCATTCCGCGGAGCCAAATATCCGGGTAATGGCTCAGACAGACCGGGAGCCGGCAATGCCTTTCTGTCTATCTTACCATTACTGGTCAGGGGCATCTGATCCAGTTTCACAAGAATATGGGGAATCATATAGTCCGGTAGTTTGCTCTTCAGGTACTGTAAAACAGTTTCTTTATCATATGTCCCCTTTTCCAACACATATGCCACCAATTGCTTATTCCCTGCTCCGTCATCTTTAGCCAGTACTACAGTCTGACCCACCCCCGGTACCTCTTCAAGGACATGCTCTATCTCTCCCAGCTCGATCCGGTAGCCACGGATCTTCACCTGGTGGTCGATCCTGCCCAGGTATTCTATATTCCCATCCCCCTGCCAGCGGGCAAGGTCCCCTGTCCGGTAAAGCCGGCCATCCTTTTCCTGACTGTATGGATCTTTGATAAATTTCTCCGCCGTCATTTCCGGCTCATTCAGGTAGCCTCGCGCCAGACTATGCCCGGCTATACAGATCTCACCGGCTATGCCCGCAGGCACTATCTGGCCATTCATGTCCCGTATGTATATCGATATGTTATCAATCGGCTTGCCGATCAGTGGAAGTCGCCTCTTATCTTTCTCCGTCACTTCATATCGCAAGGCCACTACTGTATTCTCTGTGGGACCGTAGTTATTCACCACCTTATAAGTCAACCCTTCGGTGTTTATTTCCCCAAGCGCCTCTCCTCCTGTAAGTAAATATTTCAACCCAATCTCCCTGCCCCGGGATGCATCTACAACCCCGGATGTAAGCACGGTTGGAAGAAAGCTATGGGTGATCCTTTTTTCTGTGTAGAACCCTACTAGCTCCTGGGGTGAAAAATTCTGCACCTGCCTTACAATGTATATTTGCGCACCTGCACATAAATACGGCCATGTCTCCCAGACTGAAGCGTCAAAGCCTACTCCTGCAAGCAGGGTTGCCTTAGCCGATGACGAGACTTCATATTCCCGGACATGCCAATTTAATAAGTTCACCAGGTTCCGGTGCTCTATCATCACTCCCTTGGGACGGCCTGTGGAGCCAGATGTATAGATCACATAGGCGATATGATCCGGTCTGGCAACGGTAGCCGGCTTCGTCACCGGCTCAACCTTCAGTGCGTCCAGCATCGCTGCATATTCGCTGCTGTTTAGTATTACCTCGCAACCCGTATCCTGCAGGATATATCCGATCCGGTCCGACGGATACGACGGATCGATCGGCACATACGCCCCGCCCGCCTTCAAAACCCCCAGGATCCCCACCACCATCTCTATGCTCCGGTCCAGACATACGGGCACCAGC